>Ga0194133_10000009_pt1 | contig 410708 bp, 309 predicted proteins | sample TA2KigOf40mmetaG_FD_155448 | JGI IMG/M metagenome (GOLD analysis project Ga0194133, IMG submission 155448) | Freshwater microbial communities from Lake Tanganyika, Tanzania - TA2015055 Kigoma Offshore 40m | ecosystem: Environmental > Aquatic > Freshwater > Lake | place: Tanzania: Lake... | reverse complement strand
AGCCGTCCGGCGGCTGCGAAGGCACCAGCGGCTGCGAAGGCACCGGCGGCTGCGAAGGCACCGGCGGCTGCGAAGGCACCGGCGGCTGCGAAGGCACCGGCGGCTGCGAAGGCACCGGCGGCTGCGGAACGATCAGTGGCTATGGAGCGTTCGGCGGTTGCTGCAGCGGGTCCACAGCAGCCGATGGCTTCTATGGAGTGGGTGTACCCGACAGAGATGACTCCGGGTGTCGAATGCACTGTGCGTTTGGTTGTGCGGAATTCCGGGTCAGCTACTTTGTTCGGGGTGGTGGCTGATGTTTTGTGCCCGACTGATGTGGAGCTGCTGGAGACGAATCCGGCGGCAGAGCTGTCCGCCGAGGGCGAGTTGAGCTGGCCGCTGGGCAGTTTGCGGTCTGAAGAAACTCGTGAAATTTCCCTGCGGATTCGTCCGCAGTCTGCTGGTGAGCAGCATTTGGAAGCATCACTTTCGCTGCGGGCGGCTGCGGTATGTCGGCTAAATATTACTGAGCCGGGTCTGGCGTTGTCGGTCGTAGCTGCGGGAGATTCTGAGCTGGGTCAGCAGACTTCGGTGATGGTGGAACTGAGTAATCCGGGATCGGGGCGGGCGGAGGATGTGGTGCTGGTGGCCAGTTTGCCGGAGGGGCTGGAGCACAAATCGGGTGCGGTCGTGACAGTTGACATTGGCTCGCTGAGCCCTGGGGAATCGAGGAAGGTTCGACTTTCACTAACAGCAACAGATGGCGGCCTGCAGCCGATTCAGCTGAAGGCGGCGGGGGCGGGTGATTTACTGGCGGAGGCGACTGCTAATGTGAATGTTGCTGCCCCGCAACTGCAGCTGGTGCTGCAGACTCCTGACCAGGAGATTGCGGGGCAGTCGGGCACTTATGTGCTGCAGCTGGAAAACACGAGTGTCATAGCGACCGCCAACGTGCGGGCTCGTTATTTGCTGCCGGCGGGATTTGAGTTTGTGTCGGCGGACCGCGGCGGGCGATACCTTGCGGCGGAACGCTGTGTGGAGTGGTTTGTGGGGACGGTGAATTCGGGTGAGACGACAGAGTTTACGGCAGTGCTGCAGGCCGGCAGGACCGGTCGCAGCGTTCATCATGTAACAGCGCAAACGGACTTCGGTGCGCTGGCATCGGCTGAGGAAGTGACTGAGGTGGAGGGCAGTGCGGATCTGGAACTGGAGCTGGCGACGGTGTCTGCGGGCGGGGTTGCAGGTAACATGCTGAAGTCAGGTCAGCAGACGACGCTGCGAGTGCTGATTCGCAATACGGGCAGTGAGCCGGCGCGGTCTGTGGGGATGTCGTGTGAGCTGCCGTCGGGGATGACGCTGATTGATGTGGAGGGTCCGTCGGACTATATCGAGGAAAACGGTGTGCTGGTCTTTCGGTCTTTGCCCGAGATTCCTGCCGGGAAGGTGGCTGAGTTTTTGCTGCAGGTTCACTGCAGTCGGGCGGGAGCTCACAGTAGCCGCATTCGAGTGGCCAGTGCTTCAATATCGCAGCCGGTGATTGGCGAACTGCGGGCTGGGGTTCAGCCCTGATGGCTGCGCAGTCCGGTGGGAGGAAGCAGGATCGCCGCGAAGTGGAGCGGTCGATTGGAGAGTCGTATCGAACGGCGCATGAGCTGCTGTCGGCATCGCTCTGGGCGGGCCTGCTGACGTATGGCGGTTACTGGCTGGACGGGCGTTATGGCTGTTTGCCGCTGCTGACAATTTGTGGTGGTTTATTGGGAACGGCATCAGCGGTTCTGGCCGTGCGGCAGGTGGTGCGGCGGCTGGAAGAGCAGGCGGCGCGTGAGAAAACGCGGCGGCAGAATTCTGGCTGACGGGGGTGAAAACCGGGTTCGCACAATTGCGATCACGATTGCGATCTGGTGGGGGATATTTGAAATCCTTTTGCCCGCGACTGTTGCAAACTTGCGGTGTGGGGAGCGGGTTTTCGGAGGTGTTGCGTGGCTGGTGCAGACGGAAATCGCGGGGGTGTGTGGCAGTTTGTGGCATCAGCCATGAATCTGTTGATTTTGTCACTGGGTTTGTGGGTCGTGAGCTGGTGGCCGGCGCACGTGCTGGGGACTGCGTCCGGTGTCCGCTGGATGACGGTGGCGTTACTGATTGTGGCTATTCCTCGATTTATCAATCTGCTGGTCTCGGCATTGCTGATTCTGAAGGACCCATTAAAGTGCGTGACCGCCCAGATGTTCCTGAGGCTGGCAGTGCTGCTGCTGGCAGTTCTCTGCGTGAAAACTCAGTGGCCACAGGTGGGGATTTCAGAGTTTTACGGGTGGCTGATGGGGTTTTACCTTGTGAGTCTGGCGTTTGAGTCCTGGGAGTTCAGTCGTCTTGTGCGACGTCGGCCGTGAGGACTGGTGTACCGGGGCTCTCGAATTCGAGATTTTCTCTCCGCCTTTTGGCTGTAAATGTCGATTGACTGGAAATTTTGAGCTCGGCCTGAGAAAACAACATGCAGGCAGCTACAGGATCAGTGCCCTGCACATTCGGGTCAGCAAATTAGGCGGAATCGATCGCAAGATGAGTGCTGAAGACCATTTTCATCACGTTCGCGATTTCGGCTTCTTTGAAGTGCCGAGTTTCCTGACCTCATCACATGCTTACGCGTCCGCTGGTGATGTGCCCTGGCATGTGAAACATGTGCTGCATCTCAGTCAGGATGCTTCTCTTGACGAAATCAATCACAGTCTTGTTGGTAAGGTGCTGATTCCTCAGCCGTTTGCGGGCACCTATGAGCATCGTGGCCTGATCGTCACCAAGTTCATGGTGCTGCAGGTCGTGGTGCTGGTTTTGTGCCTGCTGATTTTCCGGGGCCTTGCGTTTCGGATCCGATCCGGTCAGCCGGCGCAGGGGCGGTTTTGGAACTTCTGGGAAGCATTTGCTCTGGTGATTCGTGATCAGGTGGTGCGCCCCACCATCGGTGATCATGCTCATGATCACAGTCATGCGGATCACAGTCATGCGGATCACAGTCATGCGGATCACAGTCATGCGGATCACAGTCACCATGGCGTGCCAACCGGCGGTCATCCGGCCGACCGGTATCTGCCGTTTGTTTGGAGTTGTTTCTTCTACATATTGTTTTGTAATCTGCTGGGCGCTGTGCCATCTCTGGGTTCTGCGACGGGCAACATCAACGTGACTGTAGCTCTGGCGGGGACGGCCTTTCTGGCCAGCTTTTTGTATGGTGTACAGGCGATGGGGCTGGGCGGTTTTTTCGCCAATCTGATCCCCGGCACGGGGATGACTGGTGTGGCCAATCTGGCGATGTCGGCACTGATGTTCCCGATCGAGCTGATGGGTTTTGTGATTAAGCACTCGATTCTGGCTCTGCGACTTTTTGGAAACATAATGGGAGGTCACACGGCACTTGGCGTGATCCTTGGGTTTATTGGTTCGGCTGCCAAAGGTTCTTTTGCTCTGTGGAGCGTCGTGACAGTTGGCAGCGTGCTGGGGCAGATTGGCGTTGGTCTGCTGGAATTGCTTGTGGCAGTCCTGCAGGCTTATGTGTTCTCGTTCCTCGCGACGATTTTCATCTCGGGTGCCGTCCACAAGCACTGATGGTGCTGGTGTTCGGTGCATTGGGATTTTTTGAGGTTGTAGCCTGTCGGCTGTTGGGACAGGTGGTTTGCAGACCTGGGTAGTTTCTGACTAAGAGGAGTTTTGTTGTGGCTCAGATCCTGAAGTTTGCGATGATGTTCGTGGGTGCATTCGTGGCTCTGACTGTGCCTGCAATGGCCCAGGAAGGTGCTGCCGCTGCCGCCGCCGGTGGTACAGCTTTGATCAACCTGACAGGCTCTTTTGGTGCAGGTCTTGTTGTGATCGGTGCAGGGTTGGGAATCAGCCGCCTGTCTGCTGCTGCCTTCGAGAGCATGGCTCGCCAGCCGGAAGTGGCCGGTGACATTCGCGGTGCGATGGTGATCGTGGCGGCGATGATTGAAGGTGCGGCTGTGATTGGTCTGATCGTTTGTATTATCAGCTGATCCGGCTGTGAGCGTTCTGGTTGATCTCAGTTGCTGCGTGTCTGTTGTTGTTTGTGTTCGGGGTAGCTGCAATGATTTCCGCGGGTAACATCGCTGGTAAGTTACGGCCTGCAGGTCTGTTGTTCCTGCTGACGTTCACTGTTGTTGCTTGCGGTTTTCCGACTCTGTCGGTAGCTGCTGCTTTGGACAGTGGCGCCGCGGGTGCGGATGAAGGTGGCGGTCACTCGACCGATGTTCCGATGGAACTGCTTGCCGATCTTTCTCTGTGGTCATTCATCACCTTCCTTCTCTTCCTGGCGGTTTTGGGCAAGTTTGCCTGGAAGCCGATGATTGAGGGGCTGGACAAACGCGAGGCGGGGATCCGCAGCGCGATTGGCGAGGCTGAGGACAATCGGCGGAAGGCGGAAGCGATGCTGGCGGATTACCAGAAGAAACTGCGTGAGGCAGAGCAGCATGTCCAGGCGATGATTGCTGAAGCACGACGCGACGCCGAGCGTACCAGTCAGGATCTGATCGCTGGTGCTCAGCGGGAAGTCGAGCTTTTGCGGCAGCGAACGAAGGATGAGATTCGGCAGGCGAGGGATGCGGCATTGGCCGATGTATTCAGTCAGCTGAATGCTCAGGTGATTCTGGCCACGGAGCAGGTGCTAGGCAGAGCTTTGCAGGAGGGTGATCAGGAGCGTTTGGTGTCAGAGGCTCTGGCTTCGATTGCTCGTTGATGATGTCGCAGTAAATTGGATGTTGGCTGTGTGGTCTGGCGGGCAAAAAGTGAAGGTTGTCCATGTCTGACGCGAGAATCAAAAGTCGGCCTGAGAGTGTGCTGGAGGACCCCGGTGCTCGCGCCGTGGCGACCCTGTATGCTCAGTCCTGGATCACCGCTGCACGGGCGCAGGGTGTTTCGGACTGCCACGCTGAGCTGCATTCTTTTGTGAATGACGTGTTGGGTGGCTGGCCTGAGTTTGCCGAAGCGCTGATGTCGGATTCTGTTGGTCGGGACGAAAAGCTGGGAATACTGGACCGCGTCATAGCGCCGCGGGCCAGCGAGTTCTTTGTGAATTTCCTGCGAGTGCTGGTGAGGCATGGGCGTTTGTCCCTGTTGCCGGTGATTCGTGAGGTGGTCATCAGGCTAACGGAAGTTGAGTCGGGGAAGCAGCGTGTGCGAGTTCGCTCGGCGCGCCCGCTCTCCCAGAGGTCTCGCGACGAGATCTGTGTTTCTCTGCGCGGGCGTTTTGGTTTTGATCCGATTCTTGAAGAATCTGTGGACACCGGGCTGCTGGGTGGCATGGTGCTGCAGGTTGGGGATACTGTTTTTGATTCATCGCTGCGTTCCCGTTTGAAGATGCTGCGGGCACGACTGGTGGAGAAAGCTTTCAATGAAATTCAAAGCGGACGAGATCGCTTCAGTCATCCAGAAGGAGATTGAAGATTTCCGTGGTCTGATTCAGACGGCGGAAGTTGGCCGCGTGATTGAGGTGGGCGACGGTATCGCCCGCTGCACCGGTCTGTCGACTGCGATGTCGGGCGAGATGGTTGAGTTCTCGAACGGGACTCGCGGCTTCGCATTCAATCTGGAAGAGAACAGCGTCGGCGTCGTGATTCTTGGGGACTACCTCAAGATCACCGAGGGCGACGAGGTTCGTTCTACTGGCAAACTGTTGTCTGTGCCAGTTGGGGAGGCTTTGCTGGGCCGCATGGTGGATCCTCTGGGGGTTCCGCTGGACGGACTCGGTCCGGTCATCACCGGGGACTCGCGTCCGGTCGAGTGGCAGGCTGCTGGCGTGGCTGAGCGTCAGCCTGTGAAAGAGCCGCTGCAGACCGGGATCAAGGCGATTGACGCCATGACCCCGATCGGTCGTGGCCAGCGCGAACTGATCATCGGTGACCGCAAGACTGGCAAGACCGCGATTGCGATCGACACGATTCTGAACCAGAAGGGTACTGGGGTGATTTGCGTGTACGTGGCCTGTGGTCAGCGTGCATCATCGATTGCCGGTGTTGTGGAAGTTCTGCGTCAGAACGGTGCGCTGGATTACACGATTGTCGTGGCGGCCAGCAGCGCCGACCCTGCTCCGCTGCAATACATTGCTCCTTACGCCGGTGCGGCGATGGCCGAGCATTTCATGTATCAGGGCAAGCATACACTGGTGGTGTATGATGACCTGTCAAAGCAGGCGGTCGCCTATCGCCAGTTGTCGCTGCTGATGCGACGTCCTCCGGGACGTGAGGCGTTCCCGGGTGACGTGTTCTACTGTCACAGCCGCCTGCTTGAGCGTGCTGTGAAGCTGAACAAGGAACTGGGAGGCGGTTCGATGACGGCACTGCCGATCATTGAAACGCTGGAAGGCGAAGTTTCCGCCTACATTCCAACGAATGTTATTTCGATTACTGACGGCCAGATTTATCTCGAGCCAGACCTGTTTTGGAAGGGCATTCGTCCTGCCATCAACGTGGGTATTTCGGTCAGTCGCGTGGGCGGTAATGCTCAGACGAAGGCGATGAAGAAGATTGCCGGAAGTTTGCGACTGGACCTCGCTGCATTCCGCGAACTGGAAGCCTTTGCTCAGCTGGGAACAGAACTGGACAAGGCGACTCAGGCGCAGCTTGACCGCGGTTACCGAATGGTCGAACTGTTGAAGCAGCCGCAGTATGTTCCTCTGCATGTCGCGGATCAGGTGGTCGCGATTTACGCGGGCACAAAGGGTTATTTTGACAAGGTACCGGTGAATCGCGTGCAGGCCGTTGAGAAAGAGCTGCACGACTTCATTCGGACTGAGCATGCGGACATGCGCGACAAACTGGTGGCTGAGGCTGCTTTGACTGACGAGATCGAGGGGATGCTGAAGAAAGCGCTGGAAGCCTTTGTGGCTCGGCAGGCAGCAAAATCCTGAGCTTTCGTTTTTGTGGTGGCTTGATTCGTTCCCTTTTCTGCGGTGTGGCTGATTCATGGCGAACAGACGTTTGCTGGTAAAACGGCTTAAGGCTGTGCGTAACATCCGCAAGATTACGCGCACGATGGAGCTGATTGCAACCAGTCGCTTCAAGAAGGCGATGGACCGTGCCACTGAGGCCGCTGAGTATACTCGGAAGATTTCCGAGATTGTGGGTGATCTGGGGCAGGCCGAACTGCGTTTTTCGCATCCTCTGCTGGAGAAGCATGCGGAAGAGAAGCGCAGTGTGCTGCTGGTGCTGACTGCCAATCGTGGCCTTTGTGGCGGTTACAATGCCAGCGTGCTGCGACAGGCGATTGCGCATCGGCGCTGGCTGGTAGAGCGGGGTGTGGACGTTTCGCTGGAGGTGTCCGGCAAGCGTGGCATCAAGTTCCTGAACTTCCAGAAGATCCCGATGGTTCAGTCCTACATGCATTTCGAGGACAAGACGACGTTTGCCGAGGTGGATGCCCTGGCGACTCGTTATGTGGACGAATACATCGCTGGCCGGATTGACCGTCTGGACGTCGTGTACACTCGTTTTGAGTCCTCATCGAGGCAGTCTGCGGTTGTTGAGACGATTCTGCCGATTGCCAGCCTTGCTGGAGCGAGTGGCGGCGGTAGTTCTGGCCGAGTCGACTACGAATTTTTGCCGTCTGCTGAAGAGATTCTGTCGGAGATTGTTCCCGCGGCGTTTCGTGCGAAGTTGTTCAAATGCTTTTTGGACGCCATTGTGAGCGAGCAGATTGCTCGAATGGTAGCCATGAAGGGTGCGACTGAGAACGCGGACGAGATGGCCGGCAGTTTGAAGCAGCAGTACAACAGGGCTCGCCAGGCGGGCATTACTTCAGAGCTGGCCGAAATTATTGGCGGGGCGGCAGCATTAGGCTGATGTTCCGTGGACAAATTTGTTCTTGACACTGACTTTTGATCATAGTTTTCGACCCAACGGGGCTATTGACCCATGATTGAAGCAACCAAAAGCGGTCTGGTATCGCAGGTGATTGGATCTACGTTTGACGCTCAGTTTCCTGAGGACAGTCTGCCGGGGATTTACAATGCTCTGCTTATTGACGAGGACGTCAAGGGCAAGCGTGTGAAGGTGACGGGTGAAGTTCAGCAGCATCTGGGCGGCGGTCGTGTTCGCTGTGTGGCATTGGGCAGCACAGAAGGTATGCGTCGTGGTATGACTGTGGTGGACACTGGCCGTCCTCTGTCGGTGCCTGTGGGCAAAGGGACTCTGGGTCGAGTGTTCAACGTGCTGGGAGACGCGATTGACGGACGCGGTGCTGTGGATCACAGCGAACGCTGGCCGATTCACCGTCATCCTCCGGCGCTTGATAGTCTGAGTTCTAAGACTGAGGTGTTTGAAACAGGTATTAAGGTGGTGGACCTGCTCACGCCGTTCGTTCGCGGTGGCAAGGCGGGGCTGTTCGGTGGTGCAGGTCTGGGCAAGACTGTGATTTTGACCGAGCTGATTGCTCGTATCGCCAGTGCTCATGGGGGCTTTTCGGTCTTCGCAGGTGTGGGCGAGCGGACTCGCGAGGGCAACGACCTGTGGCTGGAAATGCAGGAAACGAAGATCGGCCAGACGGGTCGATCGGTGATTGAGCAGACCTGCATGGTGTTCGGTCAGATGAATGAACCGCCGGGAGCACGTCTGCGAGTGGCGCTGTCTGCTCTGACGATGGCCGAGTGGTTCCGTGACGCGACTGGTTCTGACACGCTGTTGTTCGTGGATAACATTTTCCGCTTCTCGCAGGCTGGTTCTGAGGTATCTGCTCTGCTGGGCCGTATGCCTTCTGCGGTGGGTTATCAGCCGACTCTGGGCACTGAGCTTGGTGAGTTGCAGGAGCGAATTACTTCGACAAGGAACGGGGCGATTACTTCGGTTCAGGCGGTTTATGTTCCTGCGGACGACCCGACTGACCCGGCTCCTGCGACAGCGTTTGCTCACCTTGACGCGTTCATTTACCTTGAGCGTCGAATTTCAGAGAAGGGTATTTACCCGGCGATTGACCCGCTGGCGTCATCCAGTCGAATTTTGGATCCGCAGTATGTTGGTCAGCGTCACTACAATGCGGCTCGTCGTGTTCAGCAGACGTTGCAGCGTTATCGTGAACTGCAGGACATTATTGCGATCCTTGGTGTGGACGAGCTGAGCGAGGACGACAAGCTGGTCGTGCATCGTGCTCGCCGTATTGAGCGATTCCTGTCGCAGCCGTTCCTTGTGGCGGAGGTTTTCACGGGCAAGGCCGGCAAGATTACACCGCTGGCCGACACTATTCGCAGCTTTGAAGAGCTCTGTGACGGCAAGTGGGACCATTTGCCTGAGAGTGCCTTCATGTATGTTGGTGCGATTGAGGAAGCTGAAGAGCAGTACAAGCGTATGCAGGCTTAGGGCTGACAGGTTCCACGCTTTGTGGGTCCTGATCGCTGAATGTTGGAGTGTGCGATGGCAGATCTTCGGTTAGTGCTGGTGACTCCGGAGAAGACTTTGTTCGACCGTCCCGTGGCATCTTTGCAGGTGCCGCTGTTTGACGGTGGGGCTGGTTTTTATCCCGGCCGTGCTCCGCTGGTGGGGCGGCTTGGTGCCGGAGTTTTGCGTCTGAAAGGCGCTGGTGGCGAGACCGAGTCCTACTTCATTGACGGCGGGTTTGTGCAGGTGAAGGGATCGGTGGTCTCTGTACTGACGAATTCTGCGGTGGAGTGTGGTCAGATCAGTCGTCGCGTGGCGCAGCAGCAGCTCACGGATGTTTCTGCTGAGCGTGCGGTGTCTGATGTGGATTACGGCAGCAAGGCACGTCGCATCGAGACGGCTCGTCGCCGTGTCGCCGCTGCTGGCCGGGAATAGCGTCTGCAAGCTGGGATTTTCTGCTGATCACTGTTAGAATTCAGGAGCCGGGCATGTTCGCATGTCGGGCTCTTTTTTGTTTTGTCGGGGAGTATTTGTGATGGACAAGTTTGATCCGCGTGTTGATTCGCTGGTGATGGAAACGAAGACGGTGTGGGACAAGTCTGTTGGAAATCTGTCTGACGAGGATCGTCGCTGGGTTTCGCAGTCGATTCATCAGCAGCCTCAGCTGGCATCGAAGGTGTCTTACGAGCGGACTCACACGGGTTTCTCGCGAGTGATTCATGTGACGTTGGATGACATTCAGCGGCTGTATCTGGCCAAAACCTGAGCGGGTCTTGTTTGGAGAATGGCAGCATGGGTCCGATGCGTTGCGGTTTTGTCGGGTGTGTGTTGCGGTCAGTTTTTTTTGTCCTGGGACTGTTGATTTGTCGCGTGTGCAGTGCTGCGGATGAGGCAGCGGTTGGTGGGCCGATGTTCGTATACTGCAGTGTTGCCGACCAGCAGTCGATTCATTTGTTGTCCTTTGATTCTGCGACGGGGCAGATATCAGCGAAGTCCAGTCTGAATACGCCGGGAGAGCCAGCGGCGCTGACATCTTCGGCGGACGGTCGTTATTTGTTTGCTTCGATGCGGGACACAGGTCGGCTGTGCAGTTTTTCGATTGAGCCAGCGACCGGGCGTCTGACTTTGCTGAGTGATGTTGAGGCGGGCGCTGATCCAGCTCAGATTACTCTGGACCGTACCGGGCGGTATTTATTCGCGGCTTACTATGTAGCGGCGAAGGTTTCTTTTCATCGGGTGGGTTCTGACGGTCGTCTTTCTGAGCGACCGGTGCAAGAGATCCCAACGGCCGAGAAGGCTCATTCGATCGTTCCGGACGCATCGAATCGACTGGTGTTTGTTCCGCATACGGGTCCGAATCGGATCTATCAGTTTCGATTTGAGGAGCTGGTGGGCAAATTGCTGCCGGGACTACCGCAGTTTGTGCAGCGTCCGGACCAGACTGGGCCTCGTCATCTGGCCTGGCATCCGAAGCTGCCGATTGCCTATGTGGACAATGAGCAGGGGAATTCGGTCACGATTTATTCGCTGCGAGGCAGTAACCTGGTGGCTGGCGAGACGGTGTCGACATTGCCGGACAGCTTTCGTGGTCAGAACAGCACTGCTGAGATTCGAGTGCATCCTGACGGTCGTTATGTGATTGTGTCGAATCGGGGGGCAAATTCACTGGCGGTGTTTCAGGTCAGTGCCAGCGGAGAACAGTTAACTCCGCTGGAGCACGTGGCCTGTGAGCCAGTGCCTCGCTGTTTTGACATTGTACCGGGCGGTCGCCATCTGTTGTTGGCAGGTGAAGCGTCGGGCAATTTGCAGGTGTTTAAGGTTGGCGGGGTGCCGGGTTATTTGACAGAGGTGGACAAGCTGCAGGTTGGGCCTCGGTTGTGGTGGGTTCATGCGGTGCAGCCTGCGGCAGTGAAACGCTGACGGCGTCGTGTTCAGAAGATGGGCCCTGGCATCCAGGGGCAGAACTCTTCATCGCCGATTCCCTGCTGTTCGCTGAGGGTTTGTTCGCCACTGGCGACTGCGACGATCTTTTCGAACAGCCGAGTACCGGCAGATTCGACGGATTCTCCGTCGATGATTGAGCCGGTGTTGAGATCCATATCTTCACGCATGCGTTCGAACATCGGCGTGTTTGTGGCCACTTTGACCGTGGGAGCGGGTTTGCAGCCGAAGCAGCTGCCTCGTCCGGTGGTGAAGACGACGATCTGGCAGCCACCGGCGACGAGTCCGGTCACGGAAATTGGGTCATACCCGGGTGTATCCATGAAGGTGAAGCCGCGGGAGGTGATGGGTTCAGCGAACTGGTAGACATCCTGGAGCGGGGCGGTGCCGCCTTTGGCGACAGCTCCGAGGGATTTTTCGATGATTGTTGTGAGGCCTCCCTGTTTATTTCCCCACGAGGGGTTGTTGTCGATGGAGGCGTTGTTGCGGCCGGCATAATCTTCCCACCAGCGAATGCGTTCCAGCAGTTTTTCGCCGACTTCGCGACTGACGGAACGACGGGTGAGCAGTTGTTCGGCGCCATAGACTTCGGGGGTTTCTGCCAGCACTGAGCCGCCTCCGTGGGCGACGAGCAGATCGCTGGCGTAGCCGAGAGCCGGGTTTGCGGTAATCCCGCTGGCTCCGTCGCTGCCGCCGCACTGCAGTCCGAGAATCAGTTCGGACAGTGGAATGGGTTCGCGTCGGACGTTATTGGCAGCAGGCAGCAGTTCACGCAGGACTGCAACTGCGCGATCGACCGTTTTTCGCACACCGCCGACTTCCTGAATATTGAGGACCATGGGCAGGTCGTCATGACCGCTGGCGAGTGCACCGCCGAGCTGTACGAGTCCCTGGGTTTGCTGCAGGTGTGATGCCTGAGCCGTTTCGCAGCCGAGTCCGAGGACGATGCAGGCAGCGATATTGGGATGTCGGGCGAATCCTGCGAGGGTGCGATTGAGCAACTGGTGATCGTCGCTGTTATAGGCGAAGGCGCAGCCACTTTTATGAACGATCGGGATAACGCCGTCAATGTTGGGGTAGCGGCTGAGGTCTGTGCGGGCCAGTTCCTGAGCGACGTATCGCGAGGTGGTGGCGGAGCAGTTGACAGTGCTGATGACGGCGATGTAGTTGCGGGTACCGGCGGAGCCGTTGCGGCGACGATAGCCCTGAAAGGTGCGTGCTGGCGGTACGGCGAACTGCAGCAGATCGGTGCCAAACTCGTAGCCGGCGCGTTCGCGTTCTAGGCTGACGTTGTGAGTGTGAACCCACTGTCCGGGTGCAATATCGCAGGCGGCAGATCCGATTGGCTGTCCGAATTTGCGGATGGTGCAGCCTTTGGGAATGGGCTGTGTGGCAACTTTGTGGAACAGGGGTACGTTTTCCGCGACCTGAACGCTGCCTGTTGTGGTCTTCAGCAACTCGCCCTGCTGCAGTGCCTTGCGAGCAACCGCGATATTATCGGAGGAATGCAGAAACAGCACGGGGGAGATATCTGACACCGGAATGGTCCTGCTGGGAACAGTAAGTTGTATGCGGGCCAGCAGCCTGGTGCGTTGCCGGCGGTTGTCAGCGGCAATTCTGGAGGTTTGGGCGAATTCGCACAAGCCATGAATTTGCAGCGGTGGCTGATCGGGAAGTGTGGTGGTTCAAATGTCACAAACACTGGCTGCGTGCCGCAGTGCCAGCACGGGATCGGGCCATGTGGGCAGGAATTCCTGTGCTACGAAGCCTGAATAGCCTGTTCGCAGGATGGCGGCCATTACAGCCTGGTAGTTGATTTCCTGGAGCTGATCCAGTTCTTTGCGACCTGGGTTGCCGGCCGTGTGATAGTGTGCAATGAGCGGGTGGTTCTTTTCGATTCGGCGGATGACATCGCCGTTCATGATCTGGACGTGGTAGATATCGAACAGCAGCCGAAAGCGGGGCGAATCCATGCGTCGTACCAGATCAAAGCAGCGTTCCACATCGTCGCCAAAGTACCCGGGGTGGCCTTTCATGGGGTGAGAGTCATCGACTGAATTCAGGTGTTCGAGGCAGAGTGTGACACCTTTTTCTTCGGCATAGGTGATGACGCGTTGCCACAGTTCAAGGCAGTTTGATTCTGCGGTGGCATCCGACATGCCGCGGACGGACATGCCTGTGAACGTGATGACTTTGGAGCATTCGAACTGGACGGCGACATCGATAGCGGATCGCAGTTTCGCTTCGCACTCGGGGTGATTGCCGCGATCGACCGGCCCGGTTGCGAAACCGTGACTGCTGACGAGTGATATCTGCAGACCGCGGGAGCGGGCTTCCGGATAGAATTTCCGGTCGATTCCCTCGATGCCGGTGAGTCCGATGCTGAGGCAATGACCGATCAGTTCACTGGTGGGCATGGGATTGAAGCACCAGCCCATGACGGACTGGTAAATTCGGCCGCGGGCGATTTTGAAATCAGGATCGACAGTCGGCAGGGGTTGCTGCTGGCCGGCATCCTGGGCTGCCTCGCAGTTTTCTGGCAGAGCAGCGGTGGCTGCTGCGGCAGCAGTGGTAACTGCCAGCGAGCGGCGGGAGATTCTGCGGGGGTGTGGCATGGTATGGACCTTTGGGACTGCGTGGTCTGGCAGAGACGAATGTGCGGTGGTCAAGTTTGACGGAACGTCACAGGAATGGAATACTGCCGGGCAGGAAATTTCACGAACCCTCCTGCGGAATTACCGACATGAGTGACAGGCTGTGCTGGGCGTTGATTTTGGTGTTTTGTGCGAATTCTGTGTCGGCTGACGAGCCTGCTGGCAGAAAAGCGGCGGCGCTTACTGCTGCAGGGGACTCGGGGCAGCCGCCTGAGACTGCTGCCTATTTCACTCGGCCTGCCTCTGCCGGCGAGGCTCAGGTTTCGGCTGTGCGGCAGGGAGATGCTGAAATTCCGCTGGTGGTGGTTCGTGGCACCCCTTATGAAATGGGGCGACAGTTGGGGAAAGCTCTGCAGAGGCAGATCACCACGTTTATACCGCCGGCCCTGCAGGGCATCTGCAGTCAGATGGGTGTGACGGAGGAGCAGTTGCAGGAAGTCTGGAGTCGCACAGCGGCGTATGCGGATGACCGTTTGGAGCAGGAGTTGGCGGGTGTGGCGGACGCCGTCGGAATGCCGCTGCGAACGCTGCAGGCGATGCATGCAGTGCCTTTGCTGATGCCGTATTCATGCAGCAGTATTGCCGCATGGGGTGATGCAACTGAAGACGGACACCTGTACCAGACTCGAAATCTTGACTGGAGTCTGGAGATTGGTGCTCATAATTTTGCAGCGATTGTGATTTATGTGCCGGATACTGGAATACCGCACGTGGTACCGACGTTTGCGGGTTTTTGCGGTGCCCATACCGGCATGAATTTTCGCGGGATTGCTTTATCGGAAATGGGTGATGCTTCGCAGAAGGAGGCTCCATACTTCGTTCACGCGCCGCATTTCACCGCTTTCTTTCGCACGATGCTTTATGATGCCGATTCACTGACTGAGACGCTGGATATTTTTGCTCGGCAACCAATGACGAAGCGATATCATTTCGTGTTTGGAGACGGGCAGACGGATCGCCGAGCCGTGAAAGTAAGAGCGCATGCTCCTGAGCCGGCTGACCGTCGGCTGCTGATCTGGAAGGACAATGATGCGACTGACGAGTTTGCTCCGAATGTGCTCAGCTGTGTGGTTTATAACGATGAGGGGCGAGGTGCGTTTCCGACTTTGAAAAGTGGTCATGGCAAACTGAACGGTGAGTCGCTGGTGAAGCTGGCTAACCAGATACCGATCAAGGGTGGTAATGTTGTGAATGTGGTGTACGACGCGACGGCACTCAAAATGTGGGTGACGTATGCCCGGGGTACCGAGGAGGCATATCAGCGACCGTCTGTGCTGATTGATCTGCAGCAGGCTGCCGGACTGCGGATGGAGGCAAAGTCGAGAGCTGCGGCGCCCTGATCAGTCGATCGCCTCGCGTGCCTTCTGCACTTCATGCGGAGCAGCGAATCCGATGATTGCTGAGCAGACGGCGGGATGCTGAAGTGCGAAGCGGATGGCGTTTGGTACCGCCTCACCGATGCCCTCGACTGCAGCCACGGCCTGAGCCCGCTGCAGGTCCCGCTGATACAGAGACAGTGGAAAGAAGGGTGTCGTCAGAGTGTGGGCACTGGGCGGGTTCCCGGCGACGGCTCCGCCGGCCAGCACTCGAATCGCAAAGGCTCCCAGATCCAGCCTTTGACAATCATCAAGCAGGTTGCCGTAGTCAGTCTGGTTATTGTCGGTGGCTTGCCTCATTCCGGCGCTGGGGTTCAGTCGATTATACGGAATCTGCAGGGTATCGAAGCGGCGGCTGTGGAGGACCTGTCGTAAGGCGGTCGGCTGTCCTGTACCGGTTAGTCCGCAGCAGGCGATGATGCCGGACTGCTGCAGTTCTTCAAAGACTGCAGCGACGCCGTCGGGCGCAAGTACTTCAGCCGGTGTCAGGGAAAATGGCTCCTGATCGGGGTACTCAGTGACAGCGTTGTGCAGTTGCAGCAGAGTGATTTGCGAGCGGCGCAAGCGGTGCAGGGATTCGGCGATCCCATTTTCGATCTGCTGACGAACTGGAACACCGGAGGCTCTGAGAATACGGACTTTTGTGGCGATGTAAATGTGCTGCTGCGGGTCCAGCTCCGGAAGTGCCGCGCCGAGTGACTGTTCGGAGGTTCCGTTGCCGTAACCGGCAGCCGTATCGATCCAGTTGATGCCGTACTGAAGAGCGGTTTTTAGGACATTCAGCTGCCTGACGCTGTCTGTTCCTGTCATCAGGCCGGACACCGGACCAGCTCCGAAGCTAATTTCCGAGACGAGCAGGCCGGTTCGTCCAAGTCGACGGTATTTCACCGATGCACTCCGCAGAATCTCATGCCACGATGGCGATTTTCGACAGGCATTATTTCACGGCAGTCTGAGGGGTGGTCTGGCTGGACTGTGCAGCGGGAGCCAGCCAGATCACCAGCATACCGACAGCGTAGATCAGACCGGTCCACAATCCGATAGTCGCGTAGTCGCCCCCAAAGGAACTCATTCGCAGTCCGACAAAGACACTGACAGCTGCGGCTGCGATGCGTCCCGCATTGAACGAAATTCCACTGCCGGTGGCCCGAACGTGAATCGGGAACAGTTCGGGCAGAAACAGCGGCAGCCAGCCAAAATAGGCGACACCGAAGAAGCCCAGCAGGAACACTGTCCAGTCGAAACCCGGATCACTGGGCTGCATGATGCCGAAGAGAGTGGAACTTACGGCGAAGGCAGCGAGGCTGATCAGGAAATAGGAAAGTCGCCGACCGGCGATCGTGGCGATAATGCCGCCCAGCAGACTGCCGAGGACAGCGCCGCTGGAGCGACTGATCATGGTGCGAGCTTTATCACGAGGGCTTTGTCCGGCTTTTTTCCTGGGTACTGAGTTTAAATTGCCTGTTTCAGTCATGGTGAGAGCTGTTTGTTGCGCCTGCCGGGCTGCCACCTGATCGCGCCAGGGCACGACCCAGTTTGCATTGGCAGCGGTACCGATGACCGGAATGGAGCCCAGCAGAATGCCGACAAGGGTTCTGGACAGCAGAGGTGGCTGGAACAACTGTCTGGTGACGGACTGTCGAAGTTCATCCGACTGCTGTCTGCGGCCGGTGTCTGCGGTGTTGCTGCGTTGCTGAGCCAGCCAGCGACGCGATTCAGGTACGGTCAGCAGAATCAGGAGGCCCAGCACAGCAGGGCAGCCACCGATGAAAAGTGTCCAGCGCCAGGATTCAGGGGTGACTTCGAAGATCATTCCCAGACTGCCAAGAAGCACGAAACCAAAGTTGGCCGCCGTTCCCATCACTCCGGCCAGCAGCGGACGAGAGGCTCCCGGCCACGCCTCGGTTACCAGTGCTACGGCATTGGGCCATGTGCCTCCAAAACCCAGCATCGCCGTGAAGCGAACTGCGCACATGACGACCGGATCGTTGATCCACCATGCTGCAAGAGTCAGCAGGGAATAGCAAAGGACGCTGGCACCAAGTGCTTTCGTCCGCCCGATGCGGTCACCCATCAGGCCAAAAATCCAGCCGCCGCTCGCGGCTCCCAGCATGAATGCAGCCTGATTCCAGGCGAACCATTCTGTAATGACTGTTTCTGGTGTACCGGAAGGCAGCATAGACAGCATCATCTGACGGTGGATCAGCACAAAAAGAGCGTTTTCGAGACCTGCGAACATCCACGCTGCGAAACCGGCAGCCAGGACACCGATTCGTTGAACGGACGTGAAACCAGTCTCCGTCTCGGTCATTGCAGGCTCCAGCAGAAACGGTCTTTCTGATTGTGCGTTTGTTCCGGAGTTCTCAGTATGGCAGCAGAAGTTCCGGGAATCCAGCTCAAAGGTTGATGGGGATGCTGTGGACGCATCGCTGTGCTTCGGCAAAAACTGCCGTCAATAACGCCTGCTGACCCGTGTTTCTAACAAGTTAGGAACAACCGACAGGAACCAAAAAGGCAGAATTGCTTATCCAGACGGTACGACCCATCCGATGAACAGTGTGTGACTTTCTGTTGCGCTGCCATGCGGAGTCTCTGGGAGCAGGGTCTTGGCGGGTGGCAGGCGGACTGAGCATATCAGGACTTCCGGTGTTGGCGTTCACCGGGAGAGGTTCAGACTCAAGCGTTTAGATTCAGTGAACCACCGGGACGGTTTCCCAGCAGAACGAGCGCGGTCCGAAACGGAAGGTACCTCACGGAGGAGAGCTTTCATGCGAAAGTACGGTAAGTGGTTACTCGTGCTGGGTGTTCTGGCAGCTAGTCCGGCTGTCGCCAGCGCGGATGGGTTTCTGGGCAGAAAATTCAAGCCAGTTGTGCTGTTTTCGGGCTCTGCTGAGAAGGCTCGCAACCAGGAGCTGGCGAATGAAGTGGCTGCTGCTCTGAAGACGGCACAGGTTCGCGGCACCGGAATCGAAATCGAAGTCCGGGAAGGTGCTGCGATTCTGAGTGGTGCGGTGAGCGATCCCAGTCAGCGATCGCTGGCACAGCGAGCTGCCGGAAGCGTACCCGGCATTGAGCGAGTGGAAAACAACCTGAAGTACGTTCCGCCGTCTGCTGGTCAGACGAGTCAGGCTGACCTGCAGCAGGCCGCTGCCAAGCAGCCTTCGACGATCCAGCAGGTTGCTGCTGAAGCTCCGGCGCCCGCAAAGAAGTCTAATCAGGAAATGGCAGCTGAGATTGCTCAGGCAATCCAGAGCTGCGGTGTCGCCTGCGACGAGATGACAGTGCGGTTCAAGGACGGTGTGTGCACGATGGAAGGCTCAGTAGCTACCGCTGCTGACCGTCAGGCTCTGCATCGGGCTGCAGCATCTGTGCCGGGTGTGCAGCAGATGAATAACCGTCTGGCGGTTGCTCAGCCTGTGGCTCGAGTGTCTGCTCAGTCTGCTCCTCCCCAGCTGATGATGGCTCCGCCAACACCGGTAGCCATGGGGCCTGGCCCGATGATGATGGGAGCTCCTGGAGCACCCCCGACTGCCAGCGACTATGCTCCGAGCAGCTTCAACAATCCGAACCTGCCGAATCACGCGTGGCCGGCTTACGCCGCCTACCCGAACTCGGCTGCTGTGAGCTATCCGACTCAGTACAGTGCCAGTGCCTGGCCGTACATCGGACCGTTCTATCCGTACCCGCAGGTCCCGATGGGATGGCGTGAAGTGTCCCTCGAGTGGGACGATGGATATTGGCAGCTGAACTTCAACAAAGAGAAAGACAGCTGGTTCTGGGTCATGAATCCGAAGAACTGGTGAGTCTGCGAAGGCTGCAAAACATCTGAACCGAGCTAAACGACAGGGGCCCTGAAGAATCATCTTCAGGGCCCCTTTTTTCGTTGACAGTCGGTCTGAGAGTTCAGCGATTGAACAGGAAGCCTGGACTGTTGATGAGTGCCCACATGAGGTCTTCTGCTGCTTCCTTTGGCGTTCCGGCCGCTGCAAAGTAGGCCTGGGCCTGCTGCAGTTCTTCTGCCGACGGCTGCCGGCAAAGCACAGACAGATAGATGGTCTCGATGAGCTGTTCCGGGGTGGCATTGGCCGCCAGCGTGCGGGCAATGATGCCCTGCGGATGAGCGATGGCGTCACCAATGGTAGCTCCATTGACCATGTTCAGAGTCTGGCCGAGGCTGACATCGCTGGTTCGTTCGCATTCGCAGGGTGATTCACGTGGTGGTCTGCCGAACATGTCGAGGAAGGCCACTTCGACCTGCGGGTCAGGCAGTTCGGCGGCTCGGAATCCCGCTGGAACTCCAGGTAATGCCCGGGGAGCTCCGGCGGCCTGGATGATTGAGTCATAGAGCTGTTCAGCAGCAAGTCGCCTCGGCAAGGCGTGTGAAAAGTTGCTGGAATCGTCTTCGTTCCACTGATTCGCTTCGAGGCTGCGCTGGTAGGTGACTGACGTGCAGATCAGTCGGATCAGCTGCTTAAGATCATAGTTGTTGTCGATGAAGTGTTTGGTGAGCGTATCCAGCAACTCGGGGTTGGAAGCGGGGTTGCCGGCCCGGATGTCGTCCACCGGGTCAATGATGCCGCGTCCGAAGAAGTAGCTCCAGTAGCGATTGACGATGCTTTTGGCAAAGTAGGGGTTTTCTTTGGCAGTCAGCCACTGCGCAAGTTGTTCACGGCGTGAAGCTGACGCGTCTACGGCACCGGCGTGATCAAACGGGAATTTGGGGGCGGCCGGCTGATTTGTGTCAGGATTGACGACCGGAACGGCGGAACCCATGGTGAAGATAAATTCGTCACCATCCGGCAGCGGGCGTCTGCCCACATCGGCCAGCCATGCTGCCAGCTCATAGTACTGCCGCTGAGTCCAGCGTTCAAAGGGGTGGTCATGGCACTGATTGCAATTGAAGCGGGTGCCGAGAAACACCTGAGTCATATTTTCCATGACCATTTTCGGTTCGCGGGCAATTCGATAGTAGCTGGCAGCCGGGTTTTCGAAGGTGCTGCCATTGGCTGTGATCAGTTCAGCGGCAAACTGCTGGTACGGTCGATTTGCGGCGACTGACTGTCGGATCCAGTTGCGGAAGGACCAGACCCCGCGTTCTGTGAGCGTCTTGCGGCGATTGAGCAGCAGATCGCTCCATTTGAGAGTCCAGTGTTCAACGTAGCCGGGGCTGGAGAGCAGTTGGTCAACTTTGGCAGCTCGCTTAGCCTGCGTTTCGGTTGTATCCTGCACAAAGGCCCGGATTTCTTCGATCGCTGGCGGAACACCGGCGATGTCGAGCGAAACGCGGCGAAGGAACTCGGCGTCACCAGCCAGATCCGACGGCAGGATTTTCATCCGCTGCAGTTTGGCGTTGACCAGTCCGTCGATGTAGTTTTGTTCGGGCTGCGGCGTCCACTGATAGCCGTCACGATTGCCCAGAATGGAAATGGGGGCAGCGGCGTAGTTGCCTTCGTAACGTACGAGGGCGGCAGCTTCACCCCGCTGGACCGCAGAGATCAGCCCTGTTTTGGAAACAACAGCAACTTCGAAATTGCTGGTATCGAAGACAGCGTCGCGAGTGACATCGCGGGTGCTGCCATCAGAGTATTTGGCAATCACGATGAGCTGCTGCTGATCATGCCGCAACTGCAGCAGCGGAGTTGGCGGAAAAACCTCGATGCCAGTGACATGGGCGGAATCTGCTTTGTAGTTGCAGCCTTCTGCAATCCACTGCTCAAGTACGCGGTAGGTTCGGGACTGCTCGTCAAACAGAAAACCACCTTCATGGGGGACTCCCTGAGTTGGTTTGAGCAGCATCAGACTTTGTGCGGGCTGCGAACGGTTGAAACGCCGGCCGGAAATGTCATCCACCAGAGCGCGGTAGTCATAGAACGAGTCATAGCCGCGAAGTGACAGCTTAAACCCGTTTTTGCCGTTGGCGGAACCATGGCAGAGGCCCTGATTGCAGCCGGATTTGCTGAGCAGGGGATTGACTTCCCGAGCGAATTCCACGGGTACCGGGTCAATGGAGTTGATCTGAACCGGCACTTCAGCAGACAGACCGGCCACTTCCACCTTGAGCATGCCGGTACCGGCGGCGACGGGTGTCAGGTAGTTGTCGGCATCGATCGTGAAGACAGGCGATTGAGTTGAGAGGGTGGCTTTGGGGGTGACGTCGATTCGCTGACCGTCAGAGGTGACACCAGTCACAAGGACTTTGCGAGCATCGCGTACTGACGAGATGACCACGGTCGGCGGGTAGACTTCGAGGCTGGCGAAGGTGCGTTCTGCGGAATTTGCTGTAGCGGGGGACTGCTGAGCCGCTGCCGTGGTGGCGGAAAAGCAGAGTGATGTCAGGAGTACAGCCGGCAGGAGCAGTTGTCGCAGCAGAGGCAAAGGCATGGCAGGATGTCCAGCGGGAGGGAATCTTTGCCGGGTTCGGCAGCCTGAGGTGCGGGCGACGTCCGGCAGAATCTGCCAGGAAGCATAGCTCGCGGAAGGGCGGAATGCGAGAGAAACCGGCGGGGGCAGGCTGCGAAGCGGGAATTTTTCCACGCGGTGGCTGCACTACTTACCGGCTGGCATCAGCAGTGGCATGGGCATGTCCTGAGGCACAGTGGCCGCAGGCAATTCGGTGGATTGCGGTCGCGATTTGGGAAACGCAGGTAATTCCTGCGGATTGACTCCGGGAATTAGTCCGTCCCGGGCGCGAGGAAACGTGTTTCGGGTGCCGTTGAGAAACAGAGCCGCGTCAAGTTCGAAATTCGCCGGGACGATTGTGGCAATGTCAGGATTATTGTTGAGAGCCGTCAGCGGGAACCGCCAGATTTCGCCCCCCGAAACTTCGGCCGCCGTATCTTCACCATCGGTACGTTTTTGCCAGTGCTCCTGCCAGCCGCGAAAATCAAGGCGTCGTCCGGCAAAGTCGAGATTTGCCGTCTCGATCACCCAGAACATACTGTAGTTGTCGTAGAGGTTGGTGAAGCCGTTCCAGATCAGCAGGGACTCAAGATCTTCGATCCACGAGTTGCCGTCGGATCGCAGTAGTGGTGCATCTGCTGAAAGTGCTTTGTAGACGGAGGCCTCGCTGCGCACAGAGATCCTTGGCAGCAGCCGCTGTGATGAGAGCGGCTGCTGGGGGTCCATGTCACTGGTATGAATCAGGGGGCCAGTGTGCATGCAGGTCAGGTGTTCGGCAAAGACTTCGAGCAGTCCGCGAGCGTTCTGCATGGAACCGTCGCCGCGGACATCCATCAGTCGGCCCTGCAGCACCATGCCGCAGCCGACCATGCGAATGCGACCGCGAGGCTGACTGGGGATGTAAAAGGCGTCAGCCTGTGCCCTGCAGGAAACTCGATTGAGCGAAATCTCTGTTTCTTCTTCGGGCAGTTCCCCAGGCGTGCCGGAGTCGCCGGAGAGTTCAAACAGTGAGGCTGGACGTCTGGACGGATTAGCGCATTCAAGGCACACATTTTCGAGCGATACTCGATTGGTGCCGGATAGATGAAACATCGACCAGTGGTCCACGTTCTGGTCATCACGAACAATCATTCGCAGGTCGATGTCGCGGATCGTCAGAGCACCGCCGCTGAGCAGGCTGAACATCTGCCCGGGTTCGAGCGAACTTTCGGCGACTCCGTCGAATTCCAGCGTTGGGCGATAGCCGTCTGCGGCGCGAACAATCAGGTTCATGTCAACAATGCGGACTGGCGGCTGAGCCGGCAGGTCGTCCGGGTAGCCGTTATACTGCAGCAGGATGACGTCACCGGAGCTGGCATCCGCCACGGCTGCCTTGAGCGTGCGGAAGGAGCGAGACTTGCGTCCGGACTGCTGCAGAATAAAGGGGCCCTGCAGCTCGGTCGCTGCTGTCGGGGCAGCAGCAGCGGCGGTGCCAGGCTCAGCCGGGATATCCGCAGGAATTTCCAGCGGGAAGACGAACGGGGCTGGGAGACCTGGTGCCGGAATGACGGACACGGGCAAGCGGATCGGGGAGTTTGCCAGAAGCAACGGCGCGGGTGTTTTTGAACCCTGTGCGACTGTTGCAGACTCAGCCGCAGTGTTTTGCGCTTTTTCGGATTCTGCGGGTTGAGCAGCGGAGGTGTTTGGGGGTGCCGCCGGTGTCACAGCCGGTTTGTTTTGCTGCGGCTGAAAGTCACGCGGGTCAAGTGTGGCTACCGGACGCATGAGCGCCGCCTGGCGAGCTCCGGCGTTACCGTAAAAGTACTGCAGTGTCAGCGCCGTGACGCAGATTGTCAGCACAGAGCCCAGCAGCCATGCGGTACTGGGGGGGCTGACGGTTCCGCCCGACTGTCGGGAACGCCAGACAATGCCTTCAGCGGGAACGGACTGCAGGCCCAGCCGTACTGCGAGCTGCATCAGGTCACTGAGCAGTGCGGGAGCGGCCTGGTAGCGTTGTTCGGGAACGTTAGCCATCATGCGTTTCAAAATGGCTGCCAGCTCGGCCGGCACACGGGCGTCGATCAGTCGCGGGTCCGGGGGTGCTTTGCCCTGATGGTCCAGAAGTTTCTGGAGTGCCGTGCCTTCCGGGTACGGAGGCTGACCGGTGACCATATGATAGATAGTGCAGCCCAGCGAATAGATATCGCTGCGAACATCTGCATTTCGAGGATCGCGGGCCTGTTCGGGCGCAAGGTAATCGAACGTGCCAAGGGTCGTGCCGGCGACTGTGATTTCGCCGATGGAATCTTCCATGTCGCGACGGGCGAGACCAAGGTCAACGACTTTGACGCGACCGGTATCGGTCAGCATGATGTTGGAGGGCTTGATGTCGCGATGCACGATGCCGGCGGCTGAAATGTGGTTCAGTGCCAGCGTGACCTGGATGGCGTAGTTGACGGCTTCGGCGACGGGCAGCCGCCCACGTTCCAGAATCAGATCCCGGATCGTGCGGCCACTGGCGAATTCATAGGCAATGAAATAGAGGCCATCCTGGGAGCCTGCGTAGTAGACGCGAGCGATATTGTCGTGATTGAGCTGTGCGCAGGCGCGGGCTTCATTGCGGAAACGGGCGACCAGTGACGGATCACGGGAAGGCCCGGGGTGCAGAATTTTGAGTGCAACGTCGCGGGCCAGTTCGAGATCCGCAGCGAGAAAGACAGCACCCATGCCGCCGGCACCCAGTCTCTGACGAATTTCAAAGTGTGCCAGCCGGACTCCCGCTTCTTCGCCTGTAGAGACTCCGTTGGCCGGAAACAGGCTGTGCAGGAGTTGTTCGCCGGGTGAGGGGATTGTGGTGGGGGCTGGTTCGCTGCGGGCGTTTTCCGGAATACTGATGACAGTGCGGTCATCTTCGACGACCAGTGGTCGTTCCGAGAGCGGCACGTGTGCAGTGGAGGCCAGCGGATCCGGCAGATCGGTGAAGTTGTGCTGCGTCATACCGCTTCACCGAAAAAAAGTAGCAGGACAGTGTGGCAGAAAGTTTGTAGAGCCCTGACGTTGGGGCTGCTGTCGGAAGAATCTCGGTGCAGTCTAGGCTGCGACTGGTTGATTGTCAAACCGACAGGAACATTTGAACAGTGTTTGGTTTTGCGGCTGGTGTGGTTTGGCAGGTTTGTGTGGATTGGCGCATTTGGGTGGGGTGTGTTGCGTTTGGAGTGTGTGGAATTGTTGAGATTTGGCAACGCGACTCTGCGGGTGTGCTAGATTCGAGCGGTTGCAGGACTTGAGTAAAAAGCGAAATTTGGAAAAAAATCGCTCAAAATCATTCACTTTTATCCATAGCGACAGTTGCCTTGTGGGGCAAAAGCAGTCATAATCTGTCAAAAAAGGTGATCTAAAGTGGCGGAATCATGATGCTTGTGGATGAAAGACGGTCTCGAATTCTGAAAATCGCCGAAGAGCGGGGATTCATCACGCTGCAGTCACTTGTCAGCGAGCTGGGTGCCAGTGAATCGACGGTGCGACGGGATCTGGAATTTCTTGACGGATCCGGTCACATCCAGCGGACTCGCGGCGGTGCATCCTTCATCGGGGATACTCAGTCGGATTTTGATGTTCGTCGGGGTCTGGCTTCATCAGAGAAGCGGCGGATTGCTCGTCGCACGGCCGAGCTGATAGCGGAGGGCGAGACGGTGTTGCTGGACGGCGGGACAACCACCCTTGAGTTGGCTCGTCATCTGGCAGGTCGTTCGCTGCAGGTTTTGACGAATTCGCTGCCGATTGCGTCATTGCTGATGAATCATCGCGGGATTGAGCTGATTTTTATTGGTGGTTATGTGTATCCGAAGACGGGTGTCGCGCTGGGTGAGTTGTCGGTTGCGGCCTTGCAGCAGATTCATGTATCGCGTCTGGTGATGAGTACTGGCGGGATTACTGCGGACGGTTTGTTCAACAGCAATCAGCTTTTGGTTGAGACGGAGCGTCAGATGATTCGCGCGGCGGATCGTGTGACGCTGGTGGTGGACAGCAGCAAGTTTGGTCAGCGTGCGTTATCGCATTTGTGTGCACTGGACGTGCTGGATGAGATTGTGACGGATGATGGGATCACGGAGGACTGGGTGCAGCGGATGGAGCAGCAGGGGATTCGCATGGAGGTCGCGGGAGTTGAGCGTGGCAGTCGGCGTTCGTCGGCGGCTTGCGATTAGGTGTGTTGTTTTAGGGTCAGGGTGTGTGAGTGGCGGGGAGTGTCAGGAATGTCGACAGCGACTGTGAATCCGGCGGAAGTGGAACGAGTGGTGCGTGAAGTGCTGGTGCGTCATTTGGGTGCGCGACCGGCGGCAGTTGGTGTGCGAGAGTCGGGGATCCCGGTGTTGCGTGGTGTGGCCACGGAGCATTCTCCTGCGGTACTGGCATCAGCCGCTCGTCGTCCGCTGGTCGTCAACATTTCTGCTCGCCACGTCCATCTGACGCAGCAGCATGTAGAAATTCTGTTTGGGCCTGGCGCCAAACTGACACCTGAAAAGGACCTCTACCAGGACGGTTATTTTGCGGCGAAGGAGACGGTGGCGGTGGTGGGACCCCGGCGGAGGATGCTGCCGAACGTGCGTGTCCTCGGTCCGTGTCGTCCGGATTCGCAGGTTGAGCTGGCATTTACGGACGGAATTTCGCTGGGCATTGAGTTACCGGTGCGTATCAGCGGCGACGTCAAGGGGACTCCCGGCTGCGTCCTGATGGGTCCGCATGGAGTGGTGGAGCTGCAGCAGGGTGTGATTCGGGCGATGCGTCATGTGCACATGGGACCTGAGGATCTTGAGCATTACGGAGTTCGTGACGGGGATCTGGTGCATTTGCGAGTGGAGTCACCTGCGTGCACGACGGTGCTGGAGGATCTGGCGGTGCGAGCCGGGAAGGGAATCAAGTTGGAGGTGCATCTGGACACGGATGAGGGGAACGCGGTGAATCTGGATCGTGCGGTGAAGGTGGAACTGGTGAAGCCGAAGCCCTGTGCCTGCGGTCACTGATCACTGATAGCTGATGGCTGATGGCTGACTTGTGAGCTGAGTTTTTCTTTACGCCGACGATGATGGAGCGTCGTTGTTTTTTCGGGTGCCGGCAGCTGTTCCTGGAGGGAGCGGGTGTGGCTGGGAGAGAGTTGAGATGGCAAGATCGAGTGAGGCTTTGGGGATGATCGAGACGAAGGGTTTCGTCTGCATGCTGGAAGCGATTGATTCCATGCTGAAGGCTGCAAATGTGCAGCTGGTGTCATGGGACAAGATCGGCAGTGGTCTGGTGACGGCCTTCATTACCGGCGACGTTGCTGCGGTGAAGGCGGCTTTGGACGCTGGTTCTGCAGCGGCATCGAAGCTGGGGCAGGTGATCAGTGCCGAAGTGATTCCGCGTCCGCATGAGGATGTAGCGGCTGTTCTGCCGAAGCCGAAGGCTGCTCTGGCTGCAGCGAAGAAGTGAGTTTCTGAGGGCGTCTTTCTTTCAGGATTTGAATTCAGGGGAAGTGTGAACAATGAACGAAGCGATTGGCATGATTGAGACTAAGGGGATGGTGGCTGCTGTGCATGCATCGGATGCTGCACTGAAGGCCGCCAATGTGACTCTGGTGAAGCAACTTAACATTGGTGCTGCTTACATCACGACGATCATCAAGGGTGACGTGGGTTCTGTGCGAGCAGCGGTGGATGCCGGAGCGGCAGCGGCTTCGCAGTCTGGTGAGCTGGTCTGTGCTCATCTGATTCCGCGTCCGGAAGCATCACTGCTGGAATCAGTGCTGTGAGAGACGACGGCAACAGCGGTGCCTCCGCCCGGAGCGGTTCCTGAAGTGTGCAGTTCCGGGGCGGAAGCAGCGGTGGAGTTGTTGGTGTGAGTCCGAGGGAGTGGATTGGGTCAGCAGGAAGCGGTTGCGGTCGGTGGCAGTGAGGCTGCGGCCGCGAAGTGAAAGCAGGAGCATTCGATGAAAGTTTTGGTAGCCAATCTGGGATCAACCAGTTTTAAGTATCGGCTGTTTGATCTGGAGCATGAGGCGCAGCTGGCGCGTGGTGGAATCGACCGAATTGGTCAGCCGGACGCGGTCAGCACCTGTTTTGCGGAGATCGGTTCGCACCGTTCAGAGCTCCGTCAGACAGTTCCCAGTCATGCAGCTGCGGTCAGTATCTGTCTGCAGCAGCTGACGGATGCGGAGCATGGCTGTCTGGAGTCGGTGGACGAGGTCGGCGGCATTGGATTTAAGGCGGTGTTTGCGGGCAGTCTGAGTGGTGTGCGGATCGTGGATGAACCGCTGCTGCAGAAGATGGAAGTGCTCTCAGACATTGCTCCGGCGCACAACCCGCCTTACGTGCGGGCGATGCGTCAACTGCAGCAGGCATTTCCGCAGATTCCGCTGGTGGCGGCACTGGAGACCGGCTTTCACGAAACGATTCCGTTTGAGCATCGGGCGTATGCGGTACCGTGGGAGTGGTATACGCAGCATGAAATTCGCCGCTGGGGATTTCATGGGGCCAGTCATCGGTTTATTGCGGGTCGAACGGCCGAACTGCTGGGGCGTACGGATCTGAAGATTATCAGCTGTCATCTGGGCGGCAGTGCTTCGGTGTGTGCGATCAGTGGCGGGGCCAGTGTGGCGGCATCCATGGGCATGAGTCCTCAGGGTGGCCTGCCGAACAACAATCGTGTGGGGGACTTTGATCCTTATGCGATACCCGTGGTGATGAAGGCGACGGGTCTGACGTTTGAGCAGGTGTTGTCTGAGATGTCTTCGCGGGGTGGATTGCTGGGGATCAGCGGTCTGAGCGGGGACTGTCGTGATCTGGAGCAGGCGGCTGCTGGCGGTCATGAGCGAGCGGAGCTGGCTTTGCGGCTGTTTGAAGCATCGATTCGGTCTTATGTGGGCGCGTACATGGCACTGCTGGGCGGTGCGGATGTGCTCGTCTTTACGGGCGGGATTGGTGAGAACAGCGAGCGGATTCGGACCAGCGTGTGTGCTCGCATGGAGTGGGCCGGTGTGCAGCTGTGTGGTGAGCGTAATCGGGGTTTGAAGGGTGAGACCAGTCTGCATCAGGACGGCAGTCGGGTTCAGATCTGGACAATTCCTACGAACGAGGAAATTGTGGTGGCTCGACAGACAGCAGCTGCGATAGCGGCGCGTTGAGCGAGTGCAGGACAGAGGCCTAGTACGGGAGATCGGAGTATGTTTCTCGCAAGAATTACAGGCAGCCTCGTTTCAACGCAAAAGGTTGAATCGCTGGTTGGGCAGAAGCTGCTGCTGGTGGAGCCTCTGCGGGTGGACGAAAAGGATCAGTCCAGTCTGAAGCCGACAGGGCGGTCATTTGTGGTGGTGGATACGGTTGGAGCCGGCGAGGGTGAGGTGGTGTTGTGTGTGCAGGGTTCCAGTGCCCGGTTTACTCCGGGTACAAAGGAGCTGCCGATTGATGCGGCGATCATCGGGATTGTGGACACGGTGCAGGTTCATTCGCAGACGGTATTTCGATCGGGTGAGTGAGATTTTGGGGGCTGAACAGATTCGCTGAGGGACTGGCGAAGTGGCAGTGGGTCGTGGAGGCGACCGGGACAGAGAGTAGCGGAACGTGCAGGCAACAGAGCAGGCGATACGGCAGGTGGTTCAGGAAGTTTTGTCGCAGCTGGCGGGGCGTGCTGTCGCGTCACCGGCGGCGGCTAATCGCTGGGGGGTGTTTGACAGCGTTGACGACGCTGTCGCAGCAGCTCAGCAGGGTTTCGAGCAGCTTTCGCGAGCATCGTTGGAGCAGCGACGCACGGCGATTGACATCGTCAAGCGGATCTGTGAGGAGCAGGCGGAGGAACTGGGCCGGCTGGAGTTTGAAGAGACAAAGATTGGCCGTCTGGAGCACAAGATTGCGAAGCTGAAGGCGATTCGCACTGTTCCGGGGGTGGAATTTCTGCGTACAGATGCGGTCAGTGGCAGTGATGGTTTGACGGTCACCGAGTATGCTCCTTTTGGAGTCATCGGCGCAATTACTCCGGTGACCCATTCTCTGCCGACGCTGGCGGGAAACTTTGTCAACATGGTGGCAGCGGGCAACACGATTGTCTGCAATCCTCATCCCAGCGGTGCGCGGATTGCCAGCGAGGGTGTGCGTCGTTTTAACCGGGCCATTCATGCGGCGACTGGTCTGGAAAACCTCGTCACGATTGTGGGGAATCCCACGATCGAATCGGCTCAGCAGGTCTTCGATCATCGGGGCACGAAGCTGCTGGTGGTGACAGGTGGTCCGGCAGTGGCTCGAGCGGCTCTTCGCAGCCCGAAGCGGGCGATTGTGGCTGGTCCGGGGAATCCGCCGGTGGTGGTGGATGCAACGGCTGACATCAGCAATGCGGCGAAGTCGATCGTGGCAGGTGCAGCGTTTGACAACAACCTGCTGTGCATCGGCGAGAAGGAGGTGTTCGCCGTGAAGGAAATTTTTGACCAGCTGATGAATGCGGTGTCGCAGCATGGCGGTTACCGCCTGAATGCTGCTCAGACGGCCGCATTTACAGCCATTGCCTTTGCTCCGCCGAAGGAGCAGGGCGGGCATTACCAGCTGAATCGTGACTTTATTGGCAAGGATGCATCGTGGCTGGCGGCTCAGATTGGCCTGTCGATCCCCGCTGAGACTCAGATCCTGTACGGGGAAACGGACGAGCATAATCCATTTGTCACGGAGGAGCAGATGATGCCGTTTGTGCCGTTCATCCGCGCAAACTGCACGGATCATGCGATTGCTTTGGCAAGAAAATACGAACACGGCTTTGGTCATACGGCAATTATTCATTCACGGGACGTGCATACGATCACGAAGATGGCGCGGGTGATGAACACGACGCTGTTTGTGAAGAATGGTCCGTGCATGGCGGGTCTGGGCCTCGGTGGTGAAGGTTATCTGTCCTTCAGCATTGCGACTCCGACCGGTGAAGGCGTCACCAGTCCGCTGACGTTTACTCGCCAGCGTCGCTGTGTGATGGTGGAAGACCTTCGCATTATCTGAGTGCGGGAAAAGTCATGCAGATCGCGAAAGTGCTGGGGCAGGTGACGGCGACGGTCAAGCATCCGTCGCTGAATGGTTGGAAGCTGATTATTCTGCAGCCGCTGGATCAACAGTTGCAGGAAGACGAGTTTCCGCAACTGGCGATTGATCCGCTGGGTGCAAGCAAGGGTGATCTGGTGTTTTTCACCAGTGACGCAAAGTACATCCAGCGACTGGTGAAGCGGAAGGACAGTCCGATTCGGTTTTCGGTACAGGGTATTCTGGACGTTCAGCCATGAAACTGACAGCGGAACATGTGGAGGAGATTGTCAGGAGTGTACTGCGTGAACTGCAGCCTGCTCCGGCAGCCGTTTCTGCACCGCCGGCTGTGGCTGCGGCAACATCAAAATCTGTTGTTGTGGCAGACGGTGTGATCACGGTGAACAGTCTGGTGGTTTCTGAGGCTGTGCTGTCAGTCGCGGGAGTGGCTGGCGGCACAGTTTCTCTGCTGCGTGGTGCTGTGCTGACTCCGTCGGGTCGCGACTATCTGCGTCGTCATGCGGTCAAGGTGGCCAGTCAGTTGTCGGGAACTGCGGCGAAGGTTTCGAGCGGGCTGGTGATTCAGTCACAGCGGTCGGCGGTTGTCGAGTCGGCGGCCGGCACGGCAGGCTGGGGTATTGAGACAGTGAGCGGCGAGGATGCGGCGATAGGCCGTGTTTTGCAGCTGCAAGGTATTCAGCCGGTGGTCTGCGTGAGTGCAGATCCGGCGGTGGTGGCGTGTTTGCTGAATCGGCGGGTGGATGTGCGGGCGGCGGCGGTGACCGGTGCAAGTGATCTGCAGCGTCTGGCGGAGCGTCTGCGACCGACGGTGCTGTGTCTGGACGGGGCAGGCTGGAGCTGGACGCACCTGCTGCGGCTGCTGCGAATGCTGTCGTCTGCTGTGCGTTCGGCACCAGTTGGCTGGCGTGAATTAGAGCAGGGAGCGGGACGATGAGGATTATGGAGTGTATTGGGCGGGTGACGCTTTCGAAGTGGGATCCTTCGCTGAAGGGTGCCACCTGGAAACTAGCGGTACCGCTGACGCATTCCGGGCTGCTTGGAGAAGTGGCCGGCCGGACGGAACCGGTTGTGGTTTATGATGAAATGGGAGCGGGTCCGGGTTGTTTGATGGCGGTCACGGAAAGTGCCGAAGCCTCGACGCCATTCCATCCAAATTCCAAACCGATTGACGCCTACAACGCGGCGATTCTGGATCAGGTCAGCGTGAACTGACGGAAATCTCTGAGAACAGTTAATTCCCCCAACAATCAGTCAGGGCAGAGCAACATGGTTAACAAGTGGAACAGCGGGATCAACGACCGAGCGCTGAAGGAAGAAATCTGCGAGATTGGTCGGCGAGTTTACGACAAGGGATTTGCGGCTGCCAATGACGGCAACATCAGCATTCGTGTCGGTGAAAACGAAGTCTTGTGTACTCCCACAATGATCTGCAAGGGCTTTATGAAGCCTGACGACATTTGTGCGGTGGACATGGAAGGCAATCAGATTGCCGGCAAGCGGAAGCGTACCAGTGAGGTGCTGCTCCATCTGGCGATCATGAAGCATCGTCCGGACGTGAAATCGGTGGTGCACTGTCATCCGCCGCATGCGACAGCGTTTGCAGTTGCCGGTGAACCAATTCCGCAGTGTATTTTGCCAGAAGTGGAAGTGTTCATGGGCGAAGTACCGATCGCGCCTTATGAAACTCCAGGCGACCAGCGATTTGCCAGCACGGTGGTTCCGTTCCTGAAGGCCACGAATACCATTATTCTCAAGAATCACGGCACGGTGTCGTTCGGCAAAAGTCTTGAGGATGCGTACTGGAAGACGGAGATTCTGGATGCTTACTGTCGCATTCTGCTGCTGGCAAAGCAGATTGGACAGCCGATGTATCTGAGCGAAGAGAAGAGTCGTGAGCTGCTGGATCTGAAAAAGAAGTGGGGCTTTGACGATCCTCGTTTCCACAACGAGAACTGTGACCTGTGCGGCAACAGTGCGTTTCGTGAAGGCTATAAAGAGAACATTCCGGTGCAGCGAGCCTTTGAGCCGGCTCCTGAATATCCCGGTTATCTGCAGAAGCCATGTGGTGAACCGTGCGAGCAGAGGCTGGCTGACGTCAGTGAGGATCTGGTGCGGATGATCACGCACCAGGTCATGGCGGCTCTGGGCAAAGCCTGAGTGAGCCTCGTGTGAATGTCGAGAATCAAAGTATCCGGTAGAAACAGGAAACAGAGGCAATGAAGGTCAGCATCATCGGTGGCGGCGGACTGGTGGGGTCATGTGCGGGGTTTGCCCTGCAGGCGGGAAAAATTGTCAGTGACATTGTGCTGGTGGATGTCAATCAGGAGCTGTGTGAGGGGCAGGCACTGGACCTGCTGCACGGGGCCGCACTGATGGCACCGCAGCGGATTTCCGCTGCGGGAACGGAAGCGGTGAAGGACAGTGACGTCGTGGTGATCACTGCTGGTCTGCGGCGCAAGCCGGACGAAAGTCGACTGGATCTGATCAACCGCAATGTGGCTCTTTTTCGCACGATTCTGGCGGATATCAAGAAGCACGGCCTGAAGAAGGATGCCATTATTTTTGTGGTGTCGAATCCGGTCGACGTGCTGACGTATCTGGCGGTGAAGGAGCTGGGTTTGCCGGCATCGCAGGTGATTGGTTTGGGAACCGTGCTGGATACGACACGACTGCGCAGCATGCTGGCTCAGCGACTGAAGGTCCCGCCGACTCAGGTCAGTGTGACGATCTTTGGCGAGCATGGCGACAGCATGGTGCCGATCTGGTCGATGGCTCAGATTGCAAATCTGCCACTGGACAAGTTTCCGGGAGTGAATCCACCGCTGATTGCGGAAGTCGAAAAGAAGACTCGCGGCAGCGGTGCGGAGGTGATCAAGAAGAAGGGCGGCGCCGGATTTGCTGTCGGGGTTTCTATTGCTGACGTTGTGCACAGCATTGCATTGGACGACAATCGAATACATCCGGTCAGCAGTCTGATGAATGGTGCTTACGGTGTCCGCGACGTATGTTTTTCGATCCCGACCGTGATGGGTCGCAGTGGCGTGAAAAGTCACATTGAAGTGGAGTTGTGGTCGAAAGAGAAAACGGCACTGGTGCAGAGTGCCAATGTGCTAAAGGAAACGATTGCCAAGGTGCTGAACAAGTAGTGTTTATCGCCGGCTGGTGAAACAGAGTTATTTGATCAATGCAGTAACACCCGGTCTCCCGGGTGTTCTTTTTGTTTGGGGCGGGCTGCTGCGGGCGGTGCTCAGGCTGGAAAGTTTGGGCAGTGCTCGGGCTGGAATGCCCGAGCTACATTTGAGTGTTCATTAGCGTTCATGAGCGGTTAAAAAAACACCAGCTTCTCACAGAACTCACCTCAACCCCGGTGCTTTTTTCTTCGCGTCTTTGCGTGAGGCCAAACTGCCAGCAAGTCACCACAGCAACAACAGGGCAAGGGTGTCTTTCACCCCTCACCCACATTCTCTCACCCCTCGCCAGGGGCAAGGGGTGCCGGGCGTTGGCAGCGGGGTGCCTGGGCTGCGTTCAGCCAGAGGACAGTTCGAAACCTTTGCGATGTTCGCGAGCCAGCAGGGTGGTCGCGGCAGGATCGCTGCTGATCTGTTCTGTTTCCGGGTTCCATTCGATGGTTCGTCCCAGTCGTGCTGCGATGCCTGCGAGGTGGCAGGTCGAGAGTGCTCGATGGTGGCTGAACACGTCTGAGACGGGCTGTCGACGATCACGGACGGCTTCGAAGAAGTTGGTGAAGTGGTCTGTGAGCGGTCGATCGCCGTAGATTTTTTCGAGTGTGCCGTCGGGCAGAGGTTGTTGTTTGAGATCTTCGTGTGGTTTGCCGGTGATCCGGCCGCGATTGACGAAAATGCGGCCTGCCGTTCCTTCCAGCAGAATGCCATTGTCTCCGTCGTGTCGAATTTCGATTTCGATGCCGTCGGCAAACTGAGCGCGAATCAGGAACTCGGTGGCGGTATTATAGCGGGCCGGGTCGACGGGGTAGCCGTTGAGAAATTCAACCGGGTGTTTCACATGTTCGGGGATCACTCGGACGGGGCCGGTGTCCATTTTTCCCAGTGCCCAGGTGGCGATATCGACGTGGTGTGCACCCCAGTCGGTCAATTTTCCACCCGAGTATTCGTACCACCAGCGGAATTCGTAATGGCAGCGTGACCAACTGCGAGTTTCGCCATTATCACCGGCGAGCCAGCGAAATTCTTTTTCGGGAGCAGGTCCCTGCCAGAGGTTCCAGTCGAGTGTTGCGGGAGCTGCGGCGACTGGGAGTGCGGGGCTTTGTGGTGCTCCGCCAATGCTGCAGATGGCTTTTTTTAGTTGTCCCAGTCGACCGGTTTGCGCCAGTGCGACGGCTTCGATGAACTGTCGTTCGCTGCGTTGCTGAGTTCCGATCTGGACGATGCGTCCGGTGCGGCGGCAGAGGTCGCAGATCAGGCGTCCTTCTGGGATGGTGAGGGTCATGGGTTTTTCGAGGTAGACATCTTTGCCTGCCAGCATGGCTTCAACGGCCATTTTGGCGTGCCAGTGATCGGGCGTGGAGATGTGTACGATGTCGATTTTGGGGTCATCTAGTACAGCGCGGTAGTCGGTGTACTGTGAGGGGGCAGATCCGGTCCATTCCTTGACGAGGCCGGCAGCCAGTTCGCGGCGTGAGGCATCGGCATCGCAGACAGCGGCGTAATCCGTGAATCGTCGAAAATCAGGTGCTGAGCCCCACGGGCCGTCGATGCCGGTGGCTTTTTGGCACCAGCGGCTGCCAGTGCCGATGGCGGCGGCAATGGGGCGATCGATGGCTTCGCGGAATCCGGCCGCCCGTGAGCCTCGCGGCAAAATCACGGCGGCTGCCGCGATGCTGCCGAGCAGGGCGTGGCGGCGAGTGAGTCCAGTTTGTTGTGCCATGGCGCGGGTTTCCGTCGATCGGGGTGTGAGTGTGTGCCGGGTAAACATCTTCTGCGAGCTTCCGCTCGTTTGTTAAAGGATAACGCTGCGGCGGGTGGAGTGCCAGCGGCGAATACTGTGGTGTGCCTGCGAGTACGTCGACCTGTTGAACACTTGCAATCTACCGAGCGATTGTCGAGGGTATGCGGTGTTGACGGGTAATTTCGTGCCGTTGCGGGGGTTCGGTGATGAATCGGTTGTTGATTGGCTGCGGTATTTGGCTGCTGGTGTGTGGCATGTCCGTGTCGGCTCAGCAGCCGGTTGCAGCGGTGCCGCCACGATTCCAGGTGCTGCTGCAGAATGGTGTGGTGCATCGTGGAGACGGCAGTCCGGGTGTTGCCGGTTCGGTTGGCATTCGCGAGGGCAGTCTTAGTCTGCTGCCGGCGGATACGATGGCAGATGCAGATCAGAAGATCGACTGTCGAGGCCTGGTGATTGCCCCGGGGTTCATTGATTTGCACACGCACAGTGACGAACCGCTGCTGGACCGCAGGACTCGCGGCAGCGTCAATTACCTGATGCAGGGCTGCACGACGATGGTCACGGGCAACTGCGGCTTTGGCCCGGTCGATACGGGCAAATTTTTGGCTGAGATTGATCAGTTTGGTGCGGGCACCAATGTGGCACACCTGATTCCGCATGGCAGTCTGCGAGCGGAGGTGATGGGCAAGGTCAATCGGGCAGCGACCGCCGCTGAGTTGCAGCGGATGCAGACGCTGGCGCAGCAGGCCATGCAGGACGGGGCGTGGGGCATGTCCACCGGGCTGATCTACATTCCCGGCACGTTTACTCCGACATCCGAGCTGACGGCCATTGCCGGCGTTGTATCGCAGCACGGCGGAATTTATGCCAGCCATATTCGTGGTGAGGGTACAGAGCTGCTGTCCAGTATTGAGGAAGCATTGGAGATTGGCCGGGGTTCCGGCTGTCGTGTGCATGTTTCGCATTTTAAGGCCAGCGGTCGACCTTCGTGGGGCACGCTGCGGCTGGCTATCGGTCGGATTGAGGCGGCCCGTGCTGGCGGGCAACTGGTCACGGCCGATCAGTATCCGTATACGGCCTCCAGCACATCGCTGGAGGCGACGCTGTTGCCGGCATGGGCGCGTGAGGGTGGCCGCGAGGCACTGGAGAAGCGACTGAATGATGCGGCTGAAGCTGCAAAAATTCGCGAGGACGTGCTGCAGAAGCTGGTCACTGCGACGCGGATTCAGCTGGCTTCCTGCAGCTACAATCGCAGCTGGGTCGGTCGATCTTTGGACGAAGTCGCGCAGGTGGAAGGACGCGAGGTCTGTGATATTGTGCTGGACATTGAACGGCATGGCGGGGCGTCAGTGGTGAATTTTAATATGAGTGAAGAGGACCTGCGGCTGGCGATGCCCTTGCCGTGGGTGGCGACGGCCAGCGACGGCGGCTCGAAGATCCCCTCGGGAACACAGCCGCACCCGCGTTCTTTCGGTACCTTTTCCCGCAAGATTGGGCGGTATGCGATTGAGGAAGGGGTGTTATCGCCGGAGGCTGCGATTCGCAGTGCGACAGGTTTGCCGGGCGAAATTCTGGGGCTGGCGGATCGCGGTCTGCTGGCAGATGGTCTGGCGGCGGATGTTGTGGTGTTTGCTCCGTCGGAATTTCGCGATCGGGCCGACTATGACAATCCGTGGCAGGTTTCTGTCGGGCTGCGACATGTGCTGGTAAACGGCGTGTTTGCGGTGTACGACGGAATTCCGACCGGGGCGCTGGCCGGACGATCTTTGCGGAAGGCTGCCGCTGCCGCGAAGTAAGCCGAGCTGTTGTGCGGGCTGCCGAGTTAAATCTGACTTCATCGAGCGAGGGCTGTGTCATGCTGAATCGTCGTTGTATGCTGCAGTCGGCAATGCTGCTGCCTGTGGGGACTCTGGCTGCGGGACGTGCTGCGGGTGGCTCGTCCGCTGCCGCTGCGGTGCGAACAGCTCTCATTGGGCATACGGGTCGCGGCAATTATGGACACGGCCTCGATACGATGTGGCTGCAGATCCCGGAAGTCCGGATCTGTGGAGTTGCTGACGCCGATCCGACGGGCCTGGCAGCTGCTGTGAAGCTCCTGCGTCCTGAGCAGTCGTATGCGGATTACAAAACCATGCTGGCTGAGCAGCGGCCTGAGGTTGTTGCGATCGGGCCACGGCATATTGACCAGCACCGAGAGATGCTGCTGGCTGCGATCCGGCACGGAGTGCGGGGTATTTACATTGAAAAGCCATTTGTCAGGACTCCGGCGGAGGCCGACGAAGTGCTGCAGGCAGCAGCGGCTGCGGGAGTGCGGATTGCGGTAGCGCATCGCAACCGTTTTCATCCCGTACTGCCGGTGCTGCAGAAACTGCTGACGGATGGCGCGATTGGTCGTGTGCTCGAGTATCGGGGTCGCGGCAAGGAGGATGCTCGCGGCGGTGCGCTGGACCTGTGGGTGCTGGGCTCGCACGTGCTGAATCTGGCCGCGTATTTTGGTGGTCCGCCGCAGGCCGTGAGTGCTGTGCTGCTGCAGGATGGTCGACCGGTGCAGCGGGGAGATGTGCGGGAAGGTGCCGAGGGCATCGGTCTGCTGGCGGGAAATGAGCTGCATGCTCGATTTGAGCTGCAGTCCGGAATCCCGTTCTTCTTTGATTCGCTGCAGCATGCCCGTCGTCGGGACACTGCCACGGACCGACCGGCTTCTTTTGGGCTGCAGATTATCGGTACGGAGGGCGTGATTGATTTGCGAGCTGATCAGCATCCGCTGGCGTCAATTCGAACTGGCAGTCCGCTGGATCCTGACTTTCGGCAGGCACAGGTGTGGCAGCCGATCAGCTCAGCCGGCATTGGCCAGTCGGAGCCGGACGGGGATCTGGCAGGAAAGCTAGCCTCGCAGGTGTTGCCAGGTAAAGACCTGCTGGCGGCCATTGCGGAGGGACGGCAGCCGTTGTGCGACGGTGCTCAGGGAGCGCAGACGATAGAGATGATCTGCGGCGTCTTCGAATCGCACCGTCAGAACGGCCAGCGTGTCACGTTCCCGTTGCAGACGCGAGTCAATCCGTTGTCGCTGCTGTGAGTGTGACCGGCTGATGGCACGGCGCATGGCCCGGTTGCAGGGTGGTCTGCCGCTGGTGTTTGGGTGCTGACTTGACCATGGATCGTATTGGCTGTCAGTGAGCGTGGCTGTTTTCACACGGGATCACAGCGTTATATGGTACGTCGCCGTTCTTCAGGGCAATTCGGCGCACGACAGCTGCGCTGCTAATGGCTTCGTACCGATCTTCGGTCACAAATCGCGAACAGTGGTTCACGGGGTCACCTTTGTCCGGGGACGCTTTCAGGGAAAACTGAGTCCCGCCGTTCTGGCTGGTCACGTTGATGAAAATTTCGGTCTGATCAATCGGAAAAGCGGTTTTCCCGGCTGCATCCAGCACATAAATTGTCGCCCAGTCACGGCCGTGTACCAGTTCGGCATGCAGCTCACCATCGCCCAGTTCCAGCAGCATCCCGTGATGCGGTCCCTGAGCTGCGTGATCGTGACCAGCGTGATTTGGGTCGGAGTGTTCAGCTGCCGTCGCAGCACTGCCGGTTGCATCAGCAGAAATCTTTGAGCAGCCGAAGTTCAGCAGCATTGCCAGCAGCATTGCCAGCAGCAGGCAGGTTTTCAGGCTGGCCGTCATCGCAGTGCCTCCTGTGCGTTTCCCGCTTCGTGAATCACGCGTTCGGCGGCCCGGCGCCCAGCGACCCAGAACAGAGCAGGGTGTACAAAAAAGTCCAGCAGTGTTGAACTGGCAACACCGCCCAAAATCACAGTGGCGACCGGGTACAGGATTTCGCGGCCTGGCTGGTGTCCGGCGACGACCAGCGGAACCAAAGCGATGCCCGCAGTGAGTGCCGTCATCAGTACCGGGGCCAATCGTTCCTGGCCGGCACGTACCACCATCGCCTCAGTAAACTGCTCGCCCTCATGCCTGACAAGGTGCACATAATGATTCAGCAGCAATATGCCGTTGCGTGAGGCAATGCCGCCAAGCGAAATGAAGCCCACCATGGCCGCAACTGTCAGGTTCTGGTCGGTCAGAAGCAGGGCGGCGACGGCACCGTTAAACGCCATGGGCAAAGCGGCCAGTACCTGCAGGGCGAGGTTGACCGAGCGAAACATGGAACACAGCAGCAGAAATACGGCGATCAGAGACACCAGCGACAGAACCAGCATCTTCGCAGCGGCCGATCGCTGGCTTTCAAACTGTCCGCCGAATTCGACGGAGTATCCGGCAGGCAATTGTTGAATCAGGGGCACTAGAGCCCGCTGCATGTCTTCCACAACCTCCACCAGTCCCCGCCCCGACACATTGCACTGCAGCAGGGCACGACGACGCACATTGTCGCGATTGACGACATTCGGGCCATCCGCCCGGACCACGCGGGCCACCGCCGACAGCGGTATGGTGCCACCACCCGGCAGCTGAATCGGCAGACGTTCCAGTGCCTTGGGATCCTGCCGCAGGGCGTCCTGCAGTCGCACCACGAGGTCGATCGTCCGCTGCCCCTCCAGAACCTCGCCCACCACCTGCCCCTGCAGTGCTGTTTCGACATAGTTCGAAACACCAGCGGCCGTCAGTCCGTAAAACTGAAGTTTCTGTCTGTCCGGCTGCAACTGCAGCTGAGGAATCCGGACCTGAGGTTCCAGCATCAGGTCGCGGACTCCGGAAATTTCCGCCAAGACCCGCTGCATTTTCTCTGCCTCTTTCCGCAGTTGATCCACATCATCGCCAAAGATGCGAATGCCAATCTGGGCTCGCACACCGGACAGCATGTGCGAGATCAGGTGCGAGATGGGCTGTTCCACTGCGGAAATGATACCCGGCACTTCTGCCAGCCGCTCGCGAATGTCCTCAAGCTGCTCTTCACGGTTACGGGGTGACTGCGGATCCAGCTCCAGCAGATACTCGCTGGCATGCACGCCTTCTGCATGTTCATCCTGCTCCGCTCGACCTGTGCGGCGATTGAAGCTGATGACGTCCGGATCGCTTTTCAGCGCCAGTTCGACACGTTGATTGATCTCCACTGAAGCACTGAGCGAAGTTCCTGGCGGCAGCAGCACATTCAGTTGCACGGTGCCTTCGTTGAATGGCGGCAGGAAATCGCGATCCAGTCCGACAGCGAGGACTGCGGCGATCGCCGTGACTGCGGCGGTGACGGAAAGATTCAGTGCAGGATGCCGCAGACTGAAGCGGATGATACTTTCTGCTGGCCGTCGCAGCAGCCGCAGAAATGCACTGTCATGTTCTGTCAGCTGCCGTGTGTTGCCCAGCAGCCAGTACGACAGCACGGGCGTTACAGTCAGAGAAACCAGCAGCGAGGCGAGGATCGACACAATATAGGCGGCTGCCAGCGAAGCAAACATCCGCCCTTCCATGCCGTCGAGTGCAAACAGGGGTACAAACACCAGCACCACAATCATCGTGCTGTAAACGATGGAACTGCGAACTTCGACGCTGGCCGAATAGATCACCTGCAGAACAGGTGCGGGCGTATCTCGCAGCCGGTTCTCACGCAGGCGGCGAAAGATATTCTCGACGTCGACGATCGCGTCATCGACCAGTTCACCGATAGCCACCGCCAGTCCGCCCAGCGTCATGGTATTAATTGAGATGCCGCAGGCAGCAAAAATCAGTGCCGTTATCAGCACCGACAGCGGAATAGCTGTGAGCGTAATAAATGTGATCCGCAGATTCATCAGAAACAAAAACAGAATGATAATGACCAGGATGATTCCGTCCCGCAGGGCATCCGACACATTCCCGATGGCTCGATCGATAAACGACTTCTGGGAATAGGCCGGTTCGATGCGGGTGCCTGCCGGAAGTGACCCCTGCAACTGGCTGACGGCCTGCAGCACTTTCTCGGTGACATCCCGAGTGTCAGCACCGGGCTGTTTTGTGATGGTCAGCATGACCGCCGGTCCGCCGATCCATTGCTGTTGCAGTGCCATCGCACTGTAGTTCGGTGACGATTCCGTATGCGGAGCGTCCGCAGATTCAGACAGGCGCACGAATGCAGAGCTGTCACCGCGCCGCACCTGGGCTCCTTCACGGACGTCCGCCACATCGCCAATCGCCACTGCACGATCGCCCTGCATGGCCACCACTGCGCCACGAATATCATCCGCGTCCCGGATGCGTCCCGTGACTCGAACCAGCAGCTCTTCAGAATTTTGCTGATCGACATATCCGCCTGTACCGCTGCCACCAGCAGCGGCAGCGGCGGCTTCCAGCTGTTCAAGTGTGACTCCAAAACGCTGCATCAGTGCCGGGTTGGCGAGTACCTGAAACTCGCGCCTTTCGCCGCCCATGACAACCACCTGAGAAACTCCGGGAATTGCCTGCAGCCGCTGCCGCAGAATCCAGTCGGCTGAAGTCCGCAGCTGCATGGGAGTCACTCCCGGATTGTCGTTCCACATCGCGAGCAGCAGAATCTGGCCCATGATGGAGGCTGCGGGGGCCAGCTGGGGCGTAATACCGGGTGGCAGCCGGTCTCGCACGGCCTGCAGGCGTTCGGCGACGACCTGACGATCGGCCATTAGGCTCGTGCCCCACGTGAACTCGACATTGACAACCGAGAGGCCGACGCCGGAGGAACTGCGGACATGTTCCACGCCCCCCGCACCGTTCATTGCGGTTTCCAGCGGCATGGTAATCAGCGTTTCAACTTCTTCCGGTGCCATGCCTCGGGCTTCAGTCAGCAGCACGACTCGCGGCCGATTCAGGTCCGGAAAGACGTCAATCGGCAGCTGCAGTGACTGCCAGACACCGACCGCCGTAACGAGGCAAACCATGGCGGCAACCAGCATTCGCTGCTGCAAAGAAAATCGAATCAGGCCATCAAGCATGGGATTGTACCGTAACGGTGGCTGTGCCGAGGATCAGTGAGAATGTCCGGCGTGAGGATCAATGGGGGGCGTCTGACTGCGGAGTGCCATCAGGATCTGGGCGGCCGATTTGCCGGCAATGACGTCGCCGGGAAAGAGCGATCCGTCGTCGGCGATCACGGCCGCCAGGCTGTCCGAGTGCAGGACATGCACGGGGACTCGCTCAAACAGTCGCCCATTGCGGCGGAACACCAGCCAGTCTGCTCCGTCACGAGTTACGGCAGCAGCCGGAACGACCATCTGATTGCCCCAGTGTTCCACAGGCACTGCCAACTGCAGCCGCTGTCCGGGCAAATACTTCCATTCGACAGTTCGCTGTCCATTGGGCTGTCGGACATCGCGGATACGAGGGTTGTTAAGTTCCAGATAGAAGGCCAGGATGCGGGAACGTGTGTCGATTTCGACAGCCAGACGGGTGATGTGCAGTCCGGTGACCGTTTCATCCGAGGTGCGCCCGGGGAACATCGCCGTGACGGCCCAGTTTTGTGTCGCCGTGAGAGCCAGCAGATCGCGGTCTTCGGCAAATGCCTGACCTTCGATCAGCAGATGTTCGGGATCGCTGAGTGTGCATAAGGGATCACCGGCCTTGACGGCCTGGCCTTTGCTGGCCGCCAGTTGTTCAATTACCAGCAGATGCTCAGCGCCGCTATTTTCGGCCGCGTCTGGCTGGCGGCTGTCGGAGCCTATCTGCTGCGGTTGATCAGAGTCTGCGGTGGCCGCCAGCCGGCGGGCCGTATTGGCATCGGCCGCCAGCATCAAAGGTTCATCGTGCGAGTGTTCATCGGGTTCAGGCGCGGTCACCAGCAGGCTGCGGAGTAGTCGCCGTTCGGCAGCGATGGTATCGACCTGCAGATCGGTCAGGCCGTGCAGGCGCAGCGCTTCACGCTGCGCTTTCAGCAGAGCCTGCAGGCGATCACGCGCGTAACGGCGTTCCAGCAGTGTGCGTCCCGAGACGGCACCGGTTTCCGCGACCTGCTCCAGGCGAGTGACTTCCCGCTGCTCAACTTCCAGTTCGCCCAGTGTTTTCAGGAATTCGGTTTGAGCCGTAACCAGTTCTTCGTGAGTCAGGCGAATTTCGAAGAGCAGTGTGCCAGGAGTGACGGCTTCACCAGGCAGTGAGTGCACGTGAGTAATGACGCCAGTCAGGGGTGCGGAAACGTGAATTTTCGTGCGCCCTGGGCGTTCGGCGACAACCCCCGGTATGTTGATGCAGCGAAAATAGCCGGAGCGACCGATGGTGGTCAGTGTGGTGGAATTGAGCCCCAGATTAGCCTGAGCGGCCGCGGACAGTTGGATCGACTCGGAATCGGTTGCAGCAGTCACCGGTTCAGCATGCTGGTGCGGATCCGCGGCAGCACCCGCGGCCGAGGAATTCAGCAGTGCCAGCGGGATCCGCTGACGGACCTGCGGAACGAGCAGACTGAGCGCTGCGACGGGGATCACCAGCAGCAGACTGAGCCGACGATGGCGGGGTGCGGCCGGGTGCAGAGCGTTCATGGGAAATCCTGTAGTTCGGCGAGTCGGCCAGATTGGTGAGCAGAAATGTGATGCTTGGCAGGTCCTCAGAAGCACACCTCGAAAGGCCCGAGAAACCCAATGATACCGCGGTCATTATGAGCCGATATTCCAGCGCTGCAGCGGAGCATAGACTGAGCAGCGATGCGGCGTTGCAGCAGCAGACGCGTTCACAAAATCGACCGTGTTATACGGTCCAGCTGCAGTGCAGGGAGCGCAGTGCGACCCCGGAGCAGCGAGTGGTCGCAGTGGCCGCTCGGCCCTGCAGACACTGGCCGGCTGCGACACCCGTGGTTGCTGGCAGGCCTGCATCAGCGAGGGCGGGCTGAGTTGCCGCAGAGAGGATCGGGAAGTCACAGCGAGTATCGAGGTACAGGCAATTTTCGTCTGCACAGGGGGTTGCTGGAACGCCCGAGTCTGCCGGAGTGTGTTCATGGCGGCTGTGAGAACAGGCAGCATGCCTTGCCGAGTTGCCCGTGCTGAGTTCGTGCGCGGACACAGCCTGATGCTGGTGATGCAGGCAGCAGCCAAACATGGCATGAGCCAGTGTGGTGGTCAGCAACAGCAGTTTGGGCAAGAGTGACAGCACGTGAGACACCCGGGAGATGCGAGTCAGCGAGATCTACAATCGCCGGGATTATACCGGCCGAAACCACGGGGTCGATGCCAATTCTGTCACGAAGAATCGTTTCGCATTTGCAAATGTTCTCTGGTTCTCCAGCGATTCTTTCGGATTTTACTCATCAGCGGTGCAGCCAGCCTGATTCCTGCACAATCTTTCCAGTGTCCAGCGGTCCTTCACGACTCAGCAGTGGCCAGAGTTTTTGATCGGACAGTACGGCGGCGGCGGAATGTGGCTGCCCGTCAATCCAAAGCTGGTCGTGTATCAGCCGGATTCCGTGGCTGTAATCCACGTAGTGCTGGCTGTGGCCTGTATACAGCGGCTGGATGGGCAGTCCGTCTGACTGATGCCAGCCATACAGCGCAACTTGCCCCGGCCTCTCCAGCAGACGACCTGTCAGGACCAGATCCTTTTTGGCTCCGGCCACCAGTGTGCCTGGGAAAGGCTGTCTGAGCAACTGCTGCTGAATCAGGTTTTGGTGTTGCAGCAGAGTTGCCAGGGATTCGCGATTTTCTGTCATGGGCTGCGGTGTCAATCTGACTGTGGCAGCTTCGTGAATGGCATCAGACAGTCGGGGAGTAATCAGCAGGCAGCCAAGTTTGTCAGCGAGCGTTACTGCGGCGGCAGGAGTGAGTGTCAGTCGCACGGAATCCTGTTCGCTGCCAATGGCCAGGCAGTCGGCGGTGACGAAACAAAGTGCCGCCAGCGGACGGCCCTCGGATGTGTTGGCGTGAATCTGCAGGGGAACCAGCCGGCGAGTCTGCGGGGGGACATTGCCCTGCAGGAATTCGCTGATGATCTGTTGTTCACGCTCGGCCAGTGGCAAACCTTGAAGTCCCCGCAAATACGGTGTGCCGCCGGCAGCCTGCGGCATTCGTGCGGGCAGTGGCAGTTGTGGTACCGGGTGTTGATTATCGGCTGCGGCGATCGTGGCGGCCGGCTGAGCCTGACGGGGGGCGGGCGGGATCAGATCAGAGTAGTCTCGAGACTGCAGCAGTCGCTGCCAGTTGTCGGTGGCTTCCGGGTTAGCTGCCAGCGAGCAGATCAGGCCATTCATGTCTCCGACAATCGCCGTATGCAGGATTCGGTTCTGCGGGTTGGTGTGCAGCAGAAACTGTACCCGCCCGGTCCGCGAGGTCAGGTGTCGAAAGGGGCCCAGACGCACTTCCGTGAAGTCCGCGGTGCCGCCAAGTCCGACAATCATGCGTTCCGAGGCACGCCAGGTACCGCCACCGTCACTGATGACTGGCCGCCCGTTCAGTTTGACCGCGCGATCATCATAGGCAACTGCGATCAGGTGGTTCTGCGCGCCGGACTGCAGCCACTGCAGCGCGGGTTGCGAGTGCAGTTGATTGTCCCACGAGTAACTGGCGTCAAGGAATACGAAACGCGTGATGGCGGCCGGCACGGGAGCCGGGTGAATGCAGCGCAGCAGAAACTCTCCGCCACCGCTGTGTCCGCAAAGAATCACCTGTTGAGCGCGGGTTTGAGAACGCAGATGCTCAATAAGTCGGCGAACGAATTGTGGCGCGGCGGAGTGAGCTGCAAGGTAAGCGGGCCAGCTGCGTCCTGGAGCCTCAATGACGGCCAGTGAAAGGCGAGTATTCGGCTGCAGCTGGCGAGTGCGCTGAACCTGGGCAGCGACGTGCTGAATATCGAATCGCCACGCCCCTGCGCCCGGCGGGGCCGCGCCAAGGGTCTGTTCAATGGTGTTTCCATTGGGAGTGGCGTAGATGACCAGCACTGACTTGTCGGACATTTGCAGTGGTGCATCTATGAACACACGGCAGCCGTCTGGCAGCGTCTGCCACCATTGTGCGGCCGAAGTCTCAGACGCCGTCGCTGTAAGGATGCAGAAGCTTATGTGCAGCAGTGAAAGGCAGTGCAGCATGAGTGGGGCAGACGCTGGGGTTTGCGGAGTGATGGCGACGTTGAGGGCAAACGTTAACAGGTGAGGTCGGCTGCATAAACTCAGTATTCACCGAGTATTTCCGGGAAGCGGGGTTGCATCTGATCGCGATTCACGGGAATTTTTAAAATCCGGCAGGAAGCTGTCGTATTGCAGATCGCTGCCAGCCTTCGCAGTCAGAACCGCGTGTTTGCGGAATTACCTGAATCAAAATCTGCAGGAAGAAGAATTACGATTTCGCTGCGATGGCCATTTCTGCTGGCTGCTGCACTCGTGGTGCAGGCTGTTTGTGTGAACGGTGCTGAGAACCCAGCGGGTGTTCCGGTGCTGATTCGGTTCCAGCAGGCTCCAAGTCAGGCCCAGGCCGATCTCGTGGCTGCTCATGGCAGTACAGTCACTCGCCAGTTTCGGATCGTGCCGGCACTGGCTGCCCTGCAGAATGCTCCCGGGCTGGCTGCAGTGGAATCCCACGGCATGGTGGAAGCACACGGTGAATATGATGTTGTCTGGGGTGTCAATCGCGTGCATGCTCCTGCGGTGCATTCCGGTGTCTGGGCCGGTACGACTCCGATTCTACTGCGTGGTGCGGGAATTCGCGTGGCGGTTATGGATACGGGCGTCGACTGTACACACCTTGACCTGTGGGCCAACTACAGTGGTGGCTATGACCTTGTGAACAACGAATCGGACCCCCGGGATGCCCACGGCCACGGAACACACGTGTCCGGCACGATCGCTGCCTTGATTGACTGTGCTGCCCTGTCGTGGTGTCAGGCCGCCTGACGGTTCAGCAGTGGGGGCAGAAGCGGCTGTGGCGGCAGATGGGTCGGAACTGGCAAGAACAGCGGCGACGGCAGTCGAAGTCAGCCAGTTTCGTCGCCCGATGCGAACTGAATGTTGTGTTGGCATGGGCCTGCAGTCTGCGAGAGGATCAGAAGTGGCTGCAGTTGCAACTGAAATCCGCTGCGATTGGTCCCGCCTGCCGCCTGTTCGTCAAATCTTGCGGAAGGTCGCAGAAAAACAGCACTTGCTTTTCCCGCCTGTGGGATTGTCTCGGCCAAACGAATTGGCTAAGGTCTCGGGAACAGCATGAGGGCGGCGGCGGTCGAGCAGTCATTCTGCTCGTTTAAGGGTGACTTCTGGGAGTGCTCCTTTGTCCGGATTCTGGCGCAACTCAGCCTGCAGTGGTTCCTCGCTGCTTTGCCTGTTGCGGCAGTGTCTGCCGCTGCTGGCTGTCGGCTGCTGGTGCTGCGACTGTGTGTCCGTGACAGCCGACGAACTGGCGCAGCGGATTGATTCGCTGCTGCAGCAGTCCTTCACCAGTGCTCAGGCTGAGCCCGGTCCCGTCAGCGACGACGGTGAATTCTGTCGCCGTGTGACGCTCGATCTGATTGGACGCATCCCGGCGGCCTCAGAACTGGCTGCATTTCTCGGCCATCCGGATCCGCAGCGGCGAGTCCTCCTGGTCGATCAGCTGCTCAGCAGTCCGGAACACAGTCGACGGATGGCCGATCTGTTTCATGTGATGCTGATGGAACGTCGCGGCGATCACCCGGAATGGCTTGGTTTTCTGCGCACATCATTTGCCGGGCAGAAACCGTGGGACCAACTGGTTCGTGAAATCCTCGATCCCCAGGAGACTCCTGAGCAGATTCGAGGGGCTGCCTGGTTTATTACCCGACGGCTGGAGAAGGTCGGGCAGCAGGACACCGATTACCCCGGACTGACTCGCGACATCGGTCGACTGTTTCTGGGCTGTGATCTGCAATGTGCTCAGTGTCATGATCATCTGACAATCTCCGACTATCGCCAGATTGAGTTTCAGGGTTTGTATACGGTTTATCGAAACACATCGATTCGTAAGGACGTGAAATTTCCGGCTGTGGCTGAACAGCCATTGACGAAGAAGACTGACTTTATGTCGGTGTTTGAGAAACAGTCACTGACGGTCGGTCCGCGGGTTCCGTTTGGTGTTGAGCAGGAAATTCCACAGTACGAGTCGGGGCAGGAATTTGCTGTGGCACCGGACCGTGCGACGAATTTTCCGGGTGTGCCAAAGTTTCGCGGCCTGCAGTTGATTGCTCAGTCGCTGCCGGTTTCTGCAAACCGGCGGTTTGCAGAGAACCTCGCGAATCGTCTGTGGTTTGTGATGTTTGGCACGGGACTTGTAAATCCGCTGGATCAGCTGCATGACGACAATTCGGCCACTCATCCGGAGGTGCTGGCGGCTGTGGCCGACGCCGTGACGGCAGCCGGTTTCCGAATCCAGCCAATTCTGCGTGAACTGGCCCTCAGTCAGGCATATCAGCGCAGTTCTGCGGGTGCAGCTTCCGAACGGGTGCTGTATCAGTATGGCCGCGAGAAGCGTCTGTCGGCTGAACAGCTGCTGGCCAGTGTCCTGATGGCCTGCGGCGATGGCGATTTGATGGCTGCTGGCGACAGTTTGTCTGAGGCTGAGCAGAAGCGTGCCGAGTCGTTTGTCAAGGCCTTCGGGAACATTCCGGGGGAGCCGGAACTGGAGTTTTCACCGTCGCTGAAAGCTGCCTTGTTTGTGCTGAACGATCCGCTGCTGCAGGAACAGTTGCAGCCAGGCGGCGGTAATCTGAGTGAACGACTGGCGGCGATTGCGGACAACGGTGCAGTGGCCGAACAGCTGTACCGTTCGGTGCTCAGTCGTGTGCCGGATGCTGAAGAAGTGGAGTTTGTGAGTGATTACCTTGGGCAGCGGGCTGATGCTCGTCGCCAGGCCATCGGGAACCTGATCTGGGGTTTGCTGGCTTCCACGGAATTCTGTTTGAACCATTAAGTCCATGCCGTTGAATTGTCAGTCAGATCAGCATCGGGTGTCGCGTCGTCGCTGGCTAGGTACAGCAGCGGCCGGGACAGCGGCCGCGCTGCCGCTGTTTGATCCTGCGCTGCATGCTGCGGCCTTGCAGCGGTCGGCAAAACAGGTGCTGTTTATCTGGCTGGACGGCGGCATTAGCCAGCTGGAAAGCTGGGACCCCAAACCGAATACAGAATTTGGCGGCCCATTCCGTGCGATACCCACCAGTGTGCCGGGAATTCATGTGAGTGAGTTGCTGCCGCAGACGGCGCAGCAGATGCAGCATCTGGCGATCGTTCGCAGTTTGTGTACAGAGGACAATGCGCATTCTTCGGGCGTCGACCGTATTCAGCGTGGCGACCCAAAGAATCGTGGTGTGGTGTATCCCTATTTCGGTTCGGCGGTCACGAAACTGCTGGGGCCGAATGACAGTGGCCTGCCTCCTTATGTCTGGATTAAACCGCTTAGCGGTGGCTTCATGCACAAGGACGCCGGTTTTCTGGGGCCGCAGTATGGTTCGCTGGCGTTTGGCGACGGCAAGCCACCACAGAATCTGTTGCAGCACCCGGATGTCAGTGATCAGCAGCAGCAGGAACGCATGGAGATCCGTGCCTTTGCTGATCAGCGGTATGCACGCGGTCGCCCACCGGCCAGTACTGACGCAAATGGTTTTGTGTTCAGCATGGGGCTGGAGCTGATGCAGCGGCGTCAGTTGTTTGATGAGTCGACATTTTCTCCGGGCGATGTGCAGCGCTACGGGACTCATGATCTGGGACGCCACATGCTGCTGGCACGACGGATGCTGGAAGCCGGTGTGCAGGTTGTGAAGGTGAACAGTTACGGCTGGGATACTCACGGGGACAACTTCAACGGCAGCTACAGTCTGGTGCGGCGTTTTGATCAGCCTTTCGCCGCACTTATTTCGGATCTTGCCGTAGCCGGACTGCTGGATCAGGTGCTGGTGATTGCGATGAGCGAATTCGGCAGGACTCCCAGAGTCAATGGCCATCTGGGCCGTGACCACTGGCCCGAGGCGTGGTCGCTGTGTATGGCAGGAGCCGGTGTGCGGCGCGGAATTGCGGTGGGAAGCACCAGTGACAACGGAACATGGGTGGCGTCCGAACCTTATGACATTGGGCACATGTTCCATACGTGGTTTTCGGCGCTGGGGATCAACAGTCGAGAAACGGCGTGGGACAATCAGGGCCAGCCCCTGCCGCTTGCTCATGAAGACTGTCGTCCGGTATCCGAACTTCTGCTTTAGACTGCAGCTATGCAACTGACTGGCACATTTCGATCAGAGCTGCGACCACTGGCGAAGATTCCGACTTCGTGTCAGTTGTCGTTGCTGCGCTACAGCAGTGACGGCAGTTTGTTGCTGGCTGCCGGGCGAGACGGGCGGATTCATCGCTGGCGGCTGCCGTCGGCCGGACTGCCCATTCCGGCGGGGGACGGCAAAACTGTCACTGCAGGTCCGGCAGAAGTGCTTGCACCCTGGACCGGTCACAACGGCTGGGTCAGCAGTCTGGAAATTTCTGCGGACGGTCAATTTCTGGTTTCTGCGGATACCTGGGGACGTCTGGCCTGTCGTGCGCTGTCAGGTGACTCTGAGCAGCCTGTGTGGGAACACGGTGAGGCGCACGCCGGCTGGCTGCGGGCGCTCGCCGTGAACGCCACCGGCAGCTGTCTTGCCAGCTGTGGATCCGACGGGATGGTGCGTCTGTGGAATCCGGCGGATGGAACTGTGCTGCGGCAGTTTTCCGCCGGCGGGCAGGATCTGTATTCGCTGGCCTGTCACCCGGACGGCGTGCGGCTGGCTGTGGGGGATCTGCGGGGCGGAATCCGAATTTTCGACCTGCGGGATGGCAGTCTGCTGCTGACCTGGGAAGCGGCGGAATTCTACAGGCTGTCGTACATCCAGGAAGTCGGTGGTGTGCGGTGGCTGGCGTGGAACGGTGCCGGCTCGGTCCTGGCCGCCGCCGGCTGTATCCCTGAGAACGGCGGTTTTGTGCAGGGGATTCCGGCTGTGCAGCTGATCAGCGCTACAGATGGTGCTGTCATACAGCAGCTCAGGCTGGGAGACAATCAGGAAGGCTTCGTGCATCAGGTGCTGTGGCATCCGCAGGACTACTGGATGGGTGTCTGCAGCGGTCAGCCTGGTCGCGGGCGATTCTTTTTGCATCGTGTCGGCACTGAGAAGCCGTTCTGCCAGAATCCTCAGCCGCTGGCAAATTGCCATAGTGTCGCGCTGCATCCGCTGGGCCGGCAGGTGGCGGTCCTGGCGAATGAAGGCACTTACGGCCAGCGGAAATCCATGGCCCGCGAAGGTATCTACCCTGGCAACACGTCACCCATTCACATTTTTGAACTGCCTGCCGCCGATCCTGTTTCCTGACCCCTGTTTTTTCTGAGCTGGATTTCCCTATGTTGAATTCGCTGCTGACTGGCTTTCGAAGACTGCTGCCTGCTGTGCTGTTGATTGCCTGTTCTGCCCCGGTTTTTGCTCAGGCTGAAAAGTGGTCGGGCGAACTGGAAAGCCGGGTTGCTGCTGAGATGTCACGACTGATAGCCGCCGGGCAAATTTCCGGAGCTGTGACGCTGGTCGCCGATGCCGATTCCCTGGTGCTGGCAACGCCGCATGGGCAGGCCGATCTGGCTACCGGACGTGCGATGGCCCGTGACAGCATTTTTCGTGTTGCATCCATGACGAAGCCGGTGACTGCAGTCGCTTTAATGAAGCTGGCGGCTGCCGGAAAAGTGCAGCCCGCTGATCCCGTCTCAAAATACCTGCCGGCATTTGGCCAGCTGAAACTCAAGGACGGTACACCCGCACGGGCCATTACCATTGCCGATGTGCTGACACATACGGCGGGGCTGGCAGGCTCGTCCGGTTTGAACGGAGATCGCACGCTGGCCCAGGAAGTTGATGCTCTGGCCGCGCAGCCCCTGCAGGCAGCACCAGGCAGTCGCTGGCAGTACAGCAGTGGCCTGACGGTGGCCGGGCGAATTGTGGAAGTGGTCTCCGGCATGCCGTTTGAAAAGTTCGTGCAACAGCAGATCTGCCAGCCGCTGGGGATGCAGGATACGGCATTTGTGCTCACAGCGGAGCAGGCCGGGCGACTGGCGGTGACATATCGTCCGGGGCGTGAGGGTGTGCTGTTGCAGGCTGTTGAGATTCCTGATCCCACTCAGTTCCGGATGCCTAATCCCTCGGGCGGGCTGTATTCAACGGCAGACGACATGGCGAAGTTTTTTCAGGCCGTGCTGCGTGAGCAGCAGGGGCGCGGTACTCAGGTGACGGGCGGCAGCGCGCTGGTGCGGCAGATGCTGCAGCCGCAAACCGGTGACCTCGTGACCGGGTTTACTCCGGGCAATGCCTGGGGGCTCGGCTGGTGTGTGGTGCAGCAGCCTCAGGGTGTGACCAGACTGTTGTCTACCGGCACGTTCGGTCATGGTGGCGCGTGGGGAACTCAGGCATGGGTGGATCCCGTGCGGGGGCTGGTGCTACTGCTGATGATCCAGCGGACGGAGTTTGGCAACAGTGATGCTGCGGAAGTACGAGATGCCTTCAATGAAGCTGTGATCACCAGTTATCTTGGAAATCCACAGGAAACGGCGCGAGTCGCGCCGTTTCTGGGATATCAGAATGCGGTGCATCTGCAGCTGGGAAATACGCGGGCTGTGCTGTGTCCCGAGGCTGGTGGGCGAGTCATCAGTTTTGACGTGGCTGGCCATGACATGATGTTTGTGGATGAGCGAGAGCGAAACTGGCGGCCCGGGAATCCGCCGTCTGCGTCCGCAGGTCGGTTTGATATCGGGCCTGAGCTGGTAATTCCGAAGCATCCGGCTTTGTGGTCGGGGGCCTGGACGTGCGAGCTGACCGGTCCGACATCGGCTCGTCTGGTCAGTGTGCGTGATGAGTCCACCGGTGTGCAGCTGCTGCGGGATTTTCGACTGCGCCCGGCTGCCCGGCGCGCTGCCGGTGATGCGGCACCGGTGATCAGCGGTGCGGTGCTGGAATGTCGGCAGGTCATCATGAATGTGAGTGATCACGTCGTGGAATACTGCCACTGGGGTCGCTCATTTTCGCCGGGCGGCGGTATCTGTGTGATCCCGCTGGGGCCCCGTCCCAGTCGGTTTCCTGCAAAATACGTGATGTACGAGGAACAGGGGATCAATCCTGCGGCTGTTGACGAGCAGATTCGTGAGCGTGACGGGTTTCTGGAAATTCTGGCACCCCCGCGTCGGCCCAAGCTGGGCTTCGATACGTATGGTGGCTGGCTGGCTTATGTGCAGCCGTCAAACCGAGTGTTCATCAAGCGTTTCGCCGCGTACCCTGATCGGGTTTACAACGAGGCGGCCGGACTGACGCTGTCTGTCTGGTATCCGCAGCAGGGCGGCATGATTGAGCTTGAACCGATCGGTCCGCGTGAGCGACTTGAGCCTGGTCAGACCGCCGCATTTACGGAAGAATGGAGTGTGGGTGAGTTTCCGTATCCGGCAGCCGGGCAGCAGATTGATCTGTCACGACTGCAGCAGCTTGCCGAATCGGCTGCCCCAGCAGAGGAAGCTGGTCGATAATCATACGGACTGATGTGGCTTTCGTATGCTGGCAGCGGGTGCGAATTTAAGAGAGGTTTCCGATGTTCCGACTGAATCTGAATGCAGCCAGCCAGCGAATGACTCGGCGGGGAATGATCCAGGTGGGAGCCCTGGGGCCTTGGGCAGTTTCGCTGCCGCAGCTGCTGCAGGCTGAATCGGCGACCGGCAGCAGTCAGACTCGGCGATCAATCATCAATATTCATCTGGACGGCGGTCCGCCCCATCTGGACACGATTGATCCGAAGCCGGAGGCCCCAGTAGAGATTCGCGGTGAATTTGATTCGATTGCAACGAAGATTCCAGAGCTGCGAGTTTGCGAACTGATGCCGCGAGTCGCAGCGCTGGCCGAACATTTTGCATTCATTCGATCGCTGACTGGTTCTGCCGGCGCGCATGATGCGTTTCAGTGTCAGAGCGGATATGCCGAGAAGGATTTAAAGTCTTTGGGCGGTCGTCCGGCGGTGGGCTGTGTGGTTTCAAAACTGCTCAGCAGCACTACCGATCAGGCCCCGGCCTTCATCGACCTGATGCAGGGCCGGCCGCTTGTTCGCAAAAGTGCCCGGCCTGGCTTTCTGGGTCCGGCGGTGCAGCCATTTCGCCCCGACATCTCGCAGATGTTTCATCGCGAGCTGGAGTCGGGGATGAAGGTTGAACTGGCGCGGCTGGGGAAAGACCACACGGTCAGCCTGACTCTGAATCCAGCCCTGACGCAGCAGCGACTGGGTGATCGGCAGCAGTTGCTGGGAAGTCTTGATCGACTGCGTCGCAGTGCTGACAATTCCGGCATGATGGATGCCATGGATCAATTCGGTCAGCAGGCTGCCGGAATTCTGCTGTCGGGACGCCTCGCCGATGCCCTGGATCTGGAGCGGGAAGATCGAGCGACGCTTGCTCGTTACACGGCTCCGGCGTCCGGTGGTCGCCAGTCGACAACCAGTGAGGGTCCCGAGTCGGTGCGGAAATTTTTGCTGGCCCGGCGGTTGATTGAAGCAGGGGTTCGCTGTGTCAGTGTGTCCATCAGCGATTTTGACACGCATTCAGACAACTTCCCCCGCATGCGCAATCTCCTGCCTATTGTCGATTTCGGTCTGCAGGCACTGGTGACGGATCTGGCCGAACGCGGTCTGCTGGATCAGGTGGCGATTGTGGTGTGGGGCGAGTTTGGTCGAACTCCGCGAATCGATCCGAAAACCGGCGGTCGTCACCACTGGCCACAGGCCGGGCCAGCATTGCTGGCAGGTGGCGGATTGCGAACCGGTCAGGTCATCGGCAGTACGGATCGGACGGGTGACGAGGTGACGTCACGGCCAGTGACTTACAAGGATATCTTTGCCACTCTGTACAGCACACTTGGAATCGACGCGCGGACCACCACGATCAACGACCCCACCGGCCGACCACAGTATCTGCTGGACGATGGAGCACCTTTGCGAGAACTGCTGGGATGACCGTCGCTTCAGATCGCCAGAGTCCAGCAGGACAGCAGTGACGAAAGCAGGATGATATACAGCCGCGATGCCGTTTCTGGTCCGCTCAAACGAGCCGCGATGGCCGCGAATACCAGAATGCCGACCGCTGAAAGTGACTCGATCAGCAGTACTTTGCTGGCGGCCTGCTGCAGGTATCGAATCAGCAGAAATTCCACGATCAGTGCCAAAGCCATCAGCGAACCTCGCAGTGCCGGCTGCCGATGTTCCTGCAGCATCAGTGCCATCGCCAGGCTTAGACTGCAGGCAAAGTACAGCTCGCGGTCCCCGGTGACCCATGACCCGGTCGCCCAGACAATCGCGGGCAGCAGCCAGACCGCTGCAAAGGCCCGGGTTTGTCGCCCCAGCAGCACAGCAGCCGGCAGAAACATCGCGAGCCAGGGCAGGGCACCGGAGTCCAGCGTGATTTCAGCAGGCAGCGACACTGTCTGTCCCTTTCTCTGACCTGCGGTTCATGGAGTCGGCTGCTTCACGCTGCCTCGGATTTTGATCCCGTCCTCAGCAGGCTTGTCTGCCTCCGGGGCAGACGACGATTCTTCGATGTCTGCATGACCTTCAATCCGCAGCAGCTCAGTGTCGGTTCGCAGCAACAGCGAATTTCCGGCAGCCGACTGCGAAGACAGCGTACGGCCTTCCAGCAGATTACGCGACAGCAGCTTGTAACTGCCGCCCACACTGGCCACCAGCGTCGTACCCGACTCGTTCAGCATGTACAGTTTCTCTCCGGCCAGCAGCGGTGAGGCAGAGTAGTTGCCGCCCACGCGTTTCTTCCACCGCACCTTGCCGGTGGTTGCCTCATACTTCGTGACAACGCCGTTGTCACTGAGCGTCAGCAGGGAATCTTCATACAGCACGGGTGACGGGTTCAACGGCACTGCATCCTCAGATTTCCAGACCACATGCGTGTCGGTCACGTCGCCGCTGCCGTCCGGTCGGATGGCCAGCAGTGTGGGCTCATCGTAGCCCGTACACACAAAAACGAGGCCGTGGCCAAAGACCGGGCGAGGCACCAGTGAATAACCATTGTGCCGGACGCGCCACAGTTCCGCCCCTGTCTCTGGATCATAGGCAGCCACGAAGCTGCCGCCCGGACAGACCACCTGTTTGTGGCCTGACACGGTGATCTCCAGCGGTGTGGCATACGAATGGCGACCCTCACGCCGAGTAATCCATCGAATGTCGCCTGTATTGGCATCCAGTCCCGCGACAAACTGCGGGGCAATCGGGTCCGCAATCACGCGGTCATCGTAAAAGGAATGATCCAGTCCGTCGCAGATGACAACCAGCGTGTCGCCGCTCAGGACCGGACTGCTGCCCGGGCCGTGATGATGATAGTACAGCAGTCGCTGCTTCCACAGCACTGTTCCGTCCTCATCAAGAGCCGCAGTGCCATGCGAACCAAAATGCACCCAGCAGCGTCCATTGGCCAGCACGGGAGTCGGAGAGGCGTGACTGTTTTTCCAGTGAATCGCCCACAAATTGTCATGCTGAAAAACGGGAATCTCAAGCAGCTGCTTGCCGCTGACGCGGTCCAGCACCAGCACCAGCAATTGCCCTTTGTCCGGAATGGCCGTTGTCAGCCAGATGCGATCACCGCTGACCACCGGCGACGAATAGCCAAGTCCCTCGACCGGTGTTTTCCAGACGATGTTCCTGCGTTCAGACCATTTGACCGGCAGGTCGGCAGACGGCGCAATACCCTGGCCCGTGGTGCCGCGAAACTGCGGCCAGTCAAACGAAGCGGTACCGGAATTCGGCCGTTCATCCGTCAGCAGCACACTCAACACGGTCAGCAGCAGCAGATTCATGCGGGGACTCCAGCTTGCCAGCACCAGTTCAGCCGGTCGGCTGTGCGGCCGTCACCGGCGGGTTACCCGCGAGTTCGTCAGCACTGCGTTCAGCGGCGGTCACAGCATCCACAGACACTCCGAAAATTCGCGCGTAAATCAAATAGAACACCGGCACCAGAACCAGCACAAGAATCGTGCTGGTGGCCAGTCCGAAGCACAGGCTGGCCGCCATCGGAATGACCAGCTGGGCCTGGAACGATGTTTCGGTCAAAATCGGTGCCAGCCCGGCAATCGTCGTGAGCGAAGTCAGCAGCACCGGGCGGAAACGTCGACTGCCGGCCTGCAGCACCGCCTGTTCAAGCGGCACCCCGCTGCGGACTGCGCTGTTGATAAAGTCCACCAGCACGATGGAGTCATTCACGACGATGCCAGTCAATGCCACCAGCCCCAGCGTGCTGAACAGCGTCAGCGGCAGTCCCATCACCCAGTGGCCAATCACAGCACCAACAATTCCGAACGGAATCACGGCCATTACCACCAGCGGCTGGCCATACGAAGTAAACTCCATTGTCAGTAGCACATACATGGCCAGCAGGGCTACAAACAGACCAATCCCCAGACTCTGCACGCTCTCTTCATCCTGCTCTTGCTGACCCTCCCAGCGAACTCGCAGGCCCGGGTACTTCTGCCGCAGCTGCGGCATGAAGTCGCTTCTCATGCTGGCCACAATCTCCTTGGCATTCCCCAGCTTTTCGTTGATGTCGGCTGAGATCGTGATGGAACGCTTTTGGTCGATGCGGTTGATTTCCGAATAGCCCCTCGTCACATTCACATCCGCCAGCTCGGTGATCGGACGCTGAATGCCATCACCCGCATCCACTCGAATATCATCAAACCTGGCAAGTGTCTGCCGGTCCGACTCAGGATACCGCACCATCAGTTTGACTTCATGCCGACCACGCTGCAGTCGCATGACTTCCTCGCCGTAGTACGAAGCCCGCACCGTTCTGGCAATACTGTCCAGCGGTACTCCCAACGCTACTGCCCCCGGCTTTTCCCGCAGCTGCAGTTCCCATTTACCGGGTGTTGAGTCATCTGAAACGTCATAAATGCCGCGAAACCCGGCTAGTCGCTGCTTCGTCTCTTCTACCGCCTGTTCCAGTTGCTGCATATTTTCAGTGGCCGCCAGCAGCTTGAACTCAATCGGTTTACCGGCCGGACCGCGGGACTGCGAACCAAACGTCAGAGTTTCTGCGCCAGGAATGCTACCAACCATGTCACGCCACGCCTGCACTACCTGCTCGCTGGTCAGTTCACGCAGGCCACTGTCCACCAGCTCGGCATAGACTGACCCCGCATGGCTGCCCTCGGTTGTCTGACCACCGCCAGGTGCATTGTCCCGCACAAGCCCCACCATGCGGTGAGTAACCTTCACCAGCGGTCGCCCAGGGACACTGTGCTGCTGATTGATCTGCTGGATCGCCTGCTCAACTCGTAAAGTCGCCGCATCTGTTATCCGAGCTGGCGTTCCGTCAGGAAAGATCACTTTTGCAATCACTTCCGGAGCATCCAGTTTGGGGAAGAAAATCGAAGGTACGGTCCCGCTGGTCACCAGCGATGCAGACAGCAGCAGAAATGCCACAGCACCGCTGACCGTGATCGCCGGAAACGTCGCACAGAAGCGAATCACAGGCGCATACACAACCCGCAAAAATGTCTCCAGCACCCACATCGTACCCGCATTCAGCCAGCCCGTCAGCGGCGACGGACGACCATTGCCGTGTCCCAGATGGCAGGGCAGGGCAAAACAGGCTTCCAGCAGTGAAATCGTCAAGATGGCAATCACCGCCAGCGGCATCACGGCAAAGAACTTCCCCATCACTCCGGTAACAAAAAACATGGGCACAAATGCAAATACCGTGGTGGCCACCGACGAAAAGACAGACGGCACCACCTCGATCGTACCGTCAATCGCCGCCTGCAACGGACTTTTGCCCAAGGCACGATGCGTATAGACGTTTTCGCCAATCACAATCGCGTCGTCCACCACGATGCCCAAAGCAATCAGGAATGAAAACAGCGACAACATGTTCAAAGTCTGATCAAACTGCAGCAGCACCGCACAGGCACCCAGCAGCGAAATCGGAATCCCCAGCGCCACCCAAAAGGCCAGCTTCAAATCCAGAAACAGAGACAGAATCACAAACACGAGGATCAGACCCTGCAGACCGTTGCGAATCAACAGATCCAGACGGTCACGCACCTCCACCGATGTATCGCCCCACACTGTAAACGAATAGCCGGCTGGCAGCTGCTTTTCACGAATGTATTGCTTCACAGCATCAGACATTGCCAGCAGGTCTTCGCGAGACGCTGCCGTTACGTCAATCGCCAGACCCGGCTGACCGTTGATCCGACTGATCGACGTCGTATCAACAAACTCGTCCTGCACCTGACCCAAATCAGAGACCCGCAGGACAACACCGTCTGGTCGAGTCACCAGGGGGATATTGGCGATCTCCTTCCCCAGCGCCCGCTTGTCCTTGCCGCGCAGCAAGTATGTCTCACCCCGGTCACGAATCGTGCCGCCCGGCAGCTCAAGATTTCGCGCCCGGATCCGCCGTGCCACATCGCCCAACGTCAGGCTGTATTCCCGCAGCGTCCGTTCTGGAACCTCTACATCGATTTGAAACTTGCGCTCACCGGTGATCTCCGCCTGAGAAATCTCCGGGATACCCAGCAGGTCGTCCCGCACCTGCTCGGCAATTTCACGCAGCTGCAGCTCCGCGTCCGCCGCCACCGACGGCCCCTGCACCACGCCCACAGTAATCGCCTTGTTGCGAAAGGTGATCTGCTGCACCTCTGGCTCCTCAGCCAGATCAGGAAAGCTGGGAATCCGGTCGATCTGTGACTTCACCTCATTCAAAACCCTCTGCACACTCGGCACGTCGCTGCGGACCTCAATCACCACATTCGCGGCACCCTCCGCCGCGACGGATGTCACCTTGCGAATTCCGTCCACCGAGCGGACTGCTTCTTCAACCTTTTGACAAATACCGCTTTCTACCTCATCCGGGCTGGCACCAGGATACGGCACCGACACCAGAATGATCTCCAGTTCGAACTGCGGAAAGACCTCCCGCCGCAGCAGGAACGCAGAAATCGTACCAACAACCAGTACCGCCACCACCATCATGTTCATAGCCGGAGCATTGCGGATTGCCCAGCGAACTGCCGAACCACTCATGGCCGCACCTCCGGCAACTGCACCTGCATCCCGTCCTGAATCGCTGCCAGCGGCGAGACAATCACTCGGTCGCCAGCCGCCAGCGGCTGCTGCAGCTGATGCACAATCGCATCGCCTTCCTGCATCTGCACCAGCGAGACATTCACAACCTGCAGGCGACCAGCACGCACAATCCAGATCGTGCCGCCAGGCCGCAAAGACTCAGGCGGGATCTGAAACAGTTCCACCGGAGCATCAATCGGAATCCGCACCGTCACAAACATGCCGCTCAACAGTGCCGGAGGCGACACACTGCTGGCGCCACCATCAGCCGCCACACGCGGTTCCGCAGGTCGCTCTACAACGACTCGACAGGGAAATGTGCGAGTCGCCCGGTCAAGCCCCGTACCCTCGTAACGCGACAGCCTCGCATCCCAGATCGTCTCCCGCCCCTCAAACTCAAACGCCACTTCGCACGGAACGTCCGGAGTCCCCAGCGGGTCCGCCGCACGATTGTCGACCGCCGGTTCCGCAGTACCGCCAGCAGCCACCTCAGCGGCAGACTCACTTCCGGACTGCTGCGATGTCGGCACCGGCCGCGTCTGCTGTCGCTGCTGCTGCCGCCAGATCCACGACAGCTCCTCACCACGCAGACTGCAGCGCACCTCCATCCTGCTGCCGTCGCTGAGCTGCACCAGCGGATCACCGGCCTTCACAAAATCGCCGTCCTCGCGAGTGTCCTCGACGATGCGGCCGGCAATCGGTGCCCGCACCGTGCAACGCTCCAGATCCAGCCGACAGCGTGCCAGCTCAGCTTCCACAAGCTTTAACGCCGCAGCTTTCGTACGCCGCCCCTGCTGCAGCGAATTTCGCTGATTCTGCTGCAGCTGCAGCGCATTCCGCGAGGTCAGTTCCTGCCTTGAAGCATTGTCCATTTCTGTTTCTGAGGTCGCCTTCCGCTCAAACAGCGTCTGCACCCTCGCCAAATGAGCCTTCTGTAGTTCGTTCTCCTCGCGAGCCAGACGCAGCAGAGCATCAGCACTTTCCAGATCCACATCGATCGAATTCAGCTCCTCTTGAGCCTGCAGCAGACGCGCCGCCAGACGCTGCTCGTCCAGCTCGTAATTGCGACGGTCAATTTCAAACAGCACATCACCCGCGCTGACAAACAAACCACTGCGACAGCCGGCTGACTTGCTCAGAATCCGACCGCCCACCTCGGCGGAAACCGTGAGCACCCGCCACGCCGACGCTTCACCATCCACCTGCACCTGAAAGGGGCCGCTAAAAGCCCTGATCTCTGCTGTTTCTACTGTGGGGGCCTGAGTACGCGCGGCCAGAGCCGCCTCGTCAACAGGCACCTCAGGAGCCCGGCCGAAATACAACAGCCCAAATACACCAAGCCCCAGAATACCCGTTGAACCCACAAGGTTCAGCAGAATTCGCATCGCATTACTCATAGTTGAATTCATCAGTCAATGAAATCCATGTGCCGCCGCCAACAGGCCAGCAGCACCCATGCCACCGCCCACACACAACGCCGCCGCCGCCTGCCGAATATGACCCTGATGAATCCGATGCGACAAATGCACCAGCAGTCGAGCACCACTGGCGGCCAGCGGATGCCCCAGTGCAATCGCTCCACCATGCGGATTCAACAATAAACTGCGGCCCCGACACGTGACCTCAGCGCCGTCCCACCGCAGACCCAGACGATCCAGACAGGCCAGCGTCTGAGCAGCAAAGGCTTCGTTGATCTCCAGCTGATCCAGATCCTGCAGCTGCAAACCACGCTGCCGCAGCAGACGTTCGAGTGCATACACGGGACCCAGACCCATCTGACGCGGACTGCAGCCCACCACCACACTGTCCACCCACTCACACAGCACCGGCCAGTCGTTCCGCCGCACTGTCTCTTCATCAGCCAGCAGCATTAACGCCGCGCCGTCGTTCAGGCCCGACGAGTTCCCTGCAGTGACAGTGCCGGCAGTGTCAAACACCGGAGCCAGTGCCGTCAGATCAGCTTCCGTCAGATTCGGTCGCGGATGCTCGTCCGCCACCAGTCCCGCCGCTGGCAGCAGCTCAGCCTTAAACACCTGCGCCGCGACGGCAGCACCCGCCAGCCGCTGACTGCGCAATGCCCACTGGTCCTGACGAGCCCGCGAAATATGCAGCTCAGACGCCAGCAGCTCGGCTGTCTGACCCATGTGCATCGCAATATCACCATCCGTCAGACCGTCCGTGACCATCGAATCCTTCAGTACAGACAGGTCCAGCTGCTGACCTTTGCCCGGTCGAGGCAGCAGCATGGCCGATCGTGACATCGACTCCACACCACCCGCCAGCACCGCTGTCGCCTGACCGCAGCGAACAGCCTGCGCCGCCAGTTGCACCGCCTGCAGACCCGAACCACACATCATGTTGATGGTCATCGCATGAGCAGTCTCGCGGAGACCCGCCTGCAGTCCCGCCTGACGAGCAATATTCATCCCGTGACCAGCCGACAGCACGTTGCCCAAAATGCACTGGTCAACTCGACCCGCACCGGTTTCTAACAGCACTGCCTTCGCCGCAGCAACCGCCAGAGCTGTCGGGGACTCACGAGACAATGCTCCCCGAAAACGACCAAAGGGTGTCCGGCGAGCGGCAACGATCAGGATGCGACGGTCCATGAGCCAAATTCAGGACAGGCGAAAAGGAGTGATCTTGAGCCCTGCAGCATATCGAGCAGGCCGGGAAATTGCAGCCACAGTTCTGGTTCTGACAGTGCAGTACCACAAATGCGGATGCACGCCCCCTCCCGTTCGTTTCGCAGAGCAAAACGCGACGCTGCAGCTTACCCGCCACCAGCCTGCCGCATTCAGTACTCGCGACGCTGCCGTGAACTGGGGATCCGCATCTGCTTGCGGTACTTGGTGATCGTACGCCGCGCGAGGCCGATCCCCTGAGCAGCCAGACGCTTGACCAGGTCGTCATCACTGAGCGGCTCGCTTTTGTTCTCGCCGTCAATCAGTTCCTGCAGCTTCACTCGAATTGTATCCCATGCCACCTCATCGCCGTCGGCCGTTTGAGTACCCCCGCCGAAGAATCGCTTGAGCGGAAACAGGCCCCGCGGAGTCTGAATCCATTTTTCATCCACGGCCCGCGAAACCGTGGTGACGTGCACCCCCACTCGGTCCGCAATCTGCTGCATCTTCAGCGGATGAATGCCCTCGTCACCCAGTTCCAGAAACTCGTGCTGATGATCAATGATCTCCTGAGCTACCTTGCGGAGCGTGGCATAACGCTGCTCAATCGAATCAATCAGCCATTTCGCCAATTCCACCTTGCGGCGAATCCAGTCCTTCGTCTCCTGCGACGGATTCTCCTTCAGCATCTGCAGGTACCGGGGACTGATCCGCAGCTGTGGAATATACTCGTCCAGTACCCGGACCACATAACGCCCGTGGTCGTCCAGCTCCACTGTAAAATCCGGCGTCACTCGCTGCACCGGACGCTGCTCAAAACCGCGGCCCGGATAGGGATTCAATGTCTGGATCTGCTCAATTCCAATCTTGATCAGTTCCAAAGAAAAACCAGTCGCCCGCTGAATCAGCGGCAGACGGTTTAGGGCAATGTCCTCCAAATGATCGCAAATCAAAGTTTCCACCACGTCGTGAAACGGCATGCTGTCATGCACCTGCAGCAGCAGCATTTCACGGTGGTCACGAGCACCCACGCCGGCAGGTTCAAGCTGCTGAATGAGCTTCAGCACCTGTTCCGCCTGAGCCGTCGTCAGCTGAAACTCATATAGTCGGTTGAATTGCTGCAGAATCTCAGCCAGCATACTTTGCAGACGGCCGTTGTGATCGAGGTGCTGAATCAGATACTCACCAAACTGCCGCTGGGCAGCGTCCAGTGAATAAAAAGCAAACTGCTCCAGCAAATGCTCGTGCAGTGACTGCGGGCGAGCCAGCATGTTGGACACGACGTCGTGGTGCCGGTCCATCTCGTCGCTAATCTGACCGGCACTGGCCCGCGATCCGCCAAAACCCACATTGTCTTCCGGCCAGTCCGACGAAATCTCTACCAGCCGCTCAAAATCCGACTGATTGTTCGATTCGTCCCCGACCACCAACTCTCGGTTCTCGACGTCTTTCTGCGGTTCACGAGTCTCCCCGGGAAGCAGGTCGGACGCAACCGACTCCCCGCCTTCCAGGTCCCCGTCGTGGTCGCTACCCGACGGCAAACCGTTCGCATCCTTCTCCAGGCGATCCAAAGTCACATTTTCGACCAGTTCCTGCTCAATCCGCTCGTTCAGCGCCATCATATTCAGCTGCAGAATCTCCATCGACTGAATCATCCGCGGAGCCAGCTTCATCTGCTGGCTCATTCTCATCTGTTGCGATATATTCAGATGCATAACTGGGAACGATCAGAGGAATGCAGTTTGTGGCTCAGGACTTGCTACAAGACTTCACCACTAGATTAGTCAGGAAAACCAAACAAGTCGAGCAGGTAATGGCACTGTTCTTGCATTGCTCTAAAAAACGGAGTTTTTCTCGAGAAATTACCGGCTTGGTCGGACGCGGTGGAAGAACTGGCTTTCCAGTTTCGGGAGAAAGTTGTTCAGTGGCTAAAAATTTTTTTTCGAGAAAAAACGTTTTGCTGGGTTTGAATTTTCGTTTACAGCACCAGTTGGGTCAGGCAAATGAGAACGGAACGCCGCGCACAAGTTGCGGCACCTCAGCCACCGACGTAATCACATAATCAGCCCCAACCGCCCGAAAATCCTGCTCTATTTTCAGCAGCCGCTGCGACAATTCCGCTGCCGGCAAAGCACATACCTCCTGATGTGACAGCCCCAGCGCATTACCCGTGAGTGAAACCGCAACCGTCGTCATCCCCGCCGCTCGCCCCGCTTCAATGCCCACCGCCGTGTCGTCCACCACCAGCACATTTGCCGGTGAATCCGTTCGCAGCTCCGCCGCCGCTCGCAGATTCAGCCACGGCGCAGGGCGCCCCGCTGAAACCTCGTCAGAACACACAATCACATCCGGTACATAACCTTGGCCGGCAGCCAAAGGAGCCACCACGGACATTAATTCGCGAGTATACCCGGTGGTCGAACCAATCCGAATATTTCGCTGCCGCAGCCACGCCACCGCTGCAGGCGATTGCCAGCAGTTCAGAGGGTGATCGTGAGGGCGAGGTGGAAAAGGCCTGATTTACTGGTTGTGTTGCAGTCTTCCCGAAAAGGGCGTTCCGGCGAGGAATGCCTTTTTTTGTGGTGCGAGAAAAGATTTACCAGTGTCAGCGAAGCTCCACGCAGGCCTGTTTTAGGCATAATCGGCAGATTCCTCCGCCCTGCCCCGATTCCCCGCGATCAATGCAATCCGCAAGCTTTCCCCGCATTTTGCCACCCTGAGGTCGATATAATTCACAGGGTTTCCGTCACCCACGGGGGCGTAGCATGCGCAGTTCGACGCAACGGCCCCCCCCAACGCAGCTCGGGCTTTCCAGCCCGAGCCCCCTGCTCAAAACATCTTCGGCGCCAAGCTGCCCGACTCTGAGGTGCACACTTCTGATGCGGCACATCATGTTTTCTTGTTCCCACATTCCCGACGACCGGCCTCGCATCGTCTTCCTGAGTCGGTCCTATTGGCCCGATCTTGAAGCGACTGGGCAACTGCTGACTCAGCTCTGCGAAACGCTGGCCGACGAATTTCAGGTAGAAGTGGTGGCGGGCCTGCCCAACAGCCTTTCGGCCGACGCGCCTGCCGACTGGCAATCGCAAACGGTGCACAACGGTGTGCGTATTCACCGTCTGCGGCATCTGCGGTTGCCCAAACGCAGCATTCTGCCGCGGATCGCCAATTACCTCAGTTTTCAATTGTCCGTCCGCAGGATGCTCAAACGCATCGGTCAGCCGGACGTGCTGGTATTTGAAACCACTCCGTTTGTGCTGGCGAATGAGGCTGGACGGTTAATGAATCGGATGCCTCTGCGGGTCGTCGGCTACCTGCAGGTCATTCATCCGGATGTCGGCATCGCCCTTGGGAAAGTCCCTAACAATCGCTTCATCCAGGCCATTCGCCGCGATTTGTTTGACGTGTATCAACGCTGTGATCGCATGGTGGTGCCTAGTTCTGACATGCGTCAATTACTGCTGGAAGACGGTCTGGAAGCGGATCGTGTGCAGGTCATCCCCAATTGGGCCGACGTGCAGCAGATCAGGCCGCTGGAACGCGTTACTGCGTTTCGTCAGCTCAATGGTCTGGCGGACAAATTCATTGTGATGTACTCGGGCAATTTCGGCATGACGCAGCGTTTGGATCATATCATTCAGGCCGCAGCCCGGCTGGCTGATGATCCGCAGATCCATTTTGTATTTGTCGGTCGCGGTTCACTGGAACAGGCTCTGAAGCAGCAGGTGCAGCAGCCGGGACTGAAGAATGTCACCATCACAGGCTATCAGCCGCTCAGTAAACTGAATATCAGTCTGAATGCTGCGGACCTGCATCTGGTGCCTCTGACCGCCCAGTTGACTCGCTGTCTGATGCCCAGCAAGCTCTACGGAATCGTGGCTGACGGTCGGCCCTTGTTGACAAATGCTCCTGCTGAATCCGAACTGCATCAGCTGACAGTGCAGCATCAGGTTGGGCTGGTGGTGCAGCCCGAGCAGATCGATCAGGTTGTGCAGCAGATTCGCTGGGCGTCGCAACATCCGCAGCAAATGCAGCAGATGGGCCACAACGCCCGACAGCTGGCGCTGCAGCAATACACCTTCGAACACAGCCTGCGGAAATTTCGGCATCTGCTGCATACCGTATTGGCCGGCGCGGGCAAACACGTCAACTGCCAGTGCTGCCAGCAGGTCACTGAAAAACTATCACCCAAAACGACCGACAGCACCTCACGCGGTCATTCCTTACGACAGCCTTGGGAGGAGGGAAGTCGGGCAGCGCGCCACTTGTGCCGAGCGACGGCGCAAGCCGTGCTCAGGCACAACTCGTCTTTGAGAGCCGAGAGCTCGGGCTGGAAAGCCCGAGCTAAATTGAAGCTTTCATTTCTCGTTAAAAACTTCTCTAAGAGTTCTTGACCCATCATCTCCGTCCCATCTCCCCTTGCCCGGGGGCAGGGGTGTTAAGCATGTCTTGCGGCTCGCCTTAATCGCATTTTATCCCTGCGAATACGGGTGTCTGAGTCGTAATGGAAAACGCCCCTTGCGTTTGTTCGTGTTAATCCGTGTTGATCTGTGGCTCAAAAACACTGTCCTGTTCCGTGGCCAAAAGCCCGGCCCTTCATTTGTGTCTCAAACTCTTCACCCGTCACTTTCCCCCTATGACTCCTGAACAATCAGTTTATGTTGCCGGTCACAACGGCATGGTCGGTTCCGCCGTCGTGCGACTGCTGCAGCAGCGCGGTTACGATCGCATTATCACCCGTAGTCGTCGGGAGCTGGACCTGACGGATCAGCAGGCGGTGCAGCAGTTCTTTAAGTCGCAGCGTCCTGATGTGGTCGTGTTTGCCGCAGCGAAGGTGGGCGGCATTTTGGCGAACAACTCGTACCCCGCTGAGTTCCTCTACCAGAATTTGGCGATGGCCTCGAACGCAGTACATTCCGCCTGGCAGACCGGAACACAAAGATTTCTGTTTTTGGGCAGCACCTGCATCTATCCCCGCAGGGCGACACAGCCCATCGCCGAAGACAGTCTGCTCACGTCACTCCTGGAACCAACCAACGAAGCCTACGCCATTGCCAAGATTGCCGGTCTGAAACTGTGTCAGTTCTACCGCAGACAGTACGGCGTGCTGTTTCATTCCGCGATGCCCACCAATCTGTACGGTCCGGGCGACAACTATCATCCGTCCAACAGTCACGTGCTGCCTAATCTGCTGCGACGGTTTCATGAAGCCCGGCAGGAGAGTTTGCCCGAGGTGCAGATCTGGGGCACCGGGACTCCCCTGCGCGAATTCTTGCACGTGGACGATCTGGCCGCCGGAATTCTGCACCTGCTGGAACTATCAGATCCGCCCGATCTGGTGAATATTGGCAGCGGCGAAGAAATCAGTATTCTGGAGCTGGCGCGCCTGGTGGCATCCACAGTGGGATATGCCGGCCGGATCACTCATGACCTTTCGAAGCCCGATGGCGCACCGCGCAAGCTGTCGGATATCTCGCGGATCCGTCAGACCGGCTGGTCCCCGCAGATTGCGCTGTCTGCAGGGCTACAGTCGGCGTATCAGGATTTTTTGAAGTCACTCAGCCAGCAGACTCTGCGTTCCTGCTGACTGCTGCAGCAACCATACAATCGTTTGCCCTGCTGCAATTGTTGCAAAACGCCACCGGGAAATCGCTGAAAAACTTGCCAGTCGGTGATTCCCGCTGCATTTTGCTGAAACTGTTCCCAATTGCGCTCTGACCCAACCCTGTTTACCCTGCAGTCGAAGCAATCAGCGTGCCAAAATCCGCACTCATCACCGGTATCACTGGCCAGGATGGCTCGTATTTGGCCGAACTTCTGCTGGAAAAGGGATACACGGTTCACGGTCTGGTACGTCGTGCCTCAACGTTCACCACCGGGCGCATCAATCACATCTATGCCGATCCGCATCAGTCCGGTGTGAGGCTGTTATTGCATTACGGCGACCTGACCGACGGCCAAAGCCTGACCAATCTGGTGCTGGATTTGGAACCCGATGAAATCTACAACCTTGGGGCGCAGAGCCATGTTCGCGTGTCCTTTAATCAGCCCGCCTACACGTTCCAGGCCACTGGCGGCGGGGCCTTGAACGTCCTCGAAGCGGCCCGGCAGTTGAGCAAGAAGAAACTGACAAAGGTCTATCAGGCTTCGTCCAGCGAAATGTACGGCGAAGTGCTGGAAACACCGCAAACTGAGAAAACTCCTTTTCAGCCCCAAAGCCCCTACGCCTGTGCCAAGGTGTACGCCTTTCATCAGACGGTCAACTACCGCAAGTCTTACGACATGTTTGCCGTCAACGGGATTCTGTTCAATCACGAAAGTCCGCGACGGGGCGAAACCTTTGTGACTCGCAAAATCACCCGCGCTGCAACTCGCATCAAACTGGGCCTGCAGGACAAATTGTATCTTGGTAACCTGGCCGCCAAACGTGACTGGGGCTATGCAAAAGATTACGTCGAAGGCATGTGGCGGATGCTGCAGCACAGTGAACCGGACGATTTTGTGCTGGCCACCGGCAGAACTCAGACCGTTCAGGAATTCGCCGACATTGTCTTCAGCATGCTGGATCTGGATCCCAAACAGTACATCGAAATTGACCAGCGTTACTTCCGTCCTGCCGAAGTTGACCTGCTGCTGGGCGACTGCTCAAAGGCCAAAGAAAAGCTGGGCTGGACAGCTTCCACATCACTTGAAGAACTGGCTCGGCTGATGGTCGACAACGACCTCGCACTGGCTCGTGAAGAAGCCATCCTCGCCGCCGCCAGAAAATAGCAGCAACAAAAATCTGCCGCAGCATCAGGACGAGGCCACGCGGGCTGGAAAGCTGGAGCAACACATGAGTGCTGATTAGCGTTCATGAGCGGTTGATCTGCACCTTTCGTGCTCGTGCTCGAAAACATTCTCCGGCCGCCGGTGTTTCGCAGTCGTGTGCTCGGGCTGGAAAGTCCGAGCTACCTATCAGTGTTCATCAGCGGTCCTCAGCGGAGCTCCACTGTTTCATGATAGCATTGATCACCGGAATTACGGGGCAGGACGGGTCTTATCTGACCGAACTGCTGCTGAGCAAAGGTTACACTGTGCACGGAATCGTCCGTCGCAGCAGCTCGCTGGAACGGATTCGCCTCAGTCGTCTCTATCAGGATCCGCAGATTTACGGATCAAGGCTGCAGCTGCATTACGCCGACCTGACCGATACCACGACGATTCGCCGCATTGTGTCCAGAATCCAGCCGACCGAGTTCTATCATCTGGCCGGGCAAAGTCATGTCGGGCTAAGCTTTGAAATTCCGGAAAGCACCTGCGATTTGACAGCGATGGGGACGCTGCGGATTATGGAAATCCTGCGGGATCTTCCCTGTCCTCCCAGATTTCTGCATGCCAGCAGTCGCGAGATTTTTGGGACGCCTCAGGTGTCGCCCCAGGACGAAAACACGCCGGTGAACCCCAACTCCCCCTATGGCTGTGCCAAGGCCTTCGCCACTCAGATGGTCCGAATTTACCGTGAAAGCCACGGTCTGTTTTTCTGCAACGCCATTTGTTACAACCACGAAAGTCCGCGTCGCGGTGAAAACTTCGTCACTCGCAAAATCTCACTGGCTGTCGCCCGCATTCAGGCCGGCTTGCAGCGGACGGTGACGTTGGGCGACCTGCAGTCACGCCGTGACTGGGGTTACGCCGCCGATTTTGTGGATGCCATGTGGCGCATGCTGCAGCAGCCGCAGCCCGCTGATTACGTGCTGGCCACCGGCAAATCCCACTCCATTCAGGACCTGCTGCAGATAGCGTTCTCGCACGTCGGGCTGGACTGGCGACAGCACGTGCAGGTTGACTCGAAATTTATTCGTCCGGCAGATCCGCAGGCCCTGCTCGGAAATCCCGCAAAGGCACAGCAGCAGCTGGGCTGGCAGCCCAGTATGTCGCTGGAAGATCTGATGCGGCTGATGGTCGCTGAAGACTGCCTGGCAGTGCAGGCTGCCAGAGTTTGAGGAATTACGGAAATGACCGCAGATACTGATCAGTCCAGCCCCAAAAAACGCGAACCGCGCATGTTCGTTGTGCTGGTGCTGATGATGCTCAGCATGATCGCCTGCCGCTACATTCTGCCATCCGTTCGTGTCGGCAATCTGCCGGTGCCGAAACGCGGAGACATGGTGCTGCAGGACCAGGATCTGCCCGCAGAGCCGGCCGGCTGGAGCAAGGCGCGGTTTTTGCCGGCCGCCGATCCCCTGGCTGTCGCTAACGTCGAATCTTGGTGGGTTCATTCCTGGGATTATGTGAAGGACGGTCGCCACTGCCTTGTGACGCTGGATCAGGCCCTGTGGGTGGCCTGGCACGAGCTGTCTGCCTGTTATGTTGCCAATGGCTGGGTTCAGGGTGACCGGCATGTCTACGAAGTGCCCGATAAGAATGGTGAAACCTGGCATATTGTGACCGTCGAATATGAAAAAAGTGGGACAGGTCGTGGCCTGCTGATTTTTTCCGAATTCGGGTCAAACGGGACCTTGATGGAAGCACTGTACATGGGTCAGCCGTTTGAAAGTTACGACCTGCAGCAGGGCCGGATCATTGCGGGGCAGAGCAGTGTCGGACCGGCTGACCGCTGGCGGTCGAGAAAATTTTATCAAGTTTACCGGATTATTGGTTGATCAGGGGACATCGATGGGGATTGGTCCGCTGGGCGAGGCCTACGCAAATTTCGGCAGCCTTGGCGGTATCTTTTTGATGATGGGCTTTAACGCGTTTTTCGGTCTGCTGTTCACGTGGTTGGTGCAACTGCTGGCCAAACGCCCTGCCTTCTTCTTCTGGCTGCCACTGGTGTTCTATCAGTCAATCAAAGCTTAAACCGAGTTTGTGGTGGTGCTAAATCATCTCAGCAAAGGTCTGACCGTGGCCATCGCATTATATTACTTCCTAGAACTGCATTTTCCGGTGCGGAGAAAGAAATACATCTTAACGGCCGTCGCACCGGTGCGCGGCATCAGTCTGGGCCGAGCCAATGCCTAGGCTGGTCAGAACTTTTGCTGCGGTGCCGGTGCTGCAACTGCAGCGGCAACCTTCAGCTGCTTTTTTCAGTATTGAAGGCTATTTTGATCGCGTTCGGACAGCGTTGTACCGTCGAGTCACCCTGTCTGTGTTCCTGCTGCCGCGAATCAGCCGCGGTTTGTGGCCTAGGCTGCTTAACCTGTGGGCTGCCTGGCAGCAGCGTGCCGCACTGTGCCACGTCACGGGGGATGTGCACGACGTCTGTCTGGTGCTGAACCGATCGCGTTGTCTGCTGACGGTGCTCGACTGTCAGATCCTGCACCGACTGCAGGGCTGGCGTCGGGCTGTGCTGAAGCTGTTGTGGTACACCCTGCCTGGACGCAACGCGGCACGGATCACGGTCATTTCAGCAGAAACCAACCGTCAGCTGCTGCGGGAAGTGCAGTACCAGCCGGAACGAATTTACGTCATTCCGGTCTAGGTGTCGGAACTCTTCCAGCCGGATTCTCGCGATTTCAATACCCAGTGTCTGCGGATCCTGCAGATTGGCACAAAAGCCAACAAGAATGTCCCGCGGCTGCTGCAGGCTCTGCAGGGCCTGCACTGTCATCTGGACATTGTCGGCCCGGTCAGCGATCAGCTGCAGGAGCTGCTGAACGGCAGTGGGGTGCCGTGGATCGGCTGGGGACGACTGAGTGATCAGCAGCTGCTGGAACGCTACCGCGAGGCCAATGTTGTTGCCTTTGTCTCGACCGAACAAGGTTTTGGAATGCCCATTGTGGAAGCCCAGTGGGTTGAGCGAGTCTGTGTCACCAGCAACTGTTCTTCGATGCCGGAGGTGGCGGGTGACGGTGCGTTGCTGGTGGACCCTTCTGAGGTGCAGTCAATTCGTGCCGGGTTTCAGCGTGTGATCAGTGATGCAGCCTTGCGGGACACACTGATTGCTCGCGGACGCGTCAATCGGCAGCGTTTTGATGCCGGGCCAATTGCGGAACAGTTTCTGGAAGTGTATCGGCTGCTGGCGGCGGACGGCGGCTACAGTCTGGCTGAACCACAAACTGACACGAGTACCTGTCCTTCGTAGCTCGGGCTTTCCAGCCCGAGATCTGCCCTGACCACCAAATCCTCCCCTCCTCCCAGTGAAACGGAGGCGATGGCATCCCTGCCATAGAATGGAGACTCGCGAAAGTAGAGAGTAGACTCTGGGGACTAATCATGCACGACGGTTCCGCGGTTCTGTGTTTCCCTTCGCGTCTTCGCGTGAGGCGAGGCGTCTGCAGAGTTCGGCCGGTGCAGTTGGGGGTCAAAATCGCGAGTAGTGTGCTCGGGCTGGAAAGCCCGAGCTACGGGGGTTCGTCTGTCTAAGCATCAGCGACTGACCGCTGATCACTTTGTCTTGTTCTACTGGGGACGGATGCACATGCCGCTGGTGCTGGGAATTTCAGCCTTCTACCACGACAGCGCGGCGGCGTTGCTGCAGGACGGACGAATTGTGGCTGCAGCTCAGCAGGAACGATTTAGTCGGATTCGTCATGATGCCGAGTTTCCCGCGGACGCTATCGAGTATTGTTTGCGGCAGGCTGGTGCCACGTCGGGGGATGTTGATTATGTGGCGTTCTACGAAAAGCCCCTGCTGAAGTTTGATAGACTGCTGGAGACATGGCTGGCGTTTGCGCCTTGGGGTTTCCGCAGTTTCCTGCAGGCTGTGCCGGTCTGGCTAAAAGAGAAGCTGCATCAGCAGCGGTGTCTGCGACAGGCCTTTGCGGGCAGGTCGGTGCGGCTCGTGTTTCCCGAACACCATGAAAGTCATGCCGCCAGCGCGTTTTTCCCCAGTCCGTTTGCTGAAGCCGCTGTTCTGACACTGGACGGAGTGGGTGAGTGGTGTACTTCGTCCTGGGGTATTGGGCGTGATAATCGCATCGAACTGAAGCAGCAGCTGTCGTTTCCGCATTCGCTGGGTTTGCTGTATTCCGCATTCACTTATCATTGTGGTTTCAAAGTCAACAGCGGGGAATACAAGCTGATGGGGCTGGCGCCGTATGGGCAGCCGGTTTACCGTGATTTGATTCTGCGGCATCTGTTGCAGTTGCGTGATGACGGCAGTTTCCGCATGGATATGCGGTATTTCAATTACTGCCAGGGACTGACGATGACCAGTGCTGCGTTCAGTCGTCTGTTTCGGCTGCCGCCACGTGCCCCCGAATCACAGCTGACGCAGCGGTACTGTGATCTGGCCGCCAGTGTGCAGGCGGTGACTGAGGAGGTTGTGCTGCGGATGGCTCGGCATGTGCACGCTGTGACCGGGCTGGCAAGACTGGTGCTGGCGGGTGGTGTGGCGCTGAATTGTGTGGCCAACGGCCGGCTGCTGCGGGAGGGGCCATTTGACGAGCTGTGGGTGCAGCCGGCGGCTGGTGACGCCGGCGGTGCATTGGGAGCCGCCTGTTTTGTCAGTCATCAGCTGCTGCGGCAGCCGCGGGAAGTTACTGCGGGCGATCGGCAGCACGGCAGCCTGCTGGGGCCGCAGTTTAGTGCTGCCGAGGTGCAGCGGGATCTGCAGCGCATCGGTGCCGTTTGGACTCATTATGCAGAGACAACCGGGCTACTGCAGCGGGTTGCTGAGCTGCTGGCGGACGGCAAGGTTGTGGGCTGGTTTCAGGGACGGATGGAATTTGGTCCGCGGGCTCTGGGGGCCCGCAGTATTCTTGGTGACGCTCGCTGTCCCGCCATGCAGCGTGTGATGAATCAGAAGATCAAGTTTCGTGAAAGTTTTCGACCGTTTGCTCCGGTAGTGACCCGGGAAGCCGCAGCCGACTGGTTTGAACTGGAGGCTCGTCACGAAAGTCCGTACATGCTGCTGGTGGCTGCCGTGCGTGAAAGTCATCGGCTTCCCTTGTCTGCTGAAAGCGAGGCTGTGATGCGGGGAGCTGCGGATTTGTGCGAGCGGGCAGCGGTTGTTCGTTCCACAATCCCGGCAGTGACTCACGTGGATAATTCCGCCCGGCTGCAGACAGTCGATCGCGACCGGAATCCTCGTCTGCACAGTTTGCTGCGTGAATTTGAGCGGCAGACCGGCTGTCCGCTGCTGGTGAACACCAGTTTTAACGTGCGTGGTGAACCGATTGTCTGCACTGTAGACGACGCCTGGCGATGCTTTCAGGCGACCGATATGGATGTTCTGGTGGTGGAAGACTGTGTGATGCTGAAGAGTCAGAACCGTGCTGCGGCAGCATTAGATCGCAGCAGCTATCTTGCGCAGTACGGCATTGACTAGCCGCGGCGAATCGAGCGCTGTTTTGACCGCCGCGGGGGCACGGACCAGCGGGATGGATAAGCGGCAAAGTGGTCAGTGGACATTGGTCAGGTGAGCCGCGGACGGGAGTCCGCGGGTGTGCGAGTTTTGGGCGGCGTCTGAAGATCACCTTCCGTAGCTCGGCTTTCCAGCCCGAGAGCCGCGCCGGTGATTCTTGCCCCCGCAGCCTCAGCGGCACCCTGCCGACGACTGGCATCACGCGAACCCGTGAAGGTGAGAGCGGTTGATTTGCGGCTGTCTGGCTGTCCTGGCGGTTATTGCGAGCTGCGGCGATTCCTGCAACTGCTGTTGTGCATTGTCCTGTTGTTGTCTGTTCGCGTGAATAGCGCGTTTGTGCATTGAAATTCTGCAGAATTGAATTGTTATGCTGCCGATCAACTTGCGACCGGACGATCGTCTGCTGCGGCAGTTTGGCTGTCTGTGCTGGCTGCTGCTAAGCCTTCTTTCGGCGCATCGCTGGTGGCGTGATGGTTGGGACCTGACTACTGTCGTTCAGCAACTGGCGGCTGTGAGTCTGCTGCTGCTGGCGGTCTTGCGTCCGTCGTTCCTGCGTGCGTTCTATGTGGGATGGTCGCTTGCGGCTTTTCCAGTTGGCTGGCTGATCTCACACTTGCTGTTGTTTGCGATGTATTTTGGCGTGTTTTGGCCGACAGGGTGTCTGCTGCGTCTGCTGAACTGGGACCCGCTGCGTCTGCGAGCTTCCGATGACAGATCGTTTTGGCAGGACCGTTTGCCGACAAGTGATCTAAAAAGGTACTTTCGGCAATACTGATAGCCCGAGGCTTGTCGGTTTTGCAGCACGAGCCACGGGGGTGGTGCCGCAGTACGGCTGGTCTCACGCGAAGCCGCGAATGGAAACGCAGCAGGGAAAATGGCGATAGTTTTGTTACAGCCTGACCGTTGTTTCTTTCGGTGCTTCGGCTCTGTATTCTGTGACACGGATGCGATGGTCTGTTTGGCGGGTGGAGTCTGCGGCCGTAGTTTTCCAGCTAACTGACGGGGAGGAGCGGTGATGTCTGAACAGGATGAATTCTCGCGACTGTCTGAAGAGGCTTCGCAGCAGTCGCTTTTGAGCGAGTTCTGGGGGTTTCTGAAGACCAACAAGAAGTGGTGGCTGACGCCGATTGTACTGATGCTGCTGGGACTGGGCGGCCTGCTGGTACTTAGCGGCACGGCTGCTGCACCGTTTATCTATACGCTGTTCTGAAGTGACTCGCACGGTTGGCAGTGTACCTGGGCCTGCTGCCGCCGGATGTTTGGAGGTACTGTGGGGCAACACAGTCGTCTTTTGATCTGTGCAGACTGGTTTGCGCCGGGCCATCGCGCTGGCGGGCCCATTCGCAGCGTTGTGAATCTGACGCAACTGCTGGCAGATCACGCTTACGTCGAGGTGTTGACGGGCTGCCGGGATCTGGGTGAAACACAGACCTATGCCGGTGTGTCGGTGAATCAGTGGGTGCATCGGAACAAGAACACCAGCGTGTTTTACGGTACCGCGTGGGCGCGCCATTGCGAATTTTTCCGGCTGGTGCGTAAAGATCCGCCGGCGGCTGTTTATCTGAACAGCATGTTTTCGTGGATCGGCGCGATCTGGCCGCTGCTGGTGTTGCTGCTGTGGCAGCGGGAAGTGCCGGTAGTAGTGGCGCCTCGGGGTATGCTGAAACCGTCTGCGCTGTTCCGCAAATTCTGGAAGAAGGGTCCAGTGTTGCGGTTTTTGCGGGGGCTGGGTTTGACGCAGCGAGTGGTATTTCATGCGACATCGCAGGACGAAGTGGCTGAAATTCAGCAGCAGTTCCCGGGGGCTCACGTTGTGCTGGTGTCCAATGTGCCGCAGTGGCCGGTGGAATCGCTGCCTGAGCGATGCAGCGACGGCGGTGACCTGAAGCTGGTGCTGGTGGGGCGGATTCATCCGAGTAAGAATGTGCATCTGGCGATTGAATCGCTGCGGGGTCTGAGTGTTCCGTGCGAACTGGTGCTTGTGGGTCCGGCGGAGGATGCGGCGTATGAGTTGCGTTGTCGGCAGTTGGCGGCCGAACTGGGAGGTGCTGCGCGCGTGATTTTTGCGGGTGCACTGGATGAACGGGCTGTGAGGGAGCAACTGATTCGCGCGGATGGTCTGATTTTACCAACACAGGGTGAAAACTTCGGGCATGCAATTTTTGAATCTTTCAGTGTGGGAACTCCGGTCATCATCAGTGACTGTACGATTTGGCGAGATCTTGACGATAAGAAGGCAGGCTGGGATTTGCCGCTGGGCGACCCTGCTGCATTTATGAGGGCAGTGCGTGCGCTGGCGTCGATGGGCCCGGAGGCCAGACAGAGGCTGCGTGAGGGTGCCCTGGGGGTGGCCCGAGCCTTCGTGTCACAGCAAAACTTTCTGGCGGACTACAAGCGTCTGTTCCGTCTGCCGTAGCTCGGGCTTTCCAGCCCGAGCATTGTTCTTGTGCTGTTTTTTAGCCACGGATGTTCAAGGATAATCGCAAAGGTTCTGGTTTAGTTTGTGTGGTGTGTTGTTCGCCTGGTACCCCTTGCCCTTTAGAGGAGAAAGAACGGGGTGAGGTTTCTAAGTGGTCGGATGGCTTTTTGATGGCCATACCTCGGCACAGCAAAACGCCCGCAAATCGTATCTTCGTCGTTTGTCAACTTCATGCGTTCCCTGGGCTGGTTCGCAATCGAGCGGCGAGTTTGCCTGTGTTGATTTCCGTATGTGCCCCGCCACTGCCAAAAAATTGCCGAACAACAGCAGTGCGTTTGATCGAAGACGTTTCTGCAGTGTCAGCGAAGAACGTTCATTGAGCAGATTTCAGGGACATGAACACCCCAGCGGTGGCCTGCTTAACCCGTTTTTTCGAATCGCCCCGAGTGTGGGCACCGTGCGTACAGATGTTCCACGTGCGGTGACTTCGGTCAGCGCACAGAAAGTGAGACCCAACGGATGATCGTGGTGCTTGGTGGTTCAGGGTACGTCGGTTCAGCGATTGTCGCTCAGTTGCAGCAGCGCGGTCTGCCGCATGTCAGCGTGTCCCGGCGTGAATGCGACTACACCGTGCCGGAGAAGTTGTCTGAGCTGCTGACTGCGGTCAGGCCCGAGTTTCTGATTAGCGCGGCAGGTTACACGGGGAAACCCAATGTTGATGCCTGTGAGGTGGCGAAGGCCGAATGCCTGGCAGGAAATGCGATGCTGCCAGGTATTGTGCGAAACTGCTGCGAGCAATCCGGAACGCCGTGGGGCCATGTGTCGTCCGGCTGTATCTACACAGGCTGCCGCGAGGATGGTACTGGATTCCGTGAGGATGATCCTCCGAATTTCTCATTTCGCCAGAACAACTGCAGTTTTTATTCCGGCTGCAAGGCTCTGGGTGAAGAACTGCTGCAGGGGGCTCGGGACTGTTTCGTCTGGCGACTGAGGATTCCGTTTGATCACCGGGACGGGTCCCGAAATTATATCTCGAAGCTGTTGCGATATCAGCGGCTGCTGCAGGCCACCAACAGTCTGTCGCAGCTGCAGGACTTCGCTGCTGCCTGCGTGGACTGCTGGCAGCAGCGTGTGCCTTTTGGAACCTATAATGTGACAAATCCCGGGCATGTGACGACTGCACAGGTAGTGCAACTGATTCAGCAGCATGGACTGTCGAAGCATGACTTTCAGTTTTTCGAGAGTGATCAGCAGTTTATGACGAGTGCTGCAAAGACACCGCGTTCCAACTGTGTGCTGGACGTATCGAAGGCTCTGGCAGCCGGGTTGAAGCTGCGTTCCGTGGAAGAAGCACTGAGCAGCAGTCTGAACCAGTGGCAGTGGGAGCAGGCTGGGGCCAGGTGAGTGCTGGTGAAATTCAGATGCGTTCGTTTGGGTTGTAATAGTTCTGGTTCAAGAAAGATCTGATCAGTCTATGCAAACGCTTCTTGTCACCGGCGGTGCCGGTTTCATTGGCAGCTGTTTTGTGCGTCGCGGGTGTATTCGCGGCGATGTGCGGATCGTCAATCTGGATCGGCTGACGTATGCTGGCAATCCGGATTCGCTGCCGACGGATGATCCAAATCAAGTATTTGTTTACGGTGATATTGGGGACCGCCAGCTGGTACGCAGTCTGCTGCAGCAGTATCAGCCGGCGGCAATCGTGAATTTTGCCGCCGAATCGCATGTGGATCGGTCCATTGACGGGCCTCTCACGTTTGTGGAAACAAATGTGCTGGGCACCTGTCGCATGCTGGAAGAAGTGCGGCACTGGTTCGGCGGGCTGCCGCAGGCGGCCAAACAGGCATTTCGGTTTCTGCATGTGTCGACCGATGAAGTCTACGGATCACTGGGGGCGGAAGGTCTGTTTACGGAAACCACGCCGTATTCGCCGAACAGTCCGTATTCTGCCAGCAAGGCGGCTTCCGATCATTTTGTTCGTGCGTACCTGCACACGTATGGGTTGCCGGTGCTGATTACCAATTGTTCCAATAACTACGGGCCGTATCAGTTTCCCGAGAAGCTGATCCCGCTGATGATTTTGAATGCGATTGAAGGTCGGCCGTTGCCGGTGTACGGGGACGGCCTGAATGTGCGTGACTGGCTGTATGTGGAAGACCACTGTGCGGCCATTGAGATGGTGCTGCAGCGTGGGGTGGTGGGTGAATGCTATACCGTGGGCGGCAATAACGAGCAGACGAATATTGCGATCGTGAAGCAGATCTGTGCGCTGGTGGACCGGCTGTGTCCCGGGCTGCCGCACGGTCCGTGTGAATCACTGATTCAGTATGTGCGGGACCGACCGGGCCATGACCGGCGTTATGCGATTGACGCGTCGAAGATCAGCAGTCAGCTGGGCTGGAAACCGCAGCAGGATTTTGCCGGTGGTCTGGACCAGACGGTCCGCTGGTACCTGGAAAACTCGGTGTGGGTAGAGCGCGTGCAGAGCGGCAAATATCGCCGTGAACGCCTCGGGTAAGGCCACGGAAGAAGGCAAGGGGCGGGGGCGGTCTTTTTTGCCACGGATGAACACGGATTTTCACGGATAAACGCAGCAGAATAATTGTAAGCCGGGCTGCTGCAGTGAAGCCTGCCACCTGGTCAGTGGGCAGTGTTCAGTCAGGCGAGCCGCGGACGGGAGTCTGCGGGTGTGAGCACTGCCGAGCCTGGTGTGGGCTGCCGCCTGCGGTTCTTGCCGCGTAAATTTAATCATCGTTCGAACATTTTTCGCTCTGCCAATGGCTGGTCGTCGGCGGCAGCTGGTGGCATTCTGTATTCCTGTGTGGTGGAGATCTCATGGCAACGACCAAAGGTATTATTCTGGCTGGCGGTACTGGTGCGCGTCTGTTTCCGATCACGCTGGGGATCAGCAAGCAAATGGCGCCGGTGTATGACAAGCCGATGATTTATTATCCGCTTTCGACGCTGATGCTGGCGGGGATTCGCGAGGTACTGGTGATGTCATCGCCTCGTGACCTGCCCGGGTTTCGGGGTCTGCTGGGTGATGGCAGCCAGTGGGGCATGCGTTTTGAATACCAGGAGCAGCCACGTCCGGAAGGGCTGGCGCAGGCCTTTATTCTGGGAGCCGATTTTGTCGGCAGCGACCATTGTGCTTTGGTTTTGGGGGACAACATTTTTTACGGTCAGGGGTTCCGGGCGACTCTGGCTGCGGCCGCTTCGCGTGACGCGGGGGCCACGATCTTTGGTTATCAGGTGCGTGATCCGCGGGCCTATGGTGTGGTTGAGATTGACGCTGCGGGCAACGCGATTTCACTGGAAGAGAAGCCAAAGCAGCCGAAGTCGGATCTGGCGGTGCCCGGTCTGTACTTCTACGACAACAGCGTGGTCGAAATTGCCAGGAACCTGCGTCCGTCACGGCGTGGCGAGCTGGAGATTACGGACGTGAATCTGGAATACATGCGGCGTGGGCAGCTGAAGGTTGAGCTGCTGTCGCGTGGATTTGCGTGGCTGGACACGGGGACTCATGAATCCCTGCTGGATGCCGGCAACTTTGTGGCGGCCATCGAAAAACGCATGGGTCTGAAGATCTCGTGCCCGGAAGAGATTGCCTGGCGGAAAGGGTTTATCAGCAAAGAACAGCTTTCTGAGCAGGCGCAGAGGTATGCGAACGAGTATGGAGACTACCTGCGGCATCTGATTAGTCGGTGTTGAGAAATTAAAACTTCAGTTGTGAAGCAGCAATGCGGGTTGTTCCGGTACTGGATCTGCGTTTTGGCTGTGCCGTGCATGCTGTTGCGGGCAGGCGGGATCAGTATGCTCCGGTTGCCGGCAGCAGGCAGGGATCGGCTGGTCTCTGTGGGTTGCTGCGGACCTGGCGTGATTTGTATGGTATGCAGGTGTGCTATGTAGCGGATCTGGACGGGATCGTTGACGGAAGTCCACAGTGGGGTCTGCTGCAGGAGCTGCGATCTGCTGATGTGCAGATCTGGCTGGATTCCGGCATCCGCACGTCAGACTGTCTGGCTCAGGTACGCAGGCTGCCGGATACGGTGCCGGTGATTGGTACTGAGACTGCTGCGGATGTGGCGGGGTTGCTGTCCAGCAATACCGCCGACTCTGTGATTGTCAGTCTGGATCTGAGAAATGGACAGCTTGTGTCTGCAAATGCCAAGTGGCGGACTGCTGGTGCGCTGCATGCAGCCTGCGAGCTATACGACGTCGGGGTAAGGCGGCTGCTGGTGCTTGACATTGCTGCCGTGGGTGTGGGAAGGGGCGTTCCGACGCTGCCGCTGTGCCGGCAGCTGAAACAGGATTTTCCTGAACTGTTCGTGATTACCGGTGGCGGTGTCCGCAGCCCGGACTGCCTGCTGCAGGCTCGCGATGCCGGCGTTGATGCCCTGCTGGTTGCGAGTGCCATGCACGACGGCAGGATTACACCGGACGACGTCAGCCGGGTAACGGCCTGAACGACAAATTGGCCCGGGAGGCGAGCAATCGCAATTTTTTTAATCGCTCATGAACGCTGATTGACGCTGATGCGAAGCTGGGCGATGCGATTTGTTCCACATTCCTGCTCTCGTGCTCGAATTCCTTTTAGCTGTTGCCCCTGCGGTTAATACACCCCGTGCCAGCAGCCTTCCGCACCGATCTTCCGTGGCTCTCAGCCGGGCTGTTGCTGGCTGAAGGCAAAATACAGCGCCCCCAGTGCGGCGATCGCTGCCAGCACCGCAGCGGCGATCTTCCAGATGCTCCAGGGCCGTTCGCCTGAAACGTGACCTGTGCAGGCGTTGATGAAGACCTGATAGCTTTTGCCGTTGTAGCGGTAAGCCATCAGCCATACCGGCAACAGCAGATGCTTGAATGTGATCGCATCATACTGGCTGTTCAGCCTCGTGATTCGCTGCTCGTCGCCGCCAATGCGGCCCCGCACGTCAGCCTGCAGCTCGGCGTCAATCTTCGCGCGAGCTTCCGCGAAACACTCGTCCAGCTCGATGTCGTAGGTGCGTGACAACAGCCCGGCCAGCAGCTGCTGATTAAACGGCACCACCTGCGACAAAGGCCACGGCTGCAAAGCGTCAATGTGGTTTCGCTGCAGGCCGCGATTGGCCAAAATCAGCACGTCGTCAAAGAACCGCTGAAAACGGCCGCTGACCGAACGCCAGTTGGTGCGTCGCTCACGCCGCTCATTGTTGCCGCTGCCCACCGTCACGTAGTAATGGTCGCCACGCTCGCCTGACCAGATCGTGAAAGTCAGCGAGTCAAACGTGAAGTACGACAAATAGACGCCGTTGAACTGACCCCGCTCTGCCCCGTGTTTAAAGTCACCGGGAGCAAACCAGCGGGAGGCCAGCCACTGCCCCAACTGCGTGCCGGCACGCTGCCGATCCACCAAAAACGGCAGCATCGCGTCCACCGGAATGCGGTCCGGATCCGTCTGATGCGCTCGCTCCAGCTGCATGGGAACTCCGCAGTACGGACACGCCGTGCTGGTCAGAGTCCCGCGGAATTCGACGTTGCCGCCGCACGATTCGCAGCGCACTTCCTGCTGCTGCTGTTCAGCCCCCGCTGCGGCTGATGCCCCGCTGTCACCTGCGTCGCCGACGGTCTGCCGTTTCCGGTCCGCTCGCTGCTGCTGCAGCCGCTGCAGCAGCGCCGCAAAATCCTGTTCCAGCACGCTGTCTTCGCTGTGCTGAATCTGCTGCTGATACCCGCAGAAATCACAGGTCAGTGACTGCAGGCCGATGTGAAATGTCAGATCCGAGCCACACGACTGACAGGGAAAAATCCGCGCCGCACCGGAATGGACCAAATGACCGGACTGGTCGCCGCTGGCCGACGCCGCAGGAGGCTCGGGTGGTGAACTGCTATTGTGCATTTCTGAGTTCATCGGCGGAAGACCCGAGTACTTGGGGAGAGGGGTGGATTCAAGGCGTTTTTCAGCCATGGATGAACAGGGATTTTCACGGATGATCGCAAAAGGGGGACGTTATTTTTAACCGCTAATGAACACTAATACGGCGGGGGCGACTGGTTCCTTATTCCTCACGCTCGTGCTCGATTTCCTTATAAGCTGTCACCTTGCGATTCATCCGTGTTCACCCGTGGCTTGCGATTAAACCCCTCCCCGCCTGTCCTGCGAAGTTTTCGCCGCGATCACGGACTCATCAATCCGTGGCCTGCGTTTGGCGTTCACGCATTACGGCTGGGGCGGCAGTGGCGGGGGCTGCGGGGGACCGAAGGCGGCGGACAGCTGGGGGACCTGAACTGCAGCGGACCAGGCGGCCATACCAGAACTCCAGACCAGCGTGCCGGGACTGACCTGGCCCGCGGCGATCGCCGCAACCAGTTGATCGTGACTGTACGGACCCTGCGACTGACCGTTGACCGCGACATGCCAGCTGGCCGCCAGCGGCGGAGGTACCGCGGCCGCCGAGGCCACAGGACCGGTACCCGGCTGCAGCATCCGACCGGCCAACGCCAGACCAAGCCCCAGACCGGCTCCTTCGGCCGCAGCACCGCCGCCACCATTGCCACTGCCCAGCGCCTGCCCCAGCTGGTACTGCTGAAAACGATTCAGGTCACCCACCACGCCCATGCTGGTGCGAGTGTCAAGGGCCTTTTCCACCGCTTCAGGCAGCGAAATGTTTACCAGCACCAGTTGCGACAGCTCTAGCCCATACTCGTCATCAATCTTTTCCTGCACCAGCTGCCGCAGCTGCTGAGCAATCTCGGAATAGCGACGGGCCATGTCCAGTGCCGGAATCTCGGCCCGACTGAGCAGTTCAGAAAAGGTGGCCACAATCATCGATCGCAGCAGTTCACTGATCGCCTCCGCGTCAAAACTGCCGTCCGTACCCACCAGCTCTTTCAGCAGGGCCCGCGGATCAACTGCTCGCAACGCATACGTGCCAAACGCCCGAATGCGAATCGGGCCAAATTCCGGATCCCGCATCATGACAGGATTGGGAGTCCCCCATTTTAGATCCGTCAGCTGCTTTGTGCTGATAAAGTAGACCTCGGCCCGAAACGGACTGTTGAAGCCGTACTTCCAGCCGGCCAGAGTTCCGAGGAGCGGCAGATTATCGGTGCTCAGTTCGTAATTGCCCGGTTCAAAAACATCGGCCACCTGCCCGCGATGCACAAAAATGGCCTTCTGCCCCGGTCGCACGATCAGCTGCGCACCGTTTTTGATCTCGTTCTGGTAACGAGGAAACCGCCAGACCAGCGTGTGTTTCGAATCATCGACCCACTCGATAATGTCAATGAATTCGTTGAGGAGTTTGTCGAACAGGCCCATAGCGGGGGTTTCCGTTGGAAAACAGGGTTGGCAGCGAGAAACAGCGGGACGGTACCGGACGCCAGCTGTGGGTGCAATTATACCGCGAGAATACCCGTCGGGCCACGGATAAACGCAGCTTGTGCGTTTTTTGAACGCTGATAGTGGGCGTTATTTGTAGCTCGGGCTTTCCAGCCCGAGCCCCGTCGTTCGCAGTACCGGCTTTAGCCGGAACCCCGTCCGGCAGACGGTTGAAGACACCCGCAATCTGGTGCCTTCAGGGGGGCAGGCTGTTTTGCAGACAGTTTGGCTCACGCGAAGACGCGAAGGAAGACGCAAAAGTCGGTGTTCGGTGTTCGGTCAGGCGAGCTGCGGACGGGAGTCCGCGGGTGTGAGTGCCGTGTGCGGCGTTCGGCGGCATCCATGCCCCAAGGCCAGGCAATTCCGCAGGCGGCTTGCCTAAGAGCCTTGGCGTGGCGGTTGTTGCAGGGTGGTATTCCCCCCGCACCCTCTCCCCCGTTTCATGGGGGCGAGGGGAGGATTTTGTGTTCTTGGTGCCGGAGCTGGAATTTCCCTGTCGGCCACTGCGTTTGCGATTTATCCGTGGTCATCCGTGTCAATCCGTGGCTTGCAACTGGCAGGCACAGGCTGGTTACCGCTTACTTCAGCAAGTGTCGATTGGCGATGGTGATTCCACTCAGCATTGCGCCGACGATGCCAAGGAAGCCCTGGTCGGTGCCGCAGAGGAACAAATTGCTGAGCGGGGTCTGGCCGTTGACCCACTTTTCCGGTGCGCCGTAAACACAGCCGTTTAAATGCCCGGTGAAACGACGAATGGTGCGCGGAGTAAACACGTCCGTGTCAATCACTCGCCCGCGGAAATCAGGCATGTGCTGCACCGCACTGGCCACTATGCGGTCGTTCCAGCGCTGCTTTTCAGCCGCGTACTGGTCGTCCGGCAGTGACATCCAGTAGTGCGGATTGGCCAGCGCCGTGATGCGGATCCGACCGTCTTCCAGCGGTTCCGCATAGTCAAAATTGTTGGGCGAACAAATGATGCCGCTGCGGAGATCCACAGGAGTCTCTGGACGCTGGTAATGAAACTGCGGGGAATCACTGTAAAACACAATCGTGTCGCGATGTCCCAACTCGGCCGGCGGACAGTCCAGCACACTGATCGATTCGACAAAGGAAATGTCGCCCGGCGGAGCCTTCACTGGCGGATTGTCCGGATCGATCAGCCGCAGCGTCTCCGCCACTCCTGCCGATGACAGGACGTTGTCAGCTTCAATCTGAGTCCCGTCGTCCAGCGTGACACACGTGGCGCGGCCGTCCCGATGCTGAATCTGACTGACGCCCGCTCGCAAACGCAGATCGCCGCCAAACGAACGGAAATGCTTCACGAGCTTCTTCAGGATCAAACGAATGCCGTCAAACGGCCGCCCAAATCCCTCGTGAAAAATGCTTTTGAACATGATCACGAACTGGTTGAAGTCCATGTCCTGGGGAGTCGCACTGCCGTAAAACATCAGCGGACAAAACAGCATGTCCACCAGCAGCGGATCCCGGATGTATTCCGAGACGACCTGTCGAGCAGACACGACAGTACGCTCAAGATTCAGTGCGTCATGATCCGCAATCCGGTGCACCAGTCGACGAAATCCGTCAATCTGAGCCGGAAACGCGGCCGCAATTTGTTCCGTCAGAAAATTGAACTGATTGGTGAAAAACAAAGTGCAGTCGGGAAACACAATCGATGATCGCAGCTGAGGCCTAAGATCAAAATCTTCCCAGGTCAGACGCAGCTGACGCAGCAGCTTGCTGAGCGGACCCTGCTTCGTTCCAGGTTCGGCGTAATTCGTGATGGCATGCAGCCCCACGTCATAGTTGCGACGCCGCAGACGATAGAAGGAATTCAGGCCCCCGATCGTCGTGTGCCGCTCAAGAATGCAGACTTTTTTTTCGTAATACGCCAGACGCACGCCTGCTGATAATCCCGACATGCCAGCACCAATGATGACGGTATCGTACTTCACTGGTGCACTTTGACGCTGGCTGCAGGGGATTGACGAAACAGAAATACGTGAGGTACAGCGACAAATCCAGAATCAGGCTGAAACCGGAACATCCTTCAGCCGAGGCAGCAGATAGGCCACCGTGCCCGCCATGGTGTTCAGGTTCGGATAATCTTCTTCCGGGATCTGGATGCGGTACATCTTCCGCAGTTCCATGACAATGTCCAGGAAATCCATGCTGTCCAGTTCCATCTGTTCACGGAACGGACGTGCGTCGTCGAGCCCCGACAGATCTTCATCCGGAGCAATTCGCTCGAGAATATCCAGAATGACCTGCCGGATCTGATCTGCCGTCATCAACGTGTCCTCAAGATCTTGTGCTGTGGGAAGTCGGTGCTTTTTGACTACTTTAGCGAAGAATTCACTGAAAAGCCCGCACCGACGCGAGCGTCATTCGGCAAATTTCCTGCAAGAGCTGGTATCCAGTTGGTGTTTTCTCTGAAAAACCGCCACTCTACGCAACCGTTCCCGGCTCGTCAGCCAAATCTGTGTATTTCCTGAGAAAATTTGACCGTTTCCGGCAGGGGGGTCAGCCTTCGTATTTGCGGACGATGACGACCGAATTAATGCCCAGCATGCCGAAGGAATTGTTCAGAATACAGGTCACTTTCCCCAGATCACGAGGCTCGTTCAGCACAAGATTGGGCAGGGCACAGCGGGGATCCAGTTCGGTCACGTTCAGTGTGGCGTGAGCAATTCCGTCGTCAAAGGACGGCAGGTTCCCCAGCAGTTCCAAAGCGCCGGCGGCGCCCATCGCATGCCCGATGAAGCTTTTGGTGTTGTTGATCCAGGTGCGGGAACTTTCGCCGAACACCTTCCGCAGCGCGGCCGCTTCCTCGATATCGCCCTGCTCAGTCGCTGTCGCATGGCTGCTGACAATGTCAATGTCCGACGCCTGCAGGCCGGCTCGCTGCAACGCCAGTTGCACGCATTCGGCCTGCCGTGTGGAATCTGGCAGCACAAAGTCACGGGCGTCTGAATTCATGGCATAGCCGATAATTTCCCCGTAAATCTTTGCCCCGCGACGCACCGCGTCGTCCAGCCGTTCGAGGGTACAGATTCCCCCGCCCTCGGCCACCACAATTCCATTGCGGTGCACGTCAAACGGGCGACAGGCCTGCGTCGGGTCCTCGTGCGATGCCAGCGCCCCCTGAGCCGCAAAGCTGGCAAAAATTCCGAACGTGTGAATGCTTTCTGACACGCCGCCGGCAATCGCCAGGTCGACTTCTTTGAGCCTGAGCATTTGCACGGCCTGGATGAATCCGGCGTTCCCCGCGGCACACGCCGCGCCGATCGTCAGATGTGGTCCCGTGATCCCCATGTTCAGAGTCACTTCACCGGCCGGATTGTTGGCCACCGTCCGCGGATTGTGATGATGCGACCAGACTTTTGTGTCGTACTGGAACTTCGAAATCTCATAGACCTCGTTCTCAGTCTCGACATTGCCGTGCTCAGTTATCCCCAGGTACACCCCCACGCGATTTCGGGCTACGGCCGCCCAGTCCAGCCCCGAGTCGCAGACGGCTTCGTTGGCACAGTAGACGGAAATGGAACCGGCGCGAGTGCCGCGGCGGAGATCCTTCTTCTTCTGGTATTTCAGCTCGTCAAATCCACAGACCCCGGCCAGCACCGGGCCCATGTAACGAGTCTGGTAGTTGACGACTCCGGATCGCCCGGCCAGCAGAGCCTGTCGGTATTCGGGCAAATTACTGCCGTTTGGGGCGGCAAGGCCGATCCCGGTAATCACAACTCGGTCCTGAAACATGGCCGTCTGAAACCTCTGCCTGAAACCCGTGCGCTGATGATTCTGTGGATCGTCCGCAGCCGGGCTGCGGATTGGACGTGCAGATTATCGGGCAGCCGGAAGCGTGGCAAGCAGGCCGACCGGAACTTCTCGGAGGGGGCCACGGAGGGCAGGGCGTTTTTTTTGCCACGGATGAACACGGATGTTCACGGAGAATCGCAAAGGCGGCGACGGGCAGGACTGGTGTGGATCCTATGGGGCCCGTAGGTCCTATGAGAGTCACTGCCCACCCGTCAGTGATCACTGACCACTGCCCTCAGCCGCCGCAGTCCCTCGTCGATGGTGACGAGGGGCTGGTAGTTGAAGTCTTTGCGGGCGGCGGCGATTGAATAGCTGTGTGAGCCGGAGAGCTGGGCGGCGACAAAGCGGGTCATGGGCGGTTCGCCGGGCAGTGGCAGGGCGGTCCAGAGCCCTTCGCAGATCTTTCCCAGCAGCATGGCTTTACGCCGCGAAATGCTGCGTCGCAGTGGTGGCAGGCCACCGACCTGCAGCAGAGTGTTGACCCAGTCCCACAGATTGACGGCTGCGGGTTCGTTGATGAAGTAGGGGCGTCCGGAGATCTTGTTGGACTGCTGCAGTGACTGTTCGGCCTGCAGGTGCGCGGCAGCCACGTTTTCGACGTAGGCGACAGACACCACGTTGTTTCCGGTTCCGACTTGCCGCAGCCGGCCACTGCGTGCAGTTTCCAGCAGGCGAGGAATCAGGTGGTTGTCGCGCGGTCCCCAAATCAGGTGGGGGCGGAGCGACACGGTGCGCAGGTGCTGCTGGCTGGCGGCCTGCAGTACCTGCTGTTCGGCCAGTGCCTTGGACTGCGGGTAGTGGCACAGCCAGCGGCGGGGATAAGGCAGTGATTCGTCGGCGTCCACGTGATCGGCACCGTCGAAAACGACACTGGGCGAGCTGGTATAGATCAGCCGCTGTACCTGATTGTTCCGGCAGGCCTCAAGGACGTTGCGGGTGCCCTCGAGGTTGGTGCCGAAGTACAGTTGGCGGGGCCCCCAGACGCCGGGGACAGCTGCGGTGTGAAACACGCTGGTGACATCCTGGCAGGCAGACTGGACGGCGGCGGCATCGCGCAGATCGCCGCGGCAGATCTGGACGCCGGCAGCCTGCAGTTCCGGGTACGTCCCGCGGCTGAAAATCCGGACGGTCCGTCCGGCGGCGAGCAGTTGTTCGACGATGTAGCGTCCAAGAAAACCGCCACCGCCGGTGACAAGACAAATATCGCTCATGAGATGCGGCAAGGGAAAACGCTGAGATGGGAAACGGAGGCGGGTGGTATTAAACCATGAATTACCGCGGATGGACACAATCGGTGGTGTTTTTTTCAGCCACGGATGAACACGGATTTTCACGGATAAACGCAAATGGCGAAAGAGGGTTGAAGATGCCCTTGATTTGTTGCCTTCAGGGGTGTCGGCAGACAGTTTGGCGGACAGTTTGTCTCACGCGAAGACGCGAGGGTCAGCGGTCAGTCAGGCGAGCCGCGGACGGGAGTCCGCGGGTGTGGGCTTTAAGGCACTGCGGGTGTTGGGCGGCATGGATGCCGCCGAGGTGACGGCGGTTCAGGGTGGTGTGCCCCCCCCCCACTCAAAAGCTGCTTTTACGGGCACGCATGAGCTACAAATTGGCGTTTATCAGCTTTCATCTGCGTTCATGAGCGGTTCACCCACCCGCTCCTCCATTCGTTGTTGAACCCCGCGGTGCTCGTGCTCGGATTCCCACCGGCAGCCCCCGGCAAACAGCCAGCTCAGGCGACAGCGTCAAAAGGGGAAAATGTAAGCAGGGGTGTGTTTGTGAATGGTTTTTTGATGGTGGTTGCCCCAAAACGACCTGATCTCGAATGCCGGCAATTTTGTTTCCTGACGCAAACAACGGAAAAACTCTCCATTTTTGTCGCAAAATTGATGCTTCCTGTAGAGCGAGGTGGGGAGGAATTGCTAAGTTGAATGAAAAGAGTGTGCGAAAAGGTGGCAGTTTGTGCACACGTGTTGCTGATTTTCTGCGGTGTTTTTTGTTGGTTTGGCGTTGTTTTTGATCAGCTGTGCTGAGCTAACTGCTTTCTTGTTCAGTTACCCCTGCCGTTTTTCTGCTCGATCTTCCTTCCTTTTTAAAACTTTTCATCGCTCCCGGATGATCGCTCCTGCGGAAATTTCTTTTGCCGACCTGCCAGCGCGCACAGCAAACTCAGCGCCTGCCGGGTTCCTGAGTCTGGCAAACCGAATTGGTGTTGTGGAACCGCGGGTGCGGGGGGGCGTGATTGAGGTCAGTTTGATGACTACAACTGCTGATTATCCGGGCGACAGAAGCCTGGGTAGCCCTGGTGTGCATAATGATCCGTCCGGATCTGCCCCACTGTTCTCCATGCGGACTCTGATGGTTACCACCGCGGATGCGGTGTCGGATGACGCTGCTGCCCAGCCGCGGAGCGCGGGTGTAACGGCAGCTGTGGCTGGTGTTTGCAGTGTGTGCGGCACTGATCGTGACCGGTATTCAGAGTGGCAGCAGCGGCGGGATCAGGCGCGGGAGGTATTTGAGCAATTGTCGCGTCGTGAGCAGGAGATTGCGGGTCTGGCTGCAGCCGGTCTGTCATCGAGGGACTGTGCCGATCGTTTGCGGATCAGTGCGAAGACGGTTGAGAAGCATCGTTTGTCGGCGTATCGCCGGTTGCAGGTGCCGGGTTTGGCGGGGTTGATTCGGATTTTTTTGGAGGCGGATTTGCCGGTGCCGCCGGGGGCACCGTTTGCTGAGGATGGTGCGGACGACGTGGTGTGATTTGGTCCAGTTGGCGTTCGCATGAGTGTGCGCTGGTGTTGCGGGCAGAACTTGTGCTGGAAAGCCCGAGCTAGGGTGGTGGCCCTTGAGTTGGGGAAGATGCCGGGGACTGCAATGCGACTGTACTGTGAGACGGCGTGGTTGGGGTGGGGAGTGGGGTGTTTTGCGGGCAGAACTCTGGCTGGAATGCTCGAGCTGCGGTTTTCTCACCGATTCTGTGCTCTAACGGGCCTTCGGATTCGCCAAATCTCATTGCGCTCGATATTCTCCGCACTCGCGAGGGTTCCCGCCAGTTCCTGCCAGGATTTTGCACAGCGGGGCTCAAACATTTTCTCGTTCTGTCTTTGGACGTACTGACTTGCTGCTGGGGGGACGATCGATGGGGCTGTTGCTGGGAAGAGCATCGCGTATTGCCGGGCGTGTGATGGCCGTGCTGGTTCTGTCGGGGCCTCAACTGCCCCCGCTGTCTGCTCAGGAGGCTGCTCCTGTGGCCCCGGAGCGTGCTGAGATTATCCGCCGCGTGACTCATGACATCACTCTGCTGGCGTCTGAAGATTTCGAGGGCCGGGGGGTTGAGACGAAGGGCATTGAGCTGGCTGCGCAGCATATCCTTAAGGAGTATGAAGTGGCCGGTGTGAAGCCGGGCATGCCCGACGGTGGCTGGCGTCAGGCGTTTCAGGTGGCGATTGGTGACACGGTGATTTCGGACAAGACGGCGGTGACTTTGCAGGGTCCGGGCGGGGCTGAGCTGAAATTGCAGTTGGGCGAGCAGTTTCAGCCGATTCGGCGGGGCAAGAACGGTGCGGCGACCGGTGGGGTGGCATTCGTCGGCTACGGCATCAGTTCAGCAGAGGACAAGTACGACGAGTACGCTGGCATTGATGTGCAGGGCAAGGTGGTGGTGGTGATTCGCCGCGAGCCTCAGAATCGTCCGGACGGTGCCTTTCGGGGTCAGGAGACCAGTCCGAACGCGTATATTGATCGCAAGCTGGAGCTGATTCGCAATTCCGGTGCTGCGGGTGTGTTGTTTGTGAATGACATGCCGGCCGAGGGTGATCAGGACGAGTTGGCGGATCCGTCCAGTTTTGGCAATGACGAATCGGCCGTGCCATTTGCTCATGTGAAGCGAGCAGTGGTGGATGAACTGCTGAAGGCGGTGCCGTTGCAGGGTGCGGACGGACAGAAGTTTAGCAGTCTGAAGGACGTGTGTGCGGCGATTGATCAGAATCTGAAACCGCTGTCTCAGGACCTGCAGGGCTGGACTGCCACTGTATCGACTGTGTTCGAAGCCAATTCGGTCACCGCTTACAACCTGATTGGTGTGGTTGAGGGCGAGGGGCCATTGGCGGACGAGACGATTGTGATTGGCGGTCATTATGACCATCTGGGTTTTGGTGGTTATGGTTCTCGCGCAGCGACTCGTACGGGCGAAGTGCACAATGGTGCGGACGACAATGCGTCCGGCACGGCTGCGGTGATGGAATTGGCGCGGCGATTTGCGGCTGGTCCGAAGCCGAAGCGTCGTCTGGTGTTTATTTGTTTTTCTGGTGAGGAGCGAGGATTGCTGGGCAGTGCGCATTATGTCCGCGAGCCGGTATTTCCGCTGGAGAAGACGGTGGCGATGCTGAATTTCGACATGATTGGCAATTTGCGAAACAATAATGTTGAGGTTGGCGGGGTGGGTACAGCGGCTGAGTTTGCCGAGGTTGTGAAGCGTGCGGACGAGGCGATTTCGGTGGACGTGACAGCTGTTGAAAGTGCCTTTGCGGGCAGCGATCATTTGCCGTTTTATCAGAGTCAGATTCCGGTAATGTTTTGTTTCACGGGGATGACCGAGATCTATCATACTCCCGATGACGACTCAAAGACGCTCAACATGGAGGGCGCTGTGCTGGTGATTGATTATTCTGAGCAGTTGCTGCGGGGGATGTCCGACCTGCCTGCTCGACCGGCCTTTGCTGCATCTCAGCCTGGTCGTCGGCGTGCCGGCCCGCGGACTCCTTATCTGGGCTTGCAGCCGGATCTGGCGGCCAGTGGAGTGGACGGGATTGTGGTGCGAACGGTGCGTCCTGAGTCGCCTGCAGCGGCGGCTGGTCTGCAGACTGGTGACGTGATTTTGCAGGTCGCGGACAAACCGGTGGAGGGCTATCAGACCTTGATTGAGGTACTGGGGGCGGCGAAGGCTGGTGACAAGCTGAAGCTGTCTGTGAAGCGTGGTGAGGCGATGATGGACGTCGAGGCGACTCTGGGCGAGCCTCGTCGCTGACCGTGCTGTCTGCTGTTTGAACCTGCTGTGGGGTGCGAGTATGTCTGTGGTGGATGATGCAGCGGTTCCGCTGGTGGGTGTGATCATGGGCAGCCGTTCAGACTGGGAGACCATGTCTGAGGCGGCTGCTATTTTGACTCAGTTTGGTGTGGCTCATGAGTGCCGAGTGGTTTCCGCGCATCGGACTCCGGCGTTACTGACGGAGTATGCGACGTCAGCGGCGGGTCGTGGTTTGCGGGTGATCATTGCGGGGGCTGGCGGTGCTGCTCATTTGCCGGGGATGGTGGCGTCTCAGACGCTGTTACCGGTGTTCGGTGTTCCGGTGCAGAGCAAGGCATTGAGCGGTCTGGATTCGTTGTTGTCGATTGTGCAAATGCCTGGCGGGGTTCCTGTGGGGACATTGGCGATTGGCACGGCGGGTGCGAAGAACGCGGGTTTGCTGGCAGTGCGGATACTGGCATTGCAGGATGCATTGCTGGGTCAGCGGCTGCAGCGGTTTGTGGACGAGCAGACGGAGACGGTTCTGCGCGAGGGGCTTGGGGGGTAGTGGTCAGTGGGCGGTGTTCGGTGTCCGGTCAGGCGAGCCGCGGACGGGAGTCTGCGGGTGCGGTAACTCGGGCTGTTCAGCCCGAGCACTGTCTGGAAAACGCACGACGTTTTTGCACTCGGTTGCTGTCTGGATGCGGCATTCCTCGACTGATGTCCTGGTCGGTCTGATCAGTCTGAGCAGCGGGGATCTGGTTTTTTTGTGATCTGGATTGAGGTTTGTGTGTGATGGGGAAGCCGAGGGCATTGGGGCCGGGGTCGTGTTTGGGGATGCTGGGTGGTGGTCAGCTGGGGCGGATGTTTGGCCTGGCGGCTCGGCGAAGCGGCTATCATCTTTTGACGTACGGTGATCCGGCGGATTCGCCTGGTGGTCAGATCAGTGAGGCCAGTTTTCCGAATTCGTTTACGGACTGGGACGCACTGGCTCAGTTTGCTGCTCGGGTGTCGGTGGTGACGTGGGAGCAGGAGAACATTCCTGTTGCGACGGTGGAGTTTCTGTGTGAGCGGGTGCCGGTTTATCCTGGCGTTGAGTTATTGCGGGCATCGCAGCATCGGCTGCTGGAGAAGACGGCGATGCGATCGCTGGGGATTCCGACGGCCGATTTTCTGCGGATCGCATCGGTATCTGAGTTGCGAGCGGGATTACTGGAGTTTGGCGGGTCGGGGATTTTGAAAACGGTGACGTTGGGGTATGACGGCAAGGGGCAGGCGAAGTTGTCTGTGACTGATGATCTGCAGGCGGTCTGGGATCGTTTTCGGGTTTCGGAAGCGATTTTGGAACGGATTGTGGATTTTGATTTTGAGCTGTCGATTGTGTGTGGGCGGTTTGCGGACGGCAGCTGTCATTTTTTTGAGCCATCGCTGAACGAGCATGTGAATCACATTCTGGATGTTTCGACAGCGCCGTCGTTGCGGATCACGGCTCAGCAGGCCACTGAGGCTCGCGCGATCGCCCGCACGATTCTTGAGCATTTCGACGTGTATGGTGTGTTGTGTGTGGAGTTGTTTGTGGATGGTGGTGGTCGTCTGCTGGTCAACGAGATTGCACCGCGCCCGCACAACAGCGGCCATTTGACGATTGAGGCGTGTGGCAGCAGTCAGTTTGAGCAGCAGTTTCGAGCGGTGGCGGGGTTGCCTGCGGGTGATGTCTCGATGCGCAGTCCGGCGGCGATGATCAATCTGCTGGGCGAGCATTTGGAGGGTGCGACGGCTGAACGCTGGTCGGAAGTTTTTGCGATGCCAGGGGTATACGTTCACATGTACGGCAAGCGTGAGGCGCGGGTGGGTCGCAAGATGGGTCATATTACGGTATTGGCGGAAACATCTGAGGAAGCTGCGCGGCGTGGCCTGGCGGCACGAAGCCGGCTGGGTGGCTAGCCACGGATGGGGTGGCTTTTTTTTGCCACGGCTGGATGTTTTTAGCCACGGATGAACAGGAATTTTCATGGATAAACGCAGCTTATGCGTTTTTTTGAACGCTGATAGTGGGCGTTATTTGTAGCTCGGGCTTTCCAGCCCGAGCCCCGTCGTTCGTAGTACCGGCTTTAGCCGGAACCCCGTCCTGCGGAGCCATCTTCCGCCGCAGATGAATACGGATAAACACCAGTGGTGAAAGAGGGGTGGAGATGCCCTTTATCTGGTGCCTTCAGGAGTGTTTTGCAGACCGTTTGGCAGGCGGTTTGTCTCACGCGAAGACGCGAAGGTCAGTGGTCAGTTTTCGGTTTTCGGTTTTCGGTCAGTCGAGCCGCGGACGGGAGTCTGCGGGTGTGAGTGCTGTGTGCGGCGTTCGACGGCGTCCGTGCCGCACGGCCGGGCAATGCCGCAGCCAGCTTGCCAAAGAGCATTGGCGTGGGAGCGGTTGCAGGGTGGTGCTCCCCCTCACCCCCGACCCTTCTCCCCCGTTTCACGAGGGCGAGGGGAGGATTTTGTGTTTTTGGTGCTGTTAAGAGACTTTAAGAATCGTGCTCGTGCTCGTAATCGAATTCTGTGCAGCGATTTTCCCTTGCTGACAGGGTGAGGCGGTTAGCTGGGCCTTGGGCTATGGGCCTGTGGGTGGGCTCAGCCTGGTCTTGCCTGTTTTACTGCAGCTGTTCTGCGAGCAGTGCGAGTGCGGTTTCGCGGATCAGCGATCTGACCGGATAGTGGTCGGCGACGGTGCGCTGCAGGATGCGGCGGACTGTCAGCTGATCGGCGGGCTGCAGTGGTCGGGTCAGGGCGAAACGCAGCAGATGCTCGACAAAAGCGTGTGCGATGCGGTCCTGTTCAGCGGCCAGGGTACGGCGAAACTGGACTGCTCCGGTAAATTCGTGCAGCCGCAGCAGGGTCCCCGTGGCATCAATGTCACGCCCGTTGTCATAGCGGTCACGCCAGCGTCCCACAATGTCGTAGTTCTCCAGCGCAAACCCCAGTGGATCCAGTCGCGAATGACAGCCGGCACAGGACGGACTGCGGCGATGTTCGGCAAATTGTTCGCGGATCGTCAGCGATTTGTCCGCTGCCGCTTCGTCGAGCGGCGGGATATCGTTGGGCGGTGGTGGCGGTGGATCGTTGAAAATGACTCCGCTGATCCAGGCGCCGCGGGCTACCGGGTGCGTCCGATCGGGGCCCGTCGTCATGCTGAGCATGGCCGCGTTCGCAATGATGCCGCCAAAACGCTCGTCCATCGCTGGCTGGCGAGTAAACACCGGATCCTGCAGCTGCTGCTGCAGTCGCTCGGTAAAATCACGCAGTCGCTGCTGCTGCAGGGATTCGGCTGAAACATCCGGCGGCACATTTGACAGCTGCTGTTGTGTCGAGGCCACAGCCGCCTCAAGCTCGGTCTGCTGCCGCTGCTGCTGATCGGTCATGGCCTGCTGCAATTCCTTGCGACTGATGCCAAACACTCGCCCGGCTGCCGTTTCCGCTGCCTGCTCGGCCGTCAGCGCAAAGTCGTAAAGTCTTGCCTGAGCAATCTCAACCCGCAGCCCCCGATTTCCGCCAGCCGGCAGGTGCCGCAAACCCAGCAGAATGCGAGACTGACCGGCTGGAAAAGTGTGCTGTCCATTGCGGTACGACTGCCCCCACGCGGCTCCGTTGCGATACAGCTGAGTCGTCCCGTCCGCCTGATAAACAAGTACCAGATGCAGTTCCTGATCAGTCACCGTTTCGGCTGCATCAGCCGGGAAATCCAGCGTGCGACTGAAATTGTTGCTGCCTGAAATCCAGTGACGCGGGCGACGTTCACCCAGCACCAGTGTATCAAAAACACTGTCCGGGCCTTCGATCCCCATCAGACCACCGCCCGGCTGATCCAGATCATGCAGCAGAAAGCGGACTTCGAAGGATTTGGCAGACAGTGAATCAGGCAGCTCAGGGCTTTGCAGCCAGGCTCCCTCGAGAATCACACGGCCATCGGCGAATCGCACGTCTCCGTGTGCGGTCAGGTGCAGCTCCTGCACCGAGTCACTCAGATTGTTCTCGAAATCCCAGGCCGCCATGGGCTGAGCATCACTGAGGCCGTCAGCCGGCAAAGCGACACCAGAGGTCACCAGCAGACGTTCGCGAACGGGCCGCAGCAATTCGCGCAGCTGGAACTGCTGCTGCTGAAGCGTGGTCTGCAGTTGCTGCCGCTGTTCTGCCAGCCGCTGATTCTGTGCTGCCACTGCAGCCGTATCCACCGGTTCGGGCTGCAGCTGGTCACTGTACCACGACTGCAGAAACCGGCTGCGCCAGGTGAAATCAGGGTTCACCAGATCGCTTAACGGTCGATCCTCCAGAAATGCTTCGTCGAACAGCAGCAGTGGTTCCACGACCATGTGCAGACTGGCGGGATGTTGCGGATCCACTTTGAACCACGGAGCGCGAGCGGGATCTGGCGTAGCGGCCAGCACATTTTGCAGCTGCAGCCACTGCGAGGGAAAGGCGTCAAGGAAGCGTTCGATGCGGGCATCGGCCAGCAGCCGATCAATCTGAGCCGTCTGCACAGCAGGATCCGTGAAACGCTGCTGGTCCGCCACGTCCAGTAACTCCTGATCGGGTATGGAACCCCACAAAAAGAGGGCCAGCTGTGCGGCCGCCACATGTTGACTGCGAGCCGGGTCCGGCGGCTGTGTTTCGCGAATATGAAACAGAAATGCGGGTGATGACAGAACCGCTGCGGCCGTCTGCTTCATCGCTGCGGGCAGCGAATCGCCGACCAGGCAGCGGTTATGGGCAAAATTGCTGTAGCGTGTCAGGGAGTCAGGCTCGACGGGGCGACGAAAGGCGCGTCTGAGCAGCACCTGCAGTCGTCGTTCGATTTCTGGCCGCAGTTCTGTCTGCGGCGGCAGTTCGCTAAAGAAGTCATGCCAGAGGCCGACGGTTGCGGAGTTGAAATCAGGGCTGTCGACAATGGAGAAGCTGAGACGCAGGAAGGCATCCAGCAGCAGTGGCGACATGGTGAGCTGGTCTGCCTGATTGTCAAACCCATGTTCGGCCCGCAGATCGGCCGGAAACGAGCTGACTCCGGCCAGCCCCGGTTGTGGACTGAGGGATTCGCAGCGGGCCTGCACTTCCGGCGGCATAGTGGCCGGCGGGGTGCCTGCGGCAGTCGGCTGCAGCCAGCTGCTGCTGCGTGTCAGCAGCTTTTCGGGCAGTGGCAGGACCGGTCGATTGAGTAAGAACAGATCGCGAACGGCATTGTTGTACTGAAACCGATTCATCCGCCAGACCGGTGCTGCAGCAGGTTTGATGTGGTTGGCTGAGTTCAGTAGTGAGGCGAGGTGAGCGGCGGTCTGCTGTCGGAGCGGCAGTGGCAGCGGCGGCTCAGTTTCCGGCGGCATGGCTCCGGAATCAACGGCCTTCAGCATTTTGTGGAGCAGTGCGGGCTGAGCTTTCAGGGAATCGACGGAGCTGATGTTTTCGAGGCTGAGTCTGCCGGCGGGTTCTGAGCCAGCATGGCAGGAGGCACAGCGTTCCGCGATGGTGGCAAGTACGGCTGCTTCGTCGGCCCGGGTGAAGCCCGGGAATGCGACGACGGTCAGGAGCAGCAGTGGCAGGTAAAAATGTGGCATGGCAGCAGGGGAGTGGAACGGGAGGTGGGGGCCACGGATGAGGGGAAGGTCTTGTACAACGAATCGTGGGCGTTTTTTGCTACGGATGAACACGGGTTGTTACGGATAAACGCCGGGGCGCGGGGTATTTCTTGTTTTTGGCTGTTGTGGCATGTCATTTCCGCAATGCCGTTTGGGGGGGCTTTGCAGTCTGTTGGTCTCACGCGAAGCCGCAAAGGGAGACTCACAGGCGTAGGGTAATGTGGGTGACGATTTGGCTTCTTCTCCTTGCAGTTTTCTCAGCTGTATCTTCTATGGTCTGGGTGCCATCGACCTGTTTCGCTGACGCTTCGTGCTCGAATTTGGTCGCCTTGTCTGGTGTTATGGGTTCTTCGCGGTGCCGCCGGGGTTTTTCGAGTACGAGTACCGTCCGCCTGGGCGGACCGAGTACGAGTACGAATTTGTGTTCGGGGGGGCTGATTCCTCCGCTGTTGCCTGTTGCTTACTGCTTCTTGCTCGTACTCGAATTCGATTCCACTTCCTTTGCTGTTGTTAAAAGCTGGTTGCTGCGGGTAAGGGGCTCATTGCGGTTCAGTTCCAGAGGTCGGAGATGACGGCGGAGCTGTCGGCGAAGGATTTCATTTCCAGTCCCATGAGCTGGGTGAAGGTGAGCCAGAGGCTGGAGGTGAGTGTCCCGGGTGGCAGCTGGATGGTGCGTCCCTGGCGAATTTGTCCCTGAGCGGTGCCGGCGATCAGCATGGGCAGGTCGTAGTACTGGTGTGTGGCGCCATCACCCAGACCGGCTCCGAGTGAAACGATTGAATTTTCGAGGAGCGAGCTGCCGTCAGGTTCGCGAATTTCTTTCATGCGTTTGACGAGCCAGGCGAACTGCTGCATGTGAAACAGGTCGATTTTTTGCAGGTCTTTCCAGCCATCGCCTTTTTGGTTGTGGGTCATGTTGTGGTGCTGCACCGGCTGGTCAAAGACTCCTTCATACATCAGAGTGGCATCCCAGCGTTCGGGGCCGATCATGAAGGTGCAGACGCTGGTGATTCCGGTTTGCAGTGCAGCGAGCATGAGGTCCATTTGCAGTCGGATATATTCGCCGCGTGGCAGGATTTCATTTTTGGGGACTTTGACGTCTGCGGCGCGGAGCATTTCGTCCATGCGTTTGATGCGCAGTTCGATGCCGCGGATCAGTTCCATGTATTCATCCATTTGCCTTCGATCATCTGCGGCCAGCCGGCGTGAGAGGTTGCGGGCGTCGGCGAGTACCAGGTCTGTGACGCTGCTGACGTGTCGCCGATAGTCTTCGCGGAGGAACAGTCGTTCGTAGAGTTTCTGGGGGTCGCGGAGTGCTGGGGCGATGCGACCGGGACCGTACCACGAGATATTGTCGAATTCGATGGGTTCTTTGGGGGCGGTGAATCCGTTGCAGCTGATTTCGAGGGTGTTGAAGACGGTGTTGTGTCCGACGTGGTCACCGACGATCTGGTCGAGTGTGCGACCGTTGGGGTGTGCGACGCCACTGTCAGCAGCCTGTTGCGGTGACAGGCTGCTGAGGTAGCAGGATGCTCCCTGAGCATGCACATCCTGTCCATGTTTGAAGGACCGATCGAGTCCAATGAGCATGGTGAGGTCGGCGCTGATGTCGGCCAGAGGCTGCAGCGTTGATGTAAGCTGCAGCGGGCGGATGCCGGGCTGTCCTTTAAGCCGGCGTTCCGCTTTGACTCGATCCGCATCGAACCCTCCGATGAAATCGGGCAGTTCAGCCTGTTCTTCACCGGGAAAGAAGCAGCGTCGTACGATGCCGTTGGGCAGGTAGACGAGAACCATGCGACGAGCGGGTTTGGTGACGGCCGTGCGGGCGGCGGCTGAGGCGATGGAGGGCAGGAAGGGCAGCAGCACCGCAGCTCCGGGCCCTCTGAGAAACTGTCGGCGTGGGTATTTCATGGAGGATTTTTTTGGGTGGGCGGTGCGGTGCGTGCGGGACTTAAACAGCTTACGCGGGAAAGTGAGGGAATGCAATGTGAGGCGGGCTGTTGCGAGGCGGGGTTCAAAGTTTTTGCAGAAATCTCCGGAATTGTCGGATTCCTGCGGCTGCAGCGGGAACTTGTGCGGAGCCGTTCCTTGCGGTATCCGATGCCTTATGCAAGACTTTAAAATTCTGCCCCCTGAACTGCTGCGCTGTCCCACCTTTTCCGGCCCTGCTCCCGGAGTTCCCCCCATGCTGAATTTCGTGGATTCTGCTGTTTCTCTGTGTGACGGACACAGCCGCAGGTCGGTGCTGCGCGTGGGTGGCCTGCAGGCGTTGGGGCTGTCGCTGCCCGGATTGCTGGCTGCGAGGCAGGCTCGGGCGGCAGGTGAGCAGCAGGATCAGTCTCCGGGTTTTGGTTCGGCGAAGTCCGTTATTCTGGTCTGGCTCACCGGGGGGCCTCCGCAGCACGAAACGTGGGACCCCAAACCGCTGGCTCCGGCAGAAATCCGGGGCGAATTTGGCAGCATTGAGTCGGTGGTACCGGGGCTGCGGGTGGGTGAGTTGATGCCGGGTCTGGCGCTGCATACGGACAAGCTGTCGGTGCTGCGGGCCGTGGTGACGAAGGACCAGGCGCATTCTTCCAGTGGTTATCAGATGCTGACGGGTGTTCCGCATCAGCCGCTCAGCCAGGAGAACGTCGTTTCGAAGGCGCCCAATCTGTCACCGTCTCACGGAGCCATCATGAGGGCGATGCGGGCGGATCGTGACGGGCTGCCATCTGCGATTACGTTGCCGCGTCACATAGCGAACGACGGTGAGATATTGTGGCCGGGTCAGACAGCCGGTGTGCTGGGGCGACAATTTGATCCGTGGCTGATCACCTGCGATCCTTCGCTGGCCGATTTTCAGGTACCGGATTTGTCATTGCCGGCCGAGATCAACGGTGATCGCTTCAGTTCGCGACGGCAGCTGCTGGCGGCCCTGGATGCCGGGCAGCGGCAGGCGGATCTGGTGGCTGCGGGCGGTCGGTTTACTCATCATGCCCGGCAGGCATTTGACCTGCTGGCCGGTGGAGCGGCTCGCCGCGCCTTCGAGATCGCCGAGGAATCTGATGCGCTGCGTGAGCAGTACGGGCGGAACCGTTTTGGTCAGTCACTGCTGCTGGCGCGGCGGCTGGTGCAGTCGGGAGTTTCGCTGGTGCAGGTGAACTGGACGAAGATCGAGGAGGTCAGGAACAACGGCTCCTGGGATACTCACAACAACCACTTCAGCGATCTGAAGGGCTATTTGATGCCGAGGATGGACAAAGCCTGTTCTGCGCTGCTGGAGGATCTGGAGGGTCGGGGCTTGCTGGACGAGACGCTGGTGGTCTGGATCGGCGAATTCGGACATACTCCGAAAATCAACGGCAATGCCGGTCGGGACCACTGGGGCAACTGTTTTTCAATTGCTCTGGGTGGTGCCGGGATTCGTCGAGGATTTGTGCTGGGGGAATCGGACGGTCACGCGGCATTTCCGGTAGTGGGTGCGGTTTCAGCGGCGGATATCACGGCCACGATTTTTCACTGTCTCGGGTATGCTCCTGAAACCCTGCTGTATGACCAGAGTGGTCGACCATTCCCGCTGATCCAGGGCGGTGTGATTCGGGAGATTCTGGGTTAAGCGGGCGATGGCGGGGTATAACGGCTAATCAGGCTTGTTCTTTGTCGTCTGAGTTTTCCAGCCCGAGCACATCCCTGACGAGTTTTTTTGCGCAGGCGGGCCGTGATGAGCCGCGACTGTGAGGGAGCGGTTGCTCGTACCTTGGGGGCTGTGCTGGCTGTAGGACTCACGCAAAGCCGCGAAGGTCAGTTTTCAGTTTTTGGTTTTCGGGGTTCGGTCAGGCGAGCGGCGGTTGGGAGTCTGCGGTTGTGAGTGCAGTCGGCAGTGCCCGGATCTCCTGATGACATTGGCGTAAGACCATCTCGGGAGACAGTTCGGCTCAACTGAAGTTGCGAAAGTAAGAGCAGAAGTGAGGTTTGTGATGAGTCGCTGATTCTACTCTCTACTTTCTCGAGTCTACATTCTATGGCACGGATGCCATGTCCCCTCGCCCACGACACCTCTGCCCCAAGGGGGGCAAGGGGAGTATTTTGGTTTTTTTGTACGCTGTCCAGAGGCCTTAAGATTTGTTTCGTGCTCGTGCTCCAGTTTTGTCGCATGGTCTGGTGTTGCAAGTTCCGCGTGATTCGGAGGCTGATCGTTTTTTTCTGGCAGCGTCTGTTTGCTGGGAGCGGCAGGGGGTGTAGACTGTGGTTTTGGGGTGTTGGGGTTCGGTCGTCTGATGTTGCCGGCGCGGACAGAAGGTTTGAGGCTTTTGGAAACAGGCTATGTTTCGACGCAGCTGGCTGCAGAATATTGCCACGGGTTTGTGCGGGGTGGCGCTGCACAGTCTGCTGCATGCTAGCCGATCATCGGCCGGGCCGACTACCGAGGCTGAAAATCCTTTAACGCAGCGTCCTGGGCATTTCGCGACTCGGGCGAGGCGGATCATTTTCTTGTTTATGCATGGTGGTCCGTCGCATGTGGACACTTTTGATTACAAGCCAATGCTGCAGCAGCGGGACGGACAGCCACTGCCTTTCGCCAAGCCGCGCATCCAGTTTGCTCAGACCGGCAATTTGCTGAAGAGTCCGTGGAAGTTTCGGCAGTACGGTGAAAGCGGGGCATGGGTCAGTGATTTGTTTCCGCATGTGGGGCAGTGTGTTGACCGACTCACATTTCTGCACTCCCTGCACGGTTCAAACGAGGCTCATGGTGGCGCCCTGCTGAAGATCAATACCGGTTCTGACACGTTTGTGCGTCCCAGTCTGGGTGCGTGGCTCAGTTATGGTCTGGGGACAGAGAACGACAGTTTGCCTTCGTTTGTCACAATCAACCCAACACTGGGGCATGGCGGGGTGCGGAATTTTGGTTCCGCCTTTTTACCTCCGATTCACCAGGCGACTCGAATTGCCACTTCGCGAGCGAACGGCCAGACGACAGCTCAGATCGCCAATCTGACTCATTCCGGCAGTTCCGCCGATGTGCAGCGGCTGCAGCTGCGGATGCTGGGCCGTCTGGATGAGTTGCGGAGTCCGGTGGGGATGTCTGAGGGGTTCAGTTCCGGAGTGCCAATTCCAACAACGCTGGATTCCGAACTGCAGGCTCGCATCAGTTCCTTCGAGCTGGCTTTTCGGATGCAGACTGAGGCTCCGCGGTTATTCGATCTGGCCGGTGAAACCCAGGCGACTCGGGACCTGTACGGCATGGATCAGGAGCCGACCGGCAACTTTGGGACTCAGTGCCTGCTGGCCCGGCGATTGTCTGAGGCGGGAGTTCGGTTTGTGCAGGTGTCGCATGCCTACTGGGATCAGCATGCGGATTTGCGGAAGGAACACAGTCGCCTCGCGGCTGAGGTAGATCGTCCAATTGCCGGTTTGCTGCGTGATCTTGAGCAGCGTGGGCTGCTGGAGGACACTCTGGTGATCTGGGGGGCAGAATTCGGCAGGACTCCGACGGCCCAGGGCACTGACGGCCGCGACCACAATCCTCATGCCTTCACCTGGTGGCTGGCTGGCGGAGGCGTGAAGAGTGGATTTCGGTATGGTGAATCGGACGAGTTTGGTTTTTATGCGGCGCAGAACAAGGTGCATGTGCATGATTTGCATGCGACGATTCTGCATCTGATGGGGCTGGATCACGAGCTGCTGACGTGGCGCTATGGGGGACGTGATTTCCGGCTGACCGATGTTGCGGGCAGGGTTGTGAACGAGGTGATCGGTTAGGTCGGGAGCCACGCATGAAGAGAGTGGTGTTTTTTAGCCACGGATGAACACGGATTTTCACGGCCGGGGGGGGGATATTACACCGCTAATGAACGCTCATCGACGCTGATGGGGCTGGTGAGAAGAGACTCGGCTCGTACTCGTACTCGATTTTGAATCCCTTGCCGCAGTTGCAGTTTTCGAGTACGAGTTTTAGTCGTGGAGTGTCCGTGTCTATTCGCTGACCCTTGGCGATCCTGATCGTACGATGGGCGTGCGGCGATTCTTGAACCACGCATGGACGCTGCCGAGCACTCATGTAAGGGCCAGGCAAAACTCATGCTCGGTCTCGAAAAGTCTTTTTGCGGCTTAGGCAGGCTGCGGCAGAGCTGTTCTGGCTGGCGGTTGTCCGCGGTGGTTTTGCAGACGGCGAGTTTGCTGGCGGTCGGTGTGTCTGCGGTATCAGGCAAGGATCGCTTCGATCGGGGAACCGAAGTCGATTTCGAGGCGTTTGTGTCCGGGGATTTCAAGGCTGCGGTGGTCCAGCCCCAGCTGCTGCAGAAGGGTGGCATGCAGATCGGTGACGTAGTGTCGATCGTCCACGGCGTGGAAACCAATTTCATCGGTGGCTCCATGGACGACTCCGCCGCGAATTCCGCCGCCGGCCATCCAGATAGAAAAGCCATAGGGGTGATGGTCGCGACCGTCAGAGCGTTCAGCGCCGGGGGTTCGTCCGAATTCTGTGGCCCAGACGACGATGGTTTCGTCCAGCAGTCCGCGGTGTTTCAGGTCCTTTAGCAGTGCTGCAATGGGCTGATCTACGGCTGCACAGCGCGTGGAGTGATTTTGTTTGAGCTGTGAGTGCGCATCCCAGCCGTCGTCGTAGATCTGCACGAAGCGGACGCCGCGTTCCACCAGTCTGCGCGCGGTCAGGCTGTACCGCCCGACTCGATCTGTCACCGGGTTGCCAATGCCGTACTGCTGTTGGGTCTGCTGTGTTTCCTGGCTGAGACTGACGACTTCCGGAACGGACATTTGCATGCGGAAGGCGAGTTCGTAGCTTTGAATGCGGGCTCGCATAGCGGGATCGTCGGGATATTCCACAGCAGCGAATCCGTTTAGCAGCTGCAGCAACTGCAGCTGTTTACGGCGTTCGGTCTTGCTGACGGTGGGACCCGGTGTGCCGAAGGCCAGCGGGCTGGCGGGATCGGTGGATAGGTGGATGCCGGAATATTCGGGTCCGAGGTAGCTGCCGCTGTGTGCTCCAACGCCCCCGCAGCAGTCCCCCGGACCGCCTCCCATGACCACAAATTCGGGGAGGTTGCTGTTGAGTGATCCGAGGCCGTATTGCACCCACGATCCGATGGACGGGTGGAAGCCGTCGAAGATATGGCGACCGGTGTGGAACTGCAGCTGAGCTGCGTGGTCGTTGTCGGTGGTCCACATGGACCGGATGACTGCAAGGTCATCCGCACAGGCTCCAACATGCGGCCACCAGTCACTGACGTGCAGTCCCGACTGTCCACGGCGTTGAAAGCCGATTTGCAGCGGGTACAGCTGGGCCATCAGGGCACGCGGCGTGCCGGCAAAGTCGCGCACATTTTTGCGGTAAAAAGGCGAGTCAAGGACAGCGGAGCGCCAGGGAGATTCATCGATGGTCAGTCCGGCATATTTGTTGATGGCCGGTTTATAGTCGAAGCTTTCCAGGTGACTGGTGCCTCCCAGCATAAAGTACCAGATTACGCTGCGCGCTTTAGCGGTCCGTGTGCGGCCGGATTCAGCGGCGGTGCTGCGTGAGATCCCATCACCGGCCAGCAGTCTGCCGAGCGCCATCCCGGTAACTCCCATGCCCAGATCCGCAAGGCAGGTGCGACGCGGTTGGCGCAGGGCATTGTTGTGTTGCATGGAAGTGGATCCTGAAGTGACTGATGTGCGAAAGAGTCAGCGAATTGTGACAAAGTCGTTGTGGCTGAACAGTACGACCAGCAGATTTTCACGGGCGCGCTGTGCCGGATCCGGCGACGGCTGACGCTGTGCGGTCTGAGGGCCGGCCGGGAATGTTTGGTCAGCTGTCTGCAGCTGCTGTGGCAGTTCACTGAGAAACTGCCGGCAGGCGGTTATTTCCTGTTCGGTCGGTGGCCGGGACAGGATGGTTTCGAATGCCTGGTGAATGAACGTCTGATCGTTGTCTGGACTGTCTGTCTGAGCCGCCGCAGTGGTCAGTTGCTGAGCCAGATGTCTGGCCGCATCGAGTGCCAGTCCGCTGTTCATGAGTGCGAGGGCCTGCTGTGGGACAACGCTGGACTGGCGACGGTAGCATTCGTTCGGGTTAGGGGCGTCAAAGGTTTCCAGCAGTGTGGCTTTTTCGTTGGGGGTATTGCGGAAGTACAGGCTGCGTCGCATGACGGTCTGAATATCCCCTTCAGGGATCTCAGGGCCTCCAGCTTGCAGATCCAGCAGCCCCGCTGCGTGCAGCAGGGAATCGCGGACTGTTTCAGCTTCCATGCGTCGCGGGTTCATGCGTGTGAGCCAGCGATTGGCGGGATCCTGCTCGGCCGTGCGGGGATTGATCGAGGCCTGACGCCACGCGGCAGAGCAGACAATCAGGCGGTGCAGTTGCTTCATGCGCCAGCCGTTCTGCTGCAGTTCGCTGGCCAGCCAGTCCAGCAACTCCGGGTGCGACGGTTGTGATCCATTCATCCCGAAGTTGGCGACAGTCGGTACGAGGGCTTCACCGAAGTGTCTGAGCCAGATGTGGTTGACGGCAACGCGAGCGGTTCTGGGGTGCTGCGGAGCGGTGATCCAGTTGGCCAGCGCCAGTCTTCGTCCGGTGGATGTTTGCGGAAATGCGGGCCCCAGTGGTGCATATTGCTGTCCGCCGTTTTCTGCTTCCTGCTGCAGTCTGTCGATGGTATTTTGGAGCTCAGTGATTTTGGCCGGATCGGTAGCGGAGACCAGTTCAGTGCGGGTGCGAGCGGCAGCGGCCAGTTTTTCTGCACGCGCTGCGGTGACGGCCAGTGTCTGTGCGTCAGCCGGGGCGACGGTGCCGCAGCGAGCCTGTTCAGCAGCGATGCGGCAGGCCAGTGATTCGCGTTCTGCGCGGACCGCGTCGAGGTTCGCGGCAGCAGCTTTGACGGCAATGTCAGCCCGAACTGCGGCAGCCTGCAGGTCAGCAAGCGATGCGATCAGCGGGCGGACTTCCACCTGCAGGAATTCGGCACTGCCCTGATGTACCCACAGTGCTAGTCGACCATCGCGGCGAGCCAGCGGCAGCGTATACTGCAGCTGCTGCTGACCGTTCAGCAGCAGTGTTAGTTGTTGTTCTCGAACGATAGCTTCGACAGTCAATTCCTGGGCAACCTGCAGCATCGTTTTGACGATGCCCGCGGCCGGGTAATGCTGTTGCCCCTGGCTGCGATGAAAGGCCTGTATGGTCTGTGAAACATCACCGGTGGCCGTGTAAACATCCTGCGAATTGCCCTGATCCACGTAATCGAAGCTGAAGCCGACGGAGCGGTAAGAACCGGGCTGCAGCGTGCGATAGCGAACCAGGATGCGGCAGTTTTGTGGCAGGATTGGCTGAGCGACAATGGTGGCGAAGCTGGTGACGGCTGGCTGCCGCAAGACGCCATCCTGCCAGACCCAGTCACCGGACACCACCTGCCAGGCTGGTGACTGCTGCCGGAAGTTGTCTGCGAGGACCGGTTCGGCTGCGGGTTCCGGTTTGGCGGGGTCCGTGGCGACTGCTGTTTCTGACAACTGCTGCTGGCGGTCGAGTACTGCCTCGCGAGCAATTGTGTGCTTGTCACGAGCCTGTTCGAGTGTCTGTTCTGCGGTGCTGATATTTTGATCGGCGGTGTTCAGCAGGCCGGTAAGAACGGCGGGGCGAAGGTGCGGATACCATGCAGTGACAGGCAGGCTGACGGGCTGCACACTGGCGTTTCCGCCAAGGAACTCGGGCACGGCCGGGCTGACCGGGTGGTCTTTGTCGGGAAACCGATTATCGCCGCGCTGGAAGACCCACGTCGGCATTTCCAGTTCCCGATCGTAGACTCGCGATACTCCCTCGCGGAGGACATCGCCGAGCGTGGCATCCTTTTCTGTGGCCAGATTGCCGGTCAGCGGATCAGTGCGGACATCGTGTGGTTCAAAGAAGGCTCGGAACTGATAATATTCGCGCTGCGACAGCGGATCGAATTTGTGGTTGTGGCAGCGTGCGCAGCGGAGGGTGACTGCGAGGAAGGCCTGAGCTGTCTGTTCAACTGTGTCGAACATCCAGACATTGCGATCAAACTTGTACCAGTTGCGTCCGAGGAACCCGGTTGCAGCCAGTGCTGCTGGATCATCGGCCGCCATTTCATCAGCCGCCAGCATTTCCTGAATCATGCGGTCATAGGGCTTATCGGCGTTCAATGAGTCGACGATCCAGTCGCGCCAGCGCCAGATGTGACGCTGGCTGTAGCGAATTTCGTTGATGCCACGACTGCCATACCAGTCGCTGTACCGCCAGACATCCATCCAGTGGCGTCCCCAACGCTGTCCGTATGCTGGGTGTGCCAGCAGTTCATCGACTTTGCGTTCGAAGCGATCGGGGGCGGAATCGGCCAGCCAGGCTCTGAGTTCTGCCGGCGTTGGGGGCAGTCCGAGCAGATCAAGGTACAGCCTGCGCAGCAGGACCGGCGGACTGGCTTCGACTGCGGGCGTGAGCTGCTGGGTTTGTCGAGCGGCTACAATAAAGGCATCGATGGGGCTGCGAATCCAGGGATCAGCGGATGGCGGGACCACGGGGCGGGTGACGGGGCGAACGGACCACCATTCAGCAGGACTGGCGGGGATGGCTTCAGCGGGCGGGGTTGCGGCTCCGCTGGATATCCACTGTTCGAGCAGTTCCCGTTGCTGCGCAGTTAATCGTTCGCCTTCGCCGGCGGGCGGCATGTGTACGTGGGGATCGTCTGAGCGTACTCGCTGCAGCAGCAGACTGGCGGAGGCGTCAGCGGGAATGACGGCTGGGCCTGAGTCGCCGCCTTTGAGGATCCCCTGTCCGTGATCCAGTCGCAGTCCGGCTGCCTGACGAAGGGCTCCGTGACAGGCTGCACATTTGGCTGCGAGCAGAGGCTGGATGTGCTGAGCGTAGAGTGCGGAAGACTGCGAAGCCGTGCTCTGCTGCGGCGACGCCTGCAGTGCTGAATTCACCGGGACTGCGGCGGCCAGCAGGACAGCGAGCAGCGTTGGCAGGTATGCAAGGTTCCGAGTCATGGCCGGAATTTCGCAGGGGGGGGGGAAGTTATCGGGGGGAGGGTGGAATTATGACATTTGGTGAAGAAAGATGCACGCGGAAAACGGGCTGACCGGGCGGAAAATCTAGCTGAGAGTGCAGGAGGCAGAAGTGACATGCTGCACTTTGGCAGCATGTCACTGAATCACCTGCAGTCGGCAGATTGTACACGACCGGGGGATTTGGGTGAGGATTTCTGCGGGGCGTCGTCCTCGCTTTGAATTTTGATCTCGCGTAAGGGTGGCGGAGCGGCATTTGCCGAGGTCTCAGCGGGGAAAGGTGACTTGATCATGCGACTGATCTGTTCGTCCTGCAGCGCTGTGGTGATTCTGGCCGGGCTTGAGCCTGGCGGCGAGACGCTGTGCCCATGTGCTGACACGATCACCGTTTTTGGATCTGAAGAGGCTCCACAGGAAGCCTGCTGCGCGTGGCCGGTCAGCAGTTGGACGGTCGAGTTCTTGAGGATCCGGCATTCCCGAATTCTTGGTGTTTGATGTCATTGGTGCAGAATTTTTGCTGGGTGCAAGACCTGCTCAGTGGCAGACGGCAAGCGATTTGACGGCTGAGTTGGATGCCGATTCAGCGCCCACCGTTTGGGCGGGTGAAGCGGCAAATGCGGGCGAAAACCGGGCTTCTGTGGCGGCCGATTCTGTCGTGGAATGTGCGGCGGATTCTGGTCCGACCGACGGCGGTGGGCTGTTTGGTCAGGCGGTGCCGCAGCATCGTCGCGAGCTTGATCCGGCACTGGTCAACGGTCTGCTGCTGAGGGCTCGCAACCTGCCAGCGTGGTGTCAGTTTCAGGAGGTTTCGCAGCTGCTGTGGACAATGTCGGAGGGGCGGAAGTCGACGGAAATCACCAGTGTTTTGACAGAGTCTCTGGACCTTGCCAATCTTCAGGCAGCGGCTTGTGAAGCCTTTGGTCGAGCCGGGTTTTAAGTGCTGATGGAGCGTTACGCCGTCGCCGGGGAACCGCAGTGCTGCTGGCTGGCCGCAGGGTGGGGCTGAACCCCAAATGAATGCTCATCAGGTGGGGTGGAGGGAAGCGAGCACGGGTACGAAGACAAATTCAGGTGCAGTACGAGCACCGTCCGCGAGGATGGACTGGGTATGAGTACAAACAGAGTGTAGTGTGGGCATCTGGGGATGCTTTAAGCCATGACCGTACCGCATGGGCCGTCAGAAAGGCCAGCTTCCGTAACTCGGGCTTTCCAGCCTGAGCCCCTTGTTGGTTTTTTTGATCGCCGAGGCTGCGACTTTAGGGAGGGTGGACACCTCACCCACGATCTAACTCCCGTTTCACGGGGGCGAGGGGAGGATTTATTGTTTTGGAGCACTGCGGGGGTGGCTCAGTTTTGCGGCGCGGGTTCGGCGGGGGGGCGGGGTGGGTCAGGGGTGTACCAGCCCTGGAGTGTCACGACGACCTCGCGCGGCACAGGGGGCGTGGCGGGCTGTGCGGGGCGATCGGGGTTCTGTTCAAATATTCTCCGGCGCATGTCAGTCTGTCTCGACCTGATCACCTCAAGTCGAATTTTGTCGCCGACCTGATGTTGCTTGAGTCGTGTGACGAGATCTTCGAAGTCGGTCAGCTTTTCGTCGTTCATTTTTGTGATCAGGTCACCGCCTGCTAGTCCGGCGTTGTCTGCGGAGCTGCCCTTTTCTACCTGTCCGATCAGGACTCCGGAGTCATTGCCAATGCCGAAGATCGGTTCCTGAAGAATTCCGAGGCATACCGGCCCTCGATCCTGAACTCGCGTGTCACCAAAGATCGCTTTGACGCTGGCCAGTTGTTCGGGGGTGAGTGGGTGTCCCTGGATACTGTAAATGGAGACTCGCCCCGTTTTCCCAAGTGCAGCCAGGCGCTGCAGCAACGCCATAGCGCGGGGTGTTTGGGGCCATGACTGGTCGATGAAGATCCGCAGCAGTGAGTTGGAGTTCGGGTTCAGCTGGAAGCCGGGTACCGCATCCGGAGCCAGTTCCTGCCACAGCAGCCGGGGGTCCTGTGGGCGGAGCGGAACTTTCAGGCGGACGAGTTCGACCACCGCCACGTTGACTCGAGTGGTCCACAGCCGGTCGAGTGTCTGCCGGGTGGTTTCAGCGATGTCCCAGCGTTCGGCCTGTGCAGCCTGTTCGAGAATCTCGGCGGTTGTGAAGGTTGCGGGTGAGCTGATGTCGGCGTTGCTGAACTGGTGTTCGAGAATATCGAGGATGCGACGGGCGATTTCCGGTGTCGGGCTGGCAGCGAGTGCGTCGCCCAGTTGTTTAATTCCATCAGCAGAGCCGGCAAACTGTTGCAGCTGGGTGGCGGCCTGCTGCCGGGTGGTGAATTCGGGCGCGTTCAACTGCTGCAGCAGCGGAGCGATGGCGGGCAACGCGGGGGCCGTCTGTGCTCGTGCCGGTACGGTTTCAGAATCCGGGTTCGACTGGGCTGTGGCGACGGCCGGCAGCAGCAGGGTGCAGGCCAGCAGCACTGCAATTCTGCGGAGTGGTCGGCGGGTAACAGGCGGGCATCGGAGTGTTTGGTGTGGCAGCATACGGGCTGACCTGTGACTTTGCGGTGAGGCGGAGGACAAACGCCGGGGACTGCTGAACATAACGGATGGGGCAGTCGCAGAACAGGGGGAACCGGGGCTGAGGGGCATGATTCCGTTGGTTTTGGGGCGGCCAGGACAAAAGTGCGGGATCTGGCCGGTGCGATGCGGCCACCGAAAATGCCGCAGTAATGGGGGGAGGGGCACCAGGCAGGCGGCGGGGCGCACAAGTAGCCGAGGCAGTGTTCGGTGTTCGGTCGGGTGAGCCGCGGATGGGAGTCCGCGGGTGTGCGTTTTCTGCGCGGCAAGTCTGAAGGCCAGGTGCCGTTGCTCGGGCTGGAATGCCCCGAACTGCGGTTTTGCGCCCGGCGTCGGTTTTCGCCCTGGGCGGCAGCTTTTTGTGTCGGCGGTATTGTAACTCCGGACGTCACTGTTTAGGGTGCGTTGCGAACATCGGCTAGGTACAGTTGCTTCTGTTTTCCTGACGGGATTTGGTTATGGGTGTGGCTGAAAGACTGTTGGCCGAGCGTGGTTTGTGTGTGCTGTTTCTGCTGTGGGTGGCCTCGGTGTCTGCAGGCGATCGCGTCAGCTGGCCATCGCGTTCCGGTCCGACTCTGGACAGCGTCGTGGCGGCTGAAGACGCGAAGGGATTGCCGGTGCAGTGGTCTGAGGACCCGGCGAAGAACATCGCGTGGAAGGTGTCACTCGAAGATTTTGGGCATTCTGTGCCGGTTGTGGGCAACGGTCGAATCTGGCTGACCGCAGCAACGAAGGACGGTCGGAAACAGTTTGTGTATTGTCTGGAGCAGCAGACGGGCAGGGTACTGCATCATCAGTTGCTGTTCGAAAATGCGGATCCTGAGCCGCTGAAGAACGAAATCAACACCTACGCATCACCGTCGTGTGCTCTGGAGGCGGATGCGGTGTATGTACATTTTGGGACGTACGGCACGGTGCGGATGAATCCGCAGACGTTTGCGATTGAGTGGCAGCGGCGGGATATCAACTGCCGTCATTTTCGCGGCCCTGGGTCATCACCCATTCTGTGGCAGGACCTGCTGATTCTAACGTTTGACGGTGTGGATGCTCAGTTCGTCACCGCGCTCAACAAGCGGACCGGGGAAACCGTCTGGAAAACGGCTCGAACCACGGACTACGGGGATCTGGATGAGAATGGTGTGCCGAAGCTGGACGGGGATCTGCGGAAAGCCTACAGCACTCCGGCGGTTGTCGAGGTGAACGGTCGGTGGCAGGTGGTGTCGGTCGGTTCGCGAGCCGCATTTTCTTATGACGCCGAAACCGGTCGCGAATTGTGGACGATTCGGCACGACGATTTCAATGCATCTTCACCGCCGCTGTTCAGCAACGGTCATGCGATCCTGAACACGGGTTCGCGAAATTCGAACTTGCTGTCGGTCCGTCTGGAACAGTCGACTCGCGGTGACGTATCGAGCAGCCATGTGGTGTGGAATAGGGACAAGGGCAATTCCGACTTGAGTGCTCCGGTGCTGGTTGATGGTCGCATTATCAGTACGGCGAACAACGGTGTGGTGACGGCGGTGGATGTGGCCACGGGTACCGAGCTGTGGAAGGGTCGGATGGACGGAACGTTTACTGCGTCGCCGATTGTGGCGAACGGGCTGGTGTATTTCTGTAATGAGGAAGGTGAGACTTGGGTGGTGCGATCGGGTGCGGAGTTTGAGGTGGTGGCAAAGAATCGGCTGGCCGAAGGGATGAGGGCATCTCCTGCGGCCGCCGACGGCATGCTGCTTCTTCGCACCTTTACTCACCTGTATGCTCTGGCTGAAGCAAAACCATGAAAATCAAAGCAATTGAGACTCTGGTTTGTCACGCGCGGATGCGCAACTGGATTTTTGTCAAGGTTGTGACCGATCAGGACGGCCTGTTTGGCTGGGGCGAGGCGACTCTGGAGTGGCATAGTCGCAGTGTCGTGGCGGCGATCGAGGATTTGTCGCAGCTGCTGATTGGCGAGGATCCGACTCGCATTGAGCATCTCTGGCAGATGATGCATCGGCAGCATTTCTGGCATGGCAACGGCATTGTGCGAGCGACGGCGATTGCCGGCATCGATTTGGCGCTCTGGGATATTCTGGGAAAGGTCACCGGGCTGCCGTGTTCAAAGCTGTGGGGCGGCCCGGTGCGGGATCATGTGCGGACGTACTGTCATCTTGGTGGCGGGCGGATGGAGGATTTCTACGAGACATCGGCGGAGGATGCGCGGCGGTTTGCCGATCTGGCTCGTGCGGCCGTCGAGGCTGGTTTCACGGCTTTCAAGTCGATGGCAGTTCCGCCGACCCTGCCGCTGGAGGGTTTAAAGCCCATTCGCACGGCTGAGCGGGCTGTGGCGGCGATGCGTGAGGCCGTGGGAGAATCCATCGACATTATGGTCGACTGTCACGCGCGTCCGTCGCCTGCGATGGGGCTGCAGTTTGCCAAGGCACTGGAACCTTTCGGCCTGTATTTTCTGGAAGAACCGTGCTGGCCCGAAAGTGTCGACGGCCTCGCTGCGATTGCCGCTGCCGTGTCGACTCCGATCGCCACTGGCGAGCGTGTGACCAGTCTGGCTGCATTTCGCGATCTGTTTGCAGCTCGCGCCTGTGCCGTCTGTCAGCTGGACATCACGCACTGTGGCGGTTTGAGTGAAGCGCGGCGAGTGGCAGCATTGGCTGAGGCGTGGCGGTTGTCCTTGGCTCCTCACAATCCGCAGGGGCCGGTCAGCACTGCAGCGTCGCTGGAGTTTGGGTTCTCACAGCCGTCATATATTATTTGCGAGACGGTGCACGAGGACGTGCCGTGGCGTCAGGATGTGGTGCGTGAGGGCTTTGTTGTGGAGCAGAGGGGGCGGATTGTGCGTCCGAATGAGCGACCTGGTCTGGGAATTGAGATCAACGAGGCTGAAGTTCGCAAACATCCGTTTCAGCAGGAGTTGCTGCAGCGAGTCTTCGGCAGCGACGGCAGCGTGGGTGACTGGTGACTGGTGCAGGCAAGACTGAGATTCGCGGAAAGAGAAAGCGTCCGCAGGAAAGCCTGCGGACGCTTCAATCGCCTCACCCATGCTGAAGATACGACATGTCGCAGTGTCGGCGGATCAGGGCAAAATCACGCTGTCGATGACGTGAATGATTCCGTTGGCGGTCTCTATATCCGTCTTCACGATGCCGGCACCGCTGATTTTGGCACCGCCTTCCGTCGTGATCGTCGCAGCTTTGCCGTTGACAGTCTTCAGTTCGCCGACCTTCACGACATCGACAGCCTTCAGGCTGCCTGGCACGACGTGATATGTCAGGATGGCGACCAGTTTGTCTTTGTTCTCAGGCTTCAGCAGGCTTTCGACAGTGCCGGCTGGCAATTTGGCGAAGGCTTCGTCGGTTGGAGCGAACACGGTAAACGGGCCTTTGCCCTTCAGCGTTTCGACCAAACCAGCAGCCTTGACAGCAGCGACGAGGGTCTTGAACGAGCCAGCGGCGACTGCTGTATCGACAATATCCGGAGCGGCCGGAGCAGACTTCGGCAGGATGACGCTGTCAATCACGTGGATCACGCCGTTGCTGCAAGCGATGTCGGTCTTGACGACTTTCGCGCTGTCGACAGACACGCCACCGTCAGCGACCGTGATCGCGACTTCCTGGCCCTGTACGGTTTTGGCTGACTTCAGCTTCACAACGTCTGCGGCCATGACTTTGCCCGCGACGACGTGGTAGGTAAGCACCGCAACCAGTTTGTCTTTGTTCTCGGGCTTCAGCAGATCCTGGACGGTGCCTTTCGGCAGTTTGGCAAAGGCTTCGTCGGTTGGAGCAAAGACGGTGTACGGGCCTTTGCCCTTCAGCGTTTCGACCAGACCAGCGGCCTTAACAGCGGCGACGAGGGTCTTGAAGGACCCTGCAGCGACTGCGGTGTCGACGATATCAGATGCGGCTGCGGGAGCCGGCAGTGATGTCATAACAGAGTGACCAGCGGCAGCGGTTTTGCAGGAGGTGGAGCAAGTAGAGCGGACAACGCTTGCGCCTGAGTGACGGCGCCTGTTGTCAGCGGACGATGTGGACACAGCAGTCAGCATGAGTGCGACGGCTACAAGACTTCGAAACAGCATTGTAAATTTCCTTCGGAACATTTGACTAGTTGGACTGAACCCTGAAGTGACTCCGGTGACTTCCTCGCGAGTGAAGACGTTCAAGTCGTTCTAAACCGTTCACCTCGGCTGGCCACCAATTTCTTTGCGAAATTTGTTGAAACAAATAACGGGTAAATCAGTCCGGATTTTAGTGGAAGGGGTGGGGAGTCGTTTTAGTTCCGGGGTCGAATTTGGGAGACTTTGAGAGTGGTCAGTGGTTAGCTGGATGCTGAGAGCTGACCGCTGAAAGCCGCAAGCTGACTGAGAGGAGGTTGGTGTGATGCGTGGTCTGTCGGTGTGTTTGATGTTTTTGTTTGCGGCTGTTGAATTGTGTGCGGGTGAATTGCGGGCGGGAGCTGCCACCAGCAATATTACCCCGGCAATCGGCGGGGACATTGTGGGTGGTTTTCAGCCGATCCCGGCGACTCATATTCATGACGAGTTGCATGTGCGGTGTCTGGTGCTGGATGGCGGCAGCAGTCGGGTGGCGCTGGTGGTTTGTGATCTGCTGGGTCTGCATCGTTGTGTGAGTGACGGGGCGAGGAAGCAGATTCAGGAGCGTCTGGGGATTCCGGCTGAGCATGTACTGATCTCGGCGACTCACACGCATTCCGCGGTCAGTGCACTGGGGGGAGTTCGGTATGCAATTGACGCTGAGCCTGATGAGTATCAGCGGTTTGTGATCAGTCGCATTGTGGATGGGGTGCAGCGGGCGGTGAATTTGTTGCGTCCTGCAGAGCTGGCGTTTGGGACGTTGGAGATTGGGGAGCATGTTTTCAATCGTCGCTGGTTTATGCGGGACGGTTATGAGGCGACGAATCCTTTTGGGGGAGTGGATCGTGTGAAGATGAATCCGCCGGCCGGGAGTGCTCAGCTGGATCATCCGGCGGGTCCTGTGGATCCGGTGGTTTCGGTGTTGAGTGTGCGTGAGCCGGGCGGGGTGCCGATTGCGGTGTATGCGGCGTATTCGCTGCATTACGTAGGTGGTGTGGGGAAAGGGCATGTTTCGGCGGATTACTTTGGGATGTTTTGCGAGGCGTTAGGTCGCCGGCATGCGGAGTCTGAGCAGACTATTCCGTTTGTGGCGATGCTGGCGAACGGGACCAGCGGGGATGTGAACAACATCAACTTTCGCAATCCGCGGCCGGGTGCACCGGCATATCAGCAGATGCGTGTGGTGGCTGAGGATATGGCGGCGCGGGTGCAGGGAATTTTGGGTGGGCTGGAATATCGTCGTGAGCTGTCGCTGTCGGGGAGCATGTCGGAGTTTTCTGTAGGCTGGCGTGTACCGACGGGCGAGCAGCTGGCGTGGGCAGCGGAGCGTGTGGCGGAGCCGGAGCCTGTGCCGGGGCGCACGGATTTGCCTCGGATTTATGCGGGTCGGGTGCGTAGTCTGGAGCTTCAGCCCGCTGTGGCTCCTTTGCCGCTGCAGGTTCTGCGGATTGGTGATGTGCGAGTGGGGACGATGCCGTGCGAGGTATTTTGTGAGATTGGTCTGGAGTATCGGCGGCGGGTCTCTGGTACTGGCGGCGGATTCCTCGTGTCAATTGCGCACGGTTACTACGGGTATTTGCCGACGCTGGAGCAGCATCAGCTGGGGGGCTATGAAACGTGGCTGGGGACGAATCGGCTGGTACCGGAAGCGGCGGGTCAGATGCTGAACGAGTTGCAGCGGCTGGGGGAGTAGCGAAGTGGGGCCACGGATGTTTTTTAGCTACGGATTGGGGCTTTTTTGCCACGGATGGACACGAATTTTCGCGGATAATCGCATTTTTTGAACCACCGATGAACGCTGATGAACACTAATGCGGTGGGGTGGGCAAATCACTGCTGCCGGGGCTCGAAATTGGAACCCTTGCTGCAATTGCGGTTTTCGAGCACGAGTACGAGGGTGCGGTGGCGTGTATCCAGACTGTCGCAGCCTGTCCATCCCCGGCGTACGATCGTTGCGGTTCCAGCCGAACACCGAACACCGAACACCGAACACGGGCTATTGATCGCGGACCACTTTTTCTAAGGCTTTGTGATGAGCGGGCAGGACCTGGGTCGTCAGCGGTTATTGTCACTGGATCAGTTTCGTGGTTATACGATTCTGGGGATGTTGCTGGTGAATTTTCTGGGTGATTATGCTGTGTGTCCGCGCTGGCTGCGGCATACGAATGATTACTGCAGTTATGCGGACACGATAATGCCGCAGTTCTTGTTTGCGGCGGGATTTGCGCTGCGTTTGAGTCTGGTGCGTCGCTGGCAGCGTGACGGAGTGATTCCGTGGGGGCGTTTGCTGCGTCGGATTCTGGGACTGGCGCTGGTGGCGGTGGTGTGGTATTCGGTGTTTGACATTCCTGATTTGTGGCGGCGGTTGTCTGTTCGTGACTGGTCTGACGTATTGCTGGAGCAGGTGAAGCGGGATTGGTTTCAGACATTGATGCATATTGCGGCGACGTCGCTGTGGTTATTGCCGGTGATTTTGAGTTCGGTAAGGGTGCGTTTGGGGTGGGCTGTATTTTCCGGGGTGTTGCATGTGGTGCTGAGCGGCTGGTTTAATTTCGTCTGGGTGCATGCATCTCCGCGGGGGATTGACGGTGGTCCGCTGGGTTTCCTGACGTGGGTGATCCCGGCAGTGCTGGGGACTGTGGCCTGTGACGTGCTGGCGGCTGAGGGGGCGGTGCGTGCTGTCGGGAAATTATGCCGGCAGGGTTTGGTTGTGATGGTGCTGGGCTGGCTGATTTCGTTTCCGACGGTGCTGTATGATGTGTCGCTGGCGGCGGGTAAATTGTCAGTGGCGGGGGATTATGCGTCGGATCCGGTCTGGCCTCGGCAGGAACGCTGGCGGTTGTGGGGCGGTCGACTGCCGGAGCCGCCCCTGGTGCCTCCGCCTGGCCCTGCCCAGCGGCAGCTGAATTACTGGATGATGAGTCAGCGTGCAGGATCGCTGTCGTACACGACATTTGCGGGTGGTTTGTCGTTGTTTTTGTTTGCGAGTTTTGTGTGGTTGTGTGATGTGCGGGGCTGGAACTGGCGGGTCTGTGGTGCTTTGGGTGCCAACTCTCTGGCCGCGTACATGCTGCATGATTTGGCTGCGAAACTGGTAAGTCCATGGCTGCAGCGGGACAGTTCGCTCGTTACGGTGGTGGTGGGCTGGCTGATTTTTGCGGGGCTGGTGTATGGATGTTGTTGCTTATTGCAGTGGAAACGGTGGTATTTGCGAGTTTGAGTAGAGTTTGCGGGCATCTGCAGGCCGGGATCTGACCAGAGGCCGGGTGGCAGCGGTGTCTTTCATTCGATTTACGCCCGTCGGGCTGATAGCATACCAGCGCTGGCAGTGTGACAAAGTTGTGCTCAATGCTTTCACAGATGGCTTCTCTCACGGAATATGCTCATGCGGAATCTTTCCCGACTGCTGTTATGTTTGCTGGCAGCGACCTGTGCCGACGTGCTGATCGTGAGGGCGGACGACGATTTGAACTGGGTGCGGATACGTCTGGACGAGCGATTTCGATCCGAGGGTGTGGCGGCTGGTGACTTTAATAGTGATGGGAACGTAGACGTAGTGGCCGGCGACATTTGGTATGAAGCTCCCAACGCCGGTTCTAATGCGTGGCTGGACGGTTCGCAGTGGAAGCTGCACGAGGTACGAACGCCGGGTGAATTTGTGGCGGGTGTGGGTTACAGCAACAGCTTTTGCAATTTCGCGCATGACATCAACGGCGATGGTCACCTGGACGTGATCATCGTGGGGTTTCCGGGTGACCCGTATCACTGGTATGAGAATCCGGGGCCGGGGAATGAGCAACTGTGGAAGCAGCATATGATCTGGACCAGTGCCTGCAATGAATCGCCCGAGTTTGAGGATCTGAACGGCGACGGGGTACGGGAGATTGTGATTGGTTCGCAGCCGGAATCGCGAATGGGCTTTAATTTTCTGCCCAGTCGTGACAAGCCTCGCGAGCAGTCAGCTTTTCAGGCCATCAGTGAGCCCGGTGATCCTGCTCAAAACGGCACATTCAAGTACTACCACGGGCTGGGTGTTGGTGACATGAATGGTGACGGGCACAGGGACATCCTGATTGCTCATGGCTGGTGGCAGAATCCGGGTCGACCGGGTGACGCAACACAGTGGTTGTTTCATCCGGTGAGAGTGAAGACCGAGGGTGGCGAGTCACCGTTGCCGGCTTGTGCGAATTTGTATGCGGATGATCTGGACAGTGACGGGGACATGGATTTGTTCTTGTCTTCGGCGCATGCGTTTGGTGTGTGGTGGGCCGAGAACACGGGGGATGTCGCCTGGACGCTGCATGTTATTGACAAGTCATTTTCGCAGACGCATGCGGTCGAGCAAGTGGACATCAACGGAGACGGGCAACTGGACTACGTCACGGGCAAACGCTTTTTCGCTCACAACGGCGCCGACCCGGGAGCCTTTGATCCGGTGGTGATGTATTGGTTTGAGGTCGTTCGAGCGAAGGGTCAGGGGCCGAAGATTGTGCCGCATCGGATTGTGGCTGGCACTGGCACCGGCGTGGGGACTCAGTTCGAAATTTCCGACATGAACGGGGACGGTCGCCCCGACATCGTTCTCTCGAATAAGAAGGGCGTCAACGTCCTGATTCAGAAAACTGTTAAGTAACTCAGACAAATGACCGGTTGGCGGTGGCTAATTACTGTTCTCTTGTTCATATTTCTTGTGTGTCTCGGGCGTGGATCTGGACATTGGGTGACTGGCAGCACAGAATTCTCTTTTGGGGCCCTGGGCAGTTTGGTTGTTGTTTTGTGTGTCTGGTCTTCGGGGGCTGGTTGCTGTGGTGTCAGTGAAGCGAGATCGCGAGCAGTTGATATCGCAGATCAGATCGGTGTCGCCGGTGATAGCGCCATCGATGCTGAAGTGTGATTTTGGCAATTTGAATCGTGAGTTTGAGCTGTTGCAGTCGGCTGGCACTGAGGTGTTGCATCTGGATGTGATGGACGGCCATTTTGTTCCGAATCTGTCGTATGGCCCGATGGTGATTGAGCGGATGCGAGAGCATTCACGTGCGATTTTTGATGCGCATCTGATGATTTCGGATCCGGGTCGTTATTTGGACGAGTATGTGCGGGTGGGTTGTGAGTCGATCACGGTTCATCTGGAGGCTGTGCCAGAGCCTTCAGGATTATTGCGTGCGATTCGTGAGCGTGGCTTACTGGCTGGTCTGGCGGTGAATCCTGGCACAGGCTGGTCTCGGGCGGCCAGATTTTTGGACGAGATGGATTTATTTTTGGTGATGAGTGTTCAGCCGGGCTTTGGCGGTCAGAAGTTCATTCCGGGTGCGATTTCGACGATCCGGGAGGCGCGACTGGCTGGAGGTGAGCGGCTGTTGATTTCAGTGGACGGCGGGATCGGAAAATCCACGATTGCAGAGTGTGCGCGAGCGGGCTGTGACCTGTTTGTTGTCGGAAGTTCTGTGTTTGATGAACCTTGCTACTCGGCAGCAATGGCCGAGCTGCGGCGGCTGGCGATGGAAACGCGGGCTGCTGTCTGAGAATCCGGAGTGTATGTCGACGATAGTACTGATACGGGCGGGCTGCACGGACTATGAGGACGCGCACCGTCTGCTGGGGAATCTCAGTGTTCCCCTGAATGCTCGGGGTACCGGGCAGATGCGTGAGGTTGTGCAGCGTGTGCAGCAGCAGGGGTTGTCACTGGAGGTGATTTTGACATCTCCTGAGGACCCTGCCTGCGGCACTGCTCACGAGGTAGCTCGAGCGTTTCCGCGGCTGAAGGTCAAGGAATTGGGGGAGTTGCGGAATGTGAACCAGGGGTTGTGGCAGGGATTGCCGGAGAACGACGTGCGTCGCCGGTTTCCTCGATTTTTTCGTTCGGGAAAAGAGGATCCGACGGCGATTTGTCCGCCGGAAGGTGAGACACTGTCCGATGCGTGTCAGCGGATCGAGGGTGTTTTAAGTCGAGCGCTGCGTCGGTATCGGGTATTTGCCGTGGTGGCACCTGAGCCGCTGGCTTCGGTGATTCGGTGTACGGTTCTGCATCGTCGGATGCGGATGACGGAATGTTTGTGTGGTACTGATACAGATGAGCTGGTGCAGGTGTTGCAGTCCAGCAGTTTTGAGGCGTCGGGTTTTGCCGGCGTGACTGAATCTTGTGGTGATTGTGTGCCGTTGCCAGGTCAGGGTGCAGAAACATGAGTGCAGTGGAAAACTCAAATGCAGCAGCTCAGACTGGCTGGCGTCCCAAGCGCGGGGTGCCGGCTGGATTGTGGCTGCGTTGTGATGGTTGCGGAGCGACGGTGTTTCGCAAGCAGGTCGAGCAGAACCTGAATGTCTGTCCGGAGTGTGGGCATCATTTTTACGTGCCGACGGCGATGCGGATTCGGCAGTTGCTGGATCCGGACAGTTTTGAAGAGTGGTATCCTGACATGACGTCGGGCGACCCGCTTGGCTTCTGTGACCGCAAGCCGTATCGCGAGCGTGTTATCGATGAGCAGAAGAAGACGGGGATGAAGGATGCCTGCACGGTGGGACGGGGCTACATGCGTGGTCGTCCGCTGGTGTTCGGTCTGACGGATTCTGCATTTATTATGGGCAGCATGGGCTCAGTGGTGGGCGAAAAGCTGACTCGAGCGGTTGAGCGTGCGACTGAGTTGTCGCTGCCGCTGGTGATTGTCAGCGGATCTGGTGGCGGGGCGCGGATGCATGAGGGGATTATTTCTCTGATGCAGATGGGCAAGGTTTCTGCTGCTCTGGCGCGCTACCGCAGGGCTCGCGGCCTGTTCATTTCGGTCCTGACCAATCCGACGATGGGTGGGGTAGCGGCCAGTTTTGCGTCGCTGGGTGACATCATTGTGGCGGAACCGAAGGCGCTGGTTGGATTTGCGGGTCCGCGAGTGGTAGAGGCGACCTGCAAGATCGCGTTGCCGGACGACTTCCAGACCAGTGAATTCATGCTGAAGCATGGTTTTGTGGACCGCATTGTGGCTCGATCTGAACTGCGTTCTGAGCTGGCTCGACTGATTGACTACGGTGGTCGCCAGTGAAGTGAGTTCGCGAGGCGGACTGAATTTCGAGGGGGCCCGACTGCTGCTGCAGTGCGGGCCCTGTTTTTTGGGCCCCGAGTTTTAAGATATTGGGATAGGGGTGTTGGGCTGTGGGCGTGGGAGGGGGACTGAGGGATGTTGAGCGATGTGTATTGTGTGCGTGGCGGGGGACTGGTTCGCGGGCTGCTGTCGCTGTCTGTCATGCTGGCTGCGCTGAGTGTGCAGGCGACGGCTGACGAGCCGTCGACGGGGCAGACGGCAGAGCGGTCACAGGACGGCACGTGGCATCCCGTGACGGCTGGGCTGAATGGTGCGGACGTCTCGCAGTCGATGCGTGAGTCAACGATACTGAAACTGGCAGGTGAGCAGTACTCAGTGACCGTTAACGGGACTCCGGATCGTGGCACCTGTGTATTGGATCGTACTGTGCAGCCGTGGCGCATGAAGATTACGGGGACGGTGGGGCCAAATCAGGGGAAGGTTTTGCTGGCGATTTTCGAGCTGACTCAGGGTGATCGATTGCGGGTGTGTTATGACTTGTCGGGTGCTCAGTACCCGCAGGGTTTTGGTGCGGAGTCTGGCAGTGGTCGTCTGCTGGTGGAGTATCGTCGTGAGCTGCCGAAGGGGGCGGAGTTGTCGGGCGAGCTTTCGGGTGTTCCGGACAGCGATGTGTTATTGCTGAAGGTGGCTGACGGGAGTGAGCACCGGATTCGGCTAAACGGCATCGATGCTCCTGAACTGCAGCAGCCTTTCGGCAAAGAGTCGCAGGAGTTGTTGCAGCAGTTGTTGCGTGGTCGTGTGCTCCGCGTGGTGACTCAGGGTGAGGACCGGGGTGGTCAGATTATTGGTGACGTGTATATGCGACTGGCGGAGGGGGCAGCTGAGCGATCATTGAATGTGGAGTTGGTGGAGCGTGGCTGGGCGTGGCATTTTGTGCGATTTGCGAAGGATAATCGAGAGCTGGCTGAGGCCGAGCAGAAGGCTCGAACGGCCAGGCGTGGTTTGTGGTCGTCTCCTGAAGCGAAAGCGCCGTGGGATTTTCGGCGTGAGCAGGCAGAGTCTGCGAAGGGTGGCGGTTCGGGCCGGTGAATTTGGTGATGTGGGCGGAGTTTGAGTTGAACAGCAGAGGAAAGGGTGAGCGAGATCCAGCGGAGAATTTCAGTGGGGCGCGTGGTTTGCGGGTGTGGTCATTATGACTTTGGCCTGGCATTTGTTTGGTGTGGGCAGTCCGGCTGGTGTGCTGGCTGACGAAAAGGCTGCTCCGAAGCTGCCCGCTGGTGTGTGGATGGAGCGGGATTTGTTGTCTGTGGAGGGCAGGGATGGGTCACAGCGGCTGGATTTGTATTTGCCGGAGCGGCTGGTGCGCTGCCTTTGATTGTGCATATTCATGGTGGTGTCTGGCGCGGAGGCAGTAAGTATCCGTGTCCGTTTCTGGTGTTGGTAAATCGTGGGTATGCGGTGGCCAGCATTGAGTATCGGTTTAGTCAGAAGGCGATTTTTCCGGGGCAGATGCAGGACTGTCGGGCAGCGATTCGCAGGCTGCGGGGAAGTATGGGCTGGATGCGGGCAAGGTGGGAGTGGTTGGTGGTTCTGCGGGCGGCATTTGTCGACGCTGGTGGGGACATCGGCCGGTGCGGGTGCATTTTCGCAGGCAGGTGAGTTTTGGGATCAGTCGGATAACGTGCAGTTTGTGTGTGACATTTTTGGTCTGGCAAATTATGCGACGGGGATGAAGCAGGCGGCGGCCGACAAAAATGTGCGAAACATTTTTTAGTTTAACTCGGACAGTGATCCGTATTCGCTGCTGATCGGGGGGTTGGGGGAATCTTGAGACGCACCGGGAACTGGTAGCGGCAATGAGTCCGGTGCACTATATCTCGGCCGAAGATCCGCCGAAGTTGGTTCTGCACGGCACTCACGACGCCCTGGTCCCGGATGCTCAGAGTGTCGATCTGGCGGACGCTTTGCGTGCAAAGGGGGTACCGATCTGGCTGTAGACGCTGCCTGGATCTGGTCATGGTGAAGCGGCATTCAGCCGTCAGTCGGCGATGACATTGATGGGCAATTTTTTGACCATTGCGGTGGGGGCTTTGAAATTCGTCTGGTGCCGGAATCTTAGCTGGCGGTTGAGCCCCGCAGCAGAAGCAGTGAGGGGTGGAGGGTTCCGCGGATGGTTTTTTCGCCACGGGTGGGCACGAACAGGGGCGAATGAAATTTAAGCCGTTCGTCGAGATGGTGATCGAATTTTTGCCCGCAGGTCGTGTTTGTGGGGTGAGGCCGCGCGCGGACTCTGCGATGGTGGTTTTTTCGATGAATTGCTTCGGTTCGGTAGTTCTTCTGGCGGTTTATTACCGAATTTCTCCAGCGGCTGCCGATGTTTCAGCGTAAATCACTTTGGATTTTGGATGTTGCATTTGCTCTTTAGGCGGAACCCAACTTAGTATTTTGGCATGGTTCTTTTTCGTCATCTCCTGCTGATTCACTGGGGTGTCCTGGCATTGCTGGGGGACCCTGGTACTCATGCGCTGGCCGACTGTCTGGGTGTTTGCTGTCATGTGCAGACGCTGGCCGGGCGGGGTGCTGACCTGTCCGGGAAACCCGCGGGGCATGCTGTTTGTCAGCATTGTCTGCAGCATCACGGGTCGCTGTCTGGTGCGGCCGAGAAAGCCGCAGGGTCTGGGAATTGTGGCGGTGAGAGCGATGGGCATTCGCAGCACGATTTGGCAAATTGTCGTCTGTGTGACTGGTTCCTGAAGTTCACTCCGCAGGGCCTTTCGGCTGAGCCCTGTGTGCAGCAATTACCGACTGAGACATTCGTTGTGTCGGTGTCGGTAATAATCGTATCGGCTGCTGTGCCCCCCGCAAGGTCTCGCGGGCCACCCATTCTTCTGGTTGCCTGAGAGGCGTTCCGTTCCTGTGGCGGTTGAGAACTGATGCCGCTGGTGTCGGGAATGGCTGTGGTTTTACGTTGGCGTTACCAGCGCTGTTTCCTGCGCGAAGTGCCGTGTGCCTTGTGTCGCGGCTGTTATTTGCAGCGGTGCTGGCTGGTGGTTGCTGATTAAGTGCTTGGCGAGGCCGATTATGTCAGACACCGTGGATTCAGGGAATTCGGTGCGTTCGGCGGGTTTGCTGCGTGCTGTAGAGCATGGCTTGAATTCGGATTTCTGTCCGAATCTGAATCGCTTCGTGTACTGGATGAAGGAGCCTTTCTGGTGTTTGGTGATGGCTGTGGTGTTATCGCTGCTGGTGGGACTGCTGGTGAATTCTGGGGCATTGTTGGTAACGGCGCTGTTGTTTGCTGCTGGATGTGTGGGCGCTGTTTTTCCGTGGCTTTCGTTGAGTGGTCTGGACTGTGATCTGATTTTTGATCAGCAGCGCGGGCGAGTTGGTCAGCCACTGCTGGTGCGTTTGCGGATTGTGAATCGTCGTCTGTGGCCTGCGTGGGGTGTGTCACTGATTCGTGGATTTGCGGCCGCCGGGTCAAATGGTGTTTCGCTGGGGCGAATACCGGGCTGGTCACCAGTTGAGTTTTCGTGGCCATTTGTGCCGCAGCAGCATGGTGTGTGGCCTTCTGTCAGGCCCGAGTTGGAAACGGGATTTCCGTTTGGCATGTTTCGGGCTCGGCGTGCCATCAATTGTCGTGGCACTGCGATTGTCTGGCCTGCGGAGGGTGATCTGCGGGGCGTACCGGAGGCCGTCAGCTGTATGACTCACGACGACTGTGTGAGTTCCCTGCGACCGGGAGACGCGGGCGATCTGCTGGGGACGAGGCCTTTCCGGCATGGCGATTCTTTGCGGCGAGTGCACTGGATTCAGACGGCTCGTCAGCAGCAACTGATTGCGACTGAGCGTCAGTCGATGGCGCGTTCGCGGGTGTTATTGGAACTGGACACTTCACTGAGCAGTCATGGTGCAGGAGGTGGCGCAGAGTTGTCGGAGGACCGTAATCAGTCGTTGCTGCTGGCGAGTCTGGTAGCTGGTCAGCTGTGTGAATCGCTGCATCGGCAGGGGGCTGATCTGGAGGTCCGTGTGGGCGGACAGGTTTTGGGTTCCGGGGGAAGTGTTGCGGGTTTTCGGCGGCAGATGGATGCAATTTCGGCTGCTCGTCTGTCGCCGGATGCTGCTGGATTGTCTGGCAGAATGCATGGTGTGACGGCGGGTGCGGACGGGGTGATTTTGGTGACGACGAGGCGTGCGTTACAGCACAGTCCGCAGTTGGTGCGGCGGTATCGGGTGATTTGTGTGGAGGAGACTGCCGAGGGTCTGGTGCCGGTTCCGGGGGTGTGGCTGAGTGTGACTGGACGTGCGGGGGTTGAGCGAGATCTGCCGCGTCGGTGGCGGGAGGTTTGTCATGGTAAGTGACAACGCAGTACAGGCTCGGCTGCGGCGACTGGACGGCTCGATGTCTGGTGTTGGCTCGCGTACATTTACTGGAGCGGCGTACCGGTCAGCGACAGCGCTGCTCGAGGGGTCAGAGGATATGTTGCGGCTGTTGTCGTTATTGCTGGCGATGCTGGCGACGTCGGCATTTTTGATTACGGATGCTGATGGTGGGCGGAGTGAGTTTGGTTTGTGGGGGCAGATTCTGGTCGAGTCTTTGCTGGCCGTGGCAGTTTGGCGTGTGGGTGAGCGTGTTTCGCAACGAGTGGAGCGTGGTACGCTGGTGGCGGCAGCGGCAGTGCTGGTACCGGTGTTGAGTCTGCTCTGGGAGCCGCTGCAGCGGATGCTGCTGGGAAGTGGTCGTCCGTTTGAGATGATGATGATGCATGGTCAGAAGAATCTGATGTTATTGCTGGCGGCCGCCGGTCAGCGAGGCGGAATGCGTTTGAGTGTATTCATTGGTGCGGTCTTGTGTATTTTTTCCTCTGCAATTACTCGTGATCCCCGGGCATGGCTGTCCACAGCGATTTTTGCGGTGACGGCATTAAGCTGGCTGGTGGCTGCGTGGTGGTCGGGTTTGCGTCCGCGGATGCTGCGGGATTCCGGCAGCCGTATGCCGTTGCGGTGGGTGCTGGCTGGTCCGCTTTGTGGTCTGGTACTGCTGGCAGCGGCTAACGCCGGTGGTCCTCAGGTGATCACTTCGATGCGTGGATTTTTGCCCAGTTCGGGCGGTGACGGAGATTACGATGAGTTTTCGCGTGGTGGTGTAAATGACGGGGATGCTTTGGTCGCCGGGCAGGACGATATTCGTAGTTTTGGTGCCATTGAGGAGGCTCCCTTTGCGGAGTCTGACCGACCATCGTTGTATGACGTGATCAACGATGCATTTGACGAGCCGGTGCGGCGCAACAAGACGATGCAGCGTGCGGTGGCACTGCCTCCAGAGCTGATGGCATCCTTGCAGCAGCGATTAAGTACGGTGCAGGAGGCCGGTCGGGAGTTTTCGACGCATCGTCGACATTCATCCGCGAGGGGCAGTCGAGCTCGTTCGATTTCGTCAGCGACATTGCTGTCGGTGGCAGGTCGAGTGCCGCTGCATTTGCGCATGGAGTTATATGATCTGTTTGACGGACGGGACTGGCATTCGCTGTCTGCGCCAGCAGATCCGCTGAAGTTTTCGGCTTGCGATCATGCGGGTAAGCCGTGGATTCGAATCCCTGCAAGCTGGCGTGGTTTGAGTTTTGAATCGTATTCGGACTATCACATTGTGACACCTCTGGGGCTTAAGTCGCCCGTGATTCCTGCCCCTGCAGAAGCTCGGGCGCTGCATATCGATCGCGTTGATCAGCCGGACATGTTCGCGTGGCATCAGGAGGGTATTGTCCGGATGGCTCGCGACAGTCTGCAGTCGCAGGTGGCGATCCATCTGCGTTCTGAGGTTTCGAATCAGCAGGTATTGCGGCGTAATACGGGGTTGAATTTTGAAACGACTCGCTATGCCGAGTGTCGTTTATTGCCGACGGGTGCGGGGCTGGAGCGTATCAGGCGACTGGCATCGGGATGGGCTGCGGGCCTGCCTCGCGGAATGTCTCAGGTGGACGAGATCTGTCGTTGTTTACGTGAGGGTTACGTGCTGGATCGTGAGGCATTGCCAGCGGAGTCGGTTGAGTTGCCGGTGGAGGAGTTTTTGTTTCGGCTGAAGAGAGGTCCGGAATATTTATTTGCAACTTCGGCGGTAGTGATGTTGCGCAGTCTGGGCTATACGGCGCGTCTAGTTTCGGGTTTTTATGCGAATCCGCAGAACTATGACGCGAAGAAGCGGAAGACATTGGTTCGCGGCGAGGATGCGCATTTTTGGTGTGAGGTGTTTGTGGGTGGCGGGACGTGGCTGACGATTGAGCCTTCCCCGGGCTACGTGGTGCTGGAGCCGCCGCCGACTGTGGTCCAGCGGATTGCTGCGTTTCTGAGGTGGTTATATCAGCGGGCGCTGGGGAACTGGCAACTGGTACTATGCGGATTAGTAATGCTGGCGTGTGTATTGCAGCAGAGGCGACGGCTGCTGAACGTGTTATTGACGCTGTGGTGGTATGTATTTCCTGGTCGTGGGGTCAGGGATCGAGTGCTGCGTGCCGCGCGTCTGCTTGACTGGCGACTGCGACTGGCCGGGCTGGCTCGTCCGGCTCATCTTTCACCTTTGCGCTGGATGGGGCAGTTATCAGAGATTTCAGTGCCGACTGCAGAGCGTCTGCTGCAGCTGAGCGAGGCTGCGATGTATGGTGATTTGTCGGAAATGTCTGGAGGATTGACAGAGCGGGAGTTGTGGGTGCTGACGGTACTGTCGCTGCGGGAACTGCGTTTTGGAGTTTTGCAGCAGCTTGCGCGGGAACGGCAGCGTGTGGTAACTGGGGTGGAAGTCAATCAATTGCGATGGGTTTGAACATGCAAATTGTGGATGGGGACTTAGCGTCTGCGGGTGTGCAGGTTTCAGCGGAGCCGGCGGTGTTTGAACCGTTGCGTCGTCGGTTGAATGCAGCTTTGCGTGGCAAGGCAGATGTGATTGAGCAGGTGCTGCTGTGTCTGGCGGGCAACGGGCATCTGCTGCTGGAGGATCTGCCTGGTCTGGGTAAAACAACGCTGGCGCGATCGCTGGCGACGGGGCTGGGCGGCCGTTTTTCCCGCTGCCAGTGTACTCCGGATTTGCTACCGAGTGATGTTACAGGGTTCAGTTTGTTTAATCAGAAGAACCATGAGTTTGAGTTTCGTGAGGGGCCGGTGTTTTCAGAGATTCTGCTGGCGGACGAGCTGAATCGGGCGACTCCGAGGACGCAGAGTGCGTTGCTGGAGGCGATGGCGGAGCGGCAGGTGACGGTAGATGGTCGCCGGTATATCCTGAGTCCTCAGTTTATGGTCATAGCGACTCAGAATCCGGTCGATCAGCATGGCACGTACCCTTTGCCGGAGGCTCAGCTGGACCGTTTTTCGATGAAGCTGAGTATTGGCTACCCGGCTGCTGCGGATGAGTCACAGATGTTGCTGGATGCGACGATGGATTGTGAGGAAGACGGTGCAGCGGCTGGGGCTGTGCTGCCTGCTGGTACTTTGGCGGCGGTGCAGCGGAGTGTATTTCGAGTGAATGCGGCGGAGCCTGTGCGGGACTATCTGGTGCGGCTGGCGGGGGCAACTCGCCTTCATGCATCTGTGAGTTTGGGGCTGAGTCCGCGTGGCTTATTGATTTGGCTGCGGATGTCACAGGCTCGAGCCTGGCTGTCTGGCCGGCGCTTTGTGATTCCTGACGACATCCAGGATACGGCGTTTCCGGTACTGAGTGTGAGGCTGGGGCTGGAGACGTCGCGGGCCCGAACCGTGGTTCAGGAGATACTGGAAAGCGCTTCTCTGCCGGAGTATCGATGATGTATCTGGTGCGGGTAAAAGAGCTGGCTGCAGCTGCGGCCGTACAGCGAAGGTCACGGAATCTGGCGTGGCGGCCGGCATGGCTGGTGCTGGCCTCGGTGCTGGGCTGTGGACAGGCATCAATGGATGTTGAAGAGGGTGCTCATCACGATTTTCCGCCGCATCGACCAGTCAGTTATGAGCAACTGGTGTCCGAACTGGAGCGGCGTGTGACGCTGCATCAGACCGGGGGCAGTGATCCGTGGGCTGAGGCAGAGCTGCGGGATCTGGTGAATTGGCTTCCGGAATTTGCGGCGGACAGCGAGTTGATGCGTCAGGATTTCGACGAAGCTGTGCAACTGGGAAAGCGGCTGCAGTCGGAGTTGGCCGTCGGTGGCGTGCTGTCTGGTGACCGCGTGGATCGAGTAGAGAAATCGCTGCATGGGCTGCGGGAACTGGTTGTGCGTTCGCGTGATCCAAACGGGGCAGTGCAGCCGTGAGGGTAGATTTGTGCAGTGGAGGGGCTGAGTGATGGACGTGATGATGGTGGCCGGTTTCTTTTATCGGGCGTTCGTTAGTCTCGCCGAGGCATCACCGTTTGTACTGGCCGGTTTGATGACGGCGGCGGTGTTGCGAACATTTTTTGGCACCGAGGGGACTCGTCGACTGTTTGGCGAGGGGACTCGCAGTGCCCTGCTGCGAGCGTGGCTGCTGGGGATGCTGCTGCCTGTCTGTTCGCTGGGTGTGATTCCGGTGGTGCGGGAGTTGCGACGTGCGCGAATTCGCGGTGGTACTGTGCTGGCATTTGCGATGTCCGGGCCGTTGTTTAATCCGTTGTCACTGCTGTATGGTCTGACGCTGTCGGAGCCTGTGGCAGTACTGACATTTGCCTTTTGTTCGCTGATCATTGTGACAGCGGCAGGGCTGGTATTTGACAGGTTGTTTCCGGAGGTCAGCGGGCCCGTCGCTGCGGAACCGGCACTGGCATTTGGTTTGCAGCGCATGGCGGCGCTGTTCTCAGTGACGCTGCGTGAGGCCAGCGGACCTGCTGGCGGCTGGCTGCTGCTGGGGCTGTGTGGTGTCGGGGCGCTGGGGGCATTGCTGCCGCAGAGCAGTTTGCAGCATTCGTTCAATGCGGACAATGGGATGGCTCCACTGCTGATGATGCTGTTATCGATCCCCGTGTATGCGACTCCGATGCTGGCCATGTCGCAACTGGGGATGATGTTTCAGCATGCGAATTCGATCGGAGCAGCGTTTATTTTGCTGATACTTGGAGCGGGTACGAATCCCGGCCTGATTGGCTGGTCAGTGGCGGAGTTTGGCTGGAAGCGAGCGACAGGCTGGCTGGTGCTGGTGGTGCTGGTGTTGTTGCCTCTGGCGTATGGGGTGCAGGGGCCGTTGTTTCCGACGGATGTCGAGCCAGCCGGACATACTCATGCGTTCGACATCTACTGTCGTCCATTTTCGGGCAACGAGCCGAATCCGGTGCAGGCGCTGCGGGATCGGCTGTCCCGAGATCTGGCACCCTGGCAGTATCGACCGCTGGTGGTGGTGGGTTTGCTGGCGACGGCGGGTGTGGTGTTGCGGCTGACGGACCGCAGGGGGCGTCTGGAGGCGTGGATTCGGCAACCGGCGGAAGTGCGACCGGCGGGCAAGTATGATCTGGTGATTCCGCCGGCGGTGCTGGGTGTATTTTCACTGAGCGGTCTGGTGGTGCTGAGCGTGGTGGGCTGTTATGCGGCCTATCCTGGTCCTGCGGAAAGTCTGGAGGCCATGACGGATGCTCGGATTGGTGCGTTGAGTGCGGCTCTCAGTCTGGATCATGCCGAGACGAAGTACTGGGCCGAGCGTTATGACGACTGGACACGGCGACTGGAGGTGGGGGCGTGGCTGCGGCGGGGGACTTTGAGTGATTATCATCGCTGGAAGGCTCGTTTGGTCAGAGAGAAGCTGGAGTTGCTCGAACATGAGGTACAGGAGGGTGATCGGGAGCTTGTGCTGAAGTTGGTGTCTGAGATTACGCGAGCGAACCGGCGGATGTCGCAGGCGTACCGGAATGAACTGCCCGCGCGCTGGTGATTTGCCGAACCCGCGGATCTGGCGGCAGGTTCTGATTGCTCAGAATGGCCCCTGGTGGTAGGCTTCTGTCTCTCATCCCGCCTTCGATCGTTCCCTCCTTCCATTTTCCGCCGGGTCGCTGCAGATGCTGCGTTTGTCCGTTTTGCTGCTCTGTTGCCTGCAGTCTGCGCTGGTTTTTGCGGCAGAGGACCGTGAGGTTCGCAGTCTGTCGCAGGCTCGTCAGCACGGTCTGGGTCAGTCATTGCTGTTGATGGCGGTGGCCGCCGATGTGCCCGAGGGGCCTCCGCAGGCCGATCTGGCCACTTTTCGCGACCGTATTCTCCCGGTGCTGCAGCGAACCTGTGTGCAGTGCCATGGCCCAGACCAGCAGGAGGGCAACATTCGGATTGATACTCTGAATCCCGATCTGCTGCATGGGCCGGACGTATCGTGGTGGCAGGAGGTGTTGGCTGTGGTCAGCAAGCACGAGATGCCGCCGCAGGGTGAAGAGCAGTTGACGGCGGCTGAGCGAACTCAGATTGTGGAGTGGCTGTCGGGTGAACTGTTGTCGGCGTCGCAACTGCAGCGGTCGCAGGCGGGGCAGTCAGCCCTTCGCCGCATGACTCGTTATGAAATCAATTATGCATTGCAGGATCTGCTGGGGCTGCCCTGGGATTTTGCAAAGGATCTGCCTCCGGAGCCTGTTTCGAAGGACGGGTTTCAGAACAGTGCTGAGCTGCTGCAGATGTCGGTCAGTCAGTTGGAGGCGGCGCGCGAGGTCTTTCGCGGGGCATTGCGGCGAGCGGTGGTTCGCGGCGAGCGTCCTCGGTCGCTGTTCTGGTCGGCATCGATGCATCAGGCATCGGCGGATGAGTGGGCTGGCCTGGAGGGGCAGCAGCAGAAGCTGCGAGAGCAGCATGCCGCAGATGCTCAGGCACTGCAGCAGGCACTTGAGCAGTTTCAGAAGCAGCACAGTCGAGCGGGCGGTTTGCAGTATCTGGACCGTCAGACGGGTTTACGGACGGGGATTGGCTGGGGTTATGGTGGTGCGCAGCATGCGTGGCCGGCGCTGGAGACTTTACCAGAGCCACCTGCTGCAGGTGGCCGTGTGGCAGAGGTGCGAGCGGGTCAGCGATTGATTGTGGAGCTGGGTGATCGTTTGCCGGATGCCGGTCCGTTGCTGGTGCGAGTGCGGGCATGGCGTTCTGAGTCGGCGGCTGCGAAGGCGGTTCCGGCCACGCTGCAGCTGGAGTTTGGCTGGCAGGCCAGCAATGATTCGCAGGCATCGATGCGGGCCAGTGTCTATGAGCCGGTGGTGGAGGCCGTTGCCGAGCAGCCGGGCTGGTATGAGTGGCGTGTGGAGCTGAGCGAAATTGAGCCGCGGAATCTGGTGCGTGGTACAGCGAAGATGGGTGAGACTCCCAGTCCTTCCGAGTTGCTGCGTCTCATCAACAATTCGCTGGCGGATGTACCAGTGCAGATTGACTATGTGGAGGTCACATCAGAGGCGTGGCAGCAGTGGCCACCGGAATCGCACGAGCGTTTGCTGCAGGTTCCGGAGGGTCTGGGCGAGGATGCGGCTGCTGCTGTGATTCTCGAGCGTTTTATGCAGCGGGCCTGGCGTGGTCGAGTGCAGCCGGCGGATGTTGCCGGGCGTGTGGCTTTGTTTCGGGCGATTCGTCCGGAGTGTGCTGATTTTCAGGAAGCGATACTGGAGGTGCTGTCGTCGGTTCTGGCATCACCTCGATTTCTGTATCTGGCGGAAACCGGTGGCGAACGTGGCTCGCGTCTGGACGGACCGGGGCTGGCTTCGCGTCTGGCAACGTTTTTGTGGTGCAGTTTGCCGGACGAGGCGCTGCTGCAGTCCGGCTCCAGTGGTGCGTTGTTGCAGCCTGACGAGTTGCGGCGGCAGGTGGAGCGGCTGCTGGCCGATTCCCGGTCATCTCGAATGTCTCAGCAGTTTGTCCGGCAGTGGCTGGGTCTGCAGCTGCTGGATTATCTGCGGGTGGATCGTGAGCGTTATCCGCGTTTTGATGTGGCATTAAAAGAGTCGATGCAGCAGGAGCCGGCGCAGTATTTTCGTGAAGTGCTGGTATCGAACAGCAGTGTGCTGGATTTTGTGCACAGCGATTACGCGGTCGTGGATGCTCGACTGGCACGTCATTATGGATTGCCTGAGCAGTCGGGGTCCGGTTTTCGCCGAGTGAGTTTGCCGGGGGAACTGGGGCGGGGTGGTTTGCTGACGCAGGCCGGGCTGCTGGCGATGAATTCTGACGGCCGTGATTCGCATCCGCTGAAGCGAGGAATCTGGCTGCTGGAGCGGATTCTGAACGATCCACCGCCACCGCCACCGCCGGCTGTGCCGGTGATTGATCTGGCGGATCCTGAGATTCTGAAGCTGACTTTGAAGCAGCGTCTGGAGAATCATCGCAGTCAGCCGGCCTGTCATTCGTGTCATGCTCGAATTGATCCCTGGGGGATTGCGTTTGAGGAATTTGATGCAACGGGAGCGCGGCGGACTGAGGTGCAGGGCAAGCCGGTGGATGCGGTCGCCGAACTTTATAATCGTCGCGTGCTGGATGGTGCAGAGGGGCTGAAGCGGTACCTGCTGGAGGAGCGTCAGGATCAGTTTGTGGTGGCGATCACAGCGAAAGTTTCTGCATTTGCGCTGGGTCGACCGCTGACGTTTGCCGATCGAGTACAGGTGGAAGCAGTTTCCCGGCAGTTGCGGCAGCGGGGTGATGGTCTGGGAGATCTGGTTCAGTTGTTGTGTGCGAGCGAGTTATTTCAGAGTCGTTAGTGGTGCTGAGGGGTGAAACCATGCAGCGTTCAATTTCTGAGCTGGATCGACGTCGTTTTCTGCGTGGCAGCGGGATAGCGTTATCGCTGCCGGTGCTGACATCAGCTGTGAAAGCCGCAGACAGCAGTGCTGCCGGGACCGGTGTGAAGCGTCTGGCCTGTTTTTATCAGCCGGACGGTGTGCCGATGCCGCTGGCGGAAGATCCGGCGTATCAGGACTGGGCGTGGTTTCCGCACGGGAACGGGCGTGAGTTTCAGTTGACGAAGTGTTTGCAGCCGCTGGAGTCGCTGCGATCTGAGATCACGGTGTTATCCGGTTTTTCGCACCCGGCGGCTCGCAGCATTCATGGACATTCGAATGCGGATCAGTTCCTGACGGGGGCTTCGACCGGACCTTCGGGGGAATACGTGAATTCGATTTCGCTGGACCAGGAGTTTGCGGCGCATGTTGGCGAGCAGACTCGGGTGTCATCCCTAGTGCTGTCGACGGACGGCGGTACAGGGACACCGCGTGGTACGCACACCATGTCGTTTACTCGCCATGGCCGTGCGATACCTGGGGACAATCGTCCGAAGCGAATTTTTGATATGTTGTTTGTGCGAGCGGATGCGGATGCCGGGCGGAAGCTGGCAGTCAGTCGCAGTGCTCTGGACAGCTTGCTGGACGATGCTCGGTCACTGCAGCGAACACTGTCGACGGGTGATCAGCAGCGTCTGGAGGACTACCTGCAGGCGGTGCGTGAGACTGAGCTGCGGGTTGAGAAGGCTGCAAAATGGGTACAGACTCCGCTGCCTAAGGTGGAGTCTGATCATCTGAAGCTGGAGACAACCCCTGAGGAGCCTCGTCAGTTTCTGCAGACGATGTATGAACTGATCTGGCTGGCGTTCCGCACTGATACGACTCGGGTTGCCACCTGGCAGATTGGTCGAGAGAACGGTGTAGGGATCAGCGATTATCTGGCGCGGGCTGTGGGGTTCAATCTGACGCACCAGCTGACTCATAACACGAAGGAACCTGGTGGCTGGCAGAACTTTGGGATTTACTGTGCCTTTCTGATGGAGGAGTACGGTCGATTTCTGGAGCGACTGCGAACGACAGAGGAGCCTGGCGGCCAGGGCAGCATGCTGGACAATACGGTGTGTCTGTTCGGTTCCGCTTCCAGTGCATTTCATCTGTCGCGGAATTATCCGCTGGTTTTGGCGGGTGGCCGAGGGATGGGGTTTGAGCATGGGCGGTATCTGAATTTTGGGCCGGCGAAGCCTGAGGGTGGTGCGTGGGAGGGTGGTCGTGAGCCGTGGCAAAAAGAGGTGACTCATGAGGATCGTCCGCTGGCGAATCTGTTTGTTTCGATGCTGCAGCGGCTGGGTGTTCAGACAGAGACATTTGCTGAGATAACGGGGCGGGTTTCTGAGGTTTAGGGGATTTGGCAGCAAGGAAACTGCCGTTGAGCCGGAGAACGCAGTTGTCGTAGCATGCGTGCTATGAGCCAGTCTTTAGGCAAGGTGATCTGCGGCGGCAGCGGGCGGAGAGTCGGCAGGCAGTTTTTTTCTGCCGGGCTGCGTTCTGTGCTGCTGTTGCTGCTGGCCGGCGGCAGCATGCGTTGCTGCTGCGGTCAGTCTGAACGGGGCGGCGTGCCTGACGATTTGTCAGAGGTGCCGCGGATACTTTTCAGCAGTCCGTTTTCGGCTGAGCCTGTGCCTTTTTTGCGAAGTCGCCTGTCGGTTGCGGGTGCTGGTCGGGGGGCAGGTGTTTCTGGTGCGGCGGTTTGGGCTGTTGCTGTGGACGCGGCGGCTGGGCTCGAGCAGGTGTCGTGGGACGAGTACCTGCAGTTTTCGGGGGCCGGTTCGCGGCTGCGTGGCCGGAGTGTGGCGGCTGGGAATGAGTCAGCGGGGCCTGATTCGGCAGCGAAGCTGAAGTCAGCGGGTGCGAGTTTTGCTGGCAATATGACTCTGCTGGTCGGTCGCAGTGTTCAGGAAGGGAAGGAGAAGCCTGAGTCTGCGGCGGGTGTGCCGAGTGCGGGTTTGGCGGGTATACGTCCGGACGATTCTGGGGGTGCTGCGGTATCGAGCTTAACAGTGGAGTCGATTGCGGCGCAGAAGGCCGCGGCTGAGAAGGTGCCAGATCTGGCGGAGGATGTAAGGGCTCGTCTGGCGAGGCATTTTCAGCGTGCGACCGAGCAGATGCAGCAGAAGGCTGACGCGGATCGTCGTCTTGTTGAGATGCGGCAAGAGCGAGAGAGCGTACCTGTTCAGCTGTCAGCAATCAGGGAGCAGTTGGCGCAGAATCCTCTGGTGGCGGATCCCGGTGTGGATCCGATGGTGGCGGTGGCCGAGTTGGAGAAGCTGCGTCAGGGTGATGACGAGCGTGCGGCCGAGACGCGGCGAAATCTCGAGTCCTGGGAAACTCGATCGAGCGTTCGCACGGAGCGAAAGCCGCAGATGCCGGCACTGATTGAGACGGCTCGTCAGCAGCTTGAGGAAGCAAAGGCTGCATTGGCGACTGCTGGTCCGGAGAGCGAGCTGCCACTTTTGACGCAGACGCGGCGTCTGGAGCAGCAGACGCTGGTGGAGCTGTTGCAGAGTCAGCTTGAACTGCTGCGGGCGGAGCAAGCCGGTTATGAGGCTTTGAGTGAGCTGTATCCATTGCAGCGGGACCTGCTTATTCGAGCAAGGAACACGGCTGCCAAGCGTATGGAGGCGTGGCAGCCGGTGATGGCTGAAGCGCGGCGTCTGGAGAGTGCTCGTCAGACGCAGGAGGCTCGTGAAAAACTGCAGAATGCTCACCCGACGCTGAGAACTCTGGCAGAGGACAATTCGCAGCTGACGCTGCGGCGGAAGGAGATTCAGGAGTTTCTGGAGGCGAAGAGTGCGGCGCTGCAGGAGACAGCCGCGTCGCTAAAGTCACTGGAGGAGCGTTTTCGTCGTGTTCAGGCAAAGGAGTTGCGAGCTGGTCTGACCACAGCGATTGGGCTGCTACTGCGAAGTGAGAAGAATCAGATTCCGAATGCGGCGGCCTATCGTCGTCGGTTTGGAGATGTCGAGGCCGATATTGTGCGTCTGCAGGCTGAGCAGATGCAACTGGAAGATCAGCGGGCAATGCTGGGGGATTTGGAGACACAGGTCGAACTCAAACTTGGGCAGATCGGGGCTGTTGCATTGCAGCAGAATTCGCTGCGTGACATGACTCAGGAACTGCTGGTTGATCAGCGCCAGTATCTGGACAATTTGCTGGCCGACTATGATGTGTGCCTGCAGACTTTGGGTGAGTTGGACATCTCTGAGCGGAGTCTGGAGTTAACTGCTGCGGGTTTTCGAGATTACATTGATGAGCGAGTGCTTTGGATTCGCAGTTCACAGCCCCTGAACAGTCTGATTTTCAGTGAAACGTGGCAGGCAGTACTGCAGTTCTGGGGATCCGAGGACTGGCCTCGACTGGTGCTGTTTCTGATGGAGGATCTGTCATCGAACTGGCTGCAGTATCTGGCGGGACTGACGCTGCTGTTTTCGATTGCAGGGTCGCAGAGTCGGATTCGCGCATTTTCAGGCGAGCTGGTGGCTGAGCGTCAGAAGCTGGGGCGTGCATTATTGCCGACGATGCTGGCGACGCTGGGGCTGACGCTGGTGACTGCCGCCGCGTGGCCGCTGGTCCCGGGCTTTGCGGCGTGGCGGCTGGGGCAGGCGGATGCTCCCCTGGCAGCAGCGTTGCAGCGGGGTTTCTTGTACTGGGCGTCAGCTCTGCTGGTGCTGGATTTTTTCCGCAGGCTTTGTCGTCGGGGCGGCGTTGCTGAGGATTGTCTGGAGTGGCCTTCAGCGGTGTGTCAAAGCCTGCATTCGGGTTTACAGACATATATTCTGCTGGGTTTGCCACTGGGGTTTTGTGTGGTCGTTGCGGACGAACTCGGGGATGGCATCAGCGCCGAGTCACTGGGGCGTCTGGCCCATCTGATTCGCTGTCTGTTGCTGCTGTTGCTGCTGCGTCCGCTCCTCGATCCGAATGGCAGTGTTCTGCGGGATCTGTTGCGTGCGAGTCCTGATTCGTGGGTATTTCGGCTGCGCTGGGTGTGGTATTCGTTGGCGGTCTCTGCCCCGGTACTGCTGGCGATTCTGGCTTCGGTGGGTTATCAGTATACGGCACGAGAGCTGATGCTGCGATTGCAGCTGACGCTGGTGATGGCGTTTGCTTTCACCATTGCGTGGACGATGCTGATGAAGTGGCTGCTGGAGGCCCGCCGCAACCTTGCCCTGCGGCAGGCGCGGGCGCGGCGAGCGGCCGCCGTGGCGGCTCAGAAGGACGCCGAGCAACAGGGGGCTCCTACCAGCCCGATTCCGCCTGTTGAAATTCCGCGTGTCGATATTTCGCTGCTGAATCAGCAGATGCTGCGACTGCTGCGGGCCACAGTGGGGCTGTTGTTTCTGACGGGAGTCTGGTGGATCTGGGGGCAGGTGCTGCCGGCGCTGCAGTTGGTAAGTCGGGTTGAGTTGTGGCCGGTGGTGATTTCCGCGATGGAGCGGATTCCGGGCGCGGATGTGGAATCGTTTCGCGAGGTCACGCGGGTTGAACAGGTGACCCTCGGAAATGTGCTGACGGCGTTGCTGGTCAGCTTCATGGCAGTGCTGGCCAGTCGCAATATACCGGCACTGCTGGAGTTGTCAGTGTTGCAGCGTCTGCCTTTGGATCATGGCAATCGGCACCCTGTGACGACGGTCAGTCGTTATGTGCTGCTGTTGACTGGTGGTCTGGTGTCCTGCAGTCTGCTGGGCATTGGCTGGCAGAACGTGCAGTGGCTGGCTGCAGCGCTGACGGTTGGGCTGGGTTTTGGATTGCAGGAGATTTTTGCTAACTTTGTGTCGGGGCTGATTATACTGTTCGAGCGTCCGGTGCGAATCGGGGATATTGTGACGATTGACGGAGTCACAGGTGCGGTATCACGGATCCAGATCCGGGCGACCACGATTACGGACTGGGACCGCAAGGAATTTATTGTACCGAACAAGGAATTTGTGACGGGAAAGCTGCTGAACTGGACTCTGTCCGATCGCATCAATCGTGTACTGATCAACGTGGGTGTGGCGTACGGCACGAAGACTGAGACGGCCCTGTCACTGCTGCAGCAGATTGCTGATACAAATCCGCTGGTCCTGAAGGATCCGGCGCCTGTTGCCAGCTTCGAGGGGTTTGGTGACAGTACGCTGAATCTGGTGCTCAGGTGTTATCTGCTCAATCTGGATCATCGGCTGAAGGCCATTACTGAACTGCATGCTGCTATTCACGAACGGTTTGCTGCCGAGGGACTGGAGATTGCGTTTCCGCAGCGGGATCTGCATCTGCGTACGCTGCCCCCGGGTGTGGTGCTGGGGGCTGTTTCGCAGGAGGCAGCAACCGAGCAGTCAGCGGAACCGGTGCGTTAAGAGTTTGTACGTTTTCATTTTTGAGGCAGTGAGACGGATTCTTCGACAACGCTGCCGGAACGGTTTTGCGCTGTGTATCCCGAGACGCTCACGCTGCCGGCTCCGGTCAGCGTTGTGTGCAGCAGGTTGTTCTGTTTGTGTGCTGCGGCAGCCGCGCCCGTGAAGCGTGCCTGCTGATCGGGCGAGATTTGCGGGGTTGTGCTGGTGAGGTTGAGGTAACTGACGCCGGCCTGTGAGGAGACCTGCACGCCGCGTCCGGAGCCGAACCATTGCACGTTGGGTGCTGCTTCCTGTTTGCGGCGGGGCCATAAAAGGGCTGAGACAGCGGAGCCTGCCTTGAGGTTTGTCTGCAGGGCCAGCCGGGTGGTGGTCTGCCGCTCTTTCCGACCATTGCGGCGGACCATGCCGGCAGCGTCGCCGGTCGTGGCTGTCAGTTCAGCATCGGCCGGCCAGAAATACAGTTCCAGGTCGACATCTTCCCGGCCGATTAGTAGAGCGCGTCCGGGGCCGGGGAATGCGATCCGTTCACCGGTGAGCCATAATCGCCAGGTCGCGGGCCGGGGCTGTGAGCCGGTGAATTGATCATGCAGCAGGAAACCGACTGCATCGTTGGGTTCGGGATCTTTCAGGAACGCGATTTCCCGCTGCCAGTTTTCGCGGGTACCGACGATGCAGTCGAGTCTTTTGCCGGAGCGGAACTGCTGCACGGTCATGACGGAGGGCGATCCGGACTGCGGCATCTCGGGCCACTCCGGGAGGCTGTGGAATTTAGCCGGGTGAGCACCGACATAGCCGAAATCGTCGGTGAGGATTCGGCCGAGTCCCCAGATGGTGACACTGCCGGAATCGTCATCGTAGTGTTCGTGGTTGCGACCGGCGATCAGTGACAGGCATGATTCCCGGTCTGTGCCGGCGTGGCTTCTGAGTACAACGCCGGTGTTAGGGAACCAGCGACTGCCCAGTTCCATGGGCAGTCGCTGGAGATCATCTGCCAGCAGCAGCGAGCGATATCCGCTGAAGGTTGCGAAGGGACCGAACAGACCGATCGGCTGTTTACCGTGCTGCTGGTACATCCACTGCATGTTCTCGGCGAATTTGGGGTCGTGTTCGCGATAAAGCCGGGCGATGATGCCGAACATCCCGGTGCCCTCACCATGGTAGGTGTGTCCGAGTGCCGGGTAGGGCCGGAAAGTTCCGGTCTGGCTGTCCTTGGGGGCGGAGATCAGCGTTAGCCATTCGAAGATTTTCTTCAGCTGCGGGTCATAGAGGCTGTCGCTGAAGCAATTGTTGCGAGCCATCAGGAATGCGCCGACCATGTGATCGAGTGAGACCATGGCGTAGTGCGGCGCTTCCAGCCAGCCGCCGTCGGGGTCGGACCATTCTCGCAGCTGTCGCTGCAACTCCTGCAGTCCAGTGTCGGCCCATCTGCGGTCAGCCGGGTGTGAGGGAATCAGCGAAGCCGCGAGTGTACGATACAGGGAAAAAGTGGTGGTCATGTTTGGGTTCGCGGCGTAGCTGCGCGTGACGGACCAGTAATCATCGCGGCTGACGGCGTAGCCGAAGAGTGCCAGTTGTGCGAAAATTTTTTGCGGCCAGTCGGGGACAGGCCGGGTGTGGACAGGACGGCGTCTGCCAGATTCAGTGCCGGCAGCAGCAGTACGCTTTGGCTGTGCGGTGCGACGCCGCTGCGGGGGCTGGGGGTGACTGGTTCGACTGGTTCAGCGGTGAGCGGACTGTGACCGCGAACTGCTCGCCACTGACGGCGTGAGTACCGTTGTGGAGGTCGTATGGGAGTCCTGGTGGAGAGTGTGTGGGCTGGAATTGTGAGGAATCAGCCGCAGGTTGCTTTTCCTGACATGGAATCCGTGTTTCGGCGGCAGTTCTTGACAGAGTCGGGCCTGCGAATCACACTGGCGAAGGCCTGAAGGAGTGTTCATGCGCAGAGTGAGTCTCAAATTTACAGTTTTTGTCCGCGGGCAGTTTTGGGCTGTCTGTGTGCTGACTGTGTTTTTTGCCGTGTTTGGCTGGCCGTCGGGTGTGGTGGCGGGTCTGGGTGTGGGCGGGAAGCTGCTGCTGTCTGACGAGCGGTTTGCACCAAGGTGGCCTCATTTTCGGGTTGCCTGGGTGCAGGATCATTCTGCGGGCAGTCGTGATGTTTGTGCTGCCGGAAACTCGCTGCAGCTGATGGTTTTCGACAGTGCGGATGGTGTGGGTGAGCGAGTACTGCTGGGGAAGCTTGGGAATTACGCCCGCCCATTGATAACTCCGGACGGCCGTCGCGTGGTGTATTCCAGTCATGCTGATCGTAGTGTGTGGTGGGTGGATTTTGCGGGCGGCAGTCCTCAGAAGCTGGCCGGCGGTTTTGCTCTGGATGTATGGGCTGAAGCGAAAACTGGTGCGACATGGGTGTATCTGGCGGACTGGGTGGGTAAGCCGGAATCATTTCGACTGCGGAATGTGCGGCGAGTGCGTCTGGACGATCCGCAGTCTGAGGAGCCGGTGTGGAGTGACACTCAGATCAGTCCGGACAATTTTCAGCTGTCACTGAGTGGTCGTCTGGCGGCGGGTGAGTTTCCGTGGCCGGCCGGCGGTGTTGCGGATCTGGAGACGGGCAAGTGGGTTCGGCGGGGTACCGGCTGCTGGGCTTCGATCGCGCCGGATGACAGTGGTGTCAGCTGGGTGTTTGACGGACCGCATCGGAATTTGCAGATGTTTGCTCCGGGGATTGAGCGTGGCTGGAGTGTGCCGGTGAATACGGCACCGGAACTGGCGGGGCATGAGGTGTTTCATCCGCGGTGGTCGAATCATGCGCAGTATCTGGCGCTGACGGGGCCATATCGTGTGAACGGACCGGTCAATACGATTTCCGGAGGTGGCCCTGAGGTAGAGATTCAGATTGGTCGGTTTGGTGCCGAGCTGACCAAAGTGGCAGAGTGGTTTCGAGTGACTCGCAATGACCGGGGTGATTTCTTTCCGGATGCGTGGTTCGAGGGTGGCGAGACTGCGGTGCTTGACGCGGCAGCACTGCGTACATTGTCAGTATCAGTTGCAGTGCGACCGGTGCAGCAGGTGCGAGTGCAGGTGCGGTGTGCGGAGGCCAGTCGCATTCCGGTGGCTCGCAGCATTCTGCCTTACCGCAGTGCATTGGTGGTACATCGTTATGACGTGCTTGCGGTGGAGGCGGGTGAGCTGGCGGAAAAGCAGATCCTGATTGCTCACTGGGGGATTCGCGATGGCAGTGTTCAGCCGACCGCGCGGGTGCGACCTGGTCAGACACTGACGCTGACTGTGGAAAGTTTTGAGGAGCATCGTGAACTGCGTGGTGAGCGGCAGATAATGGATGGCGCGTGGACCGGGATACCGCTGTTTTATGTGGTGAGTGGCAGGAAGTAGTCTGCGTCTGGGGCGGATGCAGGGAAGGTTGTCGGCTTGGTATTTAGTTCGCATATCTTTTTGTTTTATTTTCTGCCGCTGGTGCTGCTGCTGTATTATGTAGCGCCGGTGCGTGGCAGGAACATCGTACTGACGCTGGTCAGCTATGTGTTCTACGGCTGGGCCAATCCGCTGTTTGTGCTGCTGATGCTTGTGTCGACGCTGCTGGACTATGTCTGCGGGCGTGTGCTGACAGCGGGTTTGCCGCGGGATGCGGACGGTGGTCTGCCGCTGCTGACGGCGGGTGGGCGTACTTTTCGGCAGCGGGCAGCGCTGGCTTGTTCACTGCTGGGTAACATAACGCTGCTGGGATACTTCAAGTACTGGAATTTTGGCGTGGAGGTGTTGCAGGAGGCTGCACTGCGGTGGGGCTGGATATTGGCAGAGGCGGGGGCTGTGCCGCGTGTGGTGTTGCCGCTGGGAATCAGTTTTTATACGTTTCAGTCGATGAGTTACTGTATTGACGTCTACCGCGGCGAGGCGCGGGCCATTCGCAGCCTGTGGGATTTTTCCTGTTTTGTGGCGATGTTTCCGCAGCTGGTAGCCGGGCCGATTCTGCGATTTCAGGATGTTGCCCGACAGTTGCAGCAGCGCAGGCATTCACTGGAGCGACTGTCGCGCGGCATCTGCTGTTTCAGTCTGGGGCTGACGAAGAAGGTGCTGATTGCGGACTCGCTGAGTTCATCGGCTGATTTTGTGTTTGCAGCTGATGCTCCGTCGCTGAGCGCAGCGTGGCTGGGGGCAGTGGCGTGGGCGTTCCAGATTTATTTTGATTTCAGTGGCTATTCGGATATGGCGATGGGGCTGGGCTGGATGCTGGGTTTTGATTTCTGTCCGAATTTTGACAGTCCGTATCGTGCGGTGGGGATGGCTGATTTCTGGCGACGCTGGCACATGTCATTGTCGGGGTGGCTGCGGGACTACCTTTATATTCCGCTCGGCGGCAATCGCGGTGGCCAGCTGCGTACCGCCCGCAACCTGCTGCTGGTGATGCTGCTGGGCGGGCTGTGGCATGGTGCTGCGTGGACGTATTTGGTGTGGGGACTATTGCACGGGGGACTGCTGCTGCTGGAGCGTCTGCTGCTGCCGAGTTTGGGGCGAAAGCGGCAGTCTGCCGAGTTCGGTTTTCCGGTTCGTGTGTTGCTGATGGCGGCGACATTTGCAGTGGTCTGTTTGACGTGGGTGCCGTTTCGGGCGGATTCGCTGCGGCAGGCGGGTCGGTTGCTGTCAGCAATGCTGGGCTATGGTCAGCGGGATGGTTCGACACTGGTTGTGGATGCGGTGGTGCGGCAGCCGTGGAATCTGCTGCTGCTGTTAGTCGCCGCTTCCGTCATCTGGGGGGCTCCGCTGCAGACGCGACAGTTTGTGGCAGCCATTAGTGTGCGGCGGGTGCTGGTCTGTCTGGTGCTGCTGTGGCTGTCGATTTTGCAGCTGACGCTGCAGGAGCAGCAGCCGTTCATTTATTTCATGTTTTGAGGTACGCTCCATGACGGGGACAGTTGACGAGAGCGACCGGGGCTCGGGTGAGAGCGGGGTGCTGTCACGGTGGCTGGCGATGGTCGGATTTCTGCTGGCGGTGGCCGGTGTGCCGCTGCTGCAACTGATTGTGGATGTCCACGCTGGCGGCCCGACGGGTGATGGGGTACCGCAACTGGCTGGGCTGGGTGCTGTTTTGCAGGCGGTGCCTGAGACTTATCGGCAGTCGGAGGGAACGATGACTGAGTGGATGTTGCTGGTGAATCAGGAGCTGCAGACCGGACTGCAGGATTACGAGGCGGGGCTGAGTGAATTTACCTGGCTGCGACGTCCGGCGCGTCCGCTGCAGCAGGTGCTGAATGCGGGGTTTCGGCGGGGATCCGGGCAGGTGCTGGAAGCCCGGGGTGGCTGGTTATTTCTGATGTCTGAGCTGCAGTCACTGGCGGCCGGTGGTGTTCGTCATTTTTCGGGGCGTCGTGATCCTGGCGCTGGTGGGGTGGCAGCGGAGCTGGTGCGGGATCCACTGCCGGCGATCGTCCAGTTCCAGCGGCTGCTGCAGCAGCGGGGTGTTGAACTGCTGCTGGTACCGATTCCTGCGAAGGCTGCGGTGTCTCCGGGCGGTCTGCTGTCGGTGGCGAGTTCCGGTCAGCGGGTGGATGTACGGCTGCGTGAATTTCTGATGGAGCTGACGGCAGCGGGAGTGCAGGTGGTTGATCTGCTGCCTGAATTTTTGCGGGCTGCAGACCCGGGGAGCCTGTACTGTCGCACGGACAGTCACTTAAGTGGCACGGGGATTGGCAGGGTGGCGGAAATTCTGGCGCGGGAGCTGCGGTTGCGGGGGCTTTGCGGATTTCGTGCCGGAGCCCCGCTGCAAGTGGAGACTCGTGAGGTGCAGATCACGGGAGACTTGGCGCGCATGCTGGATCCGGAGACGCAGCGTCGTGAACGGCTGCAGCTGGAATTTGTGACCGATCCGGTGACCGGTGCGGCACCTCCGGGGGCAGCGTCTTCCGCAGCATTCCCTGAACCGCCGCTGCTGCTGCTGGGAGACAGCCACGTGCTGGTCTATGACGCCGATGATCTGCATGCGGTGGGGGCGGGGCTGCCACAGCAGCTCGCGCGGTCAGTGGATGCCGGCATTGAGACGCTGGGAGTACGCGGATCCGGTGGCACGGGCGCCCGCCGGCTGGCACTGCAGCAGCCGGATCGACTGAGCAGTCTGCGAGTGGTGTTGTGGTGTTTTGCCGCGCGGGAATTTACGGAGTTGCCTGAGGGCTGGCCGCCGGTGGAAGAGGCTGATTTCCGAGATGCCCGGTGATCGTTTGTCGGATGGCTTCACGGCAGACAGCGCAGAAGCCTTCGTCCTTTCGCAGCGAACCCATCCAGCAGTCCTGTTCCGGTCGGAAGATCCCTTTTTGCACATAACCACCGCCTTCGAAGGCGCCCACGAGCTGTTTTTCTGAAGCTTCCGGCTGCGGCAGCACGGGAGTGGGAAGTTCGACTGCAGGGGACAGCAGGTGTCGCCACTTGAGCGTTTCCCGATTCAGATTGCGAGTGATGTTGGCTTCCATGGGTTCCTGATCATCCGGGTACATCTGATTATAAGCGACGTTTCCGGTGTATTCGTCCGCCAGTCCCGCGAATGAGTGGGCGAACTCGTGCAGGAACACAAACGGGCTATTGTTGTGTCCGGTGGTTGAGATGCAGTAGTCGAGGCAGACGGCACCGCCACCGTAGGTTTTGCTGTTGGCAAGCAGTACAACAGTATCACTGGGAACCTGAGCAGCCATGCGGTGAATCATGTGATTTTGTTCAGACAACAAATAGCGATCGAGATCGAAGATATTGAAGGTGGCTCCGAGGTTTGTATTTTTGTAGATGCGGCGATGCGGTTCGTCGGTGCCCTGTTCGGGCGACGGTCGAAAGACGCCGCGAATACTGATTCGGTCCCGGAAGTCGCTGTAGGGGGGCTGGTTCATGAGGAAGTCTGACATCCGCTGCACATCGGCTTTGAAGTCCGCGGCCTGTTCGGCGGTGTAGCCTTCGGAGAGGAAGGTGATGTCGAGGCTGTTTTGGGGCGGGCCGGCAATTTTCAGTTCGTGAATTTCGTCCTGCTGTACGGATTCGCTGCGGATGTGCAGATCATCCGGCTGGATGGTTGTTTCGAAAACCGGTTCATACTGGTAGTTGCGGCTGCGTTCTTCGAGTACCAGCTTGACGGGTGCTTTGGGCCGGGGGAAGCGGACGACAAATTCGAAAGATCGACGGATTTTATGCGCAGCGGGAGTTGTGGTGGTGTATTCGCTGAAGAGTGTATCGAGAGATCGCTGGCAGATGAGTCGACCGGTGGCGACGTCATAGAGGCGTGCGCGGGTGCTGCAAAGTTGTCGGGCGGGCACGAGCAGCGCGGGATTTTCCGGCCAGCAGGGTTCTTCAAAGATTTCCTGCAGGGCGATGCTGTGTTCGGCGGCGTGCCCGGCAACGACAAATTCCAGCCTCAAAGCGCGGTCTTCGAACCAGTCAGCAAAGGCGACGGCAGTGTTCTCGGGCTGCTCAGCTGACAGAGTTTCTGCGCAGACACAGAATGGGAGCAGCAGGCAGGGCAGCAGGGAACGCATGGCGAGCAGTCCAGGAAGCAGATGAAATGGGCTGGCAGAAGAAAGTGGCGATGCGGGCGGGGCAGTGCCGGCCGCTGGATTCTGGACTGCCTGATGCAGGAACACAAGGGCCAGGGCGAGGCGGCATGCATCGCTCTGGAAATCGATTGTGAGTGAACTTTCCGAGGTGAGGCAGCGGATTTCCATGCTCCGATAGTCGTCTGGCGTTGGACAGCCAATGATAACTGTGGAGGCTATCGCAAATGGCAATCAGCATGTTCGACATGTTTCGCGTGGGTGTCGGGCCTTCCAGTTCGCATACCGTTGGTCCGATGCGTGCGGCCGGCATGTTTGTGCGTGCCCTCGAGTCGCGGCACTTGTTGTCCAGCGTGGTGCGGATTGAAGTGCGGCTTTATGGATCGCTGGGCGCGACGGGGCGAGGGCATGGTTCGGACCGGGCGGTGATTGCCGGTCTTTGCGGTGAGCTGCCCGAAGGAACGTCTCCTGAGGCTGTAGATCGGCTGCAGCAGCGTGTGGAATCGCATAGTGATCTGCAGTTGGGGGGGGCAGCATCGAATTGAGTTTCATCCGGCGGGTGATCTGTTATTTTTGCATGAGTCACTGCCGTATCACCCGAACGGCATGCAGATCCGGTCGTATGATGCTGTCGGGCAGTTGGTTTATGAGCGGACCTATTATTCGGTCGGCGGAGGATTTGTTGTTGATGAGACGGCGGCGGGTGGAAATTGGATTGTGGAGGATCGGACGGAGCTTGCGTATCCATTTTTCACTGCGAATGAATTGCTGCGGCACTGTGAGACAGCGGGTTTATCAATCAGCAGTCTGGTGCTGCGGAATGAGCTGGCGTGGCGGAGCGAGTCTGAGGTGCGTCGGGGCTTGCTGCATTTATGGTCGGTCATGCGACAGTGTGTGGAGCGTGGCTGTAGGATTGAGGGCATTTTGCCGGGCGGTTTGAAGGTTCGTCGGCGTGCGCCGCAGCTGTATCGGAAGCTGCATGCCGACACGGCTGCGGCTGATGCCTTTGCCAGCATGGAGTGGGTGAACTTATGGGCAATTGCGGTCAATGAGGAGAATGCGGCGGGCGGGCAGGTTGTGACAGCGCCGACGAATGGAGCGGCCGGCATTATTCCGGCGGTGCTGCATTATTATACTCACTACTGTGCTGGTGCTGATGAAGACGGTACGGTGCGATTTCTTCTGACTGCCGGTGCAGTCGGGATGCTGTTCAAGATGAACGCATCAATTTCCGGGGCGGAGGTCGGCTGCCAGGGTGAGGTGGGAGCGGCCTGTAGTATGGCGGCGGGTGGTCTGGCTGAGGTTCTTGGCGGGACGCCGCAGCAGGTAGAAAACGCGGCCGAGATTGGCATGGAGCACAACCTTGGTCTGACGTGTGATCCGATTGGCGGGCTGGTGCAGGTACCTTGTATTGAGCGGAATGCGATGGGAGCTGTGAAGGCCATCAATGCAGCGCGACTTGCGCTGCGTGGAGACGGCAAGCATTTTGTATCGCTGGACAAAGTGATTCGTACGATGCGGGACACGGGTCGTGACATGAATGCCCGCTACAAGGAAACATCACGCGGCGGACTGGCTATGAACATTATTGAGTGCTGACCGACGGGACGCAGTGGCGGCTGATGCTGGGCAGCTGAAGTCTTGTCAATGTTCACCGGCTGGCTTCAGGCTCGACTCGTTGCAGGGGAGCTTTTTGTTTTTCTGCGGAAAAACAACACCCAACACCAAACGCCTAAACGCGGAGAGTGACCGCTCTCGGCATTTTTCGTTATGCGGCCATTTTCCCCAGTGTTTTCGCCACTTTCTGGTTTCCACACCCACTCGCCGGTACCTCGCAATCCCCAGAAAAACAACTGCGCCCCCGAAAGAGACCCTCAGGTCTGTCCCGGCACCCTTTTTCCGTCAGCTCCAACCCGCATCGGGCAGTTCTGCAGATCGCGGATCTGTCGTTTGTCTGACAACTCCACGTGTGGAAGAGCTGCGCACCCCGGAGAGCACTAAGAGACCACATCGCCCGGTAGTCGGGATTCGGCGCCATTGCCTTGAGTATTTGGCAACAGGTCATGTCGGGAGGGCGAAGCTCCGGCTGAGCCGCATGCCTTCGACGATTACTGCACCGATCTGCGTCTCTCGGCAAAAATACAAGCAGAGTCTCACAGCGCTGGCCAGAAAGCGGCGGCTCGGCGGGAGCCTCGCCCGTCCAAATCTGCGTCCCGTCAGAATTCGGGAACATTCGCGACTGCCAGCGCCGGTGGACCATGCTCGTCTGCGAATACCAGGGCTGGCGAGGGCAGGGAATTGTGAGAACAGTTTTTCGCCTCCGCGGGTTGCGGAGTGAACGCGGTCATCGCAGCCCGGTTTGAACGGCAAGGGAATTGGGGGATTCAGAAGACGAGGTTCTGGTTTCAGGGCGAAAGCTGTCGGGGCGGGGGCCGGGGGCATCGCTGGATGATTTTGAGGGCTGGAATTAGGATACGTCCCCTCGACGGGATCTCGGGGAGTTTCGGTGTGGCTCGGTCCTTCGATCCCGGCTGTCTACTTTCTCAGAAACATTCGAACATGAATCCAGACGGTACTCCAGCCAACCAGCTGCCGCCCCGTGATGCGCAGCAGCGGGGCCTGCACAGGACGATGACCCTGGGTGGACAGTATGCAACTCGCAATTACACCATCAGGCACCTGCAGGAACTGAAGGGCAAGGTGATTTTGACAGAGACCATGCCATTCACGATCAGCGAGGCTGCGGCGGCTGAAGAGGCGGGTATTGATACGATGAAGGTTCGGTTTGATCCGAAGAATCCTGCCAGTGCGATGGCAATTCGCAAAGCGGCCTCGAATACCTTCATGACCTTCTGCATAGGGCTGACGAAGGTTGCGACGGTGGATGAGGCAGTCCGCGCCGGTTTTGATGCGATGGAGGCTGGTGCTGACGGAGTGATGTGTCAGTGGGGGCCGGATTTCATTCGGGCAGTTGCAAAAGTTGGAATTCCCGTGCAGGCTCATGCCGGCCTTGTGCCGCGGCTTTCGACGTGGACTGGCGGACTGAAGGCCGTTGGGAAAACATTGGCAGAAGCGGTCTGGATCTTTCGACAGATTCAGTCGTTTGAAGCGGCGGGTGCGTGGGCGGTCGAGGTTGAAGTGATTCCGGCCGAGCTGCTGAAAGAACTCAGCAGTCGTACTGGCCTTGTCACTTCATCGATTGGTGCCGGCAGTGGCGGCGACATTCAGTTTCTGTTTGCCGAGGACATTTTAGGGAATCACGCCCCGCCGTATCCGCGGCACACGAAGCAGTATCGCAATCTGTTTCGGATGGAGCAGGAATTGCAGAACGAGCGGGTCGAGGGCTTTCGTGATTTCATCCGGGATGTGCAAGGCGGTGGTTTTCCGGGTCCCGAGCACATCGTCAAGGCTCCCGAGGGACTGATTGAACAGTTTCTGGCGGCCGTTGCTGCTGAGGGATGACAGTGGTCGGTGTTCGGTGATCGGATTGGCGAGCCGCGGAGGGGAGTCCGCGGGTGTGGGTTGGGGAGGGCCGTGGTGTGGTTCCGCCCCTTCGCTGACGCTGTGGGCTCGGGAGCGTTTGGGGTTGCGTCTGGGGTCTCTTACGGAGGCAAAGAGACACAGAGAGGTATGAGCGCGAGATGGGAGAGTTGGGAGCTGTGGAGGGCGAGTTTGCTGTTTGGGCTCGGAGACGCAGGGCGGTGCATGTAAAGGGGTCGCATGTTTTGGGCGGGCGTGCGGGTACGGTGCCGGGGTTTTCGGGTACGGGTACGAGTACGAGTACCGTGCGCGAGGGCGGACTGAGTGCGAGGGTGTGTTTTCGGGAACGGGCAATCGCTGGCGAGAGGCCGTGTGATTTTTACGGCTTGCTGATTTCTCTATAGCTCCGTGCCTCCGTGAGAAAATCGCAGGAGCGATTGTGACGTTGCAGGGGGGAAGCTTGCGGGGCGGGTGGCCCCCTCACCTCCGACCTCTCTCCCCCGTTTCACGGGGGCGAGGGGAGAATTAGTGGTCAGCGGTCAGCGGGCGCTGCTACATTCTGTGGCTGCGGAGTAATTGTGCCAGTGGCAGGCATTCGCTGACTGCCTGCGGACGCAGAGCTAATGGTGTCGGACTAAATCGTGCTATTCTTTTGTGGACCAGGCGGGGAGTCAGCGGTGGGAAGTGCTCGGCTGTAAACGCCGAGCTGCGGGTTTATGAGTAAAGTCAGAAAACTGCGAGCAGTTTTTGCGGTGACAAAACGCAGTCATGCGCACGAAACAAGGCAGAGACTGATCAGGCAGCTGAGGCACGAATTGGTTCAGGAACTGGTCCAGCTGCCTGTGTTGCTCAAATCAGCTCGTGCATCGGTTTGTTGCCCTGGTCCACAAGGTACTGGGGGACTCCGGCAAGGTCAAAGATGCGGGTGTTCTGGGCGTCGATGCCGGCGCAGTGGTAGAGTGTGGCAAACACTTCCTGGAAGGTGACCGGACGCAGCTGCGGGGTTTCGCCGTAGCGATTGGTGGAGCCGATAACCTGGCCGGTCCGCATGCCGCCACCAAACATCACGGCGGTGTTGGCCTGTGGCCAGTGGTCACGACTGTTGCTGCCATTGATTTTTGGGGTGCGACCGAATTCGCCCCAGACCACGACTGAGACATCCCGATCGAGTCCGCGTTCGTGGAGGTCGGTGACAAGTGCCGCCAGTCCCTGATCCAGTCGCGGGCATTCTTCCCGACATTTGGGGAAGTTCATGCCGTCTCCGCCGTGCCAGTCCCAGCGGCTGAAGTTCAGCGATACGAAGCGTGCTCCGGCTTCCACCAGTCGGCGAGCCACACAGAAATTCTCAACCATCGGCGGAGCTCCGTCACGCTGGAAGGCTTCGCTGCTGGCACCATAACTGGCTACCACTCGAGGATCTTCCTTTGACAGGTCCAGTGCATCGACCAGTTTGGATGTGGTCAGGATGCCCATGGCCTGCTGAGCATACACGTCGAGACTTTCCATCTGCCGCCGCTGATCGGCGTCGCGACGAAAACGGTCCAGTGACTTCATCAGCGCTGTCCGATCCTGCAGCTTTTCGAGGGTGACACCGTTCAGGGCCATGTTCTCCGGCTTGCTGCGGGCTTCGCGGCCAACCAGGTTGAACGGCGCATGAGCCACACCGAGAAATCCGCCACCGCCGGGTTCGCCCCAGGTGCGGTTGCCCGTGTTGTACATGAGTGCCACGTTGGCCGGGATCGCCGGCGTGACCTGGCCCGCCATTTTGGAGACCCAGGCACCGCCCGATGGCCAGCCACCTGGAGGCTGGCGGCTGCCTTTGCGGCGACCCGTCATGCACTGGTATGCGTCATGCCCGCCGTCCGAATCGGACAGGGATCGCACAAGCACGAATTTGTCCATCAGCTGAGCCATGCGGGGGAACAGCTCACTGACAAAGATGCCAGGCACGCTGGTGGGGATGGCTGAAAATTCACCGCGGATTTCGGCCGGTGCTTCTGGCTTGGGGTCCCACATATCCAGATGCGGTGGTCCGCCGGGCAGATAAATGTTGATAATCGCTTTATGCGATCTGCCTGACTTTTGCTGCTGGTCAGCACGCAGACCGTCAGCCAGTGAAATGCCGCTGAGGGCCATGCCGCCAATCGTCATGAAATTGCGGCGCGAAATTCCATCGCAGAAACCGGTTCGGCGAGTTTGCGAAGCGTCTGGCTGGCCAAGGATCGTCAGCATAACGTGACTCCTGAATCGGAGCAGGGTAAGCAGTTGTTGGGCGGGCAGAGACAAACGAGGCTGCGGGTGGAAGCAGCCGGGGCGGGGCGGAGGAGGCGGAATGCCGAAGTACGACAGTCTTTTGTTGTACTCTATCCCAATCGGCTTCCCGCGGTCAAGAATTCCAGCGTTTTGGGGGCTGATTTCGGGGGAATTTTGGGCGGGATCAGTCTTCGTCGGCCGTTTCGAGGCGGTGAATCTGCGGTACAAGAGCCGGATCGAGCCGAACATGAAATGGATAGCCGGCGTGCGGCAGGCACAATTCCTGAAAGCATAGCTGCATGTCCCGCAACAGGCGGGCGACGTCGATGCCCGCGGCACCATCGCGGAATCCCAGCAGTCGCATGCGGCTGCTGGTGTACATCCGCAGTGCTCCGCCCAGATTACCCTCTTCGAAGTGAAACAGAGCTACCGCGGCCTGAATCAGGCCCTGAAACAGCGACTTCTCGGCACACGCCAGTTCGCTCCAGTAATCCTCAAACACGTCGTGACAGGGGAAGTACTGGCCTGTGTTGAACAGATCAATGGCCTGCTGCACGCGAGGATCGTCGAAGCCGGGCTCGCTCATGCCGTCACCATGCGGAAATCTGCAGGCGGCGGGACTGAAACACGGGTTGCGGTATGACAGTCAGGCGACCTCGGCGGGTGACGTCGGCACTGGTGGGCAGGGGCGGTGCCACGGCCGGCAGGGGTGAATCTGCGGTTGCAGAATCGCTGGCTGGGGTCCATTCAGTCCAGCGGCTGAAATATGTCTGAAATGCCGTGTTGCGAAAGCGGCGGCGATAATGGATCGGGTCAAGTCCGTACCAGGCTCTGTCCGGCTGCACCAGCTGCAATCGCTGTGCGGTGGCCAGCTGGCTAAGAAGCTGCTGCAGTTCGTGAGCCTGCTGTTGTGCTTCGGCGAGCGTGAGCGGACTGCCCTGAAACAGCAGCAGGCGAGCGAGCTGGAAGCGGAACGGGGAAAGGTCATCGAGAGCCTGAACGGGCAGTCCGGTCAGCACAATATCGGCGCGGGCATCCCATGTGCGGATGCGACGTATGGTTTCAGCGACGGCCTGCTGAATGTCGGTGACGGGAAACCGGTAAATGATGTCGTTGCCGACATCCGTGAGCAGTACGAGGGGCGGAGTGGCGGAAGGTCGAGGCAGGTTTTGCCACAGTCGCGACTCCAGAACTCCCGGCAGAGATCGCGTTAGACACCGCGACGGTCGGATATACGAACGTCCCATGCCGAGGCAGGTGTGAATGTGCACGGGCTGAGCAATCTGCTGCTGCAGCTGACGGGTGAGCGCAGGCCAGCCCAGCACCAGGTTGCTGGCGCCAAACAACAGCACGTGTCGAATGGCGACTTCAGGCGAATCTGACACAGCCGGACTTGTGTCCGGCTCGGTGAACTCGGTGGCTGTCACTGAGCTTACTTTGACTGGCAGTTGGCGAGAGCAATCAGGCAGTAGGCGGTGACCAGATTGGGGTCACCTTCGTACCAGCGATCGGCCGGGTTGGTCCAGCTGCCGTTGGGCTGCTGCAGTTCTTTAAGGCGGGCGGTCAGGTCCGCTTTCCAGTTGTGTGATTTGCCGCTGGCGTCTTCGAACTGCTGCACTTCCAGCACGTTCATGGTGCGGGCGAGTGTCTGGAAGTAGTAGAACAGTCCCTGCTGGCCCATGCCGGGATTTTCTTTCAGGGTGTAGTTTTTGCGAATCCACTGGGTGGCCGCAGCGATTCGCGGGTCATCCTTCTTCAGCCCGGCATAGATCATGCTTTTCAGGCCGGCATAGGTCATGCTGCCATAGGACGAGTGTCCTCCGTTTGCGGTGACACCTGCTTTGGATTCGCCGCCTTTGGCCGGCGTGTAGATGAAGCCGCCGTCGTTTGTGCGTCCCGCCCACGGCATGGTGTTGTAGGGTGATTCGAGGTTCTGGGCGCGGCTGATGAAGATCAGGGCTTTCTGAATGGCCGGGTCTTCGGCCGGTACACCGGACTGCTTCAGGGCTTCCAGCAGGAACTGAGTGTTGGACATGTCCGGTCGCTGCTTGCTGTCATAGCCGGCACCGCCCCAGGCTCCGTCGGTGGTTTCAATGCCTTCGCCGGCGTCCCACTGCAGGTCGCGGAGGAACTGCTGGGCTTTGCCGATCTGTGCATCGTAGCGTCCATCGCGGCCGGCCTGTGCGAGGGCCATCATGGCGATGCAGGTTTCATAATTCTGATGTCGGCTGGCCGGGGCATGAATGCCGCCGCCGGGCTGCTGCATGCCAACGAGAAATCTGAGTCCTTTGGCAACGACCGGATCCTCGGCGGAGCGTCCGCTTTGGAGCAGAGCTGAGGTGACCAGTCCCGTTATGCCGACCGATTCAGGGGAGGTCCAGGATCCGGAGGCATCCTGGGTGACTTCGAGAAACTGCAGGGCTTTCTGCCGCATGTCTGCGGCGTCATCCGCCTGAGCCGGAGTTGCGAGCAGTGCCAGACCGGTCAGCAAAAGGCCGGTGAGAAGCTGGCGAACACGGAATTGTGAAGACGACATAATGCGGCCATGTTGCGAAAGCATGAGTGGACGATCCTCGAACAGCTGGAGCATCTGATGGAGCAGGGATTGTACCGCGGTGTTTGGCAGTTGACCAATCCGCATGCTGGGAAGGGTAAATTTCGGGGCAGAATTCGGGGCTGGTGCGGGGTTTAGAATTCACCGAGCACTTCACCGCTGTCGCGAGTACCGAGGCCCCGCCAGACTCGCTGGTCAATCGACGAACTGAAGGTCCTGACGGAGCCATCCGACATGGCGGAATTGACGATCCCGGTGTGATAGCTGCGGGAAGTGAGTACCGAGTAGCTGACAGAGGCCAGGGAGCTGCCTTCCTGGCGCGAGGCGTAATCGGTGTGATTGTAAGTGACGCCGTTGTCGACAAACACGACATTGGTGTTGGGAGTCAGGGTGGTAGTGAAGCCGCTGTGATGCGAGTGTCCGTTGGCCCATTCGGTGTGCCCGGTACCATCGCGAGTTCCGGGCAGGATACGGTCGCGCAGTCCGCTGTTGGCGTACACTGCGACTTCAGCGGCGGTGCCGGGAACGGCAGTGGAAGGTGGTCCGCCGTTGCGAGTGTAGGCGGTCCAGGCGTGGACTTCGGAGGCCAGCAGAGTATTGCTGGTGCCGTCAGTAATATCGGCGATGCGGATGCGGGAATTGGGGAAGGTGATTCCGTCGCCGCCCTGTTGCGTGGCAGGGTTGAAGACCAGCCACGTACCGAAGTTGAAGCCGTAGCAGGCAGGCATCAGGAAGATGCCGTTGGTGCCGGTATCGCGAGCCCGATCGGATTTGGGGTCTGACGGGCAAACATAGAGTGGCACTCGGAAGTTGCTGATCACGGGGAAATTGCCCCAGGCCATGCTGAGATCAATCTGCTGATACAGGTTGACCTGTTCCACCCAGGGCAGGATGCGACCGTGGATGGACCATGAGGCATTGCTGGTGATGGCGGGATTGATGGCCATACTGGGCGGGAACTGACCGAAGGACGATTCGTAATTGTGGAGCGCGAGTGCGATTTGTTTGAGGTGATTGCGGCACTGCGTGCGGCGTGCGGCTTCGCGGGCCTGCTGAACGGCAGGCAGCAGGAGTGCGACGAGGATGGCGATGATGGCGATGACGACGAGCAGTTCGATGAGGGTAAAGGCGTGACGCCGTGGGTTGGGCATTGTGTGTTAATTTTTAGGGGTGGTGATCGTTGTGTGCCGGAACTGTGGGGCTGCGGGTGCAAAAACTGCGCCGACCGTGCGTAAGTAAGAGGAGCGGGAACTGGATGTGTGGGTGAGAGGGTGAGAGGGCGGTGGCTGGTGAAAACTTCCCCGCGCGGTGAGTTTTTGACCGTGGGGTGGGGGCCTGTCTTTTTCAGGCACGAAGGGACGCGAATCAAGTGGCGGGGTTGGGGCTGCTGGCGGGCTTTTGGGGGAGGGGGCGCGGTGGAGTGCTGCAGACCGCCGGGGGTGTTTTCGCGTACGATTACGATTAACGTCCGCCATGGCAGACTGAGTACGAGTGAGGGGTGAGGGGGCGTTTGCTAAACACGAACTGGTACGAATGAAAACGAATCGCGGGGCGGGTCGCGGCTGGTTTCAGCGTCCCGCTCGTGCTCGAATTTGAATTCGTGGCTGCCGCCGTTGCTGCTGCCGCCAAACCTGTGTGTGGGCGAGGGGGGGCTAATGTTATCGGGAAGCAAGAGATTCGGTTACAGCGAGTGGATGAAGTCGTGCAGCAGGTTGCCTAATTGCGATTCGACGGTCAGTGCGGTGGCAGTCACATCGGCGTGACTGAGCGTGGCGGTGCTGAGTCCACAGGCGATGTTGGTTATGCAGGACAGTCCAAGGACTCGCAGGCCACAGTCTGCCGCAGTGAGGGCTTCCGGAATGGTGCTCATGCCGACCGCGTCCGCACCGAGCGTCTGCAGCATACGGACTTCGGCCGGCGTTTCATAGGCCGGCCCGGGCATCATTGCATAGACTCCCCGATGAATCCGCAGACTGGTGGGTATGGCCAGCAGTCCGCTGATTAGCTGCGGGTCCCACGGGTTTCGCCGCGGCTGACGCTGCTGGGCAACGGTGTTTTGATCTGCCGATGCAGTGCTGCTGCCGGCTGTCACTATCTGGTGCCATGTCGGGAATCCCATCTGAGGTGCTCGCAGATGATCCAGGATGGCCATGAAGCTGCCGGGCTGAAAGCCGCGACGGATGCCGCCGGCCGCGTTTGTCAGGATCAGGGTGCGGACGCCAAAGGCGGCCATCAGCCGCACATGCGCTGTAATGGCCGCGGCTGAGTGACCTTCGTAGGCATGAATGCGGCCCTGCTGCACAATCACTCGGTGACGGCCGCAGCGGGTGAACAGCCAGCGACCGCGATGGCCGGCTACGTGAGGAGGCTCGAGCCCCGGAATGTCGGCCATCCGCAGCGTGTGGCTTTCGGCTTCCGCCAGATGCTCGGCGGCAGGGCCGAGGCCTGAGCCGAGGACGACGCCGATGTCGCCCTGCCAGTGCCTTGAAAGTCCGGCACTGATCCGCGTCTGATCCGCGGCCTGCACCCAGTCAGCAGGCCGCGACGAATGAAGACTACTGTTGGTCGTCATGCCGGCTGAGCCTGCACCTTCCAGCCGGAGCGCTGAAACAGCGTTACATAGGCGCCGGGAATCCAGAGGCGGTCTTCCGGGAACGGCACATCCGGATAGTTCAGCGGATGCAGCAGTGTGTCACCGTCAGAGCTGAGGTCGATCAGATATCTTGAGGCAGCGACGCGACGCGACAGGTTGCGCAGTTCAAACGGTTCCAGCAGCAGCGGTCGCAGCATGTCGAAGATGCCGAGGTGCTGCTGTCTGGCCTGCCGCACTGCGGTTCGTGCCGTTTTCAGTTCGCGATCATTCTCGGCCAGCTCCCGGGCCTTGCCGGGCGGAATCACAGCTTCTTCCACGGTTTCCGGTCGGTCCCACGGATTCACGTTAGGCCAGAGGAAGTAAGGGAACGCGCGGCCACGTTCCAGCATCCGCTGATTGTAGGAAGGCGGTCGTGGAGTCGGCTGGGTGGCATTGGGCTGGTTGCGATTGAGCATGCACAGTAGTCGGCCGTAGCCGTCAGTGACCTCAAAGCCAAAGTTCATGTAGTAGGTAAATGTCTCGGGAGTCTGCTGCATGATCTGCATGTCCTGCTCGACCAGCCCGCGAAAGGCCTCGCGGCTGGCCACCGCGTGTTCGTAGTGCGTGGCTGCAGCCTCGGGGCCAACCTTGGCTGCGAGGAAGGACTGCAAGCGGGGCGGCACCGGTGTTTTCAGCGGGCCCCACTGTTGGGAAAAGGGAGCCGTGAGGAACTGAGTCCAGCGGGGGTCTTCGAGCCCGGCAAACTTTCCGTCAGGCAGCGAGAAGCTGATTTCCGGCGTGTCAATTCCCAGCAGTCGCACGGCGAGGTTTCCATCCAGTCGCACGTTGACGGTATCACCGTCATGGACTGTCTGGGCGGGAGTTCCCGGTCCGCTTTCAATGTCGGCCGGACGGGCGAAACCCGTGGTACGATGACGCTCGGAATCACTTTGAATTGCTTTTTTGGCCATAGTACCGGTCGACTCCGGGCAGGTTTGCGGGCGATATGAGCAGCCCACAGTGTAATTGAGCGGACGGTAAAACGCACCCCTGCCTGTGTTGGTTGCCGCCGTTCGCGGCTATAGGCAGGCAAAAAGATATCAGTACTGGTCCCGGTGAGATTCAGGTGTTCTGCGGATTCTGTCAAAGGAGTTGTCGGAAAAGGGTGCAGGGGTGGGCGGAGGTCTGAAAAAGCCGCGGAACCTGCGGTCTGAGCGTGGCTGATTTGGCTACGATGTGGCCGTTCTGAACACGGAGTCTGTTGTGAAGTGCAGTTGCCAGTGATTCCTGCTGCTTGTGTTCAGCATCGGCCTGAGTCTGATGCTGCCGGGTTGCGGTGCGGCCGCACAGAGGCAGGGTACGGAGCAACTGCTGCTGTTTGATTCGATTGATCGGGCGATTTACCAGTTGGAGCTTTCGGGGCTGGCGAACCGCAAGGTGTTTCTTGATGCGGACTACATTAAGACGTTCAAGGGCAGCAACCTGTACGTCAATTCTGACTACATGATCAGTGCCCTGCGGCAGAAGATGATCACCAGCGGTTTGATTATTGAATTGAATCGGACGGATGCCAATTACGTGCTGGAGGCGCGTGTGGGTGCTTTGGGTCCTGACACGATGGAGGTGACGTATGGAATTCCATCCAGCAGCGGCGTGGGGACAGCTACCGGTGCATTGTCGGGTGTTCCTGCGGTGCCACTGATTCCGGAGATGTCTTTTGGAAAACGCAACGGTGTAGTGGGGATCTCGAAGGTGATGGTGTATGCGTGTCATCAGGAAACGGGGATAGCGGTGTAGCAGTCTGGTGCCGCGGTGGCTCGCAGTGACGCTTGTGATTCCTCCATGCTGGGTATTGGTCCGGTGTTTCAGGGCAGTGTCTATGACGGCACAATGGTGGCGGGCAACAGGATGAATCCGCCATTTGAGCGGAAGAATCGAATTCTCAAACAGAAGGCTCTGACAATCAAGGCTCGGAAGTAGTTTGTGTATCCGGCGATTCTTGAGAAGCAACTGGCGGAGTCGAAGACGGGTCAAAGAAGTCTGGACGGTGCGGTGTCACCGGCATCGCATTCTGCTTTGGCGGCGGAGGGTGCGGAGGGCGAGGCGGTTCCGGGGTTCCGGCAGTGCCGGTTCCGCCGCCGAACGTACCGGCGGGACGAGAGACAGTGGTCAGTGGTCAGTGGTCAGTGGTCGGTGGGAGGTGGGCGGTGAGGCGGTGAGGCGGTGAGGCGGTGAGGCGTAGTTTGAGGGGCATTTGATGGCGAGAGGCCGTGAGTGTTGACTGCTTGCTGTTTTCTCTGCGGCTGGGTGGGGAAATCGCAGGAGCAATTGTGGCTGGCGATTACTGGCTGGCGGCGGTAGCGGCGTAGATGCGAGCTTTTTCGAGGTCGCCGGTTTGTTCGCAGCACTGGCTGAGACTGCGAAACAGGACGGCTCGAAAGGCACTGGGCTGTGCCGTCGTGGTGTGTTGACGGCTGCGTTCCAGCAGTGCGAGAGCAGCGGTCCAGTTATTGTCCCGCATGTGCAGTCGGGCCAGTCGATACAGGGCCCACGGGTTATTCGGCCCAGCGGCAACCGCCTGTTCGAGTACTTTGCGAGCTTCTTCAAGCTGGCCCGCTTTTTCGTAAAGTCGTCCCAGCTGACTGAGTACTTCCACGTTTTGCGGGTCCAGTTGCCGGGCCTGTTCGGCAATCTTCAGGGCCTCGACGTTTTTGCCGGCCCAGGAGAGTACCTGCGCAACTGTGGTGAGACCGGCTGCTTGTCGTGAGGCGTCAAGGCTGCTGGTGATGCCCGGTTCAATTTCGGCTGCCAATTGCCGAAAGTCGGCATTCGCGGGGACCAGTTTCAGTTGCTGCAACTTCTGTGCGAGGGCCGTGGCAAGTTCGCGATGCATCTCGATCGTGGGGTGCACATGATCGAGGAAGCCTTCATCACCGGGAACGCTGCAGCCACGTTTTTGCAGAGCGTTGGCGTCGAGGATTGCAGCGAAGTCAACCAGCGGCACCTGTTCCCGCTGACTGACTCGCACGATCGTGTCCAGAATCGGCTGAGTGGCTCGCAGCGGACAAATATCTTCATCGCGAGCCTGTGCGAGCAGGGCGGTGGCTTCATCACAGTACCCCAGTCGGGCTGCGACCTGCCCGGCGCGAAAGGCGGCTTCTGAGTAGCGCGGGTCGTCGGTAGCGGCCTGCCGCAGCAGCGCGAGTGCCTGTTCGGGCTGCTGTAGCTGCAGCCGTTCGTCGGCCTGTCGCAGGAGTTCAGTGATCCTGAGTGACCCGGCGAATCCCGGCCGGGAAAAATCGCTGCGGAAAGGAGCAAAGTCTCGCAGATTGCTGCCGGGCAGGACCAGAATCACCGGAATTCCGGCAGCTCGCGCGACGCGGCAGATTTTCTGAAGACTGTGTTCAAGGTGCTGCACCACCATGCGGGCTCGGTCATCGTCCCGCGTGTAGACGGAAGGGCCGGCAGACCGATCGAGGAGTGGATCGACTTCTTCACGCAGTACCGGCTGGCCCGGTTTTTCTCGCGTGGCACCGCCAAGTGCCTGATCCAGCAGCGTGGCAGTCCGCAGTCTTCCGGCAAGGCCGGCGACGGTACGCACGGCAGGAGACAGATCCCGCAAACCGCTCCACGAGCGATCTTCGAGAAATTCATTGTGCCCGGTGTGCACGATCAGAAGATCCGGCTGGTACTGCAGCAGTTCGTCGGTCAGCCAGGCCAGTCGATAACTGGCATAGGAGATGCCTCCGCAATTGACGACTTCCCATGGCTGATTTGGAGTTGCGGCATTGAGTAAATCGCGGAGCCAGCAGGGGTAACTGGTGGAATCGTCGTAGGGATGACCGTAGGTGGTTGAGCCACCGAGGCAGAAGATGCGGCGGGTGCCGGCAGGTTTGACGGCGGCAAAGGTCTGCAGGTTGAAGTAGGTGCGGCGAACATCGGTGGTTTCGAATTTGTCGCCGTTTCGAGTGAACAGGGGGGCTCCGGGTGTGAACCCGACGAACGGGTCACGCAGATCACGCAGCTGTCGGATTCCGCAGGCCCACAGTAACATTTCGAGCAAGCCGAAGAACAGGCAGCAGGCGACCAGTGAGAACAGGACTTTCCGCAGCGGGCTAAGGCGTCCAGGGGAATTCACGGAACGGCCGATCTGCAGTGTGAAGCGAAGCGGGGAATAGCCGGGGCAAGAAGGACGCAGAGCATTAAACGTAGTTTGGGTTTTCCAGCCCAAGCACAGTCCTGCAAAGACATGAGGTTTTTGCGGTGTGAGCATACCGTCTGCTGGCACCGTCGAACTGTTGTCCTGCGCGTCGAAACTGGGGTCGATATGTTAGGGACTGTTTCGGGGAGGTCAATTGAGGGTTAAGCGGGGGCACGATGGGTGCGCAGCAGAACAGCCACGGGTGTATCCCGTGGCTGCGGCAGTCGGGCCGGCTGGGCCGGGGGCACAATCGATGGCTGTGTAGCTGCTTAGTAGTACAGTCCGCCGAATAGTCGAGAGGCGGTGTAGTACCAGCGAGCCTGCATGCGGCAGAGGACGGGGTGTCTTGAGTTTTCGCAGGCGCACTGCATGTTTTGCAGGAACCGAAGATCGCATTCGCGGCGGGGCACGCCGGCAGCGAGGCAGGCGTCGTGACTGGCACATGCTGGCCGAAAGTCGGCGCCGAATCCGGCCTGCGGGATCAGGCGATTGCCACCGATAGAGTTGCCGGGCCCGCAGGGTCGCCATGGTGCACAACGGTGTGGGCCTTCGGCAAGAGTTGTTGCTGAGCAGACGGTGAGCAGCAGCAGAAATCCGAGCGTGACGCGTGTCAGTGGCATGGTCATTTGAGGAGCTCCGGAAAGTGACGGTGAAAGGAAGTTCGCTTTTGTTACCTAGGCTACCTGTGCTGCGTGAGTTTTGCATTGTGCGACGGGGCCGTCAGCGGGGATTCCGCGGATTCTCGGATTCAGAGAATTCCCCGGGAAGCGAATTATAAGGGCCGGATTTTGATTGATTTGTCTACTGAGTGAGCGCACTTCGATGTGTTTGATTTCCAGGGCGTGACGGTGCCGTGGTGGTATTTTGCGCGTGTTGTTGTTTTTTTAGTGCGGACTGCGGCGATGCTGATTCCACTGGGCACTGATGCTCTTCTGTACCATTTTCCGTGGGCGACGATTGGTTTAATCGCCGTGAATGTGGTGTGTTTTGCGGTGACGAGATTTGGTCTGGACGCAGAGGCATTGTGGCCGTGGATGCTGCAGCAGGCTCAGGAGCAGCGGCGTCAGGGTGTGGAGGACGCTGAGGACTATGTCTGACAGGGCGGGTTGTCAGTTCAGGACTGGGTGAGGTGCTGGCGGATCTGGCTGGCGGCGTCTGAGATTGTTTGCAGGCAATGTTCGATTTGCTGGGTCTGTTGTACGAGTTCTTGGAGTGCAGCGGGTGAGTGGCTGCGGTTGTCTGTATCGACGATGATGCGTACCAGTTTATGCAGTTGTTGCTGGAGTGATTTGCCGACTAGCGGGGCGAGGTCACGGGCGGCCTGGCGTGCTGGTTTGGTCAGGTTCTGCAGCATTTCGCGTTCGGCATAGCGGGCTGGGTCATTAAGAGCGCGGGGGGCGACAGTGGATTTCTGCTGCAGGGCTTCGAGGTCAACGAGTCGACCGAAGGGGGAGGATCTGGCGCGAGCAGTTTTTTGGGCTGCGTGGATTTCGGCCAGCAGTGCTTTGGCGCGAGCGGATTCGGGCTGCAGTCGGAGGACTTCGTGGAGGCATTTCTGGGCGAGTCCAAGGTTTTTCATTTCGCTGTAGATGCGGGCCAGTTGCAGGTGAGCATCTGCGAGTTCCGGGTTGATTTTGAGGGCTTCTTTCCATGCCGAGATCGCCATGGTGGGCATTTTCAGGGCGCGCTGAGAGATGCCCATGTTGTACCATGCATCTGCACAGCGACGGTCTTTCTGGACTGCGCGCCGGAAGATTTCGATGGCTTTTTTGTGTTCACCCAGTTGGTTGAAGGCGGCGCCGAGGTTGACCCAGCCGGCGATGCACTGAGGGAATTCGCGAGTGAGTGTTTCGAAGGTATCGCGGGCGGAATCCAGCTGGCGTGCGTGAAAGCAGGCGGTGCCCAGCAGCAGCAGGCCGTCTTCGTTTTTCGGGAGTTCCGGCAGATTTTGCAGAATATCCATCGCCTGCTGCGGCTGTCCGCTGCGGAGAAGTTTGCGGGCTTGCTGTAATTCTGCTGACAGCGGATTTGGAGCGGTCATTTTCGGTCCCTTCAGGTGGGTGGAAAATGAGAAAAGCCGGTGACGTTGGCCGTTGCAGGAGCCTGTTTGGGGCGGGTTGCTCTGGTTGTTCGGCGAAGCTTGCGACTGTGGCCGGAGTAGCGGCAGTGTTTGCTGCTGCCGGCGTGGCTGGGTGCGAGTTGACAGCGTGGGCTGCCGTGTGGTGAGCGGAGTATACCGCTGTACGGCAGCCGGAAGGAATCTCGTTTTTCCCAAAATGCCTAAAAAGTCGTCCGAAGATCTTTCCTGGCTTGCCAATGTCAAAAGGGGAAAGACAGCGCGACGGGAGATTTCATATTTCAAGTGGCAAATCGGGGTCCGCCGATCGAGCAATTCGGAAACTCGACTCGCTGTGGGAGTGTTTCCGGAATGTCGCTCGAACTATGGAATGCGCAGGTACAGGATGTCCGGAATGACGCTGCGAAAGCTTCTGGCTGTCGTGCTGACGGCTTCTGGATTGTTTTCTGCTGCCAGTGCCGAGGATGGTGGACGACGAAACACGCCGCTGGTGCGTGCCGTTCAGCAGTCGCGACATGCGGTGGTCAACATCCATACAGAGAAGATGGCGACGGAAGACAAAGATGCTCGCTTTTTCAACCCGAAGTCGCGGAAGGTGACCGGTATGGGGACCGGCATTGTGCTGGACGAGCGTGGTTACATCGTGACCAACTATCATGTGATTAAGGATGTGGATTTGGTCATGGTCACCCTGTTTAATGGCAGCAGTTATGATGCCCGGGTGATTTCTTACGACAGGCGACAGGACCTGGCTGTGATTCGGATTGAGCCGGACGAGCCAATGAAGGTGCTCCCGATCGGAACATCCAGTGATCTGATGGTGGCTGAGAACGTGTATGCGGTGGGCAATGCATTTGGCTATGAAGACACAGTGACGTCAGGAATTATCAGTGCGCTGCATCGTGATGTGGAAGTTGACGAAGTGCAGTCATACGAGAATTTGATTCAGACGGACGCCAGCATCAATCCAGGCAACAGCGGTGGTCCGCTGCTGAACCTTGACGGAGAGGTGATTGGGATCAATGTGGCGATTCGCTCGGGAGCTCAGCGGATTGGATTTGCGATACCGATTGACGATGCGCGGCGGACGATTGCCCGGCTGCTGAGTTCAGAGAAGCTGAGCGGGATCAGCCATGGTGTGGTGGCGGAGGATGTGAAGTCGGCGGCAGAGCGAAAGCTGGTGGTGCGATCTGTGTCCGCCGACAGTCCCGCACAGGCAGCCGGTTTGCAGCCGGGTGACGTGATCACGAAGGTGCGGGAGATTGTGGTACTGGATGCTGTGGACTTTGAGAGAGCGCTGCTGGGTGAGTCGCAAGGTAAGGCAGTGGATGTGGTGGTGCTTCGTGAGGGCCGCACTCTGAGTCGCCAACTGCGACTGGTGCCGGCGACAGTGGCGGGCGAGGACGTCGCCGCGGTTGAGCCGGTAGAGAAGCCGGATGCGACGCGGGTTGCGGCTCGACCTGTTTCCGACCAGAAGCAGACGAAAATTGCAACTGCGGAAGCTCCGGTTTCGGCTGGTGACACGGGGCTGGATCGGGCGTGGACGTTGCTGGGGATTCGGTTGCGTCCCTTAAGTGAAGCGGAGCGGCTGGAGGTTACGGGGAGATCGTTTCCCGGTGCCACGGGCCCGGTGCGGTACAATGGCGGAATGAAGATCTCCAGCGTGCGGGCCGACAGTGTGGGGGCAGCACTGCTGCGTGAGGGCGATGTTCTGCTGGGTCTGGACGGTTACGAGACGGTCACTTCGGGAAATTTGGGCTTCATTTTGGGTGAGGGGCGGACGGCGACATTGTCGGGGATGAAGTGTCAGTATTACCGCAAAGGCGGGAGTCCGCTTGAGGGTGTGCTGCGTCTGAATCGGTAGTCCGCATTGTGGGGTGGCGGCTGCGTTGTGTGGTTTGTGAGAGCGGTAAGGATATTGCGTCTGGCAGCGCCGTTGCGGTCAGTTTCTACATGGTGAATATATACTTTTGATCAGATGTTTTTGTGAATCTTCCTGAAAGCGACGGTCTGAGGGGATTCCGTACTTTCAAACCCACAATCTTTGAAGTAAAAAAACATATCAAATGCTGCGCTGTATCGGCCGTCCTTGGAAAATTCTGCGCCTGCGGTGGTTCTCCGGGTGGCGATTGTGTGGGGGCGCAGGGTTTTTCAGAAAACCACCAACAGGGCTTGCTGCGGGCCTGAACGGTACAGACCGTGTCTGGCAGTGGCGGCACAACTGACATGTCACAGACGTTTCGAACCTGCCCGGGCTGCCAGTCGATGATTCTGTCGGACACAGACGAATGTCCGCAGTGTGGTCATTTGTTTTATCAGCGGCGTGGAACTGAGGCTCAGCCGACAGTGGCTGAGGTGCGTCGGGCCAGTAAAGAGGTTCGGGTAGCTTGTCCGCATTGTGGCGAGATGGTGCGAGCGGGTCTGGTGCGATGCTGGAACTGCAACGGGTTTATGAAGCAGGAGATCGCCGCGCGTTATGCGGACCTGACGACAAATCCGCAGAAGATTATTTACAGCACGATTCCTATGGATCAGCGTACGGATTATTTGCCGGCTCGGGCTGGCCAGGTGAACGACGACAGCGATGGATTTACGCTGGCTGACGACGTGCTGTCCGATTCCGTTGCAGGTGGCGGTTTTGCGTTGCCTGCGTCCACCATCAGTGCTCCTGTGGCCGACCTTTCCGGTTCACCCGATCGACCTCAGTCGACAACTCCGGGTGGCCGCGGGGTGATTGCGGACGCACTGGAGGCGGATGCCTCTTCTGCGGATAAACTGGCAGCGGGCGGTGACAAAAGTGGATCAGCCGGCGACAAGTCTGCCGAGGCGGCGGGTGCGAAGTCCGGTGGCAGTGCGAACGAAGATTTGTTTTCGATTGCGATGCAGGAGCAGCGGGACGATCGTCGTCGCAAGAACGAGCGGCTGGCTGAGCGGGCAAAGCGACAGATGCTGTTGCCCTGCAAGTGCGGTGCGTGGGTGCGTGTGATGGACGACATGGCGGGCAAGGTTGTCCGTTGTCGTCAGTGTCGTGAGCCGGTGCAGGTTCCTGAGATTCGCCGTCGTGCGGCGGAGAAGAAGGAAGAGTCCTCGGTACCGAAGCTGGTCATGACATGGGTCAACGATGTCTGGTTCCACGTGCTGACTCCGACCAGCGTCGTGCTCAAGCCGGGCAGTGCGGCGGCTCAGCACACCGAAGCGGACATTGCGATCACCGACACCGGTGTGTACATCATTGCCTTTGAGAGTGGTGAGAAGAAGAAAAAGTCTCTGCTCAGCTTTGGATCTTCGGACAAGAAGCAGGACCGGACAGCGCACCGCAAGCAGGTGCGTGACGAGATCGCGGCGAAAGGACAACTGACCGGTCTGACTGGTTGTGATGTACGCAGTATCAGTCCGGACGAGGTGCGTTCTTTAAAACTGGTGCAGCCGATTGTGAAAGTTCAGGAGTCGATGTTTGCGGGAGTACCGATTTTCGGCGAGGGCCGCATCGCGATTTTCCTGCCGATTGCTCGCGAGCAGGGCCAGCAGGCTTACTGTTCGTTCACGATTTCAGCCTGGAGAATTCTGGCTGGTCGTCTGAAGGAGTTGTTTGGGCTTGAACTGCCGACCGCGGAAAACGGCGTGCCGGAAACGGAAAAGACGGATACTTCCAGCTGTTTTGTGAACCAGTCCAAGGTCGAGTCGGTGCGGAATCTGGCGTATTACCAGCAGGATCCGGGATTCGAACTGGAGTTATCCGGTTTCCGCTGTACCGCCTGCGGTGCGGTGGTCAGCGAGGAGGGCCGCAAGAAGAACAAGCTGGGCGGAGCAAATGGCAGTGGCATTGCCAAAGCGAAGTGCCCCAAGTGCAGCGGCAAGATGGGTGAAGAGAAGCTGTTCCGGCTGAAGAAAGTGGCCGAGAAGCCAGCGGCCGAGTAATCAGCCTGTGGGCTGTTTCAGCGGTTGCTCCATCACCAGATAACCGGCGTCTCGAAACCCGAGGCTGTGGTAGCACGCCTGGGCAGCAGCGTTGTTGTGTTCAACATACAGCCTGAGGCAAACGGGATTGTCTTCTGCCTGCACCATTGCGGTGGCGAAGCTGAGCAGTCGCTGGAAGACTTGTTGGCGACGGCAGGCAGCCTGGACGTAGACGCTTTGCAGCCAGATCATCCAGCCGTTCCGCCAGTCGCTCCATTCGCGGGTCAGCATGAGTTGTCCGATGATGGCGGAGTCATTTTCGGCCACGAAGTAGCGTACTTCGGGGCACCGTGCGAGGCCCCCGGAAACTCCGGCAAGAACCAGTTCAGGGTCCAGCCTGCGCTGCTCAGTTTCCCATGCGAGGCGGCAGTTGAAGTCGGCAATGACGGCAGCGTCTGCGATATCCGCCAGTCGAAATCTAAATTTCATATTCATGGTCCTGAGCACAGTTCGATGATGTGGTTATCGGGGTCCAGTATGAAGACCTGAACAGCACCATCAGGTCTGAGTTTGGCGTCGTCCATCAGGGGAATTCCGGCAGCCTTCAGCTGTGCAGCGGCGACCCGGGCATCGTGGACGGCAAAGGCGATGTGGTGGTTGCGAGTACTGCGCCGCAGGACTTCAACGGGATAACCTGCGGGCCCGCTGAGATCATGTTCCAGTATGAGGTGGATCAGGGTTTTGCCGGCCTGAAACCAGCTGCCGGCGAAGCTGAAGGCTGGCCGGGGTACTTCCTGCATGCCCAGCACGTCGACATAGAAGCGGCGGCTGCTGGTGAGGTCTTTTACGACGAAGGTGACATGGTCGAGTTGTAAAACACTGACGAGAGAGGCCGGCATCGGCGAGTTCCTGTGCCTGGGGCAATGATCTGGAGCGCGATAGTCTATCGGAAAATCGGGTGGAAGGGGAATCGCTGTCAGTTGTCAGTGGGAGGTGGGATTGGTGGTCACTGATCAGCTGAGTTGCAGGCTGTCAGGTCTCACGCGAAGCTGCGAAGGGAAACGCACCATGAGTGAATCGCTAGTGTGATGGCCCCGTTTGGATCTCCTTTCCACTTTCTCTTGTCCACATTCTATGGCATGGATGCCACGGCTCCCTCACCCGTTACCCCTCTTCCCCGTTCCGGGACGCGGGGGATATGAGAGGTCAGTAGTCAGTAGTTGACGGGCTGTGTGGATCGCAGGTAGGCGAACAGGTCACGCAGCTGCTGATCGGCCAGCGTTTTGAGGGTTCCTTCGGGCATGACGGATTGCGGCAGGACTCGCAGATCATCGATTTCGTCCTGACGCAGAATCACATTTTGTCCGTCGGCACCTCGCAGGATGATCACCTGGGAATCTTTCTGCACGAGGAAACCGTTGAGGACGCGGCCGTCGGTTGCAACTGCGACGTAGTTTTCGAAGCCTTCGCGAATTTCTAGGCTGGGATTGACGATGCTGGACAGCATGCGTTCGAGGTTATCGCGGTTGAACGGTGTCAGGTCCGGACCGACTCGCCCACCTTCCTCCCACAGCAGATGGCAGCGACCACAGTTCTGCATGAAGAGCTGTTTGCCGACCTTTGGGTTGCCGCTGCCTGCGGCGAGTGCCGCCTGGACTCGAGCGGTTTCCTGCTGGGCGTCTGCAGCGGAAATTCCTGCGGCCTCGGGCCAGTATTTCTGCAGTGTCTGCTGCAGCTGAGGGTCATTTTGCATCGACATGCGTCGCACTGCCGCGGTACTGATCAGCTCGGGGCTGATGCGACCGGCATCAACGGCTGCCAGCAGTGCGCGGGACCAGGCATTGCGGCTGGACAGCAGCGATTCGGCTGCGAGGCGAGCTTCGCCCTGCGACTGCGGCAGCTGCCGCAGCACGAGGTTGGCGATTTCGGGAGTGTTGTAGTTCATCAGGGCGGCGAGAGCTGCTGCCTGCACCTGTTGTGAGGAGTCCTCGGTGGTCTGTTCAAGCAGCGGCTGCAGCTCAGGTTTGTGCAGCTGGCCGGCAATTTCAATCAGTGGCAGTCGAACTGCAGGTGCAGCTTTGGGGTCGGCAATTTGCCGAGCCGCCTGTTCCACGGCATCTGCCTGACCCTGGCGAAATCGCAGCGCCAGTGATCCACCGCCGCTGGCAGCCAGCGCATCGGCCAGCTGCTGCGGAATTCCGGCAAGACTGCGTCCCTGAAATGCCTCTTCAAAGCCCTTCAGGAGCTTTTCGCCGGATGCTTTGTCGGGGGCAGATCGCAGCAGAGCAGCGGCGTGGAGCAGGTCACCCGGGCTGCCAGCGAGGGCGTACCGTTTCATCAGGCGTTCCATGAGATGCTGATCGACGAGCGGTCGTTTCCAGTCTGCTGCCGCAGGCAGCAATGCTGCCAGCAGTGTCTTGCCGTCCGTCTGTGCCACCTGAGCCTCCAGAGCCCACCACAGCAGCAGTGGCTGATGGATATCTGTGGCATCTTCATCGTACTGCAGCAAAGCATGCAGAATCGGCAGCGATGTTTCCGGCGGCAATCGCCGGGCCGAGCTGGCAAGCTGCTTGCGAACCACAATATAGGGTTCGCGTGCGGCGGCGGCTGCGAGCGCCGAACCGGCTGCTGCGGAAACTGACTTTGGATCACACAGCAACCTGACCGTCCAGGCACGAACCCATTCATCGGCATGGCTCAGCAGGCTGATGGCAGTCTCCTCGTTCAGTCCTGTGACGGCATGCAGGGCCCACAGTCGTTCGAGTGCCGCCTGGCCGGTGGTGGCTGACAGCTGCTGTCGCAGCAGCGGAATGAGTGTCGTGTCGCGACGATCGCCCAGCAGTCTGACAGCTGTCTGCCGATGCCATCTGGCGGGATGATCCAGCAGTTCCACGAGCTGCTCACTGGTAAACAGGTCGTATCCGAGTCTCTGCGGAAGGGGACTGGTGCGGCTGCGCTGCGGATCTGTCAGTCGATAGACCCGGCCACTGGTGCGATCAATGCGACCGGCATAGTGGCTGCTGTGATCGATTCTCTGTTCGTACAGATCGGCCACGTAGATATCGCCGTCCGGCCCGGTTTTGATGTCAACCGGTCGAAACCAGGGGTCATCCGTCTTCAGAACTCGTTCAATATCCTCGGTCTGGAAGGATGACTGCAGGGAACGAAATTCGCTGAGCACCACTTGTCCCTGCAGTGGTTCCACGCCGAACAGTCGCCCCTGAAAACGCTCGGGCAATCGTTGCTCTTCATAGATAATGAAATTGTGCGTGAAGCGAGCCACTGCCGGATGCTTCATATGCTCAAAGAATCCGAACGCCCATGGATTTGAGAGAGGACCGTGTTTGCCAAATCCTTTGCGATAGTAACCGCCCTGGACGTAGTGAAATCCGCGGGTGTCTCCGCCATTGTGGCCGGAAAAAACTTCGCCATGAGCATCCATTTCACAGCCAAACGTGTTGCCACCGCCTTCGGCAAAAACTTCGTAAATTCGGCGTTCCGGGTGGTATCGCCAGATGATCTGGCCGAGTGATCGGACGGGCTCGTCTTTGCTGCCGGGACGACGCACGGCACCGGTGACGGTACTGCCCTGCCCCCCGTAGAGCCAGCCGTCGGGGCCGAATCGCAGGCTGTTAACGACGGAGTGCGAATCTTCCATCCCAAAGCCTTCCAGCAGGACTTCCGGATCCCCGTCAGGAACATCATCCTCGTTGCGATCGGGATAGAACAGCAGATAGGGAGGATTGGTAACGAAAACTCCACCACGGCCGATGGCGAAAGAGGAGGCGATATTCAGTCCGTCGATGAAGACTGAGTGTTTTTCGAAGGCTCCGTCTCCGTCAGCGTCTTCATGAATACTGATGCGGTCTGCGCCGCGGACGTGATTGGGCGGTGCTGAGGGTACCTTGTCGTAGACGGTTCTTAAAAAGGTATCACGGCTGACCATTTTCAGTCCGGCGGGATCGGGGTACTGGCGAAATTCCATGACCCACAGGCGTCCGCGAGCATCCCATGAGAGGAACAGGGGCTGGGCGATATCGGGGTCAGCGACAGCCAGTTGCACCTGCAGATCGGGCGGGGTTTTGAAACGCCGCAGGGCGTCGGCTGGCGACAGCGGATCGGTGTCACCATTGCGACGACTGACGTATTTTTCGACATCTTCAACGTTATCGATTTTCTGAAAGACGGCTTTGGCGGCGGCTTCTGCATCAGTCAGTTTGGCATCAGCGGTTAATCCGAAGTCGGCGGGGGTAGCCGTGGCCCAGGCGGGGTTGTCGCCCGGATGATATTGCCAGATACCTTCGAGGCGAATGGCTTCACGGCGTGCTTCGTTGAGCAGCACAGGGGGAGCGACGCTGAAGTTAGGGCGAGGATCATACTGATAGACTCGAATGGCAACGGTTGTGAATTCGCCGTTGACCAGTTCGGCGTCTACGGTCCAGCGACCTCGTTCACCGAGGCCACTGCGGAACTGAGGCGGGAATCCCCCGGCTGCTCCGACTGTCCGACCGCCGACTGTGGCTGAGCGAGCGTCATCGAGTGCTTCAACGAACAGTGTCAGGGGCTGTCCCTGCCATTCCGGGGGCAGCTTTACGAGGGCGCGATACCATGAGTAGCCGGCGATCGGCTTTAATTCGCCGCCCGGGACACTGCGCCAGGCGTCCGGAATTGCCAGCAAGTGCCAGCCGTCAGCATTTTGTGCCAGCAGCGGCGCGGTGCAGACTGAGCAGGCGGTAAAACAGGCAAGACACAGCGTTCGCAGAAGGACGGTCCACATCAGAGCGGTTCCGGGCGGGCTTGTGAGCAGGGTGGCAAGGGTCGCAGTATGTCATTTCCGACCGCGCGAATCCAGGCTGTGGCCGAAAATCGTCTGAGATGTTTGGTAACTGAATCTGAGGCCACTATTTTCGGCCGGATCGCATGATGATCAATCCGCCGAGAATCAGAGCGCCACCTGCTGCCTGGGCAACGTTGAGGGGTTCGGCGAGAATTAGCCAGGCAGAGATGATGGCCACAATCGGGCTGAGGTTTTGGAACATGGTGGCGTGAGCGGCTCCCGCGTGTTTCACGCCGAAGCTCCACATCGGCAAGGCCAGTCCCGTTGACAGGACTCCCGAATAAATCAAACAGGCATCAAGCTGCAGGTTACTAAGCAGCCGGATGCCGGCGGGCAGCACGGGCCATGCGACAGCCAGATGGAACGGCAGTCCGATCGAGGCAGAAAATGCGGACAACTGAACTGGTGAAATGCGAGTGAGCATGGGGCGGCTGAAGATGGTGCCGCCGGACCACATTAGAGCGGCTGCGAGCGCCAGCAGATTGCCCCCGAACCGGCCGGCAAACAGTCCGCGCCAGCCGGCTGGCGGCGGATTGCTGGTGTCCCAGGCTGCCTGATCAGGTTGTGCGTTTTTGGATTGCGCCATCATTGCCGAGGTATTCGTGGCGGCGACCACTGTCGGTGTGTTTGTGCGGGGGGTGTCCGTCGAAGGACCTCCCTGCAGAGTCACCACAACGGTTCCGGCAAATCCGATGACGAGGCCAAGCCAGGCACGGCCTGAGAGAATTTCCCGGAGCAGCAGACGAGCGCCAATGGCCGTCCACATTGGCACCGTGGCCATGATTAGGGCGATATCTGCTGAGGTGGTCTGGGATACGGAGAGCAGAAACAGCATTTGGTACAAAACCGAAACGAGGCAGGCATATCCCCAAATGCCTTTCCAGTTGTTTTTTACGGATGGTCGAATGCCGCGGCGATATTCGAGGCCGGCGAAAATGAGCAGTGTGAACGCGGAGACCACCAGTCGCAGTCCGTTCAGGGCAAAACGATCGATGCCCAGCGCGAGTGCAATCTTCATGATGGGGATATTGACACCCCAGATGACCGCGACCGACAGGAGCGACAGTTCTGCCAGCCACAACCGGGCGGTGGAGTTATTCGGGGAGTTCCCTGAGGCTGGCATCACTGATTCCTGGATGCTCAGCGCCTTGCAGCCTGTGTCTGAAGGATTGCTGCCGGGTCGATTCCTGAGCACATCCTGACGATAGGGTGTGGTCGAGCGGCCTGCCAGTGCAGGTTTCAGGGAATATGTGTTTCCGGGCTGCAGGAATGGTGCAAGCAATTGAGGCCGTTCAGGGGGCCGTCGTCGGTGCGGGGAAGAACGGAAAAAGCTGGCGAATTTCGGCTGCGGAGGGTTGTTGGCCGTATTCGCAGATTTCGAAAACTTCGGCGAATTTCACCGCATTTCCGGCTGTTTCTCCGTACCAGCGCAGCAGGGCTGGTCGGTAGTCACGAGCTTCAGCGGCCTGACGGCGTTCCCAGCGTTCTTTCAGCCATGCGCGACGGAGCTCGGGTTGTGACGCAGGCGGGGTGGTGGCCATGGTTTCTTCGGATCCGAGTGCTCCGCCTTCGAACGTCTGCGATTCAAGGGCCATCAGGGCATCCACTTTTTTCTCGAACACCGAATCCACAGCAACCGCAATGTCAGCTTTGAACGGGTATGGTTTCTGAAATCGATCGCTGCTGTAAAGAAATACCGGGTTCTTTTGCAGCGGTGGTGTATCAGGACAGAAGAACGGTACGGCCACCATGTAGGCCGCATCCTGCACCAGTACTCCGACATAACGATGGTCGGGATGATAGTCCCAGGGTCTGTGAGCGATCACGATGTCGGCATTCCACTGGCGGATCAGGCGAGTGATGAGTCGTCGGTTTTCGAGTGTCGGTTCCAGTTCGCCGTCATGGATATCCAGCACCTGATATTCGAAACCGAGGCGTCGTGCGACTTCAGTGGATTCGGCAGTGCGTCGTTTGGCAAGTGGTCCGCCGGCCATATTCCAGTGCCCGATATCTCCGTTGGTAACAGACACCATTTTTACTTTGTGTCCGGCCGCGGCCCACAGCGCGGCGGTGCCGCCGCTTTTATATTCTGCATCGTCGGGGTGAGCCCCAATGCAGATGATTCTGAGCGGAGCGGCGGTCGAGCCGGCAGCGGGAGCAGACTGCCAGGCGTGGGCCAGGCTGCTGCGGGTCAGAAGAATCAGCATCAGCAATGTGAGTCTGCGGGCAGATGGCATGGCGGGTTGCCTGATTTCACGGAGGCAGGAAAAGGCGGGCAGAACGCTGGCTATGGATCATATCGGTGCGACGCAAAATGGGAATCCCCGGGAGGCTATCTTTTACGGTCACTAACTCAAGGGACTCTCTTTAGTCGTTTCCAGTTACTGTCGGCTGGCCAGATCTTCATGGCACATTCGTTCGACGTGTCGAGCGAATTCGCGGACGACAGTCATTTGTTCTTCGAGTGAATCCAGCGGGATTGTGGAATCGTGGATGCTGGACATCCGGCTGCTGAGCTGCAGCCAGTCGCGGCTGCCGCTGGCCGGAACTGTCAGATCGCGTGCATTTCCGCGAGCCATGCGGAGGCAGTCAATCAGTTCACGCAGAAAAACGTAGGCGTTCTCGACGGCCTTTTGCTGTTTTGCCGTCACCAGACCGATTTCCCTGGCGTTGTGCAGGACTGTCAGCGTGCTGGGAGATCGCAGTGCGACATGTCGTCTGCCGAAGACAAGCTGCAGGGCCTGAACCGCATATTCGCAGTCTACCAGTCCACCGTCACTGAGTTTGGCATTGATGGTGCCGCCTCGCACGAGCTGCCGGACCTGCCGTTCCCGCATGGCATTCATGGCAGCAAAATCGAAGTTTGCGTGAGCATACACGAGCTGCTGTACGATTTCTGTCACCTGTCGACCGAAAGGTACGTCACCTGCCACTGCGCGCAGTCGCACCAGCGCCTGTCGTTCGTATGGCCATGCCGGACCTCCGGATTCATAATACGCCTGCAGATCACTCAGCCGCACGGCTGCCGGGCCGGCTTGGCCATAGGGTCTGATCCTTAGATCTACGTGGAAGATACCGTCCTGTGGAGCTCGAATGCCGTGTTCCACCAGCCTGACCAGTCGTTCGAAGAACTGGGCGTTTGTGAGCGGTGAAGGTCCGGCAGTGCGTCCCTCAGCAGCGTACACCAGCATCAGTTCCAGATCTGACGCGAACCCCATCTCGACGCCACCGAATTTGCCCAGACCGGCAATCATCCAAGCGCATCCGGGTGTCCCGTGGGCTGCAGTCAGTTCGCGCCAGGCGATGTCGGTGGCCGCCTGAACAATCAGTTCGGCCAGTTCTGTCAATTCACGTGAGAACGCACCGAATGGTCTGCAATGTCCCAGTACATGCCGCATATCAATGCGAAACAGATGGCGATCTTTGAAGTCGTTCAGCAACTGCCAGCGGTCTGTGCGAACGTCCGGCGGCTGGCCGTTCATGGCTGTCAGGTTAGCAGGTGAGCCCGCAAACAGATTGCTCAACTGGTGTCTTAACACTTCGGCATCAAGCTTTGCTGCCAGCTGTTCGCTGTGTGCCAGCAGCGGAAACAATTCCTCGTGTCTTGACCTGAGAAATGTGTCCCACAAATACTGACTAATTCCCAGGACGCGAGCGACGGCATGCAGTACGGCTGGTTTCTGCAGAGACCGCTGATTGCTTTCCCACGCGGACGCCGGCTGCAAACGTGACACAAGGTCTCGAAATCTGAGCAGTGCGTGATGCGGGTCGCTGGCGGTTGGCAGCCAGTGCGTGAACTGTTTGATCAGCGTGGCCGCCAGTCGCAGTTCCTGCCGCCGTTCTTCGCTGGCAATTGGCAGTCCGTTCCGTTCGCGGACGTACAGAATGTCGCGCACCTGTCGGCCGTCCGAACGGATCACAGCGCGAAGCACGCGGAAACGGCTGAGTGAGAGAGCACTGGCCAGTTCATAGAAGAAGCCCCATGAATCCTCACCGCAGATTCTCATCTCTGTCAGGACCGAGCCTGGCAGCGGATTCAACTCTACGGTTAGCTCGCTGTCTTCTGCATCGGTTGTGCGGCGGCCATTGTCAGGAACTGCAGCGCAGAATCGGGAAATCAGCTCGGCTCGTACCTCCTCAATGCGACCATCACGCGACCACGCTCCGAGACGTCCGATTTCCTGCTGCAGTCTGTCTGCGAGCGACTGTGACGGAGCGGCGCTGCCGGCGACAGGTCCTTTCGCCATGCGAACTCGAAAACAGGCTGAAAAGTATCCTTCCGGACGCTGCTCCCAGACGCCTCGCAGGCCCGCTCCCGTGGCTGCATCACCGCTGCGAATGTCCAGCTGGTACACTGACAGCAGGCCACAGATCACGGACAGCCAGCCTGAAAAATCAACGCCAACAACCAGCAGGTCACTGACTGCAGCGGATGACCCGCTGACGGGTCTGGTATTTGACGTGTCCCTGGCGGCAGCAGGACTACACTGCTCAACCGCACATCCACCGCACTGATCCGCCTTTGCCGCGAGGTCAGTCAGGCGGCCGGCATGCAGGTGCAGCAAGTCGTCCTTGTCAGGTAAAGACTCAGTCGACACATTCCGATCGTCCGGCAGCGAATCAGCGGAACCGGCGGCCAGTCTGCCGGTAGCGGATTCGGCAGTGCCGGTACGAGCAGCTTCGACCCGCAAACACTGCTCGAAAATTGTGCGCACTGCCACTCGATGTTCTTCGAAGCGAGCCATTAATGTGGCGGCATCGGGATAGTCCAGACGATGGGCCAGCCACTGCAGCTGTCGCGAATCCGTGGGCAGTTCGTGAGTCTGCTGATTGTGCAGCAGCTGCAGCGAGTGTTCGACAGTTCTGAGAAACACGTATCCGGTGCGAAGCTGGCGATACCAGTGGGCCGAGATGAGTCCGAACTCAGCCTGCCGCACCAGGGCATCCAGGGTGTTTGCCGTGAGCACTCGGGGTTCCTGCATGCCATGGATCAGCTGCAGAGCCTGTACGAGGAACTCGATGTCACGAATGGACCCGGCCCCCAGTTTGACTTCGGAATACAGCTTGCCACGCTGTTTCAGCCGCTGTTCAATCTTTGATTTCATGGCCTGCACCCCGGCCAGAATCTGAGCTTCAGAGGCGGTGAACAGCAGTGGTCTGATATTTTCAAGGAAGCTGGTTCCGAGAGCAGCGGAGCCGGCGATCGGTCGCGCCTTCAGCATGGCCTGCTTCTCCCACAGCTCGGCGTGCTGTGCGAGGTACGCGGCATAGGCTGCCGGTTCGCTGACCAGTGGCCCGGCTTCGCCCCACGGTCGCAGTCGAAGATCGACGCGGTACAGGAAGCCGGGTGGCGAGTTGTCTGTCAGATTGTCAACCATCAGTCGCGCCAGCCGCTGGGTCTGTGGTGACTGCTGACTGCAGATCAGGACCAGATCGATATCTGAGCTGTAGTTGAGTTCTTCACCGCCCAGTTTGCCCAGTGCAATCACGGTGATCTCATCGGCAGGTGTGCCGCATTCCGCCGCTGCCAGTTCAAGTGAACACTGCACCATGGCGTCCGCCAGCAGCGACAGCTGAAGTGTGATGAACTTCAGGTCCATTAGCCCAAAGGCGTCGCACATACCTATTCGCAGCAGCTGTCTCCGCTGATAGCGTCGGAGTTCGCGGAGCCGGGCTTGTCGATCAGTCGCGGCCAGCAGGCACTGCTGAGCCTCATGAATAAATTGTTCGCGATCCTTGGTATCAGCGGTGCGACCGTGCAGAGTGAGCGCAGCGAGGCACTGCGGGTCGGACAGCAGCGTCTGCGTCAGGAACGGGCTGCCGCAGGCCAGCCTCGCCAGCACTTCCAGAGCCCGTGGTGAGCGACTGAACAGCTGGAACGGATCAAAACCGGAACGGGCATTGCGAATGAAGCCGGCGATAGCTACGAGCACAGCTTCGCGCAGTGGTGCTTCACGCAGGACTCGCTGCAGCGTCGCGGCCCAGGCTGGTGGTTCGTCCGGCGTTGTCAGGATTCCGCGCGCGGCACAGGATTCCTGCCACCACGCGGCGATCTGTCGCAGGGCAGTTCGAGCCGCTTCGGGGTTCGCGAAATCCTCGTCGCAAATCGACTGCCATGCTGATTCCAGCAGGACTTCAGCAGCCCAGCCAGAGCTTACCGGATGCACACCAGATACTCCTGACGAGTTCCATTTTCAGTGCGAGCGATACGCTGGTAGATGCGACCGCCGCAGATGGCCGGTGTGGCAAATACGCTGTCACCCAGCTGATTTTCGGCTTCGATTTTAAGACCATCCCGGGAAGCCGCATAAATGAAGGTTTTGCCAGCTTCATTGGTGGCATGAATGAGACCATCGACCAGTACCGGAGAACTGCTGAAGGTCCCGCCCAGCCGGCCCTTCCAGAGCTCCTGCCCGGTGGCGCTGTCCCAGCAAATGGCGACTCCGGCATCCAGCACCGCATGCAGCACGCCATCGTGAAACAGCATCGATGGAACATAGACCCGGGCTGCGTTTTCCCACACCAGTGTGCCGGTTCCGTCTGCGGAGACCGCCGATACATGATTCTTCGGATAGCCGCCACTGGTGAAGATATGCTGCCCATCTGTCACTGTGGTAGTGACGCATTCCGTGGTGGCACCGGGAACTTCCCAGAGCGTTTTCCCCGTTGCCGGATCAAGGCTGGTGACCAGATCGCAGCCTGTCAGGAACAGTTGTTTTTTGCCGGCCACTTCGAGAATTACGGGCGACGGGTAATTCGGTTTGGCCGGTCGATCATGTCGCCAGACAACGTTGCCGTTATCACGCTGCATGGCGACGATCGCCCCGCCGCCTTTGTTGTCCGACACGCCGATGACCAGGTTGTCATAAAGCAGCGGGGACGAACCAAAGCCCTGATGATTGACATAGCTGCTGAGTTTGACCTGCCAAAGAACAGAACCACTGCGGCTGAGTGCCGTCATCCAGACGGCATCGCCGGACAGGAAATTCACGAAAAAACGTTCGCCGTCACAGGCCGGCGAAGCGGACGCCATCGTAGATTTTTCGTTGTTCTTCACATTCAGCCCGTCCTTGTGCACCACTGTTTCCCACAGCGTTTTTCCGGTTGCTCGGTCTGCACACAGCAAAGACTGCACATTTCGTTCAGCATCCGCGATTTCAATCAGTACCTGGTTGTCGACAACAATCGGCGAACCATGGCTGCGTCCCGGAACTTTGACCTGCCATGCCAGCCCGGAATCATCGCTCCAGCGAACTGGTGCTTTTTGACCGGATTCGGCAATGCCATTCCATGACGGCCCACGCCACCACGGCCAGTCCCCCGACTTAGCTGTCAGAGATTCAGGTGCGTTTCGAGCGGCCAGCGACAGCGGTGAAGCCATGCTTAGCGCAGAGAAGGCGGCCAGCTGACGTGTGAAGAGGCGGCGGGTGGACATAAGCTGGATTCCTGAAGAACTTATTGAAGTGTTTGAGAGATGTCGAGCAGACAGAGATTCAGAACGTGAGCTGAATCTCTTTCAGTTGCCATGCGCTGAGTGGTACAAGAACACCTTCGGGGCTGAGTGTGAGAGTGGATTTGGCCTGACGCCCGGGATGCATTTCCCATGCGCCTATTGGACGGCGAGCCGTACGAATGAAGCAGTCACCACCAATTCCGTCCGTTTCACTGAGTATCAGTGACAGCAAGTCAGATTCCGCTGGTCTTCGCACTTGGTAGTCGCCGCGGACCAGTTGAACGTTTTTGGCGGACAGACCCAGAATCCATGCGGAGGCTGTACCCGTCGGCATGCGACCTTCCACCGGGTACTCCACGACCGGAGTCAGCATTTCTTCGGCTGTCCGCAGTGGATGTGGCTGATCGAAGTCGATCCAGAAGCGGAACGTGCGCTCTGTCTCGCCTTCGCAAATCAGCAGGCTGTCCAGCATGCGAGGCCCGGCTTTACGATGAAAGGGGCGACCTTCGGATACGATCACCAGCCGGCGGGAACCGTCCTCGGCTTCCACGTAATCCGGAGACTCGATGCGTTCGAGGCGAAAGCCGGCTGATTGTCCAAGCACACTGCGGTGCACAATTGCAGCTTCCTGTTCCCACGCAAACCGTGAGCACCATCCGGCCAGCCACGGATTGCCCTTCACAGGCACTGACCCGGCATCCTGCAGTGTGAGCTGCAGCTGGAGTCGCGGACGGACCCGGTCCACCGCGGTCACCTGCACAATGCGACCGAGGAATGTACCGTCTTGTGGTGAGAAAAACTCGGTTGTGGTTTCAACGGCCGCAAACACACTCCCCGACTCAAGGACTTGCTGCTGCACCAGTTTGGGCAGGGCATAGCTGACTTTGCGAACTTCGCCGGAACCATCATCCGGCAGAGTCAGCTCGCGTTCGAAGCGGAAGCTGGCCTGCTGGCTGAGTCGGTTGCCGCGCTGCCCGTGATACATCACTGACGCGACGCCGCCGGTTCGTTCACTGAGTGTGACTTCGAAGTGGCGGTTGCGGAGTTTCAGTGGTTCGGCGAGCGGGGGTTCTCTTTTGGCGGCAGTTGTCAGTGTCTGAACCGGTTGTCCGGATCCGGCTTCGTGCAGCCAGACGAACCCTCCCGGCGGCAGTTTCACCAGCAGTCGTTCGCCGGCGGAGTCGGCGGTGCCTGAACCTGCTCTGGCGGCCTGCGCGGCATCCACAGCAGCTTCCGCTGCAGGACGCTGCCAGCCGGCAGGCCAGCGAACTTCATGAATCCGGGCATATGGCAGGGTATTCAGCAGCAGCAGTCCGCGGACTGCCGCAGGCTGTGCGGGAATCCGAGCAATGATCGCATCTGCGACGTCGTCCCGCAGTAACTTCAATGCCTGTCGCAATCCGGCCCAGGCAGAATCCAGTTGCGGCTGCTTCTCGGGCAGCATCGTATCGAGGTCCACGTGCAGCAGCTCAGTGTCTGCCAATCGTTGCTGCACTCCCTGCAGTTGCTGGTCAGCGCTGGGCTGACTTAGTTCTGCTCGCATGATGCGAGCGATGGCGACGAGCTGCCGCAGAGATTCCAGTTCCTGTTGCCAGCAGCGGATCAGTGCCGGTCCGGTGATGGGTGGTTCCGTGCGTAGTACAGAAGACTGAATGAGAGCCGGACTCAGATAATCGCTGTGCTGGTGCTGCTCTGCGAGGCGGCTTCCGGATGCGTTCTGGCAGAGCGAGTTCATGGAGGCAAATTCTCCCAGCACTGGTGCCCAGGCAGCCGCTTTCCGGAGGTCGGTCAGCCACGGTCCGTGAGTTTTTGGCAGCCGAGCAAGGAACAGAGCGGCGGTCTGATCTTCCTGCATTGTTTCATTCAGACGATCTGCCAGCTTCTGAAAACCGGCAGCACTGTCAATGGCGACGGGAATGCGCGAGGCGGCGGCGATCAGTGATCCGTCAGGAGCCTGCCAGTCGAACTGACTGCGTTCCCGGTCCGGATACAGGCCATCGTCCAGCGCCACATGCAGTGCTGATTCATAGCCCAACCACGAGAGGACTGTTGGCAGCGAGGCTGTAAGTCCGAAGCGTCGTCGGGCCCAGTGTCGCGGTACAGTACCCAGCAACTGCTGCAGTTCTGCGGCGCCCTGCTGCAGGTCATTAATCAGTGCCGCCATGGATCCGAGACCGGTGCGAGATTCGATGGCCTGCCCGCCCAGAATCTGCAGTCGGCCCTCGGCAGCGGCCTGAGCCAGCATGTCGAGTGCTGCCGGGCTGCTTTCGGCTGCCTGCCGGAGTTCACTGGCGGAACACAGCAGATTCAGAGGACTGCCGGATTCCAGGGCTGACAAAATGACTTCGGCTGAATCACGTTCCCCGGGCAGGCACAAATCCAGCAGGAAACAAGCCTGTGGATAAATCCGCTCGCGAACTTCCCGCAGCTGGTCCCAGGCCTTCTGGAGGTGCTGCCGGGCTGTGTTTTCGTCGCCTGTGACTGCGGCGATGGCGGCCGCCCGCATGTCGGCCGTCAGGAGAATCTGGTCGGGATCGACGTAGTGATGGCGGCGACGGCTGAGCAACTGCAGCTGGACGACCATGGTGCCAAAGGCCACAAAGTCGTCGACCAGCAGAAAGTCTCCCGCCGCCGGGGAAATGGTGGCTCCGCCTTCGATCACCGGAGCCGGTACGTGCTGTGCCAAAGCCGTCAGGTATTCACCCCGCTCTGTGCACCCGTCCAGAACCACATGCTCCTGCTCACGCAGCACGCTGCGCCACTCATGAGGCATCCAGGCTTCGGCAGAGATTGGCACCAGCACAATTCTTCGCCCGGGATAGCCATACTGTGATTCCGCCTGACGCAGCAGGGGCAGGCTGGCTGACTGCGCCAGCAGTTTTGGATGCCACGCGCAGGCGATGGCATTCCAGAGGCTGGCCGCTTCAGTTTCCGCGAGATCCACGGGCAGATCTTCCACTGAGTATCCTGGGATCAGGATGCTGATTTCTGAAAACTCGGTTCTGACTGTCATAGGTTGTTCAGTGGACATGGCAACTTCAGCGGACCAGCAGGAATTCCGGCGTCATCAGGACTGCCCACAGCACGTCGGCGATTTCTTCGGCAGCGGGCTCAGGGCTGAGCAGTTCCAGCATCGCAGTCTGTTCTGCCGGCTGCGGTTCACGGCCCCAGGCGGATACGCACAGGTGTCGCACAAGCGCCGCGCGGTCCGTAGCGAACTGATTTTGCAGATGCTGTCCGCCGCGAGAGAGTGCGTCGGCCAGTACGGCGCCGTTGGAAAGATCGATGGCTTCAAGAGTGGTTAGTTCGTCAGGCCGCATCGATACAATCTGTTCACGGTGAGGCCGACCGAGTGACCGCATGAAAAAATCATTTCGCATCAGCGAGGCTCGAACCATTCGCAGATCACCGCTGGCCGCCTGAATCAGGCCCGGCAGGCCCGCTCGATTCACAGCATCTGTCCAGACCTGCAATGCCGGTACGATGGTCACCGGCTGCCACGGCCCTTTGCCGGCAGCCAGTCGTCCTTCACGGACTGCAGGCACTTTGTCGGTGTATTCCCATGCAGCATCTGAGCTGATGGTGACGGAGGTGCCGTCCTTCAATTCCACTCGACATTCCAGCAGCAGCCCGGCAGCATTTGGCCCGGAACCGGCGTTGGTGGCGATCACCGCCAGAGTGTTTTCGCCCTTTTTGAGCTGTCCCTGCAGGCTGGTCACTTTGGGCTGCGACCAGTCGCTGCCCTGTTCCGCCCGTCGTCCGTTGACGAACAGCGTGAAGCCGTTATCGCAGGTAGCGAGGATGAAGGCTTTTGCGGGTTCGCCGTCCAGCTTAACAGTCTTTCGCAGCAGGATGGTTTCGCCGGCGGCCGGTACTTTGCCATCAGCCGCAGTGCTGCCCCAGACCCACTGAGCTGACAGCTGAGCGGCAGCCGTCTGTTGAACCGCGGCAGTTGCATCACTGCCGGTCGTCGCTGGTGTTGCGGCGGGCGGTGCGGCGCGAATGACGGGTGCATCGAAGGCGGTCGGCGCGGAAGCTGTCAGTTGCCAGACGGCGTCCATGAACTGTTCGGCTGTGAGTCGGCGGGCCACAGGTCCGTGCCAGCCGTCGGCAGGGTCGCCCTGTGACGAATGACGAGGCAGGGACGCCGACTGATAGGCCTGCGATTCAGCGATGTGCTGCAGCAGTGCTTTCAGGTCATAATTTTGCTGCTGCAGGTAAGAGGCGAGGTAATCCAGCAAATCCGAATTCCATGGCGGGGACTGCATGGCATCCAGCGGATGAACAATCCCGCGTCCCATCAGCTTGTACCACAGGCGGTTGGAAATGGTGCGGGTGAACCGTCCGTTCTCGGGATGAGTCATCAGAGCGGCCAGCTGCTGCAGACGTTTTTCACGCGGAGCAGCGGGATCGATCTGACCAAGTTCCGGAAACAGCCAGGCGGCCTGAGCGGTTCTGCCGGTCGGTTTGTCACAGCGGTGAATTGCCTGCGGGGCCGAAGCGTACACAGCCGCCATGCCCCACGCTTCATCCAGTGTCCAGCGGTCAATGAAGCTGTCGTGGCAGGAAGCACATTTCAGATTGATGCCGAGGAACGACTGGGCGACACTTTGAGCGAACTGGATTTCTACGGTTTGACCGGCACTGACTTCACCCCGCCAGCGGATACCATCGATGTACCCCTGGCTGGCGGCGGTCGGGGGAGCAATCAGTTCGCGGGCAAACTGATCAAACGGCTTGTTTTTTAACAAAGCGTCATAAAGCCATCCGCTGATCTGCTGACGACCACCCGTGATAAAACCGGTTCCGCTGTAGTCATTGCGGAGCAGATCGTTGCAGAAGGTGAGCCAGTGATCGGCATAAGCGATGCGATCCTCCAGCAGCGTGCGGATCACTGTTGCGCGTTTGTCGGGGGAAGTGCTGGCAAGAAACTGATCCAGCATGTCGGGGGCCGGCAGCAGGCCAACAAGATCCAGAGACACGCGCCGCAGAAACTCGGCATCACTGATCGAAGCAGGGAGCGGCAGTCCGCGATCGGCGAGCGATTTGTCGAGAATGCGATCGATGGGATGTTCACGACCAGCGATCGCCGGAGGCAGCTCGGGCATTCGGGGCCGCAGCGGCGGTTCCCACGCAATGGGGGCAAAGGAAAAGCCCGGTTCCCACTCAATGCCGGATTCAATCCAGCGAGTCAGTATCTGCTGTTCTCTGGCAGACAGGCGAGGGCGGTCAGCGGGCGGCATCTGCTGTTCTTTGTCAGTACTGGCGATGACACCCAACAGATGCGATTCAGCCGATTTGCCGGGGACCACGTGTCCGGAACTGATCAGCAGTTCGCGAGTATTCATGGAGAAGCTGCCCTTGGCTTCACGGCCCCCATGGCAGGGAACGCAGTGTGTTTTCAGGATGGGCAGGACGGCGTGCGAGAAATCATCCGGAGTCTGGGCAGACAGCAACCCTGTGAGCAGGCTGGCGAGAGAGAAAAGGGTCAGGAATCGGAACGTGCCGGTAGGCTGCACTGCGGGATCTCCCGGGAAGTCGGCGAACTTGTGGTCTGTGCATCCGAGATGATACTGACTTTTGGAGCAGGGTGCGAGCCTCGCGAGACCGGGAGGCGACAGCGATGGCGTCAGCTCCAAATGCCCCGCAACTGCTGTTTTGGGGTGATACCCAGCGGAAATTTCAGGCTGAACGGATGCTGATCCATTCCCGCAAACTGCCGCAGCGCCTGATGGATGTGTTCGGGCTGCCGCCGCGGGCGATTATTTTTTGTTGTCAGGCGGGGAGAGGAGGGGCAGGAACAGTGCAAAGGGGGTGAAAGGGCGGTCGTTACAGTTCGGGCAGCTGCACGCTGGAGTTTCCGAATTCGGGCAGCGCGACTCCCATGCGATCCATCACGGTCAGCAGCAGTGAGGACATGCGACGTTCCTTCGCGTGCTCGTAGTCCAGGGAGCGACCGGTCTGCAGTCCGCCATTCAGGCCGCCGGCCATCAGCAGGGGGATTTTGGGAGCACTGTGGGCGGTCCACTGTTCGTTTGCCAGCATGATGCAGGAATGGTCCAGGACCGTGCCGTCACCTTCCTGCATGCCGTCCAGTTTCTGCAGCAGGGCTGAGTACTGTTCGACCCAGAATCTGGTGATCTTCGCGAATTCCTGACCGTCCCAGTTGTGCGAGTAGTTGTGGTGGTCGACTTTGAGGCCGAGGAACGGGTAGACCTGACCGGAAAGGTTGTTGGTCAGCAGCAGAGTGGCGATGCGCGTCCGATCAGCCTGAAATGCGAGGGCTACAATGTCCAGCATCAGCCGCACATGTTCGTCCAGCCGACTGGGAACTCCTGCCGGCGGTCGCTGCCAGTTACCCTGTGTTGCTGACTCCTCGTCCTGATCCTGAGTACGCATACGGGCGAGGCGCTGTTCAACTTCACGGACTGATGTTGTGTATTCATCGATGCGAGAACGATCGGCGTGCGACACTTTGCCGGCCACATGCTTCAACTGATCGGTGACCAGATCGAGTACACTGAGGTGTGTCCGATTGCTTTGATTTTCGAACAGGCTGTCGAAGGCCAGCGCGGGATGCATTTCGGCGGGTACCGGTGATACCGGGGAGCTCCAGGAGACGTGTGAGGCGTATAGCATCGAGTAGCTGGATTCGTGAAAGCCGCTGACCGGACGTTCGCAGGCCAGCACGAGGCTGGGCAGGACAGTGGCATCACCGAGGCGACCGGCGAGCAACTGGTCCATGCTAACGGCGGCCTGGACATCGCGACCGCCCTGGGGACGAATGCCGGTCAGGATCCCGGCTGCGCCTTTGGCGTGACCACCGACGACATCTTCAGGGTGATGCAGTCCGTGGATGAAATTGACTTTGTGCTGGAGCGACTTGAGGGAGGCGAAAGCGGGGCCCAGTTCGAGTTGACTGTCGTGGCCTTTGGACCACCATTCCGGCGGGTGTATACCGTCACCGAAGAAGAGGAAGGCGAATCGTTTGGCCGACTGATCGACCGGTTCGACACCCAGCAGCCGTCCGGATTCCAGCCATGGCAGGGCGACAGACGCCGCAGCGGACTTGAGGATAACCCGACGTGAGCGTGCGTTGGTTGCGAGCATGGGCGGGACACCAGTTGAAGCGGGCTGGGGTGAGAAGGAGACGGGCGGGCCCCATAGTGTTCAGCCAAAAGCGGGGAAAGTCAAGAGAACACGGTCACAAGGAGACGCGGGAAGGAGCGGGCGGGGGTGTTTTGAACCGCTGATGAACGCTAATGCAGTGGCCCACTGGCGAGCCGCGGACGGGAGTCCGCGGGTGTGCGATTTGGGTTGCAGCGGGGTGTTTTCGAGTACGAGTACGAAGAGGCGATCAGGATGGGAGTAGGCGCTGGACGCCACCCAAAGAAGGCTTACAGTGCCTGCTCTGTACCTCCGAGTCTCCGTGAGGGACAAACGGTATCCTTTACGGCGGAGCGACGCGGCGGCTGGCACCAGCGTCGCGGCTCAACGCTGCTCACAAGGCGAGGATCCACCAAACGTGGGGAAAACTGTCACAATGTGTCGATGTGACGATTGTGGCGACTTTCCCGTTGATTCCGGATTGAACGGCTGGAGCAGCGACCGCAGCCGCGACACTGTCGCGGCTGCGTCCATCCCCCCGAGATTCCAGAATCCTGCGATAGTTCCCTGGTAATGCCCGAAAATGCGGATGCTCTTGACCCGTCTGCTGCTGTAACTGAAGTAAAATCTCAACGCTCCTGCGACTCAGCGGCTCCGCTTCGGCAGCACGGTTTGTTGCGCAGAGTAATGCGGCAAGGTTGTTGAGGCCGGTGGCGACAGTGGGGTGGTTCGGGCCGTTGCTGGTTTCATCGAAAGTCAGGGCGCTGGGAGTCGGCTGCTCAAGTCTGCTCACACAGCTGCAAACGCCGAGGAAACCTCGGTAGAGGCCAATGCATGGAAGGAAAGAGCGTTTGAAGATGACCTGAGCAGTGAAGCTAACACCACTAACGCCGCCGGTCTCCTGGCTGAAGTAAAAGGGTGGTAACTTACCTTGCTGGACAGCAGAAAGGCTGTTTTGACTGATATCAGACATTTTTGTTTTGCAACATTTTTGTTTGCCTTTTCGTGCCGGGGCTGGGCGGAGAAGCCAGGAACGAAGAACGACGTTTGCCAGCGCTGCTGTGAAGCCGCTGACCAAAAAACACTGACCCCTGACCACTCCCTAATCTCGGCCGCGGAGGCGAAACTGGGGGCTGAGGATGACGGTTTCAAACAGTACGGTCGGACGGAAGTTGTTCTGCTCAAGTGCCGTTTTCATGTCATCCAGCAGTGGCTGGTCGGAAAGCAGCACGGAGCGGCCGAGGGCGTAGCCAAGGAAACGGCGGCAGAGGGTTTCAAGGAAGTCGTCGCGACGTTTTGAGGCGACGTAGTCGGCAAGGCCTGGAATGCCGGCGGCGGTGCTGCCGTCTGGCAACACAGCTGTGTTGTCGATCGGGCGACCTGCGAGGTCGTGCGTGCGTGCTCGTCCGGTCGCGTCAAAGCCTTCCAGTGCCAGTCCCAGGCTGTCGAAGTGTCGGTGACACATCGCGCACTGCGGAGCGGCGACGTGCGCCACCAGCAGTTCGCGTATCGTGCGGTCACTGCCGGCTTCCGATTTGGGCAGCTCGGGGACGTCGGCGGGCGGAGGCGGAAAGTGCTGGCCAAGCAAATGGTGGACGCTCCAAAAACCACGCTTCACCGGACTGGTGCGATCTCCGGCGGAATTTTTGGCGAGCACCACGGCCATCCCGAAGATGCCCCCGCGCCCGGCTGCTCGCAGTCCCTCGACCGGCAGCCAGTGCTGCGAATCCGTCTGCCGGGAGGCCCTGCTGTCGACGACTGCCTGCCGGGCGGCAAGAGCGGTTCGCGCCTGCTGATAGCGCTGTTCCAGAAGCCCGCCATAATGTCGCGCCAGACGCTCGTTCAGCATTGTGGTGTCGCCATTCAGCAGTTCCGTCAGCGGACGATCGTGCTGCAGCAGTCGTGTGCAGACCTGCACGGGCTCTTCCGCCATGGCCAGTCTCAGCTCGGCGTCATACCACTTGAACGCTGCCGCATCGATTGGGTCTCGTTCCGGAAAGTCCCGGAAACGCAGCCACTGCCCAAAGAATTCGCGAGCAAACGACTGCGTTCGGGGATCCGCCAGCATTCGCTGCAGCTGTTGCCGCAACTGGGCGTCGGTTGTCAGCGAACCATCACTGGCTGCCTGCAACAGTGGTTCATCCGGCAGCGAAGACCACAAAAAGAAACTCAGCCGACTGGCAAGGCTCCAGCCCGACAGCGGCTCTGGCTGCTGACCGGCATTGGCCGGAAAATACAGATAGCTGAATTCGGGTGACATCAGAATTCCCGTCAGCACGCCACGCAGAGCCTGTTCGGGTTTCTGACCTTCCGTGCGCAGTCGCTGATACAGACCTGTGAGTGCCTCCTGCTGAGGCTGTGTCAGCGGATGCCGCCAGGCTTTCGCAGCCAGCTGCAGCAGATCCTGCAGGCCCCGCTGTGCGGCGGTATCCATCATCGATGACTGGCGCTGCAATCCCTGACGCACATCGGTGAAGAAACCATGCACGATGCGATAACGTTCATCCGGCTGTTCGGCCTCCAGCGTATCGTCGCGGCGTTTTATACCCAGTTTATCGAGATACAGTTTTTCGAAACGTTCGAGCATGTCGGTCTGAGTCAGCTCGGGGTCTTCGCTGCGCAGAAAGTCGAATCGGGGATCGTGCAGGACTTCGCGTTCCGATCGTTCGAACCAGACGAAGCCTCGCAGCAGCGTTTCGGCACTTTCCGTAATGAAGTCCAGTTCCGACCAGAGTGCATCCAGTTCGCGCTGTTCGGCATCCGTCAGCACCATGCTGACCAGCGGCTGATCGTCACGGAAGAAGCCTTCGACCAGGTGGAAACCGGCACTCAGGCCGCGACCGCTGTCCACATAGCAGAAGCGATCAGGAAAGACGCGGCAGAACTGGCCGGCGAATGGCTGCAGTTGCTGCACGGCCGGGGCGGCAGTGGTGGCGAGCAGTACGCCGCCGTCAGCGGCGGGGGCTGTAACGGCAAGTTCGACCTGTACAAGCACGGGATTGCGTTCCGTCTCAGGTCCGGTCAGTTCGGCCGTCAGCAGCAGGCGTTTGCCGGCCAGTGTTTGCCGCAGCTCCGGGGGCAGCGGGATTTGCAGTGTTGTCGGACTGGTGATCACAAAACTGTCGGCTGCCGCTGTGTCTGCGGTGTTGCTGCCAAACTGCAGGTCGGCCAGTGCGGGGGCAGCGACCGACTGCAGTGCGCTGCGCAGTGTGATGACTTCGTGTTTGGCCGCCTCTTCAGGATTTCGCGGCGGCTGATCATGTTTTGAAAACAGGGGGTTGCGAATGATGACGGGGCTGCCGGGAGTGCTGAAGGCAGGCTGAATGCGAATCCAGAGTGACGGTTCAGCGGCGGAGGGCTGTTCTGCGGGGGGAACGGGCGTGGTTCGCAGCAAAGCGCTGGCCTGAAAATGCTGGCCGGTGTACTGCGTGCGAGCGGCTGCAATTCGGGCGCGGTCAGCCAGGTGTCCGATGGGCCAGTTGCCGGCATTCGGTTTGATCAGCTGACCTTCCGGTGCATGCAGCTGCTGCTGATAGTTTTCGAGCATGCGGATGAAGGTCTGCAGCTCGGGCGGATTTTGAATGTCCGGCTGCGGGGCGGGAAGTCGGGCCCAGGCCTGGGCAAATTCGGGCGGACAGCCTCGCTGCTGCGACAGGGTGGACAGAAACGAGAGAACCTGCTGGAAGTAGCCGGGGCTGAGTTTGTGTTCGAGGGCAAACTGTTCGGCAGTGCGAGCGTTTTGGCCGGTGGCGTGGCCGAGGAAGCGCCAGGCCGCAGCGATGTGGTCGGGCAGGTGCACATCGTGCTGCTGATAGAAGCGAATGACGGCATCTTCGGCCAGCGTGCGACGATCATTCCATGAAGTGACGGGAAACGGAGCAAAGCTCAGGCCCGTGGTGCGGAGCACCAGATGATCGGAGACTCGCTGTGCCGCGGTCAGGTATTTTTTGACGAGGCTGGGCGACATGCTGAGTGCTTCGCCGGTGTTATTGAAGCCTTCGCCGGCGGCCGGATCCGGCGGGAAGTCGTGAGTCGGGTGAATATTGATGCCGGTAAGGTCGCGAACGGCGAGGTCATATTCGGTGTTGGTAAGTCTGCGGGGCAGGATGACTCCAGGGTCACCGGCCTGTTTGCGTGCGGCGGTGATCAGCACGCTGCGGACGGCTTTGACGAATGCCTGGCTTTCTTCGAGTGTTGGCTGGCGAGCTTCAGCGGGGGGCATTTCGCCGCCCTCGACAAATTCGATGACGGCCTGCCAGCGGCGAAAGCTGGTGACGATTTCGCCCGGGTGCTGAATGCCGGCGAGGTTCAATTCCCCCTTTGCCTGCTGCTGGTTGTGGCATTCGACACAGTATTGCTGCAGCCAGGGTTGAATGGTGGTGTTGAAGGCGGTGACGTCGTCCGCGGATATGGGCTGAGGTGTGGCCAGCAGCGTGAGCAGCAGAACGGCATGACAGGCCGACTGCAGGGCGCGGGCACCGCTGGTGAATGGACGTTCGTTGGAACTGCGGGGAGACATGCGGAAGGAGCCTTGAGGGGGGACCGTTGAAATGCGGTGAGCAGGCTGGTGCGGGGCTGGGGGGCCGGTGCTGAGAGTTCTCGATGCCAGAGATTAGCAGGTGGTGCGGAAAATTGCATTCCGAGGGGCAGGGGAGTTTGCGAGGCGGGATGCCAAGCGACATAGCTAGTGAAAAATCGCAGCGGAATTGTGGGGAATTCGTTGCATACCGCAGATTTGAAGAGTTGAGGCGAGAAATCAACAGAAATCGGTGCGGATTGCGACGACGCGTTCGGGGTGTGTGGAGGGGCCGTCGGGAGTGGTCACAGGTTGGCTGTTTGTCGGCGGGTGTACCAGATCGAGATTTCATATTGAGTGGTCCGAGCGTGTCAGCACGGACGTGACTATCCTCGATGTCTGTGTGTCCCCGTGTGTTGCGGGCGAAGTGATGTGTCCCCGCCGGAAACCCGCCGGAAATCTGCAGCGGGGACGAGGGCGGCGTGGAACGTCGCCGTGTTTTGAGGGTTAAAGGGTCGCTGGAAAGCTGGAGCCGCGTGTCGGTGCTCGCTGATCGGCAGCATGGGGTATCAGTTGAACAGGCTGTCAAGGCAGGTGGTTCAGCCTGTTTAACGGCTCGGGCAGGGCCCGCTGACAGGATCGCAGGAGCGTTCCACGTTTTCCGGAATCTGCCACAGCAGACTGCAAAAGTGAAGTCTGCTTTCGTCACAACCGCTACCGGCTGATAAGTAACAGTTAAGTCAAAAAGGATTGCCTAAATTCCATCAAAGAAACAGTTCGGACCTCGGAGTCCGGTCCATCGCCTGCAGTTTGAGTCTTGCGAGTCGCACCCGCAAGGGCTCACAGCGACGGGGCATATCAGCTTTTGCGGGCAGTATTCCGCAGTGCTTCTGCAACTCAGAATGACATCGTGGGGAGAAGTTTATGAAACGATCCAGCGGTCTGTCGGCGTGTTTCCGACGGGCGACAGCGGCCGTGGCGACAGCTGCGGCGCTGAATGTGGTTGTTCAGGCCCGGGGGCAGGTGCCGGTGCCTGCCGAGCCGGTGGTTCCGGAGCTTCGGGAGGCCGCGGTGGCTGAACTTTTGGCACCGGAGGCAGATGTCGAGCGGGTGGGTCTGACTGACCCGGCGACGGGCAATCTGGTTGTGTTGTCGGCGACGGGTGCCGAAGGTGGCAAGCCGCAGCAGACATTCCAGCAGGCACTGGAATCTGGTCTGGGGTTATTCCCGATCAGGAATCTTCGTCCGACTGTACCGGCAGCCCCCGGGCCTGCTGCTCCGGGAGCTGTTGTTGCGGAACCGGCAGTGATTGGCCCGGTCCAGCCAGCGGCAGCGGAACCTGCGGCAGCGAAATCTGCTACAGTGCCGGTAGTTCTGTGAGCGTTGTCTGACGCGACCATTGTCTGACAACTGTTGAACTTTGATGACGAGGTCGAAGCTCGAATTTGCTTCGGCCCCTTGTCATTTCGTTAAGCAGCTCTGTTCAGTCTGCTTGCACATGCCAGAGTCGGTGGCTGCCGTTTTGGCTGTGCGTTTTCCCCGTCAGGGACTGTGTCTGGGCTGCCGGGTGCGGTTTGCGGTTCTGCATCGTGACTGAGAAAAGGGTGGCTGCCAGACTGTTCACTGGCGTTTGGCAGGTGCCGTTTGCCGTGTCCGGGCTATGATCTTCCTGTGTTCAACATTTCTTGGGCAGCGACATTCTGCGCAGGCAGAGTCTGGCGAGTTGCGATGATCCGAGTGTTCAGTTTTTTGGCTGTTTGTGGTCTGCTGGGGCTGGCATGGTATTTCCGTGCGGGTTTTGAGCCGGCGACAGCACCTGCTGCGGCAGCACCTGCGGTTGCTCCTGTCAGGGCGCTGGTGCATTCGCTGGGTCGTCTGGAGCCGGCCAGTCGTGTGCTGGAGCTTTATCCTGAGTCGGGCAACGAGGGCGTCACGGTTCGTGCGTTGCATGTTGCTGAGGGTGAGGACGTAGAGGCCGGGCAACTGCTGGTGACGCTGGACAATGTGGATCGTCGGCGTGCGAAGCTGGAGGAGTCTGAGGCGCGTTTGCGGGCTGCTGAAGTGCGGTTGCAGCAGGTTCAGGCTGGTGCCAAAGCTGGTGATCTGGCTGCTCAGCAGGCACTGGTATCGCTGGCTGAGCGGCAATCGCAGGTGGCTCGGCGAGAAGTTGAGCGTGCTCGTCAGCTGCATGCTCGCAATGCACTCAGTGATGAGCGGCTTGAGGAGCAGCAATGGGAGCTCGATCGTCTGCTGCTGGAGAAGCAGCGTGCGGAGGGTGGTCTGGCAGGTTTGTCTGAGATTCGGCAAACGGATCTGCGTGCAGCAGAGACGGAGATTGATGCGGCTCGTGCTGCTGTTGAAACCGCGCGGGCTGAGTTATCCGGATCTGAACTGAAGGCTCCGATTTCCGGTCGCGTGCTGCGGATTCGTTCGTTTCCGGGGGAGCGGATTGATGCGGCCGGTCTGCTTGAGCTGGCAAACGTGGGTGAGATGCAGGCGGTAGCGGAGGTTTATGAGGGCGATGTTGGGCTGCTGAGTCGTGGTTTGCGAGCGAAGGTGCTGCTCGACGCATCTGGTGAAGAACTGCCCGGCGTGGTGTCTGAGATTGGCAACGCGGTGGCTCGAAAAGTGGTGCTGACGAATGATCCGGTCAGCGACACGGATGCTCGCGTTGTCGAGGTGCGGATCGATCTGGATGCGCGGTCATCCGCCCGGGTCCAGCGTCTCAGCAATGCTCGCGTTGAGGTTTTCATTCAGCTTGATGCTGCCGCTCACGATGAAAGTCGCACGTCCCGGGAAACTTCGGTGATTGGATATCGGCGGTAAGTGTTGCTCCCAGCAGACGGAAGTTGGTGGGTGCGAGCGTGGCGAGATGGCACGCAGGTTGTGGCTGGAGCGTCCAGGAGGGTGGTCTGCGGGGTGAGTGTCGATGGACTGTCTCAGGGCTGTTTCGTCGCTGGCAATTTTCTGTTTGGCTGGCCCCGTTGCTGCTCAAACTGAGTCTCAGTCCGCATCGCGTGCTTAGGCGGGCTATGCCGGTCTGCCTGCAGAGCTCTGGCTGGTTCCGCAGACCTTGCTGGGGCTGGTGCACGCGGCGGAGATACAGCAGGAGATTGGTCTGGGGGGGCGAAAAACGGTGGATTTCGCGATCAATTGCAAGAAATCGATGGCCCATGGTGGCGTTCCAGAATCTTGCCCGAGGCTGAGCGGAGGGTGATTGCAGCGAAGCAGGAGCAGCGTTTGCTGGATTTACTGGGTCAGACGCTCGCTGCCGAGCAAATCAAACGACTGCGACAACTGGAATTGCAGGCACAGGGGCCGCGCGTGCTGCTGCGTTCTGAGGTGATTGACTCACTGCAGCTCAGCGGTGCTCAGCAGGGAAAGTTCCGGACTTTGTTTGAGAATACGGAGAAGTTGATTGCGGAGGCGAACGATCCTGCGAATCAGAGTGATGCGGGCAGACTGAGTGCTGAGCGGCGGGCCAAAAGCGAGGAGTTGTCGTCCGCGCTGAAGCTGTTCACGCTGGAACAGCAGCGTGAACTGCCCAAACTGCTGGGAGCGGATTTTGAGACTGCCAGACTTAGCCGCATTTATCCCTTGGCACCGGAGCTAATTGAGACTGGTGCGTGGGCTGGCGATGCTCGGGTGAGTCTGGCGGACCTGCGAGGGCAAGTGGTGCTGTTGCATTGTTCTGCTTATCATTGTCACAACTGCAAAGCCAATTTCAGGCATTAGGTCCGTTGGCAGCAGACGCTGTCGAAACGCGGTGTTGCGGTGGTTGGCATACAGACTCCGGAAACCGCAGATGAGCGAGATCCGCAGAAGGTGGCGGCGGCAGTAAGCGAGCAGGGTTTTGAGTTTCCGGTGCTGATTGATCTGAAAAAGGGCAACTGGGATACTTGGGGAAACACGATGTGGCCCACGATCTACGTGATTGATCGGGACGGCTATATTCGCTTTTGGTGGCAGGGCGAGCTGAACTGGCAGGGTGCGAAGGGTGACGAGGTGATCGAGGATCTGGTTGAGAAACTGTTGCAGTGAGGTGACTGCGCATGAAATTTGGCGGTTCGGAGCGGCTGGTTTGGGGCGCGTTGCGGGCTGCGTTGCGGCAGGAGATTTTTTGAGTGGCTGCTTTATATAGCTGATTGTGACCGGGCGGTGTGCACTGTGTGACTGTGTGGTGGTTTCTCCGCATTGGTCATTTTTCCCGCGAGTTTGGTTTGCGATTTGATCGCTTAAGGCAGAGAATTTGCAGAGCGAGGACGGTTCCTGATGTTTCAGGGGGCTAAATCTGTATGTCGCCTGCTGCTGAACTGGATCGATTATGGACTGCCGGTGTCGAGTGTCCGACAGTGCAGGCGGTGTCAGCGATAATTTCCGGAGCTGCCGATGGGCAGCAGCTGTTGTCATTGATGCGGCTTGATCAGCAGCGTCGCTGGCGGGCTGGCAGGCCGCTGCTGGTGGAGGATTATCTGCGGGCCTGGGGGCAGGTTCCTGCGGGTGTGGACTGGCGTCTGGAACTGCTGGCGGGAGAATGTCTCAGTCGCAGCCAATCGGATGCGGAGCTGGCCGTCGAGGTTTCTGTTCGATTTCCGCAGTACGCAGATTTGTTGTGTTATTTGCTGCGTCCGGCGGTATTTACTGATGTGGCGGAGCTGCGGGCAGCCTTGTGTGTTCGTCTGGAGAAACTTTACGAGGATCCGGCTGGGCAGCCGCGTCTTGAGTATCTTCTGGCGGGGGTTGCTCCGGAGCTGCGCCGTGACGTGTTTCCGGATCTGATGCGTACAGAGATGAGGTGTCAGCAGCAGCGCGGGCTGACGGTTGTTCCTGAGGCCTTGCAGCGTCGTTTTCCGGGATATGAGGCCGAGGTTCGGCAATTGTTTGGGCTGCCGGCGACGGGGCAAGCGGACATTTTGCAGCAGTCGCAGCAGACGCTGGTTCCGGGGGATGGTTCGGGGCATGCAGCTGCCGAAGCAGCGGTTGTGTCAGAGCCGATTTGCGGCCGTTTGGGTGATTATGAGCTGCTGGGAGAGCTGGGGCGTGGCGGGATGGGGGTTGTGTACAGAGCCCGTCAATGCAGTCTGAATCGTCTGGTGGCATTGAAGACAGTCATAGCGGGGACGGGTGCGGGCCGTGAGGATATTTTGCGATTTCGGAATGAGGCTGAGGCGGCAGCCAATTTGCGTCATCCGGGGATTGTGGGTGTGTATGAGGTGGGTGAGAGTGAGGGGCGGCATTTTTATTCGATGGAGTTTATTGAGGGGCATGATCTGTCGCGGCTGATTAGGCAGAATTCATTGCCGGGCGAGCAGGCTGCGGCCTGTGTGCGGCAGCTGGCGGACGCGGTGCAGTATGCGCATGAGCGGGGAGTTTTGCATCGGGACCTGAAGCCTCAGAATGTGCTGGTGGATGCATTGGGGGTGCTGCGGATTACGGACTTTGGTCTGGCGAAGCGGGTGCAGGCGGATTCGCAGCTGACGGGTGATTTTTCCATCATGGGGACTCCCAGCTACATGCCACCGGAGCAGGCGGATCCTCGCCGTGGCCGGGCGGGTCCATGCAGCGATATTTATTCGCTGGGTGCTGTGTTGTACGAGCTGCTGACAACGCGACCTCCATTTCGTGCCGACAATCCTTTAGAAACGATGCGGCAGGTGTTGCAGGAGGAGCCGATTGCGCCGCGGCTGCTGAATCCGCGTATCGCGCTGGACCTGCAGACGATTTGTCTGAAGTGTCTGGAGAAGGAGCCTTCTCGCCGCTATGACTCGGCAAAGACCTTATCGGACGAGCTGACTCGGTTTTTGGAGGGGCGACCGATTTTGGCTCGCCCGCTGGGGCGACTGCAGCGGCTGTGGCGTCTTTGTCGTCGTCATCCGCGTGAGTCGATGCTGACGGGTCTGGTGTTATCGGCGATTGTGCTGGGTGCTGCCGGAGTGGGCTGGCAGTGGCAGCGGGCTGAGGCGAATCTGCAGCGTGCGACTCGCAATTTCGACCTGCTGGGTCGGGCGGCGGATGAGATGCTGGTGGTGGTGGAGGAATGGGTGACTCGCACGCCGCCGCGTTCGGAGGCACAGCAGCAAAAGCTTTACAGCAGTCTGAAATTGTTTGAGACGTTTTTGCTGGAGGAGCCAGCGAATCGGACGGCTCAGATGCGGCTTGCGGAAACGCATCTGCGAGTGGCTGAAATTCGACGATTACTGCGGCAGCAGGCTCAGGCGTCGCATCATTATCGCGAGGCAGTGCGGATTTACCATGAGCTGAATGAGTCTGGTCCGGATGCGGGCGTGCATCTGGCTCTGGCGGGTGCGCTGGACTGGCTGGGAAACATGGAGCGAGAGGCGGAGCGACATGAAGTGGCGGCCGCGGCATTCGAAGAGGCGCTCAACATTCAGCGAAAGCTGGTGGCCGGTGGTCCGAGCGCGCAGGTTCTGGGGGCACTGGCCAAAACGCTTTACAATCGCGGGCTGCTGCGAATGCAAAACAGGGATCCTGGCGGGGCGGAGAGTGACTTTGGGGAATCGATAGCCGCCAGTGAGCGAGCGTTGCTTGAGGAACCGGCAAGTACAACGTTTCGGCAGGGGCTGGCACGCTGTCGTTTGAATCTGGGGGTGCTGCTGAAGAGTACGGGTCGGTCAGCGGATAGTCTGAGGGAGTGTGATGGGGCAATTCAGCTGCTGCAGCAGCTGGTAACAGAACAGACTGGTGAGACTGAGTATTTGCTCGAGCTGGCTCAGGTGCAGCTGAATCGCGGCAACCTGTTATTTACGAATCGGCAGTTAAATCCGCCGCTGGTGACGGATTCGCTGAGGGTGTCGGCCGAGGCATTTGCGGTGTCGGTGCAGTTACTGGAAGCATTGCAGGCAGAGTATCCGAATGTGCCTGAGTATCACATTCAGCTGGCAAATGCGTTGAACGGGCTGGGGGGTGCTGAGCAGGAGCAGCAGCAGCCGGAGCTGGCGGCGCGTTCATGGCAGCGGGCGCGGCTGGAATTTGAGCGGGTGCTGAAGTTGTCGGGTGAGAGTTCGGACATTCGCAGTCGGCTGGGGCTGGTCCTGTTCAATCTGGCTCTGCAGGTGCCAAAGGATCAGCCGCAGGAGAAGATCGTACTGCTGGAGGAAGCGTGTGTGCAGCAGCGGAAGGCTCTCGAGAAAACTCCGGAGGCTCAGCCGATTCAAAATTTTCTGCGCACACATTTGCTGAGTTTGTCTCGAACAAGTCTTCTGGCGGGGCAGCAGCAGCGTGCGGCGTCGGCTGCCGAAGAGCTGGCGGAGCTGGAACTTCAGCCCGGGGACTGGCGTCTGGCGGCAGAGCTGCTGCTGCGGTGCGGGGCAGCCGGAGCAGCAGAAGCTTCGCTGGCAGACAGCGGGCGGACTGAGCAGGTTGTGGACTATCAGGATCGTGCCGTTTCGCTGCTGAAACGGGGGCTGGTGAAGGGTGCTGTCACGGCGGAATCACTGCGTGGGGACGAGAAGCTTAGGGTACTGCAGGAGAACCCTCGTTTTTTGGAACTTCTCGAGGCTGAGGCAAGAAACTGACGGGTTCGTCGGCGGATTCTGCCTGTGGGGCGTTTTCGGGGCAGGCTGCGGGCGGTCCTGAGCGGCGAACGGCCGTACGACCGGGAAATTGATCGATTTTTAGTGGGGTAATTCGCGATAGGAATAAGAGGTTGGTTTATCTGCGAGCAGCCGGGTGGGATGTGCGGAGGCCGGGTTATGACAGTGGGGAATGGAGCAGCCGGTCGACTGGTGGCAGTCTTTGGTGGGCTGTGTTTTATGCTGTTGTGGGAGCCATGTGCAGCTCAGCAACAGCAGCCTGGGCCGGCGGTTGTTGCGGCGCAGCGGGCGGCAGCTGTTGAGGAGGAGGAAGAGGGCCCTTTGGTGGCAGACAGCACTGTGGGGTACATCGACAACCCGATCATCGGCAATCAGTTTCGGTTTCGCTACGATTCGAACTACAACGCGAGGCAGCCGGCGCGAGCCGAGTTTTTGTGGCCTGTGGGTGGCAAACGGGGGCCGGGGCCCGGCCCGGATACCAGTGTCGATTATCAGGATCTGGCCGCGTATACGGAGCTGCAGATTGCGGATGGCTGGTCATTGTTTGGCGAGGTACCGGTGCGTTTTGCCAACCCGGAGATTCAGGACAACACGGCGGGTCTGGGAGACAGCAATTTTGGATTCCGTCATTCGCTGGGTGTAACTGCGGACAGTGTGCAGACGTTTCAGTTTCGAGTGTATGTTCCGACGGGTGACGGGGATCGGGGTCTGGGGACGGATCATGTCAGTCTGGAGCCGGGTCTGCTGTTGTACGAAGATCTGGCTCCGCGGCTGACCGGGTTTGCGGAGTTGAAGGACTGGATTGCCGTCGACGGTTCCGAGGGATTTGCGGGGAACGTACTTAGATACGGTGTGGGGGCCAGTTATGTGCTGGTCGAGGAGTGTCGGCATCGGAATGTGTCGGCTGTGACGGAGTTTGTGGGCTGGACTGTGCTGGATGGTGGCAGCGCGATTACGACTCCGGGCCCGATCACTCGATTTGTTGATGCAGCGGGCGACACGATTGTGAATGCGAAGGTTGGTCTGCGCTGGCGGATTTCAGAGGATACGGACGTGTATGGCGGTTATGGCCGGGGCCTTACCGGAGATACTCACTACAGTGACATGCTGCGACTGGAGTTGCGGCGATCCTGGTGACTGTGCGGCTGGAGATTGCTGGCGGGGATTGTTATTATGGGAGCTGTGGCAGGCTGAAGTCGGCCTGTTTGGCCTGCTTGTCCCTGACCTGATCCCACCTCGCAGGAATCCCTCATGTTCCCAGTTTGTTTGCCGCGTCTGAGCGGGCTGTTGTGTGCTGTTGCGTTTTGCGCAGGTTTATCTTCCGACGTGCTGGCTCAGCAGCGTCCGATTCGTGCCCTGCTGGTGCTGGGGGGCTGCTGCCATGATTATCCGCAGCAGCAGAAGCTGTTGACGGAGGGGATTTCGAAGCGTACGGCAGTCGAATGGACGGTCAGTTTTGATCCGGACCGCGGTACGACTCATCTGAATCCCTGGTACGAAAAGGAGAACTGGTCGGAGGGGTTTGATGTGGTGATTCATGATGAGTGCACATCGGATGTGAAGGACATTCAGATTGTGGAGCGGATTTTGCGTCCGCATCGGAATGGTCTGCCGGCGGTGGTGCTGCACTGCGGCATGCACAGTTATCGCACCGAAGGTTATCCTCAGGAGACGCCCTGGTTCAAATTTACCGGACTGGCCAGCACCGGGCATGGTCCGCAGGAACCGATTGCGATTTCGTTCCTGAGTGAGTCGAGTCTGATTACGAAGGGCATGGCAGGCTGGACGACCGACAAGGAAGAACTGTATAACAACTCGTCGGGGCGACTGCTGGAAACAGCCGAGCCGCTGGCGCTGGGCAAGCAAAGCTGGACGGGTCGGGACGGCGGCCAGCAGCAGGCGGAAGCTGTCTGTGTCTGGACGAACCGTTACAACGGTAAAACTCGTGTTTTTGCCACGACCCTGGGGCATAACAACGTCACAGTGGGCGACGATCGTTACCTCGATCTGGTGACTCGTGGTTTGCTGTGGGCAGTCGGGCGTCTGGACGAGGCGGCAGCAGAGAAACGCTGAGTGTGTTGTCCGGTAATTTAGGGATCATTTTTGACCAACGCGCAAGCAGAAAGTGAAGCGATGACTGAGTTGAAGCTGAAGGGCAACATCAAGCATTCTGTGGTGTTCTGGTGTTTCAATATTGCCGGTGAATTCTGGAGTTTCGAGAAGACCTGCCAGGTGGCTGTCAGTCTGGGCTGCAAGTCGATTGAGATTTGCGGACCGGAAGACTGGCCGATGCTGAAGAAGTACGGTTTGACCTGTGCTTTGGCGGCCAACGGCATGCCGGGTGCTCCGTTCATGCGTGGCCTGAACAATCCGGCGTTTCATGATGAAGTGCTGGCAGCGACGAAGAAAACGATTGATGCGTGCCACGAGTATGGTTATCCAGCGGTGATCGCGTTCACCGGCTACAAGTGGCGGAATCCCGAGGACCCGACCAGCGGTGAAATCAGTGCAGAAGAGGGTGCGGCGAACTGCGTGGCAGCTTTGAAAAAGCTGGCCCCCTATGCCGAAGAGAAGAATGTCACGATCTGTCTTGAACACCTGAATACTCGGGACAGCAGTCACCCGATGAAGGGTCATCCCGGGTATCAGGGCGACGACATTGACTATGTGGCTGACATTGTGCGTCGGGTTGGTTCACCGAAGGTGAAGCTGCTGTTTGACATTTATCATGTGCAGCTGATGAACGGCGACGTAATTCGTCGTCTGGAAGAGAACAAGGACATCCTTGGTCACATTCATACGGCGGGCAATCCCGGTCGCTGCGAACTGGACGAGAATCAGGAGATCAACTTCCCGCCGATTTTGCGGAAGCTGGTCGAGCTGGGCTACGATGGTTACGTGGGCCACGAGTTCATTCCGAACCGTGATCCGCTGGCCGGTCTGCGTCAGGCGGTGCAAGTTTGCGACGTTTGATGGCTCAGTCCGGCAGGATTTAGCAGCACTGCGGGCGACCTGAGTAACCGGGTCGCCCGTTTTGTTGGCTGTCAGTCAGCCAGCACCACTGTTCCCACGACTTCGTCGACAAGGCGTCGATGCGACTCGCGAAGAATCGTGAGCACGTCAACGAGCACCAGAATGGCTCCGAGAAGCGGAATGATACCGACAAGCCCTGGCAGAAGTTCGCGGCCAAAGGTTTTCATGAACCCGGCGGGCTGCCCGGTTGATGCGTGACAAACCGTGAGGCCAACAATGTTCTTGCCGATGGACTTGCCTTTGCTGTAGAGCATGATTGAGACCACCAGCATCACCAGTCCGGCGATCCCCAGCAGGATGAGTCCGATGTTGACCAGCGGACTGATGTTTCCGGGTGAGCTTTGCGACAGTCCATAGAACATCAGGCCGCAGCCGGGGATCATGGCGACGAACCCGATCAGACCGTCAAGAATTCGACCGCCCAGTCTGTGCAGCGGACTGGCTCCAGTCAGGCTGGTCCGACGATTGCGTGCGGGGGCCTGTGTTGTGGGAGCCGCCCATGGATTGTATTCGGAGTCCGCTCCGCCGCGACCACCGTCGGAGACAACCTCGACCTCGTCAGAGCCGTCGGAGCTGAGATCCGCATCCCATGATTCAAAGGGATTTTCCGCCGCCTTTTTCCCGGCAGATTTCTTTTTTTTGCTGCCGGCTGAATCGAGTGATTCACCGCAGAAACGGCATTTTACTGCGGCGGCTTTGATGGTTTCGGCGCAGTACGGGCAGGGTTTGGTGTCGCTGGCTGCGGTGCCGGCCGTGACCGGTCGCGGCGGAGGGACCGGCGGCGACGCCTGGGTGACTGGCGGCTTCGGCGGGGCAGCGATTGCGGGCTGCATCCGGGGCCTGACCGACGGTGCCGGCGCAGGCGGTTTGTCCGCTTCGAAGGACAGAGGTCTCAGTTCGGGAGAGGAGTCTTCGAGCCCGAAGGCAGCGGATTGAACCGGCATGGCCTGCAGCTGCCAGGGCTTTGCGGAGGCTGGGGCCGGGACTTCGATGGACCCCTTGCAATCCGGGCAGCGGACTTTCTTGCCGGCCAGCTCGTCTTTGACGTTTCCTTCCCACGCACAGATGCAGCGAACCCTGATGGACATGACGACACTGGTTTCCGGTAGAGAGACTGAGGTGCGAGCGGCTACGTTGTCTCGCTGGAATTCAATGCGGGGGATTTGGCCAGGATCTGGCCAGGATTTTCGGACGGCTGGCTATTGCCGGGCAGCCGGCGTTTCGGCGGCGTCTGCCGGAGCGTCTGCGGGTGGTGCAGCATCGCCGGGTGGTGCGGCAGGGGCCGCGCCCGGTCCTCCACCGCCTGATGGTCCCTGCATGGCCGGAGGTGCTTCGACTTCACCTTCCAGTTCCAGCACGATGTTGTTTTTGGCCGGGTCACTGGTGACGACGATCGTCAGTGGTGTGGTGTTTTGATTCAGGTATTTATTCGGGACCAGCGGCCGGGGCGGGATACCGGGCGCCATACTGCTGACCGCCACGCAGTGTGTCCCCTCAGTAACTCCGTCCACACCATTCGTGTTGAGTGTAAAGCGTCCTTCGCTGTCCAGCTCGCCGATGCCGACACCGTATTCGTCGTCGACGCACTGTGTCATCACGGCGCCCACTGTGACTGGCTTACCATTCAGCAGCACCTGGCCGCGGAACGGGTACATAGGTCGCGGGCCACGCTCCATGAACAGCGTGACGTAAATGCCGCCGGCAACAATGACTGCCAGCAGCAGCAGCACCAGAACTCGGACGATGCTGAAAGACCCAGCGACGGGGGCTGCGGGAGCCCAAGAACCAGCGTTTTCGGACACAATGAAAATCCCGAACTAACGAAGTCACAGTGTGGAGAAACGAGCAGATCCGTCAGGGCTGCAGATAAAGTCGTGGAGCCTGCATCCCGTCAGGGCTTTGTACAATAGTATAAGGTCGCCCCGGTGACAAACCGTCGACCGTGGTTTCGCTGCCATCCGGCCAGCGAATCTGCAGCGCCGGCAGGTTTGTCGCTGCCGCATCTTCAAGGACCAGTGTTGCGAGTGGCTGCGAGGACGACTGGTAGCTGCCACCGGCATGAATGACGGCTGTCTGCGGCGGCTGAGTCTGCAGCTGCAGTGTGGCGGGCAGGGCACTTCGATAACCGTGGCAGCCGATCAGGCGAATTGACGCGGCGCGGGCCAGTTGCGTCGATATGGGCGTTTCGTTGCAGAGCAGGGCGGGGGCTGCGTCCTGATGGCAGATGACCACATCGGTGTCGCCGTCCTGATCAAAGTCTGCCGTCGCAAGGCCTCGGCCAACATGCGGCGTCTGGAAGTAGTCTCCGGTCGGCCCGGCCAGCACGAAGCTGCCGGACTGGTTCTTCCAGAGAGCTGCGGGCTGCTGATAGTCGCCTTCCTGTCCCAACTGCTGCAAATTGTCATCTGTGTGGCCGTTGGTCACGATCAGGTCGGGCCAGCCATCGAGATCAAAGTCTGACAGAGCTGTGCCCCAGCCCACCCATGGGAGAGAGCCTTCCGGAACCACGCTGAGTCCCAGTTCGAGAAACGCCCGATTTCCCAGACCGGAGTACAGCGCATTGTGTTCGTTCTGGTAGTTGGTGACGAACAAGTCGAGACTTCCGCTGCGGTCGATATCTGCAATGGCCAGCCCCATGCCGGCCTGAGCCTGTCCGAGATGATCAAAGGCGGTCCCTGAGACTTCACCGATGTCAGTGAAGCGGTCGTTTTCCCGAACAAATAAGAAGTTCGGATGGATATCGTTGGCCACGTAGATATCGGGATGCAGGTCACCGTCGATATCTGCGATCAGGACTCCCTGACCGCGACCTGAGCGAGCGCGAATTCCTGACTGTTCGGACTGGTCAGCAAAGCCGGTCCCGGAGTTCTGATACAGGATGTGCGGCTGCGGCGGAACATGTGTGGGGCTGCAGAACATACGAATATCTCGCACCGGGTCACCGCAGAACTGGCTGGTATCCCAGGTCCACTGACCGTAGTTGCAGACGTAGATGTCGGCCAGTCCGTCATCGTTCAGGTCAGCAATGGCAGCGCTGGTTCCCCAGTCGGTGCTGTCGATTCCCAGTTCGGACGCCTGTTCAAGATACGTGCCGTCACCCTGGCTGATCCAGCAATGGTTGGCACCGTAGCGAGTCACATAGATATCGTCGAAGCCATCGCTGTTCAGGTCACCGATGGCGACGCCGCAGGAGTAGCCTGGCAGTCCGATCCCGGCTGCTGCCGAGGCGTTCTGGAAGTGCCAGTCACCGCGATTGCGGTACAGGCGGTCTTGAGGCCCGGGGGCATTGGGACGCAGCGGAAACTTTGCTCCGCAGGCGAAGTAGACGTCCGGTCTTCCATCCCCTTCGACATCCAGAATTCCGCACCCGGTTCCATTGGCAGCGGGGAACGGCTTGTCCGGCGAGTTTCCGCTGACCTGTACGAAATCGATGCCGGAATCGGGCAGTTTCGACGAGAAGCGAAAATGCTGCGGTCTGCCGGTGCCCTGTATGGGAGGTTTCTCGGGCTTCGCCGCAGTGCTGTTTTGTGCGGCTGTGACGGCAGTCGGCGGGGCTGCCTTCGCGGCTGATTCGTTGCTTTCAGCGGCCGGCTTTTCAATGCTGCCGGAGCAACCGATTATTGTGGTCAGCAGGCAGAATGTCAGGACGAAGCGATTCACGGTGCGGTTCCTTCCGTGGCCCGTTGACCGCCGGGCTGATTTTCCTGGGCCTGTTTTTGTGGCGTGTTGTCAGCCGGCTGCTGCAGTACCTCTCTGAGGGATGCTTCCAGTCGTTTGCGTTCAGCGGCGGCAGTTGCTGGCCAAATGCCGATCTGGTGATCTCGCAGCAGCGCTTCGATATTGCCTTGTCGTGTCTGGATGGCGACCTGTGCATCGCGGCGAGCCGGCATGTGGCAGGCGACGCAGCGTTCGGCCGCCAGGGCCCCGGTTTCAGCGTGCTGCACATCAGGGCAGGCATTCTGCTGATGACAGGAGCGGCAGTGCTGCGCGAAGGTGGCAGCAGCATCACGCTGATTCTGGTGGGGATCGTGACACAGTGTGCAGGTGAAGCCGCCGCTTTGCTGAAAACAGCGGCTTTGCATCAGTCGTGCCAGCTGGTTGGCCGCATGCGGGTCTGCATTGCTTTCGGCCTTTGCGGCAAGGTCCAGCTGCAGCCACTGCTGCAGCGGTTCACCGGGGCGATAGCCGAACAGTGATGCATGCTCTTCTCCGGCAGAATGACACTGTGCGCAGATTTCATTCTGCCGTTCAATACCTAGTCCGGCGGGGTTGACGATGCGTTTGCCCTGGGTTTCTGCAGGGTGCTGGCGGTGGAAAGCGACATGCTCGTGAGCCGGCCCGTGGCAGCGCACACAGGTGACTCCGGGAATCAGCGTACTGCGATCAAATCTGTTCATTTCCTGCGGGTCCGCAGCGATCCATGTGACATGGCATTCCATGCAGCGGACGGGCACCGGACGGGCGAAATCTACTGTGCCGTCGTAGTACGGGCCTGGGCTGTTGACCCACGCATCACTTTCGCTGAGGTAGCTGACATGTGTCTGATACAGTCGGTCCTGATTCCACCACAGATAGCTTTGTCCATGGTTTCCGGACCCGAACACGATGTCCACGGGGAAGCTGCCGGTGAACACAGTGCGGAGCGGCGGGTACTGCAGTTCGACCTGCTGCACAATATTGCCGTCGACGGACTGCATACGGAACTGCAGTTCGGGGCGAGCGGTGGTGAGCAGATTGCGGGGTGCCTGCAGGCTGCCGAGGACCGTTTCGGCGAAGGGCAGCATGGATGTGCGGGCGTGAGATGTGTGTTGGAACGAGTCACAGTAATCGGCGTGGCATTCGCGGCATTCCTGAGGTCCCAGGAAGCCTCGCTGTGCCCCGCTGATTTCGGAGTGGAACGGTTCCTCGGCCGGCTGATCGGGCAGCAGCACCCAGTCGTCGCCGCCGGGGCCACCGGCCAGCGTCAGGTTGGCCCAGTCTTCAGGTTTGACCGTATGAGCTGTGGGGACCTGCGACAGTGGCATTCGCGGCCAGTGCTGCGGATCGGACCGACGGGCGAACCACCACCAGCAGCAGACCGTTCCAACGGTCGCCAGCAGCAGCAGTGCAGAAATTGCGGTTGGCCGACGCACAGGTGTCTGTATTCATTCCGGGGTAAAGGAAGCCGGCGACCTGTGCGGTCGCCGGCGAGTTCCGCGGGAATCACATCCGAATTTCGTAGCCCTTGCGGCTTTCGCGGGACAGGAAGGCGCTGGCCTGAGCATCCCCGACGATTTCGCGAGTCTGCGGATCCCACTTCAGCTCGCGACCCAGTCGCATGGCGACGTTCGACAGGTGGCAGATTTCCAGCATCCGGTTGTGTGACCAGACGTCAGAGATCGGCTGTTTGCGAGACTGCATGGCCTCGATGAAATTTGCCGTGTGGTTTTCGCTGACCTTGCCACCGTAGATTTCTTCGATGGCATTTTCGGGCAGCGGTTTCGTTTTCAGTTCTTCGACAGGTGCACCGGTGATCTTGCCGCGATTGACAAAGAAGCGACCGCTGGTGCCTTCGAACAAAATGCCGTTGTCGCCTTCGCTGGTGATCAGCAGTTCGACATTGTTGGGCATTTCTGCCCGGATCAGGAATTCGGTGGCAGCGTTGTACTGGTCAGCCACCTGAGGATGGCCGTCTTTGTATTCCACGGGCAGTTTGTATTTGACGGGGACGATTTTTGACGGGCCGGTGTCTGTGGCACCGATGGCCCAGCAGGCGATGTCAACATGGTGAGCGCCCCAGTCGGTCAGTTTGCCGCCTGAATATTCGTGCCAGTTGCGGAACGAGTAGTGGCAGTTGCTGAAGAGTGGAACTCCGCCGCCATATCCCTGCCGCAGCTCGGGCAGGGCGCGGTAAGGCACCTTGGCAGCTGGTCCCAGCCAGAAGTCCCAGTCCAGTCCGGCAGGTACCGGAGCTTCCGGGATGACGGGAGAAGGTTCCATGTTATTGATGCCGCAGGTGATGCGTTTCACGGTGCCGATGCGGCCGTGTTTGACCAGTGCCACAGCCTGCAGGAAGCGGAGATCGCTTTCGGTGCGCTGCATGGTGCCGACCTGAAAGACTCGACCGGTCTGCTTCACGACCTTTTCGATCAGCTTGCCTTCGGCGATGGTCAGTGTGAGTGGTTTTTCGCAATAAACGTCCTTGCCGGCCAGCATGGCTTCGACGGAGATTTTCGTGTGCCAGTGATCTGGTGTGGCAATCATGACCGCATCGATGTCTTTGCGATCTAGGATTTTGCGGTAATCGCTGTAGCCGTCGGGGCGTTTTTTCTGAGCTTTTTCCAGGCCCTGCTGATTGGCTTCAAGGACGCCGGCATCGACATCAGCGAGTGCGGCGAAGTCGGCAAACCGGGTGGACTTGCCGGTGATATGGGCTCCCTGGTTGCGGAGGCCGATTGTGGCAAATACCGGGCGGTCATTTGGTGAACGATAGCCGGCGGCGCGAAGACCGGAGGACAGGCAGAGTGCTGCGGCACCGAAGGTGGCACTGCGGAGTGCCTGCCGGCGGCTGCAGCAGCCGGAGTCGGACGGAGTGCGAGTGCTGGTCATGGCGGGATGGCCTTGTCTGAGACGACGAAACGCTTAAAAATTAAAAACGCCAGTCCGTGACTCGGTCAGATCGGCTGAGCCACTGCTGCAGAATAACCAAAAGCGAAAGGGGAATCCTGCGGGGCCGGGCGAGTTCCGGGGAATCTGTACGAATAGCTGAAGGTCGGGTACCAGCGAACGGCTCTGGTTTTGGTCCCGTCATCGTGTGCAGATTTCCCGCAAAATTGTGAAAATATGTGGAAATACTGCACCACGCTTACAAATCCGGCCGTGCTGCGGAGAGGTCAGGAGAGCCGCAGAGCAGGGCGGTGGCCACGATTATTTTCCGGGGTTGTCCGGTTTTTCGCAGCCATTTAGACTACCGAGTTGTGCGGTCGGGGGGCGAACGGAGTCCGGGGCGGAAAGCAGGAAGGCGGAATGAAGCTGCTGCAGCGATACATCATGAGCGAGCTGCTGCGTGTCTTTCTGCTGCTGGTGGCAGTGCTGACCGTGATGCTGGTGTTCCTCGGCGTGTTTCAGGAAGCGACTGAGCGTGGGCTGCGGCTGGCTCAGATTCTGCAGATTCTGCCATTTGTTGTTCCCAGCATGCTGCCGTTCACGATTCCGGCGACGCTGCTGCTGACGGTGTGCATTATTTACGGGCGGATTTCGGGTGATCTAGAGGTCGTGGCGGCTAAAGCGGCGGGGATCAGTGCAACGCAGCTTCTGTGGCCTGCATTCCTGCTGGGGACTCTGCTGACAGCAGTGTCGTTCAGTCTGACCAGCTATGTGATTCCGTGGGCGGTCGGGAATATTGAGCGAATTGTGACGCAGGCGATGGAGGATATTTTCCTTGACGGCCTTGCGCACGAGCGACACTTCAGTGATGCCGAGCGGGGATTTTCGATTACGGTGCATGACGTGCAGAATCGCGTCTTGAAGGATGCAACATTTCAGTATCGGACTCGCAATCACGAACAGGTCAGCGTGCGAGCGGCAGAGGCTTCGATGCGTTTTGATCTGGAAGCGAAAGTGATTCGGATCATGCTGAAGAACGCCCGGGGAACTCGCGCGGGCGGCGATACTCTGGCCGAACTTGACCGGACTGAGCTGATGTTTCCGCTGCCACAGTCGCTGGCTCGAATGAAATCCCGACACATGACTCTGGATGCTTTGACGGCGGGTGTGCAGGAGATGCAGGTGGCTCAGCAGCGGAAGCAGGCCGAGGCGGCTCAGGAGGCTGCGATGCTGCTGATGATGGGCGATTTTCAGCAGCTGACGGGTGAGCCGCTGGCGATTTTGCAGACGGAACAGCGACGGGCTCGCAATCAGGAAATGCGGTATCGGACTGAGCTGCACAGTCGATTTTCGATGGCAGCCAGTTGTCTGTTTTTCGTGTTTGTGGGTGGTCCGTTTGCGATGCTGCAGGCGCGGCGACAATTCATCACGACATTCGTGATGTGTTTTCTGCCGATCCTGCTGATCTACTACCCTGTGATGTTCCTGATGGTGAATCTCTCCAAGAACGCCTCGGTGAATCCCCTGTGGGCGATGTGGGTTCCGAATCTGATTCTGGGATTCGTAGGGACCTCGGTGTTAAGCCGAGTAGTGCGGCACTAGCAGGTGCTGCTGGATCTGCCGGCTGAGCAATTCCCGGATCAACCACGGGCAGTGAACTGCAGGTGGCACGTTCGACCGTGCCCCATTTTTTATGTAGCATTCCCAGAACACGTCAGCCTTTGTAAAAGCAGTGCAGCGGGCTGGCACTGAAATTCTCTGTCAATGAATTCTCTGGAAGGCTGAACGCCGGCATGCAATATGATGTATTTGGACTGGGCAACGCGCTGGTCGATATTCAGGCGCGGATCAGTGACAACTGGCTGCAGCAGACTGGTTTCGACAAGGGCATCATGACACTGGTGGATGATGCTCAGCAGCGTGCTGTGCTGGATCGTCTGGCGGGTGTATCGCTGCATCGCTGTGCGGGTGGTTCGGCTGCCAACACGATTGTGGCGGTGGCGGATTTTGGCGGCAAGGCAGCGTTTGCTGGTCGGGTGGCGGATGACGAACTGGGCCAGTTCTTCGTGGCTGACATGCGTCGGTTGGGTGTGCGGATGGATGTGCCGCTGGCCACTGGTGGCCAGACGGGGACGTCCGCCATTTTGATTACTGAGGATGCTCAGCGAACCATGCTGACCAATTTGGGGATTTCAGCGACGTTTTGTGCTGATGATGTGGCTGAGGATGAACTGCGGCGTGCGAAGTACGTTTATGTCGAAGGTTATCTGCTGCTGAATCCGGTGCAGAAGGTGGCCGTCTATCGGGCCATCGAGATTGCGAAGAATGCGGGTTGTAAGGTTGCCTTTACGGCATCGGATCCGTTTTTGTGTGATTTGCTGAAGGACGAGATCTGGTCGCTGGTGCGGGGTCCTGTGGACTTGTTTTTCTGCAACGAACTGGAGGCTCAGGCGTTGACAGGGAAGACGGATTCGGTGGAGTGTGCGGCGGAACTGCATCGCAGTTGTGAGAACGTCGCGATGACTTTGGGGCCCAACGGTTCGCTGCTGATGCACGAGGGCCGACCGATTCGAATTGAAGGTGTTCCGACTGCGGCGATCGACACGACTGGTGCGGGCGACATGTATGCTGGTGCTTTGCTGTTTGGCATCACGAACGGGCTAAGCTGGAAGCAGGCCGGTCATCTGGCATCGCACGCTGCGGCGCGAGTGGTCAGTCAGCTGGGGGCACGTCTGCAGAACCGGTTTACACCGGCAGAAATCTCGGAACTTGTGCATTAATTATTTCTGCCGCCGGCAGTGAAGGAGAAAGCGATGCGACTGGAGGGATTGATCGCTGCGGTGCATTCGCCGTTTGATGACAGCGGCGAGCTGTTATTATCGGCCGTGGAGGCGCAGGCTCAGCTCATGCTGGCCCAGGGAGTCGCCGGCGTTTTCATTTGCGGCAGCACCGGGGAAAGTCATTCATTGAGCGTGGGTGAGCGGCAGGATTTGTCGAAACGCTGGCTGCAGGTGCTGCAGGGCAGTTCGATCGTGCCAATCGTCCATGTGGGTTCGAACTGCCTGCGAGACAGTCGCCAGCTGGCGGCACATGCGGAAAAAATCGGGGCGGCAGCCATCGCAGCTCAGGCACCTTCCTACTTCCGTCCGCGGTCGGTGGCTGAGCTTTGTGAGTGGTGTGAACAGGTTGCTGCAGCTGCTCCGCAGACCCCCTTCTATTTCTATGACATTCCGGTGATGACGGGGGTGAATCTGTCGATGCCTGATCTGCTGCAGAGAGCGGGCGAGCGGATTCCGAATTTTCGGGGTTTGAAGTTTACGAATCAGGACCTGATGAGTTTTCAGATTTGTCAGCGGCTGGATGGCGGTCGGTATGACATAGCGTTTGGTGTTGACGAGATGCTGCTGGCCGCTGTGTGTCTGGGCGCTGCGGGTGCTGTGGGCAGCAGCTACAACTTTGCGGCGCCGATTTACCTGCGTCTGATTGCCGCGTTTCAGAGCGGTGATTTGTCTGCGGCGCGAGAAAAGCAGTATTGGTCGGTACAGCTGATTCGGCTGCTGGCAGCTAGTGGTTACATGGCTGCTGCGCGAATGGTTATGGGTTGGCTGGGGGCTCCGGTGGGACCTCCGCGACTGCCCAATGTGCGTCTGACAGCCGAAGCATCGGCCGGATTGCGTCGGGGGCTGGAGGAGTTGGGCTTTTTTGACTGGGTGCGGACGACCTGAGTAATTCCGGGGCTGACAGTGGCTGCAGAGATCTGGAGGGCCGACGATGCGAGACAGCGGCAAGCGAGGGACCGGACTGGTGGGGCGATCAGGGTGCTGGCCTTTCGTGACGTTGTTTCTGTTTGTCTGGTGCGGTGGTGGCTTGAGGGCGATGCCATGGCAGCAGGCGGGTTCAGCCGCGGTTGCGCAGGCAGCGAAAATGCAGTCGGCTGAGTTCTTCGAGCGTGAGATTCGTCCCATTTTGCAGCACCGCTGTGTGGAATGTCATGCGAGAGCGCTGGCGTCTGAGAACGGTGAGCTGGATCTGGAGACGGTAGAGGGTCTTGCGGCGGGCGGCAGTCGCGGGTTGCTGTTTGCGGGGGCGGAGGTGCAGCAGGAAGCGGGGCTGTTGCTGCAGGCTGTGGAATATGCGGATCCGGATTTGCAGATGCCTCCGGCGGGCCGACTTCCAGCCGAGGAGATTGCGAAGCTGCAGCAGTGGGTGCGGGGTGGTGCTGTGTTGCCCGCGTATACAGCGAAACCGCGGCCGGTAACGACATCCATTAATTACTCAGAAGCTCGTCAGTTCTGGTCATTTCGCCCGCTGGCTCAGGTGCCGCCGCCGACGGTCTCGGTTGCTGGAGAGGCGTGGCTGTCGGGGCCGATTGATGCATTTGTGTGGCAGGGGCTGCAGCAGCGCGGGCTTGAGCCAGCGGAGCGGGCTGATCGTCTTGTGCTGTTGCGGCGGGCCAGTTTTTTGGTGACGGGACTGCCGCCGACGCCGGAGGAGCAGGCGGGAATTCTGGCGGACCGGTCAGTTGACTGGTGGCAGCGGACTGTGGACCGACTGCTGGGGGCACCGCAGTACGGTGAACGCTGGGCACGATTCTGGCTGGATCTGGTGCGATACACCGATTTTACTCCAGACTGGCAGAATCCGACGGATCGTGGCTGGATGTATCGTGACTGGGTTGTGCAAGCATTCAACAGCAATCTGCCTTATGATCAGTTTGTGCGACAGCAGCTGGCGGCCGATCTTCTGCCGGGAGCAGTTCCTGAGGATCTTGCGGCCACGGGACTGCTGGGTCTAAGTCCGACTTACTGGAAAGAGCTGCGGCTGGCCCCGTCGGTTATTGAGCAGATTGTGGCTGACGAGTGGGATGAGCGAGTGGACTGTGTGTCGCGTACGTTTCTGGGCCTGACGGTATCTTGTGCGCGGTGCCATGACCACAAATTTGACGCGATTTCCACAGAGGACTATTACGGTCTTGCGGGGGTGTTCGCCAGTACGCAGCTGGATGAGCGTCCGTTGCTGCCGCCGGCTGATGCTCAGCGCGTAAAAGCTGCGCGTGCAGAGCTGCGTGAGCTGGAGGGGCGTCTCAAGACCTTAAGCGAAAAGCAGGATCCGGCAGCAGCGGCGGTTACTGCTGAGATTGCTCAGCTGCGTGCGAGTGAGCCGCAGGTGGATGCTCCTTTTGCCCATGTACTGCGGGATGCGGCCGTGTATGTATTGCCGCAGGGTGAGGAGATGACGCAACTGCAGTATCGCGAAGGTGAGGCTCGAGATTTGCCGGTGTTCCGCCGCGGTAATCCAGGAAATCCCGGTGCTGTGGTACCGCGACGATTTCTGACGGTGCTCAGCCCTGATGTTCCACGGCAGCTGAATACGGGCAGTGGTCGTCTGCAGCTGGCGGAGGCGTTTACCACTGAAGCTGCTCCATTGCTGGCTCGAGTGATTGTCAATCGGATCTGGGATGCATATTTTGGTGCCGGGCTGGTGCGCACTCCCAGTGACTTCGGAATTCAGGGCGACCGTCCGACGCACCCTGAACTTCTGGAGTATCTGTCAGGGCAACTGGTGTCGCGCGGGTGGGATTTGAAGTGGCTGCAGCGTGAGATCCTGCTGTCGTCGGTATGGCGGCAGAAGTCAATGTGGCGTGAGGCGGCGGATGCGGCGGATCCAGAGAATCGGCTGTTATGGCGAGTCAGTCATCGGCGGCTGGATTTTGAAATGTGGCGTGATGCGGCACTGGCTGCCGCCGGTGTGCTGGAGCGGACCGTGGGTGGTCCGGGGCAGTCCATTGATGATGCCCAGGCGTATCGTCGATCGCTGTATCTGGTCGTGGCTCGAGAAGAGCTGCATCCGGTGCTGCGAATGCATGACTTTCCGGAGGCCAGTTCGCACAGTCCTCGGCGAGAACCCACCACCACTCCGCTGCAGCAGCTGTACTTTCTGAATTCAGCCTGGGTGGAGGCTCGGGCGTTGCAGGTGCGTGATCGTCTGCAGACTTTTTCGGGTGAGGAACGTGTCAGGCAGGCTTATGCTTTACTGCTGTCACGCGAGCCGGATGCGGAAGAAATACGGGTCGGGCTTGAGTTTACGGCAGCGCAGGCTGCCGGCGGCGGCGGGACACCCGAATCTGAGCAGGCTGCGTGGGCCGAGTACCTGCAGGCACTGCTGGGGCTGAGTGAGTTTGTTACGCTGGAATAGCGCCGCCGGAGATTAGTCGGCAGAGAATATCGGTGGCCTGATACAACTGCGATACCTCGATCCATTCATCCTTTGTGTGAGCCTGGGCGATATCGCCTGGGCCGAACACAACTGCCGGCACTCCCGCCGCAGCGACTCGTGAGGCGTGCGTACCGAATGGCACACCAATGCACTGATGTGGTCCGCTGACCGCAACAACGTGTTGCAGCAGTTCTTTGGCCAATTCCTGATTGTTGTTGTCATTGAGCCCCGGGCTGTTGCACCACGGCTCGTCGTGGAACAATTCGAAGTCAAATCTGGGTGCCAGCCAGTCGATGATTTCCTGTCGAGCGGCCAAAGGATCTTCGCCGGGCAGCAGTCGGCGATCGATGTCAATTCCGCAGCTGTCGGGGACGACGTTGACGCTGCTGCCGCCGGAGATCAGTCCGACGCTCAGGGTGGCGGGGCCGCACAGCGGATGTGGCGGGCGGGACAGTGGCAGCAGGGCTGCGTATTCTTCCATGGCCAGCAGCACTCGAGCCATTCTGTAGATGGAATTGATGCCGTCGGATGGCCTCGAACTGTGGCAGGCTCGGCCGGCAGTGCGGATTTTCCAGCGTACGGCTCCGCGGTGTGCTGTGACAATATCCAGCAGTGTCGGTTCAGCAATTACGGCAACATCCGGAGCGGTTGGCAGCAGGTTGTACCGAGGTCCATTTGGCTGCCAGCCAGATGTCAGATGATTGATGCCTAGACTGGTGGATTCTTCGTCGCAGGTCAGAGACAGGACGAGGTTTGGGCGACCTGCTGCAGGCTGACGCTGCAGGATGAGCAGAGCGGCGAGCATTGACGCCATGCCTCCCTTGACATCGCAGGCTCCGCGACCGCAGATGCGGCCATTCAATGCTGTCGGAGTGAACGGGGGGATGGTCATTCCATCAACGGGAACGGTGTCCTGATGCACATCGAACAGGACTGTGCGAGTGGCTTCTGGATTGCTGAGGCGAGTCAGTACGTTGCAGCGTCCGGGCACGACTTCGTGCACTTCAACGGGCAGGCTGTGAGCCTGCAGGAAGTCTGCCAGCCAGCGAGTCATGCGGCCTTCGTAATACTCAGCGCCGCTCAGTTCCCGCCCCATCGGGTTGATGCTGGGAATGGCGATGAGCTGGCTGAGGATTTCGGCTGGATCGGCCAGGCTTGCAAGAATGGTATTCATAGATTCGGGATCCTGAATGCGAGGAGGGACGGAACAGCTATGCATCCCTGTGCTGGCGGGCTGAGTCAGAGGCTGTCAGTGTCCGGGAGTCATAGGTGGCGGTGCTGTCTGGACGTTCTTTGCGGGGGCGTGGCCGGCTAACTGCCCGATCCTCGGACTGTTTGCACGCATCCAGCCGATCGGCAAGGTGTGGCAGAAGCGGAGCGGAGTCTGGAGCTTCGGGGTTCCCTGACGCAGTCGCTGCATAGATCTGGTCAAAGTAGATCTGACGGTAGTTGTAAGGACGGAAGTGGTAGCTGCCCTTGCCGACCGGTGAGATTGGAGCCATGGGAAACATATTGCCACGGCTCGCACGCAACAGGGCATCTTTGCGCATGGAGTGCATATGAAAACGTGTTGCCGGACTGTTGGTGTAGATCGGTGCGAGGTGGAATAGATACCCCATGACTTCCGGAGTGGAAATCAGATCCATCGGTGCAGCCGTCTGAGCTGTCGGGCAGTAGATTCCAGCCTGAGTGGCGGGCGGGGGGTACCATGGCTCGGTTGGCGAAATCGGTGTCATGCAGCACATCGGGGCTGAGCGGGCCAGGGGTACCATTCCATGGCTTATTGGTTGCTTCGCGGCGTACTGCGACAGGTACAGAAGGACAGCGGAAAGCATAGCAGGAGCGGCCGCAGCAGGTGGGCAAGACGGGACGGCGAATGTCAGATCAGCGGGGATGTAAACAGGCTCACCGACGGACTGCTCCTGTCGGACTTCGGGGGCTGCGGACGGTGCATCCTGAGGCAATTCCGCCGTTGGCACCGTGGGCACGGCGGAGGGTTTCTGGGCGAGACAAACCGTGGAAACTGTCGCGACAGCGGCAGCAGCCAGCAGGCTGCACAATTGCAGTCTCATGAGAAATCCGTTTCTGCGAGTGGATCGGGGCCAGATGACCGTCGCCGCCCTGCTTGTGCTCCCGAAACGCCGCGGTGTGTCGGGAACAATCGTCAGGTTCTGTAGCGGACTGGCGGGCGGGGCTGGCTCACGAAGAGGAAAACCGGGAAGTTCGGCAAGGATCACCGTTGAAATTCCTGCAAGTGGAAGATTGGGAGTAAAGAATCTGACCGGCAGAACCAATGCACGCGGAGCAATCCGTTCTGTGTGGATCGGCGGATTTTGAAGCGTTGATCGGCTTAGTCCGACTAAGAGCAGTCGATCCTGAATTACCTGCAGGTCGCGAACGTCCTTGCTGAGAGACTGCGGCGTCGAGGCCGATTCGCTGCGTTCCGCCTCAACCGCCGCGATCAACGGTTGGGGCTGAGTGTATCCGGAGTCTCGCAGACTGAGATATCTACCAACCGAAAGCAGCACGACCGCAATGGCGGCAAGGTGATGTGAAAGGAACAGGCGCTCCGTGTTCATTTTTCCGGCTTAAAGTACTTCGCAGCTAGTTCTCGTTCACGTTTGGACCATTCGCTGTACCAGTAGCCGTGAATGCGTTTCAGAATCGCTATTGCCTTGGGAGTATCGATCTTCTGAGGAGCCGCCATCGCCGTTGAGGTGACCATCCAGTTATGGAGCCCTGCCCAATGACTGATCAATTCGAGGATCCATTCATCTTCTGGATCGATTGCAACCAATGCTCGAACGCAATGTGGATAACACTGAGAGAGCCCGCCGTCGTCTGCTTTGTAAGCAGCTCGGCAAAGGCCTGGCTTCGCGGGAACCGCGTCTTTGCCAAGCTTTCTTCGTGCGTCCGCAGCGGATTTTACGACCGCATGGTATTTCTTACGGAGACCTTTCCGCGGCAACGGTAACGTGTCAACTGTCGGTTTGGGGTTGCAGTAATCATCAAACACAGAAGATCGATGGGATGAATCGCGGGATGCCAGCGACGCTTTCAAGTCTTGGACGGTTACACTTTTCCCTTGGCGTTTCATTGCGTGCCCTATTGTTATACGGTTCCGCGGTATTGCGTAACGGCAAAAGTGTAAATTGTGATCCCAACATGAACGACGTATAGCTATTCAATCCAACCTTTCTTGATCGATTCACGAAGCTCCGCCTCGCATGCGAAAAAAGCTTTTGCCTGAAGGATCTCGATATTAACGGTAAAACTCTCTCATTGCCTTGATTCGGGATTCGAGCGTATAAGTGCCAACCATATGCTTACGACCTCTCGCTGGCCCATGCATCAAGTCAGGATAGTTCTTTTTCATCCAATTTCGCATCGCTGCATGCAGATGCGTGCTTTTCGGTTGTGTTCTGCCAAAGGCCTGCAGGTTGCCAGCTTGCTCCGTTTTGCCGTTCTGGACGCAGTTGCTGCGCGATGTATGCCGTCGAGCCGTCGCCAAAATTCAGTCAAATGGGAATTTTCCCCCATTGACATTGAAGTCGTCAGGATTCGCTTTCATCGGGGTGGTGAAAGAGCCAGTGGTCTACATGGATGATAGTGTGGCTGATGTTCGGTTTGGCAAGGCCGAGACAGCGATAGGGCGACTTCTGCGAGCGTTGGCGGCCTCGCTGCATTTAGCTTTGGGTGCTGCGGCTCTGGCGCAGGATCTGGCGATCGATCCGGCGTCCGTCGGATGGCACAGCAGCCTCAATTGCCGCGGCAGGTGCTGCTTCATCACAATCCGCAGTCGCAGCATATGCCATGCCGAAGAAACCAGCCAGAGGCCGCGGATGCTGGTTAGTCGCATGTCCTGTTTCAGCAATTTCGCGCAATCGCGGGCAATCTCTGGAAGTCCTCCTGAGGCTGACACTGTGATCAACTGCTGCGGAACAGCGGTGGCTTGCACTGCGATCGTGGTCATCAGCTGAGACTCAACGCCTTCGGACTGCGTTCGTCCTCCTGCACACAGCAGCAGCAGACCAGTTTTTCCCGACAAAAGCAATCTCACGGCTGCAGTGGTTCGCTGCTGCAGTTCTTCGGCGTCTGAGCAGCCACAGACGATGGCAGCATCCCCTTTCGGTGCATCATCGCTGATGAACAGATCCTTTGGCTGAAGACTCATCGAGAATCCAAGTTTCCGTCTGCGAGGTGAACTCCGACCGGCACTGATTCGACCAACTGCAGGCAGCCAAGTCCCGCCTTGCCGCAGCAGGAAGCCCAGTATTTTGAGAGATCGATGCGCGGCCTGCGGTGGTAACCGCGAACCATCTTGCCGCAACGCTGACAATGAAGCCGATAACGTGTTGCCGGGCTTTGAGCATGGCAGCATGCTTTGGGTGTGGCCCCTAGTTTCTCAGCCAGCGCTTGCCATACGTCATCATGGCCGTGTCCGGGGCCCGCGAGCGCATGAGCAATTTCGTGTCTAATGGTGTCGAGAGCCTGTTCCCATGAATTCAACGCCGTGATCGGGGCACTCAATCCGATAATTTTACGAGTGTATCGACAGCAGCCGGCTCGCGTTTTAGCCCGGTCCGACTTGGTACGCCACCCCAGCTGCCACAGGCCATGCTGCCGCAGCAGTTCATCACTGCAGGCAATCGCTTCGGCAATGGATGCCACTATTGGTCTCCTTTCCAGTCGGCTGTCGGTCCGGATCTGAGCACTTTGCCGCCCCGGGCCCCGGGGCCTGGTCCCAGTTCAATCAGCCAGTCTGTCTGTGACAGCAGCTCCGGGTCGTGGTCAATCATAATCACCGAATGCCCCGTCTGCAGCAGAAAGTTGAGACAGGCTACGAGGTTTTGAATATCGCGGCCGTGGAGCCCACTGGAAGGTTCGTCGAACAAAAACAGCGTGCGGCCTGAATTTGTCAGCTGTGGGACCGTTTTTTCGCCTGCAGGCTCCACCGCATCCTGCGGGACTCCGGCCAGCATCGCGGCGATTCGCAAACGCTGTGCTTCCCCGCCGGAAAGCGAGGTCAGTGGCTGCCCCAGACGCAGGTATGACAGGCCAGCCTGCCGGAGCGCATTCAGTTTGGTCTGTATCCGGTAGTTTGCGTGAAAGAATCGAAATGCCTCATCCGCCGACATCTGCAAAATCTCATCGATGCTGCGACCTCGGTAACGGATCTCAAGGATATCCGGTCTAAACCGTCGACCCCCGCACGCTTCGCAGACAGTTTCAATGTCTGCCAAAAACTGCATCGGGACCGTGATCTGACCGCGTCCTTCGCACGCCGGGCAGCGACCACCTCGTGAAGAATTGAAGCTGAACATGCCGCGCGTCAGGTTGCGGCGACGGGCTTCATGAGTATCAGCCAGCAGAGCCCGGATTTCGTCGTAAATGCCCAGCCATGTCGCCGGGATGCTGCGACTGCTGCGACGCATCGGCTGCTGATCCATCACCAGTACACTCTCCAGATGCTGCACACCGCTGATGTCTGCGACCCGTGAATACAGCGGTCGTCGGCTTCTGCCGGGCTGCAGTCTGTTCTGCAGGTGCGGATACAGCGTCTCAGTCAGCAGTGAACTTTTGCCGCTGCCACTGACACCACAGATGCCGCATAGGACACCCAGCGGAAAATCCACTGTGATGCCGGACAGGTTGCGACAGTGGATATCGGTCAGTCTGAGCCAATGGCTGGGGGTTCGCGACGCTCTGAGATGGGTCCTGCCTGAAGTTGCCACCGACTGCAACATGCGACCAGCCAGCAGGCGACCTGTTTCGGTCTGCTGCTGAGGCAGCAGGTGCGGAGGTCCCTGAAAGACAATCCGCCCCCCTTCGTCTCCCGCTCCGGGGCCCGTTTCAATCACCTCGTCGGCCGCCATAATGACCACAGGATCGTGCTCCACAACTACCACTGTGTTGCCGGCCTGCTGCAGTTCCCGAATCACCGCGAGCACGCGTGCTGTGTCGGCAGGGTGCAGTCCCTGCGTCGGCTCGTCCAGCACATACAGAGTCCCTGTCAGGCCTGCACCGAGAGCTGCTGTCAGGAGAGTTCTGCGAGCTTCGCCGCCGGACAGTGACTTCATGCTGCGGCTCAGACTGAGGTACTCAAGGCCGCACCGACACAGCAGATCAAGACGCCTGAACGCATGACGAAATGCCGGTGCGAGGGCGCGGCGAACAGCATCCGGAAGCTCTGCCTGGGACTCCTGCAGCCAGGTCTGCAGTGTGCCCACCTCAAGGCCGCAAATTTCCGGAAGCGTCGCTCCCCGCCATCGCGCTGCTGCGGGGAATGCTGCGAGGCGAGTGCCGCTGCAGGTGTTGCAGGGATCCTCGGAGGAAGTCTCACCGGCCGTGCCCGTGCCACCACAGTCAGGGCAGGCCCCCAGCGGTGAATTGAAGCTGAAATGCTGCGCTGTGATTTCCCCGAATTCGGTTCCGCAGCCGACACACTCCAGTCGCACGGGAAATACCAGCTTGCGCCACGGGCGATCATCGACAGTCGCCGTTACTGACGATGCCGTCGTTGCTGCATCACTCAGCACCACTAGCGCATGAGCCAACTGCATCGCCGTGGCTGCCGTTTCTTCCATCCGGACGGCCTGTCCAGTGTCAGCTCGAAGTCGATCCACTATCAACAGTGTGTCGGCCGGCAGCTCGCTGCCTCGCGGCAACTGATCGAGCGACACCTGACGGTTCTGCAGCAGACAGCGAGTAATGCCCTGACGCAGCCAGAACTCGGGCGTTGCCGGAGCTCCGTTTGGCACTCTGCTTAGCGGAAATCCCAATAGCAGTCGCGAGCCGGGAACTTCGCGCAGCACCGTAGAAACCGCTGTCGCCGGAGAATTTCGGCACACCATGATTCCGCAGGACGGGCAATACAGGGTGCTGCAGGCAGCAAACAGAGACTGCAGGGCGTCGAGGATTTCCGTGCGGCTGCCGACAGTACTACGGGGGCCGTCACCGCGTGCTGATTGATGAATGCCCACAGCCGGCGGCAGTCCTGCAATTCGGTCGGCTGCCGGACGTTCAATCCGCTCAAGAAACTGCCGCGCAGCCGGCGAAAAGGTTTCAACATACCGCCGCTGACCCTCTGCGTACAGAGTATCAAATGCTAGGCTGCTTTTGCCGGAACCGCTGAGCCCGCAAATGACCGTCAGCGCCTCATGGCGGATTCGCAGCGACACCTGTCGGAGATTGTTAACCCTGACCCCCTCAAGCTCAATACAGGCATCGGGAACAGGCAGCGGGGAACTCATAGAAAAAGACTCCAGTGTGCGGCTGCTAAGACTGTATCCTGGCAGAAAACGCTGGTGGTTCGAGGGAGCTGTGCAGGAGTATCGAATTTGGCAGCGAGTCTGCCGGGCATCGCGTCATCAGGAACGCCGACGCAGCACAAAAACCGCATCTCCCAGATGATCGTCCAGAACAAGTTCTGATTCCGACTCGTAACAGAAATCGTGCACACTCAGCAGTTCAAACTCCGGCACGGAATTCAGCAGCCTGCGAAGCTGGTCAGCCCGATAAATTCGCAGCTGATGATCACTTCGCAATCGCACGATGCCGGAGGGCAGGGTGGCCTTTAGGCTGAACCGCACTGTTTCAAGGCGTGTCCGGCGACAGGACTGCAGAACTCGGACAGTGACCGTAACGGTGCGTCCCCGCTTTCGAATAGTCCACCGCTCACAGTCCTCTTCCGCAGCATCAGGGGGCAGCAGGTGAAACCCCAGCAAATACAGTCCGCCGGGCCTGAGTGCTGCCGCGGCACACCGCAAATGGGACCGCGCTGACTGTTCGCTGGGCAGATGGCGAAACGTATTGACCAGGCAGTGTGCCAGGTCAAATCTGCCGGTGGTCCGAAAGTCGGCCATGTCGGCCATGAAGACCTCGGCCTGCAGCTTTCGTCGTCGCAATTGCCGCTGAGTTTCCCGGACGCATTGCGGGTTCAGATCAAAGGCAGAGACTTCGAGGCCGCGGCGACACAACTCCACTGTCTGTCGTCCGCCGCCGCAGCCAATCTCCAGCACCTTCGGAGCCTCGCTACCCAGCCAGCGAATTGCTGTCTGCTGGATAAAATCGGCTTCGAATTCTGTTTCGTCTGAAAATGCAAAGTCCCACAGGTCCGGTCGATCGTAACATTCCATGGAAGCCTTCCTGTTGCAGTCGGACTGCAGCCAGAAGCCTGGCAGCGGCGAGAACTTGACGGGTGTGCCGCCGAATCGCAAGGTGACGGATGACATTTCCTGCAGAAAATTCTACTCTTTGACCATACAATTCTGTTGCGGGTCGATCTTCTTGGGTGACTCAGAACAGCACATGTGCAAGAAACGGAGTTCATCTGTGAGCATGCTACTGAATGCAATTGGTCGATTGCAGGACTTTCCGGGAATGCTGGTGGTGCTGGCTTTGGTCGGGGCTTTCGGCTCGTGCGGCAGTGCGGCACGGGGCGAGGACTGGCCGTGGTTTCTGGGGCCGCGACATACCGGAGAATCGTCAGAAACAGACCTAATGCTCGACTGGTCGGCCGGCGCCCCGCCAATGCTTTGGAAACAGGCCATTGGCACTGGCTACAGCGCCCCGTCGATCCTCGGTGATCGTCTGGTCGTGCATCATCGCAAAGCAAATCAGGAGATCATTTCCTGTCGTCGCCAAAGTTCTGGGGAAGAGATCTGGCAGTACTCGTACGAATCGGCCTTTGAAGATCCCTATGGTTATAATAACGGTCCCCGCTGTTCGCCGGTCCTGACTCAGAAATACTGTTTTACTCTGGGTGCCGAGGGGATGCTGTGCTGCCTCTCATTGCAGGACGGCAGTCTGATCTGGAAGAACGATCTCAAAACCAGCTATCAGTTGCCGGAATGGTTTTTTGGTATGGGCTGCTCACCTCTGCTGGACGGAGATCGCCTGATTGTGCTTGTTGGGGGCCAGCCGAATTCGGGAGTGGTGGCTTTCGATGCAGCCACCGGCCGGGTGCAGTGGGAGGCTGTGGGCAAGCAGACGTGGGACGGTACAAAGACCCCGGAAGGAACCAGCTATGCCTGGACGGGCGAAGAGATGGTGGTCAGTTACTCGTCTCCGATCATCGCCGAGATTCATGGGCGTCGGCACCTGCTGTGTCTGGTCCGTCAGGGCCTCGTCTCGCTGGACCCCCAGACTGGCGCGACAAACTTCTTCTGGTGGTTTCGTTCGCGAGTGCACGAATCCGTGAATGCGGCCCGGCCAATTGTCGTGGGTGACCAGATCTTTCTGTCTGCCGCCTATCAGGTCGGATCAGCGTTACTGAACGTCAGCGACGACGGACGGTCGGTTACCCCGGTTTGGTCTGATCGCAGCAATCTGCTGGCACATTGGTCGACACCCATCCATGCCGATGGCTATGTCTATGGTTTTTCGGGACGGCATGAGAACGAGGGTGAACTGCGATGTGTGCGACTGGAGGATGGCGAGGTACAGTGGAGCACATCTGGTTTTGAGGGAGACTTGACCGGTCTGCGAGTCAACCGGGCTAATGGAAAAGTTGTGGATACGGAGACCGGGAAGGAGATCCCGTATCCATTTTTTGGCCGCGGAGCATTGACGCGAGTGGGGGAGAGATTCATTGTTTTGGGTGAACGCGGCACGCTGGCTGTAGTGGATGTGAACAAAGATCGTTTTGTGGAGCGAGGCCGATTCGCGCTGGATGAAATAGGCAATCCAGCCTGGGTGGCACCGGTGGTGTCCGATGGTCGATTGTATCTGCGCAGCGAGGACTGGCTGGTGTGTCTGGATTTGCGCAATCCGGTGCAGGTGCAGGGACGCTCGGAAGGCGGTAACTAAACGCATGGGGGCGGATTGCGTTCAGTGTCGGGTGCTGTTGTTGCGTCCGGATCTGGGCGGTGCGGTAATGGCAAAATAGTTGGTTACAGCGGCGTCGAGAGCGACTCGAGTTGCACGCATCGGAGCGTCGTGGAAGTGGCAGTAGTTTTGCACCTGCAGCAGCAGGTCCCTTGCGTGGCAGCAGCGCCGTGGTCTGTTTGCGCTGCGGTTGTGGCTTTCCAGCAGGTACTCCATGGTGTCCTCTTCAATCGGGACACTCATGGTTCGTGAGACAGCATCGAACATCTGGCGGAATTTTGATTCTGAGGGATCAGCAATATCGATTTTCTGGGGGATTCTCCGCAGGAACGCCCCACCGACCAGTTCATGTGGATCGATATTGGCTGAGCATACCATCAGCAGCTCGAACGGGAACCGGACTTTTGTCGGAACGGCGTGTTCGGGAAGTCATGTCGGCCTTCGACTGGGATCATCCAGCGGTTGAGCAATTCGTCGATGGGCATGCGTTGTTGACCGAAGTCATCGATCACGAGGGTTCCGCAGTTGCTTCTGCCGTGCAGCGGTGCCTCGCAGACTCGCGAGGTGGGGTTCAGCTGCAGTTCCAGTTCATTCATGGTCAATTCCCCGCCGGCGACGATGGTGGGGCGTTTGATGCGAACCCAGCAGCGGTTGATATCCTGTAAGTTGAGCAGGCCTTCGCCGGCAGTGCTGTCATCTGTCTGTGTGTGGACTCACGGGTCAAAAATGCAGAGGATGTCGCCTTCAACGGCAACGGATCTTGGAATCCAGACGGTTGAACTGAAGGCTTCTAGGTTCGTTCGGTCATACTGGTTTTTCCGTTTCCGGAATTGCCGCAGAGGCATAGTCCGCGTCGGGCTTTGATGGCGGGGCCCAGTCGTTCAAGGATTTGGTCGCTCAGCACCAAGCCTCGAAAATCGCGGCGCAGGTCAGCCATGTTAATTTGCAGTCTGGAGGGACTTTGCATGGCGACGGCTGACGCGTAGTCTTCCAGTGGGACCGGTGCAACTCCGAAATAGCTGGATTCCACGAGGTACTGTCGGGCGCGCTCGCGACCGATTGGTGTGAGTATGAATTCGGAATCACCCTTGGCAGTGGTGCCGGGCAGATCGATATTTTTTTCCTGCCGCAGATGTTTCAGCAGAGGCTCGGGTTGTTGCCATCGCAAACGCAGCTGGGCAGCGATTCGACGTCCGCTGACTGCCGAGTTGCTGAATATGAAACGCAGAATGATGCGTTGAGGCACGGGGTCGTTAACGCCCGCATCTTTGAGTTTCAGTGGTTGCGCGGGACGAACGAGTCGGTTTCAGTGCTGTCCTGTCGCACTATCGCAGCGTCAGCCAGAATCATGGTGACCCGCTCAAAAAAATCCTCAAATGATTCGGTAGAGGTCGCCGACTGCGAACTGAATGACGCCGACAAGATCCAAATCTACAGTCTGGTCTGACCGGTGCGACAAGCCCGGCTGCGGGAAAAAAAGCAACAGGAAACCACAACGTCAGGATCTGTGGCCGGTCAAACGCTGTTGCAACGGTGGGGCAAATCGGGAGAATGTGGTCGCAGCGGCTGCTGGTTGCAGCATCTGGCGGGGTGTGACGATTCTGGCGACCACGCGTGAGGCTGGTTGTGTTGGGGAGGGTAGATCACAGTGAAGTTTGCAATATGTCAGGAACTGTACGACAACGTACCGTGGTACGAGCAGTGTCGACTGATTGCCGAGGCGGGATATGGCGGGATCGAGGTGGCGCCGTTTTCGATTGCGGCAGACCTGCAATCAGTGTCTCCGTCAGTGTTTTCTGAGATGCGGAAAGTGGCAGCCGAGCATGGTCTGGAGATTATCGGTCTGCACTGGCTGCTGGCAAAGACCGGCGGGTACTATCTGACCAGCCCGGATTCAGCCGTTCGGAGGGCGACTGCGAAGTATCTGTCATTCCTTGCCGATGTTTGTGGTCAGCTGGGCGGGACTGTCATGGTGTTTGGTTCTCCGCAGCAGCGTAATCTTCTGCCGGGAGTCAGTCGGGAGCAGGCGATTGAGTATGCTGCCGAAGTCTTCGCCGCAGCTGCACCTGCCTTTGCTGCAGCTGGTGTGACCCTCTGTGTCGAACCATTGACTCCGAAGGAAACAGACTTCATAAACACCTGTGCCCAAGCCGTGCAGCTGATTGATCGGGTGGGGCATCCGGCTGTGATGCTTCATCAGGATGTGAAGGCGATGCTGGGTGCTGAGTCCGATTCGATACCAGTATTGATTGATCGCCACCGTGATCTGTGTCGGCACTTCCATGTCAACGATACAAATCTGCTGGGGCCGGGGATGGGGGACACGAACTATCATCCGATTTTATCGGCGCTGCAGTCCAGTGGATACAGTGGCTGGGTATCTGTTGAGGTCTTTGATTACTCGCCTGGTGCGCAGTTCATCGCAGAGAGCAGCATTCGCTTCATGCAGCGAGTGTTGAGTGAGTTGTGATGTTTCGGCTGATGCTGCAGAACGAATGTGTGGACTGAGCAGCATTTGCAGAAGTGACGCGTGTCTGCGTTGTCTGTCTGCGGCAGTGTGTGTCAGTTTTTAGAGTGCGGTGCAAGAGTGTGGAGCAGTGATGATCGATCGGACGATCATCGAGCAACGAACGGTGAAGCATGATTGTCGAAAGCTGACAGCAAGAGCGATATCAAAAAAATCTTAAGATCAGTTGCAGAAAAGTGGCTAACAGTCTTGCGTTATCCATATATTCACCTAACATTCTGATCACCAACAGCAGATTCTGTTGCACAATTGCTGGATGCACGTGGCGAAGGACATCGCCTTTCAAAGCGGACTTCAAAGCGATCATCAGGCAAGAATGGAATCTGCTTCGCTGTTGTCAATGGGGCAACAGCGAGTGATGTTTTGGTCCGTGGTTGTCCTGAGTTTTCAAAGCCCGGTAAGCCTTGGCAGGACTGCCACAACAAGTTCAACGTTTTCTGGAGGAACGTACTGTGGCAAAGAAAGCTGCAAAGAAGGCCGCGAAGAAGGCTGCTACCGCTGCACCTGCAAAGAAGGCTGCAAAGAAGGCTGCTAAGAAGAAGTGATCTGATCACTCCTTCGGATATCTTCCGGCGGCTGACAGTTCTCTGTCAGCCGTTTTTTTTGCGCTTCAGTGCAATTGTGAAAAACTGGGGAAAACAGGGGATTTGGCCATGAAAATGTGGGTGTACAGAGCTTCCGTCGTAGTGATTTCCCCCCGTGCCCTGCTGGTGCTGGCCGCAGTCGCGGGCATTCAGGCGTCTGCCGGCGTCACTGCAGCGGACGTCAATGTGGGCGACAAAGCCCCCGTCTTCACGGCACTCGATCAGGATGGTAAGTCCTGGAAGTCCGAGGATCACGTGGGCAGCAGTATCATCGTTGTGTACTTCTATCCGGCTGACATGACAGGTGGTTGTACAAAGCAGGCGTGCGCTTTCCGTGATGATCTGTCCGGGCTGAGGCAAAAGGGTGTAGAGGTGGTTGGCGTCAGCGGTGATTCCGTCCGCAATCATCAGTTGTTTCGCCAGGCGCACAATCTCAATTTCACACTGCTTGCTGACACTGAAGGGCGAGTGGCTGAAGCGTTTGGCGTTCCCGTGACGAAAGAAGAGAAATCAGTGAAAGCCGTGGTTGACGGTAAGGACGAGCTCCTGATCCGCAGCATCACCGCAAAGCGCTGGACGTTTGTGATTGGTCGCGACGGGAAAGTTGTCGCCAAAAACACCATGGTGGTGGCGGCTGAGGACAGCGGTGCGGTCGCCGACATTGTGGCAAAGCTGGCAAAATAGCAGTAGTTCGGGTGAGCAGTGGAATGAGATATCACAATGTTTGCATTGAGGCGGCAGCGCACCTGCTGCCGCCTCATGTTGTTACCTCAGACCAGATCGAAGAACGACTGGCTCCCGTGTACCAGCGTCTGGGGCTGCCCGCCGGACGGCTTGAACTGATGACGGGAATTCGGGAACGTCGCTGGTGGGACCCGGGTGTGCTGCCCGGAACTGTCAGTGTGCAGACTGCTCGACTGGCACTGCAGCGATCCGGTCTGTCGGCCGCTCTGATCGGCGCTCTTGTGCACGGCTCTGTTTGCCGGGACCGTATGGAGCCAGCCACAGCAGCCGGAGTACATCATGCGGCCGGTCTGCCGGCCGACTGTCTGGTGCTCGATGTCAGTAACGCCTGTCTGGGGCTGCTCAATGGCTTGCTGCTGATCGCAGACCAGATAGAGCTGGGCAGAATTCGGGCTGGAATTGTGGTGGGTACCGAGACCGGGCGTGATCTTGTGGAAGGCACCATTGACAGCCTCCTGCAGGACACTTCACTGACTCGACAATCCATCAAATCGGCCTTTGCATCGCTCACTATCGGTTCTGGCTCCGCTGCCATTGTGCTCTGTGACCGCCGGCTTAGTCGCACCGGTCATCGTCTGCTGGGCGGAGCATGGCTGTCGGATTCTGCGGCTCATCAGTTGTGTGCCGGTGGAGTTGAGGCGGGTGGGGGAGACGGACGCCCCCGCATGGAGACTGACTCAGAGGCACTGCTGCATGCCGGAATTGCACTGGCTCAGCGAACGTGGCAAAAAACGCAGCATGTGCTCGGCTGGCAGGCGGCGGATGTCACCCGCGTCTTTACTCATCAGGTGGGACGACAGCATCGTACGGCCCTGATGCAGCGACTGGACCTCGACCCGGCGCTGGATTTTCCTACAGTGGAACTTCTGGGCAATACAGGCGCTGCCGCTCTGCCAATGGCGTTGTCCCTTGGTATGCAGGCTGAACCGCCTCGGTCCGGCGAGCGTTTTGCGCTCCTTGGGATCGGCAGCGGACTGAATTCCGTGATGCTGGGAACAGCGCTCAGCTGACAGGTCCGAAGTCGATTCTGAGACACAGGCAGTTCGGGCAGTTCAGGCAGGTTTTATCGCTTGTCCCTGACTTTAACGGCGCGTAGAATCCATGCCCCAGGATGTCCGCTCCGCACATTCGGAATGGCCAGATTCTGGCGGGGTTGCAGGCGACATTCGGCCTTTCATTTTAGAAACTGTCTGATTCCGCCGTACTCCGGTAAGCCGATTTTTCGACAAAGCACCGAAGCAAGTCAGTTAGTGATCTCCAGTGATATCAGGACCAGTCCCTTGAGAGCCTTGATCAGCGACATCCACGGCAATCTCGAAGCCCTGAAGGCAGTGCTTGCCGACATTCGCAACAAAGGGATCACCGAGATCTTTTGTCTGGGAGACGTCGTCGGCTACGGCCCCAACCCGGCTGAATGCATCGATCTGGTGGCGGACCTCGACCTCTGCCTGCTAGGTAACCACGATCAGGCCGCCTTGTTTGACCCCGAGGGGTTCAACGCTGCTGCCGAACGATCCATCTTCTGGACTCGCAGCGTACTTGAACGAGGTGTTGGACCAAAAGCTGAAAGGCGCTGGGACTTTCTTGGAGAACTCAATCGGCGTTACCGCGATGAAGCGTCGCAGTCGATTTTTGTCCACGGTTCGGCTCGCAACCCGCTCAACGAGTACGTTTTCCCGGATGACATCTACAACAAAGTGAAGATGGAGAAAATCTTTGCTTTGATCGACAAGAACTGCTTTCAGGGGCACACGCATATTCCCGGTGTGTTCACTGATACACTCGATTTTCTTGTACCTGAAGAAATCGGTTTCAAGTACCGCATCGGCAGCGGAAAAATCATGGTGAATGTCGGCTCCGTCGGACAGCCGCGCAACAATGACCCCCGGTCTTCGTACGTCACTGTTAACGACGACATGATTGAATTCCACCGAGTGCCGTACGATCTCGAGACTACAATTTCGAAGATCTACGACATACCGGAGTTGGACAACTTCCTCGCTGATCGCCTTCGTGACGGTCGCTGACGGCGGCAGCAACTTTCAGGGCAGACTGTTCGCAATGCATCGCAGCTCTGACTGGTGGTCAGTCAGCACCGTTTCGCCTTCGGTGACGCCTTGCAGGATCTCAACCCGGGCTGCACTAGTGGCTCCCGTGACGACCTGTCGGCACTGCAGTCCGGACGGTCCAGCCAGCAGGACTTCTGCCTGCAAACCATGGCGGCACGCTGCTCTGATCGGAATCTGCAGTACATCTCGCCGGTCTTCCGTCAGAATCTCGCAGAAAGCAGTTGTCCCGAACGCAACTGCGGCAAGCGATCCTTCGGCAGCCAGCAGCTCCAGTTGCACGGCGTTGTAGAGCTCATTAGGAGCAAACCAAAGAATGAGGCTGGGTATTGAGTCAATCCAGTCCAGCCGGGCCATGAATTTGACGGCTGGCAAAGTTGGCAGACACACTTCGGCCCGGAGGCCAGCCGACAATTCAAACACCTAAGTTTAGCTGACTCGACCCGCCACGATCATGCGGGAACGATCAACGATCCGAAACAGTTGTTGGCTGTAGTGGGCTGTGCCACCGATTTGAACGTACTTTCCTTCGTTGCGGTTGTGGCAGTAGATCAGCTCAGCCGCGCGACCAGCGCGGATGGTACAGTCGCGGAGTGCCCGTTCCAGATAGTCGATGTGAAGCTGCAGCCCGGCCGCTGACTGCTGCATTTCCAGTAATTTCACTCGCTGTACAGCAGCAGCCAGTTCATTCTGCAGTTCGGTGCGATGGAGTTCGGCGGATGCAAGTTCGGCATTGAACTGCAACTCGGCCGATTTTTTCGGTGGTGGTAGGTCTCTGTCAGATTCAGTTGTCCTGGGGCCCGCAAAACGGCCCGATCGGCGTTCTGTTTTTCCACCTCACGAATTTCCAGATCGGCCATGCTGTTGATACCGAGTGCTGACAGGTCGTGGGTGCGTTCTCAAGACTCCTGAGCGATTGTGGCGGCCTCCTGACGGAAAATCACATTACCGTGCAATTGCCTTAGTTCCTGATCGGCCTCGGCTTCATGAAAGGCGGTCCATTGATCCCGGGTCCGCTGAGCCTGCTGCTGATTGGTACTAAGTCTTCAATCATTCTTCAGCTGTTGCAGCGTTTCACAGGCAACCGCCGTTTGCCAGCCCGCTCTTGTTCGAATCAGTTGCGGGGACAGATCCCGAAGTTTTGTTCGGATTTCCGGCGAGTCCAGTTCGCACAGAGTGTCGCCGGGCTGTACCTGAGTTCCAACAGGCAGTAGTTTCACTATTTTTCGAGGCGAGTATCGGCAGTCGTTGTTGACGATGCCGGGCTTATGAGTCGTTATCTCGCCGCGAACGGGCACGGTTCGCAATAATCTACCGCGTCGGACTATCTCTGGCCGAAGCCCGCGGACCTAAGCCATTGCGATATTTCGGGCCTTATGAATGTCAGCATCCGTTGTTTGGAATTGCAGCCACAAACCACACAGCGGCAGAAGGGCGACTGCCAGCGACCTAACCCGCAGGGATCTGCGTTGTGATGGATGGTTCGCTTATTTAGCGGGAAACAGGCTTGAACTGTCAGGCGGTGCTGCTGCGGGCATGAATCTGCGGTGCATGGAAGGGAAATTGTGGGCTGTCAGTTGGCGAGGATGCGGTCTGCAGGGAACTCAGGACAGACGTTAGGCTTAACATGCAGACACTTTGGCAACTAAAAAAATAGGTGGCGTTTCCGATTGTCAGTGTTTGGCCGAACCGCTGCGGAATTTGCCAATCCGATGCTTGCAGTTTTGCATACGTTGTGCAAAATGACTTCCGCGACTGGTCGGCCGCACAATTGTAATTCTTAGGAACAGCCACATGCGCTGCGCTGATCGATCGGTTCTTTCGGTTGCAATACCGGAAGTCTCATAGTTTTATTGGAGCTTGCCGCGGCACTTTACGTGTGTGCTTGCCGGCAGTGTGCCTCACGACTGCTCCACGCCATCGGCTCTGCGGCGTCGCTGACCACTGCGGTCTTCCACGTCAGTGTGCACCGGATGCGTGAGCGTTTTGCCGCTGCGTGCCAGCATTGCTCCCTGGGCTGAACTTTAATGTGTCTCACCGTATCACGCGATGCGGTCGCTCTGCTGTCTTGGTCTTATGCAGGAGTTTCATTGTGAGAAGAAGCAATTTTCATGGCCTGTATCTGGTATTGCTGACGGGCCTGTTCTGCAGTTGCGGTTCGCTCTGGGGCGTGCAGCCAGACCCCGGATGGACCAGCTTTCGCAACGGAGGTTCGTCCGCAGCAGCCGGCAGCTTTCCTGTGACATGGTCACCTGCGAAAAATGTGGCGTGGCAACTCGAGTTACCGGGATATGGACAGTCCAGTCCGGTGATCCTGAATGGTCGAGTGTTCGTCTGCAGCGTCATCGGGCCGCAGAAGGAAGAGTGCTGTGTCAGTTGTTTGCAGCTGACCAGTGGAAAAGTGCTTTGGTCTTATCGGCAGGCGGCATCCACCACCGGGCCGTCCAACTATTCGGCTTCTCGCGCTGCCCCGACGCCTGTAGTCGATGCCAGCGGCTTGTACTGTTTCTTTGAGGGTGGCGATGTTCTGGCCTTATCGCACAGCGGCGAATTGCTGTGGAAACGCGATTTGGTTGCGGAATACGGGCGTTTTCAGAACAACCATGGACTGGGCAGCTCACCGACGCAGACTGACGATCTCGTTATTTTGAATATTGAGCACCGTGGTCCCTCATTTTTACTGGCGTTGCAGAAGCGGACAGGTGCCACAGTCTGGCGGTCAGAGCGTCCCTCAGGCACTTCCTGGACGTCGCCCATTGTCGCGGAGTTTGGCGGAGAACTGCAGGTAATCGTAAGCTCCGCCGGTTCGGTGACCGGCTGGAGTCCACGGGATGGAGTGCAACTTTGGACGGTTGGCGGTCTGGCTGGTAATTCCGTTCCATCACCGGCAGCGATCAATGGTCGACTGTTTGTTGGTGCTCGTGTGCCAGAGTTTGGCTCGACACAGGATGCAGCACAGTCGAATTTGTGCCTGACACCGGGTGAGAATTCTCGCCTTGCACCAGCGGTGCTGTGGCGGGCTTCGAAGTCGTTCTGCGATTACGCCAGTCCTGTTGTCAACGGATCGTACTTGTACTATCTGAACAATGTCGGAGTGTTGTCGTGTCTGCAGGCCGAAACAGGCCAGCTGCAGTACATGGATCGACTCGGCACCACCTGCTGGGCGACTCCCGTCGTTTCCGGGGAGAACACGTGGTTTTTCGGAAAGGATGGCAGCACCCACGTGGTCAGACGCGGAGCCGACTTCAACAGGGTCAGTACCAATCTTCTTTGGGATCCGCAGAATCCGCCGCAGCCGGAGACTTATCGCGAAGGCGAGGGCAGTGCTTACGGTCCACCGGCAGTGGCTGACAGCAGCAGGTCGGGTGTCACACCCGCGACATCGGTTGAAACTGCTGCATCAACGGCAAGAGGTCGAGGCGGTCCGGGCGGGGGAATGATGGCCATGCTTAAAAAAGCCGATGCAAATGCTGATGGCGTGGTCAGTGAGCAGGAGTTGCCTGCCGAGTTTCGGGAAATGCTGCCTCGGGTAGATCTGAACGGTGACAGGTCACTTGATGCCGCTGAACTGACAGCAATGGAGGAGAGCTTTCGGAAGCGTCGCGAAGGATCGCGAGAATCCGCTCGCGATCCGATTGTGTACGGCGTTGCCGCGGCTGACGGTCGGTTCGTGATTCGCACGGGGACACGAATCTATTGCATTCAGGGCGAACAGTAATCGACGATGCAATTGTCCATGACGGTTAATTTCCTGATACTCGCAGCGGTTCGATTCGAGTGGTCGCTCGGAAAACCTCGATGCGAAATAACTTGTATTGAATCTCGCACTGAATGAAAATTCCGCTGCTGCTGCCGTCTGCAACCGGCGTGTCTTGATTGCCGGCGGCAGTGGCTTTATCGGCCTTGCGATCGCCACTCACCTGAACAGCCTCGGGGCTGAAGTCATTCTTCTGTCTCTTACCAGTCCTGCAGCGGGGCCGTGGCGACACGTGGTCTGGGATGGACGTTCACCGGGAGCGTGGCAGCAGTCCCCCGAGGGCCCTGCGGGCTGTTCAACTTGGCTGGTCGAATTGTCGACTGCATCAAAACGTCTGATCATCAGGATGAAATGTTGCGATCACGGGTTGAGTCGACGCGAGCACTGGGAGCAGCGCTGCGGAATCTGAAGTCAGCACCGCCCGTTTGGGTGCAGATGAGCACCGCTCATATCTACGGGGACCCGCCGGTCACGTGGTGTGATGAAGACTTTGCGACCGGCTAGGGGCTCGCTCCCTTCGTTGGAAGGGCCTGGGAAGATGCCTTCCGGGAAAGTGTTCTGCCGACTCAGCGGCAGGTGATACTGCGCACCAGATTTGTTCTGGGCAAAGATCGGGGCGCTGGTGCGAGTGCCATGGACAAGTTGCTGCCGCTGGCACGCTGGGGGCTGGGAGGGCGAGTTGGCAGCGGTCAGCAGGGTTTGAGCTGGATCCACGAGACGGATCTGTGTCGCCTGATGACTCTGGCCGTCGGGGACACTGCAATGAGCGGTGTGTTTGTGGCGTCAGCTCCGCATCCTGTCAGTCAGGCTGAATTCATGCGACAACTTCGAAACGTGGTGGGCATGCCTGTTGGGTTGCCGGCTGCCGAGTGGATGGTGCGATTCGGAGCTCGCTGGCTGCTGCGGACCGATCCGGAACTGGCACTTTATGGACGGTACGTCAGGTCGCGGCGGCTGGCTGAGTCGGGTTTTGAGTTCCAGTTTGCCCAGCTGGCTGAGGCTTTGCAAAACCTTTACGGCAACTGAACTGAGAACAGCCGGTCGAGCAAATGCAACGAAAATCGGGTGCGGTTTCGCGGTGCTGGGCCAATTCTCGGCTAAACGATCGGCATCAACCCCTGCGGCAGCAACCTCGCGAAGGCCAGAACGACCAGTCCTGTCAGAACGGCGAGGGCAATGCTGTGCCAGAAGACATACCGCAGAATTTTTCCCTCGGCACCTGACTGTCCGGTGGCCACCGAGGCGACTACCAGACTTTGCGCATCGATCATCTTGCCCATCACGCCGCCGGTCGTGTTGCCGGCCGCCGTCAGGATCGGATTCAGCCCCAGTTGCTCGGCAGTGATTCTTTGCAGACCGCCAAACAGCACGTTTGATGACGTGTCACTGCCTGTGAGTGCTACTCCCAGCCAGCCCAGCAGTGCACTGAAGATCGGGAAAAAATCCCCGGTTGCTGCAAACGCGAGCCCCATCGTGGCGTCTATCCCGGCGGCTTTGGTGACAAACCCAAGGGCAATCATCGCGGAAATTGTGAGCAATGAGATGCTGCAGCGTCGGACTGTACCGGCATAGATGGAAATCAGTTCCAGCGGTCGAAACCCGCGCACAAGACCGCTCAGCCCTGCGGCCAGCAGCAAGCTAGTGCCTGTTGCCGCCAGCCATTCAATCCGAAAGACGGCAGCTTCGGCCCCGGCGACTTTCACCACCGGAGGTACTCGCTGTACCGCCTGATGCAGCAGCGGAACAGAGAGTTCAAAGCGGGTGCTGCCGAACAGCACGTTGGGCTGTTCCGGCGTGCCGCCATTCAGTAGTGTGCGAATCTGCGGAGTCCCCCAGGCGAAAACAAAAATGGACATCAGCAGCCACGGCAGGGAGGCCTCGAACAGCCGGCCCCGGCTGACAGACAGTTGCGCCGCAGACTCCGTATTCGCCAGTCCTGTTTCGGACTCATGTGCAAACCTCCAGACGGACTTTGGCTGCCAGAACTGCAGCAGCAGGCCCAGCGTCAGCATCGAAACGATCGCGCCGGCAATATCCACAAGCCACGGGCCGTGAAAATTGCTCATCAGAAACTGCACGGTGGCAAAGCTGCCGCCGGCCGCCATGCAGGCGGGAGTTACTTCCAGCATCGCTCTGCGACCGGCCATCACCCACACCAGCCAGAACGGTATCACACAGGAGAATACCGGCAATATGCGACCGGCAGCTGCACTTAAAGATTCCAGCGGCAGGTCAGTCACCGCCGCGAGCGCGATAATCGGTGTACCCAGCGCACCATACGCGACCGGAGCCGTATTGCCGATCAGTGCCAGACCGGCTGCTTCCAGTGGACGAAATCCGAGTCCGATCAGCATCGCAGCGGAAATGGCCACCGGTGTTCCAAACCCCGCAGCACCTTCGATAAAGGCTCCAAAACTGAACGCGATCAACAGCACCTGCAGCCGACGATCGGCGGCAAACCGACCGATCGAGTTTTTCAGCACCTCGAAGTCGCCCGCAGCAACGGTCAGGTCGTAAAGAAAAATTGCATTCAGCACGATCCAGCCAATCGGCAACAGCCCGTAACAGGCCCCGTGCAGTCCCGCCATCAGTGCCAGTTGCGGTGGCATGCGATACACCAGTATGGCTACTGCCAGTGCCGCGATCAGACCTGCCAGCGCCGCCAGATGTGCCCGCAGATGTGAAAACGCCAGCAGTCCCAGCAGCAGTACAACCGGCAGACTGGCAACCAGTGCAGACAGCACACGATCGTTCAGCACCGGGGCGTAGACCTGAGTCCACACAGGCAGTTCTCCCGCTAGTCTCTGCGTGATTGTCAACGGGCTACTTCATACCACTCTCTTCAAGCTGCAGCATCAGCAGCGCCTGCTCCATTTCTTCCGGCTTGAAGCCGAACGGGCCCCGACCGCTCTTCCACGCGACCTTCCCCTGTGAATCAATCACGTACAGCCGTGCCGGCATCGCGCTCCACAGGTTCCCCGCTGTATCTTCCATGTCATCCACATAGAATGGAATAGTGGGCTTCAGCTTTGCCACGCACTGCTCAGCCACCTGCTGTCGCTGAGCAAAAGTTTGCGGCTGAGCAATAACCACCCCGGCTTTCTCGTTCGACTTCATCACCCACCCGTCTGTGGGGTGTGCCTCCCGGACATAAACAAACAGAAAATCAGCGTGTTCCTTTTGGCGATTCCACACAGCCTCTACAGTCGGATACATTGACCGAAACGGGCCACACGTAAAATTACCAAACACCAGTACCAGCGGTCGCCGTCCCAGTCGTTCCGACAACCGGATCGCCTGCTTTCCTGAAATGGCTCGCACTGTGAAATCAGGAGCCGCATCCTCAAGGCCAGGTCCCTCCTGCAGGGACCCAATTTCGCCGGCGAGGAAGCCCCTCGTCAGCACCTCCTGCGACGGCATATCACCCGGAGAAAACCCGCTGCCCGGCGGAACCAGGGCGTCCCGGAACTGCTCAAAACGAATCGGTCCGCCAGACTGACTGAGCTTGCCAAACCAGGCCGTCAGTTCCTCAGATGTCAGTTGTCCATCCCCGTTAGCTTCCAGCCGGCGGAAAATTCGATTCACCATATATGACTGTCGAACCCACGGATTGCTGTCCGACCAGTCGAGGTCAAATTGAGTCAGACTGCCATCATGATCGCGATCGAGCTGTTCAAAGATACGTTCGTGACCAGTGAACTGTGATTTTGTGAGCGGCTGCGCGGGATCTGCTTCGAGGTGTTTTGCCAGTCGCTCAAAAGAAAATCGGCTGGCAGCAGGGTGAAACCAGCCGCCACTGCCGTCCAGCTGACCACCACGCGCGATCACGAGGTACATGGAGACCGCTTCCGGCATGCGACGGCCCGCATAAGCCTGCTCAATCTGCTCTGGTGTGTACCTCAGCAGCTCCGGACCTGCTGCCGGCGGTTCAATCGGTGCTTCGTCAGCTTGCGATACTGCCACCGCAAGTCCTGATGGTTCTCCCGCCCAACAGAGCAACTTGCAGAACAGTAATATTAGCCGTGCAGCCAGCATCGTGATTCTCCCCTCCCTCGTACTAAGTGCCTCCGGGAATCGCTGTCAAACCATCACATCTCGAATCTCATGACCACCCTGTGCAATCTCCACAGGACGACCGGTGTGATCCGGTACTCGGGTAGCCGGGTCAATTCCCAGTGACCGATAAACAGTCGCCAGCAAATCCGCAGGACGCACCGGATTGTCTGCCACCCAGGCAGCCTGCGCGTCTGAGGCGCCGTATACAGTACCGCCTCGGATCCCTGCGCCCGCCAGCAGCGAACCATAACAGTTGGTCCAGTGATCCCGGCCCGCATTGCCGTTGATTTTCGGCGTCCGACCCATTTCACTGGTCACCACGATCATCGTCTCTGACAGCAAACCACGTTCGGACAGGTCCGTCATCAGGGCCTCCATCGTCTGATCAAACCCCGGCAGCTTGTTGTTTTTCAGAATGCGGAAGTTGTTTGTGTGAGTATCCCAGGCGTCGTAATCGACGTTCACCGGTCCCCAGAACAGGTCCCATGTGACATTCACAAATCTCACGCCCGCCTCAATCAGCCTGCGGGCAATCAAAGTTGTATTGCCGAACAGCGTATTGCCGTATCGCTGGACCATTTGCGGCGATTCCTGAGACAGGTCAAACGCCCGCCGCAGCTCAGAAGATGTCAGCAAATCAAAGGCCTGTTCCTGCTGCCGCTGGTAGGATACCAGGCCGGCAGCAGCGGCTTCTTCCAGTCTTCGCCGCTCTGAATCGATCTGTGCCAGCAGGGTTCGACGAGTATTCAGGCGGTCGATCGTCATGCCGTCTTCCAGTGATGTACTGGGCAGCAGCGGCAAACCTCGGACCGTCTGCGGATTGCCCGGCGAAGGGGCAAACGAGTCTTTGTCGTAGTACGGGGAACACTCAGTCGTCAGCGCGTCATAACGTCGCCCCAGAAAACCGGCATACGGCCCCGCCCTGCGGAAAGACTGGCCCCAGCCCAGCCAGTTTGGCATGTAAACGTATTGGGGTGATCCTGTCGGCGGGCCTTGCAGGTACTGCAGCACAGAGCCAATGCTGGGAGCATCCGTGGGACGCGGATGCTGGTCCGGCGGCATCAGATCCCAGCCCGTGTAACAGGGCAGACAATTATGACAGCCCGCCGTGTGACTGACCGAACGAATAAACGCGAACTGATCGGCCATCCGAGCCAGTCGCGGCAAGTGCTCGCACACCTGAATTCCTGGTACCGTCGTCGCAATCGGCTGAAACTCGCCGCGGACCTCAGCCGGTGCAGCAGGCTTAAGGTCGTACATATCCTGAGTTGCCGCGCCGCCCAGCAGAAAAATGAAGATCACATTTTTAGCCCGCGCATCGCGAATCTGACCGGACTCTTCAGCCGCCAGAATCTGCGACAATCCCGCACCAGGCAGGCCACCCAGCCCCGCCAGCATGCCGGCCTGCAGGGTTCGTCGTCGAATCTTTCCGTCGCGGCCACGCCGTGGTGATCCCAGCATTGTCAGCATGCAACAGTTCTCCCTCACGCGTCAGGACGGCACTCGAGTCGTCCTATCCTAAGCCGCAAGAACGGAAAACGCAAGATTTCGCCTGCAGTGAGTACTGCTTACTGCAACTCTGTCGCTGCCTCCCGATCACTGCCTCCCGACCGCTGCAGTCTCATTCGCTCGGCTGCATCTCTCGCAGCCGTTTCAGCATCGCCAGCAGTGCCGGCCGCTGCCGACCATTTAGTTTGGCACCATTAACAACCCTTTCCAGCTCAGTGATCGCATCCTGCAGGACCGCTAGCGCCTGCTGCACACGGTTATTGCGAAGATACAGTCCAGCCAGCTGCTGCCGCGTGCGCCCCAAAGCCATGTGCCAGGTCACTGCCTCCGGATATTGCTCCGCCAGACTGTGCAGGATCTCCACCGCCTCCTGCAGGTCGCTCTCTGCCCGCGTCAACTGACCCTGCCCGGCACTCACACCAGCCACACGCGACAACGTGGCTGCCAGCAGACTGCGGTACTCCGGTACCCCACGATAACGCTCAGTCAGCTGCCGACTGAGCCCGAGTGATCGCTGCAGCTGCGGCAAATCCCCCGGACGTAATCCGGAAAGCGTTCCCAGCACATCTGCCAGCTCAAACTGAAACAACGCTGTCTCCGGATACTGCCTCTGCAGCGATTCGAGAATCTTTATCGCCTCCTGCACTGCCGGTTCTGCTGCCGGCCAGTCCTGTTGCAGCTGAGCAATCCGCGCACTGTCGCGCAGCGCGCGTGCCAGATCCAGTTGCCATGCCAGGTTCGACGCATCTTCCGCAGTCAGCTGCCGCAAAATCCGCAACGCTTCAGCATTCGTGTCCGCCGCTCGCCTCAACCGCTGCTCCAGCACCGCCTCCACCGCACCAGCCCCGGCAGTACCTGCCCCGGCAAATCCGCCGGGTGCACCAGGGCCGCGCAGATTGCCGGAGGCTCCGACTGCAGGAAAGCCGGCCAGACCACCGGTGGCAGCGCGGAAGCGACTACGCGGCTCCAGCCCCTGCCGCAGCCCCATGGCCGTCAGTGCATTCAGTGACACCGCCAGCAGATGCCGACCTGCCGCCGACTGCCCGGCTGCCGAATCCGGACTGAGCACCGCTCGCAGTTGCTGCAGGGCCTGCAGTGCCGCTGGCAGGTTGCCCCGCCGCATCTCCAGCTGCTGCAGCTCGTGCAGAATTCTCGCTTCCACAATTGCCGGCGAATTCCGTCCGCTGACTGTGGCAGCCGCAGCCGTCGCGTCCCCCGTGGCCGCCCCGCGACATGCCTCCAGCGCCTGCTGATACGACATTGCTGCATCCTCCAGCCGCCCCAGCTGTCGCTGGATATCACCCACGCGCCGCCGCGCCTCGGCTGCCGTCAGTCCTAGGTTCCGCGAATTCTCAGCCGCCAGTCGATCAAAGAACCCCAGCAGCGTTTCCAGCAGCGTCACATCTGCCGCGCTCAGTACCGCCGTTGTGTCCTCCAGCGACTCTTCTCCACCCAGCTCCTCCAGCAGTACCTCAGCACGACCCCGCGCAGAAATATTCGCGAATACTTCCTCAAAGGCCGTCACTGCCAGCTGCAGGTTCTTCTCCGCGCGCTGACGCTCACGATCTGCCGTCTGCAGGGCCGCGCTTCTGTCCTGCAATGACTGTTCCGCGCGTTCATACTGCTTGTCCCGGGCTGTCAGCAGTCGCTGGATCCGCCGATTGCTTACACCCAGAATTACCACGACTGACAGCATCAGCAGCAGAGTTGCTGCGGACAGTGTGGCCAGTTGCGGATTGCGTCGCGACCAGCGATAAACACGTTCGGCCAGCCCCGCCGGTCGCGCCAGAATCGGACGATCCTCCAGAAATCGCAGCAGGTCAGCCTCGAGCTCCGCTGCAGTCTGGTAACGACGCTCAGGTTCAGCACTGCAGGCCTTTTGCGCAATCATCTCCAGATCTCGAGGCACTTCCGGGCGCAGCGATCGCAGCGACACTGTTTCACGCTGACCACCCGCCGACATCAGTGGAATGCCGGGCGGCTGCAGTGTCAGTAGTTCCTGCAGCGTCAGCCCCAGCGCGTAAACATCCGTCCGCTGATCCGCTTGCCCCCGCAGTTGCTCAGGTGACATGTAACGCAGTGTGCCCACGATCTCGCCCGTCTGCGTCTGGGCTGCAGGCTCAATAGCTCGCGCCAGCCCAAAATCAGCGATCCGAATGGTGCCATCAGGATCCAGCAGCAGATTGGCCGGTTTAATGTCTCGGTGCAGAATGCCCTGTCCATGAGCGTAATGCAGTCCGTTGGCAGCAGCAGCAGTCCCCCTGGCAATATGCCGAAAATATTCGGGCGGCAAATTGATTCCCGGTTTCTTTGCCGCGCGTTCTGCAGCCCCCGCTGCATTCATTGTCTCTGCTGCTGCGGGCAGCGACTGAGTCAGCTGAAAGTCGCCGCCAGTGTTTGCTGGTGCCGTGGCCAGAACTGTCTGGTCCGGATCGGAAGACATTGGCGACGACGCGGCCAGCTCTGCAGTAAGGTCTCCCTGGCCTGCTGCCGGACTGTGCGAAGGCAGCGCCTTTGCAGACAGCAGTCGTCTGGCGGCAGCGTGCGCTCGGAGCGCGCGAATATCAGGCGACGGTGCGGTCTCGAAGCTCACGGGATCCAGCTCACGCAGAACGTCCACGACCTCCGCCAGCGTTGGCCCTTCAATCAGCTGCATGGCATAAAACTGCAGCCCCTGGTCCTCCCCGAATCCGTAGACTGGGACAATATTGCTGTGGTGCAGTCGCGCCGCAGACTCAGCTTCCCGACGAAATCGCCGCAGCTGCTTTTCCGAACCGGCAATGAACTGGTTCACCACCTTCAGTGCCACTCGACGTTTCAGGGATTTCTGCATTGCCTCGTAAACGATGCCCATTCCGCCCCGACCGATTTCACGCAGCAGCTGAAAGTCACCGGCTGTTTGCGGCATGACGACTGTGGCCGCGGCCGATTCAGCCCGCGCCACTGCCTCGTGATGACCGCTGGCTCGCTCGGTTGCCTGCACCGTCGACAGTACGGCTCGCAGCAGCTGGCTGTGCTCGGGCAGACGCCGACAGTACGCTTCCACATCCGGCAGTTCGCCCGCCCGCATGCGATCGGCAAACTCTTCCGCCAGCAGCTCCACCGGATGCCGCTCCGCTTCGGGCAGGTCGGGTGCTGTGCTCATGGCAGACCTCCGCCCGCAGTGCGCTGCAGGATCTCGGCCAGTCGGGCTGCGGCGCGCACATAACGATTGCTGGCAGCCGTGATTGACAACTGCAGAACCTCCGCCGTCTGCAAATTGCTCAGCTGTTCAAAATGCCGCAGTGCCAGGACTTCGCGGTCCAGCTCGGGCAGCGCATTCAGGGCCTGCTGCAGCTGCTGGATCTCTTCTTCTCGCACCAGCCGTCCGCTGGGTGTTGTCAGCTGCTGCAGCAGGATATCGGCCATTGACAGGCTGGTGTCTGCCAGCGGGCTGGCGTTCCCCTTGTGCACTTCGCGGCCGGCGTCTCGTCGCTGTCGAAATTCATGCCGGTGGAGGTCCACCAGCGTCTGCAGTACCAGTTGTCGCAGCCAGACAAACGGTGAAACCGTCGGCTGCTGCAAATACTCACGCAGCCGCCGCGCGGCCGTCAGCCAGGTTTCCTGCAGCACGTCAGCCGATTCCACTCGCCCCCGAATCCTCGGATCGATGCGAAACCGCAGTATTCGCTCCAGCTGCGGCTGACTGGCGGCAAACAAATGGGCCAAAGCCGCTTCGCCATCACGGTGCAGCAGCTCCAGTTCCTCATCGGTCTTAGCGCTCATAGATGTCCTCCGGCAGCAAGTATTCGTTCTCGCTGCCATGAAATTATCAAATCTCCTGTGGATTACGGCTGGCAGATGGCGGAATTTCACGGAGACACAGGCTTAACACCAACCAACTAACGAAAGAACCTGAAACATGAAAATTTCTCCCAGTTTTCTGGCAACTCTGGTCTTCGCGGCTGCTGCAGCCCCCGGTTTTGCTCAGGATGCTCCAGAAGGCGGTCGCAACGCCGGTCGGCAGAGGATGTTGGCACCCCTGATGCAGGCACTCGATGCCGATCAGGATGGTTCGCTGTCTCCGGCTGAAATCGAAAATGCCGGCAAAGCACTCGCTAAACTGGACAAAAACGGGGACGGAACGATCAGCACGGACGAGCTGCGGCCAGCAGGTCTGCCGGAAGGACTCGGGCGGCAGCCTGGTGAGCCGGGACGTCCGGGACGTCCGGGACAGCCTGGTCGGCCTGGGCAGGGCGGCGCTCCCGGCGGTGAAATGCTCACCCGTATGTTCGAAACTCGCGATGCCAACAAGGACGGCAAACTGACGGACGAAGAAATTCCGGAACGCATGCGACAGAATCTGGAACGCGTCGATTCCAATAAAGATGGCGGTATCGACAAAACCGAGCTGCAGCAGGCTATGTCCCGACTGCAGCAGGGCGGTGGCCGCCCAGGCGGTCAGCCGGGGGGCCGGCCGGAAGGTCAGCGTCGTCGTCCCGGTGAGGATGGTGGTGACGCAGTTCGCCCGAATCGTCCGGACGGCGAGTAGTCGGTCTGGCTGCAGGACCTGTTTGTGACAAAACGCAACTCGGGCTTTCCAGCCCGAGCACTGCTCCATGTAAAAGGCCCGTTTTTGCCGAAATGTTTTGCTTTGTCACAATGCAACCGGACTCTTGTTCTTCAGGCCTGCATTAACAGCTGGATCAGGTTATCATCAGTTCAGGCAGGGCATCCGCAATCTGTCGCGGATGCTCTGTCGGCCCGAGGGCCACTCCACGTTTCCAGGATTCCCAGACATGCGGCGCCTACTTTTAATTGACTCAGCCTGCTGCCTGTTGTTTTTGCTTGCCGGACCAGTCAGTGCCGGGGCCGCCGTCACGCTGCAGGCGGACGAACAACAGCCTCAGCAGCAAATCACGGCCGAGCAGGAAAAGTTCTTCGAAGCGAAGATTCGCCCGGTGCTGCTGGAAAGCTGCGGTCGCTGTCATTCCACCGAGGGCGGGCAGGGCATTCGCGGTGGCCTTTCGATTTCCAGCCGCGAATCGCTGCTGGCGGGTGGCGAATCCGGGCCGGCCGTCGTGCCAGGTGATCTGGATGCCAGTATGCTCTGGGAGGCCATTAATTACCGTGGTCTGCGGATGCCGCCCAACGGGCGGCTGTCGCCGGCAGTGATCGCAGATTTTCGCCAGTGGATCGAAATGGGGGCTCCTGATCCGCGGGTTCCGACAGAGCAGGTGATACAGTCCAAAGTTACGCCGGAAAAGATTGCCGAGGGTCGTAGCTTCTGGGCTTTTCAGCCACCGCAAGCTCCCGCACTTCCATCGGCGACCGCCTGGTCGGCTGCTCCGATTGACCGTCTGCTGGCGCGACAGCACGCTGCTCATCAGCTGCAGCCTGCGTCTGACGCAGATCCGCTGACTCTGCTGCGACGGCTGTCTCTGGACCTCATCGGGCTCCCCCCGGAACCTGACCGGCAGCAGCAGTTTCTGACAGAATGGCAGCGTGATCCGCAGCAGGCTGTTGAGGCCGCTGCTGATCGACTGTTGTCCTTGCCGCAGTTTGGTGAACGCTGGGGGCGTCACTGGCTGGATGTCGTTCGTTATGCCGAATCAACCGGCAAAGAAGTTGATGTGTCTGCGCCCAATGCCTGGCGATACCGCGACTACGTCATTGACTCATTCAACAGTGACAAGCCTTATGATCGTTTTATTCGCGAGCAGCTGGCGGGTGACCTGCTGCCGGCAAAGACCGATGAACAGTGGGCCAGTCAGCTCATCGCAACCGGCTTTCTGGCACTCGGACCCAAGGCGCTGATTGAACAGAATCCACGCCAGTTTCAGGCCGATCTGATTGACGAACAGATCGACGTCACGACGCGTGTCTTTCTCGGAGTGTCAGTTGCCTGTGCTCGCTGTCATGATCACAAGTTTGATCCAATTCCGCAGTCTGACTACTACGCACTCGCCGGGATCTTTCAAAGTACTGAGACCTGTTACGGCGGTGTGCGCAGTCAGCGCAATCGGCATCCGGCCAACTTGCTGATTTTGCCCATTGATGACCCGAATCCCGTTGATACTCCATTGACGAAGGACGAGCTGACCGAGCTGAGACGGCGACGGGACGAGGTGCAGCAGCAGGCGGCCGAAGCACGCCGTGCGGCCCTCCGCCCTCAGCCTGGCGGCACCAGTCCTCAGCCTAATCTCGCCAGCCAGTTCATCCTGGATCAGCAGGCCACACAGCTCACCACACGTGTTAATAGTGTTGATGAAAACGGACAGCCGCTGACGGTTTGCATGGGTGTCCAGGATCGACCGCAGCCGCAGGATGCAAGACTGCTGATTCGCGGAGAAATTGACCAGCAGGCTCAGAAGGTAGTCCGCGGGTTTGTGCAGGTGCTGGGCGGACAGACGTCGCCGCTACCGAAAAATGGCTCCGGCAGACTGCAGCTGGCACGCTGGATCGGTAATTCGTCTAACCCGCTGACGGCTCGAGTGATGGTCAATCGCATCTGGCTGCATCTGTTTGGTGACGCCATTGTACGTGAGACTGAGAACTTTGGGGCATCCGGTCCTGGCCCCACTGATCAGCAACTGCTGGACTATTTGGCCGTTCGTTTTGTGGACAATGGCTGGTCAGTGAAAAGCCTGATTCGCGAAATTGTTGCCAGTCGAGCTTATCGGCAAAGCAGTGCCTGGGATCAGGGGCGATTTGAGCAGGATCCGGACAACTTGTACTTCGCCCGTGCTCAACCGCGCCGACTGCAGGCCGAGGTGCTGCGGGACTGCATGCTGGCAGCAAGTGGTCGCCTCGATCTGCAGCGGCCTCGCGGATCCATGCTGGCACAATTTCCATCCTCCATCCTTGGGCCGAACGGACCTGTGGGGGCAGTGATGGCGACGGGCGGACCTCGACCTGCTGCCGCCCCCGGAATGACGGGCGATGCTGCGTCTGAGGACAATAGCGGCGGCCCCCTAGCTCGACGCCTGCAGCAGATGAACGGGGCCGCCGGCAGATTTCGTCGTGGCATGGCTCAGGCCAATCCGTTCGACGCCAGCGTTGCTTATCGTTCGGTGTATCTGCCGGTTGCCCGCGGGCTGCTGCCTCGCTCACTTGAGGTGTTTGACTTCGCCGAGCCCAGCATGGTGATTGGCCAGCGTGAGGCGTCGAATACCCCGGCTCAGGCTCTGTACCTGATGAACAACCCATTCGTGATCGAACAGTCGGAAGTTTTGTCCAGTCGACTGCTGCAGGAGGCTGAAACGGCGGCTGCTCAGGTGCAGCTGGCGTTTCGGCTGGTCTTTAGTCGGTCGCCCACGGAGGCTGAATTGCAGAGCAGTCTGGATTATCTGCAGGCGGGCAGCTCTGCGGATTCCGCGGTGAACCTGTCAAAATTTTGTCAGGCCTTATTTGCCACAGCCGAATTCCGTTATCTTAATTAAGCTCAGGGATCAGTCATGACTACTGTCTTTGGTGAATCGCGTCGGCAGATACTGCAGACTGCATCGGCTGGTTTTGGATATCTCGCACTGGCTGGGCTGGCGGCCCGGGCAGCTGATGAAGCCGCTGTTGCCACTGCACCTGATGCGCCGACGGCAGTCCAGCCACTGGCCCCCAAATCTACCCATTTTGTGGCTCGCGCGAAGCGAGTCATTTTTCTCTGCATGCAGGGCGGACCTTCGCATGTGGACACGTTTGACTATAAGCCGCAGCTGTTTGCTGATGCCGGTAAAACTCTGGGAGCCGGTCGTCGCTCGCTGATGGCTCCGGTGTCACCGTTTCGCCAGCGGGGACAGAGCGGACTCTGGATTTCGGATCTGTTTCCTGCTCTGGCCGAACAGGCTGACAGGCTGTGCCTGCTGCGTTCGCTGCACTGTGATCAGCCGACACACCCGCGTGCGGTTACGGAGATGCACACGGGTAATGCGCAGTTTGTGCGGCCATCGTTGGGTGCCTGGACTTTGTACGGACTGGGGACCGAGAATGACAGTTTACCGGGTTTCGTGGCACTCAATGCGCCACCGGCTTCGGCACAGAATTACGGCAGTGCATTTTTGCCGGCCGTCTATTCGGGCAGTCGTGTCGGTCCGTCCGCTCAGCGAGGCCCGGCTCAGGGGCGGATGGCCGGTAATGCACCGGCTTTACCCGACATTCGCAATCAGCGATTGTCACGCACAGAACAGCGACGACAGCTTGATTTTATTCAGAACCTGAATCGAGAGAAACTGCAGCGCGAGCAGGTGCAGCCGGGGATTGAGGGCGTCATTGAATCGTACGAACTGGCCTTCCGGATGCAGGACAGTCTCCCCGATCTGATGGATCTGTCGGCGGAAACTCAGGCGACTCAGGAGCTTTATGGTCTGGGCGATAATCAGACAGCCGGCTTTGGTCGCCAGTGCCTGCTGGCGCGGCGATTTGTTGAAGCCGGGGTTCGCTTTGTCGAGATTAATCATGGGAACTGGGACCATCACACTCGGCTTGAAGCTAACCTGCAGGCTCGCAGTCAGGAAATTGACCGGCCGATTGCCGGACTGCTGGCAGATCTGGATCAGCGCGGACTGCTGAAGGACACGCTGGTGATGTGGGGCGGCGAATTCGGACGCACGCCTGACGCTCAGAACGGCAGCGGCCGTGATCACAATCATCGCGGGTACACCTACTGGATGGCGGGTGGCGGTGTCAAAGGCGGAATCAGCTACGGCAGTACCGACGAGCACGGCGCTGTCGCTGTCGAGAACAAATGTCATGTGCATGACTGGCACGCCACCATTCTGCATCTGCTGGGACTGGATCACACAAAATTGACGTATCGCTATGCCGGCCGCAATTTTCGACTGACGGACGTGTACGGCAACGTGGTGCAAGACATTGTTTCATGAGCGAAATTCGCTGATGGAACTTCGGCCCGCGGCTTTGGCATTTGGCGGGACTTGCGGAGCCTGTGGGGGTTATGGGGTCTGCGGGTCCTGTGGCGATTGCCCCTCCCTGTCCTTGCCCCTGACTTCGTCACAATGGGTGGGTCAGGCGCGTGTTGCCCCTTCGCGGCTGTCGGCTTGCGAACCGCGGCCGCCACTGAGATAATGTGGCAAAACACGCGAGGCTGACACCGTGGGCACACGTCCGTTTGGACCGAGATATGGCACAAACGGCGGGCAACACGGTTGTTTTTGTGGGGCAGTGTCCAGGCAGGAAATTCGGAACTGCTTTTGGTCTCGCGTGTCGTTATACTTTGCCAGCCGGCGGATTCTGTTTGCCATGTCGCATCTGATTGAAGTGATTGACAATGCTCTCGACCCGGAACTCTGTCAGCAGTGGCTGGCGGCGTTTGACAGTTCACCGCATCAAAGCACAGGCAAGACCGGTGGCGGGGTTGATACTGAGAAGAAACGCAGTCGTGACATCAATGTGACTGGTCGAACGGAATTTCGGTCGCTGCTAAAACCCGTGACGCAGGCCACGACTCGCGGTATCATGCACTACATGCACAAACATCCGCTGGCCATGATCAGCGGACTGGGTCTGAAGCTGGCTCACCCGGTCAGTAGTGAAGTTGTCAGTGTTACGATTGATAATTTTGCAGAAGTCGCTGAACCCCAGCTGCCGTTGCTGCTGCAGTGATTGTTTCGCATCGGCCAGATCAATGCCCAAAGGTATGAGCAGTCTACCGGAGGTTATCCGTATGTGCACAGCGAAGTTTACCCGGACGGCGGTGACAACGAAGCACTGCATCGCGTGCTGCTGTTCATGTTTTATCTGAATGACGTGGAGGTGGGTGGAGAGACCGAATTTCACTACCAGCAGGTCCGGATTGGTCCGCGAGCCGGACGCATGGTGATCGCTCCGGCCTACTTTACTCATTCCCACTGCGGCCATGTGCCGCAGTCCGGTTACAAGTACATTTTGACGTTATGGGTGCTGTTCAATCGGGCTGAGCAGATTTTTGCGTAACAGACTCAGTGACTGAGCCTGTAAAGTGAAATTGCTCCGTGGCATTCTGGAATCTTCATTTTCTCCGCGAATCTGACGAGTTGTTGTGAAAAATCCGCCTGAAAAACGCTCTGGTTTTGCCGATGCTGACCAGTCGCTGCATACCCAGCTGAGACAACTGGTGCGCCGTGGCCGTGTCCTTACTGCACCGGCACAGCTGGCGGGCTACGACACAGATGCCATCGGTTATCGTTCTTTCCGCCCTCAGGCTGTGGTGCTGCCGGCCGACGCCGCCGAGCTTACCCGGCTGATGCGTGCCGCACCGCAGCTGCAGGTGCCCGTGACTATCCGCGGTGCCGGGACGTCGCTCTCCGGAGGACCGGTGGCAGCTGAGGGTGGCGTGCTGGTGCATACCTCGGGCCTGCGTGCCATCCGCAATATTGACCCGCTCAATTTGTGTTGCGAAGTTGAAGCCGGTGTCGTCCTGAATCAGCTGGATGCGGCCCTCGCGCCGTATGGTCTGCTCTATCCGCCCGATCCCAGCAGTGGTCCTGTCTGCACGCTGGGAGGTAACGTGGCCATGAACGCCGGCGGGGCCCACTGTTTTCGTTATGGAGTGACCAGCAATTACGTGCTGGGAGTCGAAGCAGTACTGCTGGATGGTGCGGTGCATCAGTTTGGTGGTCCGGCGGGTGGCCGTGGTGCCTGGCGTGACGACTGGAAGCGGCTGCTAGTGGGGTCGGAAGGCACTCTGGCCGCTTTTACGAGGTTTTGGCTGCGAGTCGTGCCGCGTCCTCGCAAATGCTGGACCTATCGTGCCACATTTCGTGATCTGAAGACAGCAGAACGTGCGGTTCAGGCGCTCGCTCTGCACTCATCCTTTCCAGTTGCCATCGAACTGATGGATCCGCGGTATGTTGCAATGGTTGAGAACAGTCCGCTGGCGGTGGGGCTGCCGCAGGACTGTTTTCTGATCGTGACGGAAATTGACGGCCCGCCGGAGCTGGTGGATCAGCGGGCCGAAGCGGTGGCCGACGTCCTGCGGGCGTCCGGAGCTGCTGCCGTGGATTACAGCGATGATCCCGCGGCCCGACAAAGTCTGTGGAAGGCGCGCAAAGTCGCGGGTGGCCTGATGGGGCAGCTCAGCCCTGACTTTCTGGTTCAGGATGCGGTGATTCCTCGCCGTGCTCTGGCGGAAATCTTGCAGCTGGTCTATGACGAAGCCGATGCCGCCGGGCTGCCCGTGATCAACGTGTTTCATGCTGGTGATGGAAACCTGCATCCGAATTTTCTGTTCGATTCACGGCAGCCAGAGCAGATTGAGCAAGTTGAGGCGATCAGCGGACGGCTGATGCAGCGAGTGGTTGCGGTGGGTGGCACGCTGTCTGGTGAACACGGCATTGGCAATGATAAAACAGCCTACATGCCGCTGATCTTTGGCGAGCGAGCACTTCGGCTGCAGCTTACTGTACCGCGGATCTTCAATCCCGGGCACCAGCTGAATCCGCTGAAAGTTTTTCGGGCTCGCAGCTTCAGAGCGGCCTGCGGTCAACCAGCGGCTGAATCGGTCCACGGCAGTGGCAGCGACAAATTTCAGACTCGCGATGACGCCCTGTTTACAGAGTATTTCGATGAGGTCGACGGGACTGCCTGCATTCCCGCTGTGGCCGGTTCGCAGGCACTGCAGCGGCTGGCGAAGGCGGCCGGTTTTCGGTTTCCGCTGCTGCTGTCCGACCAGCATAGTCTGGCTCAGCAGTTGCAGGCCAGCGCCTGGGCTCCCATGTCGTCTCGTTTCGGTGCACTCTGTGACAACATCTGTGGTATGAACTGGCGGCTGCCGTGCGGGCGTGTTGTGCGGATTGGCGAGCGGGTTGTGAAGTCGACTACCGGCTACGATCTGTTCCGCTTTCTGCTGCACGCTGAAGCGGATTTTGGTGAGCCGGTGGATTTTGTGGTGCGATTGCGTCCGGACTGCGGAGTTTCGCGAGTCATGCAGCTCGCGGGAAGTTGTCACGCTGTCACGGCGGCTGCCAGAATGCTGGTGGATCGAGACTGGCTGCACTGGTTTGATGCGATTGATGTCATCCGCGAGTCGGGGGTTGTGCAGGCTGTGCTGCGAGTTGCGTGGAACTGCCCGCCGGATGAAGTCGTGGTCTTTGAAAATGAGCTGCGATCGGTGGCTCAGCAGCAGCGGTTGCAGTGGCTGCCTGAACTGTCTGCCGAATTGTTCGATGGACTGCCGGATCTGACGGTCCGAGTTCTGCCGGGCGAGGCTGGGGCAGTGGCCGAGCATCTGCTGTGTCGACCGGGGCTGCGGATCGTGCAGATTGTGGCTTTGGGTGTTTTGCATGTATACGGGGCCGAGGCTGGCAGTCTGCAACCTGACGCTGAACTGCGGCAGCAGCTTGAGCAGACGGGTGGTGACTGGATTGGCCGGCATCAGTCGCAGCGAGTTGGTGTGGTGGCAGAGAGTACCTGGCGAAGAATCCTGCTGGAGGAGTTTCAGCAACCATGAAAAAGCCTGAGACTGCTCAGAATGTATCGGTCCCGGGATTGCCCGTCCTGGATGCCTCATCCGCACTGCTCACCAGTTGCGTGCACTGTGGATTTTGTCTGGAGGTGTGTCCGACATACCAGCAGACGGGGGATGAGAACAATTCGCCGCGGGGCCGTCTGCGATTGTGGCGCCAGGAAGCCCAGGGGCGTCTGGACCCGGACTGGTGGACGGTCAGGTATACTCAGGAGTGTGTCGGCTGTCTGGCCTGTGAGCCGGCATGTCCGGCTAAGGTGCCCTACGGTGAAATTTTGGAAGAGGTGCGTCATCAGCATGTGGCGAATGGGCGGCATCTGCCGCCGCTTCCGTTGCGGCTGGCAGCCTGGCTGGCGGCGCGACCGCGATTGTTTTCGCTGGCAGCGCTGCCCGTGCGATTGTTGCGGCGGGCCGGCGTCCTGCCGCACCGCCTGTTGTTTGTCGGCAAGCCGGCGGTGCTGGAATCGACGGCTGTTTACGCTGCCCGGCTGATGGCTCGGCACCGACCCACGGGGCCTCGTGTGGCGCTGCTGACTGGCTGTCTGATGGAAGCTGTCTTCCGCGAAATCAATTTTGCCACGGTGCGAGTGCTGATTCGTAACAATGTGCAGGTGTTGGTCCCTGAGCAGCAGGGGTGCTGCGGTGCGGTTCACGAGCATTTGGGGCTGGCGGATGTCGATCAGTTGCGGGACGCCAGTCGGCGGGCGTTTTTGGCTGCCGACGTGGATGCGGTTGTGGCCAATTCGGCGGGTTGCGGTCTGTCGACAATGAAGTCGATTGGCGGCGCGCTGCCGGTGCGGGATGTGCTGGACTTTTTGGGCGAGGTGGGGGTGCAACCCTGTTCCCCGCGTCCGGAAACCGCTCGCGTTTACGTTGATCTGCCGTGTCATCTGGTGCACGGGCAGAAGCTGCCTGGCATACCGCAGTCTGTGCTTAATGCCACAGGTTATCGCTGGGAGCTGGCTCCGCAGGCGCGTGACTGCTGTGGTTCGGGCGGAGTTTACAACTTGCAGCAGCCCGAGAATGCTCAGCAGATTCTGCGAAACAAATCGCAGTTCCTGAATACAGCGGCAGGGGATCCTGTGATTTTGGCCACCAGCAATCATGTGTGCATGATGCAGTGGCAGTCAGCGGGGCGGACGGGGCTGGTGCAGCGTCCATATCAGGTGCGACATGTGATTCAGTTGCTTGATACAGGGGATGTGACATGAGCCGGAACAACGATGCTGCGTTGTGGAAGCGAAGACGTTTTTTGCACTCAGCAATGGCTTTGCCTGCACTGGCAGTTGGGGCTCAGGTGACTGCCGCGATGCCGTTCGCGGAGGAGGAGTCGCAGGCTGGCGACAGTATCAGTCTGGGTTTCAGTCTTTACGGCACGAAACAGCTGTCGCTGGATGAATCGCTGCAGGCCTGTGCGACCGCCGGATTTCAGCATATCGAATTCTGTCTGAACTCTGGTTTTCCGACGGAACCGTCGGTGTTCGACCTCGCGGCTCGCCAGGCGACCGCCGAACGGCTGCAGGAGTTGCACCTGTCATTGCCCTGTCTGATGATCCAGATTCCGCTGGTGTGTGATGAGGCGACGCAGCAGTCATCGCTGCGGACCATTGCTGCAGCCGCCGCGCTGGGGCGTGATCTGGTGCCGAACCACCCTCCCATCCTGGAGACTGTTGTCGGGGGCAGTCCGGGGAAATGGGACAAGCAGAAAACAGGGATGCTGCAGCGACTGCGGGGCTGGGCGGAGGCTGCTGAGCGAGAACAGGTTGTGCTGGCGATCAAGGCACATGTTGGCAGTGCCATGAACTCGCCGGCCAGACTGTTGTGGCTGCTGCAGGAATCTGGTTCGACTGCGATTCAGGCGGCCTATGACTTCAGTCATTTTGAGCTGCAGGGGCTGGATCTGCAGGTGACTCTGACCGAACTGCTGCCACGAACACGCTTCATCCACGTCAAGGACACCAGCGGTGATGCCGGTAAATTCCGGTTCTTGCTGCCTGGCGAGGGCCGTACCGACTATGTGCAGTATTTCCGTCTGCTGCGGCAGTTCCGGTATACGGGACCGGTCTGTGTGGAAGTCAGTGGCCAGGTATCCGGCCAGCCCGACTATGACGCTCGTAAAGCCATCTCCAGCACCTGGGCCACGCTTTCCGGATCACTGGCTGCCGCGGCGAAACCGTGAGCTGTGGGCATATTCTGAAGCATTTTGCACACTCCGTTTGCCACTTTGATGACCGACGCGCCGTCAATTCTTTCCGCGATTTGCAAAGCCGACCGAACATCCGCCGATCTGCCTCGACCCGAGGCGAACTCTGCCGCCGCACCCGGTTTAATTCGTGCTTGCAAAAACTCCGGTGACCTGACTGGCGCACCAGCCCGATCTCGTGTATTCTGTCTCCTGATCACGTGTCCTCTGGCATTTCCCCGGTTCACTGCATGTCGGCGTTCAAAGATCTGGAACGAAAAATATCCGATGCCATGCATGCGGATCAATTTGGCATGCGCCAATTGGTCCGCAGCATTACGGCTGCGGAAAAAGCTGGTCGTCCGTTTGATCGGCTGATGGAAAAACTGCAGGGGCAGCTGAACCGCAGCCTGCAGCGAAAGCAGCAGCGAGCGGCGTGGCGACCGCAGCTGCAGTGGGATCCGGAACTCCCGGTGGTGGCGCGACGCCAGGAAGTGATGGACACAATCGCTGCCAGTCAGGTGGTGGTGCTGTGTGGCGAAACGGGCTCCGGCAAGTCTACACAGCTGCCCAAAATTCTAACCGAAATGGGCCGCGGGATTGCCGGTGTAATCGGACATACACAGCCTCGCCGCATCGCCGCTCGCTCCGTGGCTGCTCGTGTTGCCGAAGAGCTGGGCTGCAAATTGGGGCAGCAAGTTGGTTATCGCATACGCTTCACCGACAGCAGTGGTCCGCTGACTTGCATTCGTCTGATGACAGACGGCATTCTGCTGGCTGAAACGCAAAATGATCGGTATCTCGACCAGTACGATACGATCATCGTGGACGAAGCTCACGAGCGTTCGCTGAATATCGATTTTCTGCTGGGGTATTTGAAACGTCTGCTGCCGCGACGTCGGGATCTGAAACTGATCATCACATCGGCCACCATCGATGCGGCTCGATTTGCCGACCATTTTGGTACTGCCGGCCGGCCTGCACCTGTACTGCAGATTTCGGGCAGAACGTGGCCCGTGGAGATTCGCTACAGGCCACTGGACGAACCGCAGTCTGGCGAGGATGAAGATCAGGAGCCTCGTGACTGGATGGACGGCGTCGCCGATGCAGTACACGAGCTGGCCCGTGAAAATAACGGCGACATTCTGGTGTTCCTGCCCACAGAACGCGATATACGCGACGCTGCGAAGGTACTGGGAGGGCGCCGTCTGCCGGGTGACCTGCCCGAGCGATCGACGGAGATCGTTCCGCTGTTCGGCCGTCTCTCGATGGAAGAGCAGACTCGCGTCTTTGCCTCCAGTCCGCAGCGACGGATTGTGCTGGCCACCAACGTCGCTGAATCCTCGCTGACAGTTCCCGGCATTCGAGCGGTTGTGGACACAGGCACCGCGCGGATCAGCCGCTATTCAGCCCGTTCCCGCATGCAGCGGCTGCCGGTTGAGCCGGTGTCGCAGGCTTCGGCCAATCAGCGGGCCGGGCGTTGTGGTCGCGTGGGCCCGGGCATTTGCATCCGGCTTTACAGTCAGGCCGACTACAATACTCGTGAAGCCTTCACAGCCCCTGAAATTCAGCGCACAAATCTGGCTGCTGTAATCCTCAGAACGCTCAGTCTGAAGCTCGGCAATCTGGAAGACTTCCCCTTCCTCGATCCTCCCAAAGTCTCCGTGATTCGCGAAGGCTATCGCACGCTGGAGGAACTGGGGGCAATTGTGACCGAAGCGGAAGCTGCTGCTGCCCGCAGTGAGAGTGCTGCGGAACAGCCGGAACCGGCAGCCGATACAGACCAGCCCGCCGCTTCGCGAAAAGCGGCGTCGCAGATCTCTGCCGGTCCGCGAACTTCCGCCGCTGGTCCCGGCTCTGCAAAGCGATCACCGCAGGCCGGCGATCTGACCGACATCGGGCGGCGTATGTCGACTTTGCCGGTGGATCCGGCAATTGCCCGCATGATTCTGGCGGCCGTGGAGGTGCATGCGTTGCCGGAAGTTCTCGCAATTGCCGCATTTCTGGAATGTCAGGATCCGCGTGAACGCCCGCTGGAAAAACAGCAGGCTGCCGATGAGGCCCATCGGAAATTCTTCAACCGCGATTCCGATTTTCTGACCATCCTGAATCTTTGGGATGCGTGGCATGAAAAGCAGCGGACGCTGTCCAATAGTCAGTTGCGAAAATGGTGTCTGCAGCATTTTCTGTCGTGGCTGCGGATGCGGGAATGGGTTGATGTGCACACACAGCTGCGGGAGTTGCTCGAGGACAGCGATGATCCGGCCATACAGCAGGCTGCGAAGGCACTGGCCAAACAGCGGCAGCATCCGGAAAAGTCTTTGGCAGAGCAGCGGCACAACGATTTCGCGGCCACGCATAAAGCACTGCTGACCGGCCTGCTGCCGAATATTGCCATGCAGACTCCGGAGGGCGAGTTTGCTGGTGCCGGAGGCAGTCGACTGGCGCTGTGGCCCGGTTCTGCACTGGCTCCCAAAGGTGCAAAGTGGTTTGTGGCGGCCGAACTGGTCGAAACAACCCGCCGTTACGCTCGCACGATCGCTCGCATTCAGCCCGAATGGATCGAACCGCTGGCCGGGCATCTGGTCAGCCGCGAATACTTCGAACCGCACTGGGATCCGCAGGCCGGCAATGTGATGATTTATGAGAAGGTTAGTTTGTGGGGGTTGCCGGTCGTCAGCCGGCGGCGTGTAACGCTGGCTCGCATCGACCCCGTGAAATCTCGTGAGATGTTGATTCAGCACGGACTGGTAGAACTGGGATTGCTCTACGGTGAATTATCTGACGAGGCAGGGCCGCCTGAACAGCTTGACGACTATGCGGATGAAGAGGACGCCCTCACTCGCGGAAGTTCGCGTGTCCGACCGGGGAAAGCTGCTGCCAGTCCGAAGCGTCCGCAGTGCCGCGGCTGGGGCCACGAGTTTCCGTTCTTGCAGCACAACGTGTCTGTGCTGCAGCAGTTAAAGGAACTGCAGGCGAAGACTCGATCGCATCATCTGCTGCCTGGGGATGAAGTCCTGTTCGATTTTTACGCATCGCAGATTCCGGCTGAATGCAAGGATCGGGATCGCCTGCGGCGCTGGTATCAAAGAACTCACAGTCGCCTGCCTCGGCTGCTGCAGTTTGACATCAACCAGTTTGCTGACGAAGCCCAGCGGCAGCAGCAGGTCGCATTGTTTCCGGAATCTGCTCAGTTCGGTGCCATGCATCTGCCGCTCAATTATCAGCTGGATCCCGGCCAGGAAGCTGACGGCGTGACAGTGAGTCTGCCGCTGGAGGGTTTGCCGCAGTTGGCGGAATCGCGGCTGGACTGGCTTGTACCGGGGCTGCTTGAGCAGAAGGTCCTGGCTTTGATTCGGGCCCTGCCCAAGTCGCTGAGAAGGCATTTTGTGCCGGCACCGGATTCCGCGCGGCTGGTGGCATCGGATCTGGAATTCGCGCGTGGCGATTTCCTGCACAGTGTGGCGGTCCGACTGGGGCAGCTGTCGGGGGAGCGTATTTCGGCGCAGGACTTTGATGCCAGCCAGATCCCCGATCATTTGAAGTTCAACATTCGAGTGCTGGACGATCAGAAAAAGACGCTGATTGAGGGGCGGGATTTGAAACTGCTGCGGGCGACACTGGCGGAGCGCGTCACCCGGGCGGCCAGCGAAGCCGATCGTCGTGCGGCTGCCGTGGGACCGACGGCAGAAGAATCGCAGTGGCTGCGGACAGGATTCAAGGGCTGGGACTTTTTTGATATTCCGGAGCATATTGAGATTGTAAGAGCCGGTATGTCGCTGCGAGCATTTCCGACGCTGCGTGATGATGGAGAAACAGTAGCGCTGATGCTCTGCCAGACCCCTGAAGACGCCAGACGTCAGTTGCGGAACGGGCTGCGAAAGCTGTTTCTGCTGGTCGAAAAGAAGCGGATTCTGACGCAGGTCGGCAATCTGCCGCAGGTTACGAAAACGCGAGTTCTGGCGACCACGGTCAAGGGACTGGAATTCACCAGCAGTGTCGCGCTGCTGATGACAGATCGTGCCTGGCTGGCTGACAGTCAGCTGCCTCGCACGAAGCATGCATTTGAGGCGTCGCTGCGGCAGGGGCGTGATCGTTTGCCCGTGGCGGCTCAGGAACTGACTCAGTTTCTGCCTGTCGTGTTTCAGCAATACCACGAAACTCGCGCTGCGCTGGAACTGGCGAAAGGTCCCGGCTGGGAGCCGCTCGTGAAAAGTTTGCAGCAGCAGCTTGCGGGATTGGTGACTCCCGACTTCCTCGCTGTCACACCGTGGCCGTGGCTGATTCAGTTTCCGCGTTATCTGGCGGCCATCCGGCAGCGGCTGCTCCGCCTCGGCTCGGGTGGATTACGCACAGAGATGTCGCTGGAGGCCGAGCTTCAGCCGTGGCTGATGAAGTATGAACAGAAGCGGCGTGAGCATCAGCGGCAGCAGCGAGTCGATCCGATGCTGGAACACCTGCGCTGGATGATTGAAGAGTTCCGGGTGCAGTTGTTCGCCCAGAAACTGGGAACCGCAATCAGCGTGTCGCAGACGAAGCTGGAAGAACAGTTTGTGCGTGTGTCCTGAACTGCAGCACTCCTTTTACAGGTGCACGGATCTCATGGGCGACCTCAATTCCAAACTGCTGATTGTCTGCAAGGGACTGCTGTTTCTGCTGATTGCTCTCATCTGCAGCACAATTCTGATTGCGCAGTCTCCCGATCCAAAGACGATTCTGCTGCTGGTACTGCTGATCTGGTCTGCCAGTCGGTTTTATTACTTCCTGTTCTATGTCCTTGAGAAGTACGTCGATCCCACGATGCGGTATGCGGGTCTGCTGGACCTGTTGCTGGGTATGCGGCAGCGTCGCCATGCAGCGCGGCGAAAACTGCGGGATGCTCAGCGGGAGTCTGCCGTCAGCACGACAATCTCAACTTTCTAAAGCTTCTCGTATCCACTCCGCTTTCGGCGTCACGACTCTGCGAATCGTTGGACTAATAAATATCAAGGGTGCCCCGACCGACGCTTCACTTGCCACCGCCTTGCGGAACCCCGTCAACGGCACGACTGTGAACCTGAGCGTGGTGGGGGCTGATGACGGCGGAGAATCACTGCTGAAGTACACTTGGTCCGCTGTGGGAACTCCTCCGGCCCCCATTACATTCTCTGACAACAGCACAAATGCTGCAAAACATGCGATCGCCACATTTGGGGCCAGTTGAACATACAACCTGCAAGCCACGACCTCTGACGGATCCCTGAAGACCAGCAGTGATGTCACTGTCACCGTCAGCGAGGCACTGACCTCGATCACGGTAACCCCCGCAACCACCACCAACAATACCGGAAGCGCGAAGCTATTCACGGCAACGGTGAAGGATCAGTTCGACAACGCGATGGTGAGTCAGCCCACGTTCGTCTGGTCGGTCTGCAGCGGCGAAGACTCCATCAGCTCGGCGGAGCTGTTCACAGCACCGGCCACTGCGGGAACCTCAGTGGTCCGGGTTGCCAGTATCGCGTTCTCGGGCGATGCCACCGTCACGATCATCATGCCTGTCGCCGCAGTTCCCACGACGCTGAAGCTGGCCCCCATCTCCAGAACTCAGATCAAACTGTAATGGCGGGATAAATCCAGCAACGAATCCGGATTTTTGATTGAACGCTCGCTGGACGGCATCAATTTCACGCAGGTCGCGATGGTGGGCCCCAACATACAGGCGTGGTCCGCGGCCGGATGGTCGCAAATGCTCGGTACTATTTCCGAGTCCGAGCTTGGAACAGTGGCGGCAACTCGGCCAGGTCCAGCATTGCCAGCATCAAAACCAAACCCTGAGGCCGTCCTGAGCCGCAAACACCGGTTTTTTGAAGCCAAACTATTGGTTATTTGCTGCTCATTTCGCTCTATGTCCAAATCAACAACCCCCATCTGCCACCGGCAACATTTTTTAATGGGGGTTTTAAGCCGTCATGGTTTTTTGTAGAGTCCGAGTGTTCCGGCATGATCACCGGTTTAGAGAAGGATCCTGCATATGCCTTCTGCGTACTTTCTTTCATCACTGGCAGAAGCGCTTTTTCGCGAACGATATTCCAGTCCGGCGACGATTCAGCGGATACAGCAGCGGCGACTGCGCCGGCTGCTGCAGCATGCTGCGCAGCACAGTCCGTTTAACGCCCGCCGCATCCGTCCGGCTGCCTCGCCACTCCAGCAGCTGCAGCAAATTCGCCCGGTTGATGTGCGGGAAATGATGGATAATTTTGCGGATACGGTCTGCGGTGCTCGGATCACACTGTCTGAGGCCCGGGATGCCGCTCAGTCAGAGCCGGGTAAGGTGGCCCGTGTGCGGGACCGCTGGATGGTGTCCCAGACCAGCGGTACGACCGGTGAGCCGGGCTATTTTCTGAACGATCATCGTTCCGTGGAAATTCAGCGTGGTGTCGTGTTTGCGAGAACTTTTCGCGACCGACTTGCCTGGAAACACGTCCGACGTTTCATCCGACGCCCCTACAAAATGGCCTTTGTGGTGACCCGCCTTTCCGGCTGCATCTCGACTCAAACCTGCCTGCTGGGCAAACAGCAAAGCGGTCGCATGGCTGAGATTCGCCTGTTTCCGTCGGAAGATCCGATTGGTGAAATCGTGCGAGGCCTCAATGACTTCCAGCCTGACTATGTGCACGGCTACGCCAGTATGCTGGAGTTGCTGGCGTATCAGGCGGATGACGGAGCTTTGCAGATTCGTCCGGAGTTCATCTCATCGGGCAGTGAAGGGTTTTCGAAGGCCGGCAGAGCGGCTGTTGAACGAGTTTTTGCGCCGGCTGTGGTTACTTCTCAGTATGGTTCTACAGAATGCAGCGTACTGGGGAACGAGTGCCGTGCCGGACAGATGCACGTCAACAGTGACTACGTGATTCTGGAGGCTGTGGACGAAAACGACCAGTTGGTGCCTCCCGGTGTGAAGTCCTGTCAGACGTTGTTGACGAATCTTGTGAATCACTTTCAGCCGATTATTCGCTTTCGCCTGACGGATTCGATTTCGTGGCAGACAACTGCCTGCAGCTGCGGCTCGCCGCTGCCCACTATTCAGCTGGAAGGTCGCAGTGACGAAATGCTGTGGCTGGAACGCGGGCCGGCCGATTTTGTGTCGTATTCTCCGCCGTTGTTTCAGGCTCAGATGTATCCAATCTTTGGGATCCGCCAGTGGCAGGTGATTCAGACACAGCGGAACCAGCTGCAGATTCGCTTTGTGAAGTCACCCGGCACCGACGGACCATCCGTGGCGGCCAGTATTCGCGAAAGCTTCCGTCAGTTTCTCGACGCCGAGCGACTGGGATCTTTGGTCGATGTCGTGCCCGAGGAGGTTGAAGTCATCCCCAAAACTGCTCGCGGTCAGAAGCTGAAGCAGATCATCTCTAATGTGGGTGCACCAGCGAGAGAATTGCGAGGCCAGTCATAGACTCTTTTAGCTGGCTGCCCAGTCGCTGTCTAATCGGCTTTGCAGGAACCGCAGGCAGTCGTGCATACGTTGTTATCGATGAATCTAAAGCCCCTGATTGCGATCAAAATCAATCCCCGTAAATTCGACTTCGAAGCTGGCGTCCTGCACATTGCCAAATTCGTGCAGACTGAGAGCCTCGTTGCCGCTGATGTAACGCGTCTCCGTACCCGCTCGCGCTGCGTCCTCCCATTGAGCTTCCGTGGGAAGCTGATACTCAAGGCTGTCGCCCTGCAGCGCAGCCTAATGAGTCAGCCACTGGCAGCAAGCATTCGCGTCATTCCGTGAAACACGGTTGTGGCCACAGCTGCCCAGACTGTGCTTGTTCCAGTCAGTCACGTATTCGCTGGCTTTGAAAAAACACCGCAAACTGAAGCCCACAGCGATGGGCGAAGTGCTGCTGAAATCTTTGAGTGCTGCTGCTCGCTGAAAATGCCCGGATTTCCAAGGATTGCCGTTTCTTTTTCAGTGAAATAGCCTGTGTTGAACAGATGTTTTGTGTTAGGCTGACACAAAACCGGAGACCACCGGCCCCGCCAGTTGCCTCGTCCTGAGGTTCTCCACATGCACCAGCCCCACCGCCGCACAGGCTCGCTGTTTTGGCTCACAGGTATCCTGTCGCTAATTTTTTTTGCTGCACCGTTGCAGGCCGATGAATCACAGCCGGGGCTGACATTTGACCGTGACATTCTGCCGATCTTCCGGGACAAGTGCATTCGCTGTCACGCCGGCGTTGAACCCAAAGCACGCCTCAATCTCACCAGCCCGTCATCCCTGCTGAATGGCGGAAAATCAGGCCCCGCACTCCGCATTGGTGCCGCTGAATTCAGCCTGCTCTACGAAAAAGTAGCTTCCGACGCAATGCCTCCAGTCGGCCAGCAGCTGACCGCCGCAGAAAAAGGCCTTCTGAGAAAATGGATCAATGACGGTGCCGCAGGTATCAGTTCCGCAGACGCAGGGGCGCTGGATGAAACCCTCACTGCGGTGGAACACTGGGCGTTTCGACCTCCGGAACGCCCCGCAGTGCCTCAGCAGCCGAGCAGCAAACAGCCTCTGAACCCCGTCGATGCGTTCATACTGCAGCGTTTGCAGCAAAACAACCTGACTATGTCGCCACCCGCAGATCGTCTGACATTGCTCAGAAGACTCTCGTTCGACCTCACGGGGCTGCCTCCAACCCCCGCCGAGGTCCATCGATTCACAACAGATACAAGTCCTGACGCATGGGAGCAGCTCATTGACCGACTGCTGGCCAGCCCCCACTACGGCGAACGCTGGGCGCGTCACTGGCTGGACGTCGCCGGCTACGCTGAATCCGCCGGTATCCTCAGTGAAGATCGTCCGCTGGCTTCCGCGTGGCGTTATCGTGACTATGTCATTCGCGCTTTCAACAGTGACAAGCCCTGGGATCGTTTTCTGCAGGAGCAAATTGCCGGGGACGAACTCACTGATTACTGGGGCAGTTACGAAACTCAGGCTCACTTGCCGGAGCAGGTGACTGAGGGCATCATCGCGACCGGTTTTCTGCGAACTGCTGCAGACTCCAGCCGCCCTGATTTCAGCACAATCAAGAATGCCGCCGCACAGTACTACTATCCCACACTGTTCGACACACTGCAGATTGTCGGGTCTTCAACGCTGGGACTGACACTGCAGTGCGCCCGCTGCCACAGTCACAAATTTGATCCCATTCCCCAGACGGATTACTTCCGCCTGCAGGCCATCTTTCAGTCCGTCTTTCGGCCTGAAAACTGGATCCCGCAAATGGATCGCAGACTGCTGATTGCCACAAAGCAGCAGCAGGATCAAGCCGCCGAAATGAATGCGAAAATCGACGCCAGTGTGAAACAGCTGCAGGAAAAAATGGCAGCTCTCAAAGTTGAATTTACAGCCCGTCTGTTCGATGAGCGCCTGGCAGCCCTGCCGCCGCAGATTCGCGATGATGTCAGCATCGCTTTAAAAACCGAAACGCAGGCCAGGTCAGAAGTGCAGAAATATCTGGCGGACAAATTTGGAGTCAGTCTGCGCCCCGAGGCAGCCGATCTCGATGCCGCGCTGCTGACCTTGCCGCAGTTTCAGGAACAGTCTCAGCAGTTGACTGCCGCTATCGCTGCCGAGCAGGGGCGTCGAGTAGTTTTTGACGAAGTACGAGCTGCGTGGGATCTGCCCGGTGAACCGCAGACACACCTGCTGCTGCGAGGTGATCCGCTGACTCCAGGACCGCCCGTCACGCCCGGAGTGCTTTCCGCCCTGTCGACACCCGAGCCGTTCAGCTGGCAATCGCCCGGGACATCAGCAAAGACCAGCGGGCGGCGTCTTGCGTTCGCTTGCTGGCTGACGCAGCCGCAGCACCCATTAACTGCGCGAGTCATTGTAAATCGCATCTGGATGCACCATTTCGGTATCGGAATTGTGTCTACGCCCGAGGATTTCGGAGTCTCAGGGGCTCCGCCCTCACACCCGCAGTTGCTCGACTGGCTGGCCACGGAGTTTGTCGAACGTGGCTGGAGTGTCAAGCAGCTGCACCGACTGATCCTTACATCAGCCGCATGGCAACAGCAGTCGCAGCCTGCGGCAGAACAGCTGGCCGCCGGACGACTGATCGATCCGGACAACCGCCTGCTTTGGCGTCAGTCCATTCGACGCCTTGAAGCAGAACCACTGCGGGATGCGGTGCTGGCGGTTTCCGGAACACTCAGTGATCAGCCGTTTGGACCATCGACAGCAGTCGCCAGGCAGAGCGATGGAGAAGTGATTGTTGCTGGCAGCGATGAAAAACAGCGTCGCTCCGTTTACCTCGCGATACTGCGTCTGAATCCGGCCACCATGCTGGAAATCTTTGATCAGCCCACAATGTCGGTCAACTGCGTTCAGCGCAGTACATCCACAGTCTCCACTCAGGCACTGGCCATGCTGAACAGCGACGGCATGAATCAGGTCGCTAGGGCGTTCGCCGAACGTGTGCGGAAGGAACAACCGCACGACTGTATTGGTCAAGCTGTCAGCCTGGCATTTTCAAGGCCCGTGACAGCAGAGGAAAGATCACTGTTGCAGTGTTTTTGGGATCAGCAGCAAAAGCATTACCTTGAACAGCTGCCGGCTGCGGAACAGCAGGGTGAGGCTGCCCTGCTGGCAGCAAATCAAAGTGCTCTGGCAGACCTTTGTCACATGCTCCTGAATGCCAATGAATTTATCTACATTGATTGAAAACGGCCTTCGATTACGGAATCACCGATGACTGTTGATTATGAGGCTTCCCGGCGAGAGCTGCTGTGCCGCTTCGGCTCGGGATTTGGTGGTTTGGCGCTAGGAACTCTGCTGCAGGAAGCCGGGTGGGCAGAAACTGTGCGAGCCAGCCTGCCGGACCGGCAGCCCACAGCTCGGGCGGTCATTCAGCTGTATATGCACGGCGGCCCCAGCCACGTTGATCTGCTGGACCCCAAGCCTCTGTTGAACAAATTCGACGGCACTGCACCGCCGGCCGAAGTGGCTGATGACGAAAGTCGCACGAGGTCACTCATGGGATCGCCGTTTCGGTTTCGTCGCTGCGGTGAAAGCGGACTTGAGTTTTCTGAAATTCAGCCCTGTGTCTCACAGCATGCCGACCGCATTGCCGTGATCCGCTCGATGTTCAGCGAACATCGCAATCATGAGCAGGCCATCTGGATGGCTCAGACCGGCCTGACCACTGCTGGTCGTCCAACCCTTGGCGCGTGGGCGGCGTATGGGCTGGGAACGGAAAATCGCAGCCTTCCGGCCTTCGTCGCACTGCCGGATCCCGGCGGTGCTTCGGTCGATGGCGTTCGCAACTGGTCCAGTGGCTGGCTGCCACCGTCCTATCAGGGGACCGTTTTTCGCGAACAGGGCAGTCCGGTGCTGAACCTGCAGTCCCGTACCCCGCGATCCCGGGTGATCGATGAGGGCCGCGCTGGGCTCCTGCAGCACCTGAATCAGCGGCACCTCAGCAATCGCCCAGGAAACCTCGAACTGGAAGCCCGCATCGCTTCGTTTGAATTGGCAGGCCAGATGCAGTTGGCCGCCGCTGATGCCCTTGACCTGACACAGGAAACTGCAGAGACGCAGCGCATGTACGGCCTCGATAATCCAGTGACAAAATCTTACGGGACTCGCTGCCTGATGGCCCGGCGACTGGTTGAGCGAGGCGTTCGGTTTGTGTCACTGTTCATGGCAGGTCAGCCATGGGATACACACTCCAGCAACAACGATGGCACAAAAAACTGCTGCCAGCGCACCGATCAGCCTGTCGGGGCCCTGCTGACGGATCTGCAGCAGCGTGGCCTGCTGGATTCCACGCTTGTGCTGTGGGGCGGCGAATTCGGTCGAACTCCCGCTGCCGAGGCCCGCGACAGTAAAACGGCCTATGGTCGTGATCATCACCCCTACGGTTTTAGCGTCTGGCTGGCCGGCGGGGGTGTCAAAGGTGGACAGCATTACGGGGCGACCGATGACTTCGGTTATCGAGCGATCGAAAATCGCACACAGACAGCCGACCTGCACGCCACGATTCTTAGACTGCTGGGGCTGAATCATGAAACACTGACATGGCACCACAATGGTCGCGACGAGCGACTGACGGACGTGTACGAAGCGCAGGTTCTGGAATCGCTGATTACGTGATCCCCGCCAAACTCCGCAGCACGCCGTCAGCCACGATCGGCTGCATCAGGGCAACTGATAGCCCCGTCGATTGGTGCGCACCCGATACAAAGATGAGCCGGCTGTTATGTACAGGGTCTGGCTGTCTTTACCTCGCGCAAATCCCACATTCGTGGGCAGCTCAGTAGGGAGGTATGCCAGTTCCGTGCCTGCCGGAGAATAAACACAGATCCCGGGACGCGAAACCGTCCGGACCGCAACGTACAGATTGCCGTCAGAATCGCAGACGAGCCCATCAGGGCCATCTTCCGGAGCATAATCTGCCAGCACCTTCCTGAAATTGGCCGAACCGTCTGCAGCCAGATCATAGGCCAGCAGCGCCATCGCACCCTTCTTCAGCGGAATTTGCACTCGGTCCGCCTGCGCACCGGGTCCGGCCAGCCGATCAATGCTTGTCCCGCCGTTGTCATTGCTGACGACGTACAGAGTCTTCTGATCCGGTGACACACAGACTCCATTGGGCTTGCCCGCGTCCGTAATGATGCGATGCAGGGAACCATCCGGATCGATCCGATAAACAGCTGCCACCGGCTGATCAATAACTTCGAAACCCAGATATCGCGGATCACTGAAGTAAATCCGTCCTCGTTCATCAATCGTCACGTCATTTGGCGAGTTCAGCTGGCGTCCCTCAAACATGGCAGCAATGATCCAGGCCCGCCCGGACTTCATATCTGTGCGAGTAATACGGCGACCACCGTAGTCAGCTCCTTCAGCGACGATCATGTGACCCTGTGCATCAAACTTGATCCCGTTGGACATGCCGCTGGGGGAACGGAAAATGGTCGTCTTGCCGGTGTCAGGATCAAATTTCCAGATGTTTCCAGCTTCAATTGCCCCCTGCTTGTCACGCGTAATATGCGAAAATGTAATTTCGCTGAAATAAACCTGACCGTCCGGAGCCACAGAAACGCCCTCGGTCAGTACCTTCGACTCGAACAGCTTTTCGACCTTTGCATCGGCCGGAAATATCGGCTCGTCCGCCGTCACCGAACTCCAGAACACCTGCATCAGCAGACCGCAGTAAGCTATTGGTCGAAACATAGCATCCGTCCCCTTTAAGAATACCGGTGACCACCAAAAAACCTGAAAACCTGTAACAGAAGGCGCTCTGAGTTGCAAATTGGGGGCATCACCTGCTGTCGCCTCAGTCGCCGAATCTGCCGAAATCTCGCGGACGTCAGCCTCCCCGGACAAACTTCAGCTCCATTCACACTTGCTTCCGTTACCCGATTTCGCCATGCTGGGCTTTCGACTATTGGGGGGCCGTATCCCGAAATTGTCACCCCGTACAGGAAAGTGATCGGGCCATGCAGGATTTGCAATTCAATCGTCGCCAGGCTCTGCTGGCCGGCGGCCTGGGAACGCTCAGCATGAACCTGCCCGGTGTTGTCATGGGCAGCGACGAAGTCAACGCTGCCGGACAGGCTGTCCGCGCAGAAAAATCCTGCATCTTTATCCTGCTCTGCGGCGGACCCAGCCACGTCGATACGTGGGATATGAAACCCGATGCTCCGATCGACTATCGTGGGCCTTATATGCCCATCGAAACCCGTGTCCCCGGGATGCTGATTAATGAAATGCACACTGAACTGGCAAAGGTCGCCGACCAGTTCACGCTGATCAATTCCATGCACCATCCTGGCTCCATCAGCAATCACTTCGATGCCATGCACAACCTGCTCAGTGGCCAGTCCACGAAGCGAGTGCAGGAGGGTGTGCTCAATGATCAGCCCTACCTTGGTTCCATCGTCGCACGCCACAAACCCAGCTCCCGCAACTTCGTGTCGAATGCATGGCTGATCAAATGCGTCGGACCACCGGTCTTCTGTGCACCGAACATCGGGATTGGCGGCTATCTCGGCTCCGCTTACGCCCCCGTCTTCGTCGGATCTGCAGAAAATCATCCGGCCATGCCGGAATTCCAGCCCCCTGAAATCTACGCGCCCGTCGACGAAAGTCGTTTCGGTGACCGTCGTGGGTTGCTCTCGCAGCTGGAATCCGCCAGGTATGATCGTGATAAGCGAGTAAAGGACTGGTCTGATCTTCGCGCCAAAACCTATGACGCTATGACTCGTACCGAAGGCCGCGCTGCCTTCGAGCTGCATCGCGAACCCGACGCCGTAAGGCAACGCTACGGAATGCATCCGCTGGGACAGAACCTGCTGCTGGCAAGGCGCATGGTGGAAGCAGGAGTCCGCTTTATTACGGTTAATGGCTGGGCCGGGCAGGCCACCCACGATAAAAGCGGCCCACCCAGCAGCAGCTGGGACATGCATGGCGGCAACATGGGGATGGGCAATGCGTTCGGTGATGGCTCATATGGGATGGGTTTCTGCCTGCCACGACTTGATCAGGCACTTTCGGCACTGCTAGGCGATCTCAAGCAGTCCGGGCTGCTCAAAAATACTCTCGTTGTGATCACCGGTGAATTCGGACGGACGCCGTACGTTCTGAAACAGGACCCGCCGGGACGCCAGCACTGGCCACAGTGCTTCTCAACAATTCTTGCCGGTGCTGGTATCAAGGGCGGGCAGGTTTATGGCAAGTCCAATCGCTACGGCGAATTCCCGACACATAACGCAGTTCGCCCTGAAGAACTGGCCGCGACCATCTATCACGCACTCGACATTCCCATCAACAATCCACTGGATGCGACCGGTATGTTCCGCGCATTGACCACCGGGAAACCCATCATGGATCTGTTTGGCTAACGACGGCGATAAGGAGACCGTCGCTGAAAAAACCAGAATTTCAAAACCCGCGTGTTCGGCTGCTTGTCGTTACTTCGCGATTGATTCAGCCCGTGAATCACGCGCGGTCAGTTCTAAGCCAGACATGGCAGTTTGGCTCCAGCAGCAACGTGCGGTGCTGAATGAGTTTGTATTACCGTGATTCCAAATCTGTTTCGGTGACTTCGGCAAGACGGCTTTGCCAATCAGCCTCCAATTGCCCAACGATATTTGGGCAGTCAACGCGCCGCCAATACGGGCTGTCAGAAGATGGTTCGTGATACTCATGAATGGTGGCCAACCCCAGCGGCTCGATGGGGTTGTTGGCTCGAAGCTTGTTACCCGCCTTCTCCGCATTCCACGTGCGTTGAGACTGCAGTGCTGGGTCATCTGGTCCGAGCAGAAAGAGTCGATACCCGCGATCCCTCAGCAGAAATGGGCATGTCTTCCAGACATTGGGGTAGCTGAACAACATTGGGAACTCTGGTAGCCGAACCACCAAAAATACTCGGTTGCCGCCAAGGGGATTGTGATTTTTGGAAACGCCCGATCGGTAACTCGGGTGGATTTTTTTGTTATCCCGCATTTTCGCAGCGAAGTTCGTCCAACCAAAGACGGCGTGTCTCACCGCGTTGATTTGATTGCCATATCATACTCGATTCCACGTGCAAACAAGAAAGCCACCCACCGCCACAGGCCCAAGTCTCAATGCAAATAGAATTTGCGTTTGCAACAGATAACCCTCACTTCTGAAACATGTGCCCGCAGACCATGGTTTTCCCCGATTCGTGTTTGGGTGGGTTGTCGTACGGCTGCCAGTAGAGCATAGGGTCAGGTTGATCTTCCAGCGGTATTTCAGAGTACGAATTGGCATCAACAACAAAGTGCGATTCTGTCTCGAAGCAGGACAGCAGGCTATTCTGCAGAAAGTCCCAATGTGGCTCCGGTATGTCAACGAGTGTTCCGGAATCGCCGTCGAAAGGTACCGTTACCGGGGACACAGCGCTGCAGGGGTATCGGGGACACAGCATACCGGCGGCGGGGACACAGCACCGTTGCGGTGGTGCCATATCGAGTGCGTGGGGGGGGGGCACAGCGTTGCACTGGTCAGACGGGACTCAGAGTTTGGCCTGTGAAGAGATGTTGAAAAACGGCGGACGAATTTTTTTAAGCTATTTGGAAGAATGCTGGGGGCCAGCCCCAGCCCCCCCACGATTTATCGCTTTTGGCCATCAACAGGTTTGCGTTGCTCACGCATGCTGTTGGCTGGCAGGGCGATAATGGAAACACGGGTGGCTGCCGAAGGCAGCCACAGTTCTGGACCGGAGCCCAGTACTGTTCACCTCAGAAAATCTGTCGACGGGATCTCTCACTCGCTCGGGTTGCTTCCCAGCAGACGCCTGTCCTCCTGTGAGACCGTTGAGACTACGTCAGGATCAGGCAATTGTCGCGTGACTAACGCGGTCTGGTGTCTCGGCACCACAGCCAGCCAATTCCAGCCGGCAAAACCAGACTGGCCCACTGGTACCAGGTCAGTCCGGCAAACATCCGCATCTCCGGTCTGATGTATTCCGTCAGGAATCGCCACCCGGCATAGGTGATAATGTAGATTTTGATCAGTTGCCCGCGACACCACTGCCGCTGCAGCCATTTCAGTCTCCTGCGCTACAGCAGATCTAACGCCCATACGTGCCAGCATCAGACCAGCACTCAGTATCCCACCCAGCCGAAACAAAAATCGAATCCGCCCGCTCCGCGAAGGTTTGTGAACGCAAACGTATCAGTTCAGCTCGTGAGCTTACGCGAGTCCCCGGCTCGCTGTTACCCTGAAAATTTCTATGGATTGTTCCGTTTAGCCTTCGCAGCTCTCAGCGCTTCTCAATCTGCAGCTCACAGAATGTCAATGCTGCCAGTCCGTTCTGGCCATACAGCAGGTTCTCTGGATTCCAGCTGGCACTGTCGAGCTATGTAATCCGGTCGTCGCGCGTCGCAGCCTTCAGCTTCAAAACCACACGCCGGCTACCCGTCGATTCGTCGAGCCTGCCTGCTTCCACCTGGCCCCGCTGACGGTAATCGCCCTCAAGAGCCTTGCCGGTGAAATGGGTGGCGAACCGCCGGGCTGTCCAGCCACCATAACCCTCATGACGCACCGCCCCCAAAGTCTCGCCAGGACCATGGCTGCCCACCAGCGATAATCGCGGATAACCCGGCGCATCACACAGCGGCAGCAGATGCTGAGGGTATACCGAAGCATGAGTCAGACTGTCGCCAATCAGCAGTAAAGAAATTTTCTGATTCGATGCGGCGTCCGCCGGGATGATCCGCAGACGAGTCGCAGCGCGAGCCACCACCGAGTTTGACTGATCTCTGACTTCCAGCTGCAGGTCATGCAAACCCACATCAGTCGGTGCAGCCGTCAGTGTCCAGCGATCTGCCGGCTAACGACCCTTTGCACAGATCACATCAAATGCGTAGTTCGCAGGATTCAGCACCAAAACAAGATTATCAAAGTACAGATTCAGCTCGAGCCCCACGACGGCCGGGACTTCCCGAGGCAGCACCAGACGCACCGGCGCCGCCACGTTGACAGCATCCGAAGATCGCTCATCCTGCGGCGCACAAAACGCCATCAAATCTGCTGTCGGCAGCAGCCAGACGGCCACTGCTGCGATCGACAACCACAACCGTCGCTCTGTGCGCATGCCCAGGATCCTTGTCCGATTACAATACAGCATAAATCAGAATCTGAATTCCCAGCGCCACTGCAGCACCCAGACGCAGATCCGTATCCCAGCGATACGGCACTCCCGGCGGCAGTACACGCTCGCGAGGCAACCGCAGCACCCAGATCAGCAGCAGTACCGGCAACGCCAAAAACAGAGCACGCACAGAGCCAGGGGAAATTGTCAGGAGCACTCCGCGGAACCAGTCACCGACTGCATGCAAGAAAGTCATCAGTACCGCCCTCTGCAGCAAATTGCACACCATCCCCGGCAAGACGCGACGGCAGTCTAGTCGAATTGCCCGGGACAATAAACATACGCGACAACTCCACCCCGGTGCGCTGCGAGGATTTCAGTCCGCCGCTCGGCATCCTTCCAGACGCGAAGGACCAAATGTAGCTCGGGCTTTCCAGCCCGAGATCCGCCCTTAAGCAACACCAGACGACTCAATCCGGCTCGCAGGCCGCTGGATGGCTGGCTCGCGTTGTCCGTAAATCCCGGCTCGACATCAATCGCAGGCCCCCCCATCCGCCCCGCTCCGACTGCCCCTAACACCTGACAGCCGGAAATGGGAGCACCTCCGCCAACTCATCACTGCCCGCCGCGACCATCAACAGTCGGTCAAAACCCAGCGCCACGCCGGAACAGGCCGGTAAGCCGTGCTCCATCGCTTGCAACATTCGCTTCGCTCCGGGCAGCACTGACCCCGCTGCGCAGGCCCGCGTGTCATTCTGCCGCTGGTCCCGCCGCCGCAGTTCCGCTGGATCCGTCAGCTCCTGATACCCGTTACACAGCTCCAAACCACGGATGTACAGTTCAAACCTTCGCGCCACCGCCGGGGCCGTTTCAGTTGTCACTGCCAACGCCGCCTGGCTGGCCGGATAATCACACAAAAACTCCGGTCGCTCCTGACCACACCGCTGCCCAAGGCCCGCCTCAATACAAAATCCCAGTAACAGATTCAGTAACTCGTCCCTGACCATCGCCTGGCCCCCCGGGATCGGAATACCTCGCGACTGCGCAGCCGCCAGCAGTTCATCGTCAGTCGCCGCAAACACCGATAACCCCAGCTCACGCTTAAACGCTTCTGCGTAGGTCGTCAGCGCAAATTGCTCTGAACCCCAGGCCGGCTCGGAACGCCCCAGACTGCGGCAGCCCGCCAGCACCACTTCACGCACCAGCTGCTCAGTTAACCACAACTGATCCCGCCAGTCCGTTCCCACCCCGTACCACTCCAGCATCGTAAATTCAGGATTGTGCCGGGCACCGCACTCTCCCGCACGAAACACACGACTGATCTGAAAGATTGAGCCGGCACCAGCCGCTAGCAGACGCTTCATAAATGCCTCAGGCGACGTCTGCAAATACCAGTCCTGCTCACCCTGCCGCACCTTCATTGGCTCCAGCCATGCATCCACAACCATGTCCCGGGACAGACACGGAGTCTCCACCTCCAGATAACCCCGCGCTGTAAAAAACTGTCGCACCGACGCCAGCATCTCTGCTCGAGCTCTCAGCATCGGCAGGGAACATGCAGGACGCCAGTCTGGCAGCTGATCACTCATCATCCTCAGCTCATACTCAAAAGACAGGGAAATGCCGTGTAATTCAGTGTTGCCCCGAAATTGCCCATCGCACTGCATTCGCCAGACGTCGCATCCCCTCGCGAATCCCGTCCGGACCCTGGACCCCAAAACTCAAACGCATCTCACTGCGAGGACGCTCAGACCAGTCCTGCGGATAACATAGTTCACCTGGTACATACATGACCTTGTCCACCTGAGTCGCCCGGCGAAACAGGTCACTTTGAAAACCCGTCGGTATCTCATCCGGCAGACGCATCCAGACATACATCCCGCCTGCGGGCCGATACCACGACACCCCCGGCAGGCTGGCAAATTCCCGATCAGCCGCCTCCAGCATCGCGTCCCGCTTCACGCGGTAATTGTCCCGCACTCGCTGTACATGCTGATGATAAGTCCGTTCCTTAATCGCACGCGCCACCACATGCTGGTTCAAATGCGCCGATCCAAAATCCTCGTTGCCTTTCAAGTCCGACAAAGGCTTCACCAGCGATGGCGGAACGACACCCAAACCCACCCGGATGCCCGGTGAAAAACTTTTGGAAAATGTCTGCGCCAGAATCACCGTGTCGCGGTCCCGATCATGTGACCAGATACTGGCCGGTGAAGCTCCGTCATACCGCAGTTCCCGATATGCGGCGTCTTCCAGCAGAAAAATTCGCGACTCACGAGAAAACTCACGCGCCAGCGACAACAGCTCTGGTCGCCGCTCACCCGACACACTCACCCCCGACGGATTCTCAAAATCACTCACCACATAAATCAGACGGACTCGCGCAAGACGACCGGACTGCTCCAGACGCTCAAGCGCCGCACGCAGTGCCGCAGGACACATGCCCTGCTGATCCGATGTCACCGGCACGATGTCAGCACCCGCTGCCTGCAAAACCCCCAGAAACACAAAATATGTCGGCGCTGCCACCAGACAAATGTCTCCCGGATTAAACAGCGCCTGCACCAGCAATGCCAGCAGCTGCTGCGATCCCGTCGTCAGAAACAGCTGCGATAATGGCAGATCCGTCAACCGGTCTTGCTGCTGCTCCAGCTCCGCCAGATAATCCCGAAAAATCCGCCGCAGCGGTTCGGGCCCCTGAGTCGTCCCGTATTGCAGCAGACGACGTCCCGATCCCGACTCACCCAGCACCTCACCCACCGTATCTCGCACCAGATCCACCGGCAGCGTCGCTTCATCCACCAGCCCGGCCGCCAGTGAAATACAGTCAGCGTTCTCCACCGCCTGCTGCATCAAAAAACCAATCGCCTGATCGGCCGATCGCAACGCCTGATCACTCAGCCTGATTACCGGATGACGCATCCCCCAACACTCCTCGCTCGGATCCGCTGCCGAATCCCAAATCCCTGATACCTGATATTCCAGCCGGCAAAATGTTTCAGCACCCGCGCCGACTCAGCCTCGCCTGCCACCCTGCGCCGCCGGACCGGAGACTGCATCCCCAATCGCAATCCGTACCTGCTGCTCAACCATCGCACGATAACGACCGCCACTGGCCATCAGTTCGGCATGAGTCCCCGTTTGCAGAATTCGCCCGCCCTCCACCACACAAATCACATCGGCCGATGCAATCGTGCTCAGCCGGTGAGCAATCACGAAGCAGGTTCGCCCCCGCATCAGTCGACCCAGACTCTGCTGAATCAGCTGCTCGCTGTCCGTATCCAGATTGCTGGTCGCTTCGTCAAGGATCAGCAGGCGAGGATCAGCGAGGATCGCTCGAGCAATCGCCAGACGCTGCCTCTGACCACCACTCAGCCTGACACCACGCTCGCCAATCACCGTCTGCAAACCCAGAGGCGTACGCTGAATGAACTCCAGCGCGTTGGCTGCCTCCGCCGCCGCCAGAATCTGCTGCTCAGACGCATGCCGACAGCCATAAGCAATGTTCGCCGCAATCGTGCCGTCAAACAAGAACACATCCTGCTCCACCACGCCCAGCAGCGAACGATAAGACTCCACGTCAAAACTTCGCAAATCCAGGCCGTCCAGCAAAATGGCTCCCTGCGAAGGGTCATAGAAACGAGCCACCAGGTTGCACAAAGTCGTCTTGCCCGCACCGCTGGGCCCCACTAGAGCCACCGTCTGACCAGCCCGTACCCGCAACTCAATGTCACTCAATGCCGGCTGCCCCGTGCCCGGATACAAGAACGTCACCCCCCGAAAGTCAATGTCTCCTCGTACACCCTGCCGATCGACCCGCAGCAGCGTGCCCCCTGACTGCATTTCCATCGGTTCAGACAGCATGTCCAGGACGCGGTCCAGACCGCTGAGACTGTTCTGGAACTGAGTCGCACTGGTGGCCAGCGCAGCCAGCGGCTCCAGCAGCATCACCAGATACACCAAAAACATCATCAGATCACCTGCCGTCATAAATCCCGTCGTAACCCGCCACCCCCCGTAAAACAGCAGGCCGGCAGACGCAATCGGAATCAGAGCCTCCCAGACAATTTCCACCACCCGCATCCACCACCACGCATAGAGTTCCTGCCGAGCCATCACATTGTTTTCCAGCGAAAACCGCAAGGCCTCACGCCGCTGCCGGCTAAACGCCCGCACGATGCGAATCCCGGCAAATGATTCCGCCGCCCCCGCATCAATCTGCTCACGCTGCTTACGAATGGCCCGAAACTGCGGACGGATACTGTTGATCCAGGCGCGATGAGTCACAAAGACGGTGGGCAGCAACACAATCGCACCCAGTAACAGCGTCCAGTCCACCCACGCCAGGACCGCGAAACTGCCCGCCAGCTGAATCACCGCTCGCCACGGATTGTACAGCAGCCCAAACACCAGTTCGCCCACACTGCCGCCATCCTCACGGAGGATCGATGCCACTCCACCCGATCGCAGCTCCTGCACACGATGCAGTGGCAGTCGTATTGCGTGCTCAAACACACGCCGCCGAATGTCCAGCTGAATGATTTTGGAAATTCGAGTCGCATGCCAGCGGCCCCAGACATGAATCACAATTCGCACCAGCGAAACGGCAGTCACCACCAGCACTACGGCACCCAGAAGCTGCAGCGGAGTCGCAAGGGACGGAAATGTCTGCAGCCAGGCAGGCAGCGGACGACGGCTGAGTGCATAATCGATGACAAACTTCGTGCCGGCAGGTGGCAACAGCCCCAGCAGCGTTGAAATGGTGACCGTCACCAAAGCCAGCGCCAGACTGCGACGGTAAGGACGCAGCAGCCCCAGAAATTCACGCACCAGAGTCCCCGAAGAACGCACTCGGTCCCTGGCCGAACGCGTTTCACCCACCGAATGCACACTGCCGCCCGGCAGCTGGCGCAGCCGGACCTTTTGACGATGCACAAAAAAACGCGATCGACTGCTGACAGCAACAGCAGCCTGGGCAGAGACGGAAGGTTCAGGGAAGACGACGATCGGCGGTTTGATGCTCATGCCGGATTCTAAGCGATGAGCGGATTCGGTCGATAGTGGCCGGACCGATTCCAGGAACTCGCCCCAGATCTTCGATCGTGGCAAACGGGCCGTGCACCTGCCGATCCGCCACAATTCGGCTGGCCAGGGCCGGACCAACACCCTCCAGTTGCATCCATTCCACCCAGCCCGCCTGATTCACGTCGATCAGAAAACCCGACTGCGACTGATTGCCCCGCTTCACCACCAGCGGCAGCGGCCGTTGACTGGTGGTCCAGAACCATTGCAATAGCAGCAGCAGACAACTGACCCCGATCAGCAGCCGAAAACCGGGCGAATCACGCTGCAGCGAACGCTCCTGCGGCGAACCTGCCGCCGGCAATCCAGTGGGCTTTGACATAGTTGTATCCCCCCCCCTTACCCAGCACCCGGCCCAAATCCCGTATGCGGGATATAGTGCAATAATCAGTAACTAAGTCCGGGCGTTATGTACTACCTCCCTAGTGCCCCTGATCTTTGGACAACGAAAGCAGGGATTTCCAGTCCCCGTGGCCAAAATCCACGCGGTATCACCAGGCTCTTGTTAAAACTAACGATCTGTTGACTTTTGGCAACAGGTTTCGCAACAGCAGCAGCCAAGCCTAAAATCCGCCTGCGCACTACCGCCGCCCGCTTCCTCGCAGTCGCTTTCCGGCTGCCTCCAGCCATTCCGGCAAACCGGCCAACCGTTGCAAATGTTGAGATTTCCGAACCGCCGCGCTTGTCCCTCAGCCGGGGACGGTGAGAATTCCCGGTAAAAATTCCTGACCACGTGATTACCGCTCTTCTGTTCCCGGCAGGATGCCGGGGGATGACCCCATGACCAGCCCTGCCACCGGTCCCGCGCAGTTCACACCTGACGAATGTGCCTCTTTTCAGCGTGACGGCTTTTATGTGGCCCAGCGACTGATGCCCGACAGCTATCTGCAGCGGATGCGGCAAATCACCGAACGCGACCTCGCGGCACATCTGGGCGATATCGAATACGAAGCACAGCTCCACTACCCAGGTGCTCCCGATTCGCTGGACAGCGAAGGTGGCCGCACCGTGCGACGGCTGCGTCAGGCCGTCAGCCGGGACCCCGTGTTTCTGCAGCTGCTGAAAGAACCGTTCCTGCTTCAGCGGCTACAGCAACTGCTGGGACCGCATGTCGTGATGCCGCTCGCGCACCACAACTGCATCATGACCAAACAGCCCCGCTACAGCAGCGATACCGGCTGGCACCAGGATACCCGCTACTGGTCCTTCACCGACGGCAACCTGGTCAATATCTGGATTGCCCTCGGGACGGAAGATCTGCACAACGGCTGCCTGCAGGTCCTGCCCGCCACCCATCATGCTCAGGCCAGCCCGCAACTGCTCGACGATGCTCAGTTTTTGCGTACCGACCTGCCGGAAAATCAGCCGCTGCTGCAAACCGCGGTGCCAGTTCTGCTGCAACCCGGCGACGTGCTGTTCTTCCACTCTCGCTGCTTCCACGCCGCCACCCGCAACTACTCGCAAAACACCAAACAGTCAGTCGTCTTCACATTTCGCTCGATCGAAAACCACCCCGTCCCCGGCTCTCGCTCCGCTGTCCTGCCCGAACTGCTGCTCTCCTGACCTCCGTGGCCACGCACGCCCACGCGGCAAGCCCCAGTCACTTTCCCCGCAACCCCGACATCCGCCGGCCAGGGAAGGCCCCCTCGGTTCGAGTACGAAAAAACTCCCCTCGTACGCAGTGAAACGATACTCGTACTGGAAAACTGTCCGCCCGCACCCCCACTGAACCATTCTGCGTTTCTCTTCGCGTCTTTGCGTGAGCCCCCCACTTCTCGAGACACTAGGCACCACAAGGCGTCAGTTCGCAGACGCTCCAAATGCAAAATGACAGATCTCGGGCTGAAGAGCCGAGGCTACGGGGCCTCGCGTTCAGGAGACCCTGGCACCGCAGTGCCAGCGCACACCCATTATTAGCGTCCATTAGTGTCCATTAGCGGTGCACTGAACCCGTTTGCGTTTCCCTTCGCGTCTTTACGTGTGCCCCCGGTCTGCAATCCCACTCTGCCGCACTCTGCGATAATCTGTGATAATCCGTGGCCAAAAAAACATCCGTGGCCCCCCTCCGGCCCACCACACCCGTGACTCACTCTGCCGCCAGCGATACCCGCACCAGCTCCTTGTCGTTCCGTGCGAAAACACTCCGCATTGCAAAGGCCGGATGAGACCAGATGGTCATGCGACGCTGCACGGGACGAGTCGGCTCGACCAGCTTCGCGCGACTCACTTCCTCATATCCCGCGGCTGTCAGACGAGCCATAATCAGGTCGCCCTGTTCGTTGTGCACAAACATCCGATCACCGTTCGGAACCAAAAATGCATTCCACCAGCGACCACTGCCCGTCGCCTGCAGCGTCTCCCAGACACGCACGCCGTCCGCTGTCCGCAGACACCGCAGCTGACCATAACTGCACACTCCGAAAATATGGTCCGGGCCTACGACAGGCGTCGGCATAATGGAATGCAGACCGTCCGTGTCCTGCTCGCTGGTCCCCTGGCCCTTCCAGACCACCTCCGCCGCATCCGTTCCCACCTTCAGCATCAGCGGCCCGTCGTAAAACGCCGTCAAAAACAGACGGTCATTCAGCTTCCGCGGCATCGGTACCGTCAGCCCATAACGAATCGACCACGGATGCTGCCAAAGCTGCTTACCCGTTGCCGGATCCAGTGCAGAAACCGCCACCGGGTGCCAGATGATCAGCTGCCGCCGGCCGGCGAATTCGTAAATCACCGGCGGACAATAGCCCACACCCGCATCCTCCAGAGATCGCCACAGTTCACGACCCGTCCGACGGTCAAAACTGATGACCAGCCCGCCCTGCTCACCACCCACTAAGGTAATCAGCTGGTCGCCTTCCACCAGGGGTGATGCGGCCATTCCCCAGGTCGGCAGCTTCGTGCCGAAATCACGCTGAAATTCCTTCGACCACCGCACCTCGCCCGTCACTGCATCAAAACAAAACATGTGCCCTTCCGCACCAATCGTGTAACACAGACCGTCATGGATCACCGGGGTTGTACGAGGCCCTGCGGGATAGCTGACCGTGTAGCGGACTTTGTGATCATACTTCCACAGCTCAGCCCCGGTCTCGGCATCCACGCAAAACACCCGCTCCAGCCCCTCCTCTGTCAGACGGTCCGTCACATACACTCGACCGTCCGCCACCGCCGGCCCGGAATAACCCTCGCTGATCGGAAACGACCATTTCCGCGGCAACAGACTATCCGTGGAGAATTTCTCCACGATCCCGGTCTCATGCCACACACAGTCCCGCTGCGGACCGCCCCACTGCGGCCAGTCGTCCGCACGCAGCCGGCCATCAAAGATCGCCAGCACCGACAGACACGCCAGACCGCAAGTCCACAAGTTCCGCAGCATCACCGCACATCCTTCCGCTCAAATCAGAGTCCGCATCACAAAGATACTCATACTTACTGCAGCACGGATTACCAGGGCAGTTCCCGCACGTACAGATTGCGAAAGTACAGCTCACTGCCGTGATGCTGCAGTTCAATCTGGTCCGCCCGCGGCAGTGGTTCCACGCCATTCTTGTCCCAGTAATTCTCCAGCCGCACGCGATCCACCACCAGCTTGTCGTTCAGCCAGATGGTGACCTTGTCGCCCACCATCCGAATCAGGAACGTGTTCCATTCGCCCGGCTTGCGGTCGGCAAGCTGCGTCGGAGCATTGCGCCAGCGACGATTGTTCCACAAACCACCGGAACCCAGATTACGACCGTTCGAATACTGCGCCACCCACTCCAGCGAATTCGCCGGATCTGCCGCACCCGGCTTGTTACGCGGATCCCACGGGTCCCAGATCTGAATCTGCGGCGTTCCCCGCAAATAAATTCCCGAATCCGCACCTGCCGGAATCTTCCAGTCCACATACAGCTCGAAATCACCATAGTCCTGAGCCGTACACAGACTTTGACCCTTGCCGTCGTACGTCAGCACGCCGTCCGCCACGCTCCAGTGCGTCCGCATCACGTCGTCAGCCTTCGCCTGAGCCGCCTGCAGGTCGGCCCCAGTCAATTTTCGCCGCTGATTCGCATTTTCATGAGCCAGACCCTTCCAGCCTTCCAGACCGGTACCGTTGAAGATCACCGTGAACCCGGCCGGTGCTGTGTTGACCTGGCTGCTGGCCGGCTGAGTCGGTGCGGGGGCGTAGTCGGCAACTTTCAGATTGCGAAATTCCACGCGGTCGTCGTGTCCCGCCAGCACCAGATGCCCCGCGCGATTCTTCCGGCCCGGGTGCCGGCTGCCGTCCAGCGGCGGCAAATCCTCAATAAAAGCATCCACAATCACCGCGCCGTTCAGAATCACCATGATGTGGTCTTCAATCGCGATGATCGTCTGAGTATTCCATTCGCCCACGGGCTTCAGATACCCGGTTCGGGCTGGCACAAGGCCGTAAACAGAACCGTGATACTGCCACGGTTTCAGCCACGACAAAGTCTTCTTTTCGCCGTTCGCCATCACAGCCTCGCCGTTGTACAGCTTGCCGTCATGGTCCAGAATCTGAATCTCCATTCCGTCCTGGGAAGGATGACCGTTCAGCGGCACCCGGATGCCAATTCCATTGTTGCCACTTTCTTCCAGCCGAAATTCAAACTGCAGTGCAAAATCACTGTACTGCTGCTCTGTGTACAGATTCTTGCCCCCCTTGTTGCACACCAGCACCCCGTTTTCGGCCACATAACCTTTGACATCGCCCGTCCAGCCTGTCAGGTCGCGGCCGTTGAACAGGTCCTGCCACGCCGCTGTCTGCAGCACACGTACCGCGTTGGCGGCTGCTGTCAGATTGGCATCTCCCTGGGGCTGCTGAGCCCTGGCGGGGCACGACAGCAGCAGGACCGCTGAAAGCACGGCGGCCGCAGCAGACAGAGGAGCAAAGCATCGCATGAGTATTTCCTGGCAGGATTGACTGTGGGAAGAATGTTGCAGAAGTGGTACCCTTAGCAGATTCCCGTTCGATTCGCCAATGTGTCGATAGTATCTCGAATAGTACACCGGTGCGGAGCATTCACCGTGCAGACTGCAATTCATCGCCCTTCGCTGCTCTCATCGCTGCACCTGCTGGCGCTGCTGCTGGTCACGGCAAGATTCGCACCGCCGGTCGTCGCCCAGTCCGACACAGCCGACCCCGCTGCCGCTGCGCAGACTCATGCTCAGCCGCAGCTCCCGCAGTGGGTCTGGGTCCAGCCGGATGACCTCAGCCGGCGACAATTGCAGCAGGAAATGACGCTCGCGTCGGCTCCCGCTTCCGCTCAGCTGAAACTGGCGGCTGATTGCTGCACAGCAGAGGTGCTGGTCAACGATCGCTCAGTCTGTGTCGTGGGACCGTACTCACCCACCGTCAGTCTCGATATCACGCAGGACCTGCGGTTCGGTTCCAATCTGATTTGTATCCGACTGCAGAAGTCTGCTGGTCCGTCGGCCGTCGCACTCTCCATCGCGGCAGTCGATGTCGCTGGAACTAAGCTGCTGAATACCGGCCCGCACTGGACAGCAGTGGCCCCGGGGACACTGCAGGACCTGGGAACTGTGCGTTCACAACTGTGGGGCATCGGCAGTGCTTCACTGGATTTATCCGGAGCTGACAATTACGAACAGTGGCGACTGGCGACCGCGGCATATTCCGGGACGCAGGATGGAAAATTGCGGGCGCGTCCCGGTTTCAGAATTACACGACTGCGAACTGCCGGCCCGGATGAAGGTTCTTGGGTCAGCATGGCCTTCGATCCTGCCGGACAATTGACGATTGCCCGCGAAGACAAAGGCCTGCTCAGGTTCGCTAGCGACAGTGATGGTCTGCCCGCCGGAGCAGCGGAACTGATCAATGGCGACCTGCTGGAGTGTCGTGGCCTGCTGTATGCACACGGAGCACTCTATGCCAGCGCCAATAATTCCAAAGCGCTGTACCGCCTGCAGGATGCTGACGGCAACGGCACGCTCGAGCAGGTTGAAAAGCTGAGGGAATACAGCGGCGGAGTCGGGCATGGACGAAATGACCTCACGCTGGGCCCGGACGGCTGGATCTGGTCGATTCACGGCGATTCGGTGGATGCTCCCGCCGCCGGTACCGCACTTGATCTCACCAGCCCCCTCCGCGATTCCCGCCGCGGTCCGGTTCGGCAGGAAGGGTATGTGGTGCGAGTCAGTCCTGATGGAACGCAGTCAGAAGTGGTCTGCACCGGACTTCGTAACCCATTTGGCATCGACTTCAACTCTGACGGCGCTGCATTCACGTATGATGCTGACAATGAATTTGATATGGGGACCCCCTGGTACCGTTCCACCCGCATCTGGCAGCTTTCCGCCGGGCTGGATTTTGGCTGGCGAGTGGCTCAGGGGCAGTGGCCGCCCTATTTTCCAGATCGAGCCGACAATAGTGTCTGGCAGCTGGATACCGGCAAAGGTTCACCCACGTCTGTCATGTTCGGGAAGCGTCTGAAGTTTGCTCCTGACTATCAGAACTGCCTGTATGTGCTGGACTGGGCGTATGGCCGAGTGCTGGCAGTGCACATGGCTCCCCGGGGCAGCATGTATCGGATGGCCGGTGAACTGTTTCTGCAGGGTGTTCCGCTGAATGTTACCGACATTGCAGCCGGGCCGGACGGGGCCATGTATCTGATTACAGGTGGACGCCGCACGCAGTCAGCACTGTATCGAGTGACCATGGAGCAGCAGGAAGGGACGCAGTCTGCGGCAAGTCTGCACGAACAGCGTTGTGCCGAGTATGCTCGCGGGCAACAGGAACAGCGGGATGTCGCGACGCGCTGGCTGCGTGCAGAGTCGCCGCTGCAGGATACCAAGGCTCGATTACGCTGGGTTGAGCAGACACTGGGGCAGGCTGATCCGCAATTGCAGGCAATGGCTCGCACGGTTCTGGAACAGATGCCGGTGGCAGCGTGGGGCCAGCGCATGCTGGACGTGGCGGATGAGTCGGTGTTCTTCGAGTCATCATTGTCGCTGGTCCGTGCCGGCACGCAGGCTGATGCTGAGCGGCTGCTGGAAAGACACACGACCTGTCTGGCAGGCAGCCGCGATGTGATGTTGGCCCCGAACATACTGCGGCAGATGTCGATTCGTCTGCAGGTGCTGCAGGAGATTGCTTTGCGGTTTCCTGAGCTGGTGCGGCAGGCCGCGGGTCCCGCGGAATTTGTCGGGCAATGGCTGCAGGCTGATTTGCAAAGGTGTGCGGCTGAGTCGCATTGTTTTGCCGCCGGTGAGCAGTCACTGACTCTGCAATATCGGCTGGTGGCTGCGGCGGCCGAGCTGGGTGTGCCGCTCGCCGCGCCAGGGGCTGCGGCCACAGCCAGCGTGCAGCGACTGCTGCAAAGTCAGCGGCAGCAGGATCAGCTGGCCGCGCTGCTGGGATTACGCAACCAGCTGGGCTTGGCCAGTCCCGAACTGGTGCAGCAATACTTCAATACGCTGAATGCGGGCCAGCACTGGCTGGGAGGAGATGGCATGGCGGTGTTTGCCAGTCGGCTGCGTGAGGATGCTCTGGCGTCGTTGCCCGAGGCGGCGCGGGGCACGTATCGGGAAGTGCCCGCAGTGACTCAAACTGACGAAGTGCTGACGGTGATTCGGCCTGAGGTACAGCGCTGGCGACTCGAAATGCTGTTGCCGTTACTGCAGCAGCAGCCGACGCCGGCAGATCCTGAACTCGGTGCACGACTGTTTCGCGAAACACTGTGTGTGCGCTGCCATCGTTTTGGGACGGTGGGACAGGCCGTGGGACCTGAACTGACCTGGGTCGGCCGACGATTTTCCCGCACCGATTTGCTCAGTTCGATCATTGAGCCATCGAAGGTTGTGGCCGAGCCGTGGCGGCTGACGCATATCACCAGAGTTGACGGTCTGACGCGAACCGGGCGACTGCTTGCTGAAGGTGACTATCGCTCGGAGCTGATCCGGCTGAACACCGACATTCTGCGACCCGGTCAGTTTGAAACGATAGACAAGAAACAGGTGGAAACACTGCGGACCGTCGAGCTGTCTCCGATGCCGCAGGGACTGCTGGACACACTGACCCCCGCCGAAATCAACGCCCTGCTGGACTACCTGCAGTCAGCCGGCCCATAACTCCGCCCCTCCATCGTGGTTCAGGCTTTCCAGCCCGAACTCTGCCCTGCAAAAACATTCCGACTGCGCACTCCGATTGTGCCCCCTTACTGCATAATGTGCCCGCCTGCCCTCAGTACTGGCGTCGCGGCCTGCGCTCAGCCAAACAGAGCCCGAATCGGTTCACCCTCAGCCAGTTTCCACGGCCTGGCTGTGCGGTCCGGAACATGTCCTGCCGGGTCCAGGCCGAAACGCCAGAAGATCGTGGCGGCCAGGTCCGCCGGGGTCACTGGGTCGCGCGATGGGAAGGCACCGTGCGAATCACTGGCGCCGTAAATCGCTCCGCCCTGAACACCGCCACCCGCCAGCACCACCGAATAGCAGTCCGGCCAGTGGTCGCGACCGGCTGTGCCGTTGATGGTCGGAGTTCTGCCGAATTCGCCCGTGGCCACGACCAGTGTCGATTCCAGCAGCCCACGCTGTTCAAGATCCGTGATCAGTGCCGCCAGCGCCCGATCGGCCGGTGGCAGCAGATACTGTCTGTGCTGCTCAAAATTCTGCGCGTGACTGTCCCAGTTCTGCCCCTGCTGGCGAAAATCAAAGACATTCACAAATGGCACGCCCGACTCCACCAGCCGCCGCGCAATCAGCAGGTTCTGGCCCCGCATGTGCCGCGATTCCCCGAGCGCCGCTGCCGTTCCCATGCCGCCGGACTGCGGATACACTCCGTACATGTCTCGCATTTCCGCCAGCTCACGCGATAGATCCAGCGCCGATTGCACCACACCCGCACTCAACAGGCCACTGGCCTTCTCAAAATACCGATCCAGCGGCAAAGCTGCCACACCGGGCTGCAACGCCGCTCGCAGCTGCAGCCGATCCTGCACGCGGCGAATTGGCAGCTCCGCACGCAGGGACAGCTCAGGAGCCGCATAACTTCCCGCTGCACCATCCACCGCAATCCGAAACGGATCAAAATCCTGCCCCAGAAAACCACCACCCTGGCACGGTACGTCTATCACATTGTGAAACATAAAGGGCAGGGCCGCGTGCGGGACCGCCAGACCCAACTGCCGACGCACGTAACTGATCGTCGCACCATGACACGGAAAGAACTGCTCAATCGGGGCAAACTCCTCGCGGTCACCCTGCGCCGCCTGACGGCCCGTATGAGTCTCAATGGAGGCTGAATCGTGCAGACGATTCTTGTGGTGCATACTGCGAATCACGGCGCAATGATGCATCACGCGAGCCATCTTTGGCAGGTGCTCAGAAATCTGCAGCCCCGGCACCGTTGTCGAAATCGGCTGAAACTCCCCCCGGATTGTACTGGGAGCACCCGGCTTCAGATCATATGTGTCCAGATGACTGGGGCCGCCATAGTAAAACACAAAAATACAGGCCCGCAGAGGCTGCAGCCCGGTGACGCCGCGAGTCTTGCTGCCGTCCGCGATCCCGTCGGAAACATTTCCGACACCTGCAGCCGCAGCAGCCCGCTGCTGCCCCAGCCACAAACCACCCAAAGACAAACTGCCCAGTCCGCCAAAACGCAGGAAATCACCCCGAGCAATCTGCGGAGGCAGCCACGACGAGCCCACCGCAGAGGTTCGCCCGCTGCCGCTGTCACCAGACAATTTTCGAAGACCGCCGGACATCACCCGCCACTCGCTTCTGCATAAGCGACAATCTGACTGCGCTGCTCTATCGTGCGGCCGGCTGAGTCCCGAGGGCTGCAGTCATGATGACGCCAGTATCAAAAACAAGAGGTGCAAATCTTTGTCCGTGCCTCAGACACGACGCAGGGAGTGCAGTCAGAGTACCGATCCAGTGTGCTGTTGTCCATTGTGCATTTGCCTTGCCAAATTTGATCGAGGTGCGTCAGCACAGGGACAATGGCATCCAGTTCGTGGGCAGAGTCAAATGTCGCTGACAGCGGCAGTAACGGCGGGACGCTGTCGAGAGTGCGAGCGGGAGCGGGAATGCGAGCACGAGCACGACGAACGACGCATTGCTGCTTCATAATCGTGTCCGTTCTTGGTTCAGCGGGTGTCGGTCAGCGGTCAGCCCACTGATCACTGATTGCGTTTCCCTTCGCGTCTTCAAGTGAGCCCAGCAGTCTGCGGTGCCTCCGTGCGGCGTCTTGAACGCGACGGGCAGTGCTCTGTTTGGAAAGCCCGAGCTACATGAAGGGGGGGACTTCAGGACCCCTTGTCAGCGTTCATCCGTGGCGAAAAAAAAACATCCGTGGCAAAGCATGACTGCACCATGTTCCCGCGACGTTCAGCCACCGCTCTCCCGCACCTGCAGCAGCAGGTCCCGCAACTCGTTCGCAATCGCCCGCTGCGATTCCACCAGGTTGCTCGTCTCACCAGGGTCGCTCGCAAGGTCGTACAACTGTTCGGCTGCACCCGCCACCCTTTCCGGCAGCGCATGCTGCTGCAGCCGGCCCTGCTGATAGCTGTTGCCGCCCGAGCCGGCATGGGCCAGATACTTCCATGGCCCGCGGCGAATCGCCAGCGTCTGAGCACCCCGGAAGGCCTGCGTTACCAGATACGGACGAACCGCCGCTCGCGCCTCGCCTCGCAGTACCGGCAACATGCTGAAACTGTCCCGCGAAACTTCGGCCGGTAGCGGTGCACCCACAATCTCAGCCACCGTCGCCAGCACATCCGTCAGACTGACCAGCTGGTCCGTAACCCCGCCAGCCGGCACCACACCAGGCCAGCGAATCAGCAGCGGGACGCGATGTCCGCCTTCCCAGTTGTCCCGCTTCACGCCGCGCCAGGGAGCTGCTCCGTCGTGTCCATGGTCCGCCCGCATCTGCACCACCGCATCCACCTCCGGTCCGTTGTCGCTGGTGAAAATGAACAGCGTCCTGTCAAGCACTCCCCGCCGCTCCAGAATTTCGCTCAGCTGCCCCGTCAGATCGTCCAGCTCCAATAAAAAATCACCGTGCGGACCAGCACCCGACTGCCCCTGAAAATGACTGCTGGCAAATGACGGCAGATGTACGGCCTGAGTCGCATGGTACAGGAAAAATGGCTGCTCAGGATGCTGCTCAAGATGCTGCTCAAGCAGTTGCCGACTTCGTTCCAGAAACACCTGATCGACCGACTGCATGGGAAAATCCGCAGCAATCATTCCGGCGCGACAGTCGTTGGCATACGGATGCCGGGGCAGCCCCGATTTGTCCAGCGGCCTGGTGGGAGGTACCGGAATGCGATCGCCATCAATAAAGGCATACAGCCAGTCAGTCGTGGGACAGCAGGCTGTCCCGAAAAAACGCTGAAACCCATGCTCGAGCGGGCCGCCTTCGACAGGTCTGGAAAAGTCAATCCGCTGAATCGCCTCCGGACGCCCGTCATGAATCGGCTCACCGGCCGCATCCCGGAACGTCAGGCCCAGATGCCATTTGCCGACCGCCCACGTCGCATATCCGTGCTGCTGCAGCAGACTGGCCAGCGTCAGCTGGTTGCTCGCCAGCAGCGACGGCCCCCCGGCACCAGTGAAGACCGTGCCCCCGCGAGGTACTCGGAAGGGCATCTGACCGGTCAGCAGGCCGTAACGTGTCGGAGTACACACGGTGGCAGGGCTGTGAGCATCCGTGAAACGCAAACCCTGCTGCGCCAGACGATCAATCTGCGGTGTCGGCACCTTACCGCGTGAGTTGTAACAGGTGGCATCACCGTAGCCAAAATCGTCCGCCAGAATCAGCACAATATTCGGACGCTCGCCCGCGCGCAAAACACCGGACGCCAGCAGACAGATCAACACAACCCTGAACAGCAGCATGGGCGAAACCACCAGTCGATGAAATAATAATTCAATCCTGCCTCGGAAGATCGTCTCTCCCTCGGCCCCTCCGGCACGGACTCGCATCATACGAACAACGCTCTTGCTGCACTACACACTCGCCACATTGCCCGGACTGTTTGTCCCTGTCACCCCTCCGCCTCGTGCCCGGCTGGTTCTCACTTTCGCTCTCTTTCTCTCTGGTTTCCTCGGCTGCGGCTTCTGAAAGTCTGAAAGCGTCGCTGAAGCAGTCAGCCAAACAAAACTCGGGCTGGAAAGCCCGAGCTACAGGAAGGGGGCTTCAGGCGATCGTTCAGGCGGGCATTCAGGCGAGCCGGGCACGGCAGTGACTGGGTGTGCGGCATGGATGCCGCCGGTTCGCCCACACGCACTCACCCACGTGGCCCCCCGTCCGCGGCTGACCACTCATCCTCCCCTTGCCCACGTGACACGGGGGAGAGGGGTCGGGAGTGAGGGGCCATACAGCCCCCGCTTCCTGCAGTCTATCCTGCTCATTCCAGCTTAACGCGTGTTGCAATATAAAAGGATTCCGTGGTAACCTCCAACGACGAGTCCGTCGCTGCCCCGCGATCGCAAGCTCACCTCCGGAACAGCCCCATGCCCACTCCGCTCAAGTTGTCCCTGCTGCTGAGCCTGCAACTCGTCAGCGCACCCGGGTGCAGCCTCTTCATCAAGGCCTGCGGAATTGACGGCCCGCCCCCCCCGAGACTCGCGAACAGGTGCATGCGAAATTTGGAAAGCCCCGCAATAGTTCTACAGTTGAGCTGAAGCACGCAAAAACCTCGGAAATTCGACAGTTTCCGGTGGAACATCGTCGCGTGCATCAGAAGTTTGCCCCGAAATACGGCCCCGGTTACTACCCCCCGCTGCTGGTGTTCTGGGAAGTCATCGCGACACCCGCGTCCCTGCTGGCTGCTTCCCTCGAAGTCTTCCGGGGACACGACATGGCCTTTATTTACGGTGAAGATGGTGCAGTCATTGGTCACCGTTATCCCGCTTCCCTCATGGGAACTCCACGGACTCCTCGTCAGTACTGGTTCTCAACAGAATGGGGTCCCGTCAATGACAAGGAACCCCGCCGCGAAAGTCCCGACCACTGATTCAGTACTTCGGGAAAATCGCCGGGCTCGGAAATCGCTCGTCCGGATTCCCCGCGTCATTCAGATACTCCTCACGAGGTACCTGCACCAGCGGCCAACTCCCCGGACGCATGCGCACCACTCGTCCCGGACGGATCCCCTCAATGATCAGGTCCGTCTCAAAACGAATCTGAATCCCGCTGCTGCCCAGGGGTACTGCTCCCTCGACCCGCCTGACCTCCAGTATCGTGCCCCGCGATGCCATGTGCGCCGCACCATAGGCGCCGTGCGTGTGCTTTAAGGTGTTCTCGACCGAGTTCATCATTGCCGCAGCGTTCGGCTGAAAGTCGGCGTACAGCGCCGCGTCCATTCCGCCAAACAGCGTGGCCGTCACCGTCGCCCGGCCAAACTTTCCATACTCCACACCATCCACACTCGCCGCCATCCAGCGACTGCGAATAAAGGCCCGGTGAGTCTCGGTCTGACGCTTCCCCGCCTGACCCAGTGAGACCTCGTCCAGCCAGATGTCCGCAACGTGGAAGCGAGTGAACACGCCGTCCGCCGTCGGTTTCCATGTCAGACCCAGCCACACGGACTGGCCCGGCAGCGACTTCCTGCCACTTGCCGGCCAGACGCCCTCCGCCACCAAATCCTCAACCCCCACACATTCCCGACCACGCCAGACGCGGGTCGCGGCATCGAAACTCAGCTTCTCGTCCGCCACCGCTCCTGCGTCACCCGCCTGAGATTCAAGGCGAGCTGTCAGCATGCCGGTCAGATTTTGCACGTCCACTTCCTGCAGTTTCCAGATTTTGCCCTCCCGCTGACAATAACTGGGCTCGTCCTCCAGCAGCAGCACATGGTTCTCAGCCGGAAAGATGCCGGCCCCGCGATTGTGGTTGGCATCCTTCGTCCGACTGTCCACCGGCAGCACTGGCACGGCCGAAATCTTTGGATCGGGCGGCAAAAAGGCACGCACGTGCAGCACGGTTCCCAGCGGCACGTCCCGCAAGTCGGCCGGAGCCCCGTGGTAGCGAACAATGCCATATGGCAGCAACGCAAACGGATGCGGATCGTTGCGGAAGAACATGCCCGAACCCTGCACTCGCAAACTGCCGCGACGATTCGCATGATCCACAAATACCAGCTCGCCACGATACTCAAGAGAACGCTCCAGCAGCGGAAAACGGCCTGGCTCCGGTCGAAACGGCTCGTCAGCAGCCAGCACACCCGCGGCCCGCAGGCACACCAGCGCCGTCAGCAGCAGCGCCCCGCCATTCGTCTTCCGCAGCCTCATAGTTCCACCGCCCTGTTGCTGTCACCAAACCGATCCGTCTCCACGCCCATCCGTTGTGCCATCAGCAGCAGCAGATTGCTCATGTGAGCCTCAGCGTTGGCCGGGCGACTGCACAGCGAATAATGCTCACCCGGCTTCTCCAGCTGATAGCCATTGAAATGGCCCTGATTGAAGTCCAGATGACTGCCATGCTGCAGACCCAGATCCGAACCACCGCCCAGCACCAGCGGCAGATTCGCGTTGCCATGGCTGTGACCATAACTCATGCCGCTGCCAAACAGCGACATCGTTGTCCCCAGCATTGGCTTCCCATTCAGATCCAAAGTCTCAGTCAGCCGGCTCAGAAAGTACCCGTACTGCTCAATTGCAAACGTATCATAGTTCGTCAGCTTCTCCATATAACCGACATCACCGCCATGGTGACTGAGCTGATGACGCGACTCGGTAATGCCAATTTCCGGGATGGCGAACGCATCACCCTCACCGCCCAGACTGAACGTGGCCACTCGAGTCACATCGGTCTGAAACGCCAGCACAATCAGGTCATACACCGTGCGGAAATAGTCGCCGGCCTGAGTCTGCGGCACGTCCCGATTCGTGCGTTTGCGATCGGCGTCCGAAATAGCGGGCAGCGGAGTATCCAGCCAGGCGTCCGCGCGGCGTGTGCGAATTTCTGCCTCCCGCACCGAACTGAGATACTGCTCCAGCCGACCACGGTCCGTCGCACCCATCTTCGCTTCCAGCCGCCGTACCTCGGCCAGATTGTCGTCCAGCACACTGGCTTTCCGCCGCAGCGCCTTCCGCTGCGCCGCCGTGCCACCTTTGGGCTCTTCAAACAGCGATGCAAAAATTTCACTGCAGCGACGCTGCGCCGGCAGCTGCACGCCGTCCGCCGTCCACGCCAGTGAACCCTGCGTCAGTGCCACCTCCAGCGATGGATAGCGAGTGTGCTGCGCGGTGACCTCGGCCATCTTCTGATCGACCGAAATCGTGTTGCGGTCAGATGGCCCCAGCTTGCCACCAGTCAGCCAGATCGAGATGCAGTTGTGGTGATGACTGAGTGCCCCCGGGTGATGCAGACCACTGATCGGCGTAATCACATGGCGGTGTTTTTCCAGCGGTCGCAGCGATCGCGAAAACTGATAATCACGACCGGCTGTCGTAATCTGATAATTCAGCGAATGCACCCCGTTGGCCAGATAAATGAAGGCACTGCGACGAGGCATCGCCGGAGGCTCGGCAGCTCGCAGCGGAAGCATGCACTCCAGCATCGGCAGGGAAATGCAGGTGCCCAGAGCCCGCAGTGCATGCCGGCGATCCAGCAGCCACGATTGAGACAGAAAACTCATCAGCCAGCTCCCTTCATTTGTTCAGGAAATCGCCGTCGTTTGTTCAGCGTTTGCGAAACAGATCCGAAAGCACCACGGCCCGGATCATGTCACGCACCCCATACTGCTTTGCTTTGGCCGCATCCACAATCGCCTGAATGTCGGCTCGATCATCCACAGTCAGCACACGCCGCAGCCCGTAAGTGCTTAAATGCTCAATAAACCCTCGAGCTATCCGATCACGGTCCGCAATCAGCAGCTGTCGGAATTCCGTCGCGTCCCGAAACGCGCGGCCGTCCGGCAGCACGCCCGTGGCATCCGCCGGCGGGTTCGCTCCCACCCCCGTCGATACCTGCTCGACTGTTCTCCACTGGCCAATCGCGTCGTACTGATCAAAGGCCAGACCCAGCGGATCAATCGTGCGGTGGCAGGCCGCACAGCTGGCGTTCTTCGCGTGGGCCTCTATTCGCTGACGAATCGTCACGCGAGTGCCCTCGGGAGGCACCGGCTCAATCGGATCCACGTTCGCCGGTGGTGCCGGCGGAGTCCGATTGAAGATGGTTTCGCTGATCCAGACGCCCCGATGCACCGGTCGGTGTCGAGTCCCGTCGGAGGTCAGGCCCAGCACCGCGCCCATCGTCAGCAGCCCCCCGCGATGATGCTCGGGGCTAAGCGCGACCCGCTGGAATGCGCCCGAGGTCGGTTCAGGCAGGCCGTAGAAGTCGCACAGTCGCGCGTTCGCTACGGTCCAGTTCGAATCGAGGAAACTGTCGATCGGCAGATTGCCCGCAAACACTTCCCGAAAATACTCCACCGGCTCCGCCTGCAGACTTTTCTGCAGCCAGTCGTCGTAGCCGGGATAAAGCTTGCGATCCGGCGGAAACATGCCGACGCGGTGCAGCTGCAGCCACTGCCGGGCAAAGTCATCGATGAACCGCTGCATGCGGCTGTCCACCAGCAGACGATCCAGCTGAGCTTCGAGGTCCGCGCCGCTGAGCCTTCCCGCTGACGCAGCCGCCAGCAGCTGATCATCGGGCATGGAACTCCAGAGAAAATAAGACAGCCGCGAAGCCAGCTCATGATCGGTCAGGCGTTCGCGAGGTTCTGCGTCACCCTCCACCAGATAAATAAAGTTGCGGGATGTCAGCACGGCCTGCAGGGCCATGCGGAAGGCGGACTGCGGCGATTCCCCGTCAGCCCGCGATTCCTGATACGTCTGCAGATATCCTTCCAGTTCGGGCAACTGCACCGGACGTCGCCAGGCGCGAGCCGCAAATTGCTGCAGGTGCCGGGCTGTGATGTCTGCAGCCGCATCCTCCGGCGGAATCACCGCCTGCCTACGCGACCGTTCGGCCTCCGTAACCAGCGGGCCCTCCCACTCAATCCAGTCCAGCAGCACCGTTGAAAACAGTCCGTTGCCCCGGTCATCAAACATTTGCGGCGCATTGGGATTCAGCAGCAGCGTTTCACTACTATGAGTAAACACGTAGGAATCACTGGCCAGCGCATTGCGAAAAGCGGCGCCGCCCCGACGATCAACACCGTCCGTCGCGACAACGCAAAACTGCAGGCCGATCGGCATCTCCAGAAAGACTTCGAACTCATAAACCTGCGGGCTGTCTTCAGGTGCCGTGATGTCAAACTCGATCAGCCCGTCGACCGTTTCTTCGCTGGTCTCTTTGCCGATACTCAGATGTGCCGGCTGACCTCCCGGAGGACGAATGCCGCTGGCCTGCAGCCGGACCTTGTACAGCCCGCTGTGTTCCGGACCGGTGCGACCGAACCAGTGCGGAGCCATGGCCTGCTGCACGCGACCGGGAAACAGCAGCTGTCGCAGCGGGCGTTTGATGCCAAAGCGATCCAGCAGCACCTGCTGCTTCTGTCCGCCACCGTATCGCAGTTCGGCAGCCGTGCGGCGGACTTTGCGAGCCTCGGGAGTGGTGGCGGGGAAGGCCCGCTCCAGCACGATCTCAGCAGCCCGGTAATAGCGATCCATGTGCGAAGGCGAAAGTGACAGCTGCGAACCGATGCGTTCATAGCCGTGCCACAAAGTGTCCTCGTTCAGTTCTCCGGGACGCGACGGGTCATAACGCACCCCCAGCAGGTCATAGACTGTGTTCTGGTATTCGCGACGGCTGAGTCGGTAGTGGGTGACCGCTGGTCGGGCTGCCATCCGGGTCGCGCGACCTTCCTGCAGCAAAGTATCGAGTGCTGTGACAAAGCCGTGGATTTCGCCGAGACTGGGCTGCGGCTGATCCTTTGGCGGCATCTCGCCGCTGTTGACTTTGTCGAGCGTTTCGGCCCAGTGGTGAGTATCCTGGCCGGAACGAAAATCCCGCGACAGCGTATCCAGCCGCAGGTCGCCTTCAACCTTCTCTGGACCGTGGCAGCGGACGCACCACGTGCTGAGAAACATTTCCCACGGTTCTGCCGCGACGGCGGGGAACGCTGGCCAGAGACTGGTGCAGACTGTCAGTAAAGTCCACGCCAGCAGCCGCGGCCGGGGCTGAGACCGACGGGGAAGCACGAGCAAACGGGAGAGCATGGCGGGATTCCTGCCGGACAGAGCAGAAGTGAGTTGCAGGATGAGAACAGTGGAGGGACTCCGGTGCTCTCCTCATACTCCCTCGAAATGAGCGGAAAGGCAATGGGGGAATAAGTGGATATGTGTGGAAATTCGGGAATTCATGCCTGAGCCGGCCGCGGCGGTCCCAGTGTCCGAGTGCGTGGCACCGGTGTTTCGGTGATTGAAGCGGGTTGCCTCTGCCACCGCCCTCCAGCGGACGGATTTTCGAGCCCCTGCGATCATCGCGGCCGGGACCGGGGCGAGCGGGGACAGCGGCTGCATGCGGGTCAGGCAGGCGGTCAGCAGGTGGATGGACTGAGTCGCCCTGTGGGGGTGGCGAAGGCTCGCAAAATGTCCCGAGATTCTTAGACTGCCACGGTGTCATCACCGCAGGTTCCACGTTCGTTAAGGCTTCTTTTTGCGTTTCTGATGCCGGCAAAGGCCCCGGATTTTCACGGATTTTCGCGTTTACTACCCTTTCACCTTGCGTTCCGAGGGCGGAGAAAACGCGAATTAGTGGGGGGACAAAAAAAGCTCCGCAGCTGTCAGCAGCGGAGCTTTCGGTGCTAAAGTTTTTTATTGGCAAGGCTTTAGGGCACTGCATCCGTCAGGGGTCGAACCTGAAACCTTCGGTTCCGAAGACCGACGCTCTATCCAATTGAGCTACGGATGCGACTCTAAAAATTGTAACTGCTTTCGGTGCCAGCGGCAACTCTGGGTCGCCGCTGGTCCGATTCAATGGAAAATCAGGGGGCCGGAGGAGCACCAGGGGTGCCCGGAAAGGCTGAGCCGCCAGAGCCGTCAGGTGCACCTGGCAGACCCTGCAACTGCGGTGCAAAGTTGGCCGCCTGAGCTTTGAGGGCGTCCAGAAGTGCGGCCGGCAGCTTCGCTGACAACGTAATCGTCTCTGCTCGACCACCTGCCGACAGACTGTTCATCGTCGTCTGCAGTCCTGGGGCGAGGTCCGGCGGGGCACTGCCCAGCAACAGCGGACCCATCTGCTGCACCAGCATCAGTCCCTCTGTCATCGCCTTGCCCGCGTCCTTCGCCGCGTCCTCCTCCGTCAGTTGCAGCGTTACCGTGAGATCCAGATCGCGGCTGAAGTCCACCCCAATCGCAGCTCCCAGAATCCGACCACGGACGGCCGACATGATCGCTGCCACCTGCGGCGGTGCTCCTTCCGGGGAATCCGGTATCCCGGCACTCAGGCCCACCAGCGCCGGACTGGAAAAGCCCAGCAGCAGATGTCCGTTGCCCATGAAATTAAACATGTCGCGACTGGTCTCGCCAGCACCCGCCTTCAATGCCGCCTGCACGCCAGCCTCACTGCCCGTCAGCAGCGTCTTGCCGTCAATCGCATGAATCGCAGTGTCCGGCGCGCCCTCCTGCGCTGACTTCACGACGTACATCGCAGCAGTGCCGGCGATCTTTTCTGTGGCCCCGACCGCCGCTGCCATCGCCTTGATATCCACGTCCTTCGACAGCCGCACCACCGCCACAGTCCCAGGCCCAGCCAGTTGCTGCGTCAGTTTGGCGGGATCCGGCTGAGTCCCGGCCACAGCCTGCGTAATGACCGGCAACATCGTGGCCACAATGCTGCCAAATCCCATCGTCACCGATTCAATGTCCGTCGGCTGCAAACCGGGCATCGCTGCTGAAAATGCCGCCAGCATCGCCGGATCCGACATCATCGACTGACCCAGACCGCTGTTCAGAATATCGCCCGGTCGCACAACCAGCACTAACTCCATATTCGCCGGCATCCATGACAGATTGATCGGCTCCAGCGTCGATGACGGCCGACTGGCCACTACGCCGGCCGCCGGCTTCTTCACAGTGCCGCCCAGGAATGGGTTGGCTGATGTCTTCTTTGGAGCATCCGCAGTGGCCGCAGGTGCGTTCGACGCGGCTGCCGACTTGACTGCTGCAGAAGGTACCGTCGCGGCCACGGCCGGTGCCGGTGCCGGGTCTGCCTTCATCTCCGGCTGCTCCGGCTTTGACGCTCCGGTCGCCGCCAGCACCGCCTGCTCCTTCGCCATCTGCTGCTCACGCTGCTTCAGAATGTCGGCCACCGCCGCCCGACGTGAGGCCTCAACCCGATTCTTCTCTGCCTGCTCCTCCTGGGCCGCCGCTTTGTTGGCCTCAGCCAGCAGCTGCTCTTCCGTCAGCAGGGCCCGACGACGAATCTCAGTGTGCATCTCACGACGCGTCACCGTCTGGTCGCCCACCTGCACTACGGCGTTCTTTTCAACCATCTGGCGCGTTGCCGTACTGAGCCCCGACAGCATCTCATTCACCAGCTTGATGTCGTTGGGAGTCGTCTCGTGACGCAGACCATCACTGAAACGAGCTTTTGCTGCGGCCTCATCACCCTGCTCAGACAAAACAATGCCGTGCAGGTAAAAGTAGCGAGGATCGGTGCCGGTCGCTGTCAGCTCCTGCAGCTTCTCGGCCGCTGCAGGCAGTTTCCCCGTCCGCCGCAACTCCAGCGCCTCACGGTACAGCTGACGCTGAGCTGCAGCGGCTGCATTCGGGTTGGCCGCTGCCTTACCCTGAGCCCGGAACTGCTCAATCTTCCGCCGCAAATCACCCTGCACCGTTTCCAGGGCAGTATTGACCGCACGGCTGTTACCCGTTGCTGCCTCAAGAGCCGCCCCCTTTTTGAAATCCGCATCCGGCGACTGATTCAGACCGGCAGCTGCAATCCCGCGGAAATAATAAACTCGCGGATCACGAGTGCCCGCATCCACCAGATCGGTCAGCTGCTGCAGCGCCGTCTGCCCATCGCCGGCCTTCAGGGCCGCTACGGCATCCGAATACTTGTCCGGAACTGCGGCCCAGACAGCCGAACCGAACAGCCCGGAAAATAGCAACAGCGCTGCTGTGCGAAGTCCACCCATTGCCATAGTCACAACCCCTCGAGGCCTGCAGAAATGCTGGGTCGCCGCAATCAGCGAGTCCGATGCGTATTTAATCGCAGACGCTTGTTCGGGCAATCCGGAGCCGTGGAAATTTTAAAATTCCGGGCGGACGGCGGGGAAAACAGGAAAAAACGACAGAGTTTGTGAAGACAGTCCGGTTTTGTGGGGGGCTTTGGGCGGAATTTGGATAGACAGCGGACGGATGACCGATGAAGATTACGGAGAGGCTGTCAACGTGGAAGGGAAACGAATGCGGCAGGGTGTTCAGGGTAGCGCGGGCTTTCCGGCCCGAGCAATCCCCCCTGAAAAGTCCTTTTCGCAATCGCTGACAGCGGAAGAACCGCTGGCGGGCTCGAGGGGCTTGCTCTAAGGCGGTGTCCTGAGTTGAGAGGACGACTTTCAAATGTCGGGGACCATCAATTCTGACCAGCTGACTTCGCGGCGAGGATTTGTGCGCGCGGGGATGCTGGGCAGTTGCGGGCTGTCGCTGTCGTCGCTGCTGCGACTGAAGTCGGTGTCAGCAGCGTCGCCTGCGACAGCCAAGACAGTCGCCACACCTTCCGTCATTATCCTTTGGATGCGCGGCGGTCCCAGTCAGCATGAAACATGGGACCCGAAGCCTGAAGCGCCGGTGGAATACCGCGGCTACTTTGGCGCGGCTGCCACCAGTGTGCCCGGCATCAGTCTGTGCGACATGCTGCCGCAGTCCGGTCGCTGCATGCAGCACTGGTCCATTATTCGCAGTCTGCATCATACTGATGCCGGTCATTCGTCGGGTGATCAGCTGTGTTTCACCGGCTATCCCAGCCAAGGGGCCGCCGATGTCAACAGCCGCCCCAGCTGCGGATCGATTGTGGCAAAACAACTGGCTCGCAGACAGCCGCGCTTGCCGCCTTATGTGATGATTCCGCGGCGAGTACCCGGTGTGGATCCGGCGTACCTTGGTCCCGGCTGTGCCCCTTTTGAGACTCAGGCCGATCCTGCGAATGCCGGCCCGTTTCGAATTCCCAACCTGGCAGCTCCGGAAGGCATCACCGTGGATCGCACCGACGATCGTCGCGGTCTGCTGAGCGGACTTGATCGGATGCGTCGCGCTGTCGACTATGTCTCGTCGGTCGGTGCCGTGGATGCTTTTCAGCAGCGTGCCTGGGACATCCTGCTGGGAGATGATGCGCGACGAGCCTTTGATCTGGATGCAGAGCCTGATCATGTGCGGCAGCGGTACGGATTTATGGCTGCTTATCAGGCACCAACACCCGATCGCTGCGGAGTACCAGCATGGAGCCAGCGGTTTCTGCTGGCGCGCAGGCTGGTGGAAGCCGGCGTGCCGCTGGTGACGGTCGACTGCCGCTGGTGGGATACTCATGTCAAAGGCTATGAAACCATGCGGGATGGCTTTTTGCCGCGATGGGATCAGGCCTATTCAGCTTTGATTGAAGATCTTGCCGAGCGAGGCCTGCTGGGATCAACCATGGTTCTCGCGTGGGGCGAATTCGGCAGAACGCCGATGGTCAATTCCACGGGTGGCCGGGATCACTACCCGAACGTGTTTTGTGCGGCGCTGGCCGGAGGCGGAATTCAGGGCGGGCGAGTTGTGGGGGAATCAGACAGCAAGGGCGCGTTTCCACTGTCCAGCCCGAAGACGCCGCAGGATGTGCTGGCGACTGTGTACCGACATCTGGGAGTCGATACTGCCGCCAGTTATTCGGACTTCAGCGGCCGTCCGGTCAGCGTGCTGCCTTCCGGCAATGCAATCGACGAACTGTTTTAGGGCCGGAGCGGAGCGAGCAGGGTGGTTCCGGGGCTGGTGGACCGCGTACGGACCGCTGGCAGACGGCTGATGAACGCTGATGAAGGTCGTTCGTATGCGTCGGTTTGTCAGTGCGATGGCATCCATGCCAGAGAATTCAGACACGAGGAACTTGAGAACAGAGGGGGCAGTTCATCACGCAGGCTGCTTTAGCCGTGTGGGATTGTCTTCGCTTGTTCGCGTGAGACGAAACAGTCTGCTGATCGCTGCGGCAGAAACTGGGCAGGGCGTACTATTCCCCTCAGCCCCATCCCCTCTCGCCTTCCAGGGGCGAGGGGTGCGTTTGGCGGATTGTTCCTGAGACAGGGTGAGATCTGCAATACGAGTCGGATGAGGGCTGCTGGCGGGGGGGGCGACAATCGATTTTGCCTCGTGGCTTTGCTATGCTGCTGTTGTCTTCGATGGCGAATGGTTTCGGGCGAAGTGCTGTTGCGGATGATGCTGTATGTGCATGTTTCGGTTGCTGATTCTGGGTTGTCTGTTGTCTGAACTGACAGCGGCAGTGTGTGCGCAGCAGGCAGCCGAGCGACCGGATATCGTGGTAATACTGGCGGACGATTTCGGCCTGCTTGATGGTTCTCCGTGGGGTGCACCGCAGGGCAGCACGCCGCAGTTACAGCAGCTGGCGGACGCTGGTCTGGTGTTTGATCGGGCGTTTGTGGCATCGCCCAGTTGTGCGCCCAGCCGAGCGGCGCTGCTGACAGGTCTTTGGCCTGCGCGAAACGGAGCCGAATCGAATCACAGCAGGCCGCATGCTTCGCTGCAGAAGTGGCCGGCGTATTTTCGTGATCAGGGCTATGAGACGGCAGCTTTTGGGAAGGTGTCCCATTACAGACATACGGCTGATTATGGCTTCGATCATTTCGCGCATGATGCGTTTCATGACCATGCGGGTATTCAGGCGGCAGCAGACTTTCTCGAGACCCGCCGGGCAGCAGGGGAGTGTGCGCCGCTGAAGCCGCTGTGTCTGATGATTGGCAGCAACTGGCCGCATGTTCCGTGGCCCGAGCTGCAGTCTGCTGAGGTTGTGGCGGGTGGTTCGGTGACACTGCCGGCGGGCAGCATTGATACGGCTCAGACGCGGCACTGGCGGCAGCGATATCTGGCGGCGGTGCGGAAGCTGGACGAGGATCTTGGTTTGATTTTGCGGGCTGTGCGTGAGCATTTGCCGGGTGCGATTGTGGTGTTTTCGGCCGACCACGGTGCTCAGTGGCCGCTGGCAAAGTGGAATCTTTATGATGCCGGCATTCGAACTCCTTTGATTGTGGCGTGGCCGGGCAGAATTTCTCCGGGGCGAACTTCAGCGCTGGTCTCGTGGATTGACCTGTTGCCGACACTGGGGGAGCTGTCCGGGGGGCCGAGTCTGCCGGAGCTTGACGGGCGGTCATTTGTTCCAGTGCTGCGGCAGTCTGGCACGGTGCATCGGGAGCTGATTTTTGCAGCTCATGTGAATGACAATCGGATGAATGTTTATCCGATGCGATGTGTGCGGACTGAGCACTGGAAGTACATTCGCAATCTGCGACCGGACGCTGCCTTTACGACTCATATTGATCTGTTGGGCGGACGACTTGGGCAGCGTGCTTTCTTTGCGGAGTGGGAAGCGAAGGCGGCCACGGATGCGACTGCTGCTGTTTTATTGAGGCGTTATCACCAGCGTCCGGCGGAAGAACTGTATGATCTCAGGAAGGATCCGCACGAGCAGGTCAATCTGGCGACCAAGGGTGAGCATGCGGCTCAGTTGCAGCAGCTGCGCAGTGCGCTCGACGACTGGCTGGCTGTCACGGGAGACAAGCTGCAGACTCCTGTGGAGCCTCGTTTGTTGCGAAACAGTGCAGACTGGGGGCCGGGTGCGGCTGAGTCTCCGTGACGGCGGCGGTGGCGATATGCTGCGGGTGGCAGGTCGCCTCGGAAAAAATGTAGCTCGGGCTCTCCAGCCCGAGCACATACGTAAAGATACGTCAGTTTTTCGCTCCGATTGTGCCGCCTCGCGGCACAATCGGACTTTGTGCTCGGCGTCTGGCAACGCTCGAGTTGCCTGGAGTGGGTGTTGAGGGACGCGAAAGGGTGGGCAGTGGAATCGCAGAGGACAGAATTCGGGCTGGAAAGCCAGAGTTGCGACAGGGCGGGAAGGGCGGGCTAAAGGGGCGGGGCGGGTCTCTTGATTGGCAGCGGGGCCTGCGGTTAGGATCTTCGGCTGGCAAACCGGCGGTTGTGGTGTCGCCTGCTGAATTTTACAGAAAAGTGTGCCTTATGAATATGTTTGACCGTCGTCGTTTTCTGGCGTCTGCAGCGGTGACTGCGGCAGGGCTGGTGTTGCCTGCTGCGGTGGTTCGGGCGGCAACAGTGACGGCACCAGCAGCGGCACCGGTGGGGTTGTCCGGTTCTGATTCGCTGGCGATGCAGCTGTATAAAAGTCTCAGCGATGAGCAGCGGGCCAGGGTTTGTTTGCCGGCCGATCATCCGCGGCGGCAGTACGTGAGCAACTGGTGGTATATTCATCCGGATTATCGAATTCCTGCCACGTTCAGTCAGGATCAGCAGGAGCTGATTCAGCGGATCTTTGATTCGCTGCACAGTGCTGAGTACCTGGCGGACGTGAAAAAGCAGGTGCGAATTGACCAGTATGGTCAGGCCAAAAATGCGCCGGCAGCCGGTTTCTTTGGGACTCCGGATTCCCCCGATTTCGAATTCATCTATACGGGCCACCATGTGACTCGCCGCTGCAGCGGTCATTCGGACCAGGGGCAGGGTTTCGGCGGTGCACCAATTTTTTACGGTCATTATCCGCATTCCGAAGAGAACATGCGGGACAACTTCAATGAGGCCAGTGATCATCCGCGCAATCCGTACTGGTATCAGGGGCGGATTTTCAATCAGTTTGTGCAGGGGCTGACGGCTGAGCAGCAAAAGCAGGGGCTGGTCACTGCAGAGCCTCGCAGTGAAGATCCTGCTCAGGTGATTCAGAAATCCGTGCCGGCTCAGGGGCTGGCCTGTTCAGGTCTAAGTCCTGATCAGAAAAGATTGTTTCTGGACACGATGAAGCGGATGCTGGCGATGTTTCGAGCTGACGATGTGGTGGCCACGATGCGGTCGATTGAAGAACGCGGGCTGGTGGAGCAGCTGCATGTGTCGTGGTTTGCCGGTCGCTATGACATTGGCAATGATCAGGTGTGGGACACCTGGCAGATTGAGAGTCCCGAGATGGTGTGGTATTTCCGTGGTCAGCCTCATATTCACGCGTACTTCCATCTGAAAGCGTGAGTGATGCAGCGCAGTTCGGGTTTTCGGCTGTGCGGGACAAAAGTCTGGTTGTGCCGTGATTGGGCACAGGCGGAGCGGAGAAAGGGAGTGGTTTTTGCGGGCAGTGCTCGGGCTGTCCAGCCCGAGCCACATTGGCATGAGGCTTTTTGCGGCACTGCGGCACTTATGCTGCCGGCTGAGTTTTTTATCACGCCTGAACGGGCTGGCGACGGATCGTGGCGGGCGACTGATTATGCGTGCGACCTTGCACCGGGGGCCGGCTTTGTGGATGATGATTTCCGGCTGATTCGATTCTGCTGACTTCTCTGACTTCCTGCTTGTTGAAAGTATCCTGCCATGATATTGCACCGCACTGTTTTGCTGCTGGGGTTTGTGTTTGGGTTGTGGGGTGCAGGTTTTTGCCCTGTGAGTGCTCAGGACGCATTTCAGCCGTTGTTCAACGGTCAGGATTTATCGGGCTGGGTACTGGTGAATACTCCGCGGGACACCTGGAGCATTCGGGAGGGGATGCTGGTATGCAGTGGCCGTCCGACGGGAGAGCTGCGGACGGAGCGGATGTATCAGAACTTTATTCTGGAGGTGGAGTGGAGGCACATGGTGCCGGGCGGGAATGCGGGAATTTTCGTGTGGGCGGATGACATCACAGCGCGGGGCGTTCCGTTTCATCGCAGTATTGAGGTGCAGGTGCTGGATCACGGCTATGGTCAGGGGAAGGGGCACACGACGCACGGCGATATTTTTCCGATTCACGGTGCCACGATGACGCCGGTGAACGGTCGCGGTGGCAGCCGGGCGTTTCCGACGGAGGAGCGAGCGAAGGCATCACCGGAGTGGAATCATTATCGGATTGAGTGTCGTGACGGTGCGATCAGTCTGGCGGTAAACGGCAAAGTGGTGACTCGCGGTACGGGCGCCAGTCCGCGGAAGGGATATATCTGCATTGAGTCGGAGGGCGGCACGGTGCAGTACCGCAATCTGCGAATTCAGGAGTTGCCGGCGACTTCTGTGGCGCTCGAGCATGTGGCGGTGTCTTCGCGCGGTTACCGCAGTATTTATTCGGGTTTGAATCTGCGGGGCTGGTTACCGACAGCAGCGGGAGTGCAGCACTGGCAAGCTCAGGACTGGACGCTGAACTACGACGGTCGAGCTTCGGCCGCGGCGGACGCTGTGCTGCTGAGTCAGGAAGCGATAGCCGAGCGTACTTTTCTGGTGGATGTGCGCGCTGGTGCGGGCTGTGAGTCGGTGGTGATAGCTGGCCAGCAGGTTTCGCTGGAGCAACTGGGTGGTCGTGACTGGGCGCGGGTTCAGCTGCAGGTGCGATCGGGGCGAGTATCGATTCAGGTGAACGACAAGCCAGTAACGGCTGACGCCGCTGCGTCTCAGACGGCCTTTTCGCTGTCAGCCTCCGGTCCTGTTCAGTTTGCCAACATCTATGTGCGAGCGAATTCGGCAGAGTAGGTGGTGGGGTTGTAATTCAACTGCTTCGTCGTACTCGCACTCGTAATCGAATTTCGAACAACCCTACTGTCCCGCCTGCGTTTTCCGTAGTTCGGGCTTGCCAGCCCAAGGTTCGGTCCTCAAGAGCACGACAGGTTTGCGATCGCTTTTGCCGGCCGGTGGCGTGGTGGGGTGGGGTGATTTTCTGTGGCGTCTGGAAAGACCGAGGGCGGTCGGTTCATGCGAACCGCCGCCCTGGTGCAGGCGTGGAGATGTTGATCAGTTGCCGGAGCGGATCGTAATTTTCCTTGCGCCAGCTTCGGCGGTTTTCTGCAGCGTCAGTGTGAGAACCCCGAGTTGCAGCGAGGCATCGATGGAGTTGACATCGACGCCTTCGCGGAGCCGCAGTTTGCGTCGGAACTTGCCGGCCGAGCGATCATTGAAGACGACTCGGGCGTTTTCCGGGACGTTCAACTGTCGTTCACCTTCGATGAGCAGCAGGCCGTCCTGAACGGTGATGTTCACATCGCCGTCGGCCAGTCCTGGGACATCCACGCTCACGGTCCAGCGGTCTTCGGATTCCACGACGGACAGACCGGCATACGTCGGCTCGGAATCCATTCCCATGTGACGTTCCATGTCACGTCGCAGAGCCACGAAGGGACTGTTGGCGGTGTTGAGCAAAGAATTCCACTGCATGACAAAACCTCCTGATTGCGAAACTGACTGTGTCGCCGGGGCCCACCGAACTGGCGGCTGACAGTCCCGAGCGACCGTGTTAGGTGCAAAGTTAGCAACGTGCGTGCCAGATTCGTGCCTGTTCCAGGATTTTTGTCGTAAGGTATTTAATAAAAATATCTTGCGTCATTCTAAAAGGGAACCTTGTGGTTCCGCTTGGGAGCTGAGCGGCCATTTTGGCAGCATCTATTCCGCTTTGTGATTCATGGAGAGCAGCCGTTTTGGCAGTTCATGACTAAAGTTGCAGTTTGGTAGCGGTGCGGCCTGCCAGTGGGTTTCTCTGCTACTAAAACCGATAAATTAAGAAAGAGTGCATGGACAGCGGGGAGTGGGCCGATACGATGATTTCTTCTCGTCAGAGGCAGAGCTTTGACGACTCAACACCCGACAGTTGCGACTGGTTTTTTGATAAAGCCTGTGCGGTGTCTCAATGACGCGGGGTGGAGCAGCCTGGTAGCTCGCGAGGCTCATAACCTCGAGGTCGTCGGTTCAAATCCGGCCCCCGCCATCGAAACCCCGGTGTCGAAAATATTTCGACCCCGGGGTTATTTTTTGCGCTGCCGGAGAGACACCTCAAAACAACCCGCTGTATCCCAAGTATCCGCAACAACTTGCGATCAGTCGCGTTGTCGGTCCGGTGTCTCTGGTCTGAAGCAGAGACACCACGATGTGGACCGTCCGGAGAGACCCGGCCCCCGAGCGAGCGTTTTGTCTCTCGAAAACTCAGAGACATCCGCTTTGGGTTAAGACCTCTGATGATATTCGATGTTCGAGAGCAACATCATGCGTTGGTCTTCGTTAGCGGTTTCCGGAGACCTGCTGTCATGGTTCGTGTCTCGATTTCGATCTCGAGATTGTGTTGCATGAGAGCTGCATTTCATCCGCCAGCTATTTTACTTTTGATTCATTAAGAGAAGGCGGCGGCGTAAACGACGGAGCCGCAGCCAAAAGTTCATCAACACAGTGCTTCGGCACCCGATCCCACGCATCGGAGGGAAGTAATGTACCAAAGAGACTTGCGTCGAAGACATGTTGCCTTCGCATCACCCGATCCCACTGAAATGCATCATAAGTCCCTTCAAATACAAGCTGTCGAACCTCTACAAAAGGTGGCTCACCTTGGCAACCTCCGTTGATCCATGCTTGAGCGAGGCGTTCCCAATGGCTGCCCTTCCGATCGACACGGCCGATCTGCTGTTCCAGGATGGCGGGGTTCCACTCGGCGTGGAACTGCATAACAACGCGACAAGACTCGTGAAGGTTAAGCCCTTCACGTCCAACCTGGCTCTGAACGATGAGGACCCACGGTGAAGCTCCGGGCCTGTTGAACGCGGCCTGGAGATAGCGTCGAGTCTCCCACCGCGTGGCCCCTTGAAGGAGTCGGGCATGCAGACTCTTGCGACCGTCGTCATCTTCGAGGAGCGCATGTAGCGATCGCTGACGCAGCACCGCTTGCTCTTCATCGACGTCATCGCCGCCCAGCTCGCCGAGCAGCGCGCGTAGACGCTCCTCGACAAACTCAGTCGTGAGCGAGTCGAACCGTTCGTTGGTCACCTCGTCGGACTCCGACGTCGTGGCGAGGAAGTCATCGAGGACGAACGACACAAGGTGGTCTTCGAGTGATCCCTCGAGCTCGCGGTCGATCGGCGCACCACCAAGCAACGATGGATCGTCTCGCCACACGACGACGGCCTTCTTCGAACGCCGACGCACCTTATCCCTCAGCCCAGTGTATGCCTTATGGCTGTCGGAGAGCGCGCGACGCATCTCAACGCCATTTTCAATCGCGAGCCTTCCTTTGAGAACAGGCTCCCCGTCGTCACCCCGCTCGGCCCTCATTCGCTCGAGCTGTTGGTTGGCGATGCCTAGGAGCACCCTGGAACGACGGCTTTGTTCAGCGTCCGTCGGACCGCGACGTTCTGGGAAGAAATTGAGCGCAGATGGACGCTCAAGGTCTGCGTCGCGAATCGCGCGCCGAACGTTGAGAACATCCGTGAGAATGTGAAGTGGCCGGAGGAAGACGCCGAACACCAACACCTTCTCCCGCCTCAATGTCCAGCTCTCGATTTCCTTCACAGCAGCAAGGATACGTGGATGTTCGGCATCAGGATCGAGCTCGGCTCCGTTCACGGGCGGGAGACCTTCGATCACTCGCTTGCGTCCGTCTCGAAGACGCCGATACCAGTAAGCGGCGCGGATAATCTTGCCTCTCGTATGGTCGTCGACAAAACCAGACTCAGGCACTCGAAGCGGCTCGCTTGTCTCAGACAGGTCGATGCTGACGTGTCCCGCCGACAGCTTGGTGTATGCGTCGCGCACCGCCCGTGGCCACTCCGCCGTGTCCTTCAGAGTTAGTCCCCGAGCGCACTGGCTCATGCACTCGGCTGCGAAGAGGACGTCGAGCCAGGGCGAATTCGGTCTAACCGTCTCGGTCCAAGAGATCGGGAGCGCCTTCACGTTGCGATGAGGATGTGGAAGCTGCTTCTGTTTCTCGTCCATTAGATTGTCCCGAAACGCCTTAATTTCGTTGGACTCCGCTCGTCGCCGTCGAGTGACGTAGGGCTTGAGTGCTGTCTCGAATCGCTGAGCCGCCTTCATCAGCACATCTAGTCGCTGCACATCCTCAGGAGCGGTTGCGGCGTTCTGGGTGGCCAGTCGGAAATCGTCGATGACTCTCGCCCCGTTGTCGCCATCGAGTCCGCTTCGCGCACGCCTAAGGAGATCGATCCACTGCGACAGCTCGAGCTCCATCGGCGTCGCCGTGAGGCAGAGCCGTCGGCCACTCTCAGGCTGCTTCAGTAATGCATCGACTAGGCGAGCCAACACCGTGCCCGAAGCTGCGCCGAGCGCCGTGTCGTCGACGTCCAATTCGCCGCGGCTCTTGTGTGCTTCGTCGATGATTAGCAGGTCGAAGTCCCCGAGCCAGAGCCCCAGCAACTCCTCGGTCACCGGGCGGCCGTCGCCGCCTTGGCCGAATTGCGCGAGAAGTGCCTCGTTGTTCCAGCTTGATACGTTGAGCGGCGGTAGCGATTCCATTCGCTTGCGCAGGTCTCGCCGTCCACGAACGCGTGGGGCGACCGCGCTCGCGATCCGGGCCATCCCCTTCCAGCCCCACCATGAGGCCTTGGCGTTCTCAATCTCGCGTTGCAGCTTGCCGATCCGCGTACGCCCATCGTGGCGTTTGGCACGCGACGCAAGATGAAGCTCGACAAAAGCAGGCAGCGACGCGCGCCAGACGTAGGAGTTGTTACGGACCAAGGGCGCACGAAATCCGTGGGAGATGAGCCACCATTCGGACTCGTCCGGACGCGGGCAAAAGTCCTTCCACGACGCCTCGTTTTGCGAGACCTCACGCAGGAACTCCGTGAACGTCGTCAGCTCCTTTGGTACAGGACTGTTATCGCGGAGCTTGCGAAACTCAGCGATCCACTGGTGCATGAGGCCATGCGGAACGACGACGGCTGCGCGCCCGCCAGCCTCCAACACCGCGTGAACCACGGTGCACGCGATGCGGGTCTTGCCGGTGCCGACCTCATCAGCGAGCACGACACCGCTATGCGGCAGGCGATCGGCCATCCACGCGAGTGAGGCTCGCTGCCCTTCGTCGAGATGCTGTTCCTCACGAGGCTTAGCTGCGTCCTCCCCGACGAGTTTCCGAAGCGCGATTGCCGCACGTGTCCACGAGAAGCTCACCGCAACCCCCATGCGCAGGCTGCGCCGTTGAGCACCTCGAAGTACCGGACTCGCTGTTTGTCGGTCAGGTGCGGCGAGCTAAGCTCTGGCTCCCGGAGGTGCGCGAAGACGTCGAGGCGATGCGCACGCCAAGTCGCGATGAGCGTCTCCGGGAACGAGGCGCGGAACATCCGGTCGAGATGGTCGATCCAGTCGTCGATCATCGACTCGGGCAGCGCCGCTTGTAGCGAGGCTACCCTCTCGACCAGCTCGGCCGCTTCGTGGAGGCCGTAGCTCTTCTCCTGCTCGATCGTCTGGTCAACACCAGTCCCTTTGTAGCTGCCGTCGTCACCGTCATCGCGATCGTCGTCGTCGGTGTCTTCCGCCGGGCGAATCGGGAAGTCGAGGAGCGCGGCGAGCGCGTCTGCGTAGGTGTCAAAGCGCGGTGGTTGCCACCCTACTCGACCGGCCGCGTCGACGACAGGAACGACCCACTTGCGGTCGCTCTCGTCGTCACGCACGTGGAGCGCTGGCGGGTTCTCCTCGATATTCAGCGATAGCTCGTCCGCTCGCTGCACCTCGAGCCAGTCACGCCCGATCCACGAGATACTTGCACGCACTGTCGCGGCGTCTTCGCGCCAGAGCAGATGGAGATGGCGGGTTGGTGTCGTCTCAATAGTCGCGGAGAGGATCGGCGGCGCCACCAAGAGGGGCTGCGCGTCCGGCGCATCGCCCACCTGACCAACCGCCCACTCGTCTTCACCGACGACTTCCGCGTGCTCCTGCGTCCAGAACAGCCAGCGCTCTAGGTCTCCTGGGCCGAAACGCTCGGCGACCTCGAAGACGACGCCGGTCTCCACGTTCCCGTCTCGAACGCCGTGGGAGAGAATGCCTCTGCGCGAGAGGTTACCGGAGCCGAGGTACAGCCAGCCGTTGCTCGCGAATCCGTCGCGAAGGTAACCCGCATACACGAACTTCGCGTGGAGGCGCCGGGCGTGGTTCAGTGAGTCATAGGGCCGCACGATCTCCCATCCGTCTGTATCTCCTTCCCGCGCCCAGTCGGCGACCGCGCCTGCTTCACCCGGCTCCACGAGCGCCACTCGGTATGGCTTTGGCGTGAATACCCCGAGGTCTTCGAGCTTGTACAACACGGCAGGCTTGTGTGCTTTACCCGATGGCTCTTCGTAGAAGCCAGAGCCACAGAGAAGAAAGTTCCTCGGCTTGTCGATGGCGCTGCGGAAGCGTTCTCGGATCTGGTCGTAGAGCGGTCGGTCCAGGGAGTGAATGAAGCGGGGCTTGCGATTTGTCGCGAGGGACGAAGCCGCCGTGAGGAGGACATCAAGCCGCGCTGTCAACTTGCGTTCCTTCGGCGGAAGGCTCTGCTCGTCACGGTGGAAGTGTCGGTCGAGCAGCGTCTCCACGAACGCGCCCCCCGCAACAACGTCAGAGCGGTCTTCCGGGCGCGCTGACCCGTCGAGCGGCACATCAACGAGCCAGACCAACTCGAGCTGCTGCCGAGCGGAAGTGTAAGTAAAGTTGGCAGTGAGCACCGCGAGGCGCAGATGGATCGGAGTCCCCGTCCGATTTGAGGCGAACGCGAGCAGCGCGATCTTCGCGTGGAGGAGCGAGCCAACGTCAACCGCGCGTGGTCGGATCTCATGAAGCCCAGGGATACGCCCTGGCGGGAAGACGTCCTTCCGCGACGACGACGCGTGTCCGTCGAGCATCAGGTACACGAGAATATTCCCCAGCTCGGCGCGCTGTCGAGGTCGAAGGCCCGTGAAGCGCTGCATCGCGTCCTCAAGGAAGTCCTCGGCGCCGGTCATGGCGACCAGAGCCGCGCTGTGCCCAACCATCCCTTCGGGCGGGACGAAGGTGTCGAGCAGCGTCTCAGCGTTCATCGCCCACCTCGCTGGTCGACGTCGCGCAGGAGCGCGTGCAAATTTGCGATGCGGAACGTGCGCCCTGTGCGATCGGGCTCGATGCTCGCTGCGCCGTCCTCCAAGTCATTGGCCTCATCGGCACCGTTGACGACGCGGAACAGCGGCCCGCGCATAACGGAGTTATCGGCGATACCGAGCACCTCGTCAGCACGCTGAACCACGAGCCTGATCGTCTCGGCGTCATCGGCGGCTGCAACCGCGTCAGCGAACGCCCGGCTCGTCGGCTCGTTCACGCCCGCCACGTTCGCTTTCTCTACATAGTTCCTTGCGGTCGAGCGAAGGTCCTTGAACGCGCGAATGATTTCCGAGTCCGCCGCTAGGGTCGAAACCTTAACTCCTCCGCGCGCAGGCTCAACCACACGGGTCAAGCTCGCCATCGCGTCGCGGGCACGGTCGAGCACAGCGCCGAACGCGCGCGCAGCGACAATCTGATCGGCCTGCTCTTTGTGGCCACCGTTTCGCAATCGCACAATGACAGCGCCCTCGATGTCTGGCATTGCGGCCGCGCGCCCCACCGCTTGCGCCAAGCGTTGTCGCGTCTCGCATGCCGGGGTCGATGTCCCTAGAAGCCGCGAGCGGACGAGTGCGCTCTCTTCGTTGGTGGCGTGTTCGGGGGAGAGTGCCGTTCGGAAGCTCGCGTGCGACGCACGAAGGTGCTTCTCGTCGCGGAGCCAGCCCACTATCCACTTCCGAAGTGTCGCGCCTCCTTGGCCGACATTCTGGCTGAGAAATGCGTTCGCCAGGGCACGCCCAACCGGCTCCTGCTCGAGTAGATCGAACCGAGAACCACGTGCAAAACCGAGCCCACCATCGAAGCGAACCGCTCGAGTTGCAGCCTGTCGATGGGTGTTCCGCACGTAGTTCGACGCCTGTCGAAGCCTTTGGAACGACCACACCTCCCGGCCGTCCTCACGACTAAACGCACGGCTCCCGAGAATACGACGTGAACGCGTTTCGCGGTCGGAGTTGGCTTCGTACTCCAGCTTGCACGCCAGTGCTTCGATGCCGTGGCAGATGGCGGTAGGCTTCGGCACGTTCGAGCCGCGGCTCGCCAGTTCGTCGTAAAGCGCCAGCGCCGCCAAAGGCCATGAGAGTTGGCGGACAAACCAAATGCGCCCTATCTCCGGCACCACAAGTTCACGGAAAAACATGTCTGCCGCACGGAGCTTGAAGTCGAGAGAGATTCGCGACGATGCAACCGCGATTGGCTGTGGAGAAAACCAATAGCTCGCGGTCTTACTCATGAGAGCTACACTGCGCAAACGACGCATGATTTGTCGGCTTACCTGTCCACACCAGCTGGAGTTTTTCGCAACACACACATTCAACCTAACTAAATGTCTACGCTTCAATCTTTCATTTCATGAGATAGTCGTCATAGAATCATAGAGCATGCAAACCCTGCTGTCGCCCAATCTCAATTGTTTACACACCGAATAAGCGATGTGTGACGAAAACTGCTCCGTCAAAAAATCACATCACGACTGACCCTCAGGTGATGGCCTCGGCGGCCTTCAGACGGCAGCCACGGTGTCGCGTTTTGGGACGCCGTCGCGGTCGAAAAGTCAGCCGCGACGGCGATGTAACTTATTGCCAGTCAACGGCATCGGTTGAGTTGGAAATAATTTTCCGGTTGTCGCAGCGCTGCGACGCGACAGTGCGTCGCACTGAACAGCTGTTGTGGTTGGTGGGTGCCTTGATTTCGACACCACTGCGTTTCAGTGCTCGGTAAACCTTGTCTTTCGAAATCTCCGACTTTGTCTGAATCGATAGAGCTTCCGCCGCCAGGCGTACAGACCCGTGCTGAAAATACGCAGCCACCATCGCTTCATCTGTCAGCATCGAAGCAATCTCCTCCTTGACTTGTCGACGGATTCTCCGAGAAGAAATGCGTCCGGTCTCCGCTGGCACGGACTCGCAGACCATGTCATCCTGATCTCGCACCGCTTCCAGAAGCTGCATCGCGTCAATGCTGAATTTTCCGTCGCACCATTGCGACACGTGCGACAGTAAGACAAACGCCGGCGAACGAGTTTTCCAAAGCGGATCCGGAAGAACTCGACCATAGGTCAGCACGATCGCCTGTCGCGACGACTTCAATGCCAACTTCAGATCGGTTCTGGAAAGCGACGTGCTGTCGCGCAACAGCCAGACTTCCCGTGTCCTGTTTTGCCACGGAGCTCGGCCCAGTCGCCACAACTTCTGTGGAATCTCGACGCTTAGTGGTCCCGAGAGCGACAGCGTGCCGGCGATCGTTCTCGCAATTGCCTCCAGATCAAATTGCCACTGTTGCAATTCGTCTGGTCGCAGTTGCACTCGTCCGCTTTCCGGGCACGGGATAAACCATTTCGGCGCGACGCCGGGGTACTCGCGCAGGATCGGTTTCTCATCGTGATCGAGACAATCCGGACAGACCACGTATTTCAGTGGAGACGTTTCTCGAAGCCTCGACTCTTTCAGGATTGCGAGTGTGTCTCTATCAATCCACCCTTCAAAACTGCTGCTGGCAAATCCGCCACAGTGCCGATCCAGCATCAACCAAAGTGTTCGCAACCAGTCATGCATTGCAGATCCCCCACATCCGTAGACAGCGTTCACCGACCACTCTCAGGTCATCGGCCTTTTCTTTGAGATTACAGGTATTTGGAGCGTGGACGCTGAAGGTCAGCGGACTGACTCGCAGTCGTCCCAGCGGCCGTACCATTAAATTGAATCCGACGGACAGAACTCTGAGCCCTTTGGGTTCGAAGGCGCGTTCGGCCAGTCTCTCCCTCAACTGTCGTTCCGCGGCATTGAGGTCCGTTCCCTGAGCGAATCCGATCTCCTCATAACGCACATCTTTCACACATCGCGGTGCAAACCGGATATGAGTGAGTCGCACACTGGAGACTCGGTCTTCCGACGCGGTTGGCAGCTGAAATCCCTCTGTCAGGAGATGATCCAGCCGATACGCCGGCGTCTCAGCAAACGAAGGATTGGCTGGCTTCACGAGAACCGCTCGACAAAACGAGTCCTTCAGTTGCTCGTGGATCACTCGACCTCCACGGGCAGCGACTTCAAGCGTCCCATGATGACAATCGAGTGAAAACACGTTGGTGAAGGCACAGTGCCCTGACAGCGGAGACATCTGGCCGTTTTCTCGAAACAGCATCAGCTGGTCCGGCCAGTTATCGAGGTAGGCGCAGAAATAATCCACACCTGATTCCCGCTGATGGTGCTCGATGTGGCAATGACGGCCGCGCAGCTGGGCAGAATACACCTGACGCAGCTCGTCCTGCAGGGCTTCAATGCGCTGACAGTCAATCTGCAGATCATCCGGCACATCGACGTAGGATCGCTTCCAGAAGCGGCCCGACAGAGCGGCTTCAGCGACTGCCAGGACCTCAGCCTGCTCGAAGGCATCCGGCAGATTGAGCCATGCCCAAACGATCTGGTCGTTCCGATGTTCAAAGCGATCAAATTCACCGATCCGATGTGGATGCCGCTCCCGGATAGTTTCCATCAGCGCAGTCATGCCGCATTCCTGCGACAACGTGAAGATCTTCTGCAGAATGATCTGCATCCGAGCACGCTCGTCATCAGGTATTGATTGCCAGGCCTCATACAGTGGCCCGGAGTTTCTGCGATGGACGCTTGCCATCTGAGACGGTGGCGTTCCTTTGTGGCGTGCGATGAACTCCCGCAGGAGGTTCATGGAAAAAGAGCGGAGAACACGAAGTGGGTCAAAAGTCTGAGCCATAAGAATAGTCGTTCCCAATAGACTTACGGAGAACGGCCTCCATTCCGGTGAGACGCGCAATGCCAGCGCGCACGGGGAGCATTAAGAAGAGAAGGAGTGAGGGCGCAGCCGCGGACCAGTGGGTAGCGCAGGTGCGAGCGTCAGCAGGCTGGTGGCGGGAACTCAACGGCAACGAAGCGGAGTTCGCGGTCCTGAGCAATAAAGGACCAGCCAGACCAGGTGCCCCAGGCGAGTTGGAAAAAACAGGCCTGTGTGAGGCTTCTCAATGTCCGACTGTGGAGCATCGACGATCAATCCCGGAATCGCTGCAAACATCCTGCAGCTGTGCCATTTCTGACGGTTGAGTGAGGCTGCGAATGTATCGTGTTGACAGGCTGTGTCAACACTTTCATCACGTTATCCGGCAGCGGGATCTGCCCACTTGAACGCAACTCGTGGCAGCCCAACGATGTTTTGATTTCAACATTTTTTTGAACGCACTTTTGGCCCTGATCAGAGTCGCAAACTTGGCGAGGTTGTGCCGGGCTTCGAATCGAAGAAGGCTGATCGTCGACATTGAATCATGTAGGTTCTAGACTGTAAGTCACTTGTCAGATTGCCGCTGCGTGCAATTCATGCTGCCGGAACTTCATCATTTCAGTCGGTTTCAGGTGCAAATTGACGACTTCAGACACCATTCGGTTTAAGTGCCCAAATTGTGGCGCGATAGCACGCGGCCATCGCAAGAACTTGGAGCGTGATCTTGCCTGCCCGAAATGCAAAGTAACGGTGCGATTCGAGGCAATGAAACCAGAAGCAGGCGTTAATTCGCACAAGCCAGTTGAAGAGGTAAAGGAGCCGCACTCCCAGCAACTTCCCTCCGTGATGGCCATACCCATTGATGACGACCGACGCGAAGCGCATAACGACATAGTTCCAAAGATTAGCATCTCGACTACCATGGGCATGCGGCAGTGCCGTCGATTCTCTGATCGACTTGATATGACCCAGACGGCAAGCGTCTGGATTGCTGCTGCGGGATTCATTTTCCTGTTCACTTCACCATTCCTGAGGTGGGTCAACGTCGGTGCCGGCGGCTTCATTGGCATCGCAGGCGATGGCAAGTATCTGCTAGGGGCAGCCATTGTCACAGGCGTACTTTTCGGCATTTCCATCGCGCGCCGACCACTCTTGACGGTACCGTTAATGATCTCGCAAGGCGTTGGAACCATGACAACGTTTTGGATGGGGGGCCTGCTATGGCGGCTCAGCAATACCTTCAACATTAACTCAGATAACGAAAATCCAATAGGAGGCTTGTTTGCCTCTCTGATGGTGAGTCCAGGAGCTGGGCTGTATTTCGGCCTGCTGGGCGGAGTACTTGTGGCTGCAACGTCTGGCTACCTTGTGTTCCGGCAACCACGTTTTGGAGCGATTCCAGCAGTTTTGAATCAGGTTCTCTTCATATGTATGGGCATCGTGCTCGTGGTTTATCTCGGGCGAACTCAAGACTTGCGGCAGCGATCTGTCGACGTGGAACCCAACGCCCAAGTCCCGAACGCCGCCGCTCCGGCATTTCCGTTTCTAGCAAATTCCCAAGACTCAATGACTGAGTGGAAACAAAAGTACAAAGTGACTGAGAAACAGTGGGATGAAATGTTTGCAAATTACCAAGCCAGAATATACCCAAAGGATGTATCACGAAGAGACTGGTGGGAGCAGGCTAAATCCCGAACGCCAGCTCAACTTAACGCAGTTTATCCCCCTCTGGAACCACGCGAATGGTACGTCGCAACCTGGATTGACAGTTTTTCACCATCCCGTGAATTGGACAGCGAGTACGACATCACCAGTCGAGAAACAACTTACGCGTTGACTCTAAAACTGCGGGTCCGCACGCCGCCGAATGTTCCGATCAAAGAAGTACATGGGCGTTTGGCATTTGTAACGGATGGCAAGCCGTTGTTCACAAAGACCATCGCTGAGGTGCCGGATGTCAGCTTCACCAACTCACTTTTGGTGTGGGTGAAAATTGCACCTTATGATGACAGCAATGCTGTCCATCGCGATCTGAGGTACACGGAGGAAAGCGAACTAACGCCGATCTTCAGTGTCAGTCGAGTTGTCTTTGCAGACGGTACAGAACAGCAATTCGACTGATCGCATATCGTGTCCGAAGAGGGTTCGAGCGACAGGGGACTCAATCCGTAAGCTCATCGGCCAGTGTTAAGAGATCCTGCCACATGCTCCGCTGCTTTTGCCAGCTGACTTCTGCTGTGATCGGCCGCAGCATCTTTTCGTGAATCGGATCACTACCCTTCTCAGTGCGGGGCAGAAACAGGATTGCCTCCTGAATATCCGGGGCGAGATGAAGCAGATTCATGATTTGCGTCATGCGTGGTTGCGTCACGCGTGTCAGTCTGGCGATTGTGGATTGGTCCTCGACTTCACCGCTTCGGAGCATCTGATCAAACTGAATTGCCAGAGCCATAAGGCGGGAGACTCGCGGAATTCGACCGCTTTCTTCAAGAATCGTTCCAAGTCAATGCGATTGAAAAGTCGGTAACCATTCGCCGGATTCCGGTGCCTTGGAATCGCACCTAAAGCTGCCCATTTCCGCAGCGTATTCTGAGAGACGCCGAGTATCTCCGCTGCCTCGGCGGTTTTCACATAGTCCGTGAATCTGTTTATGCGACACCACCCTTCACGCAGATTCGATGAGCCGTGCGGGGAAGTCCACAAAAGTCTGCATGCCACGAACAGCAACGCACTGCCGCATTACGGACGGTAGCGGAACTGCTCGCACGAGCGGTCAGGCGGCGAGCGGCAGTACGCCGCCAGTCTCGCGATTCCTCGGAATCAGTCGCCCGTGCCGTTGATCTCGCGCCCGAGATCCGGCTCACTGTGTCTCAACCTCCGGGGACCCCGGAGCCACGGGTTTGACAGGTAAATTCCCCGTCTTTTTTCACAGGATGGCTCCTTCAGATGATACCGGAACTCGCCACCGAAGTGCAGAGCGATGGCGGCCATGACTTAACTGGCACACTGGCGGGCGCAGCCGGGCACACCAGAGGCTTCAACGACAATCGCACGGCCCATTACGCGATCAGGAAGCAACGCAAACTACTTTGCCCCAATCACTTCCAGCCAAAACTCGCTCGCAGGCTTCGGAGTTTGCGCAATTTGGCGGGCAACGACCTTCAACAATCCCCTCCAAGACGTCATTCTCTGTCACTCGGCGACCTTTACTTGACGATCAGGTCAATCGCAAGACTGCCTGTTCGGCATGCGCTGCAGCACGCTGCTGCGACTGACGTCAGTTCGAATGGGCGTCGAGGGCGGGTGCCTGATCAACGCGCGATCGTCCTCATTTGCTGTGATGCAGTCGTCACCTCGAGTTGCCGGCTAAGTGACAGTGGAGCCGGTGAGGGCAGCGGCAAGAGCGGTGGCTGTCTGGCGGCCGCTGAGCATGGCGCCGTGAATTGACGCGGTCTGTCGGTAGTCGCCGCAGTACCAAAGGCCCTGCACGGCGGCTGGAGGCTGGGTCTGCTGGTCGAGGAAGCCGGGAGGTTGTGCCGGGAGTGCCCAGCTGATGCGGTGTGTGCGGAGCAGTCGCCAGTTGTGGACCTGGCTGCCGAACCATTCGGTCAGCTGGCGGCGCACGTCGTGTTCGAGTTCTGTGGTGTCTGGGAGTCCGACGACGGAGACACTGATCAGAGATCTGCCGGGCGGGGCATATTCGGGAACGACGTTGCTGACAACGCAAAGATTGTTGATCGGTCCCTGACCATCTCCGTTGAGCACCAGGATGGGATCTGGCAGCGGAGGCTGGGGGGCATCGAAGTACAGGCAGGCTGTGGAGCAGGCAGCTGGGGTTTGCCGGGGGTGCTGTGAGAGTTGTGCGGCGGCGGGGCCATCGACGGCGAGGACGACGGCGCGTGCCCGGAGTGTCTGTCCGTCGGCCAGCCGGACGCTGAGGGGTGCCACTGCTGTGACGGTGGTGGAGAGCCGCAGTGTGTGCGGGGGCAGAGCAGCGGCAAGTTGTTGCGGGATGGCCCCCATGCCGGCAGCGGGCAGTGCTGCATCACCTGTGGCGAACATGCGGAACAGGAAGCGGAACCAGCGGCTGGAGGTGGCGAGTGCGGGTTCGAGGAATACGCCGGCGAACCATGGTCGGAAGAACCGCTGGATGAGATCGGGGGAGAAGCCGCAGGTGAGTCTGAGAAAGTCGGCGGTGGAGGAATCAGTGGTGCTGTGATCTTCCTGTGAGCAGACGGTCCAGCGGAGTCGGGCGAGTCGGAGTCGGTCGGCGAAGGTGCCGACGCCGTTGAAGAGAGTACTGAGCAGTCGGGAGGGGCGGCGCCAAGGGTCGGACATTTCGACAAAGCGGCCACGGGTCCGAATGAGGGCTCCGGGAAAGAAGCTGCGGAGCTGCAAAGCGGGGTAGTTGAGCTGCTGCTGAGCTTCGGGGTAGGCGGTCTGGAGTACCTGGAAACCGGCGTCGAGTCGAAAGCCGTCGACGATTTCGGTGCGGACTCGCCCGCCGGGCTGATCACTGGCATCGAGGAGCAGGCAGGGGATGTGTCGGCGAAGGAGTTCGCGGGCGCAGCAGAGTCCGGCCAGGCCAGCTCCGACGATGATGACCGGATCGGTGTGGGTGTGTGGCGTGGTGGCGGGGTGTGTTCCGGGCTGCCGGGTGCTCATGAGCAGGGCTTTCGCTGGATCAGAAATGAAAGCGGATACGTGTTATTCTGCAGTACCGGGACGTCTGTTCGAATGTGGTGCTGCGGGAATTCCCGGCGATTGGAAAGCGGGGTGAGAAAATTGGATTTGGGGATCTGCGGTGTGGTGTGGTATGATGGGTGCAGGACAGTTCGGAGTGTTGGTTGTCAGGACAGGAAATCCCGATGCAAACAGCGGTGCGCTGCCTGCCGGCGGGCGGCGGAAGGAATTGGGCAGCGAATTTTTGTGGTGGGCGGCCGGTGGTGGCTGGTGTGCCGTGGTGGCGGTGCGTGTGTCTGCTGGTGCTGGTGTTGTTGCCTGGTCTGTTGCGGGCTCAGGATGAGACTCGTGATCGTCGGCATCGTCAGCTGCTGGAGCGGCGTGCGGGGATTCTGGACAGTCTGGGTCGGGACCTGACGTCGCTTGAGGGCTGGTGTCGTGAGCAGGGGATGGCGGACGCGGGTCAGGACCTGCAGGAGCTGGGTCAGTCGCTGCTGGCGGAGACAGAGAGTCCGGAGCTGCCGCGTCTGGTGGTACCGTCGGTGGCAGATGGATTGACAGCGAACGAGTATGTGTGGCGGCAGCGGCTGCAGAAGCTGCGTGAGGAGCGTGCGGGAGAGATTTACACGCTGGCTCGATCGGCACTGCGGGCTGGTTTTCCTTCGCTGGCATTTGCGATGATTGCGGATGTGGTGCGGCTGAATCCTGATCACAAGTTTGCGCGATCGGTACTGGGTCAGGAGTTATTCAGCGATCCCGCGCGGCGTGATGATCGGGGATACGCTGGTGAGTGGGTGTCTCCCTTTGAGAAGCAGATGCGAAGCGGTGCGAAGCCGCAGGTCTGGCATCCGCAGTATGGCTGGATCGTGGGTGCCACTGTGAATCGTTATGAGAATGGTCAGCGGCCGTGGAAGGGTGACTGGATCAGCAGTGAGAAGGAGTCGGAGCTGCGGCGAGACTTTCGGAACGCGTGGGAGATTCCGAGTGAGCATTTTTTGGTGCGGACGAATGTGAGTCTGGAGGAGGGGGTGCAGCTGTCGACGAAGCTGGAGATCTTCCATGCGTGGCTGCAGCAGAACTTTGCCGCCTTCTTTGATACTCCGAAGTCCCTGCAGGAGCGTTTTGAAAAGGCTGGTCGTCCGGCCGCCTCCCGGAAAACTCGTCCGCTGGAGGTGCACTACTATGCGACTCGGGACGAGTATCAGAAGCGAGTATCGGGAAAGGTGCCGGCGAATATTGAAACGAACGGTCTGTACTGGCAGCCGGATCGGACCTGTTATTTTTACCGCAATCCGGTGAAGCTGGATTTGTCGACATTGTTTCACGAGGCGACTCATCAGATTTTGGACGTGGCCACCGCGGATGCTCGGCGTGTCGCCGCGCGTGCTCGTGCGGTAAAGCTGCGGCAGCGGCAGGCTGAGGAGTGGGTGTTGTGTCAGAACGCGAATTTCTGGCTGATCGAGGGTCTGGCGTGTTATTTTGAATCGTTTGAGGCGGATGATGGCGGGAATGTGACTTTGGGTGATCCGGGTTATGTGCGGTTTGAGACGGCGTGGCAGCGGCTGCTGGATCCGGCCTATCATTTTTATTTTCCGGCGCAGCAGTTTTTTGGTCTGGGCAAGGACGAGTTTCAGTCACATCCGCAGATCAGTCCGCTGTATACGCAGGCGGCCGGCTATGCTCATTTTCTGATGCATTACGAGGATGGTTTGTATCGGGACGATTTGATTGAGCTGCTGGCGCAGGTGTATCGTCCGGACGCGGATCAGCTGCTGACGGAGCCGTCATTTTCGCGGATTGCGGGTGTCGGCTGGACTCAGGTGGATCAGCAGTACCGTGAGCACATGCGGAATCTGGAGGCGTTGGCGCGGGCTAGAGTTGAGGGAGTGAGGGAGTGAGCGGGGCTGTTGCGGGTAGTCTCGGACAGTTGCAAATTGACACTGCAAGCGCGTCGGGGTAGGATTAGCTCCGCCGGCAAAGACTCTGAGTTTCGGCAGGTTCGCCAATGAAGGTGCACGCATGGCCACGTCTGGTTTCATGAGTTTCCGCGGAAGTGTGATATTTCCTGCATTAGTGCTGTTTGTGCTGCAGCTGTGTGCGGGGTTTGGTTCTGGGCTGTGTGCGGCTGAGGGTGAGCGTCGCAGTACGACGGTGCCGCGGTTTGACGCGGCGGTTGAGAAGGGTCTGGCGTATTTGCGTCAGGATCGTACTGCGGGGACTCATGGCGGCGAGCAGGTGCTGGCGGCGTATGCGATGTACAAGTGCGGGATTCCGAAGACGGATTCGCTGATTCAGAAGGCTTTGGCTGAGGCGGCCGGTCGTTCTGCGGGGCCTCGTTATCAGCCTGTGGGAACTTACGACCACATTTATGGTGCGGGCGTGGATGCGATGCTGATGGCGGACATCGACAAGGAGCGTTATGTGCCGAATTTGCAGGTGATTGCCAATTATGTGCAGTCGGTGCAGCGTTCGAACGGATCGTGGAGTGACACGGCGACCGCGGCTGGTGATATCAGTATGTCGCAGTACGCGGTGCTGGCGTTATGGGCATGTCAGCGTGCGGGCTGCCAGATTGCTCCTGAGTGTGTGGAGCGTGCGGCCAATTTTCTGGTGCGGAGCGGCAATGGTGACGGAGGGTGGCCGTATCGTCCGGGCACGAACGAGGGTCCGGGGATGGGCAGTTCGACTCATAACATGACGATGGCCGGATCGGGGAGTCTGGGAGTCTGTCGGATCATGCTGCACGGTTCGCGTCCGAAGGCTGGTGTAACGGAGGCGAAGAAGGAGTTGGCATTTGGTGCTCTGGAAAAGGTTGAGGAGGAGGCGGAGCCTGGTCAGATTGAAGCGGCTTTTGCGGGTTATTCGTCATCGATTGGTTCCGGCCAGATGGATGCTCGAGTGGACCGTGCCTTTTCCTGGAACATGAACAATTTTCAGCCTGTGAGTCGGGTTGAGCACAACATGTATTTTTATTACTGCATAGAGCGTGCGGCGGCGGTGGGTGAGCTGGGGAAGATCAACGGTCAGGACTGGTATGTGGTCTACGGTGACGGTCTGTTGACACTGCAGCAGCAGGACGGCAGTTTTCCGACTCATTCCGGCCCGATTACGGGTACCAGTCTGGCGTTGTTGTACTACATGCGTTCGACGGACCAGATTTTGAGGACGCTGTATGGCAAGGGTCAGCAGCGTGCGGACAAGGGCAATCCATTTGGTGACAAGAAGAAGCAGAAGGAGCCGACGGAGCTGGATCTGCTGCTGGCGTCGATGGAGAACATTGACTTTACGAAGCTGGACGAGAATGACAGTTCGATTGCGGATGACGTGGTGCTGTCGGTGCAGTCGATTGATGATCCGGCGAAGCTGGTGGGTGAAGTGGAGCGACTGAAGAAGCTGATTCGTCATCCGAATGCGCAGGTTCGTCGTTCGGTGTACTGGGCGCTGGGTCGTACTGGCAATTTTGGTTTGGTGCCGCAGATGCTGGAGGGTTTGAAGGACGGGAATGTGGACGTGAATATTGAGGCTGAGATGGCTCTGCGATTTATTGCTCGCCGTCCCACCGGCTTTGGTTTGTCACTGGATCCGCTGGGTGGTTTGACGGCGACGGATCCGGCAGAGCAGCGTCTGCGGAATGCGAACGACTGGCGCACGAAATCTTACAAGCTGTGGTCGGACTGGTACTTTCAGTCTCGTCCTTATGAAGAGCGTGACGGTCTGGACGAGTTGCAGGCGGCGACGTTTGCGGGTGCGAAGAGTGCTGACAGTGATGCTGACAGCAAGAAGCCGGTGAAGAAGTAGGGGTGTGCGGCTGCTGGCAGAAGTGAGTCGGGCGAGTGGCGGGCATTCGGCGGGATCTGCGGGGCCTGTGCTGGCGTCTTTTGCATGTATTGAATGGAAGTCAGCGATGGCGCGAGTGCTGCGGTGTGTTTGGGCGGCTGTGTCGGTGTTGACTGTTGTGTTGCTGCTGGCTGTGGCGGGTGCTAAGCGGTTGAGTGCGGAGGTGCGGCTGGCGAGTGTCTTTGGTGACCACATGGTCCTGCAGCGGGAGCAGCCGTTGAAGGTGTGGGGCTGGGCTGCAGCGGGCGAGCGTGTGCAGGTGGCAGTGGGCGGAGGCAAGGGTGTGGTGCAGGCCGGGGAGGACGGTCGCTGGTCGGTGGAGCTGCCGGCAATGCAGGCGTCGTTGGTGCCGGTGAAGTTTGTGGTGCAGGGGACCAATCAGATTGAGCTGTCGGATGTGCTGGTGGGCGAGGTCTGGCTGTGTTCGGGGCAGTCGAACATGGAGTGGACGGTTGCGATTAGTGCGAATGCGGCGGCTGAGACGGCGGCGGCGAAGTATCCTGGGATTCGTCACATCAAGGTGCCGCTGGTGGCCAGTCCGACTGTGCGGGACGGCTTTGAGGGGCAGTGGCAGGTGTGTTCACCGGAGACGGTCTCTGGTTTTACGGCCTGTGGCTATTACATGTCGCGTCGGCTGCATCAGGAGCTGAATGTTCCGATTGGTCTGGTGAATTCTTCGTGGGGCGGGACTCGGATTGAACCCTGGACACCGCCGGTGGGTTTTCAGCAGGTTCCGGCTTTGGCGGACATTTCTGCATCGGTCACCGGGAGGACTCCGGGCACCCCCCAATATGAGTCTCGTCTGCGGGCGCATCTGGAGGCGACGGAGGCGTGGCTGAAGGTGGCTCGTGAGGGCCTGCAGGCGGGTGCTCAGGTGGTTCCGAGTCCGGCATTTCCGGGGGAACTGGTTCCGTTTGAGGGCAATGCGGCTCCGACGGTGCTGTATAACGGGATGATTCACATGCTGGCTGGTTTTCCGATTCGCGGTGCGATTTGGTACCAGGGTGAGAGCAATCATGCGGAGGGTCTGTTGTATCTGGAGAAGATGAAGGCGCTGGTGGGCGGTTGGCGTTCATTGTGGGGGCGTGAGTTTCCGTTTTATTACGTGCAGATTGCTCCTTTTAATTACGGCAGTCAGGATCCCACGGTGCTGGCGCAGTTCTGGGAGGCTCAGGCGCTGGCTCAGCGAGCCATTCCGAAGACCGGTATGGTGGTGATCAATGACATTGCGACTTTGAATGACATTCATCCTCCGAACAAGCAGGATGTGGGTGAGCGTCTGGCGTTGTGGGCGCTGAAGAATGATTATGGTCGGGGGGAGTTGTCAGCGGCAGGTCCGGAGGCTGAGCGTCTGGAGTCAGTGGGTGCGTTGCTGAAGGTGCATTTCCGGAATGCGGCGGGCGGCTTGAAGTCTCGAGATGGCAAGCCGCTGACTCATTTTGAGGTGACAGGACCGGGAAGTGGTGGTTTTCATGCGGCGGAGGCGGTGCTGGAGGGTGAGAGTACGGTGGTGCTGCGATCTGACAAGGTGGCGCAGCCGACGGCGATGCGATTTGCGTGGCATTTGCTGGCGGAGCCCAATTTGAGTGGTGGCACGGGTTTGCCGGCGGGTGCATTTCGGCTGGGTGAAGTGCCGTCGTTTCTGAGTGGATTGCCGGTGCAGAGTGAGTATCGTCTGGTGTATGACTATGATCTGGGGAAGCTGGGGTCTGTTCCGGCGGCGGTGGCGGATCACAGTGCGGAGGTGGGGGCATTTGACCGAGTGGCGTATTTGCTGGAGCTGACGGAAGGTTCGGGCAAGTCGCAGAACGTGTTTGTGAGTCTGGACGCATTTACGCAGGACGCGAAGCTGCTGGGGATTCCAACTTTGGCCAGCGGCGCGATTTTTCAGCAGGCGGCGACGGGTCTGGAGATTTTCACGGACGTGCCAGGTCTGCAGTCCGGGCGCAGTATTTCGAAGGGGCAGCTGGAATTTTGGCCTCACAATTACGCGTCTGAGAATGCGGCGGGAGTGCCGGGTGCAGCGGGCAATGTGTATGACGCGGGTGACGGCATGGTGCCACCGGAGGACGGTTACGGCAGTATGCAGCTGCATAATCTGGATGCGGGTCAGACGGTGTTTGCTTTGAACCACTGGCGAGCGGGCGATCGAGCGGACATTGGGATTGGGAACAGTCGTGGTGACACGAAGGACTGGACATTTTCTGGTAACGCGGGTTCATGGAGTTCGAAGCGGCTGCGTGTTTATGTGCGTGAGCGGAAGTGAGTTTTGGGGGTGTGCGTGAGTGTGGTGTGTGTGAGCCGGTGGCTATGTAGTGCAGGTGTCAGGGTGTTGTGACTGCTCCCAGGGTTTTTGTCAGCAGTGGTCTGGCGCGATGCCGGATTTCCGGGGTCAGCTGAAACAGCGGACGAATTAAGCGTCGTGTGGAGGTCAGCACCTGCACGGCTGCAGCGAGGCAGCAGAGTGCGATTTGCAAGTATGGGCGGTCTTTCCCGGCCTGCTGCCAGAGCGTGTTCCATGCCTGCAGCTGTGGGCTGGAGAAGTCATCCTGATCGATGATGGCGATGATGCTGCGACGATACCGGCAGCGAGTGTGCCATCGAGCTGATGAAGATTTCGCATGTTGGAAGTGTTGTTGTGTCAACTGTGTATTTGGGGGGAATCAGTGATGGGGTGGTCTTTCGTGTCGGCGGGTGTTGGCGGAGTGCGGCGTTCTTCGGGTGTGTTGTGGGCGTCGCTGCTGTTATGGGCGGGGGCGGCATCCGGTGGTTCTCTGGGGGATGTGGAAGCGGGCCGTTTGGAAGGGCAGGCTGACGAGCGGTTGGCAGAGCAGGCGATTCGTGGCGTGCTGAAGGCTCAGGCTGAGGCCTGGAACCGGGGTGACATTCCCGGGTTTATGGAGGGATATGTGCGGGGCGGGGCTCTGCGATTTGCCAGCGGAGGTGCGGTTCAGCGGGGCTGGCAGCAGACACTGGAGCGTTATCAAAAGAGATATGACAGCCGTGAGAAGATGGGTTTGCTGGCGTTTGAGGATCTGGAGATACGGGTGTTGAGTGCGGACTGGGCGGAAGTTTTTGGGCGGTATGTGTTGAAGCGGGATCCGGCGGTGGGTGATGCGACGGGATTATTTACTTTATTGATGATTCGTGAGGGCGACAGATGGCGCGTGCTGCATGATCACACGTCTGCGGAGGAGCAGAAGTGAGGCTGTAATCACGAAATTTCGGGCAGTGCGGGCAGTTCGCGGGTGCCATTTGCTGGAGTTTCGGTTTCGCGGGCCATGCCGGAAAACAGGCGGATGAATTCTTCGAGGGGGATTTTCAGGATGCCCTGGGAGGCCGGGTAACCGTGGACGGGTCCGCTGGTTTCGGCCGGTCGAAAGTTGCCGCCGTGCGGGTTCCAGAGTGAGATGGTATCTGAGGTGTTGTCCGGGGCGACGACCGCCCACGTGTGTCTGGATGCCAGTCCGGGTGTACGTGATTCGCGAGTGGTGCAGACCATGGCGTGGCTTTTCCGGCTGGGCGGAGTTTGTGGGGGAGGTGGTGGCCGTCAAACTTTGCCAAGCCTTCGCAGCGGGCATCACTTGTGAAGCAGATACGACTCGCGCTGTCCGCAAAGGATTCAACCGCTTAACGGCAGCTGGTGGAGTTTTCACAATCTCGGTTCTGATAATCGGCAATTCAGGCCGATGCTGAACAAGCCGTTTTCCTGGCACCCCCACCGCTATTTTCCTGCTGCTGTCTGACAGTCGCAGAACCTCGCTGGAACAGGCCGTGCAGATGAAGTTACTTCGCGACAGCTCTCACTTCCCCGGGCGAACAGCAGCCATCTGGCTTCCGGGAGTTGCTGCTTTTCTGCTGCCGCTGATTATGTATTCGCTGAGCAGTCTGAAGTTGCAGAATGATGTGGGCAACTGGCTGCCGGACACGGACGAGCAGTCGGCGGTGCTGAACTGGTACCAGAATTTGTTTCCTGAGGACGACCGAATTCTTGCGGCGTGGGACGGTTGTTCACTGACTGATCCACGGATGGCTCAATTTGCTCGTCTGCTGGAGGGCCGTCGGACTGGTGAGAAACGTGAGGGGGGCTCGCCGTACATCGCAGAGGTGACTGAACCGACGGATTTGCTGCGTCGAATGCGACGTCGGAATCTGACTTTGGCTGAGGCTTTGGAGCGGACGGGTGGCCTGTTGACTGGCAGGGGGCCGCTGCGACTGGAGCTGGCAGAGTTTGCCAGACTGCATTCTCGCAGTGTTGGCGAGCAGGCTGTGCGTCTGGGGGCCGAGAAGTTTGGCATTGATGTCCGCGTTGTGGAGCATCAGCTGCCTGTGCCGGAGAGTTTGCTGGTTGCTGCGGATGACGTTGAGGGTCAGGAACTGCTGCAGGATCTGACTGAGTGGGTGGCCGGTCAGAAAGCCGCCGACCTGCAGTTGCAGTGGTCTGGAATGCATGTGAATGAAAAGCAGACTGCCGATTTCATGTCCGCGCTGAAGACGCTGACTGTGGCGGGTCTGAAGGCCGAGCCTGTGGTGAGCGAGGCGTGGTTCGTGCCGGGTGCGGCAGCAGCGGTTTCGATCAGTCTGAGTGAAGCGGGCACGGGTGAGCATGCGAATGCGATTCAGGCTGTGCGTAATGCTGCGGTGTCCTGTGGGATACCGGCTGAGGAGCTGCACCTTGGCGGCAAGACCGTGGCGGCTGTGGCTTTGAATCAGGGTGTGAAGCAGGCTGCGTGGAATGCGGGGGCACCGCTGTGGAAGCTGTGGCTGCGTTCGCCTCTGCTGCTGGCGGCAATTGTGGGTTTTGGCTGCAGTCTTGCAACGCTGCGAAGCGTGCGTCTGGCTCTGATGGTGCAGGGTGTGTCGATCTTTACAGCTGCTGCTGCTACGGCGCTGGTTGCTCCATTTGGCGGCAATATGAACATGGTGCTGGTGGTGATGCCGACTTTGTTGCTGGTGGTCACCGTTTCGGGCAGTTTTCACCTGTGCAATTACTGGCGTCAGCTGGGGCACAAAGAACCTGCCGAGGCGGTTGCGGAGGCAGTAGCTCGCGCGTGGACTCCGTGCGTACTGGCCGGCGTCACGACAGCAATTGGTCTGGCGTCCCTGATGATCAGTTCGCTGGTGCCGGTACGTCAGTTTGGTTTGTTCGCCTCGATTGGCTGTCTGATTTCTTTGGGTGCTGTGCTTTATCTGTTGCCGGCAATGATGCTGCATTTGCGACCGCTGGCCGATGCTGGTGGCAGCGAGGAAACGGCGGGGGCGACGCTGAGCAGTCTGTGGCTTCGCTGTGGTCGTCTGCTGTCTCGCTGGTCCGGGGTCAATGTGGGTCTAAGCTTTGCTGTTACGGCAGTGGCGGTGACCGGGCTGACGTGGTTCCGCACGGAGACCAAGGCGATTCGGTATTTCCCGGAAGATTCGCGAGTAGTTTCGGACTATCGTTTTCTGGAAGACAATCTGGCCGGGATTATTCCCGTGGACGCCATAGTGCGGTTTAGCAGTACTCACCAGAAGCTGCTTAGTTTTCAGCAGCGAACGGAAGCGGTGATGAAGCTGCAGCGAAAGCTGTCAAAGCATCCGGAAATCAGCGGCAGTTTGTCACTGGCATCGTTCCTTGCGAGCGGAGATGAATCTGCGGCTGGCGGTCGGGCAGCACGTCTGAGGGAGAACCTGACGGAGGACAAACTGTATGCTGTGTTGCGGGATGAGGCGGGGCCGCGGCAGTCTGTGCATTCTCTGATGGCATTGTCTAAGGAGACAGTGGAGCTTCCGGGCAGTCGTCGGATTTTGCAGAAGAACGGTGACGAGATCTGGCGTGTGACATGTCAGGCAAGCATTTTGAGTGACGCCGATTACCGCAATCTGACTGAGGATTTGACGGGATTGGCTGTGAGCGAGCTAAGGGATCTGCCCGGTGGCAGTCCGTCCTGTATTGTGACGGGTCTGGTGCCAATTTTTCTGCGAACTCAGGATGCGCTGCTGGAGAGTCTGATCGGCAGCTTCATCGCGGCATTCGTTTTAATCACGGGTGTGATGGTGGTTCTGCTGCGGGACGTTGTGGCGGCAGTACTTTCAATGATTCCTAATGTGGCACCGGCGGCGATTGTGTTTGGTTTGCTGGGCTGGATGGGAGTCCGGGTTGATGTGGGAACGATGGTGACTGCATCGGTGGCGCTGGGTCTGGCGGTGGACGGAACACTGCACTTTCTGCACGTGTTTCGGGGTGAACTGAAGTCGGATGTGACTCGGGAGGAGGCGGTGGCAAGAGCGACGGCACAGTGTGCTCCGGCAGTCTGGCAGACGGGTTGTGCGGTAGGGATCGGTATTTTGACGCTGTTTCCGACCGAGTTGCTGTTGATCAGTCGTTTCGGCTGGGTTCTGGCAGCGATGGTTCTGGCAGCGATGTGGGGTGACCTGATTTTGCTGCCGTCGCTGCTGAACGGGCTGCTGGGCGACATTTTGGCTGAGCAAAAGCGAGTGGCTGAGGAAGCGGCTGAAGTGGCGGCTGTTAGCGCCGTGGTTTCGGTCGCAGCTGAGGCGGCTGAGGAACTGGTCAAGCCGACGGTGTCGATCGACACTCATCCGCCGGCCATTTTGGTACGTGCGCCTCATTTTCAGGTACGCTATTCGCAAAACGCTGCAACTAGAGAATAATGCTTATGGGCCGCGGTCTGCCTTGAGCAACGATGCTGTTGATTCAGAGAATGCAGCGGGCTGGCTGTCCAGAGGCACGCCCTGGCGGCACGGGGCACATCGATTTACCTGACTTAGCTGGCAAAGAGCATCTGTGGCAGACTACGTAGAACCATTGGGGATGAGGATTCTGATCCGGAGGGATGAGGCTCGTCAAAAAACGCGTGGGGGGATTGTGCTGCCTGACAATTCTGAAATCCCGACGATCACTGGCCGCGTGGTGGAGGTGAGTGTCCAGATTGATAGAAGCGCGGATTTTCCCATTCGGAAATACGACAAGGTGCTGTTTCACCCGCGGAACGCGATTCCGGTTGATTTTGAGGGCAACAACCTGTTGTTTGTGGTGCCGATTGAGGATGTGGTGGCGGTATTTCGCCGTGAGAGTTCCCGGGGGGCACGTCGTGTTGCTGGTGCAACGGACGAGTCGGACGAGTGATCTGGGTATTGCCTGCGAGGCTGAGTTAAAGAGGTTTTTTCCGTGATTGCTCACTTTTTGCGAAACTATTTGCCACGACATCGCAACCGCTGGAATCAGTGTTTGCATCTGGTTGGGGTGCCGACAACTTTTGTGGCGCCTTGGTTTGCTGTTGCGATGCAACTTGAGTGGTATTTTCCGATTTCTTTGTTTTTTGCCGGATATGTACTGCAGTTTATCGGTCACGCAATCGAGGGGAACGACGCTGGAGAGGTTGTGTTTCTCAAGAAGTCACTGGGAATGCGTTATACCGAATATGGTCCCCTTTCCGAATGTTCAAGACGTGGCGGTATTGCGGACGATAGGACCAGTGGCTGATTTGCGGGTTGTATGGTACCCGTCGGGAATCGGCTGCGTCTGAGCAGATGACGGTCCGGCGACTGGCAGTTCTGTGATGACGGCGAAGTCATCAGTGACAGGGCGTGCCATGACCCGTTTAAGCGACATTGTGCATGGTGTATTGAGCCTTTTGCGAGAGGTGCGTTTGTCGAGCAGTTTGCGCTGGCGGCGGGGGGCGGTGGCGTCGTTGTTTCTGAGTGTGTCGCTGGTGGCTGCGGGTTGTGTGTCGGCGGCGAAAGTGGGTCTGGATGATTTGCAGTACTCGGATGTTGACGTTCCGGTGCAGCATTTTAGGGGCCACAGCACTGCGATCGTGCATCCGGCGATTGACAACGTGACGACAGAGTCGGTGCGGACAACTCAGGCTCCGCGCAGTCTGGAGCGGCGCGTGGACGATGAGGTGCTGGAGTTCACGCTGGACGATGCGTTTCTGACAGCGTTGTCGAAGAATCAGGTGATTGAGTCGAGTGCGCTGGGTGGTGTGGGTGCTTCGCGTGTTCTGGCTGGTCCGGACGGTGTCGAAACGGTTTACGATTCTGCGATTCAGGAAACCGGGGTGTTGTTTGGTCGTCGAGGTCTTGAAGCGGCGTTGTCTGACTTTGATGCGCGGTGGTCCACAGCGATGCGGTGGGGGCGAGATGACCGTCTGACTCATCAGTCGCCATTGAACCCGTTTTCCAGTGAGACAGCCGGCTTCCAGACGGGCATTGACAAGGCGCTTGCCAGTGGCGGTACGGTGGGGGTATTCCACAGCTGGGATTATCTGGGGAATGCGGTGGGCAGTCCACTGTATCCTTCGACGTACAACGGGTCTGTCGGGGCTCAGGTGCGTCAGCCTTTGCTGGCGGGTGCGGGGACTGAGTTCACTCGAGTTGCCGGACCGATTCGGCCGGGGTTTGGGGCTATTGCAGGTGTGAGCCAGGGCGTGGTGATCGCGCGGATCAATCAGGACATTACGCTGGCTGATTTTGAGCTAGCGGTGCGAAACGGTCTGCGTGACATAGAGAACGCGTACTGGGATTTGTATCTGGCTTACAGGTTGTACGATACGACGGTTTCGACTCATCAGAGTGCGTTTCAGACGTGGCGTGAGGCGCAGACGAAGTTGGAGGTGGGTACACTGAAGCAGGCTGATGAGCTGCAGGCTCGTGATCGTTTCTATGAAACGCGGGCGCAGCTGGAGCTGGCATTGAATCAACTGTATACGGCTGAGGCTGGATTGCGGCGGCTGATTGGCATGCCGATGAATGACGGGGCCGTTCTGCGACCTGTGACTGAGCCAGCTCGTACGGAGCTGAAGCCGGACTGGGAGGCTTGTCTGCAGGACGGCTTGTCGAAGCGTACGGAGTTGCGTCGGCAGAAGTGGCAGATCAAGAGTTTGCAATTGCAGCTGGATGCGGCTCGCAGTCTGGTGCGTCCGCAGCTTGATGCAGTGGGTTCGTATGCGGTGAACGGGTTTGGCGACCGGCTGATTTCGGAGGATCGCAGCAGCGGTTACGGATCGATGACTGGCGGGGACCTGACGACGTGGGGTGTGGGTCTGGAGATGTCGATTCCGCTGGGTCTGCGTCAGGCTCGCAGCCAGGCGAGAAACTACGAGCTGCAGCTGTCGCGGGCGAATGCGGTGCTGGCGGCTCAGGAACGCAGTATTGCTCATGATATTTCGATTGCGATGCAGGAAGTCTCAGCAGCGTGGCGTGCTGCTGAATCGAATTACAATCGTGTTCAGGCGGCGGAGGAGCGGGTGCGTCTGCTGAAGGCTGAGCAGGACATCGGGACATTGACGCTGGACCTTGTGCTGCGAGCGCAGGCGAGTCTGGCGGAGGCGGAGGCGGCATATTTTCGGCAGGTTGTGGCGTATAATAAGGCGATTACATCACTAAATCTTGCGAGCGGAAATCTGCTTGAGACAAATGGTGTCTGGCTGGCGGAAGGCGGCTGGGCTCCTGAGGCTTACAGTGATGCTCGTTTGAGGGCACTGGCTCGGACTCATGGACTGGATGATCCGAATCTGGAGTCGGCGCCGACTGAGTTTGCAGTGAATCGTCGTGCGGGTGTCGTGGAGCGTGATGTGCAGCCGTCGCGAGTGCCGGCAGTGGGTCCGAAGGAGTTGTATCCGACTCCACCATCGGTGCCCGGTCCCGCGAAGCCTGGGGCTGATGCGGCTCCGGCGGAGGTTGTTAACTAGAATTCACACGGATTGCTGCGGCAGACCGGGCCGTGGCGAGCGAAGACTTTGAGATGAATGGTCAGATTCGTCTCAATGCTGCACAGTTCCGACTTCGGTCGGAACTGTGTTTCTTTGTGCAGCGTTTGATGCGCGCGCAGTCTGAACGCTGCCGCTGTTTACAGCGACGTCGCTGATTTCCGGGATCAATGCCAGGCTGTCGATTTGCGAGATGCGAGGAAGGACCTGCAGGCGTCCACAGACGGGGCCGGTTCTTAGGTCCAGTGTGGTAATTATCCTGAGTGCTTTTTTTGGTGGTCTGCTAAGCTGCCGGAGGCGACGAGGGCGAAATTTTGGTGAAATGTGACGTCAGTGGGCTGGTTGGCCAGCGGGTGGTGGACGGCATTTGCTCCCGTTTGGCGATTCACTGCAAAGAGGCCGGGGCTGTCAGCATCGAGCAGCCGGAGTTCGTGCATGTGAAGTCGCGGGGAGTGGAACTGGCGGACCGTTATTTGAAGCGGGCGATTGGCAGTCAGATCGATCACTTGGCGGCCGAGTGTCTGGGGTCGGAGTCGGGACACGGCGGCCCAGGCTTGCAGTGCGCCGGCGAGTGCCATTCCGCACCCTTGCCACTGAGCGCAGTACGCTTTTGTTGAGCAGTTTTTTGGTTTTTGGCGGGGGCTATTTTCAGCGTCAGGAGGTGCAGTCTGGTTCTGCGTGGCTGGCCGTTACTTAAATCTGGGTGCGGTTAGTTTTTTTCCGGACGGCGACGTGCTGGTGGCGGCCGAGCTGGGTGTCTCGCTGCGAATAGCAAGGCTTGATGCGGCTGATTCGGCAGTCGTGTCACGGCAGTTTGCGGATACGGTAACAGCGCTGGTCTCTGCACCTGACGGGATGAGTCGGGCGGTTGGTCTGGGGGGGCGGGACGGCGGGTACGATTCCGACGGAGCGTGTGCATAATGACGGACTGCACCTCGTACTGACGGGGATTCTGGGTGGCGACCGGTTTGACAGCAGCGATGAGACTCCTTTGTTGCCGTCTTTGCAGCCGGCACTTGTGACGACGGTGCCGGCGATTACTGGCACCAGGATATCTGCTGGCATCCGGCAGCTTACGCTGGAGTTATCTGCTGATTTTCCGCGTGCATCAGCTCCACGGTCTTATCGTTGGTATTCTGCAGCGCACACGGCAATGATGTCTACGATGGTATTTCTGATAACAGTGGAATTGGCCGTTGGGGTGGCGTCAGGTGATGTTAACGCTGCCTCGATCGGGGGCGTCAGCGAGCAGTGTGTTTGTTTCTGAGCGTCGCTGGAAAGTGCATGAAAAGGCGGTGACAACGCTGGCGTTTGCGGTGGGTGGTCAGGAGTTGTCTTCGATTGTTGAGCATGGGCGTGCCTGCGTGTATCGTTTGTCTGTGGTGCATCCGCTGCAGCAGATGGCTGAGGATATTTATGACTGTTCGGCGTGGGGCTGGAGTTGCGGGGGTGATGCTTGCCGGAGGTGCGTTGGGGCGAGTTGTGGCAGTGCGGACCGGGGCAGTTGCGGGTGGCAACTGAGAGATTCGACAGCCGCGTTAGCCGTGATGGCAGCAATCGGTGCAATGGCTGTGGCAGTTTCTGTTTCGAACACTTGGGAGGCAAGTTCCCGGTTGTCTTCCTCTCCCTGCAATTCCATGACTTCCACACGGTCCATTACTCCATTACTTCCAATTGGACACTGACGGGGCTGATTTGCCCGGGAAGTTGTTGCCAGAATGACGCGAGGAAGCGTAGCACTGTGTGATGAGGGCGAATGTGCGTGCAAATTGTTGTGGTGTGGCACCGCGACTGTCGGTGACCACAGATTTTGCGTCCTGCGCTACGGCCTCGCGTGTCACTGCGGCCACGGAGTAGCATTGCAGCAGGCGACACCGTCTGGTGAGAGCGCTGCCGAGGTTTCTGAGGAAGCCTGAGGATGCACTGCAGGTTAAGGCGGTTTCGAGTGACACGAGAGTTGACCTTTTGAAGAAGGTGACGCTCTGTTGAACGCTTCTGCGGGGAATCCATTCCGCTGATGAAACAGGCTGAGAAGGTCTCAGACGAGACCCTGTTTAGCAGAAACGGTGCCAAAGTTCTGGCGAATTGCAAAATGAAGTGAATATGCACATTCTTTTCGAGGGCTGAAGAAAAGTGTGTTGCTCGGCGGCAACGTGTGGTTCCCGACCGGAGTCATTTGTTGCTTTCGTTGCACCGTATTAACAGAGGCGTTGTTTTGAGTGTTCATTTCTGCAGTGAGTTGCTGTCAGGCGTCAACCGGAGGTGTGTCACACTTGCCAACAGCGGGCGAACCGGGGAAACTCCCCAGCCAGGTGAATTTTTCGAACAAAAAGACAGACTCAGGACTCATGATTATCGAAGGACTGGTTACGACAACAGACGCCGGCGGTCGACTGAACGTCGCACCGATGGGGCCGATTGTGCATGGTGATTTTTTGCGTCTGACACTGCGTCCTTTTCAGCCTTCGACGACTTTTAGCAATCTGTCGGCAACTCGCTGTGGCGTATTCCATGTGACGGACGATGTGCTGCTGATGACGCGGATCATCACGGGGACATTGACTGAGCCGGTGCTGACTGATCCGGCAGTGTCGGTCGCTGGTCAGGTGTTGCGGGATTGCTGTCGCTGGTTTGAGTTTACTGTAGATTCCGTGGATGCTTTGGATGTTCGTTCGCGGATGGAGTCGACCATCGTGCACAGTCAGGAGCGTCGGCCGTTTTCAGGATTCAATCGGGCGCGTCATGCGGTTTTGGAGGCGGCGATATTGGCGACACGGCTGCATCTGTTGCCGGCAGTTCAGATTCAGCAGCATCTGGAGCTGTTGCAGCCGGCTGTGCAGAAGACGGGCGGAGCGGTGGAGTTGCAGGCGTGGCAGCTGTTACTGGAATTTATTCAGCAGCGGCAGGGGGCTGTCGCATGAGCGGTGGTGTACTGCAGGTTCATACTGGATCTCGGCTGCATTTCGGGCTGATCCTTGGTGATGTGGCGACGGGCTGGGTGTTTGGCGGTGTCGGGCTGATGCTGCAGCAGCCAGGCTGGGAGCTGCAGCTGGAGCCGATAGTGGCTGCGGGCGGGGCACCAGAATCGCAGTCGGATCTTGTGACAGGATCACCGACAGCGGTCGGTCGGGTGGCAGCATTGTTGTATCGGCTGCGTGTCGATCTGCCGGAGTTGCCCATTTTGCGGGTGTGTATTGGGGCTGAGGTGCCTTTTCATACGGGTCTGGGCGCTGGGACTCAGCTGGCTCTTGGAATTGCGGCAGCCTGTCGCTGGTTGTGTCGTCGACAGCCTCATCAGACGCCGCTGCAGCTGGCAGCCGCTGCTGGCCGGGCCGAGCGGTCAGCGATTGGCACGTGGGGTTTTGATCACGGTGGTTTCCTGGTAGATTACGGGGCAGCATCAGCGGGCGACGCAGGTCGAGTGCGAAGTCTTGTGCTGCCTGACGAGTGGAGGTTTGTGCTGGTACGTCCGCGGGAGGCTGAGGGACTATCGGGGGTTGCGGAATCCGCCTGGTTTGGTACTCGTCCGCGGATGTCAGCGTCTTTGGTTGGTGAGATGGCAGCCATTATTACCGACTGTCTGGTTCCGGCGATTGAGGGGAATCAGTTCTGTGCCTTTGCGCGTGCTTTGCAGGACTATGGTAATGCGGCGGGGAAATTCTACGCTGGCCAGCAGGGGCATGTGTTTGCTGCTCCTGAGATTCGCCGGCTGGTGGAACATCTGCTGTCGGCCGGGATTCAGGGAGCAGCGCAGTCATCGTGGGGACCGGGCATTGGGATACCTGCTGTGTCGCAGGAGGAGGCGGAGCGCATCGCAGGGGTCATCGGGAGGTTTGACTGCGGGGGTCAGTTGTTGTGCAGCATCACGTCTCCGATGAACTGCGGGGCTTCGATCAGCCGCCCGGCCCCTGAAATTCGCAGCAATACTCGGATCGTCTGAGTTACTGTTGTGGCGGCTTTGGTTGTGGCGTCGATTCTGTTTGCGGGACAGCGGGATTCGCGGTCGAATGTTGTGAATGTTCAGAATTGAGGTATTTGAGCAGTGTGTCGGCCCAGAGTTTCGCGGCGTTGCGTTGTCCGAGCGGGCTGAAGTGCCGCCGCGACTTTGGGTCTCCGCGGTTTTCCCCGCGAAGGGAGTCGGTGTCGGGGCCGAGCTGGAACCCGGGCAGCCGGCTGACTGTGGTGATTGCTTCGCGAATGCTGTGTTCCTCAGCGGGGCGGTTGTAGACGGTGGGGTGGTGAGTGGAGAGGGCACAGAACCACGGGGGTGAGAACTGCCAGACGTCGCAGGCGGCGGAGCGGATCTGCTGCAGACGACTGACATAGTCAGCGGCGGCTGTCTGTTCGATGACGTCTGATTCGCCCTGCTGCCACAGTACGGCTCGGAATGGTGCTGTCTGTTTGCCGATCTGCTGCAAACGTTGTGAAAGTGGTTCTGCGGGCATCCACTGGCGAGTGGAGGTGCCGCCAACGGCGACGTTGACAAAGCCGACAGGCAGATTGAGGTGCCTGGTTAGCAGATCACCGACGGGCGGCCAGATTGAACCGCCATTGCTGCGGTCCGGGGCCGGCTGCGGGTCATTTGCCAGCTGCCATTTTCCGGTTTCCCAATTAAATGCGGCTACTCGTTGCTGCGGGTCTGTGACGTGCAGGATTTCGTCATTGGTGTTTGTGGCGTAGGACTGTCCGGCGACGAGAAAGACTTCGCCGATTCCGAATGGTTCGACGGCGGTTATTTGTGGAGCCTGACCTTGCTGCTGCAGGCGTACTTCAAGGCGATACCAGCCACCGGCCGCGACTGTGATGGCGCTGTGCAGGGAGTTTGCAGGCTGGTCGGGTTGAGAGTGCTGGTTGGTGTCGGGCTGAAGTTTGAGAGTTTGCCACGGCAGATCTGACGTGGTGTTTGTTGGGGCGTCGTGAACGGGTGTATTGGCGGAGGCTGGCAGAATGCGGTATTCGGCGGTGATTTCGCGGTTCGGACCGGTTTTGGCGGTTTTGTCTGTTGTGAGCTGGATCAGCACGATGGCTGAACCGAGGGGTGGCGGATTGTTGGTGGCGGTGTTTGGAGGCGTGGTGGAACGCTGCAGTACCTGCCATGGCTGCGGTGCAGTGATACGGAATGTTGTGAGGTCTTCAGCCGGGAGGGATGAACAGAGCAGAGCAAAGCCGAGGCAGAGGAGTGGCATGGGGTGTCTGGTTTTGAGCGGGGCGGGAGATTGAGGCGGTGGCGGACTGCTGCAGCGGGGGCTGTTTCGGTGCATATTGGGGGGCTCGTGACTTCGGGGCTATTCGTTGAGGTGAACTCCCAGCAGATCGTTATCGAGGACCTGCAGGATGGTGAAATCGGGAGCGATCAGGCGAGCTCGACTAACGAACAGATCCAGTTCGTGAGTGATGGTGTGGTTTGGGATACCGGCACTGACCACCTCCAGATCGGGGCAGAGCATTTCCAGAAGTGCTGGCCATGTTTCGTGATTATGCAGGTGGAGACCGTAAGTGAAGGAGTCACCGATAGCAAGGACTCGCTGGCGGGTTTTATTGATCAGCAGGCTGTTGATGTTTCGAAAGCCCTGGCAATTTGTGATGAGCCGGTGAGGCTGGTAGCGGTCTGGTGCAGCGACCTCGTCCAGACCGGGCCGCAGGTCGCCGTAGACCTGATCTTCACGGAGCATTTTCTTCGCAGTGCGTACAGCAGCATATTGTGGAAAAACAGATGCTAATTCTCGAGCGACGAGTCGATTTCCAAAGCGACCGAGGTGACCATCCTGAGGCAGCAGGGTGACGTCATTCCAGTCAAATTTCCGCAGTGGTTCAGTGAGATCAAAGAAGGGGACGTGGTGTTTCGAAGTCAAGTCGAGGTAGAAGCGGCGACAGGCGGATTCAGAGAGTTGTTTGATGGTTCCGGGTGCAGTGGATGGCAAAAAGATGACCAGCAGCAGTGTATCGGCATTGGCGGCGGCGCTGACGAAGCGGGCAAAGTGTTCTGCATAGCGGTCTTTTGCGAGTCGGATGACGTCGGGGTCAGGATTCTGGAACAGTTGATCCCAGGCTTCATCATACGTGATGCGTATTTTGCTTTTGCGTGCTTCGACGTGTTCTGCCAGCAGCCTTGCCTGGACTGACTGCCAGCCTTCAAGCAGTGCCACGCTGTTTCGTGCGTGGCGATGGTAATAGAGGCAGCGGAGGGTAACTTCCGTGATGGCTGTCAGAAACAGGAGAGGCAGCATGGCCCACAGGATGCGTCGCCGCAGGGGGATTTGGGGGCTTTCCGGTGGCATGCTGGCAGTGGGGTTAAGTGGTGCGTGAGAATCCTTTGGGGGACGAACGGTGGTCGGGGGCACCAGCCGGGCCGGGGGGCGGTATTTAGTTTATCGAACGGGGGCGATGGTGGAAAGAATGCGGCAGCCGGGGCAGAGCTTTTTGGTGCGGGTTTTTCTGGCGGAGGTGGTGATTGGGTGATTGTCGAGTGCCGACCTGCGAGAGGGCAGCAGTTTCTCGCTGTATGTGAACCATACCTCTGAGAATGCAGGCAGTGCCACGCCGTGTGTGGACAATGACGGGAGTGAGAACAGTTCGTTTGTGGTTTTGATTCGAGCGAACAGCAAGGCCCTGGGGCTGATTGCGGGTGGCTCAACGTTGACCGATGGCAGCATCGAATTCAACTCGGCGTTCGCCAAGGATTTTGATCCGACGGACGGCATTGACAGCGACAAGATAGATTTGACGGCTGAGGCGGCTCATGAAATCGATCATGGGCTGGTTTGTTCAGTGACTCAGATCGGATTGACTTCAATGCGAAAAGCTTGACGTATGTGGTCGGTCCGGACAATGACGTATCGCCGCTCGACTAAACTCGATTTTCAGCAGACAGTCAGGCTGCGGGCGCTGACATCGACATGACCGCGGTTGCTCGTGACAAGTACTTTTTAATCTCCGATGGAGCATCTGTTTTGGTGGCAGATGCGTGGTCGAAGGGATTCGATGTTGGTGATTCGGCTCAGGGCGTCGCTGGAAGGACAATCGTGGTCTGCGCCTGCTGGATCCGACACCAGGATGTGGCGAGCTGGCTCTGCTGAGGACTTTGGATCTGACGGAATTTGATGTCATGGGTTTCAAGCTGACGACCACAGCGGTTCCGGAGCCTGGTCAGTACTTTGTTTTGGCCGTTTTGTGCGGGGCGGCAGGCGATCGCCGTTACGGACGGAAGGGCGTGTTTGGGAACGTGTGGCGGGAGGCCGCGTCGTTGTGTTGTGGGCGGCCTTGTGAATGCGAAAAGCCCCGAGTGAGATCCCCGGGGCTTTTTCTGTGAATTTGGGCACGAATCTGCTGTTTTTTGAGAGCCGCCAACTGGACTTGAACCAGCGACCTACGCTTTACGAAAGCGTCGCTCTACCAGCTGAGCTATGGCGGCCTTTGGGTCGGAGAGTATATCCATCGGCAAAATAGCGGGCAAGACCGGGAATTTTCGGTGGTTGAGTGTCTTTCCTTTGCGAATTCTGCGGCAACGACCGATGCTGGCGGGCTGTTGGACCTCAGATCTTGTCATTGTTTACCCATGAAAACAGCCCCGATGTTCAGTCAGAGTCGCACTGAGATTCTTGCTCGTCTGCGTGCCAAGGTGGCGGCGGGAGTCCCGATTATCGGCGGTGGTGCCGGCACAGGAATCAGTGCGAAGTGTGAGGAGGCGGGGGGCATTGACCTGATTGTCGTGTACAATTCGGGTCGGTACCGCATGGCCGGGCGGGGGTCACTGGCCGGTCTGATGCCGTATGGCAACGCGAATCAGATTGTACGTGAGATGGCCAGTGAGGTGCTGACGGCTGTGACCACGACTCCGGTGCTGGCAGGGGTCTGCGGCACGGATCCGTTTATGATCCGTCCTCACTTTCTTCGTGAGCTGCGTGATTTGGGTTATGCGGGCATTCAGAACTTCCCGACAGTCGGGCTGATCGACGGCATGTTTAGGGAAAATCTGGAAGAAACCGGGATGGGATTTGGTCTGGAGATTGACCTGATCGCCGCTGCGGCCGACATGGACCTTCTGACAACTCCTTATGCCTTTGATCCTGTTCAGGCTGCGCTGCTGACGGCGGCTGGTGCCGACATTATTGTCGCTCATATGGGCCTGACAACTTCGGGCAGCATTGGGGCTCAGACCAGCCTGACACTGGCAGAATGCGTACCGCGAGTTAACGAGATTGTATTGGCGGCGGAGAGTGTGCGCAGCGACGTTTTGGTGTTGTGTCACGGTGGCCCGATCGCGATGCCAGCGGATGCTGAGTACATGCTGCGGGAGATTCCGCGTTTGAATGGCTTTTACGGAGCCAGTTCGATGGAACGTTTGCCGACTGAGATTGCGCTGACGGAGCAGGTGCGAAAATTTGCAGCGATTCGGCGTTGAGTCAGTGGTCGGTGGGTGGTGGATAGTGGGTGGCTGCAGGTGTGGAAGCTGGCGGGCCCGGGGTGCCACGGATGTTTTTTCGCCACGGATGCGAGCGGAGGGCATGAGGCCCCGGGGGGCCGATTACGAGTACGAAGAGGGCGGAGGTGAGTTCGAGGGAGGCGTGCGGTTGGCGGGGTAAGTTGCTGGCATGCAGGGGCGTACGTTTCGCGGAGCGAAACGCGACAATTATGTGCAGTGAGTGTTTCTCTGAGGCTTAGTGTCTCTGTGAGAACGAAACAGGGGCGTTTGGCGGCGTGAGGATTTTCCCACGAAGACACGGAGAGAGGCAGTTGACAGCGTCTGCTGTCGACTTTTCTCCGCTGGTGTTTTGTAGCGTGTCAACTGCCGGCAGACGGGGCTTTGGTGGCTGGTGGTTACAGGCCGGCTGCGAGCAGCAGGCGTCGAGTGGCGTCGTGGGCTTCGCGGACCCATGCTTCGATCTGGTCGGGCTGCGGTGAGTACTCCAGTTCAATCGACATGGTGCCGTTGAACCCAATGTATTTGAGTTGCTGCAGCCAAGGGACGAAGTTCACAACGCCGCGACCGGGTGGCAGATCACCGTGTCGCAATCCGTCGCAATCTGAGATGTGAGCGTGGATGGCGCGACCCTGCAATCGCTGCAGCTCTGCATAGTCGACTCGGGCGAGCTGCAGGTGTGAAATATCGATATTGGCTTGAAGGGCGGGGTGGCTGGTATCGTCGAGGAACCGAGCCATGGTGTCTGCGCTGTTGAGCAGCGACAGTGCAAATGGTTCAAGTTCGAGTGCGATCTTGAGGTCCAGCCGGGCAGCGTAGTCCGCGAGGCTGCGGCAGTTATCGACAGCGGTTCGCCATTGTTCGGCAGGCGGGATGACTTCCTGATTCCAGATGTATTCACCTAATACCAGCAGCAGATTTTCTGCCTGCAGTTCGTAGCAGAGTTCGAGATACCGACGGCAGCGATCGAGATGAAATCGCTGTACGGACGGGTTGAAGTCGATTAGGCCGACAGCCACGCAACACACGGATACGATTGGCAGTCCGGCAGACGAGCATTCGCGGCGAATCAGGGCCCGCTCACGCACATCAATGTCGAGGGGATCGGCAAAGATATCGATCGAGTCAAAACCGATGTCGCGAGTCTTGCGAATGCCCCACGCTGTATCTTTGCCAGCCTGTGCCCAGGCACTGTTAATCAATCCCAGTCGCATTATCCGACCTCCAGCGTAGTCATGCCAAACATCCAGTCACTGTGAACTCGCGGCGGTGGCCCGAAGTATGTCCTGACGCAGCCGAAAACGTCCTGCATCCCTGTTCATAAAAGTGGACCATGGTGTCGACAGCGTCGAGGCCAGTCGCGGCACCGGGTGTGAGCCGCCCGACCAGATAGTCGCGACGGGCCCAACACAGTATTTTGCCAGGTCCTTTGCCCCGATGTTGCTGGTCCATGATGGATAGTTCCATGAACCCGTACTGATCGCTGTGCCTGACCACAGCGCCGCCTTCCGCGAAACGCCCCTGGAGCTCAAGTGACAGGAAGCCAGCGGGGGCGAGTTGCCAGAACAGGTAAGAATCCCTGAGTCCACGATTCCAGCCGGCCACGGCCGCCTCGCTGACAAGCCAGGCAAGCTCAGAGGGCAGTGCTGCGTAAATCCGGGGCATAGTGGCTGATCAACAGGTTCGGGTGCAAGGCAGGGCGGGCAGAATTTCGAGGGCATTCGACAGTTCACTGTGTGGGAGTAGGCGCGGCGGCAGGTGCAGGACTTTGCAGTCGATTGAGTTCCAGTCGGCCGACTTGCCACATGTAGTTGGGACCATAACCGGCGCGACGTCCCCAGTCGTTTAAAACGGCTTTTGAAAGTGCGGTTTCAGCCAGCTTGCGATCGCCTTCTAGCGCGGCATTGAGGCCGACGTAAAGGTACGAGTAGAACTGCCTCTGTGGTCGGGATGATTCAGCCCCGGCCTGCGCTGCGGCGATGACAGCATCTGCGGTGAGGCTGCCCTGGAACAGCTGATAGACTTCCCGGAATGGCGGTCGATCATCTTTTTCATAGCGCAGGAGCTGCTGACGCGCTTTCTCACGGCCATCTGCACGGTGGTGGCAGAAGTAACGCCAGATACCGTTTTCGCGATCGACACTATCGAAACTGTGATACTTTTCGAACTGGTCCGCTCCGGCCTTTGCGTGATCAGCAAAAAAACAGGCGATACCCAGTCGCCAGTGTGATGCATCAAGTTCAGGGTCAAGTTCAACCATTTTTCGATAGGTCGTTTCGGCCGCGGCGAAGTTGCCGAGAAACATGTCGGCATCACCGCGGGCTGACCACAGGTCGATGGTTCCCGACTGTCCGGCTGCTGGTTTTGGAAACTTTTCCAGTCGCTGGCTGGCTTCCAGTCTTGCGTCTGCGTTCAGCTGAGCGATTTGCTGGCGAGCAGTGGCGTCAATCTCGGGGAGGTTCGCTGTCGGGGACTGTGGGGTTGTGTTCTGGGCGAGGGCGTGACTGGCGGAGAGGAAAAGCACAGCGATAAGCAGCAGCGGCGTGCTGAGGCTGACAGCGGGAGCATGCAAGCGGGTGCGGCTGGTGTTCATGGAGGCTCCGGGCGATGACTTCATTGCGGTGCGGACGCTGATGGCGAACGTAGTGCGGGAATTTTAGCGTGCAGCAGAGTCAAGGGCCACAGAGGCGACAGGGGCTGCGGGAAATTTTGAGGCGGGGGCTATTCGGCGGGCCGCTTTTGCACCACGGATGGACAGTGGGTGGCTGCGAGCGTGAGTGCCGCCGGGCTCTTTGACTGCATTGACAGCCGTGACCTGCGGGTGCGTTGCGGGTGGTTGGCCTCACGCGAAGCAGCGCAGTCGCAAAGGGAACCGCAGGGGGGCTTGAATCTGTGTTGTGTGGATTCGCTGATGGTTTTTGCACCGCTAATGGACGCTAATGCTCGCTAATGAGGCGGGGTTGCTGTTCGTGTTCGTGTCCGGATTTGAATTCTTTTCGGCGGATTGCAGCTGCAGCTGGTTTCGGCTGTTTTCGAGTACGAGGAGGTGGCGTGGGTCGGGGGAGTCGTTTGCAGGCAGCAGGTGGGTTATAGGGTGAGTGGCCCCATCGCCCCCGACCCCTCTCGCCCGTTTCACGGAGGAGAGGAGAGAATTAGTGGGCGGTGGTCAGTGGTCCAATGGCGTTGAAGTTGTCGGGAATCCTGTGAACAGACGGGTGAAGTCCCGCAAGGGTGAGGCTCCAGCCGAGCCACCGAACGCTGGCCCGCGCTCTGGCCAATTGCCAGCGAATTCAAGAAGCAGCGGTGATCAACGCAGTCCTCGCGGCAAGGATGCAGCTCAGCAGGGGCTTCGCGCTCCCGGCGCACCCTTTTACCAGAAAGTCAAGGTCAGTGATCATTTCAGTGGCAGGCGGATGGCCTCACGCGAAGCCGCGAAGATGCGAAGGGGATCGCACAAGCGATAAAGTGCCGGGGTGATGGCCAGTTTGGCTTTCCTTTCCACTTTCTCTTGTCTGCGTTCCATGGCAGGCATGCCATGGCCTCGTGACCCCAGACCTGTCTGCCGCGTTTCACGGGTATGCTCGGGCTTTCCAGCCCGAGCAGCGATTTGGGTGATGTGTCAGTTGTGTCTGCGGATCAGAACTGCAGATCGAAGGGCATGAGCAGGAGCACGGGTTCACGGGTCATCAGCTCGAGGACCGGCAGGTGCCGGACGGCTGGTCGCAGGGATTCCGGCAGCTGTTCGATCAGCTGTGCGACGGGGCTGGCGGCTCGTTGTGTTTGTCCGAGCAGCGATTCGAGCGGGCTGCCTCCTTTAGGCAGTTGTTCCAGTTCCAGTTCGCTGTTGGTGTCTCCGACGAGTGTTCGTGCATGAGTGACGGCATCGGCCAGTGTTCCAAGCTGGTCCACGAGTCCGATCGCCAGTGCCTGGCGACCGGTGTAGACACGGCCTCGAGCCAATGCCTCCAGCTTGTCCACTTCCATCTTGCGTCCGGCCGCGGCTTTTGTGGTGAACTGCACGTAGGTTTCGTTGAGCATGCCTTGCATCGCTTCACGTTCGGAATCGCTAAAGGCGGTGGTCATACTCATGACTCCGCTGTTCTTGCCGCGGCTGATGACCGACGTGGTGACTCCGAATTTCTTCATCAGGCCTTCGAGGGCGATCTTGCCTCCGAGGACACCGATGGATCCGGTTACTGTGCCTGGTTCGGCGAAGATTCGCTCGGCCCCCATGGAGATATAGTATCCGCCACTGGCAGCGACGTCTCCCATGCTGGCCACAACCGGCTTGCCGCTGCTTTCGAGAGCCCGCCAGATGAGGTCGCTGGCGAGGGCGCTTCCTCCAGGACTGTCGACTCGCAGCACAATGGCCTTGACGTTGGGATCTTTGGCAAGCTTGTGAATGACGGGGACGATACGATCTGAGTCGATGCCGCCACCACCTGTCAGCAGCGAGGTGGGGTCTGCTCCGGAAGTGATGGAACCTTCGAGAGTCAGTACGGCAATCCGGGGTTTGGTGCTGTCGGCAGTTTCAGCGGGGCCTGAGAGCAGCTTCATGAGCGAGAACAGGTCGAGTTCGCCGCTGGGTTTTTCCTTGCGGTAATCTTCCATGACGCGGACTTCAGCGGCCGAGATGCCAGCTCCGGCGGCTTCAGCGATGAGTGTCGGCAGCTGATCCTGGTAGGCGAGTGTGTCAACCAGCTGCAGTTCTACGGCGCGGCGAGCGGAAATCAGGCCGATGTCAACGGCAGCGCGGACCTGTTCGACCGTGAGTTTGCGGCGTTCAGCGATCTGTTCCACCAGCAGCCCATACTGATCGTCGAGAATCGCTTCCATTTCTTCACGGAACTCGGGGCTCATTTCGGTCCGAGTCCAGGGTTCGGCAGCTGATTTGAAGGCGCCAACTCGGAGCATATCGGGCTGGAGGCTGAGCAGGTCGAACAGCCCGCGATAGAAGGTGACTTCAGCGCGGAGGCCGGTCAGGGAGAGCGTGCCGGATTCGGGCATCAGGATACGATCGCAGGCGCTGGCCAGCAGATATTCCATGTTGCCAGCGTCTTCCATGCGGGCCCAGACTGGTTTGCCGGCTGCACGGACTGCCGCAATCTCGACTCGCAGTTCATGCAGGCGTCCGAAACCACCGTCAAGACTGCCGATGTGCAGGATGACTCCGCGAATCCCGCGATCTTTTGCAGCCTGCTGCAATCGCGTGAGGATTGTGGGCAGGGAGTCAGCCGGGGCGCCGAGCAGGCCGGGCGGCTGAGTGTTTTCGGGCAGCGTGCCGCTGATTCGAATTTCCGCCCACGTATGTCGCTGACGGACCTCGATCCGCTTGCCGGCACTTTTCTCTGCCGGTTTCTGGTCCGCGGACGGTTTGGACGGTTCATCGGCGGTTGCAGTGGGGATGTGAATCAGAAGTGCCAGCAGCAAGACGTTCAGACGCAGCATGTATTCAACCCTTGCACAACCTGTAGATCAGCCTTGTGAAATGACGCAATGGCAACCGGCAACGGTGGCCTTGCAGCCAGCGTGCCGTATGCGGAATGTAGGCGTGAGGAAGAATTTTTCCCAGACAGAACGGATATCGATTTTTTCGATTCTGTCAGACGTGACTTGCCGGGGAAAGCGAGGGGAAATGTTTTTCGCGCAGGAGCACACAGACGCTGCGTTCGCGTACGATGCAGGCGGTGCCGGATTCGAGCGTTTCGCCTGAGGTGCCTGTGAAGGTGTCGAGTTCCAGTCGCCAGCGTTCGAGGGAGGCTGTGGTGCCGGGAGGGACGGTGAGCTGGAAGTGAACGGGTTCATCGAGTGGATTGAGGATAGCGAGGAGTGTGTCCCCGTAGATGGGTTCACCGTAGTCATTTTCTTCACCGGTTGCATCACCGTTCAGTCGCATCCCGAGTGCCTTCAGTCCCCCGGAGTGCCAGCGATCGGACAGCACTTCAACTCCGTCCTGATCGAGCCAGACGATCTGATCAGTCTGCAGGGGCTGCCTGGAGTGCGAGCTGTTTTCCCAGCGTGCCTGGAAGAAGTGACTGCGCTGCAGGACCGGCTGGCTGTGCCAGAGCGCTGTCAGTCTCTGGCAGAATTCGAGGAACTGCTGTTCTTCAGGTGACAGGTTCCAGCGGAGCCAGCTGATTTCATTATCCTGGCAGTACGGGTTGTTGTTGCCTCCCTGAGTCATGCTGAGTTCATCACCGCCGCGCAGCATGGGGACTCCCTGCGACAGCAGCAGTGTCGCCAGCAGATTGCGACGTTGTCGCAGTCGCAGTGCGTGGATGGCGGGATCGTCGGTTTCGCCTTCGATTCCGCAGTTCCAGTTGTTGTTGTGGCTTTCTCCGTCGCGATTGTCTTCCAGATTTGCGGCGTTGCGTTTTTGTTCCCAGGTGACGAGGTCTCGGAGTGTGAAGCCGTCGTGAGCGGTGATGAAGTTGATGCTGGAGCGGGGGCTGCGTCCGCCGGGCTGGTAGAGGTCACTGCTGCCGCTGAGACGTGTGGCAACTTCTGACATCAGCCAGCGATCCCCGGCCCAGAATCGCCGCAGTGTATCGCGATAGCGGCCATTCCATTCTGACCAGAGCTGCGGAAAATTGCCGACCTGGTAGCCGCCACTGCCGAGGTCCCATGGTTCGGCGATCAGTTTGACCTGCGACAGGACCGGGTCCTGGAGGATGATGTCGAAGAAGGCGCTGAGTTTGTCGACATCGTGAAGTTCGCGGGCCAGAGCGCTGGCAAGATCAAAGCGGAAACCATCCACGTGCATTTCGAGGACCCAGTAGCGCAGACTGTCCATGATTAGCTGCAGCACGCGGGGGCTTTGCATATTGAGGGTATTGCCGCAGCCCGTGAAGTCCTGATGGTAGCGGCGGTTTCCCGGCACTAGCCGATAATAGACGCTGTTGTCGATGCCGCGCAGCGAAAGGGTGGGGCCCTGTTCGTTGCCTTCACCGGTGTGGTTATAGACAACGTCAAGAATGACTTCGATGCCTGCCTCGTGCAGTCGTTTCACCATGCTCTGGAATTCTGTCAGCACGCCGGCCGGGCAGGTGGCGGACGAAAGTGAAGGTTCGGGAGCGAAGTATGACAGAGTGTTGTAGCCCCAGTAGTTTCGCAGTCCGTGTGTGACGAGGTTGCGGTCATCTACGTGTGCGTGAACTGGCAGCAGTTCCACTGCAGTGACTCCCAGTCGCTGCAGATGTTCGATTGACGCTCGGGAAGCCAGCCCGGCGTAGGTGCCGCGAATTGGTTCCGGGACACCGGGATGCAGTCGGGTCTGGCCCTTCACATGAGTTTCATAGATCAGGGTGCGGTGCCAGGGAGTTCTTGGGGGGCGATCGTCGCCCCAGTCGAACTGATTGTGGGTCACGGCAGCCAGCGGGGCGCACCAGGCGCTGTCGCGGTCATCGCGGGTCAGGTCGTCTGCTCCGACCTGATAGCCGAAAATGGCGTCTGACCAGCCAATGCCTCGACCGATGGCACGCGCCCATGGGTCCAGCAGGATTTTGGTGGCATTGTAACGGTGTCCGGCCGCAGGTTCCCACGGTCCGAAGACTCGCAGGCCGTAGAGTTGTCCGGGAGCGATACCGGGGATGTAGCCGTGCCAGACGCCGTCGGTGTGTTCGCGGAGGGGGATGCGGGCAGTTTCCTGCTGCGATTCAGGGGAATCGAACAGGCAGACAAGGACTCCGGTGGCGAATTCGGAAGCGACGGCGAAATTGACACCGGCGCCGTCCCACGTTGCTCCGAGAGGGGCGGGGCGACCTCGCCAGACGCGGAAAGGCGTATTGGTTGCGGGCAAAGCCAGCATGTTGGCGAACGAATAATTCGTCATGAGGCAGCTTCCAGAGTGCCGACCGTACTCGAGCCTGACGACTGTTTTGCAACCGCTCAATCGGCCTGTGGGTGAACGCGCGAACAGTCTCTATGCTTTGAATTGGTCTTTGAGGGATCCCGGATATACCGTTTGTATCGTGCGCTGACCAGCGGGACCGCCAGATTGGCGGTGCAGTTTTGATCCTGCGAGATTGTAGAGCGGGTGTCCGGACCGATAGACAGATGGCGAGTGCTTCTGCGCCGGTGCTGTTGATTCGGTTGAACCGGGAAGTTGTCGCACAATCTTTTCAGTCTTTTCGATCCCCTGACATGGTTTCCGTTTGACACGGTTTTACACAGTGTTTCTTATATAGGGTCTGGTGAAGATTCGGGTTTCTGGCTGGCTGGGTGTTTTGTGGTTTTGGGGCAGGCCGGCTGAATTGCGGATGGGTTTGTTTGTGACCGATGGGGACTGAAGATGTTGAATTTTTTCAAGGTTTTGTCTGTGTTCGTTACGGTAATGGCCGTAGCGCTGATGGGCATTGCCATTTCAACGTTTGCGGTGGCCCCGGATCTCCAAGCCGAGATGAATACAGCGGCGATGCAGAACTACACATTTCAGCGAAGCAGCGGAGAAGATCCCAAGTGGACGGTGACTCGGCGTTTTTCTACCAACGCGGCGGACCCCAACGAGCGTGGCTCGGTGGGCAGTTTTCCATCGGGCTATGACGCGCTGAACAAGGCTCATCAGGACCGGCGACAGTATTTGACAGGGCAGATCACGACCTACACTGAGGACACGGCGAAGCAGCAGGCGGATTCGACGAAGTACCAGGCATCGCAATCGCAGGACACCGCTGCATTGATAACTCGCAATCAGGAACTGACCGCTCAGTCCGAGCAAATTGCCATGGAAGTTCAGAAAAAGTCGGGGCAGTTGCAGGATCTGGCGGTGAAGTCGAAGCAGATTCGTGATGAGACAGCAGCGCGTCGGACTGACGTACTGCGTTTGCGGCATGAGCTTGAAGAACTGCGAACGGACATGTACCGTCTGACGGCTGTTCGGCGTGATCTTACGGATCGATTATTGCGAGTAGAGATTGAGAACCAGGAGCTTGCTGATCGGCAGGCTCAGCTGAAGGCTGGCGGCAGCCCGTAACGATGTTGCAGTCCGCGCATCTGGATTTCCGGAGGCGTGACTGCGAGTGAAACCATACGACCTGAACAATACAACTCAGACGCAGCCCCCGAGATTTCGAAAAACTTAAAATCCATTCTCTGAACACGGGTGTGTGCGGAGCACTCAATGAACAATGTCGTAGCAAAAACTCTGATCGTCCTGCAGCTGGTCTTCAGCCTCTGCTTTATGTGCTTTGCGGGGGCCGTGTATTCCTTCCAGAAAACGTGGAAGGACAAAGCGGTCTCGACGGCTCGTCAAGTTGCGGATCTGCAAAAGAACCTGTCTGACCAGCAGACTGCTCGTGCTGACGAGAAGAGTAAGCTGGAGGCAGACCTGCTGAAGGAAACGAATCGTGCGAATCTCGCCGAAGGCAGCCTTGGCAATTTGTCACGCGACCTGAGCCTCGCCAATCAGGCTCGCACCAGTGCAGAGCAGGAGCGTGACAAGCATCTGGCGGATCTGTTGGTTGCCCAGCAGGAATCTGAGTCTCGCATCACCGAAACGAATGGTTCTCGCAGTGAAATCAAAACGCTGCGGGATCAGATGAACGAAGGAATTTCGCAGCGGCGTTCGCTTGAGGACAAGCTGCTGGATCAGCAGGGCAAGATTGATGAGGCTCGCCAGCGTGAAGAACAGATGCTGAAGGAAATTGGCCGGCTGCGTGATCTGTGTCGTGCGAATCGTGTTGATCCGAACGAACCCAACGTTGGGCCGGTTCCGGCAGCGATTGTGAAGGTGGATGGGGTTGTTCGTCAGGCCAAAAAGAATGCGTCTCGTTCTGCCGAACTGGTTGAGATTTCGATTGGCAGTGATGACCAGATTGGGAAGAAGATGAAGCTGATCGTATATCGCGGCAGCCGATTTATCTGTGAGATCGAGATAACCGACGTGTATCCCGACATGTCTGTCGGACGCGTGCTTGAAGAAACCCGTAGCGGATCGATTGAACGAGGCGACCATGTCACAACCAAACTCTGATCCAACCATCTATGACGGCCTGATGTTTGTGTCGCTGGGTGCGACGATTGTCGGGATTGTATTCTTTATTTTGACGCTCAATTCGCTGGGCTGGACTGGCGGCTGAGAGGTCGTGTGCGGAAATCAGGCTGTGGCGTGTGGCGTGTGGGGTGTGGCGTGGGCTGACACGGGTGGCGGGAGAAAATGGGTGTTTGACGGGCAGTGCTCGGGCTGAAGCCCGAGCTCCGTTGTGTGGGGCCTGCAGATTAGCCGGGCTGAATTCCCTGAGCGGGCGGGGCTGGTGCCTGCTGGCGTGCGGCTACGACGATTGAGCCTGCAAGGTAGTCGTGCAGGCAGCGGCGATCCTTGCCGAAGATCAGCAGAGAATCTCCGAGGTTGATGAAGCCAACGATGCTGACCTGTGCGATAATTCCCGGTGGCAGGAACGGGATCAGGAGCAGCAGCGGTGTGAGCCAGAGGTAGCGGATGATGTAGACGCGGGTGAACGGCAGGAGTTGTCCAGTGCGAGCGTCGACAATTCTGGTGCCGAGCAGCCATTTGCCGACGGTTTGCCCCTGAGTGAACAGCAGGTAGCCGTGCACCAGCAGGAAGGCGACCATTCCCAGAGTGCTTTGCAGCATCTGTCCGCCGAAGCTGACTGTGACGTTGGGGTTGAGCAGTGGTGAGAGTCCGATCGCTGAGCTGATTGCGAAACTGATGATGCTCATCAGGATACCATCAACAAATGCGCCCAGCAGTCTTTGGCTGCGGCTGGCGAGAACAGGCTGTCCAACAAGGGGCTCAAACGCCGGCGGTTCGATGTTTTGGGAAACTTCGAATGGGTTGTAGGACATTAGTCTGCGTTTCGGTGGAGGGGACAAATTTGCACTGTGTGGAGTTCAGGCAGTGCAGCAGCTTACTTGTTGTGCCGTTTCAGTCTGCGGTCGAGGGTTGAGCGTTCGACGCCGAGGATCTGGGCTGCTTTTGATTTGTTACCGGCGGTGTGTTCAAGAGTTTTCAGGATGTGAGCTAGTTCGACGTCGGCGAGTGACTGGGGTGTCGAGTGGTCAGCGGGGGTGAGTAGTGCGGGGAGGTCAGTGGCTGATCTGCGATTGAGTTCTGAGAGCTGCAGGTCGACGTCTCGAATAACTTCATTGCGGCAGAAGATAACGGTGCGTTCGATGGTGTTTTGGAGTTCGCGAACGTTGCCTGGCCAGCGATGTTCGGTAAGTTTCTGCAGGGCGGTTTCAGTGAAGCCACTGATACGTCGCCCGGTTTTTTGGGCGCAGCGATGGAGGAATTCGGCCGCCAGCAGAGGGATATCTGCTTTTCGATCGCGGAGTGGTGGGGCGATGATTTCTGCGACCTGCAGCCGGAAGTAGAGATCTGCGCGGAACAGTCCGTCGGCAACGGCCGTTTCGAGGTGGCGATTGGTCGCCGCAACGACTCGCACGTGCACCTGCACAGGTCGACGTCCGCCGATGCGTTCGAACGGGTGTCCTTCCAGGATCCGCAGGAATTTGGACTGGATAGAACTGCTCATTTCGCCGACTTCGTCGAGGAAGAGCGTTCCGCCGTCGGCCTGTTCAAAGCGTCCGATTCGTCGATCCGTCGCGCCAGTGAAGGCTCCTTTTTCATGCCCGAACAGTTCGCTTTCCAGCAGACTTTCGTTGAGTGCGGCGCAGTTGAGGCAGACGAACGGTCCTTCGCGTTGTGGGCTGCGGTCGTGGATACTGCGAGCGATCAGTTCCTTGCCGCAGCCGCTTTCTCCGCGGATCAGGACAGTGGCATCGGTTTCGGCGATCAGTGTGATTTGTTCGCGTAGAGTGACCATGGAGGGAGTCTGTCCAACCAGTCCGCCGGCTCCTGGCAGCTGACTTTTGAGCAGATGGTTGGCCGCGCGGGCTCGTGCGAGGCCAGTGGCAAGATTTTCGCGTTGCTGGAGGTTGCTGAGAGCGACGGCCATTTGACCGGCGACAGCGAGGCAGAAGTCGAGATCGCTGCGGTCGAGCGGGTTTTCGGGGTTGCTGGAATAGAGATGAATCAGGCCGAGCGTTTGGTGAGCTGTGCGGATAGGGGCGCAAATGACGCTGAGTGCCTTCATTTCGCCGAGGCTGTCGAACATGGAGAGCTGTCGGTCATCGGCGACGTCGCGTGCGAGAACCGCTTCGCCGCTTTGGAGTACCTTGCGGGACAGGTTATCGGAGACTCTCCGGTAGGGCAGATCACTGCGGCTGCGATATCCCAGCAGCTGCATTTCGGCGGTACTTGTAGTGGGTTGAGCGTCTGCTGCAGCGTCGGGCGCGATGACCAGCACGGCGGCGATCATGGCGACTGTTTCACGTTCGAGGCTGGCGAGTACGACCTCGGCAAGTTCGCGACGAGACGCTGCGGCTCCAAGGTCGAGTCCCAGCTGGTACAGGCGCGAGAGAACGGAGGCGTAGGCTGGCTGCTGTGGTGTCGAGCCGACGAACTGGGGTTTGGACGAACTGTGCAGGATGCTGGGGGAAGGCGTGTCGCGTCCGGGGAGTGTGGCGGAGTTATCGTTGGGGTCACTCAAACTACGGGGGCGAGCGACGGCGATATCATCAAGTGTGTGGCAGAACAGCAGCCGGCAGGCGCCGATGCTGATGACATCACCGGGTGTCAGTACTTCGTCGCTTGTGACTTTGCGACCTTCAAGCTGAGTGCCGTTGCGGCTAGAGAGATCCCGGAGTTTCCAGTTGGTGTCGGTGAAGAAGACTTCGCAGTGGTTGCGACTGGCAGCTTCATCCTGGAGCACCAGTCGATTTGTTGTGGAGCGACCGATGGTGGTGACGAGCAGTTTTTTAAGGCGAATGGCATCGCGCCAGGTGCTGCCATCCCACGTGAGCAGAAAGGCTTCGGCTTCGGGGCCTGTCTGGCCTGAGCTGGTGTTGTCAATTTCACCAGACTGCATAGTGCGGAACTCCGAAAACCTTCTGACGGTGAGTAAGGGTGGGCAGCAAACCCATTTCCCGGGAGTGTAACGTCCGGTCGAGCGAGATGGAAATGAGGAGCAGGACGTAAGTGATCCGTTGTCGGTCCAGGGGAGTTTTTTTGGTGGTGGTGGGAGTTTGTACGGGTGCTGTGCGTGCAGCGGTGGCAGGGGCCTTGCACCGGGACTGCGGGCAACTTGTTGGTGGCGTGAGATCCCGATAGGATTCAGCGATCGTTTTCGCTGCGCTGTTGCGTACGAATGGATTGCTAAAAACTCGAGTGGCGGGTGGAATCATGGACGACCACGGATTTGCTGGTGTCGTGCAGGGTTACCTGGACGAAGTGGTTCAATTTCGGGAGTCGTGGCAGCGTTTCGCTTTGGAGTCCGGGTCGATATGGGAGCGATTTCGCAGTCATGGCGCGGCTCTGGGGGAAGTTTTTTTGGCTGATCTGCAGCGGTCTCAGACTGAGCGATGTCATTTGCTGGTGCGGGTTCGGCAGGGGACATTGGGTGTGGTGGCTGCGGGTTGGCAGTTGCCGGCGGATGGTGCGTCGCTGGTGGAGATTGAGGACAGTCTGAAGTTGTTGGTGCGTCTGTGCCAGGAGGCGGAGCGACAGTTTCGTCTGCGTCAGCAGTCGGCAGTGCGGTTACTGCAGAGTGTGTCGGAGTTGCATTCGAGTGTACCTGACGTGTCAGAGCGGCTGTTGGAGCTGCGGCGAGATGCTGAGCGGGAGTTGGTGTTTTTGGAGGGTTGCCGTCACAGCGAGGAGTCGCAGCTGACCGTTGCAACAGAGCCGTGGCGGGCGTTCTTTTTTTTGCTGCTGGATGGTCAGCGTGGGCGGGCTGTGCGTGGCTGGCAGGGTGAATTGCCGGAGCTTTCAGTGTCGGAGTCGGAGCGGTATTTTTCGCTGGCGGAATCTCGGTTTGAGCGGTGGCTTCCGTTGCAGGCAGTGCGTGGTCTGGTGGAGTTTGGCAGTGAAAGTGCGGTATCCGTGCTGGCGGCGTTGTTTCCCGAATTCAGTGCGGGGCATGAACGGGCGTCTGCGGCCCAGATGGAGCGTTTGCAGTTGAAGTATGGAGACAAGTCTGCTGTGACATCGCGGCTGCCGGGGGGGCAGACTGTGGCTGTTTTGCCGACGTCACCAGTGGTGGCTGAAAGTGTTATGGTATCGGCTGGAGTGGCCGTTCGGCCGTTCTTCGTCGAAGGGACTCGGCGGGCCGATATTTCGACCCTTGAGTTGCTGCAGCAGCAGGTTGTTACAAGGTTGCGGGGGCTGGATGGTACGTGGGAGGATCGCATTCTGTGGCAGGCTTTGAGTGAGTCGATGCTATTTGTGCTGGCCATTCTGAAGGCCCGCGGTGACAACTATGGTGAGCACCGAGACATACTGGAAGCGTCACTGCACCTGCTGGCTGAAGCTCAGAGCATGTTGCGGCACTGGCAGGAGCAGCATCCTCCAGGTGAGGCGGAGGAATTGCAAGTGCGAGTGTTTCGCTGGCTGAAAGAGGCGGTGGCCCTTGACGCTGAGGCGATTCGGATTGAACGGTATATGCGGCTGGAAGATGTGGCAGATAGTTCTGTGTGCAGTGATTTTCTATCGCGACTGCAACGGGAAAGGAGTCAGTGGCACGAGGCCAGCAACCGGTTGAAAAATCTGAAGCTGGTGCTGGAGGCAATTCGTGATCTTGGTGCGGAGAATTCGGAGAGTGGCTGGCTGAATGTCGGTCGATTTTATGAACGATTCATCGCTTCGGGGGGCTCGCCGGCGGGTTCGGGAGTGCGTGAGGCGCTGTTGGAGAAGTTGGATTTATTTCCTGATTTGGGGGGCGACGAAGAGTTGGGGGCGGTTGGTGACCGAGTCTGCTCTGATGCATTGCTGGACCTGCTGCGGCAGATGCAGTTGACGCTGGATGAAGAAACTTTGCGGGATCTGGAGGCCGAGCCGAGTGTCGAAGATTCGTGGGGTGCGGAGGTAATGGAGGTGTGTCAGTTGCTGCGTGGGCGTCGTATGGCGATGGTTGGTGGGCTTGTGAATCCGCGTGCTCGCGAGAAGATTGAGCGAGCTTTTGGCCTGCAGTATTTGAGATGGATACCGGCGTCGAAGAAGGACCGGGTCAGGGACCTTGAGCCATCAATTCGGGATGTGGACCTGTTGGTTTTGGTTACGAGTATTATTGGGCACAAGCATAACGAGTTGCGTCCGGTGTGTGTGGATCTGGGGATTCCGTGGGTACAGTTGCCAAAATGCTCGGGTTACGGCGTGAACCAGTTGGCTCATGTGATACTGCAGCAGGCCAGCAGACGACTGAGAGAGACGTTGCCGGAGGCGGGCTAAGGATTCGGAGTGAATAATTTGAGCGGCGCGAGTTGCCCGGATTACGCCCGAGTGGATTCGAACCACTGACCTACCGCTTAGAAGGCACAAAAAAACGTCCAGAGCCTTAGCGTGAAACTGACAGAATCACTGTGTTTTATCGTCTCAAACGTTGCATTGCTTTACAATGGCGAACAGTGACTTCGAGTCGAAAAAGGGTAGTTTTGGGTAGTAAATGGGTAGAGATGGGTAGTGACTTTGATCAGCTGATAGTAGTAGTCTCATGGACCAATGTGTCTTTGACAGCCCGGTCAAAGTGCTCACCCAGACTTGCAGATATTGCTGATCAGCGACGGTCTCAGAGTTACCCATCCACTCACACACCATCTTTCTGGGGATGCATTCTTCCAGTTCTGTTTGGCGTGATGCCCGCGGGTCGTGGAAATTCTTCGGCCACGTTGCCGAGCCTGCTGAAAGTTTCATCCATTTCATCTGTTTCCGAAGGTTGAAGTCCCTGAACTGTTGCAGCCTGAGAAACAGGAAGTCCGTCGGCCAGCACTACTGTGTGCCGGGTAACAGGGCCTGAAGGAAGGGCACTAACTCCTGAAACAGTGGTCACTCCCAAATAGTTTCGCTTTAACCGCGGAGACGATGATTCTGAGGCGTCCCAGTCACGGTTCATCAACAAATGAAAAGCGCGGCGTAAGATTCTGTCACAGCAAGAGTTTACAAAGAGTGGTCAAGTCGGTCTGCCACCATAGCTTCCGAGTATTTGGCTTCACATCGATTCGGCCAGCGACCAAATTGTCTGCAAATTCCGTAAACGCCTGATCCGGCTGGAGCCGGGCTAAAATCAAACCCTTGTCCGCCAGACGACTGGCGAGCTTTGGACAGACGGCGGGAACATCAGAATACTCACGCAAAGCGCTAAGACGCAAAATTCTGCAGCCGTGTCTTCCTTCGTGTCTTTGCGACTCTGCATGTGACCGGGGGACGCAGATGAGTACTGGCATGAACGAAGGCCCGTTCAACGAAACCGCCACACCTCGTTTTATCCACGTGAGCTGCGTGGCGGAAAACGGTGAAAATCAGTCGTACGCTCCAGAAAATGCAAAACGAACAAAAGAAGGCTTCTACACCCCGGAAAGTTACGGTCGTGCCGTCGAGTACGGTGCCTGGCATACCAATCGGGAACGACAAACGAAGGATCCCGGCACTCGTTTGCCACAAAAAGGCGACATGATTATGGTGTCGAAGCAGCCCAAGTCCGGCGAGGGCATGCTCACACTAACATTGTGGACATGGACGCGCAAGAAAAACCTGTCGCTCGTTGAGGAAATTGCCAGTTCGTTGTCGGTGTCCAGCAGTCGCCAACATGTCTGGAGACGAAGAACGAATGTTTGGCTGAGGAAGCGGTTGACGGCTCATGGGCCAGTCCGTTCGATCATCGAGGGCCTTCCATCGGACCCTCAGCGTACCACAGAAACGAACGAAGTCTCAGCAAATCAGCCAGTTTTTGAATCCTACTCTTTCGCAGCTTTGTCAAGCACCACCAGCGGAATCAACTGCCGCTTCAAACCTCTGTGATCCTGCAGAACGGAGTTCTTGAACGGATCGACTGACAGGAATTCCTTCAACTCGGCACCGACGAAAACGGTTCGCTGCGGTTGCGACATCAGTCCGCTGGCGAGTGACATGATGTGCTGCAGACGATCTCGACTGCGAGTCGTCACGAACAGAACCAGATAGCGATCCGGATCAAACTTATCGAACTTCGCCTGATGCGCGTCATAGCCACGCAGCTTGCGTTCGATGGATTCCACGTCCTGTTTGGATCGAATGCGTTCCGAACCGTTGTCCAGTTCCACCACGAAGGGAAATGTGCGGCCGTCGGGTCGACGAATCACAAACGCCGCATCCGGAAACATCGTGAACGCATCCGCCTGCAGCTTCACGCTGTTCTCTCGAGCGAAATGCAACACGTCACAATCATGCTTCGCGGCGGTCACGCATAGATGAACAACCAGTTCGGCAAGACAAAACGTGTGATGGTGATGTCCCGGCCGGATGGCTGCAAAATATCGTCGCTGCGGCAGAGTCACATCCGCCCCATACAGAAAGCGGTAACCATCCCGAGTCAGTTTATAATATCGCGGCGACCGTCCATTGTTCGCCATCGCATACACATAGCTGCGAATCAACTCGGCTTGAGACAGTTCGCGTAGTCGCCTTCGCACATTGTGAGCATCCGCAAACGGCTGTTCAAAAGATTGAGACAATCGCAGCAACTGATCGGGAGTCGGCGGGCATCGATCCAATGCCTGAAGGATCTCCAGATCACGCGAGCCAATTCTGAGCGACAGATTTTTTGTCATTCAATGTCGGGCAGTGTATCATGATGTTGTTCCACTTCCGCTTGCATGAATCGCCATTCTGAATCGTCGTCATTTGAATCCACCGATCAGCCCGCTGCTGACGGACATCCTTCCACTCAACGACACGCACCGCGAGGCTACGTGAACAACGTTGATGAACTCATCAGCCAAACGCCGCTGTCGCGCGTGCTGGCTCACTATGGTCTGCCAGCACCGCAGACAGACCGTGAATATCGCATGAAGTGCGTGTTCAGTGAGTCCTGCAGCGCCAGCAGTTACGGCAATCTGACGGTCAGGCAGGACGTGGCCAAACAGATCTACTGTCATTCCTGCGAAACACGCGGCAACCTGCTCACGCTGATTCATGGTCTGGAGACCCATCGACCTCCAACTGGCGGCCGCTTGCGAGGACAGGAATTCAAGGACGCCGTTAACAAACTCAAAGAGATCAACGGCATCGTGTCCTATTCACCTCCATCAAATGTGATTGCTCCACGACCCGGATCACCACAAAGAGAGATCAAACCCGTCGAAGCCGGCGTTGGTTCAACCACGCCTCATTCGAATACAAGCGAAGAACAGAAACCTGCTGTTCTGTTGGTGAATACACCACTCAAACGCCACGACAAGGAAGCCGCCCGCGAACTGGAGAACTTGTATCAGGAACTCATCACCGATGTGGCTCGGATGTCCCCTGCAGCGGCCGCATACGTTCGGAAGCGACCTTGGATGACTGCCGAGCTCATGCAGAAGTGGGGCATCGGCTGGATTCCCGGCAACGGCCGATCCCTGTTTCGCAAGAACTACTTTGTCTACACCCATCGCAATCTGAAGGGCGAAGTCATCTCCTACTCAGGTCGCGATCTGACATTTGAATCCAAATGGGATGAATGGCAGATTGCGGGCAAGCCGGAAGGCAAGAAGCCAGCCAAGCACCGCTATGTGGCCGGCTACCATCGCGGAATCGAACTCTACGGAGCAATGGCATCGCGTTTGAACGAACCTGCCCTGAAAGACTCGCTCGACAAGTACGGCCTGATCGTGGTGGAAGGCATGAACGACGTCATCCGCCTCGACGAACTCAACCTCTGCGCCGTTGGCATCACTAGTAACCGAGCCACTGAGACGCAAGTGACATCCCTCGTCCAGTTCGCCCAGCAGGTCGCCAACAACCGCATCCTCCTCTTCCCCGACTGCGACGAAGAAGGCGAATCCGCTTTCAAAGACCTCCTCTGGAAACTCGCCGAAGCCCAGGTCCACGTCCGCCTCGGCCCTATCAGCAAATCCCACAACGGTCTGTTTGCAAGTAGACAGCCCGAGGACCTCGATATTGATGACCTGATCCACATCCAACAGAATCGGCCGGATGACCCTATCTGAAACCACTGCAAACGGCCGCATCGGCGTGTCGGACGCGTGTCGGACCGGAGCGAGCTGCGCGCAGAGCACTTGCACTCCTGTTGAACTCAGGACTGGCCTATCAGCACACGGGCGGCCGCGGAATTGCTTCAAGGAAAACAAGCGTGCTGCCGAAAACAAACAGGCCATCCACCTTCGCGTTACAACTGGCCACCTTTACGCCACATTGCTTTCCCTTCCTCACAGTTGAGATCGTGATTTCGAATCACAACGAAGCGGCTGAGGAACGGTGCGATTCACGGCGGGAGGTGCTGAAGGACTGGCGAGAATTTGGCAGGCCGGCTTCGTTCCGGAAGCGTTTGCGAAAGTTCTTCACGAAGTCCAGCCACGACTCAGCGTTCAGCTCAAATCGTTCAAGGATCGGAGCACAGTCCTTGGGGATCGCTCCTGTCTTGTCCGCTCGAAGCGGGCGGCCGGTCCAGTCGAGCAAGTTCAAATACTGATCCAGCGTCATCGACAAACATCCCTTGCTGTCGGCTCGACGAACGGTCGATTTTTCGCGAACCTTTCCGCGAATCGGCTCAAGAGCAATCGGAGCCAGCCAGCCCGCTCGATCACCATGCTCAATCCGAACATCCTGAGCATCCGGCGTCGAAGCTTCCACTGCTATCGATCGATCTTCGATGCGTTCCTTCACGCTTGTGAAATCGCTGGTTTCGGGTGTTTCTGCGATACCTGTACGAATCGGATTCAGATCCACGTAGGCCATGCAAGCCGTGATCGCCGTTTCGTCGAGCAGCACCTGAATGCGGAATCGTCCTTCCCAAAAGCGTCCCCCGTAACACCACGGAATTCCGTGTTGGACGAGGTGGGGAAATCGGGATAAATGGGGATCGAAGCTCTGCGGAAGCTGGCCGGATCGACGGCCGCACGGGCTGTCAGGATTGCGGGGTATTGACTGAGCCGGAAACTGTTCCCGACGCCGTTTGCCTTGATCTTGTACCTGGTAAGCGACAGGGACGAGTTCTAAGTAAATGAAGCGGCAGGGATGCCGTTATTCTTATGCGCGGACTGTTGTCTTGACAAGTGTCGTCGGAACTCGCATGCTCCCTTTTATGACACCAGCCCCCAAGCCGAAAAGTGGCAAGCGCTTTGATTCGCCGGAGCAGGAAGCTTACCTGAACCTGTGGAGAACCTACGACTGCCTGAAGGCTCTGGAGGATGAGTTGTTCGGTCGTTTTCAGTTGTCTGCACAGCAATACAATGCTTTGCGGCTGTTGCGCTCTGTGTCTCCGGAAGCGATGCAGACTTTAGCTCTTGGCAAACGTCTGATCTCTCGAGGTCCTGACATGACTCGAATGCTGGATCGGCTGGAGCAGCGAAATCTGATCGTCCGGGAACGTCGTGCCGACAATCGGCGAGTCGTTGAAATTGCGATCACGTCGGAAGGATTAGCGTTACTGGACGAGATGGCGCAGGAGGTTCGAGAAATGCATGAAAAGCAACTCGGCCATTTGGGTAGTGTCGAGCAGAAGGAGTTGATTGCCTTATTGAAGCGAATTCGAGAGCCGCATGAAGATGCCAGTTGCGACTGGATGAATGAGTAGTTTGACGAGTGGAATTCAGGTTGCGACAAGCCTGCCCTGCTGTATCTGAAGCTTCCAATCTGAAGGGCAGTTTGGGATTATTCGTGAATGCCCCGGATGCGGCATTCTTTATTCACGACGTGCAGGCATGGCCAATGAATAGGCTGAATTCTTGTGGCTGGTCCAACGGGCACGGTTGTCTGTGGGCCTCTGAAGATGTCTCTGATTCAAATTACTGTTCCTCGGTAAGGAAGTTCATGATGTCAAACATCGTTCAATGCCTGATCGGCGGGCTGGTGCTTGCGGGGACAATCCTCAGCCCGGATTTTTCGTTTGCAGGAGAAGATCCGACTGATGTTGGTGCAGAACGAAACACCAGCATGAGAGTAGGCAAGAAGGACTGGCCACAGTGGGGTGGGAGTTACTCTCGGAACAACGTCCCCGACGGGAAGAACATCCCGATTGTCTGGGACGTTGCCACTGGCGAAAATGTCGTCTGGTCGATGCCTTTGGGTTCCGAAACTTACGGAAATCCTGTCATTGCCAACGGCAAGGTGTATGTTGGAACAAACAATGGCAATGGCTACATCAAGCGATATCCAAGCTCAATCGACCTTGGCTGCCTGATTTGCTTCGATGAATCGACTGGTCAGTTCCTTTGGCAGCATTCGAACGAGAAGCTTCCGACAGGCCGAGTCCACGATTGGCCTCATCAGGGCGTTTGCTGTTCGCCATATATTGAAGGTGATCGGCTTTGGTACGTCAGCAACCGGGGTCATGTTGTGTGCCTTGACACGGAAGGATTCCATGACGGAGAAAACGATAGCCCTGTCGCCAATGAAACGGTTCAGGAAAAGGACGAAGCCGACGTCGTTTGGTCGTTGGACATGATGAAGGAACTGAAGGTCTCCCAGCACAACATGTGCAGTTGCTCAGTCACCTCCGTCGGCGATTTGTTGTTTGTGATCACTGCCAATGGGGTGGATGACAGTGAGATTACAATTCCGGAAGTGGATGCACCGAGCTTCATCTGCGTGAATCGAAGTTCTGGCAAAGTGCTTTGGACAGACAATTCTCCCGGAGCCAATGTGCTGCACGGACAGTGGTCGTCACCAGCCTACGGTGAGTTTGGCGGAGTTGGTCAGGTTCTGTTTGGTGCTGGCGATGGCTATGTCTATAGCTTCTCAGCGGCTGGCAAGAACGGGCAGGCTGAGATGCTCTGGAAGTTCGACTGCAATCCGAAGGACTCGATCTATCTGCCGGGTGGCCGAGCAACTCGCAATCATCTGATTGCGACGCCCGTTGTCTATGACGGCCTCGTCTATGTGGGAGTTGGTGAAGACCCGGAGCACGGCGAAGGTCAGGGGCACTTGTGGTGCATCGACCCAACGAAGCGTGGCGATGTGAGTCCAACTCTGGTTTACAATTCAAAAGACCCTATGACAGTCATTCCTCACAAGCGACTGCAGGCCCTGGACGCCAAGGCGGGTGACTTCGAAAGTGAGAATCCAAATTCCGCGGCCGTTTGGCACTATGTTGGCGCAGACACAGAAGTTTTCGAAACAACGATGCATCGAACCTGCGGCACCGTTGCGATCAAGGATGACCTGTTGTTCGTGGCAGACTTCAGTGGTTTGTTCCACTGCCTGGATGCGAAGACTGGCAGGCCACACTGGACTTACGATATGTTCGCTGCGTCCTGGGCATCTCCACTGATCGTGGAAGACCGAGTCTATATTGGTGACGAAGACGGTGATATCGCCATCTTCAGATTGTCTCCTGAGATGGAGAAGATTGGCGAAGAGATCAGCATGGGGTCATCAGTTTATACAACTCCGGTGGTTGCCAACGACACGCTGTTTATAGCTAACCGCAATCGCCTTTTTGCAATTCGTGAAGGTGCGAAGAGTGAGCCTGCGAAGTAGTTGACAGACTACATTCCGACAACTGAGAAGAGGCTTGGTACAGCTGAGTTACCGGTTTCAGGGACAGTTGATTCTCGATGGCTTGATGCCTAGACTCGATGACTTGAGACGATGGTTACTCAGTCTGCGTTGAAAACAACTGAATTGAAATGTTACTTGTTCGGTTGGGAGTCCTCAGAATGCTCTGCCGTTTGATGCTGCTTGCTTTTGTTTTGTCTGTTTCGTGTGGCGTAGCAGCAATTGAGGCGTTCGCTGATGATTGGCCGCAGTTCCAGGGAAAGAATCGCAATAGTGTTTCCGACGAGACGGGACTTCTGCGATCCTGGCCGGATTCAGGACCAAAGTTGGCCTGGAAATTTGGTAATGCAGGTGCAGGGTACTCCAGCGCAGCGGTCGTCGGTGAACGACTCTATTTGACAGGAGCCCGCAAGGATAAGGAGACATTGATATGTCTCGACGCGACCAAGGGTACAGAGTTATGGTCGACTGCTATTGGACCCACGTTTGACTTCAAAGGCAATCAGTGGGGAGCAGGACCGCGATCAACGCCCACCGTTGAGGGAGGAATGATCTTGGCGCTGGGTGGAGACGGTTTGCTGATCTGTGTGAATGCCGTCGACGGAACACTTGTATGGAAAAGGCATATGATGGACGACCTCGGTGGCGAGGTGAATCCCATCGGAGGCGGGCCTGGGGCAGGTCCAGGTGAGAAGAAAATCGGTTGGGGCTACTCCTGGTCTCCTTTGGTTGATGGAGAAAAAGTGATTTGCTTTCCCGGTGGGCCGAAAGGAGCTGGTGTCGCGCTCGATCTGAAGACGGGCAACACCATTTGGGCGAGCAAAGACTTCGTTGAGCAGGCGTCCTACGCTTCACCTCTCGTTGCCGTCTTCGGAGGAACGAAGCAATATGTCTTTTTGCACAACGCAGGCTTGACTGGAATCAATCCAGAAGACGGCTCCACGCTGTGGTCCTGGAGTAAGGAATACACCGATGTTGTAATTCCTACGCCGAATATCGTGAATGGAAATCTGTACGTGAGCGTTAGTTCCAGCACTCAACCATGCGACCTTGTCAAAATCACAAAGGAAGGAGACAAGTTCAATGCGTCCTCTGAATATAAAGGTAAGCCGCAACGCGTTATGAAGAATGCCGTTGGTGGCTCGGTTGTCGTCGCCGGGCATGCATTTGGCTATTCCGAGAAGATGGGATGGGTTTGTCAGGAAATTGAAGGCGGAAAGCAAGCTTGGGTTACAAGGCAACCTCTCAAAGCAGGCGTAGCGATTGCGGCGGACGGACTCTTGTTGTGTTACGACGAAGAAAACGGCGAGGTCGCTTTAGTCGAGGCCAACCCGAAGGAATTTGTCCTCATCGGAAAATTCGCTTTGCCAGAGAAGACCAAGCTTCAGAGTCCATCGGGCAAGAACTGGACTCCGATGTCGCTCAGCAATGGCAGGCTCTTTGTCCGCGACCAGGAGCTGCTGTTCTGTTACCAAGTCAAATAGTGTCCGCTTTACAAGTCACTGCAGTGTAGTGCCCTGTTGTTTCTTCTGTTGACCAAGTCCTAATGCTCGCTTATCGAGGGAGCATTTCAATATCAAGGCGAACTGTCAGAGAATTTGACTGCTCGCTTTCCCACATGGAGTCTCTCGGCATTATGTGTATTCTCAGCAAGTCTTTGGTTCGGGCTATTGCAACTTGCGTTTTGGCTACCGGCACTGTTTTTTGTCCCGATGCCTATGGGGATTGGATGAGCTGGCGTGGCCCTATGGGCAATGGGGTTTCGCAGGATGTCGGCTTGCCAGATGATTTTAAGCTTGACGAGGCTGGGAAGAACAACCTGCTCTGGGTTGCGCCTCACGGTTGTCGTTCGACGCCCCTTGTCCACAATGGACGTGTGTTCTTCAACAGTCACACTGGAGATGTACCCGTCAATGAGCAGGAAAGCATAGTTTGCGTTGACTTGGAAACGGGAAAGACATTGTGGCAGCACAAGTTGAACATCTTCATGACCGACATCGTAAGCAACCGAGTCGGTTGGACAAACCTGTCGATTGATCCGTCAAAAGGCAACGTCTATTGCCATGGAACGCAGGGTTATTTGATCTGTCTCAGTCCAGACGGAAAAGTTCTTTGGCAACGATCGACAACGGAAGAGTACGGTCGCGTCTCTGGTTATGGCGGTCGACTGAGTAGCCCCATCATCGATGGTGACTTGGTCATCCTTGGAATGAACTGTGCAGTCTGGGGCAGGTATGGCCGCGGCGGTTGTCGCTATGCCGCTTTCAATAAGAACACGGGTGAGCACGTTTGGTGGGGCTCAACCGGCTTTCGCGTGCTGGATAGTTTCCAGTCAGTTCCTATCGTGGCCGAAATCAATCAGCAGAGGCTATTGATTGGAGGCGGTGGAGATGGGGGAATCCATGCGTTCAAAGTGGGGACAGGCGAAAAAGTATGGAGTCACATATTTTGTCTTGGCTCAATCAACACCTCGCCCGTCATCGATGGCAACTTGATTTACATTGCGCACGGTGATGTTAATCCTGAAGATGGAAACACTCAAGGACGTGTATTGTGCCTCGACGCAAGCCAGGTTTCGGAGGGCAAACCAAAAGTTGTCTGGCAAAAAGATGGTCTGAAGATCAAGTTTGCGTCTCCCATTCTTAACGAAGGTCGGCTCATCCTCAATGACGAAGATGGAAGACTCTATTGCCTTGATGCTAAGACAGGTGATGAGGTTTGGAAGTTCAAGTATGGCGGCGGAAACAACATCCGATGTTCGCCGGTGTTAGCCGACGGGAAAATTTTTGTTGGTGATTCACGAGGTCGTTTTTATATCATCAAAGACGATCCAAAGAAGCCGAAGACGCTGAAGGCAGTCAACTTCGTCAGCAAGGATCCCAATGGTGATGCGTACCCCGCCGAAATGGATGGCAGTGCCTCGATTTCCAATGGTCGAATCTTTTTCGGAACCGGCACCGAACTTTTCTGCGTTGGAAGCGGTCAGTCGACACCGTCGGTAGCAACAACTGCCAGTGGTTCCAAACCAACACCTGGCAAAGCCGCATTCCTTCAAGTCGTACCTGGTGATGTGACGGTTGCTCCCGGGGAAACGGTAAACTTCCGAGCGCGTCTATTTGATCAAGACGGAAACTTCATCAAAGAATCTCCTGCCAAGTGGGAACTGGCAGCCATGGAGACGTTCGAGACGATTCCTGGGCTTCCTCCCGCTCCAGTCATCAATCCGCCACTTCTGAAAGGCACTCTCACAGAGGACGGCAAGCTAACGGTCGCAGCAGAAGTACAGGGACAGTTTGGGCATGTTGTTGCGACGGTTGACGGGATTTCTGGAACAGGTCGAGTTCGTCAGACTCCAAAGCTTCCCTACAGCCAGGATTACGAGAAACTTCCTGCAAACGTCATCCCTGGAGGCTGGTCCAATTCTCAAGCTAAGTTCGCCGTTCGTGAACTTGATGGCCAAAAGATCCTGGTCAAGACGGCGACCAATCCAAGTCCTCTCGTGGCTCGCGCCTATGCGTTTATCGGACCACCCTCGTGGACCGATTACACGATTCAGTCGGACATGCTGTCGACCAAAGTGAAGGGATTGCAAGCCGATATGGGAGTTGTGGCGAACCGCTACTCCTTCTTCCTGAGTGGTGAAACCAGGCAACTTCGGCTCGTGAGCTGGGAAAGTCTCCCTCGAATAGACAAGAGCATCTCAATGGATTGGAAGGACAACGTTTGGTACACCTTGAAGCTGACTGTGGCCCAGGAAGGAGACAAGTCTCTTGTCAAGGCAAAGGTCTGGGAACGTGGCAAAGAGGAACCATCCGCATGGATGCTGGAAGTTGAAGATCCAACTCCGAACAGGGAAGGAGCAGCGGCACTTTATGCTAACGTTCCGGCGGGAAGCATTGGCGGTCCAACCAGTCCTGGTTCCGAAGTTTACTTCGATAACCTTGCTGTAACTCCAAACAGGAAATGAACATTAGGCGATCGGCAGCAAGGAATTCAGCAGCACGACGGACTTCCAGTCCGTCGAAATCCGTGATCGACGGACTGGAAGTCCGTCGTACAAGAATTTCCCAGGCGCGGTGCGTGCTTGATTAAGAGCGAGACACAAACCGTCAATGCCCCTTTTCCAATAATGAACGATATTCCAGGACTTCTCATGGCGAAACGAGACTTTATGCATTTGCTCCTTGTCGCAAGTTCGATTTTTGCCGCGAACATCTCCCTGGCGGGAGATGGCGATTGGCCTATGTTTGGCGGCAATGGTAGCCGAAACTTTGTGAATACTCGGGAAGGCAATATTCCGGGGACATGGGACATCGCCGGAAACGAGAACATTCTCTGGGCTGCCGATCTTGGATCCAAGGCATACGGTGGTCCAACAATCGCTGATGGTAAGATCTTTGTTGGCACCAACAATCAAAACCCGCGTGATCCCAAAGTCAGGGGAGACAAAGGCGTGGTCATGTGTTTTGAGGAGGCATCAGGAAAGTTCCTTTGGCAGTTATTGTTCGACAAGCTGGGAGCTGGCCGCGTCCAGGATTGGCCTGAAGAGGGAATCTGCTCAAGCCCCACCATTGATGGCGATAAGCTTTACTTCGTCAGCAATCGCTGCACGGTCGTCTGCGCGGATGTTAACGGTGACCCAACAAAGCCGGGCGAGGGGAAGATCCTCTGGGAATACGACATGATCGCCAAAGACAATGTCTTCCCTCATAACCTCGCAGTTTGTTCACCGCTGATTGTTGGCGACAAGATCTTCGTCGTCACGGCAAACGGCGTCGATGAAGGTCATATCAACATTCCTGCTCCAGAAGCTCCAAGTTTCGTTTGCCTGAGCAAGGCAGATGGATCGTTGTTGTGGAAGAGCAATCTGCCGACTCAGTCATTGGTGGAGGCACGTAAGAAAGGTGGCGCAATTGATATTCGTGACCTGATCAACCAGGGAAAGTTGGCCATGCATGGACAATGGTCAAATCCAACTTATGCTGAACCAAACGGGAAACCCATGGTGATCTTCCCAGGAGGGGACGGTTGGATTTATGCGTTCAATCCGGATAGCAAAGGTGATGGGGAATTGCTTTGGAAGTTTGATTGCAACCCGAAAGATTCCTTTTATGTCCTGGGGCCTCGGGCAACCCGAAACGACTTTATTGGTACACCCGTTGTGTATGACAACAAACTTTACATTGGTGTTGGACAAGACCCTGAGCACAAAGAAGGGGTTGGACATTTGTGGTGCATCGACCTCACCAAGACCCCGAAGGGTGCGGACAAAGACCTTTCTCCGGCATCAAAATACGTGCGAGGCGAAGCACCCCAAACCATCTACGATCCCACGGATCCAGCGAACAAAGATTCAGCGTTGGTTTGGCACTTTGGCGGCATGACTGAGCCGGGATCAGATCGGCTCTATCATTTTGGTCGTTCGATGTCGACTTGTGCGATTCACGACGGCTTGCTCTACACAACCGATCTAAATGGATTTGTCTATTGTATTGATGCGAAGACAGGAACCAAGTACTGGGAATTCGAGACCAATGCGTCGATCTGGGGTTCGCCGTACTACGTCGACAACAAAGTCTTCGTCGGAACGGATGATGGAATCATGTATGTGTTTCCGCATGGCAAAGACTCACCTGAGGTAGAAGAGATTGAAATGGACGGTAAGGTACGAGCCACGGCAGTCGCTGCTAACGGCGTTTTGTTTGTTCTTACGGAAAGCAAGACAAAGCTTTTCGCAATCGGAAAAAAGTAGTTTGGACGCTGGAAGAGCCAACGACCGACTGATCTGGACAATGACAGAGCCTGCTGGCCTGGTGATTGATCTCATCGCTGAAAAAAACGACTGGCCTGCTGTGCATCGGGATGAAGATTGAGGTTACTCTTCTTCGGAAAGAACAGAGTCCAGCCAATCGCATTGAGAGAAACCCATGAATCTGTTTCGCAAACCGCACGTCAGGACGACAATGCTGTGTCTTGCTGCCGCAATTCTTGCCTTGTTTCTCGCCCAACTGCCGAACGATGTGCGAAGCGATTGGTTCCGTTCGCTCATAAGACCCGAATTCCTGCCTCGTGAATTGGAACGGAAGATCGGCTTCATCTGGACTGCAATTTTTCTTATGGCTGGCCTCGGTACTGCTGTGTCGCTGGCTGCCAAACAGTCGAGGCAGCGGAAGTCCATCCAAGTCGGACTGATTGGCTTCTGCCTGCTGCTGAATATGACCTACACCTACGTGTTCACCTACCGGCACGATCTTTATCTGGCAACCGGAGTTGCGGCCGGGTTGGCAGTCGTGTTGTTGCTCCTACTGTTCGCGGTTATTCGATCTCGACTTTGGCTCGCTGTTGCCCTTCACGCTCCTCATTTCGGTTGGGTTTGCTTCGCAACGTATGCGACACTGCGTATGGCTCAACTGAACTCTGGTACCTGACCCAAACTCTCACACGTCGAACGTGAACGTGTCGGCGAAAGACAACGAGTAGATCCTGGTCGAGTCTTTACGTTTGAGAGTCCACTCGAAACCAGTTCGCAAGAATCGGGGGAGCCCATCGTCGTGGATTCGTTGTGACCAATTGGATTCCCATGCCTCTCTTCGTGGCGGCAGCCTTGCATTTGAACATTGATTGCAAATAGATTTCTATCGAGTATGCTTCGATTCGTAGTCAAATCGAAACACGTGTGCCTTCACTCCCATAGGCCTGGCCAAAGGAGTGAATAGCCTTTCCGGCTTCCGCGGCCCGGGAAAACAACGTTCAGACCGAAGTATGGATCGAGTGAAATGAGGCCACTTTGGTCGAGGCCCTGTTCACGGATCGCCTGTTGGGCAGCGCGGAAGGATCTGCACGAACCACAACTCGACTGAACACGCGATGCAATCGAAATCGTAAAAAGCTGGAGAGAATCTGGTGACGACCGACGACATTCCCACGACCTACGAAGATTGGGTTCATTGCATAACCGTGAAGGCCGGGATCGAGCTGACGCCGGAATTTGCGCGAGAGCGGATAGCAGCCATCGGAGACCGGCGGTCGGCCGAGTCTATGCGGTTCATACGGTTGTATGGCGAGTCTCACTGGACGCGGATCGTCCAGTGGTACCGCCGCGTGGCTGAAGCTTAGGATGATTCGATTTGATGATGTTGCACACGCGCCGTTCTTTCCTGACCTATCTCGGAGCAGGCAGTTATGCCGCCCTTGTGTCGAAGTTACCGGCACAAGAGGCTGATTTCCCGTCACGGCGACGGGGGAAGTCTCCGGCATTTTTCGAGCCGATCGCGCCCAGTGCTGCCGATGAACTCGTGGTTCCGAAGGGGTTCCGGTCCGAAGTCATCGTGCGGTGGGACCATCCGCTCGGGTCCGCGGCTCCGGACGGTTCGGCCGAACGCTTTGGCTTCAACAACGACTTCATCGCCTACTTCCCAATCGACGCTTTGAACGGCGGATCGAGTTCGGCGGAAGGGCTGCTTTGGGTCAACCACGAGTATCCGAATGCGTTGTTCCAGTCGGGGTACACATCTGCGGATTACAAGGCGGGCAAGAAAAAGACGCCGAATCAGATCGCGGCCGAAAGGCTGGCTGTTGGTGGGAGTGTGATTCACGTCAGACTCGAATCAGAGAAGTGGAAGCTCGTCGAGAACTCGAAGTTCCACCGCCGCATTACGGCCGCCTACCCGGAGATCGCTCTGACCGGCCCCGCCTCGGAATTGCTGAATTCCGCCGTCGGATCGCTGGCGAACTGCTCCGGTGGCCGCACTCCATGGCTCACAGCGCTGTCCTGCGAAGAAAACTATTCGGACTTCAACGGGACCGACCCAAAGGAATTCTTCTACCGCTGGTCAGACGACCCAAAGCAGGCCATTGACGAGACTCGCTACGGCTGGGTAATGGAAGTCGACCCGTACGGCGAAATGCCGCCGCTCAAGCATACGGCGCTCGGGCGGTTCAAACACGAAAACGCCGCCGTCACCCGTGGGGCCAACGGGCACGTCGTCATTTACATGGGCGACGACGAAGTTGATCAGCACCTCTACAAATTTGTCTCTGCCGAGCCGGACGACCCGAAGGCTAAGCGCGCAGATCGCCGAAAGCGGCTCCAGGAAGGAACTCTATACGCTGCCGACCTTGCAAAGGGTCGCTGGATACCGCTGGTCTTCAACGCAGAGACAGCGAAGGTCATTCAAGAGTCCGCCATTTTCGTCGCTGCCAGGAAGCTTGATTCGACACTTCAGATCACCAACCAGGCCGAGTTGCTCATTCACACGCGGCTCGCCGCTCGGGCGCTCGGAGCTACGCCGCTGGATCGGTGTGAAGATTGCGAAGTGCATCCCCGCGACGGCAGTTTGTACGTGGCGCTGACCAACAACACCCGACATGGCAACCTTTACGGCCATATTGTTCGGCTGGTGGAAAACAACGACGATGCGGCGGCAACCTCGTTCCAGTACGAGATCTTTCTGGCAGGCGGCCCCCAGTCTGGCCTCGCGTGCCCGGACAACCTCGCCTTCGATCGCGAAGGCAATCTATGGGTCGTGTGCGATATGTCTTCAGAGAAGATCGGCAGCGGCGCGTATAAGTCGTTCGGCAACAATGGCCTGTTCGTTGTGCCGACAGCTGGCGACTCGGCTGGCGATGCTTTTCAGTTCGCCAGTGGGCCAATTGACGCAGAACTCACCGGGCCATGGTTCACTGAAGACGGAAAAACCCTCTTTCTGTCGGTACAGCACCCCGGCGAACTCAGTTCGTCGCACGACAAGTTGACCAGCCATTGGCCCGACGGCGGGACGGCGATCCCTCGACCGAGCGTGGTGGCGATTCGTGGATTTTGATATCGACTCTCATACTTGAACGAGGTGCGAAATGTTGAAACGACTTCTCCTGGCCGGTCTGTTTGTGGCGAGCTTGATTGGTTCAATCCGAGCCGATGAGCCAAAGATCAAGGCTCTCATCGTCGACGGGCAGAACAACCACGACTGGAAGGCTACGACGCCTGTACTCAAGGGGCTGATCGAACGGACTGGGCTGTTTTCCGTCGATGTCGCCACGTCGCCGGAAAAGGGGTCTGCCGGGTTCCAGCCGAAGTTCAGCGACTATGCAGTTGTCGTCATGAACTACAATGGCGACGACTGGGCTACAGAGACGCAGGCCTGTTTTGTCGAGTACGTTGAGAACGGCGGCGGTGTGGTGATCTACCACGCGGCCGACAATTCGTTCCCGAACTGGAAAGAGTACAACGAGATGATCGGGCTCGGCGGCTGGGGCGGTCGCAACGAGAAGGATGGCCCGTACATTCGCTATCGTGATGGTAGTATTGTCCGAGACGACTCGCCGGGACGAGGAGGAAGCCACGGCAGCCAGCACGAATATGTGGTCGACCACATTGACAGCGAACACCCAATCACGAGTGGCCTACCAACGAAGTGGCGGCATGCCTCCGACGAATTGTATGATCGACTGCGCGGTCCGGCGAAGAACTTGACCGTTCTGGCGACCGCCTTCTCCGACAAAAGCACCGGCGGCACGGGCGAGAACGAGCCTGTGTTGATGACGATCGCCTATGGCAAGGGCCGCATATTTCACACGGTCATGGGGCACGACGTAAAGCAAATGAACTGCGTCGGCTTTGCTGCAACCTTCCAGCGTGGCACCGAATGGGCCGCGACAGGCAAGGTCAGTCAGAAGGTTCCAGACCAGTTCCCCACGCCCGACAACTCTCTTCCAATCATGTAGCCTAAAGTCACTCGCGAGATGGTGAGGGATGATTCCCCGGTCCACTCAGTGGATACGCCAATGGGTCGCTCTCGACAAGATTTGCTGAGTGCTTCCGCGTTGGCCGTTGCCATGTGACGCAAGCGGTTGTCGCCGTACAGAAAAGGAAGGATCTCGTCCTCATCGCTGACACACACGAACTCAGTCGGCCTTGCATACATAGGTTACACTGCCGGCGCACAGTTCCTCTGAGCGATCTTATACGATGACCAAGAAGGGCCGAACCTCAAAAGGTTCGTTGATCACGGTCCCTACTCGAAGACAGAAACCGCTTCGCTTGTTTTCAGGGCTATCCTTTTCATTTCAGCGGTCGATTTAGTTGCGTTCGGTATCGTGAACTGGTCCGCTGGATTCACCACCCTGTTCAAGCTGTTCCCGCCGAGCCCCATCAGCCCCCAATAAGTCTAGAATACTAATTGAAGGCGTCGCTGAGGTCGAGCTGTAAACATATTGAGCCTCAAGAGCCTTGCTCATACGTTTGCTGGCTTCAACCAAGTGGGCCTTCGTGTAAGCATCCATCAACTGGCTGGAGTCCGCCAGAGTCTTGCTGATCTTTGAAGCAAGATCCTGGATCTGCATCACAGAAAGATTACAGATCGCCTTGTTCGCGGCCGATTTGCCCTTTCCCGGCAGCATGAGATCAATCAGCCGTTCCATGTGTTCCTGTTGCAGAGAGCGACGAAGACTCGTGATCATTGGATTTCGTTCTGTGAATTTCGTGTCTGACTTGCGATCCAGTTCGCTCCAAATCTCGTCAGAAACTGTCCTCAACAATTCCGGCAATGTTAAAGCGTCCTTATCGGAGGGAACACGAAATTCGTTGTCGTATACCCTTCTCAAGGTTGAAGGGTTCATGAGATTCGTTAACGAACTCGCCTGAACCGACAGAATACGATCGTGAACAGGCCATGTAGAATCCTGACCCATCGGGCTTCTCATGAAGTCGACGGTGAGCTTTGTCAACAAATCGGTGGATAAACCGTAGGCTTCATCGCGGAATACTGATTCGAGGACAAACTTAAGCGCGGCACGCTGGTCGGCAGCTGGCACAACTTCGACGGGCGGCTTGTCTCCGGATGCTCCCTTTTTCTCGCGGCTTACAAACGCCCCACCAACCCAGTCCGCCATCATATTCGCACTTCGAGATTGCATCCCCAAGGTCAGTTCATAGCCTTCTCGAAGCTTGGCCCAACTGTCACCCTTCTTCAAATACGATCCGAGCAATCGCTTTCGAAACTCCTCAACAACCTTGATCTGCTCCTGAGCAAAATGAAGGGGATTTTGGCCGAGGTCAAATTGGCGGCACAGCGGGTCAGGCCCAAAAAGATCTTCGTCGCTTCCAAAATGAAGCTCCCTCTCGGTTGAACGAGCAAGGATCGGCTCCAGATTGTTCTCAAATGTGTAGCCGTATTCAATGGCCCAAACATCATAAGGTCCGATATCAATCATCCCGAAGTCGCCTTGGATTTTACCGGCCGAAACGCGGATGTTGATCGGAACATAATCCATCACTGAAGCAGCAAACGTCTTCTTGCCCTTGATTTCTTCACTGTTCAGCTGATCGAGAGAGTACAGACTGGAGGCCTTGAAATTGTGCCGGAGTCCCAACGTGTGTCCGACTTCATGGCAGATCAAGTCCGCCAGAAGCGGCCCAACAAAAGACTCAGGCATGCCATCCAGCATTGGTCCTTCAGGCTTCCGGGGAAGCTCTGTCTTTTTCTCGCCGGACTTCTCTGTTTCGTCCGCCGTCTTGGGATCTTCAATTTGCTTTGGCTCCTGACCCTCATTGTCCATTGATGGTTCGTCAGACTCCCAAACGAAGGTCATTGCCATTCGCATCATCGACATATCCATTTGCCGACCTTCACCGATCATGCCCAGCCCACTTCTCTGGTACCGTCTCAGAAGTCCATCTGAGTCTTGATCTCCGGGAAGAGCCTTTTCATTGGCGAACGGATCACGAAATGCATTCCTAAGGATTTCACTTGCGACTCTGCTCTGCTGCGCCGGATCTGCAAAACGAACTCGGGGGTCCCAGTTTGGATGAGATGAGAGCCACTCGATCGTTTCCGCATCTTTCCCCTGCATGGCCATGAGAGGCATGTAGTCTTCGAAGTTGCCTCTATAATAACGAATCCACGCATCAGTCAGAATGATATCTGCATCGAGAATCTGACCCGTTTCAGGATGAACGCGAGAAGGACCGATAGCCGTTCCTTGATCATTGTTCAGCCACCGGATGAAATTGTATCGAACATCTTCCGCGTCTTTCTCCATGTGCGCACCCGAAGCTTTGTCCTGGTAATGCACGACGATGGCTTCAGAGATCCCAACTTTCTCAAACGCTTTGTTCCAGTTCGTCACCCCTTGCCTGATCCAACGCCGATAACGAACAGGAGTTGTATGCTCCATATAGAATGTGATTGGCTCAACTGGCGGTGAGATTTTGAGGGAAGGGTCGCGTTTCTTCAAATGCCATCGATTGATAAAGTCCACGTCGACTTCATCACGTTCAAACTTGCCAAGATCACGGAAGTTGGTTGTGAAGTAACCGACACGCTGATCGGCCTTGCGAGGAACATAGTCGCTTGCTTCGGGAAGTTCACTGATCGAGTAGTGAAGCGTCTGAAGTTTTCCACTGACGTTCGGCAATTCAAATGCCACTTCCACGTTTTGTGGGAAAGACTTTGCTTTGACGATGCGAGCCAGCTCAGAATTTCGGCTGCGACCGCTAGCGCCGAAGAAGGTCATTGCATTCCCCACAAGCAACTGATCAGCATCAATGACATAACCGCCATTGGGAGTTCGTGTCAAAATCGGCATGTCCAGCAGAACGGTGCTTGTGAACAAGCGACGTACTGAGTCCCTGGATTCAGCGTCGCCCGTTGAGCGGACCTCCAGATTCGGTTGAATCAGTGCCAGACGGCCGTTGTACTCCTGCCACTGAACATAAAAATCACCCGCTTGAAGCCCAGCATAGATTTGGCCGCCGGAAACAGTAAGCCCGATGAAGTACTTCTTGGTGACGACACTCTTGGGCAGCTCGAAGAGCATCTGGCCCTTGTCCTGCTGGATGTAGACGTTGTACATCGTACCTGGCACATCAGGCGAAGTTTGAACAAGTTTGTACTCTCTAATGAGACTCTCAAACGGTGAAAGCGGTGGCCCCTGAGGCGGAGTGGTTCCTTGGGCAAGCGCCACCGAAGTAGAACAATACAGAGCAATAAAGCTGGCAAGAAGACGATATCGCAATGAACTCATAAACAACTTTCACGAATCAATAGGAAGAAGACGATCGTCGTCAAAGCTTGACTGAGAGGCATGGCAGCATACGACAAGCAACTGTGGAGCATCCTGCTCGATCCATCGAGTGCTGGTGGACTTTGTGGGATTGAAAGAGACTCACATTTTGCGATCGATTCAAATGCGTTGGACCTTATGAGCCGGCCAGCAAGATCTGCGCTGTGAAAGAAATTGATTTGGATCTCGCCATCGACTGCCCTTGTAGAGCCGACGACAAATTCTCTAGGCCCGAAACAATTAGAAATCCGGTATATGGGGCTATGACGATATCGCCGAGCGAAGAATAGAACTCCGATAAGCCGTCTGAAGGATCAGGATTCTAAACAGCCTGAAACATTCGAGTCGAGATAGAAGGGATTTTCTGTTCTTCAGCAGAGCGTGTCTTTCACGGCAAGATCATTTTCGAAGGCTCAGAGACAAACCTCATAAAACAACAGAGATCCATAGGGCCGAAACTAAACTCCAGAAAAATTCACATCTTCGAAGACGAGAGTGGGTACCTTGGACGCGCTATACTTCCATGGGTCGTTGCCAAGTGCCACCAGCGAGCTAAAGAGAGTGAGAAGATTACCCGTGACGTTCATCTCACCGACTGGAGCTCCCATCTTGCCCTTTTCGATCAAATGACCGCGGACACCGAGAGAAAAGTCTCCTGTGGCTCCGTCAGAATTGCCTCCCAGCCAGCTGGTAATGAGAATGCCGTCGTCGACGTCCTGAATCAGGCCATTCAAATCCTTCGAGCCCAGGTTCAAGATCCGATTGGAAGGACTTCCGGTCGTCGGAGGCATCTCCAGCTTTTTCCCGTAGTAGGTGTCAATGTAGAAGTTTCTCAAGACACCTTCTTCGATGACGGGCATTTGTTTCGCGGCAATGCCTTCTCCGTCAAATGGACGTGATGCGAATCCGCGAACGATCAACGGATCGTCAACGATGGTCAACAGCGGCGAAACACACTCTTCACCAACCTTGCCCGCCCAAAACGATCGCTTCTGCTGCAACGAGCCGCCATCTAAAGCGCTCAGCAATCGTCCCACAATTGAACCGGCTGCGCGCGGGTGAACCACCATTGTCGTCTTTTTCGTCGGTCCTTTCGTACTGCCCAGCCGATTGCGAGCCAGTTGAAGTGCCGTGTCGGCCACTTCTTCCGGATTCGGCATTTCGGTTCGATGCAGCCCACCGCCATAGAATCCTTCTTCTGGTCTCTTGCCTCCTTCTTCATCCAGGACAACTTCGGCGTTGATGAACATACTGGTTGAACCGAAACTTCCACTGAAGCCATTGCTGCTCGCGGCAGCCGATTGGCTCTTGGCTGTGGAAATTCCCGAACTCGTCGAAAGGACCTTTTCCTGACCCTGGATACGACCATTCATTCGCTTGAGAATCTCGATTCGTTCTTCGCGAGACACCGAATCGATTGACGAGTCTTCCATGTCAAGGTTGACAGTGGAACGCCCTTCAAACAACGATGGGTCTGGAATCAGACGGTATGGGTCTTTTTGAAGAGATCGTGTGATCGCCACCGCTTCTTTGATAAAGCTGGCAAGGGAATCCGCTCGCAAGTCATTGGTGCCATGAACCGAATATCGTCCATCGACCCACAGCCGCAACGACAAGCCTCGACTGGTGCTGTCCTGAACTCGTTCCACGACCCCGTTGCGCATTTCGAAGCTAACGCCGTTGTCACGGGAAACGCTGGCCCATGCATCACTGGCTCCGAGCTTCTTTGCCAGATCGACGGCGTCTCTTGCGCTGTCCAACAATGAACTAGCCATTGACACCTCCAACTGTCATCTTTGAAACCAAAACGGTCGGCATACCCTGGCTCACCGGAACCGATTGACCGTCCTTGCCACAAGTCCAGCCACCGGTATCGAGCTTGTAGTCATTCCCGACCATTGTGACATTCCGCAGGGCCTCGGGGCCGTTGCCGATGATGTTCACATCCTTGATCGGAGCTGTAATCTTTCCATCTTCAATCAGCCAGCCATTCTTGATGTAGAACGTGAAATCACCCGCACCAATCTGGACCTGACCGTTGGTGAAGGTTTCTGCCACGATCCCCTGCTTGACGTTCTTGATAATCTCTTCAGGAGTGTGGGGGCCAGACTCCATGTACGTCGATCGCATACGAGGCATGACAACGTGCCGGAAGCTTTCTCGACGACCGGACCCCGTTGGCTTGACCCCGTAATGCTTGGCGCTGATCTTGTCGTGCAGATAACTGCTCAAGACACCGTCCTTCACCATGTAGGTCTTCTCGGTGACATTGCCTTCGTCGTCGACGTTGAGTGCACCACGTTCGAAAGGCTGTGTGCCATCGTCGATGATATTGACGAACTTGGGACCGACTTCCTTTCCGAGCATCGTCGCATAGATACTTGTCCCCTTGCGATTGAAGTCCGCTTCCATGCCGTGACCAATGGCTTCGTGCAGGAGAATCCCTGACGCGCCTGCTGCAAGCACAACGGGCATCTCGCCGGCCGGTGGTCGGCGAGCATCGAAGAGCAACATTGTTCGATCGACAGCTTCTTTGGAGACCTGACGAAGCTTATCTTCCGTATACGAACTCAACTCACGACGTCCGGCCAGATTACTGCTGTGAGCCTGACGCTTTCCATCTTTCTCCGCGGTCACCATCACTCCAAGTCGACTCATCGGACGTCGGTCACGAACGACACGCCCTGTGCTGTCAGCAATCATGACCAGTTCATCCGAATCCGACCACATGACACCAATTTTCTTGACCGCAGGATCCTGCTCGCGAGTGAGCGACTCAGCGCGGAACAACAACGGCAGCTTGGCATCGATTCCGACTTGATCCCAAGGCACGCTGGCCTTGTAGAATGACGGAGTATTCCCGAGCGTAAATCGCTGAGGCGGAGCCGACTTATTATTGCCTTTGGCAATGGCGGCGGCCGTCTTGGCGGCGCCCAACATGCTTTCCAGCGTCAGGTCTTCGGTAAAGGCGTAACCCACCTGATCTCCGATGACGACTCGCAATCCGACACCTTGATCAATGCTTGTCGAAGCGGAACTCACCAGGCCGTCTTCCATTCGAACAGAATTCGAACGAGTGTGCTGGAAGTAGATGTCGGCAAAGTCTGCTCCTCCGGACATCAATTCTGCCATGACCCTGGCGATCGTCTTTTCATCAATACTAAACCACTCGCGAAAAGGATCATCAGGCGCATCATCCAGAAGTGCGCTGTAGGCAGGACTACCGGACGTTGCAAGGAAAGCAGGGAGTGTCAACGCAGCAGCTCCTTTAAGTCCAGCTCCCAAAACATCTCGCCGATTCCATCGGGACATCATTCACTCCTCAAGCTAGTTTGCCATTTCCTCTGCATGCAGGCAGAGTCGCTGGTTGATGGTGAGTAAAAAAACTGATCAGGAGATTGCAGGAAGGAAGAATCTACCGCCCTCTGCGTAAGTTCGCAGCGTTTCTACGAAGTCAGTATCGTCTCGCCATGCTCGAGCTCGATCGCGACCACGCGAGTATACAAACTCGAATTGCATATGCAATGCCATTGCAAACAAAATGTTCTTCCACGAATATTTCATCATTGGAGAGACACAAAGTGCTTTCGAATGGCAATTTTCAATCTTGCAGTTCTTACTCGAAGCGAACTTTCGGCATCGCGAATGGCGAGAATCGTCATAAGATGCGCTCCGTGCAATTGCTTCCAGGGGCCAATTAGGTTGGTGATTTCCAGCTATGAGTCGTTTTAGGGTATTCTCAAGCGCGCTTTTTCGCGTTATGAGTGGTTGTCAACTTCAGTGATTGGCTGGCTTACCGGAGGCCTCGATACGAACAACAAGGACACCTATGGATCAGTCCTCAGAACGCAGAAGAGTGAATGCTGAAGATCACTGCAGTTCAGCTTCCGGAACTTCTGGTACCGATCGGCGACGATTCATGCTGGGAGGAGCCCTTGGCATTGCTGCCGTGTCAGCTGTTGCAGCAAATGAAGATGTGTGGAGTCAGGATAAGACTTCGGAGTCACCTCGGGAACAATCGACGTCGCGATGGTTCTATGAACCGCAGGATGCCGAGATGATCTCCTGGCTGGCATTGCCCAGGGCTGAACAGGTATTGGATGCCGGTTGCGGTCGCGGAAACCACTTATTGTTATTCTCCGAGCAGCTTGAAGAGGGGCATGTTACGGGAGTCGATATCAATCCCGAACGAATCGCCGATATTGAGGCTCGCGTCAAACTTGGCACTTTGAGGGGAAACGTCTCTGCGGTCGCGGCCGATGTGCAGCGGCTTCCGATGCAGGACGGTTCATTCGGATGCGTGTGGTCCAGTCATACGATGCATATTCTGCCTGACCCAGTTGCGGGCGTACGTGAGTTATCAAGAGTGTGCCGAAAGGGCGGACGAGTCGTCGTGCGTGAGGATCGATTTCTCGATCGATTGCTGCCATTGGATGTGGGTCTTGGACCGCCGGGCCTTGAAGAAAGAGCCATCGCGGCATTTGCCCAGTGGTTTGTCAACGACCGGCAGCAACGAGGTAAACTGGCACTCGGATGGTTGGGAGTACTTCAACAAGCGGGGCTGAAAGATGTCATGACCAGGTCCTTCTTGTATGAGCGACAGCCGCCATTTACAGCCGAAGAAATCAGCTATCTTCGAGACCGAAAAATTCGGGGGTTGATTCGTGAGTCGCTCAGTGAAGAAGACAAGCAAACTCTGGAAGTACTAGCCGATGAGCAATCACCCGCGTATGTGTTCAACCGCAATGACCTTCATTTTGTCTCCGTATCCTCACTCTACGTTGGGTGGAAAGCATGACATCTGGAACTGTAGCCAGCGGCGATCGACGCAAATCAAGACCATTTATTCGACGGTTCCTTCAGTTCCTCAGGCGAAGCCATCTGTATGTCGGCTTATTCCTGTTGCCGTGGGCGCTGCTCTATGGAGTGACCGGCTTTCTGTTCAACCATCCAACGGCATTTTCCGACTCACCTGCTGTCTATTTTGATCGCAATGACTTGAAGGGGACCGAACTCGAGAACCCACCTCCACTCAGCGAGTTCGTCGGTCAGCTCATCGAACTGCTGAATGCTCACAGTGCATCGAATGAAAAGTGGACTGTTGGTAATGCACCCATTGCGTACTCCCAAAATGGTACGTTTTTCGCCACGGTGAATGCGGGGACTCGCACATTTTTCTTCGTATACGATCCAAACACACAAAGTGGCTCGATTCGCGAAGACACGACTGAGCGAACAGCGGCAGCGACGGCACCATTTGATACGTCGGTTTTGTTCAAGGAGGAGCGGCCAAGCGTGGAAGCGAAGACTGGAGACCGTGGCGCTCTTGATGACCTGCAGTCGATCGTTGAGCGAATCAATCGTGCAGCGCCGACGATTCTCCAACGAAAGGGATTACCCGCCGAGACTGCAAGTGTGGAAGACGGGCCCGATATCAAGTTCTCCGTGATTGCCGCGGATGGAGAGTGGAGTGCGTCTTACAATCCAATTGCGAAGCAAGTCAGCGGAACCAAAGGAAAGCCAGCCTCCACGCTTTCGTGGCGAAGCTTCTTATTGAGTCTGCATCTCAGCCATCAGTATCCGAATGAACGGAACACCGGGTGGATATGGGCTCTGGGCGTCGACGCAATGGCTTTGACTCTCTGTTTCTGGGGAATATCGGGAGTTGTCATGTGGTGGCAAGTCAAAGCGACTCGTCGAGCGGGCGGAATCGTACTCGTTGTCAGTTTGATAACAGCAACACTGCTTGGACTAAGCATGTATATGGTCCTGACAGCGTAACGGTCATGTCAGTCACGTTGTCTCTAACTACCGACAGGCCACGTGCCGCAGCAGTCTTCCGATGACGATCTTAACGGGAAGAACAAGCCAAGCCCGTTCCTCTCTCGGCGGAGATCGTCGATGTCAGATGCGATACGACCTTACCGGTCTTTGGTTGCTGAGGTTGGCGGAACCATTGGCTGATCGAGGCACATGTTCATGACGTTTGGCGGCAGGACGTCTTGTATATCGACAAACTCAAGTGCAATGTCCTCCAGTGTGTAAAGCGCGTTGATACTGTTTTCTTTTTCCAGCCTCAGTGTTCCCTCAACTTTCGTGAAGAACGCTGGACTCCTCGGATCGATCTTGGATGCGGAGAACGGTTTGTCCGGGCAGGCAACGAGCACGCTGAACTCATGTTTGGAAATCGGCGTCAGCCCACAACACCACGCCACGCCACCTTCTGCAGGTAGCAATAGGAACTCAGTGACCTCCTCCTCGCCGCGTTCGTTCTCACGGAGTCCAGACGACAACAGGAAGCCCACACCTGTCAGTTCGACTCGTTTTCCATTTTCGGCCAAGACGGACTCGTCGAAAGTGGGCTGAAACTTGCCATCCGGCGTCACGCTGACCGAAGTCTTCTTGATGTCCCGCCACAGCTTCGGTTCCAGTGCCCCAGCACTGCTGACGGAGTTGCCAAAGGGACTCTCTACAGTCGTGGCCTTTGCGTCGCTCCAGAGATTGTTCTTGCTCTTCCAATTTAGGAAAATCTGATCATTCCACAGCGCGATCATCGCGACTGCAAAGAATCCGATAACTATTTCCTGTCTCCTCATGCTGTGGGCTCCGTGGCGGGTGATGTTGTGGCGATCGCGTGCCTTCGTTGCATGCCTTCTCTAAGTCGCAGCACACGCTGGTAAAGACCGACGCCGAGAGTCACCATCAAAACGCCGATAAAAGGGTAGTGCCAAGTTGGCACGCTTGCGGAAATGCGTCCCAGGTTGTTCCGCTCGATCCGATTGCCGAAGATCATTGGCACACAGCAATCCTGCACTTGCAGTTCATTTTGCGCGATCATTTTCGCTTTGTACTCGTAGGATGCGAATACGACATGGTTGGCTATCAGGCCTGCAGCCATCGCAATAGTGATCAGGCCCATTGCGTAAAGTGTTGCGGCCTTGAGCCCCATGCTCCGTCGGATCGCGTTTAGTTCACCCAGGTTGGTCGCAGGCCCGGCGATCATGTAAGCCAACATCGCGCCGGGCATCGCACCTCGCATCAGCAACGCCCAGACAATCGGAATTGTCGGCACTGAGCATGTGTAAACGGGAATTCCGATCAGAACGACAAGCAAGAGCGTCCAAACACTCCGAGTCCCAAGGTAAGCCCCCGTCAGTTCGATTGGAAGAAAAGCAAGGACCAGTGCTGCTATGGAAAGGCCGATTGTGAGGTCCACACTGATTTCGGAACCAAGGTCCCAAAATGCCCATCGCATTGCCCGTTTGAACCTTGATCCGCCTTCAGAAGTGGAATGCTGTTGATGGTGTTCGTTCTCCTGCTCAACACGGCCGACAATGGAGTCGAATTCCATAACCGGACGAGTTTTGTCTGGCAGCAGACCATTGCCGAAAAGCCCGATCAGAAACGAGCCAAACAATGCGACGCAGATATAAGTCACCAGAAATTTCGGCCCAAGCATCATGCCCACCATCAAAACGGACACCGGCGAAATAACAGGGGCACTTGCCATGAATGCAAGACAGGTGCCTCGGGCCGCGCCGGCTCTGTGAACGCCCACGCCGAGCGGGATCACACCGCAGGAGCAAATCGGAAGCAGTGCGCCGATGCCGACCGCATTGAGAATCGGACGAACTCCTCTGGCACCGAGGTGTTTCGCCAACGATTCACGCGAGACATACTCTTTGATCACCGCCGCCGCAACAAACCCCAGCACCAGGTAAGGTGCCGACATCGCGAGCGCCATGAAGAGTGAATTGAAGAACAGTGAAACGTGGTCCATGCAGGTCTAGGCCAAGGGGATTGCGAGATGGCCGAATCCGTCGGAGTGGCGACTGAAGACAACCGAACCAAAAAGACACGATCCTGTCGAGTTCGGCAGCGATTCAGGAGAAAGTCCGATTCTACACCTTGCAGGCAACCAACACAAATGCACAATAACTGCATGTGCAGTTCTGGCATGTTTGAGGCGATTCTAACACCCGAGCACTTTGTGAAGCCCGACTGCTGCTAAAGACTTGGAAAAACTGACGCTATGGGCATTGCTGAACCACAGGAAGCGAAGCGTGATTTGAGTCATTTGATTTCGGAAAACGCACCAAGAACAGCGATCGGCGTGCAGATAGGGCAGCAGCGCAAACCGAGGCCGATGATGCACAGGTTTAAGCAGCTTCTGCGGAGAGCGCACCTTTATCTTGGATTACTCCTCTTGCCGTGGGCGTTGCTCTATGGGGTGACAGGTTTCTTGTTTAACCATCCAGAGGTTCTCTCGGATAGCCCCGTCGTTCATTTCGATAGTCAGGACTTAAACGGTACTGAACTTGAGAACTTGATCCCCATATCTGCAACCACCGATTCCCTCCTGGAGCTGCTCAACTCGCAGAACGAATCAGGATACTCCTGGATTCTGGGAAAAGATGCCCCGCGTTACTCGGGCCGTGAGACGTTCGTGGCTTCGGTCAAAGCGGAAGGTCAGACGTACTCGTTCGTCTTCGATCCCGTCTCGAAGAGCGGGTTTATTCGCGAAAGCCGCCCCAATCGTCCTGCGGCAGAGGCAGCTCCATTTTCGACCGCCGCTCTCACGAAGAAACCGGATAAACCCGATAAACCCGAGAAGCCAGCAGAGTCAAAGAGTGCCCCTTCTGAAGGTTCGAATCCCATCAACTCGTTGGAGACAATCGCAGAACAAATCAATCGAGCAGCTCCCAAAATTTGTGAGCGCAAGGGCATCATTGGAGGTGTTGCGATTTGCACAAGCGGGCCCGATATCAAGTTTCCAATCTTGGTCGACGAACAGGAATGGACAGCAACATTCAATCCCATTACCAAACAAGTCACTGGAGATCGTGGCGATCCTGCCCCAGATCTTTCGTGGCGTAGCTTCTTGTTACGCATGCACCTGAGCCATCGCTATCCTGGGGCAGTCACGACCAGATGGCTATGGGCATTGGGAGTGGACGCGATCGCTTTGACGCTCTGCTTCTGGGGATTGTCCGGACTTGTCATGTGGTGGCAGATCAAATCGACACGTCGAGCTGGAGCAATAGTGCTCATCGTCAGTCTGCTTGCAGCAGTCTCGCTCGGGATGAGCATGCACGACGTATTGACAATGTGACGGCATTCCACAGTTCATGCTGTCAACCGCACTTACCTTTGGCTTGCGTGCAGTTGCAGACAAGAAAATGGGGCATTCAAGACACGGGAGTGCATTCGAGATGTGTTCTTCCGGAACCGGCTTGATGGGATCTGCTTCCATTGCCGTTGTACGACCATACCGAATTCCCGGAACAGCGTTGATTGCGGCCAGCACATTGGTCGAGACCATTTCATTTTCGACTCCCCAGCGAAACATGCGTTTGATCCGACCAACGCCCCGATTGATGGATTTTCGAACGATGCCGTTCTCAATCATCAACTCGCGGACCTGCTTCAGCTTGCTTGGACCAAACTCTGCCACCAGTCCCTTGCCATAAAGCTTGACCAAGGGTCTCAACGCGACCTGAATGTTGGAGACCTCCGACGTGATTCGGCCGTTCTTGACATAGTAGCTTTTGGCGTGCTTGACGTAGGCAAGGCATAGTTGTGCGATCGTCAGCTTGTGGAAGGAGACGTTCAGCGTGGCCTTCATGTGCTCTGTGACAATCTCGTCATAGCGGCGCCGCGATTCTTCGGAGCCATACTCGCCCAAGTAGATGGACTTCCCGTTAATTCGGACTCGGGCTTGCCCTGTGGCTTTGTGAAGGGCGTACTTTGGTTGCTGCTTTGTCATGACCTGCGGCTCCCAGATGAAATGGGTAGTAAAACGGGTAGTAAACCGTTTCACGCCGCACTGTCTCGAAAGACAGGTTTCCATAACTCATGGAACGGCAGGGACTTAGTTAAATGCGCTCGAGTGGATTCGAACCACTGACCTACCGCTTAGAAGGCGGTTGCTCTATCCAACTGAGCTACGGGCGCTGAAGATTTGCGGTACAGCGGGCTGCACCTGATCAGATTATCCTGCGGGATGGTGACGGTTGCAAGTGGAGTCTGGTTCGGGTGTTGAGGCGGGAATTTGGGTGTCACGAAAAAGGGTTGGGGGCGCAAAAAAGAACCCGCCAGCGGGGTGGCTGGCGGGCGGTATCAATGTGGTATGGGTCTGTAATGGTGTGGTTTCAGGCTTGTACGGCGTCGAGTTTTTCAATTTCAGCCATGTCGGTTTCGTCAGCGGCTCGACCGACGGGCAGTTTGTCTTTGACGTCCCATGCCAGTCCGACGGCACGCAGCATTCGAATGGACCACCAGGTGATGTCAAATTCCCACCATTTGTGGCCGGCGGGTGCCACTGCGGGGTGGGCGTGGTGGTTGTTGTGCCAGCCTTCTCCGTAGGCGAGGATGGCGACCCACCAGAGGTTCCGGGATGCATCGCGGGTGTCGTAATTGCGGTATCCCCAGAGGTGTGTGGCTGAGTTAACAAACCAGGTGCTGTGGTAGGCTGCAACCATGCGAACGCACATGCCCCAGACCAGCCAGGACAGGCCCAGTTGCCAGCCACCTGTGGCCCAGCCGGCGGCGAGCAGGACCACGCCTCCGCCCCACAGCCAGAGCGCAAAGGTCTTCTCGAAGAACTGCATGACTGGTCGCTGCACCAGTTCGGGCACGTAGCGTTTCTTCAGCAGCTGTGTGGCTTTGGTGGAGCGTTTGGGGAACAGCCACAGGATGTGTCCCCACCAGCCGTCTTCACGAACGGGGGAGTGCGGGTCGCCTTCCAGATCAGATTTCTGGTGGTGCAGGCGATGCGTCGCAGCCCATGTCAGCGGAGAGCCTTCACCGGACAGACAGCCAAACATCATGCAGACGAACTCAGCGGGCGCTCGTAGCTTCAGTGACTTGTGAGCGAGGTAGCGATGGAAGCCGAGGCAAATGCCAATACTGCAGGTTGCCCAATGCAGGGCGAGGCAGATTGCCAGTCCGGACCAGCTGAACAGGGAGGGGAGGAAGGCAAACAAGGCTCCGACGTGCACTCCCACAAGAAACAGGGTGACGACCCAGTCAACATTCTTCCAGCGCAACTGGTCGCGATGGAAGGCGACCACCAGGGTATCTGTTTCGGCCTGAAACATCAGGCTTCGGCCTTCTGCGGAGGTCAGACCACCCGCAGTCGGCTGGTCGGCCGGATGTGGTACAGCGCTGCGTCTTACCAGATCAATTGCACTCATGTTGTTATTGCCTGCATCTGATGCGGTGCTGCCGAGCACTGGAGCAGCGGGCAGTCCCCTGAAATCTTTCGGCGGGAGTCCGCGAGTGCGGGTCAGCTTCCTTAGGCTTACCTTAGGGTCGGTATCGACGACTCACAATGTCAGCCTGTTAGCCGCGAGTCATTCGATTGTCAAAACTTTGTCAATATTGTAAGTGCCTTGGCTGTATTGGTTTGTGTTTCTTCTTGCGGTGCTGACTGCGAGGCGAAAAATGTTCATGAGTCGGAGATGAGAAGCATTTGGGGCATTTTGGGCTGCAGGGCGGGGCGGGGGCAGGTTGGTAGCGGGGTTATTGCAGGAGGCTGCGGTCGAGGACTTCGCGTGCTTTGCTGAAGTAGTCTTGCCAGGCGATTTCGGGTCCGTCGTTTTTCAGGCAATCGCGGATTTTCTGCAGGGTATTGCGGGCCATGTGTGGGCAGCGATTGCAGGCGCAGGTTTCGCCGCTGGAGGTCATGATTCCAGGTACGGGTATGAATGTGTGCTGTGGTGCGGCTTTCTGGAGCGGGTGGATCATGGTGGCTTCAGTGGCGACGAGGAACGTCGTGGGCTGTTGTCGCTGCATGACGAATTGTCGCATTTTTTCGGTGCCGCCGATGATATCGGAGATTTCGAGGATGTTCTGGGGACACTCGGGGTGTGCCATGACGAGGCAGCCGGGGTTTTGTTTGCGGATGCGGATGAGGTCCTGGATGCTGAAGACTTCGTGGACCATGCAGGCGCCGGGCCACAGGATCATGCGTCGTCCGGTGACTTCCATGAGGTATCGTCCGAGGTGTTGGTCGGGGACGAACAGGATTTCTTTGTCAGGCGGGACGCGATCGATGATTTCGCGGGCATTTCCGCTGGTGACGATCCAGTCGACGAGGCTTTTGACGGCAGCTGAGGTGTTGATGTAGGCGACGGTATGGAAATTTCGGCCTTGTTCACGGAGTTGCTGCTGGAAGGCGGCGAGTTGTTCGGGCGGGCAACTGTCGGCGAGTGAGCAGCCGGCGTGGAGGTCCGGGATGAGCACTTTTTTCTGTGGGTTCATGATCTTTGCGGATTCGCCCATGAAGTGGACTCCGGCAAAGAGAATGGCGGAGGTAGAGACGCGGGTGGCATCGCGTGCCAGTTTCAGGCTGTCGCCGGTGAAATCTGCGATGTCCTGGATATCGCCATCGACGTAGAAGTGGGCGAGGATGGTGACATCTTTTTGTTTTTTGAGTGCATCAATTTCATCCATCAGATCCAGCGGATCTTCAGCCGGGGCATCCTGAGCTGGGACAAGGCTGTTGCCGGGGGCCAGGATCTGCAGGTTCATGAGTGTTGTTTCCGGTGCTGAAGGCTGCGACGGAGTTTTGATACGGGGAGGTACTGCGGGCTGGCAACGGACCAAATCCGTCGCCAGTGTTGGCTGAATTCTGCGGTAAAATTGTGGGATTTCCAGTGTGTGGCGGGGTGTTTTTGGGGGAACTGGCTGAACCGGGAAAGTCGGCACAGGTCAGCTGATCTTTAGGGGTGTGGGGGCTGTTCTGTTCCGTTTTCCGGCAATCCCTCGGTCATAAGTGGAATCGCAGAACCGTTCTTTTCCGGAACGGCGCGGGGCTCTATACTGCCCACGCTTTTTCCCGTCCGGGCCTGCCAGGGCATGTCCGGACCTCAGTTTCCTCTGTCATTCGGATTTCTCAGCAGTGCTTAGAACTCATACGTGCGGCGAACTTCGCAGGGCTCAGGCTGGTCAGACTGTGGTGCTGGCGGGCTGGGTTCACAGTTATCGCGAGCAGGGTCGCGAACTGGTGTTTGTGGACCTTCGCGACCGCTACGGCAAGACTCAGGTGGTCTTCAACACCGACGAGGACGCTCGAATCGATTCGCTGGCTCGTCGTCTGCGCCGCGAGGACGTGGTTCGAGTGGAGGGAGAAGTGCGGTATCGTGGTGACGGGATGACGAACCCGAAGCTGGCGACCGGGGAGATTGAGGTGCGTGTCCGCCAACTGACTCTGCTGTCGCGCAGCAAGACGCCGCCGTTTGAAATTGAGGGTGGTGAATTGCCGAATGAGGAGTTGCGTCTGAAGCACCGTTTTCTGGATCTGCGTCGGCCTGAACTGCAACGCAACATTCAGCTGCGGCATGATCTTACCCAGGCGGTGCGTGAGTATTTCAACGGTCTGAGTTTTCTGGAGATTGAAACTCCGATGTTGGGTCGCAGTACTCCGGAGGGCGCCCGTGACTATCTTGTGCCCAGCCGCGTGCATCAGGGCAGTTTTTATGCGCTGCCGCAGTCGCCGCAGATTTACAAGCAGATTCTGATGGTTTCGGGATTTGACCGTTACTATCAGATTGCGCGGTGCTTTCGTGACGAGGATTTGCGTGCGGATCGTCAGCCCGAGTTTACTCAGATTGACGTCGAGATGTCGTTTGTGCAGCGAAACGACATTCTGGAGACGATTGACGGTCTGGTTTCAACGGTGATGAAGAAGGTGCGGGGCATTGAGGTTCCGGTGCCATTGCCGCGTTACACGTACCACGACGTGATGGCTCGTTTTGGCAGTGACAAGCCCGACATGCGGTTTGGCATGGAGATCAGCGACATTACGGATATTGCCGCAGCCAGCGATTTCAGCGTGTTCAAAGGCGTGGTCGGTTCGGGAGGTTTTATTCGCGGTCTGAACGTGAAGAACGGGGCCGAGAAGTACAGTCGTCGTCTACTGGATGTGGATCTGAAGAATTTTGTGGGAGATTACGGTGCGAAGGGGCTGGCCTATCTGAAGGTGGCTGGTGGTCGTCTGGAATCCTCGATTGCAAAATTCTTTACGGACGAGCAGCAGCAGACGATTATCAGCCGGATGGGTGGACAGGACGGCGATTTGCTGTTGTTTGTGGCTGACACCTGGAAGGTCACCTGCGGTGCTTTGGCAGCGCTGCGAAATCGAATTGCTCGTGAGCAGCAGTTGTATGATCCGGCGTCATTCAGCTGTCTGTGGGTTGTGGATTTCCCGCTGCTGACCTGGAACGCTGAGGAGGGGCGATTTGATGCTGAACATCATCCGTTCTGTCAGCCGAACCCGGACGATGCTGAGTATTTGAAAACAGATCCGGGGAAGGTGCGGGCGGACAGTTATGACCTTGTGGTGAACGGCTACGAGGCGGCCAGTGGCAGTGTGCGAATTCATGATTCTGAAATTCAGCAGATGGTGTTTGATTTGCTGAAGATTAATTCGGAGGAAGCGGAGCGGCGATTTGGATTTCTGCTTGAGGCGCTTCGATTTGGGGCTCCGCCGCACGCCGGGATTGCTTTGGGCCTCGATCGCTGGGTGATGTTGCTGGCGGGGAACGACAATATCCGGGAGGTAATCGCTTTCCCGAAGACTCAGAAGGCTGCGGACATGCTGACGGGGGCACCTTCGGAAGTGGACGATCGGCAGTTGCGGGATTTGCGAATTGAAGTCACGGAACCACCGGCGACAGCGTAGGTCAGAAGCCAGTGCCCAGTGGGCGCTTCGCGGACTGGAGTCCGCGGGTGTGCGTGCTGCCGTGCTCGGGTTCGGTGGCCTTTTCGCTGACGCTGCAGGCTGCTGAGCGTTTTTAGTTGCGATTGGGGGCTCTCACAGAGGCACAGAGACACGGAGTTGAAGGAACAAGAGCGGGCCTCGCGGCCTGTTGGTTTCAGAAGCAGCCGCGCAGAGGTACGCCAGGGGCAGCGGTCTGTGGTCGTTTTTCGAGTACGAGTACCAGTACGGGGTGGTTTTTTAGGGGGGGTTAGGAAATTGTAAGTAGATTAGTCAGCGTTTGCCTTTGGGCGTTTTCCAGAGCAGCAGTGCGCTGAGGATGAGGATCACCCATTCGCCGGTGGCCAGTTTGACGGTCATGGTCTGGATGTCGGCGAACAGGACGAAACCAGCGGTGCGGAAGGTGACGAGTGCGAGGTGGACGAGGGTGCAGTTGAGAAGAGCGCTGTACTGCACAGCAGGGCGGAGCAGCGGCATGAGGAAGATGGCGGCGAGCCCGGCTTCAAGCCCGCCGTAGACGGTCAGGAATTCAGATTTGCCGGAACCTCCGATCAGTTGAAAACCGACCAGTTGTGAGGTTTCGGCTGGGGCGACTGAGCACCACCAGGCGAGGTACGCGTAGATGGCTCCGACAGCCGTCAGGAACAGGCGAGCGAACATTGTTTGGGGCTTTGCAGTTTGGGTGAGGCGCGGGATTGTGCACGAAGATTTGGGCTGAGGAGGTTATTCGGTGCCCCAGCGGCTTGTGAGTGAGTGTGGGATGCGGAGGTGATCGCAGATGCGTGCGACGAGGAAGTCTGCGAGGTCACCGATTCCGGCAGGTTTTTGGTAGAGGCCAGGCATAGCGGGAAGCACAGTCGCGCCCCCCCGACAGACTCGGACCATATTTTCCAGTTGGATGAGCCCCAACGGAGTTTCGCGTGGCACAAGGATCAGCGGGCGGCGTTCTTTGAGGTGCACATCTGCGGCGCGTTGGATGAGGTTGGAGGAGTTTCCGCCGGCGATGGAGGAGAGGGTACCCATGGAGCAGGGGCAAATGATCATGCCATCGGTCAGGCTGGAACCGCTGGCGACGGGGCTGGAGTAATCAGCGGTGCCGTACTGAATGAGTGTTCCGGTGTTGTGTGTGGCACCCGGTTGGGATTTGAGGGGGCGAAAGTGCCAGTGGCGACCGGATTCTCCGAAGGTGATTTCCTCGATCAGGTTGTGCCATGCGGTGTTGGCAGCGGTGACAGAGGGAAGTTCGACGTCCAGTTCCTGTGCGAAGACCTGCCGGGCGGCGCTGCTGACAATGAGGTGAATAGTACTGCCGGCGTCGAGCAGCACCTGCAGCAGTCTAACGGCGTAGAGGGCTCCGGAGGCACCAGTGATGGCGACGACAACCTGTCGATTTTGCTGTGACTGACTGTTGGCGGTAGTCATGGGCTCAGGGTTCCTGGCATGTACTGCGAGGTGTGACGGGTAGTCGGAAAACGACGATGAGCCCGATCACGGCAGCGGAAGCAACAGTGAATTTGAGCCATGTGGCGAGGTTTCCGAGAACGAGGCTGCAGGCGACGCCGGCGATGACGAAGGTCACTGCCCACCAGCGGACGGCCGGTGTGATGGATCGATGCTGTTTCCAGTGTTGCAGGTGTGGCCCGAACAGGCGGGAGTGCAGGAGTGCGGCGTGCAGTCTGGGGGATGAGCGGGCGAAGCAGGCGGTGGCTAACAGCAGGAAGGGTGTTGTGGGCAGGCCGGGCACGAGCAGTCCCACTGCGGCGAGTGCTGTGGATGCGAGTCCGGTGGCGATGAGTGCTGGGCGGCGGATGGAGTGCCATGCTGAGTTCCCGGACGGCGAGGGAGCGTCCCCAACGGGGTCAGAGGGCGGAATCCAGGCTGGGTGTTGTGGCACTGCGGAGCTTTCGCCGTCTGTTGGTCTGGCCGGGGGCTTGAATCCCGCGGATTTTAGGGATGTGAGGGAAGCAGACAAGGTGACTTCCTTGGGATGCAATGTGGGGACGTGGTGAGTTTCTGGCGTTCTCTCCGTGGAAATCCTGTCCACACTAACGAAAAAAACGCCCTGATACCTCGCAGAATCCTTGCAATTCCGGATTGACCTTGTTAACGGGAATCGTAAACTCCGGGGCCGTCTCTGTTTACCGCACGCAAGGGGCTTTTCAGGATTCTCAGCAGATGTCTCGACAGGAACTGCCGCGTGAATCACAGCGAGTGCTCGCAGCTGCCTTCCGGCTGGGTGAGACGGTGGAAGCTGCGGCAGTGATTTTGATTGCTGAGCGGTGTCTGGATTTTTCGAAGGTGAAGGCTGAATCTGGCAGGCTGCGTCTGATCGTCTCATCGGACGACGACAAGGTCCTCGAGGCGGCTCGACAGGACGATGTCGACGTTGTCGGCATTCAGCACGAACCGGAGACTCGTCACTTTCAGGTATCTCAGGTCTTACTTGAGGCGATAGCGGACGAACTGGTGCAGACGGGCGACGTTGTTGTGGTGGTGTATTCAGCATTTGAGAAGGACAATTGTGACACGGTGACAGTGGTGCGTCTGGCCGAGCAATTATCGCGTCTGACATCGCGAGATTTGCAGCGTCTGGAAACCAAGGTGCCATTGGAGACGCTGCGGATTGTGGTGGATCTGGCGTGTGAAATCGGTCGTGAGGGCCGCGAGGGCAAGCCCGTGGGGACTCTGTTTGTCGTCGGCAATCATCGGAAGGTGATGGAGCAGTCGACGGAGCAGGTGCATGATCCGTTCCGCGGTTATCCTAAGTCTGAGCGTTCCATCCGAAATCCCCGAGTGCGAGAGAGCATCAAGGAGCTGGCTCAGATTGACGGTGCGTTTGTAGTCTCGTCAGATGGTCTGGCGATTGCGGCCGGGCGGCATTTGCGGGGATCGGCTGAGGGTTTGACGTTGTCAAAGGGCCTGGGTTCTCGGCACTGGGCAGCGGCAGAGATATCGAAATCGACTGGAGCTATAGCGATTGCGGTGTCGCAGTCGACGGGTACGGTGCGAGTGTTTCAGGACGGTCTGATTGTGCTGCGGATTGAGCCGATGCGAAATGCTATGAAGTGGCATGAAGTGACGACGGACGGGCCGGAGTAGTGGTGAGTGGTCAGTGGGCGAGCCGCGGACGGGAGTCCTCGGGTGTGAGCGCTGGCTGGCTTTCACTGTTACTGGATTTCCGCCGTGTCGATGCTGGGTTTTTGCAGACTGCTGGTCTCACGCCACGCTGCGAAGGGCGGGTGTTATTGGGCAGTTTTCAAGTGCGAGTACCGTTTCACTGAGTACGACTACGAGGTGAGGTTTTTTTGGGGGGGTGTTTTTTAGCGTTTTTCGTACTCGTACTCAGTCCGCCCTGGCGGGCGGTACTCGTAATCGACTTTGACTCGAACCGCCGGGAGTTCACTTGCCGGCGGTTTGGCTTACGCGAAGCCGCGAAGGGAAACGCACGACGTCAGCGGTTAGCGGTTAGTGAGCGGTGGCCGCAATGGCAAGCTGCGGAGGGAAGTCTGCGGGTGTGAGTGCTGGAAGGACAGTATCGGTGAGGCCCCATCGCTGACGCTTTGGGTTGTCGGTTTGTTGTGGTTGTATGGGATGATTTGGTCTCATCCCCGATCCGTCTCCCCTGTTTTACGGGGGCGAGGGAGGATCAGTGGTGAGGGATTAGTGGCAGTCAGGCGTCCATCAGGGGCTGCAGCTGCTGCAGGATTCGGGGGATGGCTTCGAACGGCGATTCGGATTCTTCGTATTCGAGTGCAACGAAGCCTCGGTAACCGGCATTCCGCAGAATGTCGACGATGCGGCGATAGTCGGCAGGTTGTTTTTTACCGTTGACGCTGATTGAGGCCTTAATCTGGGCGTTGACGGACCAGGGAGCGATTTGCTGGAGGTCGGCCCAGGGGTCGGCGGTCTGGAAGTTGCCGCTGTCGAAGTTAACACCGAAGAATTCGGATGTGTGGACCTGCTGGATGATTTTCAGCATCTGTGCGGGCGTACTGGTGATACCGCCGTGGTTTTCCAGTGCGAGGAAAACACCTTTTTCTGACGCATACTGCAGGCATTCATTGATGCCAGCAGCGCAGCGGGCAATGGCTTCGTCTTCGCTGTCACCGCCGGAAACCTTGCCGGCGAAGATGCGTATCGCGGGCGCGCCAAGTATGGCGGCATAGTCGATCCACTGCCGACATTCTGTCAATTGCTTCTGACGGGCGTCACCTTCCGGCAGGCAGAAGTCGTTGCCGATGGCTGTTCCCGAGATGGCGACTCCGTTGCGATGTGCGAGTGACTTGAGTGATGTGAGGTATGCCGGGGTAATTTCTGCGGGGAAGTAGTACCCAGTCAGTTCGGCTGCACCGACACCGTGTTCGGCGCAGAACAGAATCAATTTTTCGAGTGACATTTCAGCTTTGTGAATCTGTTCGGTGGTTCCGCGTCGCGCCATCTGGCGGTTGAAGGAGTACCCGGCGAGGCTGAGTTTGAGGTGTGAGCCCCTCGTGCGCTGCGGGGGATCGGCGGCAGCGGCGAGACCTGGGAGGGTGGCAGCAGCCATGGCGGCTGCTGTGTGTCCGAAAAGCTGTCGTCTGCTGATGGTCATTGGGAGTTCCTGCGCTGCGTGGGGAAATTTGGGTGCGATGGTAGCGGTCATTGCCGCAGGAGTTCAAGTGGTCAGTGTTCGGTTTTGCGAGCGGCGGGTGTGGTCGCTGTGCGGCCCGGGGCCTGGGTGTGTCTTGCAGGCTGTTGGTCTCACGCGAAGCCGCGAGGCCGCGATGAGAAACGCACGAGGGCGGTGGGTGTCATGACGCGGCTGGTTCTGCGTTCAGCGTTTGTGAAATCAGATTGTGTGGCAGGGGTAACGTGACCCCTCACCCACCACCACCTTCCGCCGTTTCACGGGGGCGAGGGGGGGGATCAGTGGTTAGTGGGCGGTGGTGTTGCAGGACTTTTGATTATGTGGTGTATGGGGTGAGCGCTGCTGTCGGTGGGCCACCACATGGTGGACTCGACCTGCCACTCGGCAAACGATGATGACGGTGGGCGGGCCATCGCCTTTTGGCAGGCTGCGTCGCAGCACGTCTGCTTCCACTCGAACTCGCCGACACTTAATCTCGTATTCGCTGCGGGGTGAACTGCGAAGGTGTGATTTGAGGTCTTTGACGTTGCTGCCAAGCACCGCTTCAATTTCGAAGGCGGCGAGGAATCCGGTGTCCGGCACTTGTGATCCGGTCAGGTATTCTTCTTCGGCGTCCAGCCGCAGCAGGCAGTGGCGTTCGGCCAGCACGTCAATCAATCCGGCTCGAACAATCGCCGGATCGGGGTCGAACAGAAAGCGATCGGTGTTTTCCGCTTTGGCGACCCACGCGGAGAGCGGGTCAGCGGACAGGGTTTCGTTGCTGTCGAGGCAGGTGGCTGAGAACGCGAAGTTTCCGGACATTTCACCGAACCAGACGGTGGCTTCGCGGCATTCTCCGTGCAGACTGATCAGCTCGATTTCGCAGCCGGGAAATTTTTGCTGGAAGTTGCTGGCCGGGCTGATTTTGATGGCACCGCCTTTGGCGGTAGCTGCCAGTCGCTGCATCCATGTAAGGTCGGGCAGGTATTGCTCGAGTCGTTTCGTGGGGCGTTCACGACCATCCCGGCGATCCGGATCGGCGTGCACGAAAGTTCCTGTCCAGTCGGTTTGCTGAACATCCCGACATTGTGTCTGCAGGGGGTGTTTTCCACCGAGCACTTCGTGGTTCCATGTCGTGCGGAGCACCATGGCTGGTGACTGATCAACGGCGATTACCGGAGCCGAGTGTGTGAGGGCTGCGGCATCCATTCCGATGCCGCAGCAGAGGTCATACACCTGCTCGCAAGGGGTGAATCTGGCAGCTTTGTGGCAAGCGATTTCCCATGCGGTGGCTTGTTCCAGTCCTGTTCTGCTGAACCACAGTTGTGCGGGACGGGGCACTTTTCCGATGGCTCGCTGACGCGTTTCGTGCAGGGCGATGGCGGCGGGGACCAGCAGTTCGTCGAACTGTTGTCTGAGTCGTTTTTGATTGCGCAGTTCTGCGGGCGTGCACTGGCTGAGCAGCTGCATGATTTCGGGTTGACTGCGGAGTGCCAGCAACTGGCGGACTTCGAAGGCTTCCTGATCGGCGGGGGAAAACGGGTTTTCTAAGGAACTCATGCGCCTGATTTCTTTTTCATGCGGACGATACCGTCCCAGCCCTGCGGAGCTCGGCGGTCGTGCTGGGTGATCAGCATGGAGAGGAAGTCCTGAGCGCGGTCTTCGGCCGGCATTCTGTGCAGGAAGCTCCATGCTTCCGGCCAGCGACCATCGATGAACGCCTGGAGCCCGGCCTCAAAGTCTGTGATATTCTGATCTGTGAGCAGGGGGAACCGTTCGGCAGGCGGTACGAGTTCGCTGACGAACATGGTTTTATCCATACCGTAGGGCTGAACTTTGAGCAGTCGCCGGATGCGGCCGTCTGTGGCTGCGAGGCGGCCGCGAACGAGTGCATCGAGTCGTTCGTCAATAAGTACAGAGACGTGCAGTTCGCGTGTCATGGCTTCAAGCCGACTGGCGAGATTGACGACTGGTCCGAAGACTGTGACTTTCACCTGTTCGCGAGTTCCAATTTTTCCGGCGACGGCTGGTCCGTGGCAGATTCCGATGCTGGTTTCGAAGTCGTGCAGCGGGTGGTGGGGGTCGGCCTGAGCTTTGGCGAATTCTTCACGGATGGCAAGTGCTGCGCGGCAGGCGTTGAGTGGTGCTTCGGTGGATTCAAGAGGCCAGCCCCAGAAGCCGAGTGCAGCGTCCCCCTGAAAATCGCCGGTGACACCGCCAAATCGCAGAATCTGACTGGTCATGACCTCCAGCGCCAGACTGACTCGTTCGAGGAGGCCAGTGAGATTATCTGCCTGTTCTTCCGCGCGATGGCTGAAACCGCGCAGGTCGCAGAACAGCACTGTGACATCACATTCGCGGGGTGCGAGCAGTGAAGTATCGAGGTCACGTCCGAGCGCATCGAGAATGGGGGGGGAAAAAAACTGACGCAGTCCGGACTGCTGGCGTTCCATGCGTCGCTGTTTTTGCAGGGCGGTGACGATATCGGCGATCAGTTCGGCGAAGCGAATGTCGCCGTGCAGGCGCTGTTCGGAGTTTTGACCGGGTTCGATACTACCGCGCCCGCTGATATAGAGTCCGCGTTCGCCGTTGAGATCTGCGAAGGGTGTGCAGAAAGCCCAGCCAAATCCCTGAGCCTGTGTGTATTCTGCGCTGGGTGCAGCTTCGTCCCAGATGTGCAGTACGGTTTTTTGCTGCTGCATGGCGGCTGCTATGAGTCGCGAGCTGGGTGAGACAGCGGCTGCTGCATCAAACCGATGTTCAGCATGAAAGATGCGGGGCTGCAGTTGTTCGGAGAGGCCGACGACAGCGGCCAGATCGGCATCTGAGATACCGGCGAGCAGCAGTGAGGTGAGCTGCAGAGAAAGTTCGCGTTCCACAGCGGCTTCGCGAATGACTGAGGGGAGGCTGGTGAGCACTTCGATGCGTCGAGCGGCATCGTTGAAGCGGACCTGTTCGAGTGACTGACGTTCAATTGTCAGCTGGCGTACTCCGTCGGCGGGTGGCTGTGAGGAGTCGGAGCGGATGCTGAGTTGCAGTTCGAAGCTGGTGGTGCCGATGACGAAGCTTTGTCCGGGTTGTAGCAGGGCACTGGTGACTTCGCGTCCTTCGACGAAGACCGGATTGGTGGCGGCGGAAATTTTAGTGAGGCGCAGGCTGGATCCTGCGGGTTGCAGGCTGACGTGGAGGCCGGAGATGCGCTGATCCCAGGGAGTCTGCAGGTGGGCCTGCGGGGAGCGTCCGAGGTGCAGTTGTGCGGAAGCGGCGGCCAGCGAGAACTGGGCGGCAATCTTCTGGCCCGCAGTGGTGGCGATCAGTCGAAACATGGCAGATCTGGCGGAAAGGGCGAGGGGCGAGTGTGCAGGATAACGTTTTTGGACGATTGAGGCTGCGGCAAGTAAAAAAATTCCGGGGAATATTCTCTGGCGGGACTAGAAACGGGGGTCAGTTTTCAGTTTTCGGTTTGGTGAGCCGCGGACGGGAGTCCGCGGGTGCGGGGCTGGAGGGTTCGGTTGTGGGCTGTCCCCTTTCATCGATTGCAGGGATACCAAAACGACGAGGGTACCGCTAAGGGATTGGGGCTCACGCGGAGCTGCGGAGCTGCGAAGGGAAACGCACGAGTTCAGTGGTCAATGGTTACGGCGTTTGAGAGGGAGGTGGTGAGATGTTGCGGATGATTTTGCTGGTGGTGGTGTCGGGGTCGTGTTTGGCGGGGCTGGCTGGTGCTGGTGAGACGATGCAGTTTCGGGGTGAGTCTGGTAACGGCGTGTTGCCGGCGCAGGCGGTGCGGACGGACTGGGAGAATGCTGCTGGTGTGGCGTGGAAGGTGCCGAATCCGGCGGCCGGGTGGGCTCAGCCGATCCTGCATGGCGGGCATCTCTACATAGCGGGGGCGGCGGGTGAGGGAAAGCTAAAGCCTTCCAATTTTGCGGATGGCGTGAAGAGTCCCCAGAGCATGGGTGTTTCGCTGTTCGCAAAGCCGCCGAAGGCACCGCTGACGTGGAAGTTGTTTTGTTTGTCGGAGCGTGATGGCGGTGTGCTGTGGGAGCGTGAGATTGTGCAGAAGCAGGCCAGTTACCCGATTCATCCGTCGAATTCGTGGCAGACTGAAACACCGGCAGCTGATGATGCTGGTCTGTATGTTTTTTGTGGTGCTGCCGGCGTGTTGTCGGCGTATGGGCATGACGGGCTGCTGAAGTGGCAGCAGCAGACTGAAGTGTGTCGGACGAGCAACGGTTTTGGCACCGGCAGTTCTCCTGCGTTGACTGACGGGCGTGTCATTGTGCAATTGTATGGTGAAGATTCGGCTGTGGTGCGTTGTTTTGACAGTGTTACGGGGAAGCCGTTGTGGTCATTTGAGCGTCCGGACAAGGGGACATCCTGGAGTTCTCCGCTGGTCTGGCGAAACAGGCTGCGGACGGAGCTGGTGTGTTCCGGGGGCGACCGTCTGGACTCGCTGGATCCTTCGACTGGCAATGTGCTGTGGACGGTGCGGCGGGTGAAGGCGGCGACGGCGTGTTCGCCCTGCTGTGATCTGGAGCGTCTGTATTTTGGCGGCAGCGACCCGTTTTCGAAAGGTCCGTTGTTTGCGGTGAAGGCCGGGGCTTCCGGCGATGTGACTCCGGAAAAATCCAACCAGAAGTTCGCGCAGTGTGACTGGCTGAGTGAGCGACAGGGGCCCGGGATGGCATCTCCGGTGTCATCCGGGAAGTATGTTTACACGAACGACAACAACATTTTGAAGTGTTTTGATGCGGCGACGGGTGAGCGACTGTATCAGACTCGAATTCCAGGTCTGGACATGCTGGCTGCCAGTCCGCTGCTGATCGGTGATCGTCTGTTGCTGCTGGACGAAAACGGGAAGGGGTGTCTGGTAAACGCTGGCGCAGAGTTTCAGGTAGTGGGTCGTGGTTCGCTGCCTGATACATTCTGGGCGACTCCAGCGGTGAAGGACGGAGCGATGTATTTTCGCGGCGTGGACTGGATTTACTGTGTGCGGAAGTAGGTTAAAGAAATTCCGGGCCGACCGTGCCGCCAGAGCCGGAGGCCGCTGCCGCCTCTGTTTTGCTCAAAGTTTCCGGTAGGGTCACGGCCACACTGGAGTGGGGGACATTCCCCTGTACGGATTAGACGGCAGCCGACTTTTGCCGGTGAGTGCCCTCAGACGCGTGCACTCAGACAGCACTCACCGGCTTGTCCCGGGCGGGTGAAGTGTGGCTGACGAGCCTTTTCTCAGCCTGACCAATTCGCTGAGAGGCATCCCGATGGGGGCCGTTTTCAAAGGCGAGCAGTGTGCGAAGGGGCATTTGCTGCAGCGAGGTTCGCCCGACAGTTTTCGGCCATTACAATTTGCGGCACAATCGTTTGCGTCAGCGGTTGAGCACCGATCTCCCGCTGCATCAACGTGAACGACGTCTGCCTGCCGAGAAGCCATTCAACTTCCCGAATTCCACAGAGCGGCTCCGCATTTGCACCTGGGGCATTGACTCTGCGTCACCCCTGTGAATGGGTGCCTGTGGAGTACGTATTTTGTGCACTCCGCCTTACTCCATTTATCACAGTGATCCAGGATTGTTGTTTTCACGGTGTAACGACAGATGAAAGGACTTATTGACATAACTGAAGTTCTTTTCGAGTTGTTCGGTCATTTGCCCTTTAACTTTTGCTGTTTCAACCATCAGTGTCGGTGGGTGGTGTGCTCGTGGCAGTAAGTGGAAAGGCAAGTCCGTATCTGGCGGGGATGCCGAACGGGTATTCACTTCCGTTTCGGGGTTACGGCACCGGGTCAGTGTCCGACGCTGGTGGCTGGAATCTCGAGTTTCGGTGGAGCATCCTTGCAGTTCGAAGCCAGTAATTCAGTGTCGTGCAATAGTTCTCGATACGACGGGCCAGACAGGTGGGTTGTCTTCAGTCGCGGCAGTGCGAATGGCATTTCAGGCTATACTTTCGCCGTAAATTCGCTGTTTGGGGCATTTCTTCGTCCGGATCGACCTGATCTGTCGGCACCTCCGGCATTGCTGGATTTCTCAACGGAATGTTCCCGACTGTATCTCAGTCTTAGTCCGGCACTTCGCCAGATTTTTCTTAATTGGTGACGGGTTGGGGGCTGGCGAGGTTCGACAGACGGTAATTGCCCCGACTGGTACGACGCGTTTGTTTCTGGGCATGGCAGACGGGCGTGAATGGGACAACAACGGTGGCAGTTTCTCTGTGACCGTATCGGCTCTGCCGGCTGGTACTGCCGTACCGGAGACCGGTGCGGGGCTCGCTGTGTTTCTGGGAGCAGCGGTCGCGATGGGTATTCGGATCCGCAGGAGTCATTATTGGTTGTCGACACGTCCAAATCGCAGGGCTGTTCTGGATCAGGCCAGGCCTGGGATGGGTTCGGCGGCGTAGACGTGGTGTGGTCTGCCGACTTCATCCTGCCAGGACATGGTGGCGGGTATGTCGAGTGACTTGTAGATGGTGGCGGCGAGATTTTCGGGGCGTTGCGGGTCTGTCACGGGGTAAGCTCCGATGCCGTCCGTTTCCCCGATGACTCGCCCCCCCTGAATACCGCCTCCGGCCAGAAACACGGTCTGGACGGCGCCCCAGTGATCGCGTCCTGGCTGTTTGTAGTGGCTGGGCAGCAGGGTGATTTTGGGTGTCCGTCCAAATTCGCCGGCCATGACGATGAGGGTATTTTCGAGCAGTCCGGATTCGGACAGGTCATCGAGCAGTGCGGAGAGTGCTTTGTCCGTGGGTGGAAACAGGCTGTCGCGGAGATGCGGGAAGGCATTTCCGTGGGTATCCCAGGTTTCATCATTGCCGAGATTGACCTGCACGAGATTAACGCCGGCTTCGACCAGTCGGCGCGCCATCAGCAGGGACCAGCCGAAGGAGTTGCGACCGTAGCGATCCTGTGTGTTTTCGTCGGCGCGGGTGACGTCGAGTGCGCCGCGGACCTGGGGGTCAGTGAGCAGTGAAATGGCGCCTTGGCGGTACTGATCGAAGCGTTCAGCAGTGGCGGCTGATTCGAGGACGTTGCATTGCTGTTCAAGGTTACTGAGCAGTGACACGCGGCGGGACAGCTGTGGGTGTGTGAGGCCGTGTGAGAGCGAGAGGCTGGGGGCTTCGAACAGCCGTCGATCAGCATTACCGCGGTCCTGGTGATCGAACTTGTAGCCGGGGAACGCGCCGTAAGAGGTGGCGTGGAATGGTGACGCTTCGATGAACCACGGGTTGCGGCGGTGTCCCATGACACCAGCGTACTGTCCGGGGATGATGCGACCGGAGTAATGCACCAGTTGTTCGGGCAGAACGGCGGCTGGTGGCAGATTGTTTCGGGGTTTGGTCACGGAACCGGCGACTGCGGCGATACTGGGCCAGTCCTGGGGGCGGGGAGCAGAGGGATTGAAGCCTGGCGGCAGGTCTGATCGACCGGTGAGCATCATGTGATGTCCGCCGGAGTGATCATTGGTGGAGTGGCCGAGGGAGCGGCAGAGGGACCAGAGGTTGCTGCGGAGTGCAAGTCCGGGGAGGTGTTCGCAGATCTGCGTCCCGGGTGTTGCGGTTGAGATGGGTCGGAATTCGCCGCGAATTTCGGCGGGTGCGGCGGGCTTCATGTCGAAGCTGTCGTGTTGTCCGAGTCCGCCGGAGAGGAAGATATAGATGCAGGCTTTGAAAGCGGGCAGGGCGGGTGTTGCCGGCTGTGCCGCGAGACATTGCAGGCCGCTGAGGTGGTTCATGCCGAGCCCCAGCAAAGCGATGCTGCCGGCCTGAACGGCGGTGCGGCGGGCGAGACGTGGGTGCCCGAATGGACAGGTGTGAGCAGTCATCACAAGAGATGCTCCTGAAAAATCAGATAAAAATATCCGAATCAGGCGTGGGGAAGGTCTGGGAGGCGGGGGTTGAAATCATGACTGGCAGGAGATTAATCGATTTTTCGGAATTCTGACAGCAAAAATTGGCATGCGGGGTGGTTGGCGGGGAAAAAAGTCGGGTGTTGTCGTTCGGTTTTGCGAAAAGTGCCTGTCTGAGGAGTGATTAACTTCGCGGGTTATCGGTCCAGGACGTAAGATCTTTGATGGTCTTTTCGAAGCGGATTTCAGCGGGGGCAGGGTCCATGAGTGAGCAGGTGCAGCCGGCGGCTCGCATTTGGTCGGACGCAGAGACTGGCGACGATTTTGACTATGTTCCGGTGTCTTTTTGGGCTCCGTTGTCGCTGGTTGCCGGTGTAGTGTCTCTGACGGCACTGTTGAATCTGTTTGGGCTGTATCTGGCGATATTTGGTTTGCTGGTGGGTTTGGTGGCGGTATTGCGGATTCGTTCGTCGCTGGGCACTGCAAAAGGGCAGCCGATGGCCGCGGCAGGCCTGTTGCTGGCATCGCTGAGTGTTGTGGGCGGGGGTTATCGGACGGCGTATGCGTACCGTCATGAGGTTCCGGAGGGCTTTCGGCGGGTGCATTTTCCGAAGGAGATCGCGGAACTGCAGTTTGTCTATATCAACGGCAAGCGGAAGATCCCGGCTGAGGTTGCGGAGTTGGTGGGCAAGAAGGTGTATTTGAAGGGTTTCATTTGGGCGACTCAGGACACCGAGGGACTGACTCGCTTCATTCTGCTCAAGGACAACGGTGAGTGCTGTTTTGGGGGCCGTCCCAAGTCTCACGACTTCATCACGGTGACTTTGGATTCTTATCCGGAGGGCCAGCGGCCTAATTTGGCATCGCGTGCTCGCGGGATGTCGGAAAAGATTTTGACTGCGGAGGAGCAGCAGTTGCTGAGTGCGAAGTACAGGAACCAGCTGACAACGAAGGCCTTTGTGGGGATGGTAGCGGTAGCGGGGGTGCTGCATGCTGATCCGAAGGCTGGCGAGACTGGTGAGCCGGCGGATTTTGAGTTTGCCCCGGTGTACACGATGAATGCGGAACTGGTGGAGGAGGCGTGGACTCCGTTTTAGGCAGTGGGCAGTGGACATTTTTCGAGTACGAGTGCCGTTTCACGGGGTACGAGTAAGAGGGGAGCGTTTTGGGCGGTGTCTTGTAGGCGTACTCGATTTAGACTCGAGTCGCCGGGGAGTTCCCTTGCCGGCAATTGTCCAGCAGGGGGAATGACAGCGGGCACTCAGTGGTCAGTGGGAGGCGGGTGGGGATCCGCCGTACTGTGGATCTCGGGAATTGTTCTGGCTTGCTCTCAATGCCCATGTTGGGGATGATTATGTTGGCAGAGAACTCCGGGCTGTGTGCCTGTTGCCGCGGGACTTTTGGGAAGCGAAGTTATGCCAGTCACTCGAATTGCGACCCTGCTGCGTGACGGGCAGCCGGGCACCACCATTAATGCTCGTGGCTGGGTGAGGACTCGTCGGGATTCCAAAAACGGTTTTTCATTTATCGAGCTCAACGATGGCAGCTGCATGAAGAATCTGCAGATTGTGGTTGCGAGTTCGGTTCTGGGTTATGAGGAATCGATCCGCAGTGTGACGACGGGTGCGAGTGTATCTGTGGACGGTGTGTTGCAGGAGTCACCTGGGAAGGGCCAGCGGATTGAGCTGCACGCGACGGGTCTGACGGTGCTGGGTGCGGCGGATCCGCAGACCTATCCGTTGCAGAAGAAGGGGCATACGTTTGAGTTTTTGCGTGACATTGCGCATTTGCGTCCGCGTACGAACACCTTTGGCGCGGTGGCTCGGGTGCGTAACCGCATTAGCTGGTCGATTCATTCGTTCTTTCAGAATCGTGGTTTCCTCTACCTGAATACTCCGATTATCACCACTTCGGACTGCGAGGGTGCGGGTGAGATGTTTCAGGTGACGACTCTGGATCTGGCCATGCTGGCTCGCAAGCAGATCGAGTCGATTGACTGGAAGCAGGACTTTTTTGGCAAGCCGGCTTCATTGACGGTGAGCGGGCAACTGGAGGCGGAGACCTACGCGACGGCGATTGGTGACTGTTACACGTTTGGTCCGACATTTCGCGCAGAGAACAGCAATACGACTCGACATTTAGCTGAGTTCTGGATGGTCGAGCCGGAGATGCCGTTCTACGACCTGGACGACAACATGTCGCTGGCGGAGTCGTTTATTCGAACGATGGTCAGTGATGTTCTGGAGCATTGTGCTGAGGATATGGAGTTTTTCAGTCAGCGGATTGACCTCGCTGTGATGTCTCGTCTGGAGACGATTCGGACGAAGGATTTTATTCGGCTGCCGTATACGGAGGCGATTGAGATTATTCAGAAGAGTGGTCGGAAGTTTGATTATGCGGTGGAGTGGGGCAGTGATCTGCAGACGGAGCACGAGCGATTCCTGACTGAGGAGCATTTTGGTCAGCCGGTGATTCTGTTTAATTACCCGAGGACGTTGAAGCCGTTTTACATGCGTTGCAACGACGACGGCAGGACAGTGCGAGCGATGGACGTGCTGGTGCCGGGTGTGGGCGAGATCATTGGTGGCAGTCAGCGTGAGGAGCGTCTGGATGTGCTGGTGCAGCGGATGCGTGAGTGTCATCTGAATCCGGAGGATTACTGGTGGTACACGGATCTGCGGAAATACGGGACTGTGCCGCATGCGGGTTTTGGTCTGGGTCTGGAGCGTGCGGTGCTGTTGATTACGGGGATGACGAACATCCGGGACGTGATTCCATTCCCGCGCACACCGGGGCACGCCGATTTTTGAAGCTCTCCGCGAAATGAAGTGCGCGTGCCGGAACAATGATTGTCCAATGAGAGCGAATTTGGCAAGGTTGAGCTTGCAGCTTTTGGCGATGAAGTAATCCCTGTCTTAGTACCCATAAGCCATCCGCTG